>Ga0207691_10000002_pt1 | contig 189785 bp, 182 predicted proteins | sample KBSM13metaG_FD_184327 | JGI IMG/M metagenome (GOLD analysis project Ga0207691, IMG submission 184327) | Miscanthus rhizosphere microbial communities from Kellogg Biological Station, Michigan, USA - KBS M1-3 metaG (SPAdes) (version 2) | ecosystem: Host-associated > Plants > Roots > Rhizosphere...
GTGATCGCCCGCGGCGAGTTGAACTGACCGGCGGCGCTACCCAAGCTGCCGAAGCTGGAGATGTATTCGCCTTTCGAGTTGAACTTCTCGACACGGTTGTTCGCCTTGTCCACAACCCACATATCGCCGCTGGGAATACCCCCAGGGGCATCGGGGGCCGTAGCGAGCGGTCGATTGAACTGGCCATTGCCGGCGCCGGTCGAGCCAAAGCTCGAGGCGAATGCAACCGCGTTGGCGGTGGTGGTGAACGTTTGATCGGCACTGTAAGTCGTGCCGGCACTATTGGCGGCTTTAACACGGAAATGGTAAAGCGTTTCGGGCTTCAACCCGGTTATGAGCCCTCCAACTCCTTCTGGCACCACAGCCGCAGTCGTTTTGCCGAATGGTCCATTTTTTCCGTAGACTTCGGTGGTTCCATATTCAAACTGGTAGCTAGTTTCAGAGCCGCCAGGATCGATCGACGCGAGCAGAGTCGCAGCAGTTTGACTTCGCGTCGGCGGGTTGGGGAAGGTCACGAGGGGCACACCCACCGTGGTTTTGAATTCTTGAGGTTCGCCATAGCTGGTTCCCGAGGCGCTCCAAGCCACGAGCCGATAGGCATATTGGGTTGAGGATTTCAGTCCACCAATCACCTGGGCAACCGACGAAGTGTTAAATCCCGCGCCTGCCGAGAAGGTTTGCGTTTTTCCTTCGTAGGTCTGCGGGCCACCCGAAGCAGACTCTCCATATTCGAAGGCATAGAAGGTCGGTACACCATTTGGATCCACCTTCCCAACTCCAACTGCCTGTCGCCCCTGGACATTTGAGGCCGGTCCGGTCTCTGCGTACGGGGGCGCCCCAATTGGCGTTCCGACCGAAACCCCTAGGTCCGCAGTTGCTCTCGTCACCTCCGTATACCAAGCCCTTACTCCATCGTTCGGCCCGCCTGAGATCATCCCCAGTGCGGTGTTGCCAGTCCAAACAGGGCCGCCACTGTCGCCGTGATCGGCTTTGATTCCGTAAAGTTCGGTTAGATGGTTAACAGTACTGCCGCCCACATAGGTGTCCGTGAAATCGATTTTGCCCACCGTGCCGCAACTCGATTTGCTGAACCACCCCGACATGCAAGCGCTCTCGCCAAAGTAACTGGAACTTTCCGAAGTGATTGGGATGTTCTGATTCCCACCCCAATAGACGACAGTAGACGGCCAACCCGTGGCGCCTTCCTCCCACCAGTCGCCGAATCCATTGACGCGAATCGCTGCATAGTCATCACCCGGAAAGGCTCCGGCTTCGATATGGCCAAGGTAATGGCTGTTGTTATTCGAATCCCTCGCGGCCCAATCTGCCGATTCGGCATAGCAATGGCCGGCGGTCAGAACGAACCTGTTCCCAGCCTGATTCCCGATCGCCTTGAAGCCCGCCGTACAGGACGACCCGCCGCTCTGTTGGCCGGCCCAGTCAATGTACACACCGGCTCTAGGTGGTCGATCGCAGGAGGAAGCCTGTTCCCAGCACGCGTAGGGTTCTGATTCAAACCGCTGAACCCCGTCGGCCTCATCAACAATCACCTCTACCTTCGACTGGCGGGCCACATCTTCAACCCGCCCCAGATAGGCATCGCCTCCTCCAGCTATCCGGATAACCACCGCATTACGCCTAGGATCGATCCAGGTCTGTGCCAGTCCTCCCTTAAAGAGATCCAACAACTCAGAGTTGATGTCAGTCTGAGCCTCTTGCAGCTCGGTCCAGGATGCGGTGGCGGGAACTATGCGGCTTGCCCCGGCAACGCCTAGTGACTTCATCAATGCAACCGCGCGTACGGAGCCATCACCACGGGGTACCGGAATTACAAGCATCCCAGTTTTCACATCGAACCAGATACCAGCGTAGTTCTCTCCCATGACTGCCTGGAGCTGATCCACGACCCCGGCCGCGCGATTTTGGACCTTCAGATCCTGTTCGGCTGCCGCACCAGACAAACCGTGTTCCGACGCATAGTCGGCTATCTGCTCCGGAAGGGGGGCTGCTTGTTCATGATCCACACCGATGTCAATCTGCTCCGCATTCCCGCTCGCGGGTAGAAGGCCGAGCATGGCGATCGCCAGTAGCGCGATGGGGTGGAGCAGGGATAGCGATGGCCTCCCTCTATGTGCGTAGAGCGAAATGGTCGGGGGCACCGCTACAGCAGCCCTACTGGATTTCTGCATCATCTCTCCCTGCCGGATCTATAACGTCAGTGTCAACTTAGGCACCGGACGTTATTGGGTGCCCGGATGAAAGCGCAACTGCAGTAATTGGTACCATTTGCCTTCTCCAAGACGCTCAGGCAATGAGACCCTTCTCCGAGTAGCTTCCCCCCTCTACCTCAACAAACTCCGCTGTCACTCTTGTCCGGTCTGCAGCCCACGCCCCCGCCGATTAGCCTTCTACACATCGCGATGGTGTAGGCTTCCCAATAATCCACGTGGCGAAAGGATCGGCTATGCATAAGGGTGGGCGTCGATGTCTTGTCTTAACGCTCGGACTATTGGGAGTGCAGCTTCTGGTTGTCAACACAGCCGCAGCATTCTGTCCGGCTGTGGTCAAGAACTACGCCAAGCCGCTCATGCGGCTCCCAAACATTGCAGAGCCGCCGCAGCGGCTACCTTTTGCCCCGGCCGCCATTGTTGTCAAACCAGTGGATACCGGCGAACTTGTGTCGGAGTCGAAGATCGCAGTTGGTCTAGTGTTCAATGGTCGCAGCCAGAAGAAGCTTCAATGGCACGTTAGGACTCGTCTCATCAAGTACGGCAACGGCTCAACGGTTCTCAGGGAAGCGTCTAAGACGCTGCGGGCTATACGGCCCAAACAATCCCGCGCCTTCATTCTCACGAGCAATGTCCTTCCCGCGCTGTATCGCTGGGAAACCGAAATCGCGACCATCTCAGGGAAGCGCCTAGGGCGCTTCGGCGAAAACTTCCGCGTGGTGAAGCCATACGTGAATGCCAAGTTCAGCTTTGAGAATGCGAGCGTCGCACCGGGGGAGACTCTACAGCCCTGCCTCGAAAATCTTGGCACGGAATCTATTGTGTACGGGGAAAAGTTCCGAATCGAACGGTACTCCGAATCAGGATGGGCTGTGGTGCCTGCGCTCACTCACTCGTCTGGTGAAAGCCTGATCGGCTACTGGAACGGGCCCGGCTCTGCCGCCAGCCATTGGTCCGTCACTTTGCCTCTGAATTCTGATGTTGGGTCGTACCGATTTGTTGTGGACGCCGAAGCTTCCGGTAGCAGTAGACCCCTACCGTTTGTGGATGATCCCCGCCCTGTAACCATCGCAGGTGAATTCACGGTTTCTCAAACCTCACCGTAGCCACCGGAGTCGTGGCCTGTGGAGATGACGTAAAAGCGCTCCGTTGCTCCGCGGACTCGGCGCTCAGAAATGACGACGACAGTAGCCTGACCGGCTAAAGAGCGAAGGTGGTATGCCACAAGAGACAACGTGGTCTCGTTGTCTAGGACTTCGCGTAACTCGCGAGCAGATAACGGCCTATCGATCCACTGCATGGCTTCGATGATGGCGACCTTCGTCGGGTGCACATATCTTGCTCCTATCGCTCCCCAATCAAACCCATCTGAGTTGGTATCGACCACCCGGCGACCCATTCTCAGCTGCCGGCCTTGCGTAGCTCGGCTATGGCGCGGGAAGTTATCTCGCGCACAGCACGCTCTATACCGGGAGCGGACACTCCGAATTCCCGGGAGGGCGAATCACTGATCACCTCGTGTCTGAGCTCGTCGGGATGCGATCGCAGGAGCATCCTGAGGATCTCTTTCTCGACTGGGTCTGGACAAGGTCGAGGAGTTGTTCGCATGTCGCGATCAGTTCGCGGTTTTCAGCCGCGTCGTCTCGCAAGTCGATGTGGGGGTCAAGGGCCTTTGCTTCATCCCGCAACCGTTCAAGCACGCTCCTGAGGATGAGCGGAGGGGTTGAGACTTCAATAGAGCAACCCTCGCCATGTGCTCCCCAACGCAGATCATTCGTGACTAAGCTCACTTCGTGATGGAGGTTGCGGCCGAGGCGTTCGGCAGCCTCGAAATCCCCGCTTTGCAGGGCGAGCAGAAGATCGTCGACACGAGCAAGGTTGCGAACGATCCGCTCAAAGAGCACATCACGTTGCTTCTTGGAGATCCAGAGGTGGCTGCTGCCGTCGCTGCGGGCTAGGTGGGTTGGATCGCCGCTCATCGGCTCTCGCGGAACGTGGAGGCGGCAACGCGCCGGACGAACGACGACCGGTCAGCGACCGCGACGTTTCTATTCACTTTCTTTGAGCTGAGCGGATTACGAGTGGCGAGGCGACGGGAACCGCCCGGTTGTCTGATGACCTGGGGAGACCCGACCGGCTCCCGGCCTCGCGTCGTACTCCCGGATGGACGATCCGCGAGCAGGTTTGCGGCATGGCGCCGACAGTCGAAGTCACGGAGAACCAGCATGTAAGCCATCGCACAGTGTTGATTGTCTTTCCGCATTGATAGTCACTTTGGTGGGACGCAATACCACGGTGGGATGTGACAGTGCCCTCACGAGGAGTTGTTTGTGATTCGTGAGGGGGCCCGTCGAAACGTCCTATACCCGTTCAAGGCCGACAGAACAGACCTCTACTCTTGTCCTGGAGGAGGCGCTATCGCGTCCTTCGCGACTAGCGCATAAAACGTTTGCATCGCGCCTCGCACCGACCGCTGACGTACTTTTTCCACAACACCGACATCCGCGAGGGCATGCATATGGTACGAGACAAGAGACACCCCGAACTGCTCATCGAACATCCGGTCAAGCTCCCGTGGCGACAGCGGTTTCTCCACCCACTCCATCGCCTCGATGATCGCCACCTTGAGTGGGTGGACGATGTTCGAGACGAGGACGCTCCAGTTGAAGCGATCGTCATCGTTACTTTGGCTGTCCCTCATCGCGGTCCCGCAGTCGGTTGGGAGTCTTCCTGTCGGAACCCACGTTCTTCCAGATGTGGCCTTCCTGCAACCAGCTGGCGATAGTTGGCGTAAAGCAGCGTTCGACCCTTGCTGCGTATCACGACCTGATTGTTCCTTTGCGGCATTGGGTTATACCTTCGGCCTAACGTGGCTAGTTCGCCTGTGTGGACAGGAGAGCCGTAACGCTCTCCCGCCGTCGAGTGATGGAGGTTACTGGACCGAACCTCACACGGTCCATACCAACTTCTCGAAACAGCTTTGCCGGTTAGTCGGGATTTCCCGGACGCGGCAATTGCATGTCCTCGGGCACACACGCGCCAACGGATCGGTTACGCTCAAAGCCCAGCGTCACACCGATCATGGTCGTTGACTCCTCGCCGGATTCAACTCGTCGCGCATGTGACCTAGCCTCTATGTCGACCAATCGATCCCATGATTCACGCTGCTCCTCAGCGAATTCGCAACGACCCTCCTCATCCAGGTTGAACCACCGCCACTTCATGCAGACCAGATGGTCTCGATTGAGTTTTTCAGCCCATAGGGCGTCGAGAGCCTCGGCCATCGCGGCCTGAAGGATCACCGCCGCATATTCTTGTTTGATCTCCGGGGGCAGCTTCTGCGCTTCCTGGTCCGAGACTTCCGCCAGGGCAACTGCGCGGTAGAAATGCTGATCAGCGTTCCTGACCTTCTTAGTTCTCGCTAGTTCGATACAGCCGGACTTGGCGAGTTCCGAGATGTGATGCGTGATCGTGCTAAGCGGCTGACCGGTTCGCGCTGCCAGATCGGAAGCGCTGTAGGTCGCTTCGTTCAGCAGGCACAGAATCTCGATACGCAGCCGATGCCCGAGGCCGTAGCTCACCCGCTCCTCGACGCTTCGAGGTTGACTTTTGGTTGCCAAAGCTCCTCCTATCGATTCGGATCACGCCAGTCAGCAACCGTAGATCGTAGTAGTCGCCGGTTTGGTAGAGTCCTTTTACTAGGGATATCAACTTAACTCGGGAATTCCCTACCATCGCCTTGTTCAAGCCCGACAAACCGTCGGGCGCCGAGAGGCGAGGGGAGGTGAACCCGGATGAAGCTCTCCAAGGCAGCGATGGTCAGCCCGATCGTGCAGGTCTATAAGCACGGCTAAGGCGCGCGTGGGGCCGGCCTCATGCCTTCGGGAAGTTGGGAGGGGGTCGGCCCCCGCCCTTGGAAAGAGGCGGATTTCTGATGTCGAACAATCATCGCGAGAAGCCGGTCGCCAAAGACGCCTACGAAGCGTTCGCCCCCGTCTACGACGACTTCACGGCCAATCACAACTTTGAGCTTTGGCTCGGCAATCTCTGGCCGGTTATTGAACGCCATCGTCCTCGAGGTCGCAGGTTGCTCGACGTCGGCTGCGGAACTGGAAGAAGCTTTTTGGCGATGCTCGACCGAGGTTGGAAGGTGACTGGATGCGATATCTCGCCACGTATGCTGGCGATTGCCCGTGAGAAAGCGGGAGGGCGCGGCGCCTCGCTTTTCGAGGCTGACATGCGCGACCTTCCGCGGATCGGGCAGTTCGATCTGGTCTGGTGTCTCGATGATGCTCTGAACTACATGGTCGATCACGACGAGCTGACGGGGGCTCTTGCGGCCATGCGAATCAATCTCGCAGCTGACGGCTTGCTCGTGTTCGACGTTAACACCCTCAAAGTCTTCCGTACCTTCTTCGCTGAAGAGATAGTGATCGAGCGAAATGGGGTGCGTTTGGTCTGGAGAGGGATCTCAGGAAAGGATGTTCCCCCGGGGGGGTTCGGGGAAGCCTGCTTTCATGCGGAGGTCCTAGGCGACAATCGGAAGATAGATCATTCCGCTCATCTTCATCGCGAGCGGCACTTCGATGAGCCATCCGTCCTTTCTGCGATGGCGCGAGCGGGCTTGGATTGCATCGACGTTTACGGTCACGACGACGATGCAGTTCCCGAGCAGCCCCTTGATGAAGGGAGGCACACCAAGGCGGTCTACATCGGTCGCGCCTCGGCCAGATAACCATCCCTTCTGCACAAGACGGTGAAGGGCTACGCGGCAGAGCGCGAGAATGCCCGGCTCCGCGCCCAGCTAGTCGAGGCGAAGCAGACCACCCTCTCGACGAGCTAGCCCCTTTCCCTTTGTGCCCCCGGTGTTTTGCCATCTGTGATCGCTCGCCGGGGGCACCTCAAGCCGCGTCGAGCCGATCGACGAGGCGCCGTCCTGCCGCCTCAACGCCGGGAAGACGCGGCGAGCCGCTCTTTGAGGGCGGCCTGCCCGCGTGGGCAGCGTCAGCCCCGAGCCATTTTGTCTGCAGTCCGGAGGGCAGCAGCCCGAGGCTGGACTTCCTTTCCCACCAGGGAGTCCCAGCTTGCCGCCAGCGAGCGAAGCATCCGCGGATGGTTTGACCGCCGGGCGAGCGCCGTGCGAATCCGGCTCGGCTGCGATTCCGAGCGCTGCCTCGTCTACCTGATCGAAGTACCTGAGCGCGCCGCCGGCCTGCTGCGGCTCAGCGCTGCGCGCCTACGAAGGGGTCGAGGTGCGATCCGCCGAGGAGGTGCTACCTGCTGCCAAAGGTGACGATGGCGGCGGGGAGATCGTCACCCTTCGAACCGAGCTGCGGCTCGCCCATCCGAGCATCGAGCCGCTGGCCCGGCCCGCCAGCGACCCCGACCCGTTGCAGGCGTTCGCCGCTGCGGTGGCAACCCTTCGTCCCGATCGCGGCGAGGAGGCGGTCGTGTGTTTCGACCTGCTGCCGGCTACCGGCCGGCGCGGGACTCGCCTTCGCCGCCGCCTGCGGCGGCAAGCCCGGCGGCGCTACCGGGAGCGGCTGAGGTGGGGGGAGCTATGGAGATCGCAGCGGCGCGGATCGCCCATTGGGCGCCCGAGGGCACGCCCCGGCCGAGGGTGCGGCGCGGCCCTTTAGGCAAAAGGAGACGGCGGTGACGGGCGGCGAATTCGTCACCACCGGGGAGCTGCACATCGCCCCCGAGTCGATCGAGGCGGTGGCCCAGCGGGTAGCCGAGCTGATCGCCGCTGCCACCGCGGAGCCGGCCTCGCGGCCCGTGCGGATCACCGCCGAGGAGGTCTCGCGCTGGTGGGGCGTCAGCCGCCGTTGGGTCTATGACCACGCTGAGGAGCTGGGCGCGCGGCGCATGGGATCGGGCCGCCGCCCCCGCCTCCGATTCGATCCCGACGAGGTGGCGGAACGCCTCGGGGAACCCGCCAACCGCGGCGGCGGCGCTCCATATATGCGGGGATCGCGGGCGATTGCCGGGGATTGCAAATCCAGCTCGCTTTCGTCGCCGACCAGAGCTACTGTCGGTCGTAAGCATAAACGAAGGCCGGGGCGGGCGGAGGCGCTCCCCAGCGGAGCGCCACGCTGGGAAGCCCGCGCCCGAAAGGCTCGATCCCGTCTCGTGGAGCGGGGCTGGGTCGAGTCGAAATCGGCTCGCGGGCAATGGGAGATAACGAAGACCGGCCGCGCGAAGCTGCGGCGTGACGATCAAAAGGCGAACCGAGGGCGGCGTCTTCGCAACCTGCCCTCCGTCGCAGTTGCCGAGTCGGAGATGGCGGTGGCGGCATGACGAACCACTGGATAGAGGTCGACGGCGAGGTGATCGACGCCATCAAGAAGGCGGCCGAGCCCTTCGTGGACACCCCGAACCGCGTTCTTCGATGGATGTTCGGCTTGCCGAGCAATGAGGACGATCGAACCGCCCTGGCGCCGTCGAGCGTCCCGCGGGTGCCGCGAGGATCGCTTCTGCCGCTGACCGAGTTCGACGTACCGATTCTCCTCGCCATCAGGGAAGCAGGCGGTTCGGCTCCGCGACAGAAGGTGATGATCGCGGTCGAGATGGCGCTCGGGGATCGGTTGACGGACCTCGACCGCACTCCGATGAGCAGTGGCGGTATGCGCTGGCGGGCGCGGGTCGATCAGGCTCGTCACGAGCTGGTCAAGCGCGGGTTTCTCGAATCGAGCCTTCCGGGGATTTGGACCGTGACCCAGGCGGGCGGCAAGTACCTGGCTCGCCGGCTCAAATCGAAGGAAGCCGCTGACCGGGGTGCCGGGGAATGAGCATGGCGACGCTCGGCATCCTGATCCTGGGCGCGCTCGGGCTTTGGTTCCTCGGCGGGTTCCTGCTCCGGCTCGGCGGGCTCTTGATCTTCGTCGCGGGGGCTGTGGGTGTCGTGGGTGGCAACGCGGGCGGCATCCACGTTGCCGGCCTCGGAGCCCTCGGATGGCTTGCGGGTCATTGGCACCACGCCCTCCGCCACCAGGAATTCAAGAGCCCGCTCGCCCGTTACCTCTTTTCCCGCTGGCCGCTGTCGTGGCTCGACCCGGCCCGAGACTGGTCGGTGCCGGTCGATCGCAGCAGCGGGAGGCGGTTGCGGTGACGTGCCCCCGCTCGCCCCATCGCCCGATCGTTCTATACGTGCCGGCAGGCAGTCGGTCGACGGCGCGGATTCCCCGCGGGTCGGCGGTCGTCGCTCAGCCCCGGTGCGGCGCGCACGAGATCGAGGTCTACTTCGAGGGTGCGGCATCGGGCCGTGGTCTCCGAACCTTTGCCGATCGGGCGTTATCGGCGAGCGGCCGGCTGCTTGAGCGTGCGGTATTCGGCGGCTGTCTTCTCGTGCCACCCACGGCGCTAACGGTTGTCGGCGTCGTCAACTTTCCAACCGGCACGATCGAGCTAACGGGGCCTCATTCGCAGCGCGCCGTCGCTGATTGGCTGGGCCTACCTCAGCTCGCCCCGGCCGAGTTGCGGGAATCGGGAGGCGATGTTGCCGGCCATGAGCACTCCGATTCCGCATGGACGAGCGCGCTCGAGCCCGAGCTGCTTCATTGCTTTCTGAAACGCGGAGGCGTCGAGCGCGATGGCGAAAACTGGTGCGCCCCGGATGGCCGCCGGACGACCGGGGTCGGCGATGCCCTTGTTTGGGCCCTCGAACGGATCGCGCGAGGGGCTGATGGCGGGCGACGCCGTCGACGGCAGTAGCTGGAGCCCGCGCGCTCAGCCGCGCGCGTCGGTCGGGTTAGCGATGATCTACGGCGATGGCCGTGCGCCGATCCGACCTCGAAGACCACCTCAAGACGCTCGAAGAGTTCGAGAGGCTGTACGGCGAGTTCTTGGTCGAGCGGCGCAACCGGGAACGGGATTGGTCGGGTGAGGAGTGGGCGCGCCGCGAACGCGAGTTGAAGGAACTCGCCCCCCAGGCCGAGGTGGCGATGGCGGCCGCTGGCGAGCGGCGGTGGGACGAAGGCCCGGTACGGATCGACCTCCCGGCGCGGCTCCTCCGGTTCGTGGACGGGGGCGACGGTATCGACGACGGCCAGCAGTGGCGGATACTCGACAAGCTGCCGACCAACATCGGGGCGCTGAAGGGGATGCTGCGGAGGACGCCCGACATGGGCCTCAAAGACTGGGACGCCGAGCAGGCGGTGCCGCCTCCCGCGCCCGCCCCGACCCCGGCGGTAGAGCCCGCGCGGCCGCGACACCGGCTCGTCCTGGTCTGGCTCGGCGAGCAGGCGGGGAAGATCGGGGTCGGCGTGATTACCGCGCTGATCGTCGCGGGGATCTTGTTCCTGCTGAAGGGCTGACCGCTCGTCGGCGGGTAGGGGGAATCCGGCCAGGCGGGGCCGGGTTACGGCTGGCGCTGCGGTAAATTGGGTCTAGCGCGGTGGCAGTAGCTCAGTTGGTAGAGCTCTGGCTTGTGGTGCCAGTGGTCGCGGGTTCGAGCCCCGTCTGCCACCCCTTTAAACCGGGGGTCTGCCCGATCAGGCAGTAAAAAAACGCGTTACTGCCTGAACACCCGATAATCGCGCGGCAGGTATCTCGACAGGCCGACGCCAACCGCCTCGGCCGCCGGCTCGACCTCCATTTCCTCGCGCAGGGTCCACGGAGCCACCGCGGAATCCAGCTATCCGATTGGCTCCCATACGCTGATGCCCGTCCCGCGGGCGACCTCTCGCTCCCAACGTGCCGCGAGATGTTCGCAGTCGGTTCCGTCGGCGGGGATGCTGAGGATCGCGCTGCCGCAATGGGTCACCTGTGGAAGGTCGTAGTTGTATCTGCCGGCCTCGCTCATCAGGCTGACCTCTCGCCTCGGCTGGAGGTGAAGGTCAAATACGGCGTCGCCCAGAGCCTCAGCCTCCCGCAGCATCTTGGCGACGGCGTCGATTGACGGGCGTATGTATTTGTCGCGAAGCTCGGCGACTGGGACCACGTTTGGGACCGGCCAGGTCACGCAGACGCCGAAGACGCCGGCACAGTCGGCACCTGCAACGACCTCGTATTCGTCGGACTCAAATGAGCCCCCGTCTCGATGGGGGACTACCGCCGCCAGTGCGGCTCGACCCAAGGGGCGCAGCGCCTCTTTTCCCGGTCGCCCGGAGCCCATTGCAGAAGCCAACTCCTGGGCGACGGTAGTGCACGTTTGAGGGCCAGAGGAGATCGGCCACTCGGCCATCTGGGGGCTTACGGTGAGAGGCGCTGCTCGGACGGTGATCCGCATGTGGGTGGTGAGTCGATTGTTCGAGCGGCCCAGCCCAAGGGCTTCGACCATCAGCCTGTTTTCGTCGGGGCGCCGGCGCGCAGCGTCCTCGGCCTCGCGTCCCCGCCGCGCGAGATCGAGGAGGGTGAGGTGATCGGATATGGGCCGTTTGCCTCCGTCATCCCGGGTGTACACGGCACCGGTTCCGGTCACGAGGACCGGAACCGAGGCAGGGAAGACTCGGACGAACCCCACTGTCGTCCCGTCTACATCGAGTACGTCCGCTAGAAACGGCGGCACTGGATCGACCGCCTTGCGTAAAAGGTTGCCGATGTGGGATTGCATGTCCAGCCCTTTTGCCAGGGTCAGATCGTTAAGAGCATGCGTCTTGTCGTTGACCCCGAGCAGAACCCAACCGCCGAGCATGTTCGCCATCGACGCGACCTCGGCGCCTAGCTTCTCGGGCTCGGGAATCTGAGCCTTACGCTCGACTAAAAGATCCTCGCCATGTGAGGCCAGCTCTTTGAAGAGGTCGGGAGTGATGTGAGCGGCGGCCAACCGTTGAATTTGTCGCCGCTCCATTCCAATGATCCTAATCCGACTTTCCGCGCCCCGATCCCTCGCCCGTTGATCGCCGCCCAAAGCGAGAATCATCGCTCCGAGGCGATCGTTAGAAACGAGGCTGGTGACGACCGACCCGAGGCTCGAGACTCCTCGTCAGCGCGAAATCCTGCGCCGTCTCCGGCTTGTGGGCGGGGCACCGGCGAGCTACTTCGCCGACGCCTGCCGACTGATGGCGAAGGAGCCGCCGCTTGAATCTCAGACCCATTTGGTAAGCCATCTCCTGCGCGAGTTGAATGGCGGCCTCCTGGGCGCACTCAAGCCGATGGTGCCTGCCGAGAGCTGGCCGGAGAGAGGCGTAGAGGATCGGCAGGCCAAGATGATCGGCGCTATCTGCGATGCCTTGCGCGTTCCCGCTGGCGACCAGCTACGGAGATCCTGGAAAGCGTTTTCTCGAAAGCTGGCTGAACTTGCCCATCGCCGGGGCCTTGTTGCACCTCGGCCGGTCGACAGGGAGTTCGAAGAGCATTGGGAACTCGGGGAGGCGGTCCTCCATGCGGTGACGCAGCGCATCGAGGAGAACTACGCCGAGAACCTTCCACGGATCGAACAACTCGCGAGAGGGGAGCCCGATATCGAGGCTTACCGGGACACGATGCTGCACTCGACCGTGGCGCTCGACCGTTTCTACGCACTCGCCGGGGTCGAGTGGCTTGAGCCGCTGCGAGAGGAGGGCGCGTTCGACCAGCCACCTCCCCTCGTTGCCAACGAAGACGGAATGTATGTGTACCCACGGTGGCCGCAGGGCCGTTTCCTGGTCAGAGCCGCCGCTGCCGCACCTCGCGAGGTGGTTGAGATCGGGCGGAGCCTCGAGACCGATAACCCCGAGGCCCATGAGTCACTCGTTACGGCCGCTTTCAATATGGAGATCAGCGATGCGGTGGCCCTTGTGGAGCGAATCGGCCAATGGCTTCGGACCCCGGTCAGTTGGAGCTTGCCGTTCAAGGTCCGTGACCTCATCGTCCGCTTTGTTGAGGGAGGCGTTGTCGTGGAGGGACTGGCACTGATGCGTCCCCTCGTGACGAGGCAAGGGACCGAGGGCGCGGATGGAGTCGATGGAGAACAGGTGATGTGGCTTACGGAAAAGGCCTTCCCAGCCGTGGGTATCGCCGGTCTCGATCTGCTGGTGGACCTCATGACCGCGGAGGCGCAAGCCGAGGGCGGGCGAAGCCCCGGCTATTCACAGATCTGGCGCCCTGACATTGGTAGCGAGCGGATGCGAGACGACCGCGACCATCTTGTCAGCGCAGTTCGGGATGCTGCGGCGGCATTAGTGGAGGGGGGCGTGGACACTGGCGACGTCGTTGCTGCGCTCGAGCGCCCGGGGTTGGAGATCACGCGCCGCATCGCAATGGATCTCCTGATTCGGCACACCACGGCCGACACGGCAAAGTCCTACCTCCTTGATCGCAAACTCCTCGAGGATGGCGCCTATCGGCGCGAGTACGCGATGCTTGCCGAAGCCGGCTTCGCTGATCTCCCCGCTGAGAGCCAGGCGGAACTGCTCGGGTGGATCGGGGAGGCTCGACAGCATTCCGAGCATCCCGAACGACAGGCCTTCTGGCAGTTGCAGATGCTGAACGCGCTCGGGAATCAATTGCCCGAGGAATGGGCCTCAAAGAGAGAGGAGCTTGAAGGAGAGTACGGCGCCGTGGATTCGGCGGCGAACGTCTCCTTTATGCAGGCCCGCTTCGTCGGGTCGCGTTCTCCCGTCGCGCCGGATGAGTTGAAGGCGATGGAGATTGACGGGCTGCTTGACTACCTACGGACGTGGGAGCCGGAAGACGGATTCGATTCTCCGAGTCGCCAAGGCCTCGGATCGGTCCTCGAAGGTGTGGTTAAAGAAGCCCCCGCCGCCTTTGCAACCGCAGCACCACGCTTCGCCGACGACGTCGACCCCACCTATGTCCGGGCTTTGCTGCGTGGCCTGAATGGGGCTCTTGAGGCAGGTCTTGATTTTGAGTGGCGCTCCGTCCTCGACCTCGTTACGGCAATTGGTGACCGGCCGGGCGATTCCAGACAGGATCAGGGCGACGGTGATCCCGGCTGGTCATGGAGCTGGCAACAGGCCCTAGACCTTGTTCTTCATGGTCTAAGCAGCACCGAGAACAAGATCGACGGGGATCTCTTCGACGTGGTGGCGCAGATCGCCCGCCACAACGTCGAACATGCCGACCCTTCGCTTGCCGAGGACCGGGAGGACGGCCGGGAGCCTGAATTCTTGGCCCTTAACTCTGTTCGCTGCACCGCCATCCGGATCGTGATCGTCCTTGCGGCGCGGAACCGCGAAGCCGATAGGAGCGACAAGGGAAGACTTAGTTCGGATGCAGCGACTATGCTCGAGGAACATCTCGATCCCGAAAAAGAGCCGTCGGGAGCGGTGCGTTCCATCTTCGGCTGGTACTTCGGAACGCTGATGTTCTGCGACGAGGCGTGGGCAACCGCACAAGTGCCGGCGATCTTTGAGATCGAGGACGAGCGGCTTTGGCGTGCTGCTTGGGAGAGCTTCGTGATGCGCAACCACGGCCACGAGAAGTTGCTCGAAACCTTGGAATCCAGCTATCGCCGCGCGGTAGAGGAGATCAGTCCCGAGAAGCCGGAGGAACGCCTCAACGACCCTGACGAGGCGCTGGTTGCACATCTGGTGTCGTACTACCTCTCGGGCTCGATCGACTTCGGGAACGATTCGCTGCTCGATCGGTTTTATGAGACGGCGTCGACCGAGCGCCGATCCCAGGCGATCTCGATCCTCGGCACCAGCATGGAGGCGCTATCGCCGCTGGGGGAGGACGGCGAGGCCAGGTTGCGGGCACTCGCAGAACGCCGCCTCGAGGCGGTCGAAGGTGGGGCCGATGCTGACGAGCTGGCCGGATTTGCCTGGTGGTTCTCCTCTGGCGAGTTCGACACCGATTGGTCGCTGGCTTTCTTACGCAGGGCCCTCGTGGCCGGATGCCATCCTCATCCAGACCATGTGGTTGCTGAGCGGTTGGCTGCTTTAGGTGGAGGCAGCGTGGTTGAGCGCATCGAGATCCTGCGCCTGATGGTCGAGGGGGGCACCCGTGATTGGTTCGTCCTCGGATCGCGAGAGAGGATCGAGGCGATCCTGCGGGAAGGTCTGACCAGCGGGGGAGAGGGAACCTCGCGGGCGCGTGCCTTAATCAACGTGCTCGTGGCGCGCGGAAACCTGGATTTCGCCGATCTCTTAGGAGGTGAGGACAGCGAGGATCAGGGCTAGGGATCGCGAATTCTTGCCGCATTGTTGGCTTGAACCGGGGGTATGCCCGATCTGGCAGAAATCTGCATTTCTGCCAGTACACCCCGACAATCGCCGAATATCCCCGCATATCGAGGTTCGGCGGGGGCAAACGGAGCGGGGCGCAAAACCGCTTGCCATGGGGGATTCGCTGCTGGCGCCGCCGAAGGCAAGCCTAATTGTGGTGCCAGCGGTCGCGGGTTCGAGCCCCGTCTGCCACCTCTCTAGAAGTTTGCTGGAGAATGGACCGGTATTACGCGGCACTACTCCTACCTCCAGCATGGCGTCAACGGCGCGCAGCACCTCTACCGCGTCGAGGCCACGCGGCTCGACGGACTGGATCGTGTCGCGGAAGCGCACGGGAAAACCTCTCGCGAGGCCTGCATATTCCAGCGAGCAGTACCGGACCGTTGGTCGGTGTGCTCGCTGACAAGATATTTCTGAGCGTGCCCGAATTCTGACGAGGTTGCTCTCGCACTCTTCCGATTTGCGCGGGCGCCGCTTGTACTCTCAAGCCAGTGAGCTTGCTCCAAGACTTTCTCGTCAACGGTGGCGCGGGTGTCGCCCTCGAAGGCGCATCGACGCTGCGGCGCTTCCTCGTGGAGGAGTACTTCAGCCGAGATCAGCTCGACCGCCTCTTGCTTCTCTTTGAGGACGAGTTCGGGGCCGAGGCTGGCATCTCGCGCGCAGAGTTCCTGCGCTGGCGTGAGGACGAGGAGCTGCGTCGCGGTCTCGAAGGTGTTCTTGGTCTGCTGAGCGGGACGCTCCTTCCAAGCGAGGAGTTGGCAGGGCTGGTCGCACGTCATCTTCCCGCGGATGGGGAGTCCTCTTCCGACTTGGCCGGGCGGGTCTCTTCCTTCGCAGAGGAGGCCGCACCGCTCACGGTCGACTCGTTGAAGGAGTCGACCGGGCTCCTCGCCAGTCGCGTTAACCACGTCGACGGCAAGGTCGACGCAGTCCTCGACTACTTCAAGGACAGCCAGTGGCGGGAGCGCGAGCGTCTGGGGGAGGCCCTCCTTCGTGGTCCAATTGCTCACGCCAATGCCCAGGAGCTGATCGAAGAGGCCCAACGACTGGCTGAGTCCAATCCTGCCGCTGGCGCTGAGGCGATGCTGGAGGCATGTGCGCGTCTTCGCGACGCTGGCATCGCATCTGTCGCTGAGACCTATGAGGAACAAGCCGCCGATCTACTGGTCAAAGCTGAAGACGCCACGCGCGCCCGCCGGCTGTTGATGGACGTTGCGGCCGCTCGCCTGGGCCGAGGAAGCGAACTCGCACGCCAGACCGTCGCTCGTCTCAATGAGTTCCGGGACGGGAAGCCGAAGTGGCTCGACGACCTGCTCGAGGCATACCTCTATTGGCCAATCGACCCCCAAGGAGCCACCGAGTCTGTGGCAGCCGCCGTGCGCAGCGGCGAGCTCTCCGACACCTGGTTCGTCATGGTCCTCGAGCTGCTCGTGCTTCTTGAGGAGTACGAGCTGATCCTGGAGCTGGCAGACCAGGCTCCGGTAGATGGTGAGCTGAGTCATCGAATCCGCCTATGTGTGGCGGAGGCCGGTGGGTTCGCGCGCGACGACGACCACGTCTGGCATGAACTCTTGGATTGGGTTCGTGGTTGTCCCGACCCTGAAGTTGCGGGGCTTGTTTGGCAGCGCCGCGGATTCCATCTCGCGATGCTTGACAACGTCGAGGGATCTGTAGCCGCCTATCGTCTTGCGATGGCGTCTTGGAGCCGGCTCCCTGCCGCGGAGGAGCAGGTCGCCGAGAGCTACTACTGCATCCTTAACCTAAGCCTCTTCTCAGGACGCGAGACCGACGAACGCCAGCTCTTGCCGCTGGCTGCCGATCTGCGGGGAGATTCCAGCTTGCCCGGCGCTCGAGCCGAGCGGCTTGAGTACACCGGCATGTCACAGCTCTTGGAGTCTAAGTTCCGCGAGGCGCTCCTCTCCTACTCGCGCTCGCTGCTGATCCATCGACGTACGGGCAGCTTTCAGGGCGTGGTCAGACTGCGCGCGCAACTCGGGGAGTTGAATCGGAAGGTCGACGAGCACGTCGCGGCAATCGCTCACTTTCTTGCCGCCGGCAAGGGCAAGGAGGCGAGGGGGATCGCGCGGGACTGCCCGCTGGAGGCCCTTGAAGAGCTGATCCGCCTCGACCGGCCGGAGTGGAGGCGGGCGGCTGAATACTCGGTTATCGCGGAGGTTGGCGAGGAGATGTCGGCAGATTACGCAGCCGGCCATCTGCCGCAAATACTCATCGATGTCCGCAAGCCTTTCGAGAGCTTCTTCTCGCCCAGCGTCTCGGTCTCAGGGCGCTTGGCCCTCAGCGCACTGGCGCTGACGATTGATGATCGGGAGCTGCGGGATCGGGCGCTTGAGGTGCTCCGGGAGGAGCTCGATCACTCTTTCGTCGAGAACACCCGCGCGGCGGCGCGCGCGTTGGCGCTGGGCACGGAAATCGGCATCTGGGATGAGTCAGAGCGACTGATTGACGCCTTTCTTGCCGATCCTTCTGTATCCGGACTCACCCCGGGGTGGGCCGCCGGGTTGGCGGCAGAGAGCGAGGCAGCGGTCGCGAAGCTCAAGCAAGGAGCCTGCGAGGGCTCGGTCTCCGCCCTCTATGCCTTGGCTTTACTGGAGCTCGAAGCGGGCGACAAGACCCCGCTTACGGCCGAGCCCGAGCTCATACGCCGCTGCAACGAGTACGTCTCCGAGCGCGAGCTGAAGAGCGTGCGCCGGACGCCGGCAGGTCCTGGCCAGGCCGGCGGCGTCAGCGTTGGATTCGGAACCGACTTGAATCCGGTCGGGGTAATCGCCAACTTTTGCGATTCTGCGGTGCGGGCCGATCTCGTTGAAGGGCTGATCGAGTTGATCGGCTCGGCCGAGGAGCCCGAGATCCATCGCTCCAGCGGAGTCGGAGCGCTCTTTCAACTCGCGCCCTCGCTCGACGAAGAGCAGGTCGTCCGGGTTGTCGCGGCGGTGCGACCGATGGCGAAGGGCAGCTATCCAGCCTCTCCTTGGGATGGCAACGATGATCATCCTTTCAGTGCGATTCGAGTATCGCTGCACGTCAACGAATCGCTGCGGGCGGCGGCGCTTCAGCTAATTGCCAAGCTCTACGAGCGCTTTCCTGCGCTGCGGGGCGACTGGCTCCAGCCGCTCATAAAGGTCGCCCTGATGAGTCCCGAGCCTTTGGTCACGCGGGCAGGCCTCTCCGCCGCGAGGAGCCTACCCTCGCTAGAGCTTCTGCCGATCATCGAGCCTCACTTTGGCGCCCCCCAGGCAAATGTTCGGGCCGATGCACTGCGAGCCTGGGTTGCCGCTGGCCAGCCGCTTCCTGCTCCCGGCCTGGCGCTCGCTGAGGATCAGGCCCCGCTGGTCAGGATGACGCTGGCCGAACACATCGATCGTCTCTCTTCCGAGCAGGCTGCAGAGGTTCGGGCCGTTCTCTCCGGTGATCGGGACCGGGTGATTCGACGCAAGGCTCAGCTTGCCGATGCTGGGGTCGCTTGAGCGTCCTTCGAGAGTGGACTAGCTCCAACCGACGGGTGGCCGACGACGCTCTCATTCTGGCTCACCGAGGACGCTTGGCGCCTCATCGGCGATGGTGTCTGCGAGGGCACGGGCGATTCGCTCCCGAAAAGCGTCGCTCACCAGGCGACGCTCCTCGAAAGGGTTCGTCAGGTAGCCCAACTCCAGCAGTACTACCGGCACCGGCGACCAATTGAACCCCGAAAGGTCACTGCGCTCGATGATGCCGCGATCCCTGAAGCCAGTTGCTCGGACAAGGCGGGGGTGGAGCAGATGGGCGATGCGGTAGCTGTCGCGGTGCAGCGACTCGGCTACGTGGGCTCGAGCCGGAACCAGGGTCAATGAGCCTCGCCAGAGAAAGCCGAGCGGTCGGGCGATGCGGCCAACTCCATCGCAGTGGACACGGAGGGTCATGTCGGCGCCGACCTCGCCCGCAAGAAGCGCCCGCTCCACGTTGCTGATCGAAATGTCGGCCCGTTCACGGGTCAGCGTCACCTGAATGCCAGCGCGGCGAAGCCGAGCGGCAAGGCGCAGGGCCACGTCGAGCACAATCTCATGCTCCGGCGTTCGCGTGAGCAGGCCGCGGGCGCCTGCCGCGCATCGCGGCTTGAGGATCGAGCCGCCAGGCCAGACCGCCTCCTCTCTCAGGTCCGCCTTCGCCTGATGGCCGGGGTCTATGCAGACGTGGAGCGGGATGGCTGATCGACAATCCCGGCGTCGCGAAGCGCCGGAAGGATTGAGTTGCGGACGATGGGGGAGAGTTCCGTGGGATCGCCGCTCGCCTCCCACCACACCAGCTCGGCGATCTCATGCGATGGCTCCAAGAAGCCGTCGACCTCGCCCTGCCAGAGCTCGATCTCGATCTCTCTGTCGGGCGCTCCCGCGGCGCGATCCCGGAAGCATCCGATCCTGTGCAGGGAGCCGGGGCGCAGCTGCGCCCTCTCACCGAGCTCCTCCTGCACCTCGCGGCCCAGCGTCCGATCGGGAGCCTCGTTGCCGTCGATCAAGCCACCCGGCGTAATCAGCCACGGGTAGGCGTGTGGGCGGCAGAGCAGGAGGCGGCCGTCGCGGGTACAGGCCAAGCCGCGCTTTCGCAGCGGCTCGAGGTCCGCGGGCGGCGGCGTGGCGGTCACTGCGCAGAGGCTGCAGCGATCGGCGTTCACCTCGCTCGGCCCGAGACAGGATGAACAGCGCGGCCCGTGGTACCGCCGGTAGGCGTAGGCGGAGTCCTCGGCCACCTCGCGCAGGACATCCGCTAGGAGTGGCAGGCGCGACAGCTCGAAGTTGGGTCCGGCGGGCCACTCGAGCCTGTCGGTGCGCCGAACTCCCGTGAAGAGGACCGAGGTCATGCCGAAGTGGCGCGGGTACAGACCGTCATCGATGAAATGGTCCCCGATGGCGACGACCCGATCGGCCCCGCGGTCGCGACGGCCGTAGAAGCGAAGCGAGCGCTTCAGACTGCGCACGTCGTCGGTGTAAATGCGATCATCGAACAGATCGGTCAGGCCGAGATGCGCGAGAACCGGCTCCTGGTAGCGGCGGAAGCCCTGGCTGGCGGCGATCATGCGCCAGCCGAGCCGCCGCGCGTCTTCGAGGGCCTCTGGAGCGCTGGGGACTATGGCGGCATGGTTGAGATTGGCGTTGACCAGCTCTACGACCGATCCGCTCCACGACGCGCCGATTTCGGCAGCGACGTCGCTCGCTATTGCCTCCCAGTCATTGGCTCGGATCGTCCGTTCGGCCAGCAGGGCGAACGAGCGGTCGATGATCAGCTGCCGGACTCGCTCCGCGTCGAGACCGCCGCCGGCCGACTCGGCGAGTTCAGCGGCGAGAGCGGGGAATACCCCTTGCTGGAAGGGGTTTGTCATCACGGTATGGTCGAGGTCGACGAAGAGGATCTTGATCTCGGCGATCACAGGTGCTCCAGGGGGATGGGCTCCGGGCTGGTTTGCGCCTGCAGTGCGGTGGCGACCCGTGCCAACATCTTCTCGTCGATTCGCCTGTCCTGCGGACGCCGCACGAACCGCCCACTGATTCGGGTCGCCTCGGTCAGCGCATCCTCCTGCTGGTCCGGCCGCAGAATCGCGCGCTCAAGTTGGGCGCGCAGGTTAAGCCATGGCATCGCCGCCAGCCCGGGATGCTCCAGGAGCTCTTCGAGACGTCGGTTCGGGTCGAGCTCCCGCGCGGGGTCCGCGCGGAGGCACTCGAGGATCCCGATCAGCGCGCCGCAGATCTCCATCTGCCCGCCGGATCGCTCCGCTGCCTCGCGTGCCAGGGCGTAGTCGTGGAGCGCGGGGTCGAACCGGCCTTCGCGGCGCGCTATCTCCGCTCGGGCGAGGAATCCGCTTGGCGCTCCAGCCGGGTAGAGGTCGGAGCCGGCGCCGATCAGCTCTTCGACCTGCTCCACCGGCCTCTCACCCAGCGCGATCCTGGCCAGCACGTCCGCCCGCAGCGCGAACAGGTACAGGCGTTCATTGGCGGGCACCCCCTTCGCTCGACGCTCGGTGTCGATGGCGAGCTGCATCGCCTCTGCCGGAAACCCCTCCATCCGCAGGATGTGCGCGCGCACGATCATCGCGTACCCGCTCGCCCATGGCTCCTCACGCCCATAGGCATCGATGGCGGCGCCAATCGCGGCATGGGCACCCCGGTAGTCCCCCTTGAGGCGGCGCAGCTCCGCCTCGTGTCGTTGCATGTGGGCGGGCTTCATCTGTAGGCGGCTAATGCCGAACCGCCGCGCCTTCCGCTCGGCCTCGGCTGCGTCGTCACGGAGGAGCTCTTCGACGCGGGAGCGTGCTGCCGCGAGCGTCTCGAAGGCGGGATCGAGTTCCTGGTGCTGCTTTAGGATCAGCGACCGCTCCCAGGTGCACTGCGCTGCGACTGCACCCTCGCCACATTCCTCCGAGCGCGCGGCGATCGCTGCGAGCCGCCCAAGCGACTGTTGGTAGTTGCCGCTGAGCCTGTCGATCTTGGCCAGCTCGAGAGCGACCGCGACGCTGCTCGGATCGAACCGCTCGGCGATCGGGTGCTCGCGCTCGGAATCCGCGAGCACGGACCGCGCGAACGCGTACTGGTTGAGGTCGCCGTAAAGCTTTGCGCGCAAGATCACCGCCTGGACCCGCACGCGCCGATCGACGCTATGGAGGTCTTCCGCTGCTTCTAGAAGCTCTTCGCAACGGTAGGTCCGGTATTGGGCTAGCTCCGCGTCGGCGGCCGTGGCCAGCTCGCCGAAGTTGTCCGCCGGGTCGAGCGAGACCTTGTGGTACAGGATGTCCACCGACCGGATGAAGCGCTCCTCGGGATCGGTGGGGATTGGCAGCGACTGAAGGTACTCGAGCGCTCTCCTGTTGCCGCTGCTGAAGAACTTCCGGCCTGCCGGATCGGTGAGCCCACGCAGGAGCAGCCCGCGCCAGACGCGCTCCACTCGCCAGGTTCCTCCTTTGCTGTCAGCCAGCTGCAGCATCCCGCGCTGGCGTTCGGCCGCGAGCCAGCTTGGATCTATCGGCCCGCCTGCCAGCGCTTCCAGTAGCTCCAGGCTGAAGTGGCGCGGCAGGGCGGCGAGCTTGAGGAGCCTCCTGCTGCTCTCGTCGCGCCGCTGGAGGAGCTCGTCCAGGATCGAGCCCAGCGCCCGTCGAACGCTTCGCTCATCAACGGCCGAGAGGACGTCGTCGATGCCGGCGGGGCTCAACTCCTCGCGCGCCGCCCTAATCGCGATGCCCGGGTGCCCGAGGCAGAGGTCCGCCAGGTCACGAGCAAGGTCCTCGTCGACCTCCAGGTTGGTGAGAATTGCGTAGATCTCCTCTTCCCCGAGCGGCCCAAGACAGCGCTCGACGATCATGTCCGACGCCGCCCCGGAATTCGTGTCGCGCCCGGTCGGAATGGCGTTGCGGGAGAGGGGGCCGTCGCGTGCGATGGCCACGACCACGGGTGCATCCAGCTGGCGCAGGTGCCGGACCATGGCGAGGGTGAAGTCCTCGTTCTGCCCCGGTTCGAGCAGTTGGTTGAGGCGCTGGTGGTTGTCGAGCAGGACGACCAGGCGCCTGGAGCGGCGGCGATTCGCGATGTCGGTGAGGTCGGCGGCTACCGCCGAAGCGAGCAGGGCATTCAACTCGTTCCTCCTCGAGCGCTGCTGGAACGGCTGGTCGCCACTGGTCAGGCCGGTCAGGCCCTGCTTGACCCAGCGTTTCTGCTTACGACGGACGAGGGCACGATATGGACGCCGGGCGAGTTTCACGAGCGATTTGGCCAAGCCGGCGCCCCCGCCTGCGGCGGCGCCGATGTTGCCGGTAAAGGCCCCGGCCCCGGCCTTCCCCGTATTGATGACGACCTCGGTGGCCGCACGCAGCTCTTCTTCTCTGATCTGCCGGGCGGCGATCTGCTCCTCGATCATTTCGGCCCGCGTCAGCCGGCCAGGGCGCAGCGGCTTCTTCAGGCAGCTCCGGATCGCGCCCGACACCTCCTCCGGCGCCCGCCGCTTTTCCAGGTCGACGTACACCGTGATGTGCCTGCGCTCGCTCGCTTCGGTGGCGATCCGCTCGAGCGTCCGCGACTTGCCGATCTCGGTTGAGCCGTGGATGCAGAGCAGGGGGGATGGGCCGGGGGCGTCGATCAGCTCGCGCGCATCCTGCAGCACGTCCTCTCGTCCAACGAACTGTGCCTCGCCGCTTCTCATGAGCCCTCCCGACCCTAAGCGGTGGAGAGTGACCACCGCTGGACTTTTCGTTTGCCGCCGCTCTTCCTCGTCTTGCTTGGCGCCGGCAGTCGTGGTGCGGAGGCTGCTTCGTCAGTTCCCTTTGGGAGTCGACAAGGCAGGAAGTGATAGGGGGCCGAGTGGATGGGTCGCAACGCGGGCGAGAGGCACCTCCGGGTTGTCGACTGGTTGAAAGGGAGCGAGAGCGCCAGCCTGTCCGGTCTCCGATGAACGACCCCTGGGGGTTAGTTGGATTCCACTATGCGTGCTCTCCCAGGGGAACCCGCGCCGGTTTCCCCTGCTGATCCAGGCGAAGGCAGTCGAATGGGAGACCGGCGGCGCTGCAGATCGTTCACTTGTCCTCCTAGGGAGGGCCTCGAATCTGGTCGGCCATCATTCAAACCGGGTGTATGCCCGATCAGGCAGAAATCGGCATTTCTGCCTGAACACCCCGACAATCGCCGAATATCCCCGCACATCGGAGCTTCTGCCCGATTCGCCAAGGGTCCCGCAAAGCCGCTTGCCATGCGGGAATGTGATTCCGGCAACGCCAAAGGCAGCCTAATTGTGGTCCAGGCGGTCGCCGGTTCGAATCCGGTCAGCCACCCCTAGACGTGCGATTGCTGTCGAACTGGGGTGCGAACACCTGTTGTAGTACGCTGTAATACAAATGTCGGCGCGTGACACGCAAACCTTCTCGGCTCGATGGGACACCGACGTGCTCGCCCGCTTGAAGCAACGCAGCGAGATGGCGGGAACCAACAAGTCTCGCCTCGCCGAGCGCTACGTCGACGAGGGAACGCGCATGGATGAACATCCCGGCATCGTTTTCCGCGGCGGCCCCACCGGCCGCCGCCCTGCCTTGGCCGGTGGCCCAGACATCTGGGAGCTCATGGCCACGCTCAAGAGCGGCAAGGCGCGTGGAGAGGAGGCGATTGCCGCCACCGCTGAACTTCTCAATCTCACTGACTCCCAAGTGCGGACCGCCGTCCGCTACTACGGTGCCTTTCCCGACGAGATAGACCGACGCATCGCCCTCAACACCGAAGACGCCGATGAAGCCGAAGCAGCCTGGCAGCGCGAACAGGCCGCCTTGGCGTGAAGGTCCTCCTCGACGAGCAGATCAGCGGCAGGGTTGCGGCACGGCTCCGAGACCGTGGCCACGATGCCACCGCCGCCACCGATGATCCAAGCCTCCGAGGACTGCGCGACCCCGATCTCTTCGAGGTAGCCCAGCAGCAAGGTCGAGCCCTGGTGACCTACAACCGCGTCGACTTCGAACCGATCATCCGCGAATACGCGGAGACGAACCGCGAGCATCAAGGCCTCGTCATTGTCCACCCGAGTCGCTTCCCGAGTTGGGAGTTCGCCCGGTTGGTTGCGGCTATTGAGGGTCTGCTGAAGGGTCCTAATTTAGGAATGGGTTTTCTTATTTGGCTACAAGTGCCAAGTAGCCGTTAGCCGAGTTCAGGGGCGCCCCGGTCCAACAGCTCTTCGGGGTGCGGACGTTGTGCTACGTTGTCAACAGATGACTGAGACGGCCAACGTATCGGTGCGCATGAACCGGGAGACGGCCGCGCGTATTCGCGCTCGGGCCGAGGCGCGCGGCGAGCGCCTCTCCGATGCCCTGCGCCGTTATGCCGAGGAGGGAGACCGCGCCGAGTCTCACCCGGGAATCGTCTTCCGTCCGGGGCCGTCGGGACGCCGCGCGGCCCTCGCGGGCGGCCCCGATATCTGGGAGATCTGCTTTGCGGCGCGTCAGGTCGGCGGCGGAAGGCAGGTTGCCGAGCGGCTCGCCGAGGACCTCTCGCTTACCCCCGACCGGGTTGCGGTCGCGCTCCGCTACGCGGCCGAGTTCCCGGAGGAGATCGAGACCAGGATCGAGTTGCACGAGCGCGAAACCGCCCACTACGAGTCACTCGCCGGCGACTGAGTCATCCTGCTCGGCGCGTGAAGCTGCTGCTGGACGAGATGTACCCCTCCCGCTTGGCGCGAGCGCTGCGCGAGCGGGATGCGGACGCCGAGGGAGTCGACGAGCGCAGTCCGTTGCGTGGGCTCGCCGACGAAGAGCTGCTGGTGGTTGCCGCTCGCGAGGGCAGGGCGCTTGTCAGCGAGAACGTCGCCGACTTCATGCGCCTCTACGGCGAGTGGGGCACCGCCGACCGCCGGCACGCCGGAATCGTGATCGCGCTCTCTTCACGCTTCTCGCGCACCCCTGCGGGCTATGAGGTCCTCGCGGACTCACTGGTCGAGCTTTGCGCGCAGCGCCCTGGGCGCGAGGCGCTCGCCGACGCGGTCCACTTTTTGGTCTGCTCCTGAGCGCAGCGGGCCGTGGGGCGAAAGCACTCGGGTCGTAGCGGGGTGGCTGCCGCCCGTCAACTCGGGCTCGTCTGCCGCGCGGGCCGCGGCACCACCAGCACCGGGCACGGTGCCCTCTGCGCGAGCTTCGTTGAGACGGACCCGAGCATGACCCGCAGGGCCGGGCCGTAGCCGCGCGAGCCGGCGACCAGCAGATCGGCGCCGGCTTCCTCGCATGCCTCGAGGATCGCCAGTCCGGGGTCGCCATCGAGCGCCCGGCCGGTGGCGGCGAGCCGCTCGTCAACTGCCTTCACGGCGCGGGTGACGATCGTTCCCGCATCGGGCCACATCGTCGGCACGTAGCGGGCCATGCCCGCAGCAAACACCGGTGGCACCGTGGTCGTGTAGATGACGATTCCCGCGCGGCAGGCGAGGGCCATCGCTTCGGCCCGCCGCAGCGCCGCTTTCGCCTCGGGCGTGTCGTCATAGGCGACGGCGATGGTGCGGAGCGGCCATCGCTCTTCGGAGGCGTAGCCGCGGGGGGCGACGACCACGTCGCAGGGCGCTCCGTGCAGGAGCCCGTTGGCGACGCTGCCGAGCAGCGTCCGCCCGACCGGTCCGCGATGGGGTGAGCCGACGACGATCGATTTGAAGCTCTCCCGTTCGGCGAGGTCGTTGATCACTCCAGCGGGCGTTCCGCCGCCGAAAGCGCGCGTCTCGACCTCGAGGTCGCCCAGCCGTCGTCTCGCCTCCGCGAACAACGGCTCCGCCCGCTGTTCCTCCTCCTCGTCGAGGATCGCGTAGCTCATCGGCAGCGGTCCGCAGAGCACCACCGTGACGACGACCACGGCTGTCCCACCGGCCTCGGCCGCGCCCCGCGCCAGCTCCAGCGCGTCGTGCCCGCCGTCGCTGCCGTCGTAACCGACGAGGAGACGCATGCGGCAACTCTAGGCGCATACTGAGCCAGTCGGTGGTCAGTTGGCGGTCGGATGGTTCGTGGCGCCGCGGGGCGGGAGGCCGCCGCTGAATACGGCGAACTGGCCGAGGGTCTCCAGGTAGACCTCTTTGTCGACGGTTCCAGAGGAATCGAGGTCGGCTTGGTCGTGCGGGCAGATCTCGGTCAGGATGGGAGGGAGGCTCGACGGTGCGCGAACTAAGTCGGATTCGCGGGCGAACCCGATGGCCGCTGGCAGGGCATGGCGCAAGTCCAGGCCGTCGGCGAGGGAGGCCGCCACGATCGCTCCGATGACGCCGGCGGCGTTGTCGGCGATCGGCACCAGGGGCGCCAGGACCTGTTGGACGCCGAGGGCCAAGAGGGTCGTCGCCAGGCCGAGGACTTCTACCTCTACCGCTCCGCGAGCGCTCGAGGCTGCCCAGCAGCAGGAGAGGATGGCCATCGAGGCGCGCACGTCGCCGGCCGTCTCGAGCAGGTCCGAGTGCGTCATGTCGCCGTCGGCGAGGCGGATCCCGAAGGCGCCGTCGCTCCTCGCCCCGAACCCGTGGCCGCTCACCACCACCAGGTCCGCTTGTCTCAGCCCCTCGGCGAGCGCTTCAGAGGTCGCCGCCGCGCCCATGTGCAGCTGTGCTCGGTCGTCGAACTGACGGTGCCAACCGCCGGCCTCCAGCCACGGCCCGGCCAGGTCGCCCGTCGGGTCGCCGAGAAACGAGACGGTCCTGAGCGGCGAAGGGATCGGGTTGCTGGGGGCCGCGAGCGCGCGGGCGCTGGGCATGACCGCCGGCGCCTGCCGCATGGTGGGCGAAGCCCGCGACGGCCCGGCCTGCGCGAGGTCATGGGTCAGCCAGAAGCCAGCCGAGATCTCCTGGATGGCGAGCTCGCTGCTCGGGTCCCAGGCGACGAATCGGATGTCGGTGGGATCGGCTCTGCCGCCGGCCTGCTGGAGCGTTTCCGCCAGCGAATGCGCCAGGCCGGCGCCCGCGAGCCTGCTGTTCTCCTCGGCGGAGATACTCTCCTCGCCTTCGGAGATCGTGCTCACGATCGCATCGGAGGCGACCAGGACCATCCCGACGCGCCGCTCGGAGACGAAGGGGTAGACCAGGAGTTGGTTCTCGTCGAGCGTCTGGGTGATCCACTCGAGCGAGGGCTCGTTCAACGCTTGGCGCCAGGTCTCGTCCGGAACACCGTTGCCGGTGGGCGTTGCCTCGTAAGTCGAGACGAGCCGCTCCCAGGGCTGCGTCATCGCGATCAGGGCGGCCGAAAGATCGGCGTCGGTCAGGCGATTCTCGACCAGGTCGCGAATCGCCTCCGGGTCGGGGTCGAGCAGGGTCGAGACGACCGCTGGTGGGATCGGCAGGACCTCCGGCGGCTCCGGCTTCGGCGCCCGGGAAGGATGCGAGCTTCCGGCCGCCACCGCGGACAGCAGCTTCATCCGCCCCGCCTCGGCGGTCTCCACCGCCAGCCGCAGGTCCACTTTCTCGAACGCCAGCATGGCCGCGTCGCGAAGGGTCACGCCAACCGGTCGCAAGGCGAGGAACGCGGGTCCAAGGTCGGCGACCAGGAACAGCTCGCCGATGCGGGCCGTCAGTCTCTGGAGCGCCCGATGCGCCAGGTTTCGATCGTCCACCGCCACGGCGGCGAGGACGAGCCGCTCGAGGACAACCAGGGCGGCCGTCCTGCCGATCGTCTCCGGCAATGGGCTCTGGTCGAGGAGTTCCGCTCCGATCGCGCCGGCGACCCTGCGGGCGAGAGCCCTGTTGCGTTCAGGGGCGACCAGGGTGCAGAAGCGGAGCGCCACGTTCCAGTCGTTCAGCGTCTCCGTGGGGGCGCCGGTCGCCCCTGCGATCGCGAGGAGCGCCTCTTCCTCGCCGGCGCTCAACTCGAAGTTCGGGTCCTCCTCCGCCCTCCGAACGAGGCCGGCCAGGAGGAGGGCTCGCTTCGTCGCGGACTGAAGCTCGTCGCCGCGGTCAGGCACCGGCGCCGTCCCGGCTGTCGATCTCGGCGTCCAGCGCCGCCCGCAACTGGTCCCGGTCTAACTCGATTCCCTCGGTCAGCCTGCGGTGGCTGGGGTCGGAGAGCGCTCCCGAGGCACGCCAGTAGTCGTACACCTCGAACCATCCGCTCGCCTCGGACAGTTGGCCGCGCACGCGATAGATCTCCGCGGTGGTATAGGCGGACCTGGCGGCGAGGTCGAGATCGCCGTCCTTCACGGCGAGCAGGTGGGCGCCGAGCGCCACCCGCAGGCGGTGGGAGAACTCCGTCTCGCGGACAGCTCCGAAGTTCAGTGAGAGCGTGCTCGCCATCGTCATGAACTGGGCGGTGAGCGGCGCCTCGCCGGGGCTGCGCAGGGCCGTGACCATGAACCGCTCGGCGACCTCCTCGAACAGCTGCCGGTATTCGCTGCCGACCGCGGAGTCCAGGGCCAGCCCCGCCAGGTTCAGGGTGGTCAGGAACGCCAGGTTCGCGGCCTCGGGACTGGTCTCGTCGAGCATCTTTGCGACCCGGCGCCCCACTGCGATGGCGTCGTCGCCGTTGATCTTCAGCTGGCTTCTGATGGCGGGGCGCGTCAGCGCCTCCAGGTGCCGGACGCCATCGGGCTGAACACCGCTGAACCCATGCCTTCGGGCGAGGACGGCCGCGATCGCTCGCTTGACGAGAGTCGGGTCAGGCTTGGAGTCGATGCCCGATTCGCCAGCTCGGACCATGCCGAGCAGGTAGGCAAAGGGCTGGTTCTCGACGATCTCCGTCCACGTCGACGGGGAGAAGTCGGCAGCGGACGTGGCCATCGCCATTCGAAGCGCGTTGATCTCGGCGACATGGCGCGCTGCCGCCTTCCGGCTGTCCCGGTCGACCTCGGGATCCCCGCTGATAGTGAGCAGGCGGGTAACCAAATCGTCGACCTCTCCTCCGGGCGGCTCGGTGGTCCCAGCGTCATCCCTGGCACCGAGCGCGGCGACGGCGGCCAGGCGGATGATCCTGACGAGGGCCTCGTGGTGGTAAGCGGTGCTGTCGTCCGGAAGCTCGGGATGGTCATCGACGTAGCGCAGCAGAGCGTCGGCGGCCTCGCTGACCTCGTCGTAGCTCCCCTCGGCCTTGTGCACCCGGTTGAGCGCGAGCTGCGCGCGCCCCAGCGCCAGAACCGGTCCCGTCTCACCCAGCTCGCCCAGCTTCCGTTCGGTCTCGTCGAGCAGGCGCAGCAAGGCCTCTTCGTCCGCCCGGGGCCAGGCTGTTTCCAGCTCCGTGAGGCGGGTGATCAGCCAGGAGGCGACCCGCGACCCCTGGGTGAGGTCCCGCCGTGCGACGGGAAGGCACACCCTCTTGACGAGGCGGTCGATCTCGTCGACCAGCGCCCCGACCTCCTCCGCCGGGGAGGTCGACCAGGCCATCAGGGTCGAGGACACATAGAAGGGCAGAAGGGAGGGGTCCAGGCCGTTGGCTGCCGCGTTCTCTCGCATCTCAGCCAGCAGCTCGGCGATCTCCACTTCACGTTCGGGCAGCGGGCGCTCGTGACCGGAGCTGTGCAGCGCGCCAGCGATATATGCGGGGGAAGCTTCTGGCGTGGTGGTGGCCAAGGCGAAGATCGCCACCGCGACGTTCTCCTCCATCGCCTCGGGGCCGGTCTCCTCATCGCTCCGGGAATCGGCGATGCTCGACCTCAGGGTCACGAAGGACGACCTCAGCAGCGTCAGCTCGAGGCTGTCGAGATATCCCTGCAGGGTCGCCTCTTCGTCCTCATGGAAGCGAGCCTTCCGCTCCAGGACCTCCCGCGCGGTTCCAGTCCGATCCCAGCTGGTGGCTGGAAGGCGGTGGATGAAGGATCTGATCAGCACCTGGACGGCATAGCCTGCTTCGGGCGCCAGCGGCTCGGCCAGGGCGGTCATCATCCTGTCCGCCGCCCGCATCACCGCCGTCGTCAGAACCTCTTCCTGACGGCTCCACCTTTCCGCCGAACCGTGCGCGGCGAAGCGGTCGCGCAGGGATTCAAACTGTCGCAACCGGCGTGGAGCCAGCTCGAAGAAGTCGTGCGCTTCGAGCGGAGCGCTCTCCTCTTCGAAGGCGATCATCAGGCTCCCACCGAGTGCCCCGGCGACGTCTGGAGCCGCGGGTGCCCGGCTCCGCGGGGGGAGGCCTTCGAGGATCTCGAAAGCCCTGTCGGTCCAATTCTGGCAGGCTCGAACCGTCCTTCTCGCCGCCGACGGATCTCCTGATCCGGCCCCTTCGTCGACCATCCCCGCCATGGCAGCGGCAAGGCGAGCCGCCGCGATTGCCGCCGGACCGTCAGAGGCGACGAGGTTCAGGTAGTCCGTCAACTGCTCCTCGACGGCCTTCAGGTGGGAGAGGCTCCGGTCCGGACGCCAGTAGAGAACCGTGGCGAGCCGCTGGACGCAGTCGCCCAGCATCTGCCGGGTTTCGAGATCGCCGCGGAGCAGACCCTCGCGGGCGATCGCGATCGCGGCCAGGCAGTCGTCCGACGCCGATTCGGCTGCCTCCGCCGCCTCGCGGGGATCCTCAATCGCGCTCATCAGCCGCGAACGAGCCGCTGAGCGCAGGTACAGGGGCAGGGCCTGGGGAAGGTCCTCGGTCGCCGCGACGATCTCGTCGAGCTCCTCGATCAATCCGCTCAGAAGCTCCGCCGTCTTCGCTTCGACCGGGCCCCCGATCGAGGTTTCCATCTCGAAAAGCGTGCGGTGGATCTCAAGAGTCTGAGCCTGCAGGACAGACAGCTTCGACATCGCTTCAGGCGGGTGCTCCAACCCGCTCGCGGTCGCTGATCACCACCCGCGCTCCGCGCACCGGCCGCACGGTGATGTTGCGGCGCTGGGCGACCTCGACGCCCTCGTCGGTGGCATGGAGCTCGCAGGTGCCGAGGAGGGCTTTGAGGACGACCTTCATCTCGAGCATCGCGAAGCTGGCGCCGAGGCAGCGGCGACGGCCGCCGCCGAAGGGGATCCAGGTGTAGGTGCCGGGAGGCGTGTCGAGGAAGCGCTCCGGGCGGAAGGCGTGGGGGTCGGGGTGGATCTCGGGGTCGTGATGGATCAGGTAGGCGTTGGGAACCAGGGCGGGGCCGGGCGCGTAGGTCCAGTCGCCGATCGTCACCTGCTTGACAACAAGGCGCGGCGCGGCGTTGGGGAGAACGGGACGGTCGCGCAGCGTCTCCTGGATCGTCGCGGTGATGTAGGCGTCCTCGTCGGCGTCAACCGCCTCGACCAGGCGGGCGAGGACGGCCGGCTCGCGGACGAGGCGCTCGAAGGCCCAGGCGAGGGTCGAGGCCGTGGTCTCGTGACCGGCGATCAGGAGCGTCATCAGCTCGTCGCGGATCTCCTCCTGGCTCATCGGCGAGCCGTCCTCGTGGCGCGCTTCCAGCAGCATCGTGAGGACGTCGTCGCGCTCGGCGCTGGAGGCCCGCCGCTCGGCGAGGAGCGCGAAGACGATCTCGTCGACTTCTTCCTGCATCCGCAGGAAGTGCGCGAAGGGCCCGATCCGTTCGGCCAGCTTCGTCACCCGGCTCTCGGGCTTGGGCGGCATCAGGCTGATCGGGCGGTCGCCGAACTCGAGCATCGCCTGCAGCCGTTCGCGCAGCGCGTCGAAGCGGGCACCCGGGTCGACGCCGAAGACCGCGCGGAGGATGATCTTCAGGGTCAGGTCCTGGGTACGGGGATGGAGGGCGAGAGGAACGCCCTGGGGGATTGCCGCGATCTCCTCGGCGGTCACCTCTTCCATCAGCCCGGTCAGCCGCTCCATCCGCTCGCCGTGGAAGGCGGGGAGCATCAGCTTGCGCTGCTCCATGTGGGCGTCCTCGTCGAGCAGCAGCACCGAGTTGCGGCCGACAACCGGTTCCAGCACCTGCGCGCCTTCCCCGGGATGGAGGACGTCGGGAGGAGCGGTGAAGACCTGTTTCACCTCATCCGGGTCGGCCAGCATCACGAACGGAGGCCCCCCCGGCAGCCTCAGCGTGAACTTCCTCCCGTAACGCTCTCGACAGCGGTCGAGGAAGGCGAACGGCCTGGTCCAGAACCCGACCATCTGCAGCGCCGCCGGCAGCGACGGTCCGGGGGGAAGGGCGGAACGTGACCTCATGTTGCCTCCTCGCTCGGGTTCACCCGCCAACGTACTCGGCTGGTTTTCGGCCCAACCGTGAGAATGCGCACGCAAAGAGGGCCGCGTCGGCCAACACCGCCTTCATCGTCGGCGGGCAGATCCAGCCGAGTGAAGCGCATCCGATTTTGGCCACACTCCAGTGTGGCGAAAATCGGATGCGCGATGAATTCGGTCAGGCCGCCGCGCCCTCCTGTGCCGCCGCCGCCTTCTCCGCCAGGTGCGGCGGCACCTCCTCGTAGCGCTCGAACTCCATCGTGAACTCGGCGCGGCCGCCGCTGATCGAGCGCAGGTCGGGGGCGAAGTCGAGGACCTCGGCCATCGGCACCTCGGCGCGGATCTCGCTCGTCGCGCCTTTGGCCTCGATCCCGAGCGGGCGGCCGCGGCGGGAGTTGAGGTCGCCGATGACGTCGCCGACCACCTCGTCAGGGCAGCTGACGAGGAGCTTGACGATCGGCTCGAGCAGGACCGGGTCGGCCTCTGCCATCGCCTGCTTGAAGGCCATCGCGCCGGCGAGTTTGAAGGCCAGCTCGGAGGAATCGGTGTCGTGGTGCTTGCCATCGACCAGGTGCACGCGGACGTCCTTGACGGGGTACCCCGCCACGGTCCCGTGCCGCATCGCTTCGCCGACGCCTTTCTCGACCGCGGGGATGAAGCCGCCGGGGATCGCCGCCCCCTTGATCCGGTTCACGAACTCGAGGCCCCCGCCGTCCTCGCCCGGCTCGATCTCGATCGCGCAGTCGGCGAACTGGCCTTTGCCGCCGGTCTGCTTCTTGTAGCGGGCCTGGGCGGCGGCCGGACGGCGGATCGTCTCCTGGTAGGGGACGCGGGGCGGGTGCAGTTCGATCTCGGCTCCGAAGCGGCTCTTCATCCGCTCGACCAGGACCTCGACGTGGACCTGGGTGAGGCCGGCGATGATCTGGTCGCCGGTCTGGGGATCGCGGTGGACGTCAAGGGTGGGGTCCTCCTCGCTCAGCCGCCGCACCGCCGTCGCCGCCTTCTCCTCGTCCCCCTTCGTCTTCGGCTCATACGAGAACGCCATCACCGGCGCCGGCAGGTCGAGCGGGCGGACGGCAAGGTCCTGCTGCTCGTCGCAGAGGACGTCGCCGGCGCGCGTCTCCTTCAGCTTGGCGACGGCGCCGATGTCGCCGGCGCCTAGGTCGCTGACCGGCCGCAGCTCCTTGCCCAGCGGCTGAGCGAGCTGCCCGATCCGCTCCCTCTGGCGGCGGGTCACGTTGATGGCCTGGGAGTCGGAGCGGATCGTGCCGCTGTAGACGCGGAAGATGTTGATCCGGCCCGTGTAGGGGTCGGCCGTCGTCTTGAACACGCAGGCGACCAGCGGCCCGTCCTCGTCGGGCGCGACCTCGATCGCCTCGCCGTCGCCGTCGAGCGCCTCCAGCGGACCCCGCATCCGCGGCGAGGGCAGGTCCTCGACCAGCGCGTCGAGCAGCCGGTTCGTCCCCAGGTTCCTGGTCGCGACGCCGCAGGTGACCGGGAAGAGGTGGCCCTCGGTGACGCCGCGCTTCAGCGCCGTGACGATCTCCTCGTGGGCGATCTCCTCGCCTTCGAGGTAGCGCTCCATCAGCGCGTCGGAGTTCTCGGCCACCTCGTCCATCAGCTTCTCGCGGTACTCCTCGGCCTGGGGGCGCAGCTCCTCGGGTATCGCCACCCGCTCGGCGCTGCCGCGATCGCCGCTGTCGTAGACGAACGCCTCCATGTCGATCAGGTCGACGACGCCGCGGACGTCGTGCTCGGCCCCGATCGGGATCTCGGTGGCGACGACGTGGGGGCCGAAGGCCGCCTTCAGCGAGTCGAGGGCGGTGAAGAAATCGGCCCGCTCGCGGTCGAGCATGTTGACGAAGACGAGGCGCGCCAGGCCCTCGGCGTCGGCCCGCTGCCATAGCCGTTCGGTCTGGACCTCGACCCCGGCGACGCCGTTGACGACGACGACCGCGGAGTCGGCCGCGCGCAGGGCCGCGGCGGCGTCGGCGACGAAGCTGGGATCGCCCGGCGTGTCGATCAGGTTGATCTCGCGGTCGGCATGCTGGAAGCAGGAGACGCAGGCGTTGATCGAGAGCTTCCGAGCCTGCTCGTCGGGTTCGTGGTCGGAGACGGTCGAGCCGTCATCGACCCGGCCGAGCCGGTTCACCGCCCCGGCCTCGAACAGCATCGCCTCGTGGAGGCTGGTCTTGCCGCAGCCGCGATGGCCGATCAGCGCGACGTTGCGAATCCGATCCGCGGCCTTGTGCGACATCCAACGAAATTACACCCGCCCGCAAGCCAGGCCAAGGGTCGTCGCGGTCCGCCTGGGCCGCGAGTCGCTGAACGGCGCAGTACCTTGCGGTTCCGGATGGAGGAGACCCGCGACGCCCACAACATCGCCCTCGGCCGGGCGATCCGCCAGCTGCGCAAGGAGGCGAAGCTGACGCAGCAGGAGCTGGCCGATCGCGCGGAGGTTCCGGTCGAGACGCTGCGCCGCGTCGAAGTCGGGTCGATCGACGCCGAGTGGGGGACCCTGCGCCGCCTCGCCTACGGGTTGGGGGTCGAGCTGCCGGACGTCTTCCGGCTCACCGAGGAGCTCTTGGGGGGCTGAGCGGGGCCTATTCGTCGGCTTCCGGTGGGCCCAGTTCTTCTTCTTCGGGTTCCGAGAGCTTTCCCTGCGTCGCTTCTTCGACTTCTTCGCCTTCGCCTTCTTCGATCGATCCTTCGCTCGATTCGGTCGCCTCGCTCGCTTCCGGTTCGAAGGTGGCGGTCACCGACTTCGGCGCGTCCATCGTCAGGGTGCAGCCTTCTATGGGGCAGTCGCCCGAGAAGCCCTTGAATTCGGATCCGCGGTTTGCCTTGTAATCGAACTGGACGGTGGTGCCGGTCGCGAAGCTGAATTCACAGACTCCTTCGGAGCATTCTTCCCCGCCGGCGACGACGCGCCCGCCCCCCTCGCCGGCGATGGTGATGACGAGGGCGTATTCGGTGGCTTGACCGTTGCCGCCCGGGTTGCCCGAGGTTCCGTTTTTCGGATTACCCGACGAATCGTTTCCGTCCGTCCCCGATTGGTCGCCGCGCGTTTGGATTGCCTTTTCGGCAACCGGCTCCGAGCCGCCGCCGGTGATCGTGCCGGCGGCGACGCCGGCGACGAAGAGGAAGCCGCCCAGCGCCGCGGCCGCGAGCGCGCCGCGCAGCGACGGCCGTCGGCCCGGGCGCGACCGCACCAGCTCTTCGTCTTGGAGCATGTCGCGCAGCCGTTCGCAGAGCACCTGCATGTTGCGGTTGGTCGTCGCCAGGCCGCGGCGGTCGCCGATCCGCTCGCGGATCTCCCGCGCCTGGCGCAGGCACCGCTCGGCGCCCTCGACGTCACCACCCGCCAGCCGCAGGATCCCGAGCTCGTGCTGTGCCCAGGCGACCGCCGACTCGTCGCCCAGCTCCTCGCCGGCCCGCAGGGCGATCCGCAGCGTCTGCAGCAGGCTCGCCCAGCGTTTCAGCAGCATCAGCAGGGTGGCGAGCGACCGCGCCAACTGCAGCGCCTTTTTGTGCTTTTTCTTGCGGTCGAGCCGTTCGAGGCAGTCGAGCAGCGTCCCCACCTCGAGGGCGAGCTGGTCGGGGTCGAGCGCGTGCCCTTCGGCGGCGCCTTTGCAGAGCGCCGCGGCCTGCTCGACCTTGCTCGTCGCCTCCGCGGCTTCGTCGATTTCGGTCGCGAGCGCGGGGGCGCGTTCGACGGATTTCGGCGGCCGTTGCTCGAGAGCACTGCGCAGGGACGCGATCTCGGCTTCGCCGCCGTCCCTGCCCTGCTGCAGGAGGGTGCCGCCCTCACCACCTGCGTCAAGCAGATAGGCGCCGACTTCGATCGATCCAGTCTCTCGATCCATCGCATCGAGTCTGGTGCCTCTTCGGCAGCTGAGCAAGAACTCTCCGGTTCGCTAGCGCCGCGAAGCCGTCGGTCGCCGACAACCGACGCGGCGGGGATGAGGCCGTCCGTAAGATCGCCGCGTGATCAAGGCCGTCACCTTCGACTTCTGGAACACGATCGCGACGGTGCCGCAGGGGGCGATGACGGAGGCGCGGCAGCGGGCGATCGCGGCGGCGTTGCAGGGCAACGAGATCGAGGTCGAGGCGGACCTGCTGCTCGAGGGCCTGCGAGAGGTCGGGCTCGACTGGGAGCGGGCGTGGGCCGAGGGCAGGCACCTGCCCCCGCGCGAGGCGGCGGCGGCGCTGGTGCGGGCGCTCGGCGTGGAGGGGGCGGCGCGGGAGATGGTGGCCGAGGCGTTCCTCGGCGCCGGCCGGGGAGTGCCGCTCGAGCTCGCACCCGGCATCCACGCCTGCCTGGCGGAGCTGCGGGAGCGGGGGGCCCGTCTCGGGATCGTCTGCGACGTCGGCTTCAGCGGCGGCGAGCTGCTGCGGGAGCTGCTCGACGCCGAGGGTCTGCTCGGTCACTTCGACGGCTGGGGGTTCTCGGACGAGGTCGGTCACTACAAGCCGGCTCCGCAGATCTTCGAAGCGGCGCTGGCGGCGCTGGCTGCGGAGCCGAGCGCGGCGATGCACGTCGGCGATCTGCGGCGAACCGACGTCGTCGGCGCCAGCGCGCTGGGGATGAGGACCGTCCGCTACCGCGGCATCAACCTGGAGGGGGATTCCGAGGGCGGGGAGGAGGCCGAGTTCGTCCTCGACAACCACGACGATCTGCCCGATGTCGTCGACCTTCTCAATCGAGACTGAGCGGCTGCAGCCTGCCAGAGCCTCAGCGGCTCTTGAGGAGGCGGCCGATGGCCTCCATCATCTCCTCGGTCTTCTCCTCCCGCTCCTCGGCGCTCTTGGCGCCGAGGACGCAGTGGCGGGTGTGATCGTCGAGCAGGGCGAGAGCGACCTTGTCGATCGCCGCCTGGGCAGCGGAGATCTGGGTGAGGATGTCGATGCAGTAGCGCTCCTCCTCGACCATCCGTTCGATGCCGCCGATCTGGCCACCGATCCGGCGCAGCCGGTTCTTCACCTGCTCCTTGCTGTCGATGTAGCCGGGATGGGGGTCTTTTGCCATTGAGCTAGTATACCCCCAGAGGGTATATGGCGAACGTGACGAAGAGGAAAGAAGAGCGACTGGAGCTGCCGATCGCGGGAATGACCTGCGCCGGCTGCGCCGGCCGGGTCGAGAAGAGCCTCAACCAGCTCGAGGGGGTCGAGGCGACGGTCAACTTCGCGACCGAGCGGGCGACGGTCAGCTTCGACCCCGAGCGGGTCGAGCCCGAGCAGCTGGTCGGGGCGGTGGAGGGCGTCGGCTACTCGGCCTCGCTGCCGGCGCCGGCCGGCGAGGAGCGCGGCGCGCACGAGCGCGACCCCGACTCCACCGACGACCTGCGCCGGCGGACGATCTTCGCCGCCGTGCTCTCGCTGCCGGTACTGCTGCTGGCGATGATCGAGCCGCTGCAGTTCGACAACTGGCAGTGGCTCTCGCTGCAGCTGGCGACGCCGGTCGTGCTGTGGGCGGGCTGGCCCTTCCACGAGGCCGCCTGGCGGAACCTCCGCCACGGCGCCGCGACGATGGACACGCTGATCTCGCTCGGCACCCTCGCCGCCCTCGGCTGGTCTATCTACGCGCTCTTCTTCGGCGAGGCCGGCATGCCGGGGATGAAGATGCCCTTCGAACTTGTGACCGAGCGCGGCGCCGGCGCCGACGAGATCTACCTCGAGGTCGCCGCCGTCGTCACCACCTTCATCCTCGCCGGCCGCTACTTCGAGGCGCGGGCGAAGCGGCGGGCCGGGGCGGCGCTGGAGGCCCTGCTCGACCTCGGCGCCAAGGAGGTGGCGCTGCTGGACGCCGAGGGCGCCGAGCGGCGAGTGCCGGTCGAGGAGCTGAGGACCGGCGACCGCTTCGTCGTCCGGCCGGGAGAGAAGGTCGCCACCGACGGCGTCGTCGAGAGCGGCGCCTCCGCCGTCGACCAGGCCCTCGTCACCGGCGAGTCGATGCCGGTCGAGGTCGGGCCCGGCGACGAGGTCGTCGGCGCGACGATCAACGTCGGCGGCCGCCTCGTCGTCCGCGCCACCCGCGTCGGCGAGGAGACGGCGCTGGCGCAGATCGCCCGCCTCGTCACCGCGGCGCAGTCGGGCAAGGCGCCGGTGCAGCGCCTCGCCGACCGGGTCAGCGCCGTCTTCGTCCCGATCGTGATCGCCCTCGCCCTCGCCACCCTCGGCTTCTGGCTTATCGACGGGGCCGGCGCGGCCTTCGCCTTCACCGCCGCCGTCGCCGTCCTGATCATCGCCTGCCCCTGCGCGCTGGGGCTGGCGACGCCGACGGCGCTCCTGGTCGGGACCGGCCGCGGCGCCCAGCTGGGGCTGCTGATCAAGGGGCCGGAAGTTCTGGAGTCGACGCGGCGCATCGACACCGTCGTCCTCGACAAGACCGGGACCGTGACCAGCGGCGAGATGGCCGTGGTCGCGGTGCGCGCGGCGCCGGGAGTCGAGGAGGCCGAGGTGCTGCGCCTCGCCGGCGCGGTCGAGGAAGCCTCCGAGCACCCGATCGCGGCCGCGATCGCGGCCCGCGCCAAGGAGGAGCTGGTGCTGTTGCCCGCGGTCGAGGACTTCGCGAGCGACGCGGGCATCGGGGTGAGTGGGATGGTCCAAGGCCGCGCGGTTGTCGTCGGTCGTGCCTCCGATCTCGCACTGTCGCTTTTGTACGGCTATGCCGTACAAAAGCGACACGCCCTCCCGTCGGAGCTTGAGGCGGCGCGCGAGGAGGCGGAAGCGCTGGGGCAGACGGCGATCGCGGTGGGCTGGGACGGCGAGGTGCGCGGTCTCGTCGTCGTCGCCGACGCCGTCAAGCCCTCGAGCCGCGAGGCGATCGAGCAGCTGCGAGAGCTGGAGCTGCGGCCGGTGCTGCTGACCGGCGACAACGAGGCGACGGCGAAGGCCGTCGCCGCCGAGGTCGAGATCGAGGAGGTGATCGCCGAAGTGCTGCCGGCCGAGAAGGCGGCGGTGGTCGCGCGCCTGCAGGGCGAGGGCCGGATCGTGGCGATGGTCGGCGACGGCGTCAACGACGCCCCGGCGCTGGCCCGGGCCGACCTCGGCCTCGCGATCGGCACCGGCACCGACGTCGCGATCGAGGCCTCCGACATCACCCTCGTCTCCGGCGATCCGCGCGGGGTCGGCGACGGTATTCGCCTCTCCCGCCGCACCCTGGCGACGATCAAGGGCAACCTCTTCTGGGCCTTCGCCTACAACGTAGCCGCCCTCCCCCTCGCCGCCGCCGGCTTCCTCAACCCCCTGATCGCCGGCGCCGCGATGGCCCTCTCCAGCCTCTTCGTCGTCACCAACTCGCTGCGCCTGCGGGCCTTCACGCCGCGGCGCTAGTGGACCCGCCGACCAGCTCTCGCAGCTCCTCGCTGGCGACGTAGCTGATGCTCCTGCCCCGACCTCGCTGCTCGATCAGCCTGGCGTCGAGGAGGCGGCGGAGGTCGGCGCTCGCGGTGGCGGCGGAGACCTCGGCCTCCTCCGAGTAGCGGCTGCGGTCGGTGCCGCCCGCGAGGCTCTGCTCGAGGCCGATCACCATCCGGTCGGGCCAGCCGCGCCCCTCGGCGAGGTCTTCCAGCAGCTGCCAGCGAGCCGCCGCGCGCTCGATCTGGCCAAGTCGCTGGCGCGCCTGCGCCAGGTGGGCTTCCAGGCAGAAAGCCACCCAGCCGGTCGCGTCACGGTGCGGCTGATAACTGCCGCCCTGGGCCTCGCGCAGGGCCGCGTAGTACTGCTGCGTATGGCTGCCCAGGTACTCCTCGATCGAGAAGAACTCGGGCGAGCCGAGGCCGCCACGGGCGAGGACCAGCGACTGCACGATCCGCGAGATCCGCCCGTTGCCATCGCGGAAGGGGTGGACCGAGATCACGTTCAGGTGCGCCATCGCCGCCTTCACCACGATGTCCACCGCCGGGTCTTCGTCGCCCAGCCAGGCGATGACCTCGTCCATGAGGCCGATCACTTCGTCTCCGGCGGGCCCGCGGTACTCGAGCAGGCCGTCGGCGCCGGTGACACCGATCGGCCCCGTCCTCCATAGGCCCGGATCCTTGTCGCGCTGGAAGTAGCAGGCCTCGAAGTGAAGGTCGAGGATGACCCGGTCAAGCCAGCGGAAGCAGGGATCGATCGCCATCGTCCCGACCTGGTCCATCGCACGGGTGTAGCAGGCGATCGCCTGTCGGTCGTCGTCCTGGTCCGCGACCTTGCGACCGCTGGTCAGGGCCAGCGCTTCCTCGTGGGTGACGGTGAACCCCTCGATCGAGGTGGAGCCCCCGATCGAGCTGGCGCGAACCTGACGACGCAACGAGCCCAGCCAGCGGCTCCGCGTCGTCACCTCCCTACCCAGTTGCGCACGCAACGCCTTCAGCTCGTCTAGTTGTGCTTGGAGATCGCCTCTTAGGGGGGGAGTCGAGAAGATCATCGACTGCCACTATAGACGATTAGACGTTTAATCGTCTATACAAATGATCATCCAGCTATGTGTGCGGTCGAAGCGGCGAACCAGCGCCCCAGCCGCGCCTTGGTGAAGACATCCTCTTTCGGGCGCCGCTGGCGGCTGAGGGCGTCGCGGAGGTCTTGGCCGGCTTCGGGGTCGGCGGCGAGGCCGCGGAAGATCGGCTCGGCGGTCTCCGGCTTGGCGAAGCGGGCGAAGTCGAAGGACCACTCGTAGTGCTCGCGGGCGCGTTCGTCGCGGTAGGCCTCGTAGCCGGCGAGGCTCTCCTCGGGACCGGTGAGTTCGGCGGCGACGTGGAGCGACTGCTCGGGCGGCGTCGCCCCGGGTCAGCAGCGGGTCGAGGCCGAGGATCAGGATCGAGAAATCGTCCTCCATCGGGGACCAGACGAGCGAGCCCTCCTCGATCACGTCGATTTTGAAACGGTCGCTGTGAGGAAGGCCGCGCCAGTAAGTGAACATGAAGGCCATCTCAGCCCTCATCTGACGCTCCTTCTCGAGTCCGAGCAGGCGGGCGACGGTGGAGACCCGCCCATCGGCGCCGAGCACCCAGCGGGCCTCGATCTCCTCGCCGCTCTCGAGGATGACGCCGCGGGCGGGGTCCTCGTCGGTGCCGGCCCCGAGCAGGCCGGTGACCTTCTCGCCGAAGCGCGTCTCGGCGCCCGCGTCGACCGCGACCGCCAGCAGCGCCGAGTCGAGGACCGGACGGGTGATCACGGCCATGCGGTCGAAGCCGCCGATCGGCGTGAACCGTCCGACGGATTCATGTCCGAACGTGCGGATCGCGTACTCGACCAGGTTGACCCGGTGCTCCCTTTCGATCCGCTCCAGCGCTCCCAGCTCGGCGAGGCGCGCAAGCGTGTTCGGGAATACGGCGTGGGTCGAGAGCGTGTCGGCGGGGGGCGGATCACGGTCAAGGAGCAGGACCTTCCAGCCCTGCCGCGCCAGCCGCGCCGCCACCGGGGTGCCGGCGCAGCGGGCGCCGACGACGACCGCGTCGTAACTGTCCCGCCCGCCGCTCACGACTTCCGCCCCACGCTCAACAGGTACTCCATCTGGAAGCGGGCCTCGTCGTCGCTGCCCCGGTTCCACTCGGCGCAGAACTCGCTCAGGGTCCGGTCGAACTCCTCGGCCCGGCCCTCTTTCTCGGCGTTGGCGCGGGCGGCGATCGTCGGCCCGTAGCGCTGCTTGAAGTGCTCGCCGTAGTCGTCGGGCCGCTGGAAGGCGGTCATTTCGAGCACGCCCTTTTCGACCGTCTCCAGCTCGACCCGCTCGCCGAGCAGTTCGCGCAGGTGAGCCTCGCTGCCCCAAAGCGGCGGCGGCTGCGCGCCCGGGGGAGGGGGCGGCATGAACCGGCCCATCTCGCGGAAGAGCCCGCCGATCATCCCCTCCGGCGTCCAGCTCAGCAGGGCGATCCGCCCCTCGGGCGCGCAGACGCGGACCAACTCGTCGGCGGCCTTTTGCTGGAAGGGCGCGAACATCACCCCGATCGAGGAGATGACGACGTCGAATTTCTCGTCGTCGAAGGGCAGGTCGTGGGCGTCGGCCTCGAGCCACTGCAGCTCGACGCCCTCGGCCTCGGCGCGGGCGCGGCCGGCGTCGAACAGCTCCGGGGTGAGGTCGCTGGCGACGACCTCGGCGCCGGCTTTGGCGGCTGGGATCGCCGCGTTGCCGGTGCCGGCGGCGACGTCGAGGACGCGGTCGCCAGGGCCGATGCTGGAGGCCTCGACGAGGCGCGACCCGAGCGGGAGGAGGAAGGTCTCGACCATCGAGGGGTAGTCGCCGGAGGCCCAGATCGCCCGGTGCTTCCGCCGCAGCTCGGGACTAGGGCTCTGGGTGTCGGTGCTGGTGCTCAAAGCTCATCTCCTTTTTGGATTGGTTGGCAGTCCTTTTGTACGCCCAGGCGGGAGGCCGATCAACTTCAAGATCTGCAGTTAGGCGCGTAGACTCGATCGGGAGCAGATGCCGGAGAGCTACGGACAGTTCTGCCCGGTCGCCCAGGCGGCGGAGGTCCTGACCGAGCGCTGGACCCTGCTGGTGCTGCGCGAGCTGCTGATGGGCAGCACCCGCTTCAACGAGATCCAGCGCGGGGTGCCGCGAATGTCCTCGTCCCTGCTCAGCAAACGGCTGCGCGAGCTGGGGCGCTCCGACCTCCTCACCCGCGAACCGCTCGAAGGCGAGCGGGGCCACGCCTACCGCCTCACGCCCGCCGGCGAGGCGCTCGGGCCGCTCGTCGTCTCGCTCGGGACCTGGAGCCGCGACTGGCTGAAGCGGGAGATCAGCGCCGAGGAGGCCGATCCGGCCCTGCTGATGTGGGACCTGCGGCGCAGCGTCCGCCTCGACAAGCTGCCTCAGGAGCGGGTTGGGGTCTTCTTCCGCTTCCGCGACGCCGAGGAGGGCAAGCGCGCCTGGTGGCTCGTCGCCGAGGAGGCGAACGCCGACCTCTGCTTCTCCGACCCCGGCTTCGCGATCGACCTCCAGGTCGACGCCGAGACCCGGGCGATGGCCGAGGTCTGGGTCGGGAAGCGGGAGCTGGGGGCGGCGATGCGCTCCAAGCAGGTGCGGGTCACCGGGCCCGAGCACCTGGTGCGAAGCCTCCCCGACTGGCTCGGCTTCAGCACCTTCGCCTATCCGGACCCCGGGGCCGAGCTCGCCGCCCGCCAGCAGCCCGCGTAGGGGGCCGCGATCTGCGTCGGCGTTCGTCCTTTGTCGGGATCCAGCCGATAAAGGACGAACGCCGGTGGTTCAGGGGCTTCCCTCCGTCGCCACTCCCGGGGCGCCCCGCTCGACGTCGATGCGGGGGAGGATCCGCTCGAGCCAGTCGGGGATCCACCAGTTGCGCTCGCCGAGCAGCTGCATCACCGCCGGAACCAGGACCATCCGCACCAGGGTGGCGTCGAGGAAGATCGCCGCCGCCAGGCCGATTCCGAAGAGCTTGAGGAAGACTTCGGGCGAGGCGACGAAGGCGAGGAAGACGACGACCATGATCGCCGCCGCCGCGGTGATCACCCGGGCCGTCTTCGCCAGCCCGTCGGCGACCGCGCGACTGGTGTTCCCGTCCTTCAGGTACTCCTCGCGGATCCGCGAGATCAGGAAGACCTCGTAGTCCATCGAGAGGCCGAAGAGGATCGCGAACATCATCACCGGCATGAACGGCGCGATCGGGACTTCGTGGTCGATCCCGATCAGCTTCCCGACCGCCCCGCCCTGGGCCACCAAGGTCATCACGCCGTAGGCGGCGCAGACCGAGAGCAGGTTCATGATTCCCGCCTTGAGCGAGATCAGCGGCGAGTGGAAGGCGACGAGGAGCAGCAGGAAGGAGAGCCCGACCACGGCCGCGATGAACAGTGGCATGCGGTCGGTTATGTAGACGCTCTGGTCCTCGAGGGCGGGGGTGATGCCGCCGATGTAGGCGGTCACGCCGCTGTCCTGCAGCGCCCCCGGCACGACGTCGTCGCGGAGGTGTTCGACCAGCTCGGTGGTCGCCTCGTCCTGGGGCGAGGTGGTCGGCACGGCGGTGACGAGCGCCGCCGTGCCCTGCGAGTTGAAGTTCGGAGGGGCGACGAAGTCGACCCCTTCCTCTTCGCGGAGGTCGGCGGCGAGTCCGGCGACCGCGGCTTTCCCCGCCTCGTCGGGCACTTCGGCGGCGATCACGATCGGCCCGTTGGCACCGGGGCCGAAGCCCTCGCTGATCAGGTCGTAGGACTTGCGGGTCATCGTGTCCTCGGGGTCGTTGCCGGCGTCGGGGAACCCGAGCCGCATCCCCAGGGCCGGCGCGGCCAGCGCCAGCAGGATCGCCGCGGCGACGAGAGCGGCCGGCCAGGGCCGGCGCTGCACCCAGTGGCTCCAGCGGGCGGCGGGGGAGTGGCCGTCTTCTTCGGGCCGGTCGAGCCTGCGCCCAAGGAGGGGGATCCGCAGCCTGTCGACCCGCGGGCCGAGGTAGGAGAGCAGCGCCGGCAGCAGCGTGATCGAAGCGAGCATCACCACCAGCACCGCCAGCGAGGCGGAGATCGCCACCCCGTACATGTAGGGGAGGCCGGTGAGGAAGAGGCCGAGGACGGCGATGACGACGGTGCAGCCGGCGATGATGACGCTGCGCCCCGCGGTCGTCACCGCCTCGACAACCGCGTCGTGGCGGTCCTTGCCTGCCTTCATCGCCGAGCGGAAGCGGGTCAGGACCAGCAGCGCGTAGTCGATCCCGACGCCGATCCCGATCAGGCCGGAGACGGCGGTGGTCCAGTCGGGAACGTCGATCACATTGGCGAGGAGGGCGATCAGGCCGGCGGAGGTGATGCCGAGCCCGAAGAGGGCGATCGCCAACGGCAGGCCGGCGGCGACGAGGGAGCCGAAGGCGATCAGCAGCACGATCGCGGCGGCGAGGAAGCCGATGCCCTCGGGGCTGGCCCCTTCCTGGGCGCGGTAGATCGGGTCGCCGCCGAGCTGGATCTCGAGCTGGCCGGCGCTGTTCTCTTCCGCCGCCTCGACCAGCTTTTCACCGTCCTCCTTCGGCACCTCCCAGCCGGGGATGGTCAGCGGCAGCGTCGTCGTCGCGATCGTGCCGTCGCCGGAGACGCGGATCTGCTGTCGCTTCTCGACGTGCGGGATGTCTTCAGCGGTGGCGAAGAAGTCCGCGACCCCCTGTTTCGCCGCCCTGCTGTCGGCGCCGCCCGGGTCTTTCCAGACGACGTAGATTTCCTGCCCGGAGTAGCCCTCGAACTCGCGTTCGGCCAGCTCGCTCGCCGCCTTCGACTCGGAGCCGGGGGTGTTGTAGTCGGCTTCGTACTCGCCGGGGATGGCTTGACCGAGGCCGATCAAGACGACGGTGGCGACGATCCAGGCAAGGACCACGCGGCCCCGGCGGCGGTAGGCGATGTCGGCGAGGCGGGAGAGGCGGCGGGTCATGAATCCCTCCTGTGAATCAGTCGCGACTGGAATGGTTCGACGCTGAAGCCATTCATATCAGGGTCGGCATCCGCTCTTCGCGCCGCTCCGAATCGGTTGGCGAAGCTCTACACCGGGTAATGACGAGATAGAGAATCGGCTTCTACGGTCTCGCGGGCGGAGGGGAGGATCGATCGTGGCGGGAGCATTGCGGTGGCGTCGCCTCTCGATCATCGCCATGGCCGTTCTCCTCGGCCTCGGGGTCTACCTGGCCCTCACCGGTTCGCCCGAGGCGGGCCGGCCGGAGTGCGCGGGAAAGGGGGGGACGATCGTCTCCAACGACCGCACCATCCACGGCAGCCGCGGCCCCGACGTGATCATCGGCGGCGGCGGGCCGAACAGGATCGATGGCGGCCGCGGCAACGACACGATCTGCGGCGGCGCCGGTCGCGACAGGATCGACGGTGGCCGCGGCAAGGACACGATCAACGGCAAGAAGGGCGCCGATATCGTCATGGGCGGCCGCGGCTCCGACGAGGTCAGTGGCGGGACCGGGCGCGACCGCGTCCGCGGCGAGAGCGGCAACGATACCGTCCGCGGTGGCCCCGGCGCCCGCGACGACGTCGACGGCGGCATGGGGGACGACACCGTGAGAGGGGGAGGCGGCAGCTTCGACGAGCTCGTCGGTGGGATCGGCCGCGATCGCATCGACGGCGGTCCCGGGTCCCACGACACCGCGTCCTATCGGAACGCCGGCGGCCCGATCGAGGTCGACCTCGAGAACGGCCGCGTCAGCGGGGCCGAGAACGAGCGGCTGGTCGAAGTCGAGGAGGTGATCGGCGGGCAGGGCAACGGGTGCTTCGGCCCCACGGTCGCCGTCCGCTGGTGTGGGTCGAGCACCCTGGCGATCTCCGGCAGCGCCGGTCCCGACAACGTCGTCGTCAGCTTCCGGCATCGCCGCTTTCTCGTCTCCGGCGGCTCCGGCCCCTCCGTCCGGGTGGGCGGCGCTAGTCGCGTCGGCTCGATCGTCGTCTCGCTCGGCGCCGGCAATGACCGGTTCGCGATCAGGCGCTCGGTGCTGCCGGGCGTCGAGCTGACGATCGACGGCGGAGCGGGGAGCGACTGGCTGCGCGGTGGCCGCGGCGGCGACACGATCTACGCCGGCGACGACGGCGATCCCGACCGCCTCGAAGGCGGCGGTGGCGACGACGCCCTCTTTGGCGTCAACATCCTCCATCCCCGCCACGGCAGCGGCGCCGCGACGATGGTCGGGGGCGGAGGCGACGACCTGTTGATCGGCGGTCAGCCCTGCGAGGGGGACCTCTTCCACGGCGGCCGCGGCAGCACCGATAGCGCCTCTTTCGCCCGCGTCCGCAACGACGGCATCGCCGTGAAGGCGAAGATCGGCGGCGCCGTCAGCGACCCCGGCGTCGGCGGCTGCAGCCCGGGCCGGATCGCACGCGGCACCGAGAAGATCGAGGGCTCAGCCGGCCGCGACGTCCTCGTCGGCAACGGTGGCGCCAACGTTCTGCTCGGCCGAGGCGGCTCCGACCGCCTCGACGGCAGGGGCGGCTCGGACCGGTGCATCGGCGGCCGCGGCGGCAACCGCGCCCGCCGCTGCGAGTACGTCCGCAACTGAGGTTGCAGGCCGGTTTGCGGGCAGACGCGAGTCGGTCGACCCGCCTACGGTTCATTGAGAGCCGGCGAGCATGCCGGCTTTCCTCTTGCAGCTATGCCGAATCCGACCGCAAATCCGCGCCGGCGCTGGCTTTCCTCGCTCCTGGCGATGACGCTCGCCCTGCTCGCGAGCTGCCTGGTGGCGGCGGCGACCGCGCCCGCGAAGAGCGACTCCGAGAAGCTGGAAGCGGTCGAAGAGAAGATCGGCAAGGCCGAAGAACGCGAAGGCGTGCTCACCTCCGACATCGCCGCGATGGGGGAGGAGATCGCCGCCCTGGAAGGGCAGGTCGCGGCGCTGCGCACCCAGGAGGCCGCGGCCGAAGCAGAGCTGGCCGCGAAGGAAGCGGAGCTGCGGGAAGCCGAAGCCGAGCTGAAGGAGGCGATGGAACGCCTCGACACCCTGCGCGGGCGGCTGAAGCGGGCGCTGGTCAACCTTCGCGAGCGGCTCGTCGCCATCTACGCCTACGGCTCGACCGACATCACCGAGGTCATCCTCAGCTCCGAGGACTACGGGGACATGGTCGCCCGCACCGAGTACTTCGACGCGATCAACGAAAGCGACGAGAGGCTGGCGGAACGGGTGCGCTCGCTGCGCGACGAAGCGAAGAAGCTGGTGCGGCAGCGGAAGATCGCGAAGCTGACGATCGAAGACGCCCGTGACGCGATCGCCGCCAGAGAGCAGCGGCTGGAAGTCACCCGCTCGACCCTGGAGTCGCGCGAGGGGGCGCTGCTGTCGGCGCGGGCCGAGCGGCGCCAGGCGCTGAAGAGCATCGAAGGCGACATCCACGAGCACGAGGAAGTCGCCGCCGGCCTGCGGGCGCAGATCGCCCAGCAAATCGCCGAAGCGACCGGCGGCCTGCCGCTGCCGGCTGGGCCGCTGCCCGACCCGAGCGCGGCCGGCTTGATCTGGCCGATCGAAGGCACTGTCACCTCCGGCTTCGGCTATCGCTGGGGTCGGATGCACGAGGGCATCGACATCGCCGCCGCCGAAGGGACGCCGATCCGCGCCGCCGCCGACGGCACCGTGATCCTGATGCAGTCCGAGTACGAAAGCGGCGGTTACGGCAACTACACCTGCATCGACCATGGCGGCGGCCTATCCACCTGCTACGCCCACCAGTCGAGCTTCGCGACCTCGACCGGGGCCAGCGTCAGCCAGGGCGACCTGATCGGTTACGTCGGCAACACCGGCCACAGCTACGGCGCCCACCTCCATTTCGAGGTGCGGATCAACGGCGCCCCCACCGATCCGCTCGGCTACCTATAGCCAGCCCTTTAAATTTCACAGCGTGGCGGAGCTGATCCTCTATGCGATCCCGGCGTTCGTGCTGCTGCTCGTGGTCGAGCTGCTCTCGTTCAAGTACGCGCGCGACGACGACCTCGTCGGCTACGAGTCACGGGACACCCGCACCAGCCTGACGATGGGCGGCGGCAACGTCGCCATAAACGCCGTCTGGAAGCTGGTGGTGATTGCCGTCTACGCCGGCCTCTACGAGCTGACGCCGCTGCGGATGCCGCCGGAGATGTGGTGGACCTACGCGCTGCTGTTCCTCGCCGACGACCTCGCCTACTACTGGTTCCACCGCATCCACCACGAGGTGCGGGTCTTTTGGGCGAGCCACGTCGTCCACCATTCCTCCCAGCACTACAACCTCTCGACCGCCCTGCGCCAGACCTGGACGCCGATGACCGCGCTGCCCTTTTGGGCGCCGCTGGCGCTGCTCGGGTTCCCGCCCTGGATGATCCTCACCCAGCAGGCGATCAGCCTCATCTACCAGTTCTGGATCCACACCGAGCGGGTGAAGAAGCTGCCGGCGCCGCTCGAGCACGTGCTCAACACGCCATCTCATCACCGCGTCCACCACGGCTCCAACGAGGTCTACCTCGACCGCAACTACGGCGGCATCCTGATCGTCTGGGACCGCCTCTTCGGCAGCTTCCAGGGCGAGACCGAGCGGGTCCGCTACGGACTGACGAAGAACCTCCGCACTTTCCGCCCGACCAAGGTCGCCTTCCACGAGTTCGCCGCCTTGGCGAAGGACGTGCGCGAAGCGAAGACCTGGCGCCACCGCTTCGGCTACCTCTTCCGCGGCCCCGGCTGGTCGCCCGACGGCAGCGGCGGCGGCACGCGGGGCTGACGGCTTCAGAGGGCAGGCATCGGCCTCGCCGCTTCCCAGGCCTGCTCGAAGTCCTCCGCCAGGTCGGCGCCGAGCGCCGAAGTCGAGCCGACCACGGTGAACGGGCACTTCGTCAGCGCTCGGGCCCTGCCATCCGCCGTCGTCTTGATCCTCGAGTAGAGGATGGCATCGTCCACCAACAGCAGGCTGACGCCGCGCTGCACGCAATACGTGCGGAAGTGGTCACACGGATCCAAGCCGGCCTCGGTCATCACCCGGCACGCGCGTTCGATGCCTTGGCAGAGTTCGGAAGGAAATTCGTCGCTCTGGTGAGCGGCGGAGATCACATGGGAGGGGGAATCGGGGTCGAGGAAGAGGCACCTGAAGTCGAAGCCGGCATCGACTTTCGCCTTCAGGGTCGCGAAGAAGTCGGAATGCTCCTTATCGAACAGCTTTCGGTTCTTGCGGCCGAAGACGCTGAAGCGCTTGGTCGCGAGGTCGCAAACCGTGTCGTACAGACCGTGGCTCTCGAAGCCGGAGGTGAAGTGGGCGGCGCTCCCGAGCGCCGGCTCGGGAAATCCCCGCTTCGCGAACGAGCGGATGACGCTCGGAACCGATTCGGTGGTTGCTGGAACCGGGGCATCGGCCAGCTCCTCGATCCTGCGTTCCAGCTCCGGCCATTCCCGCTCGAAGATCTCCCGCAGCAGCACCTTGTCGATCAGCTCTTCCTCGGGCCGTCCGTTGAGCGATTCCAGCAGCCGGAGGAGATCCTCCTTCTCGACGGTGGTCGCCTGAAACTGGGCCAGCGGCCCCTCCAGATCGTCGGCTCGGATGCCGAGCAAAAGCGGACACACCTGTGACCTCCCGAACACCTTGGACAGCGCTCCCGCCTCGAACAGAAGCCAGGGGGCGGAGACGTTCTCCGGGGTGACGCAGACGATGCCGACGTCGTACTGGGAGAGCCTTTCGCCGATCATCTGATTCCAGCGCTCGCCCTTCTCGATCTGTTGCGACATCCAGGGCTCGCAGGCCTGGATGACCCGCGGCAGCCAGCGAACGAGCACCTCGGCAAGGGTTCGGCTCCGCTCTCCCGACCAGCTGACGAAGACCTTCAACTTCATCTCGGTCGGCCCGACGAGCCTGAGAGTTCTTCTCTGGTCAACGCGCAGGCAAGTTAAAGGAGAAATGAAAAACCCGCGTGTACCTATGGCTGAAGGCGCCGATGCTTCCAGGTCTCGTTGGGCTTCGTGTAGAGCAGGCGCCGGTGGAGGCGGTCGGGGCTGCCATGCCAAAACTCGACCAGGTCAGGGTCGAGGCGGTAGCCGCCCCAGTCCTCGGGCCGTCGCAGGCGCTCATCGCTTCGTGCGAGCTCGGCGGCACGAGCACGCAGGCGCTCGGAATCGTCCAGCGGCTCACCTTGATTGGAGGCGACGGTGGTCGCTTGGCCGACATGCGGTCGCTCGGCGAATAGCTCGTTCGACTCCGCCGCGCTCATCTGCTCCACGGGTCCCTCGAAGACGACCTGCTGCAGCGTCTCGCGCCAGTAGAGGGTGCCCGCCGCCCGTGGGTTCGCCGCCAGCTCTCTGCCCTTGCGGCTTCTGGAGCTGAAGGCGAAGACGATGGCCGGGCCCACCTGCTTGAGCAGGACGATCCGGTTGGACGGGCGTCCCTCGGCATCGGCCGTCGCCAGCGCCAGCGCCCGCGGCTCGCGCACTCCTCGTTCGTGGGCCGTTTGCAGCCAGCGCTCCAGCAGCGGCAGTGGGTCTGGTGGCGGAGCGTCGAACTCCGGCAGCTCCAGCGTCGGGTCACCGGAGAGCGTTTCGATCGGCTCGGGCACGACCCCATCCTCGCATGGCGCGACCGCGGCTCAGAGCTTCAGATCGAGCAGCCCGCAGAGGCGGTCGACGACCGGCGGCGCGCCGTGGGCGCGGCAGCCGCGGCGGGCGAGGACTTCGATCCCGTGGTGATCGATGAACCGCAGCGCGGCGAGGTCATCTCACCGGGTTGAGCCCGCTGCCAGGGGGCGGGGCGGCCGGTCGGCTTTGGCTCGAGGTCGACGGCGCGATGCGCTCCTGGGCGATCCCCAAAGGACCGTCGATGGACCCCGCGGTGAAGCGGCTGGCGCTCGAGCTGGAGACCGTCGAGGAAGGCGGAGCCGTCTGGGACCGCGGCAGCTACGAGCAGGGCGGGAGGGTCCCCTGGCCCGAGGCGCTGGAGCGCGGTCACGCCGTCTTCGTCCTCCACGGCGAGAAGCTGCGGGGCGGCTTCGCCCTGCAGCGGACGCGCGGGGGAGTGAAGCCGCAGTGGCTGCTGATCAAGCGGAGGGACGAGTTCGCGCGGCCTGGGCGCTCAAGTCATTGAAAAAAAACGCCGATGTAGCCGCGGTGGACAAAACGTCTAAGCGATCTGATCAATCGCGCAAAATCGCATTTGCCTCGGTCGGCCTCCTCGCGGGGCTGCTCGCCGCTTACGCGGCGGTGACGCTGTGGGCGCTCGGCGACGCCTCGTTGCAGGACGCGGCCGGACGCTGGGTCTACGACGCGGTGGTGGTCGGGGCCGCGCTGGTCGTCCTCTGGCGGGTGCTGATGATCGAGGGCGAGCGCAGGGCCTGGCTGGCGCTGGGCCTGGGCATGCTGCTCTGGGCCCTGGGACAGACCTACTACTCCGTCGTCCTCTACTACGCCAGCCCGGCGCCGTTCCCCTCGCCGGCCGACCTCCTCTTCCTCGCCTTCTATCCCGCCAGCTTCGTGGCGCTGGTCTTCCTCCTCAAGGCGCGAGTCGCCCAGCTCGAGCCGCTGGCCTGGGTCGATGGGCTGATCGGGGCGCTCGCGATCGCCGGCGTCGCCGCGGCGCTGATCTTTCCGCCGGTCCTCGAAGCTCTTGGCGGCAGCCCGCTCGGCGTCGCGGTCAGCCTCGCCTACCCGTGCATGGACGTCGTCCTGCTGGGCCTGCTCAGCGGCGCCTTCGCCACCTCGAAATGGCGGGCAGGGGGGACCTGGCCGCTGATCGCCCTCGCCCTCCTCCTCTTTGCGGCCTGCGACGTCGTCTACCTCTCCGTCGCCGGGCAGTCGACCACCGCCCTCAACCTGGCGAGCGTCGGCTGGCCGCTCGCCTTCCTCCTGCTCGCCACCGCCTCGTGGCTGCCGGCCACCGAGTTCGGGTCCGTGCTCGCCCGCGCCGACAAGCGGCGGATCGTCGCCCCGATCGCGATGGCGGTGGTCGGAATCGCGCTGCTGGCGGCCGGAAGCTTCGTCGACATCGGCATGGTCGCCGTCGCCCTCGGCGTCGCCTGCCTGGCGGCGGTCCTGGTCCGGCTCGTCATCACCTTCAACCTGAACAAGCGGATGCTGGTCGAGAGCCAGGACGAAGCGGTCACCGACGCCCTCACCGGCCTCGCGAACCGGCGGGCGCTGATGGGCGACCTCGACCGCGTCGTCTCCGCCAGTCCGCCGGAGGCGATGGTCCTCGCCCTCTTCGACCTCGACGGCTTCAAGGCCTACAACGACAGCTTCGGCCACCCGGCCGGCGACGACCTGCTGCGCCGGCTCGGCACGCAGCTGTCGGAGGCGACGGCGCCGCACGGACGCGCCTACCGGCTCGGCGGAGACGAGTTCTGCATCCTCGCCGCAACCCGCCAGCTGCCGGCGGAAGCGATCTGCAAAGCCGCCGAGGAGGCGCTCTCGGACCGTGGCAAGGGCTTCGAGGTCGGCGCCTCCTGGGGTAAGGTGCTGATCCCGGTCGAGGTGGTGACGGCGACCGACGCGCTGCGGCTCGCGGACAAGCGGATGTACTCGAAGAAGGGGATGCGAGCGGGTTCGGCGCAGAGCCAGACCCGGGGCGTGCTGCTGCGGGTCCTGCACGAGCGCGAGCCGGAGCTGGAGCGCCACCTCGACGGCGTCGCCCGCCTCGCCTCCGCCTTCGGGCGGGCGCTCGGCCTCGAGTCCGAGGAGCTCGACGTCCTCGTACGGGCGGCGGAGCTGCACGACATCGGCAAGATCGCGATCCCCGACGAGGTGCTCCACAAGCCGGACTCGCTCAGCGACGAGGAGTGGGCGCTGATGCGCAAGCACTCCCTGGTCGGCCAGCGGGTCCTCGACGCCGCTCCGGCCCTCGGCCCCGTCGCCGCCCTCGTGCGTTCCACCCACGAGCGCTGGGACGGCTTCGGCTACCCCGACGGGCTCTCCGGCCGCGACATCCCCCAGGGCTCGCGGGTGATCCTCATCTGCGACGCCTACAACGCGATGATCGAAGGCCGTCCCTACCGCTCGCCGCTGAGCAGCGAGCAGGCGCTGGAGGAGCTGCGCCGCGCCGCCGGCAGCCAGTTCGACCCCGACCTGGTCAAGACCTTCGCCGAGAAGGTCGTGCCGGCGCTGGACCGCGAACGGGCCGTGGCCTCCTAGATCGTTCGGTGATGGCTACGGTGTCGCCGTGGCCGTGACCCTCGACGAGCTGACGGTGGCGGACTCGCCGGAGGCCTGGGGTGCCTGTGGGTTCGCGGTGGAGGGCGACTGCTGCGTGGTCGGCGATACGAGGATCCGCATCGCGCCGGGAGAGGGCAAGCGGGGCTTGACGCGGTGGTCGCTGCGGGGCCTCGAGTCGCTGGACCTCGACGGGTTGCCAACGGACCACAGCGACGACCGGCCGCCGAGCGAGGCGCCGGCGCACCCCAACGGCGTCGCCGGCCTCGACCACGTAGTCGCGATCAGCTCCGACCTCGATCGCACCGTCGCCGCCCTCACCGCCGCCGGGGTCGACCTGCGGCGGATCCGCGAGGAGCCGACGCCGGCCGGCGCCCCGCGCCAGGCCTTCTTCCGCCTCGGCTCGGTGATCCTCGAGGTGGTCCAAGAGCCGCCGGAGGCGACCGAGAGAGCCGGCGGCGACCGCCCCGCCTTCTTCTGGGGCCTCGCTTTCGTCGCCCCCGACCTCGAGCGCACCGTCGCCTTCCTTGGCGACCGCGTCAGCGAGATCCGCGACGCCGTGCAGCCCGGCCGCCAGATCGCCACGCTACGCAGGAGTGCCGGACTTTCCGTGCCTGTTGCGCTGATGACCCCGCCGTAGGGGGAGAGAATGCGTCTTCCAACTCTTATTGCGGCTGGTTTCGTCGTTCTTTCAGTGATCGCTCTAACTACGCGGAGACAGTGGCTCACGAGAGTGGGGCCGGTCGAGGTCTCAGACCGAGTGTCCAACCTGAAGGCGGAGAACAAGCGACTCAAAGAAAGATGGGATGCGATTGGGCCGATCATCGAGAGCCTGGAGCGGTCGGTTGCCTATACGCGCAGGTGCTAGACAGGGAACGGAGCGCATGACGGAGAGCATGGATTCCAGAGAAGAGATAAGGCGATCGCTCGAAGAGATCGAGCGCAGGCTCCGGCAGGTCAGGCTCGAAATGAAGCAGGCCATAGAGGAATCAGAGCAGCGGATGAAGCCGATCGAAGCCGATCTCCGCCGCGCCGGGCTCCTGCGCGACTAGCATTCCCTTCATGGGAGAGTTTCGCTACGAGGGGCACCGGATCTCGTACGACGACTACGGGAAGGGCAAGCGGCTGATCGTCCTCGTCCACGGGCTGCTGATGAACCGCCACATGTTCGACCGGCTGGGGCCCGAGCTGGCGGAGCGGGGCAACCGTGTCATCACCGTGGACATGCTCGGCCACGGGCGCTCGGACCGGCCGGAGGATCTGCGGCTCTATTCGATGCCGTTGTTCGCGCGCCAGGTGGTGGCGCTGCTCGACCATCTTGAAGAGGAGAGCGCGGTGATCGGGGGGACCTCGCTGGGGGCCAACATCGCGCTGGAGCTGGCGGTGCGGCACCCGGGTCGAGCGCGGGCGCTCTTCATCGAGATGCCGGTCCTCGACAACGCGCTCGCGGCGGTGACCGCCTTCTTCGCGCCGCTGCTGCTCGGCCTCAAACTCGGCCGGCCGCTGTTCGAGGGGATCTCCCTCGCCGCCTCGGCGATCCCCCGCACCAACCACCTCGTCGACATCGGCCTCGATTGGGTGCGGCAGCGCCCCGGCCCCTCGCAGGCGGTGCTCGAGGGGCTGCTGCTGGGGGAGACGGCGCCGCACCGCGAGGAGCGGTTGAAGATCGAGCACCAGACCCTGGTCGTCGGCCACCCGCGCGACCCGCTGCACCCCTTCAGCGACTCGGGGATGCTGCTGGAAGAGCTGCCGAACGCGCGTCTCGTGGAAGCCAACTCGATCCTCGAGTGGCGGCTCAGCCCCGCGCGGCTGAACGACGAGCTGAGCGACTTCCTCGAAGAAGTCTGGGCGCCGAAGCTGCGCGCCGTCGCCACGGGTTGAATCCGCCGATGGGACGAAAACGGTCCTTATAGGGACGTTTTCGTCCCGTCGGCAGAGGGCCCTGTCAGAATCCTGGCCGGTGAGCCAGGTTTCGGGCGACAAGCGAGTGGAACGAGACGCCGAGTTCTCGACGATCTCCGGCCAGGAGATCAAGCCGCTCTACACCGAGGCCGACGTCGCGCCCGACGCCGAGGAGCGGATCGGGCGACCCGGCTCCTATCCCTTCACCCGCGGCCCCTACGAGTCGATGTACCGGGGGCGGCTGTGGACGATGCGCCAGTTCGCCGGCTTCGGCACCGTCGAGGAGACCAACGAGCGCTTCCACTACCTGCTCGACCACGGCCAGACCGGGCTCTCCACCGCCTTCGACATGCCGACGCTGATGGGCTACGACTCCGACCACCCGCGCAGCCTCGGCGAGGTCGGCCGCGAGGGCGTCGCCGTCGACACCCTCGCCGACATGGAGCGGCTCTTCGAGGGGATCCCGCTCGGCGGCGTCACCACCTCGATGACGATCAACGCGCCGGCGTCGATCCTGCTCGCCTTCTACGTCCTGGTCGGCGAGAAGCAGGGGGTCCCGGCCGAGCGGCTCGGCGGCACGATCCAGACCGACATCCTCAAGGAGTACATCGCCCAGAAAGAGTGGTGCTTCCCGATCGAGCCGGCGCTGCGCCTGGTCACCGACATGATCGAGTGGTGCACCGAGCACATGCCGCGCTGGCACCCGATCTCGATCTCCGGTTACCACATCCGCGAGGCCGGCTCGACCGCCCAGCAGGAGCTGGCGTTCACGCTGAAGGACGGCTTCACCTATGTGGAGCGGGCGATCGAGCGCGGCCTCGACGTCGACGACTTCGCGCCGCGGCTCTCCTTCTTCTTCAACTCCCACATCGATTTCTTCGAGGAGATCGCCAAGTACCGGGCCGCGCGCCGGATCTGGGCGCGGGAGATGAAGGAGACCTACGGTGCGCGGAAGGAGGAGTCGATGCGGCTGCGCTTCCACGCCCAGACCGCCGGCGTCTCCCTGACCGCGCAGCAGCCGCTCAACAACATCGTCCGCACGGCGCTGGAGGCGCTGGCGGCGGTGATGGGCGGGACCCAGTCGCTGCACACCAACTCCTACGACGAGGCGCTGGCGCTGCCGACCGAGGAGGCGGTGCGGGTGGCGCTGCGCACGCAGCAGATCATCGCCACCGAGACCGGGGTCGCCAACACCGCCGACCCGCTCGGCGGCTCCTGGTTCGTCGAGGAGTTGACCGACGAGATGGAGCGCGCCGCCTACGAGTACTTCGCCCGGATCGACGAGCTGGGGGGAATGGTCGAGGCGATCCGCCGCAACTTTCCTCAGCGCGAGATCGCCGAGGCCTCCTTCCGCTGCCAGCAGGAGCTGAATGAGCGCCGCAGAATCGTCGTCGGCGTCAACGACTTCGTCCAGGACGAGGAAGAGGCGACGCCGATCCTGAAGATCGACCCGACGCTGGAAGGCAAGCAGCGCGACCGCCTCGCCGCCACCCGCGCCGCCCGCGACGGCGCCGCCGTCGAGTCCGCCCTCGCCGAGCTGAAGCGGGTCGCCGCCGGCGAGGCCAACCTGATGCCGCCGATCCTCGAGGCCGCCCGCACCCAGGCCACCGAGGGCGAGATGATCGCGGCAATGCAGGAGGTCTTCGGTACGTACACCGAGTCACCCGTCTTCTAACCCCATGTTGGATCGTTTCCACCCTTTGGGTTCCTATAGGGCCCAAAAGGGTGGAAACGACGATCGAGAAAGGAACGAATGAGCGTCGAAACCGTCACCCCCGCCTACGAGATCTCCCAGGAGGCGCTCGACCTGCGCGACATGGTGCGAGCCCTCGCACAGGACAAGATCGCGCCGCGGGCTGGAGACGTCGACCGCAAGAACGAATACCCGTGGGACATCCGCGAGCTGCTCGCCTCCCACGACGTGCTCGGCCTGCCGTTCGCCACCGAGTACGGCGGCACCGGCACCGGCACGCTGGTCCTGCAGATGGCGGTCGAGGAGATCGCCAAGGCCTGCGCCTCCTCGGCGCTGATACTGATGGTGCAGGAGCTGGGGACGCTGCCGATCCAGCTCTTCGGCTCCGAGGAGCAGAAGCAGCGCTGGCTGCCGAAGTGCGCCAGCGGCGAGTGGTCGCCGGCCTTCGCGCTCTCTGAGCCCGAGGCCGGCTCCGATCCCGCGGCGATGCGGACCAGCGCCGTCCGCGACGGCGAGGAATGGGTGATCAACGGCCAGAAGAGCTGGATCACCAACGCCACGGTCGCCGACTTCTACGTCGTCTTCGCCACCACCGACCGCGAGAACCGCCGCACCAGCGCCTTCGTCGTCGAGAAGGACGCGCCCGGATTCGACCCCGGCAAGCTCGAGCACAAGCTCGGGATCAAGGGCTCGCCGACCGGCTCGCCGACCTTCACCGACGTCCGCGTCCCGGCCGAGAACCTGATCGGCGAGGAGGGGAAGGGCCTCTCCGTCGCCCTCGGCACGCTAGAGCGCACCCGCCTCGGCGCCGCCGCGCAGGCGGTCGGGATCGCTCAGGGCGCGACCGACTACGCCAGCGCCTACGCCGCCGAGCGGATCGCCTTCGGCAAGCCGATCAACCAGCTGCAGGCGATCCAGTTCAAGCTCGCCGACATGGAGACCGGCACCGCCGCCGCCCGTGAGCTCCTCTACAAAGCCTGTTCGATGGCGGACAAGCCCCAGGGCCCCGCCGATCTCGGCAAGTGGACCTCGATGGCGAAGCTCTTCGCCTCCGACAACGCGATGAAAGTGACCGTCGAGGCGATCCAGGTTCTCGGCGGCTACGGCTACGTCAACGAGTACCCAGTCGAGCGGATGCTGCGCGACGCCAAGATCACCCAGATCTACGAGGGAACGAACGAGATCCAGCGGGTCGTGATTGCCCGCTCGATGGCGTCGTAGCCGGCGTGCGAAAACCTCGTCAATGTGAGTGATGTCCAAATGTGCTCGTTCGCACAGGCGTTCGGAGGGTGAATGCCTAGCTTTCGGCCCATGTTCAGATCAGCGCCACCCGCACCGCTGAAGACCGCACTGTTGACGCTGGCGATCGCGATCGCCGTCGCTTTGGCGCTCGTCGGCTCCCCGCAACAGATCTAGGGCTTCGCGCCCAGCACCATCGCGCAGTAGCCGCCCGCGATCTCCTCTGCCGAAAGCCGTCCGCCCGGCCGTACCCACTGCGGCGTGTAGTTGACCATCCCCAGCAGGGCGAGGAGGGAGAGGCGACGGTCGGCGAAGGTCATCGAGCCGTCGGCCTCGCCGCGCGCGAGGACGTCGTCGAGGATCCTCTCGAAGGCCCGGCGCTGGGAGCGGACGCGGCGCCAGCGCGGCTGGCGCTCGATCGCCTGGCGCTCCTGGGTGAAGACGAGCATGTGGTGGCGGTGCTCGACGACGTGGGCGACCCAGGCCTCGACCAGCTCACCCAGCCGCTCGACCGGGGGTATGTCCTCGGCGACGATCTCCCTTGCCCGCTCCAGCAGCGGTTCCAGCAGCTCGTCGCAGATCGCGATCAGGAGGTCGTCCTTGCCCTCGATGTAGTGGTAGAGGCCGCCGGCGGCGAGCCCGGTCGCCTCCGTCAGCTCGCTGATCGAGGTGCCGTCGTAGCCGCGTTCGGCGAAGAGCTCCGCCGCCATGGCGACGACTTCGCGGCGACGGGCGTCGTAGCGGGCGCGCAGCGCCGGGCGGGTCGGGGGAGAGGGAGCTGCCATTGGCTGAGAGTAGCGAAATACCGAACGCTGATTCGGTATTGTGTCGGGACATGGACTTCGACTTCGGCGACGAGCATCGCCTGATCCAGCGCACTGTCCGCGACTTCGCCGCCCAGGAGGTGGCGCCGGTCGCGGAGGAGCTCGACCGCGAGAAGCGCTTCCCCTACGAGATCGTCGCCAAGCTCGGCGAGCTGGGTCTGATGGGGATCCCCTTTCCGCAGGAGTACGGTGGCGGCGGCGGCGACTCGCTCGCCTACGCGCTCGCGGTCGAGGAGCTGACCCGGGTCGACTCCTCGGTCGCGATCACGCTCTGCGCCCACACCTCGCTCGGCACCCAGCCGATCTACCTCTTCGGCTCCGAGGAGCAGAAACGCGAGTGGCTGCCGCGGCTCTGCGCCGGCGAGATCCTCGGCGCCTTCGGCCTGACCGAGCCCGAGGCCGGCTCCGACGCCGGCAACGTCCGCACCAAGGCGCGGCTCGACGGCGGCGAATGGGTGATCGACGGCGCCAAGCAGTTCATCACCAACGCCGGCACCGAGATCTCCGGCGTCGTCTGCATCACCGCCCGCACCGGCGAGGACGAGATCTCCAACCTGATCGTCGCCAACGGCACCCCCGGCTACGAGCAGGGCGAGCCCTACCGGAAGATGGGCTGGAACGCCTCCGACACCCGCCCGCTCACCTTCACCGAGTGCCGCGTGCCCGAGGAGAACCTGCTCGGGCCGCGGGGGATGGGCTTCCGCCAGTTCCTGCAGGTGCTCGACATCGGCCGCATCGGCGTCGCCGCGATGGGTGTCGGCCTCGCCCAGGGCGCGCTCGACGAGGCGCTCGCCTACGCCAAAGAGCGCCAGGCCTTCGGACAATCGATCTCCCGCTTCCAGTCGATCCAGGCCAAGCTCGCCGACATGGTGACCGAGATCGAGGCGACCCGCCTGCTCGTCTACAAAGCGGCGCGGATGAAGGACAAGGGCGAGAACTTCAGCCTCACCGCCGCCCAGGCGAAGCTGAAGAGCGGCCGCCTCGCGGTCCGCTGCTGCGAGGAGGCGGTGCAGATCCACGGCGGCTACGGCTACATCGAGGAGTACCCGGTCTGCCGCTTCTACCGCGACGCCAAGATCCTCACGATCGGCGAGGGCACCGACGAGGTGCAGCAGATGGTGATCGCGAGGGCGCTGGGAGCTTAGGCGGTGGCCTCGTGATCCCCAGGGCCGTCCGCATCCGCGAGGTGGGGCCGCGCGACGGCTTCCAGAACGAGCCGGAGACGATCGCCACCGCCGACAAGGTGCGGCTGGTCGAGATGCTGGCCCGCACCGGGCTGCGGCGGCTGGAGGTGACGAGCTTCGTTCGCGCCGACGTCGTCCCGCAGCTGGCCGACGGCCGCGAGGTGCTGGAGCGCGCCGAGATCCCCGACGAGGTCTCGGTCTCGGTCCTCGTCCCGAACATGCGCGGGCTGGAAGCGGCGCTGGAGGTGCGCGACAAGATCGACGAGGTCAACGTCTTCCTCTCCGCCTCGGAGACCCACAACCAGCGCAACGTCAACCGCTCGGTCGAGGAGTCGCTGGAGGGGTTGGAGCACGTGCTGGCGCGGGCGACCGAGGAGGGGCTGCGCTGCGAGGGCGTTGTCAGCACCAGCTTCGGTTGCCCGTACGAGGGCTACGTTCCCTTCGAGCGCGTCTTCGAGATCGCCAAGCGGCTCTCCGCCGCCGGCGCGGTCGAGATCGGCTTCGGCGACACCACGGGGATGGCGAACCCGGTCCAGGTGGGGGAGTTCTTCCGGCGCGCAAAGGAGGAGGTCGTCGGGGCTGAGCTGACCGCGCACTTCCACGACACCCGCGGGCAGGCGCTCGCCAACGTGCTGGCGGCGCTGGAGGCGGGCGTCGACTCCTTCGAGTCGAGCTTCGGCGAGCTCGGCGGTTGCCCGGTCCCGCCCGGCGCCACCGGCAACGTCGCCAGCGAGGACCTGGTCTCGATGCTGCACGAGATGGGGATCGAGACCGGCGTCGATCTCGGCAGGCTGCTGGACGCGGCGCGCGCCGCGCAGGAGGTTTTGGGCCGGCCGCTCGGCTCCCACACCCTCGTCGCCGGGCCAGTCGAGTGGCACGCCGAGCGCGACCCCTTCAAGGAGAACCCGCCGCGATGAGCACGGTGATCGAAGGCATGCGCGAGAAGCACCTGGGGCTGATCGCCGAGCTAGAGGCCGAGCTGGAGCGGGTGCGTGCCGGCGGCGGGCCGAAGGCGGTCGAGCGTCACCGCGGCCGCGGCAAGATGACCGCGCGCGAGCGGGTCGAGCGGCTCTGCGATCCCGGCACCCCCTTTCTCGAGCTCTCGCCGCTGGCGGCGAACGGGATGTACGACGACGCGGCGCCCGGGGCGGGCATCGTCACCGGGGTTGGCACCGTCAGCGGCCGCCGCTGCGCGATCGTCGCCAACGACGCCACCGTCAAAGGCGGCACCTACTACCCGGTGACGGTGAAGAAGCACCTGCGGGCGCAGGAGGTGGCGCTGGCGAACCGGCTCCCCTGCATCTACCTGGTCGACTCCGGCGGCGCCTACCTGCCGCTGCAGGACGAGGTCTTCCCCGACCGCGAGCACTTCGGCCGCATCTTCTTCAACCAGGCGACGATGTCGGCGCGGGAGATCCCGCAGCTGGCGGCGGTGATGGGCTCCTGCACCGCCGGCGGCGCCTACGTGCCGGCGATGAGCGACGAGACCGTGATCGTCCGTCACCAGGGGACGATCTTCCTCGGCGGGCCGCCGTTGGTGAAGGCGGCAACCGGGGAGGAGGTGACGGCGGAGGAGCTCGGCGGCGGCGACGTCCACGCCCGCAGGTCCGGCGTCGCCGACCACCTCGCCGCCGACGACGCCGAGGCGCTGCGGATCCTGCGCGAAATCGTCGCCACCTTGCCGCCGGCGCCGCCGGCGCCCTGGCAGCGGATCGAGCCGCGGTTGCCGGCCGCCGACCCGGAGGAGATCCTCGACGTCGTCCCGATCGGCTCGCGAGCGCCGTGGGACGTGCGCGAGGTGCTGCGCCGCGTCGTCGACGGCGGCGAGCTGCGCGAGTTCAAGGAGAAATACGGGAAAACGCTGGTCTGCGGGTTCGCCCATATCGACGGCCACCCGGTCGGGATCCTCGCCAACAACGGCATCCTCTTCTCCGAGAGCGCGCTCAAGGGCGCCCACTTCGTCGAGCTCTGCGACCGCCGCCGGATCCCGCTCGTCTTCGTCCAGAACGTCAACGGCTTCATGGTCGGCTCCAAGTACGAGGCCGGCGGGATCGCCAAGGACGGGGCGAAGATGGTCGCCGCCGTCTCCACCGCCCGGGTGCCGAAGCTGACGGTGATCGTCGGCGGTTCCTTCGGGGCCGGCAACTACGGGATGTGCGGGCGGGCCTACTCGCCGCGCTTCCTCTTCATGTGGCCCAACGCCCGCATCTCGGTGATGGGCGGCGAGATGGCGGCGGCGGTGATGAAAGAGGTCGGCCAGCCCGAGACCGCCGCCGAGCTGAAGGAGCAGTACGAGCGCCAGGGCCGCCCTTTCTACTCCACCGCCCGCCTCTGGGACGACGGCGTCATCGACCCCCGCGACACCCGCCGCGTCCTCGCCCTCGCCCTCGACGCCTGCGCCAACGCCCCGCTCGCCGAGGCGGCGGCGCCCGTGTACCGGATGTGACCAGGCTATTGGCCCCAGCTCTGGCGCTTGCGCTCCTCGCGGGCTGCGGGAGCGTCTCTGAGCAGACTCTCTCGAGGCCTGGGGAATCGCCGAGTCCGCGAGAAACGTCGCCTGGCGACGCTTTTCGCGGACTCGCGGAGGAAAGGGCGGCTGAATCGGTGGCGCCCTCGCATTGCCCGCCTGGGCACCCAGCCTGTCGGGAGACTGTGGGGCGGATCGTCTACGTCGAGCGGGTCGATCCCGATGGCGACGGAGACGCCCACTTCGTGATTAGCGACCCGCGAGGGATCACGCTGCCGGGTCTGACGGCGATCGACGTTCGCGCCGGCCTGCGGCCGCACCCGCTGCCGGGGCGCGGCGACCTGATCAGCGCCGCCGGCCCCGTTCAGACCGGGTCCTACGGCCAGCGCCAGATCCACGCCCTCGAGCTGCACGTGGCCAGCTGGTAGAGGCTGCTACCGGCTCGAATTCACTTTGCAAACGTCCAGGACCGCCGCGCGGGCGTGCCAAACTCGCGGAATGTCGCGCCGGTTCGCCCAGGTCGACGTCTTCGGCAGCGGGCCGTGCTCGGGCAACCCGGTCGCAGTGGTGCTCGATGCCGAGGGGCTGGGGGAGGAGGAGATGCAGCGGTTCGCACGCTGGACGAACCTCTCCGAGACGACCTTCGTGCTGCCGCCGACCCGGACGGAAGCCGATTACCGGGTGCGGATCTTCACGCCGGTGCTGGAGCTGCCGTTCGCCGGCCATCCCACCCTCGGCAGCTGCCACGCCTGGCTCGAGGCCGGGGGAGGGGCGGCCAGCCCCGACGAGATCGTGCAGGAGTGCGATGCGGGTCTGATCCGGATCCGTCGCGAGGCTGGCAGGCTCGCCTTCGAGGCGCCGCCGCTCCTCCGCTCCGGCCCCGCCTCCCCGGAGGAGGCGGCGAGGGTCGCGGCCGCGCTTGGCCTCGACCCCGCCGAGATGCTCGCCGTCGAGTGGGTCGACAACGGGCCGGGCTGGGTCGCGGTTCTGCTCGAGAGCGCGGCGCGGGTGTTGGAGCTCCGGCCCAGCGCCCTCGACTTCGACCTCGGCGTCGTCGGCTTCCATCCGCCCGACCAGGAGGCGGCGATCGAGCTGCGTGCATTCACGCCCGTCAACGGCCTCGCCTGGGAGGACCCGGTCACCGGCAGCCTCAACGCCTCGGTCGCCCAGTGGCTGCTCGGCAGCGGCCGCCTTCACGCTCCGTATGTGGCAACTCAGGGCGCCGCGATCGGCTGCGCTGGCCGCATCGAGATCTCCCGGGACGCCGACGGCACCGCCTGGGTTGGCGGTCGCACCGAAACGGTGATCGCTGGCGAGCTCGCGAGTCCGCGATAACCGTCGATATGCGACGGCTGACGCGGACTCGGAGTCAACCGTGCGCGCCGGTCTGGTGGACGACGGCGTGGCCCTTTCCCCGCCCGATCAGCCAGCGGTTGACCGGCCAGGCGATCAGCCCGGCCAGGAGGAGCGCGAAGGCCAAGCTGCCCCAGAAGAGGAGGCTGTCGAGGCCGGCGTCCATCGCCCCGGGGATCGCCAGGATGATGAGGTTGTCGACGATCTCCATCGTCGCGATGCTGACGGTGTCGGAGGCAAAGGCGATTGGGACGACCGCGCCGAGCGCCATCCCGGAGCGCAGCAGCGGCAGGCTGGTCAACCCGTAGCCGAAGAAGAAGGCGAGGACCACCGCCAGGACGATCGTGCCGAAATTGGAGAGCCCGACGGCAGTTCCGATCGCCAGCCCCGCCACCTCGCCGATCGCGCAGCCGGTGAGGCAGTGGACGGTGGCGGAGAAGGCGAGGGCATTGAGGTTCTGACTGCCATGCGCCACCCGGCCATCGTATGTCTGAGCCATTTGACGGCGCCCACCGACCCTGAAAGGGTGCAGGGCTACCAGTCAAAGCCCCCGGTGAGCACCGCCTCCTCGAGTCTATCTCCTATGTGACATGGATTCGTGTAATCAAAGGTAGCGCGGGGCAACCATTCGGATCCGCACTGGCGAGCTTTTCCCCTGACATCGTCCGGATGATGACGTTTCAAAAGGGAGGAGGCTCGCCAGTCTGGGTCTGATCCTCGTCAAGGGAGAGACGACGAAGATCAACGAGAGGAGATCGAGATGAGACGACCAGCTGCTGACCGACTGACGCGACCGCTGGCCGCGCTGCCCATCGGCATCGCGGTGCTCCTCGCCGTGGTCTCGGTGGAGATCAGCTCAGCGGCTCCGCAGGGGTCGGCGAACCTGAAGATCACCAAGGCCGACAGCCCTGACCCGGTTCGGGTGGGGTCGAGCCTGACCTACACGATCGGAGTTCAGGACCTTGGGCCGGACCCGGCCACGAACGTGACCGTGACCGACGACCTGCCGAAGGGGGTCGACCTCGTCTCCGCCTCCGGCCCGGGGGGACCGTGCGCCGCGCAGGGCGGGAAGGTCACCTGCGGGCTCGGCTCCCTCGACCCCGTCGGCGTCAACTACGGCGGTGCCCAGGCAACCGTGACGATCGTCGTCGTCCCCCGCGCCGCCGGAACGCTGCGGAACACCGCGACGGTCAACGGTGATCAGAAAGACCCGGTCAAGGCCAACAACAAGGCGACCGCGTCGACCCGCGTGCTCGGCGCGCCCACCTGCCGTGGGGTGGCCGCGACGGTCAGCGGCACCGGCGCGGCCGATGTGCTGGTGGGGACCACCGGTCCCGACGTGATCGTCGCCTTCGGCGGCAACGACCGCATCGTCTCCCGAGCAGGTCGTGACCTGATCTGCGCCGGTCGCGGCGCCGACCACGCCGCCTCCGGTTCCGCCGCCGACCGCGTCTTCGGCGGTGCCGGCGCCGACCGCCTGCTCGGCCGGGGCGGTCCTGACCTGCTCGAGGGATCGGCCGGCAACGACGTGCTCGAGGGCAATGCCGGTGCCGACCGGCTGCGCGGCGGTCGCGGCTTCGACCGCTGCGCCGGGGGCGCGGGCGCCGACTCGATCCGCGGCTGCGAGCGCTAGCCCGGGCCTGGACGCAAGAGGAGCGCCCGTCCCTCGACGGGCGCTCCTCCGCATCGGCTCGAGGGACTCGCTAGCCGAGGTACATGATCGAGATCGCCATAGCGTCGTCGATCAGGTGGTGACCTTCCGGCACGTTGTAGATCCCGTGCAGGCGGATCGTCTGGTTTTTGTTGATCGTCGCGATCGGGTTGCCCGTGCAGACGCCCATCGAGGAGACGTGTTTACGGCCGTCCGGGGTTTCGTACCCGGGGCCGCCGTAACCCGCCACCGAGTTGCACAGCAGCGTGCCGCCGGTGCTCTCGTTGGTCAGTTCGATGTTGACGCCGTGGTCGTGGATGTGGCCGGCAGCGGCGATCAGTTTGCCGCCGATCGTCGCTTTCCAGTCGTAATGGGTGTCGCTGAGCCCGACCGGCACTTCGATGTAGGAGTTCAGCGAGCACTGGTTGGCGTCCATCCAGACCGGCCGGAGCGCAGCGCGGCTGCTGGAGTCGGTGCCCGTCGCGTACTTCCAGGTCATCCGGATTTTCACCGTTTTGCTGGTCGTTTCCCAGTTCATCAGGTCGAAGACCATGTTCCAGGTCTCGGTGCTGTTGATCTTGTAGCCGTAGGGCAGCGATTCGAGGTCGACTTTGGTCCGCTCGTCGCCGGAGGCGAAGAAGCGTTCGCCGAGCAGGCCCGGGCCTTTGCCGGCGCAGGTGACGTCGGACTTGCCGCTCGACTGGGCGGCGAACATCGCGTGGTGGAGCATCGGCCCCTGGCTGATCGTCGCTTTGGTCCCGTCGGTGTAGACGAGGTCGGGCGTGACGCCGATCAGCGTGCAGCCGGTGCACGGCTTGGCGATGTTGCTGACGATCTGGTTGGTGATCATCCCCGCGTTTTCGTGGTCGTGCGGGTCGCCGTTGCCGGCCGGGATCGTGTACGGGCCGTAGTCGATGGTTTTGGTCGTGATCGTCGCGCTGGCGGTCGCCGGGACGACGAACAGCGCGAGCGCGCAGACGAGCAAGGTCAAGCGCTTGATCGCTTGCATCAATACCTCCCCTTTGAGAATGAGCGAGCACTCTCCCTGCGAGAGCGCTCTTGAACGGTCAGGAAACCTAGAACACAGATATAGGCAGTGTCAACTGGGTACTAAGCAGTCCCTGTCGGGAGGCAGCCGCCGCGGGGACGGGGGGCGCTTGACAAGTGACCATTAGGTCACATATAATTTCGCGCATGGACGAGGTCTTCAGGGCGCTGGCGGATCCAACCCGCCGCGAGCTGCTCGATCAGCTCTTCGAGCGGGATGGGCAGACGCTGAGCGCCTTGGAGGGGCGGTTGCCGATGACCCGCTTCGGCGTGATGAAGCACCTGAAGGTGCTCGAGGAGGCGGGCCTGGTGACGACGCGGAGGCGCGGCCGCGAAAAGCTGCACTTCCTCAACCCCATCCCGATCCGGCTCATCTACGACCGTTGGGTCAGCAAGTACGCGGAGCCCTGGGCCTCGGCGCTCAGCGAGCTGAAGAAAGACATGGAGAGCGAGGAAGGACGATGAACGACGAGCAGGCCTACACCGTGGTCGGCGGACGCGGATCGATGACCGTGTTCGAGATCTACATCAAGACGACGCCGGAGCGCCTCTGGGAGGCGATCACCTCCGAGCAGATGCGCAGGCGCTACAGCTTCGGGGTCGGCACCGTCTCCGAGTGGACGCCCGGCTCGGAGTACAAGTCCTCGGTCCCGGGGGTGGTCGACATCGCCAGCGGCGAGAACCTCGAGGTCGACCCGCCGCGGCGCCTGGTCCAGAGCTTCACCGCGCTCTGGAGCGAGGACGTGCGGAAGGAAGGCACCTCCCGCGTCACCTGGGAGATCGAGCCGGTCGGCACCTCCTGTCGGCTGCGCGTCACCCACGACCAGCTCGGCGAGGACGCCAACAACGAGCTCTACGGTGGCTGGCCGATGATCCTCTCCGGCCTGAAGACGCTGCTGGAGACCGACAAGGACCTCGACACGCCGGGCTCGCTCCGTTACTCCGGAGCCGCCGAAGCTTAGGTGCCCCCTTCTTTTGGCCTACCGCAGTCTGGCCACCGCGTTGGGAGTCGACGAAAGTCGTTTCCTCGCGGCGCGGACTCGCTGCAGGAGCCTGTCGCGCTTGAGAGCGGGGCCGAGCTCCGGGCCGCGAACCTCTTCCGGGGGGCGGCTTGAAGGGTTGCTGCTGGGGATTGGGGCGGTCATTTGGGTTCCTCCGGCTTTGAAAATGGGCCGAACTCCTGGTCCAAGCACCTCTCCCAATCTCCGTGCGATGCCGTGAGAAGTGAGCGGTTTACCTCCCGACACAAACGGCGCTGCGACAGTTCGTGCCGAGAATTCGTCTACCCAGTGACGAGTTGCCCAAACCGGTTTCGATCCACGGCGGGGCGCGATTACCGCGATCAACCGGCGATGGCGAGGGGAGAGTCGATCTCGTAGCCGAACTCGACCAGGGTCTCGCCCATCACCTCCTGCATCGCCTTCTGCTCGATCGGGCTGAGGTTGTCGCGCCAGCCGCCCGGCCGCGCTTGGCGCATGGCCCGCCGTGGCCCCCGCGCGGTCCGCGGAACCCTCTCGAAGCGATGGGCTGCGACCACCTCCGGCACCGGCCGCGGATCGACCTCGATCATCTCGCAGATCCGGGTGAGACAGGTCTCGGTGTCGCCCCGCAGGTCCTCATAGCGGATCAGGACCCGGTCCGCCGCCGCCCTCGCCTCGTAGGCCTTGCGCACCTCGCGGCTGCGGAAGGCCCAGACTTCGGAGAGCCAGCGGATCAGCGGGATCCGGCCTTCGTCGGAGACCGGGAAGGCGCCGCCGGGGATTGCCCAGGAGTCCTCGCTGTAGGCGTCGAGCCAGGAGTCGACGACGTCGCGGCCGTCGCGCAGGAGGAAGATCACCTTTGAGCGGGGGAAGAGCCCCGCCAGGAACGGGGCGACGTGTGAGCCCGGCTCCTTGACGACGAAGGCCGCGTCGGCGCCCTCGCCCGCCGCTTGCGCATCGAAGCGCACCCTGATCAACTCCCGCAGCGGCTCCTCCCAGGCGTCGCGGTAGCGCTCGGCGAAGAAGTAGCCCGGCTCCTCGGCCTTGACCTCGAGCAGGGTTCTGAGCCGCGGGGGGTCCTCGCAGGCCGCCCAGGCGAGCGGGATCGGCCGCCAGACGCCGAGGTGATGACCGAGATGGGGGTCGTCGATCGTGACCACCGCCTCGAGGTCGGAGAGCATCTTCAACAGCCAGGTGCTGCCACTGCGGGATGATCCGAAGATCCATGCCAGGCGCTTCTCCTGCATGTTGCGGAGACGGTACCCCTGGCGCCGGTCGCGGTAAACCTCAGGAGTCTCTTCTGGCCGAAGCCCCTTTCCTCGGCGGCCTCGCTGTCGACCGCGAGGTGAAAGGCACCTCAGGTAGGATCAGGTGGATGCTCCGGACGTGGGACCGGATGCGTCACTCGATAAATCGAGGCTCGGGTTCTGGTTGGATGAGCCGACCTGCGGACCGAGCGATGGGAATCGATTCGAAGAGGGGTTCGTCCGTGCCTGATCTCGACACTACGATCTGCTCAGATGCAGCGCTTTAACGTCACCACCCAGGAACTTCAACCCGGCTGCCGGGACGTCCAGATTGAGGGCGAGCTCGACCTCGCGGTCGCCGGTCAGGTGGACGAGGTCCTGACCGCGGCCGCAGGCGAGTGCGGCCGCGTCCTCGTCGGCCTCGAGCGCTGCGGCTTCATCGACTCGTCCGGGATCGCGGTGATCCTGCGTGCCCACAACCGGATGGAGGAGGAAGGAAACCGCCTCGCCGTCTACGCCCCGATCGATCAGGTCCAGCGGGTGCTGGCGATGACCGGCCTCATCGCCAACGGGCTCGTCTTCGACACCGCCGAGGAGGCCCTGGCCGCGCTCGGCGAGCCGGCTTAGAGGGGCTCAACCGAAGCGCGGTTCGAGCCGCTGGAAGGTGCGCCACCAGCCGTGGTCGAGTCTGGCGTGCTCGACCGCCTGCAGCAACGAGCCGTCGTCGTCGTGCAGCTCGTAGGTGACGACCGGTGTCTCGCCATCGAGGTCGACGGCGACGATGCGAGCCATCATCAAATAGGGCGGGCAGCTGAGCCAGACCTCGCCTGGTCTGGGAAGGGTTTTTACATTGGGGCTCGCCATGGGTTCTCGATACCCAGCATTCGACGCGAAAACCGTGAACCATCCCCGAAATTGGGATAAAGGCGGAGTAATTCTTTGCCTCAGGACACGAGCTCGATCACTTCGCGCTCGGCCTTCAGTCGCTGCTTCGCGGTCATCCGGCCGTTGGCGTTCGCAGCCGGCTTGATCGTCGTCCCGTCGCGGTAACGGTCGAGGACGCGCGGGTCGATGTAGGAGGCGCGGCAGACCGCGGGGGTGTTGCCGAGCGCCTCGGAGACCTGGTCGACGGCTCGGGAGATCGCGCGCTTGGCGGCGGCCTCGGAGCGGGGCGCATCCTCGGCGGCGAGGGCGACCGCGGCGAGCACGGTCCCGTGCCAGGTGCGGAAGTCCTTCGCGGTGAACTCCTCGCCGATCTTTTCGTGGATGTACTCGTTGATCTCGTTGGAGCGGACATCGACCCATTCGCCGCCGGCGCGGTAGGCGAGCAGGTCCTCGGGACCGCTGCGGCGCCGGTACATCGCCTCGATCGTCCGCCGCGCCGCCGCGTCGCGGATCGACTGGACCCGCCGCTGTCCGCTCTTGGCGGGAAAGTCGAGGACGACCTCGCTGCGCGTGATCGTGACATGCTCGCGGCGCACGGTGGCCAGGCCGAAGCTCTCGTTTTCCTCGGTGTAGACCTCGCTGCCGACGCGGAAGAAGCCGAGGTCGAGGAGGCGGACGGCGCAGGCGAGCGCGCGCTCGCGCGGCATCCCCCGGCGGCGCAGGTCGGCGGTCACCGCCCGCCGCAGCTTCGACAGCGTCAGCGCGAACTGCCGGACCAGCTCGAACTTCCGTTCCGCCTGCCGCTGCTGCCAGCGCTCGTGGTAGAGGTACTGCTTGCGACCGGCTTCGTCGTGGCCGGTCGCCTGGATGTGGCCGAAGGGGTCGGGGCAGATCCAGACCTCTCTCCAGGCCGGCGGGATCGCCAGCTGGCGGATCCGGTCCAGGGTCTCCTCGTCGGTGATCTTCTCCCCGGGGCCGTCCTCGTAGGAGAAGCCGCGGCCGCGGCGGATGCGCCTGATCCCGGGCCCCGCGCAGTCGGCGCGGCGCAGACGGCCGCGGCGGGGAGCGCTCGCGCTCACCCGGCGGTGCCCTGCAGGGCGGTGGCGATGGCTTCGAGGTCGGCGACAAAGGAAGGCAAAAACTCCGCAGCGCTCGACATATCCGCTCGGTACCCGAGCGCCAAGGGCGGAGAAACCGAGGGCCGGAACCCTTTGGAGGACCATGCCCCGCACAAGAGCCGGCCAGCTCTCGCTCCCGGACATCCTCGGGCGCCACCCGCACCGCCTTCCGCGAGGGCCGCGCCCGCGATCGCCGCCTCAACGGCGCCGAGACCTATCAGCGCCGATCCGTAGCATGCGAGCCACCGATGCCGGAACCCGTCAAGCGCAACCAGCGCTACATGCCTGGGCTGGACGGGCTGCGCGCGATCGCCGTCCTCGCCGTCATTTTCTTCCACCTCGGCTTCGACTGGGCGCCCGGCGGCATGCTCGGGGTCGGGGTCTTCTTCACCCTAAGCGGCTACCTGATCAGCGACATCCTGCTGGCCCAGCTGAACGCCCGCGGCCGGATCAAGCTCACCGCCTTCTGGCTCGCCCGCGCCCGCCGCCTGCTGCCGGCGCTGTTCGTGATGCTGGCGATAGTCGTCGCCTGGGTGACGATCTTCGGTCCCGCCCAACCCATGCAGTTCCGGGAGGGCGTGATCTCGGCGATCTTCTACGTCAACAACTGGGAGCAGATCTTCGCCGACGTCTCCTACTTCACCCGCTTCGAAGCCGAAGGGCCGCTCGACCACCTCTGGTCGCTCTCGGTCGAGGAGCAGTTCTACATCCTCTGGCCTTTCCTGCTCCTGCTCGGCGTCAAGCTCGTCCGAGAGCGCCCGCTGCCTTCCGGCGTCCGCCCGCGCCTCGCCCTGCTGACGATCGCCGGCGCGATCGTCTCCTCGATCCTGATGGTGGTCCTCTACGAGCCCAGCTTCGACCCCTCCCGCCTCTACTTCGGCACCGACACGCGCGCCGGCGGGCTCCTCTTCGGGGCGGCGCTGGCGATGGTCTGGCCGAGCCGCAAACTGAGCCGCCGGATCGCCCCGCAGGCCCGCAACACGCTCGACGCGATCGGCGTCGCCGGCCTGCTGATCATCGCCCTGATGATCTGGCGGGTCGGCGAACTTTCACCCTTTCTCTACCGCGGCGGCTTCGTGATCCTCTCGCTGGCGACGGTGATGGCGCTGATGCCGCTCACCCATCCCGCCTGTCGCCTGGGTGCCGTCCTCGGGACCCCGCCGCTGCGCTGGGTCGGTGTCCGCTCCTACGGGATCTACCTCTGGCAGACCCCGATCATCGTCCTCACCTCGCCGCAGGGGATCCACCGCGACAGTCTCGTCCGCAGCCTCCTCCAGGTGGCGGCGATCTTCGCCATCGCCGCCCTCTCCTGGCGCTTTGTCGAGGAGCCGATCCGCCACGGCGCGATCGGCCGCTTCTTCGCCCGCCGCCGCGCGCTCGGCTGGAAATGGGAGACCTTCGCGCCGGCGATGCGGGTCGCGATCGTCAGCATGGGCGTCGTCCTCCTCATTGCCGCCGCCGGGATGGCCGGCCTCAACTCAACCTCGGCCGAAGGCAACGACGTCCGCGTCGAGCAGGCCCGGGCGGAGGGGACGACGAAGCCGCCGCCGCTGACGAAGGAGCAGGCCGAAGACTCGACCAAATCGTCCTGCAAAGCGGTGGTGCACATCGGCGACTCGACCTCCGAGGGCCTCGACAACGCCGAATACCTTCCCCAGGAAGGGCAGCGCATCCCCGCCCGCTACGCCGAAGTCGGCGCCGGAGAAGTCCACATGGAGGTGCAGGGGGCGACCTCGATCGAAGAGCAGTTCGAAGGCAACCCCAACGCCCAGGAAGTGGCCGCCGTCTGGAAGGCCGAAGGGTTCAAAGGCTGCTGGGTGCTCGCGCTGGGCACCAACGAGGCCGCCAACGTGGCCGCCGGCTCCACGGTCGGCGAGCGCGAACGGATCGAAAAGATGATGGCGATCATCGGCGACGAACCGGCGCTGTGGGTGAACGTCCGCTCGCTGGTCGAAGCCGGCGACCCCTACTCGAAGGAGAACATGGAGAAGTGGGACGAGGAACTCGTCGCCACCTGCGACGAGTTCCCGAACATGCGCGTCTACGACTGGGCCTCCGAGGTCAAAGACGACTGGTTCATCGAAGACGGCATCCACTTCACCTCGCCCGGCTACGCCGCCCGCGCCCAGCTGATCGCTTTGGCCCTCGCCCACGCCTTCCCCGAAAAAGGCGAAACCGAGGGCGGCTCCAAGAACTGCGTGGTCAGCTGACGATTGGCGAGTTGACCTGCCCATAGCGAGGTTGACTCGCCAGTCAGAGGCCGGCGATCTCGACCGGCTCGGGATCCCCGGCCGGCTCGAACCCCATGATCCGCCCGTAGAAGTAGAGCTCGGCTTCGAGGCAGCGGATGTTCGTCTCCGCCTTGCGGAAGCCGTGCTGCTCGCCCTCGAAGGCGAGGTAGGCGTGGGGGACGCCGTTCCGCTCCAGCGCCGCCGCCATCTTCTCGGCCTGGTTGGGCGGGACGACCCTGTCCTCGAGACCCTGGAAGAGGATCACCGGCGAGCGTAGGAGATCGATGTGGTTGATCGGCGAGCGCTCGCGGTAGAGGTCGGCGCGCTCGGGATAGGGGCCGATCAGGCGATCGAGGTAGCGGGACTCGAACTTGTGGGTGTCGCCCGCCAGCGCCTCGGCGTCGGCGACGCCGTAGTAGCTGGCGCCGGCGGCGAAGGCGTCGTGGAAGGTGAGCGCGCAGAGGGTCGCGTAACCGCCCGCCGAGCCGCCGCGGATCGCCAGCCGCGACCCGTCGGCCTCGCCCTGCTCGGCGAGGTAGAGGGCGGCGTTGACGCAGTCCTCGGTGTCGACCACGCCCCAGGTGCCGCGCAGCTCGTTGCGGTACTCGCGCCCGTAGCCGCTGGAGCCGCGGTAGTTGACGTCGACGACCCCGATCCCGCGGCTGGTCCAGTAGAGGAACTCGCGATCGAGTGCCGGGGTGGCGTGCGAGGTGGGGCCGCCGTGGCTCTCGACGATCAGCGGCGGCCGTTCGCCCTCCGGCGCCTCGAACTCCGGGTTCGCCGGCGGGTAGTAGAAGCCGTAGGCGACCTCGTCCTCGCCGGTCGGGAACTCGACCGGACGCGGGCGCGAGACGTAGGCGGGATCGATTGGCTCGTCGCTCGAGCCGCGGACGATCTCGCTCTCGTCCCTCGAGGCGTCGTAGAGGACGACCGCCGTCTCCGCCTCCGGGCTCGCGGCGGCGAAGGCGACCGCCTCCCCCTGCGCCGCGAGCGCCGGGTAGCCGAAAGCGGTGTACGGCAGCCCGAGATCGGTCGGTTCCCACCCGCCCGGCCGCAGGAGGAAGAGCCGTTCCTCGCCGCGCTCGCAGCGCACGCAGGCGATCGCGCCGCTCTCGAGGAAGGCGTAGGTGGCCCCGCCGAAGAGCCACTGCGGGTGGGCGAAGTCGGCCTCCTGCTCGGTCAGCTGGACCAGCGCCCCCTCCTCGCCGCTCAGCTCGGCCTCGGGCTCGCGGGCGCGGTACAGGTTCCACCAGCCGTCGCGGTCAGAGACGAAGTGCAGGCGCCCGTCCGCTCCCCACTCGGGCTGGAAGATCGACTCCTCCGGGCCGCCAGCCACAAGTCGCTCCTCGCCGCTGTCCCGCAGAGGCGCCACCCATAGCTCGGTCCCGTCCCAGGGCATGTTCGGGTGGTCCCAGCAGGTCCAGGCGAGCCAGGCGCCATCGGCGCTGATCCGCGGGAAGGAGAAGAAGTCGCGCCCGCTCGCCAGCACCTGGGTCTCCTCCGATCCGTCGAGCGCGAGCGAGACGATCTCGTTCGCAGGTTCGCCCTCGCCGTGGCTTTCGCGCACGCAGACGATCCTGGTGCCGTCCGGCGTCGGGCGCATGTCGGCATAGTGGAATGCCTCGCCCTCAGCTGGCTCCGGCGAGATCGCCAGCGGCTCCTCACCGAGCCGCAGCCGGTAGAGGCGCTGGTCGGCGAAGTCGACGAAGACGACGAGGCCGGGCTCGACCAGGCACCAGGCGCCGCCGCCGTACTCGTGGGCCCGCGTCCGCACGTTCGTCTCCGCCGGCGTCACCGCTTCCGGCTCGCCCCCCGGCCGCCGCCGCATCAGCACCACGCGCCCGCCCTCGTCGGGCCGTCCCTCCAGCCACCAGACCGCGCCGTCGCCGGCGATCGCGGGGAACGCCAGCCGCCGCCCCGCCCGCGCCACCGTCTCCGCCGCGATCGGCGAGAGCCAGGAGCCGAAGGGGGCGACCGCCGGCATCTATCCCTCTGCCTCCACCTCGCGCAGCCGGTGTGTGTCGACGTCGTAGACGAAGCCGCGGACGACGTCGCGATGGGGGAGGAAGGGCGAGGAGCGGACGCGGCGGATCGACTGCCGCACGTCCTCCTCGACGTCGGCGAACGACTCGATCGCGAAAGAGGGGGCGATGCCGGTCGTCTCCCGCAGCTCCAGGCGAAAGCCGTCGTCGGTGATCTTCTGCATGCCGCAGTCGTCGTGGTGGATCAGCATCACCTCGCGGGTTCCCAGTCGGCGCTGCGAGATCGCCAGCGAGCGGATCACGTCGTCGGTGATGACGCCGCCGGCGTTGCGCAGCACGTGCGCCTCGCCGGGGCCGAGGCCGAGGGCGGCGAAGACGTCGAGGCGGGAGTCCATGCAGGTGACGATCGCCATCTGTCGCCGCGGCTCGACGTCGAGGTGCCGCTCAGCCAGGCCGGCGGCGAAGGCCCGGTTGTTCTCGAGCAGGGAATCGATCGTGTCCATGGCGGGGCAGCCTAGCCAGGAATGCGGGCCGCGGCGCGTTTCCCCGCTCATGCGGCGGGGTAGCCGCCAGGTACGGACGACCAGCGACCAGACGACGAGGGAGAGTGAACGAGATGGAGACCGGCAGCCTCGACAAGGGGATCTTCAGCGGCGACGCCTCCGGCACCCGCGAAGAGATCGTCGCCCTGTTGACGAAGGCCTACTGGATGGAGATCGAGACGGTGATGAGCTACCTCGCCGCATCCACGAACCTCGACGGCGTCCGCGCCCAGGAGATCCGCGAGTCCCTCGCCGAAGACGTCGAAGAGGAGCTCGGCCACGCGAAAGCGTTCGCCACTCGGATCAAGGAGCTCTACGGCGTCGTCCCCGGCTCCGAAGGCTTCAGCGCCGAACAGGGCTTCCTGCAGCCGCCGGAGGAGCAGGTCGACGTCGTCCACGTGATCCGCGGCGTGATCGAGGCCGAGACCGGCGCGATCGAGCACTACACGCGGATCGTCGAGGTCACTGACGAGGTCGACCCGGTCACCCAGGACATGGTGATCGCGATCCTCCGCGACGAGCAGGGGCACCGCCGCCTCTTCGAGGGCTTCCTCCGCGAGTACGAGTTCGAGGGCAAGGCGTAGGGCGCGGCGCCTCCGCACGATGCGCCGCCTCCACCCTAGGCTGCGGGTGATGGCCAGCGCCAACGACTTGCAGATTCGACCGGCGACCGAAGCCGACGTCGAGGTCCTCTACGACCTCATCCTCGAGCTCGCCTCCTATGAGAAATTGGGCGACGCCGTCGCCGGCACGGCCGAGACGCTGCGTCACTCGCTGTTCGAGCGCAAGGCGGCGGAGGCGCTGATGCTGGAGGCCGCTGCCGGGGAAGCGGTCGGCTACGCGATCTTCTTCACCAGCTTCTCCACCTTCGAGTGCCGGCCGGGCATCTGGCTCGAGGACGTCTACGTGCGGCCCGAGCATCGACGTGGGGGCATCGGCCGCGCGGTGATGGAGCACCTCGCTCAGCTCGCGCTGGAGCGCGGCTACGTCCGCCTCGACTGGGTCGCCCTCGAGTGGAACGAGCCCGCCCTCAACTTCTACGAGCAGCTCGGCGCCCGCCGCCTCGACGATTGGAAGCTGCTGCGGCTGGAGCGCGACGGATTGGAGCGCCTAGCCGCCTCCTGATTCAGCGCATCCGACTTTGAACACAGCGGGGTGTGTACAGAGTCGGATGCGGCATCAGGCCATGTGGGCGGCACGAGAAAGCAACAACTCGCGCTCGCGCTCGTTCTCGGTCATCTCGGCGGCGCGGCGGAATTCCGCCGCCGCCTCGTCCCGGCGTCCGGCCTTCTCCAGCAGGTCGCCGCGGACGCTCGGGAGGAGGTGGTAGTCGGCGAGGGCAGGGTCAGCGGCGATCCGCTCCAGCAGCTCGAGACCTGCCTCGGGCCCGAAGGCCATCCCCAGCGCAACCGCCCGGTTCAGCTCGACGACGGGGGAAGGGGCGATCTGGGCGAGGGCGTCGTAGAGGGCGGCGATCCGCACCCAGTCGGTTTCCTCGGCGCGGATCGCGCGGGCGTGGCAGGCGGCGATCGCCGCCTGCAGGCCGTAGGGGCCGAGCGGCACCGGCAGCGCTTCGGCCCGTTCCAGCGCTCGCCGGCCGCGGACGATCAGGAGCGGATCCCAGCGGCCGCGGTCCTGGTCGAGCAGCAGCACCGGCTCGCCGTCCGGCCCGCGGCGGGCGGCGCTGCGGGAGGCCTGGATCTCCATCAGCCCCACCAGCCCGTGCACCTCCGGCTCGGCCGGCGCCAGCTCGGCGAGGATCCGGCCCAGGCGCAGCGCCTCCTCGCAGAGGTCGGTGCGAACCCAGTCCTCGCCGGCGCTCGCCGCGTAGCCCTCGTTGAAGACGAGGTAGATCACTTCCAGCACAGAGGGCAGGCGCTCCTCCAGCTCCGCCCCCCGCGGCACCTCGAACGGCACCTTGGCGTCGCGCAGCGTCCGCTTCGCCCGCACCAGGCGCTGCGCGACGGTCGGCTCGGGGGCGAGAAAGGCCCGGGCGATCTCCGGCGTCGTCAGCCCGCCCAGCAGGCGCAGCGTCAGCGCCACCCGCGCCTGGCGCGAGAGCAGCGGGTGGCAGCAGGTGAAGATCAGCGCCAGCAGGTCGTCGCCGATCTCGTCTTCGGCGGCCGCCTCGAAGTCGGAGCGCTCCATCGCGAACAGCGCTCCGGTGTCGCGGGCGACCTCTTCGCGCTTGCGCCCGTAGGTCGCGTCGCGACGGATGCGGTCGATCGCCCCGTTCTTCGCGGTCGCCATCAACCAGGCGCCCGGGCTCTGCGGGACCCCGGCCTTCGGCCACCTCTCCAACGCCGCGACCAGCGCGTCCTGCGCCAGGTCCTCGGCGAGGGCGATGTCGCCGACCAACCGCGCCAGACCCGCGACGAGGCGGGCGGACTCGATCCGCCAGACCGCCTCGATCGCGCGCGTGGCGTCGCTCAAGCTAGCCGCCGAAGTTCTCGCTGACGGCGTCCTGCACGTCCTGCGGGAAGTCCTCCATCTCGAAGACCCGCCGCACCTCGATCCGGCAGCTCTGGCCCGGGCAACGGCTCGCCCACTCCAGCGCCTCCTCCTTCGAGCGGGCCTGGATCAGCCAGTAGCCGCCGACGACCTCCTTCGCCTCGGCGAACGGCCCGTCCGTCACCGTCGCCTGGCCCTCGCCGTCGAAGCTGACGACGCCGCCCTCGCTCGGCGGTTGCAGCCCGTCCAGCGACAGCAGCATTCCGGCCTTGCGCAGCTCCTCGTTGTAGCGGCTCATCGCCTCCACGGCCTCGGCCGAGGGCTGCCAGTCCTTCTCCTCGATCTGCGGGTACATGAACATCATGAAGCGCATCTGGGTCTCCTTCGTCAGGGGCGGCGGTTCCGCCCTTTTACCTGAGACGACGAACGGCCGGCGGCGAAATCGACATCGGCCCGGAACTTTTTCGAGAGCTTCATCGCCGCATCATTGCCCCCCGCGCCCCAGTTTCACCTCGAAGACCCTGGGTAGCTGAACGCATCCACAAAAGCAGGGAGGAGGCGCGATTCGCGATGGCGGATATGAACGAGCGTGACGCGAAGCTGGTCCAGTACCTCGGCGAGGCCTACGGCAAGGAGCGCGAACTGGAGGCTGCCCTGCAGGCCCACATCGCGATGACCGTCAAAGGCCCGTACAAGAAACGGCTGCAGCAGCACCTGAAAGAGACGAAACAGCACGCGAAGCAGGTCGAGCGCCGGATCAAGCAACTGGGAGGTGGCGGTCAGACCCTGCAGGGTGCCGTCGGCAAGCTGACGGCGGCGGCTAAGGGTCCTCTGCACGCGATCCGCGGCGGCGGTGAGCAGGAGAAAATGCTGAAGAACGCCAAGACGGAGTACTTCAACGAGCACGAGGAGATCGCCACCTACCTCGCGATCGAGACGCTCGCCGAGAAGGTCAAGGACCCCGAGACGGCGAGACTGGCGCGGGCGATCCGCCGTGAGGAGGAGAAAATGGCCAACTTCCTCCAGCGCCAGATCAGGTCGCTGACGGGCGCGGTCGCGCGGGAGGACATCCCCGCTGCTCAGCGTCGCGGCGCCACCTCCAGCCGCAAGAAAGCAGGCGCCCGAGCCCGCTCGAAAAAGGCCGCCGCGAAAAAACCCAGGCGGTCCTAGGCCGCTGAACGGCTGGCCGCGAGCTCCCGGGGCGCCCCCGCGTCGGCGGCGTCCTGGGGGCGGATCGCGAGCACGACCAGGTCGTCGCGCAGCGTTCCCGAGCTGCGGCCGAGCGCGTCGGCGCGCAGCCGCTCGGTCATCTCGCCGAGCTCGAGGCCGGAGAGGGCCTGGGTCATTTCGGCGAAGGTCTCGGGTCCCTGATGCGAGGCGGGCGGGCCGGTCTCCAGCCAGCCGTCGGTGCAGAGGGCGAGGGTGTCCGCCGGGCCGAGGATGCGCTCATGGCGCTCGACCTTGGGCTCGCGCCAGGCGCCGAGCACGGAGCCGCCGCCGAGCAGCAGCGGCCCCTCCGGGCCCGCCAGCACCGCCGGCGGGTGACCCGCCGAGGCGAGCGCCAGCTGCCAGCGGCCACCCCCGCGACGCAGGCGGGCGAGCATCGCCGTCGCGAAGTCGTTGAGACTGTCGCCGGTCAGCAGCAGCTCGTTGACCCGCCGCAGCACCTCGTCGGGCTCAGCGATCTCGCGGGCCAGCCCGCGAACCGAGTGGCGGACCGCGACGGAGACGCCGGCGGCGGTGCTGCCTTTGCCGGCGACGTCGCCGACCAGGATCCAGCAGCCGTCCTCGGTCGGCATCACGTCGTAGAGGTCGCCGCCGACCTCGATCCCCTCGCCGGCGGCCTCGAAGACGACGGAGATGTCCAGGCCCGAAACCTCCGCCGGACGCGGCGGCCGCAGGCTGCGCTGCAGGTTCTTCGCGACGCGGTCGCGCTCCCGGTAGAGGCGGGCGTTGTCGAGCGCCAGCGCCGCCCGCTCCCCCAGCTCGGTGAGGAATTCGAGGTCGCCCTGGTCGTAGCGCAGGTCGCCTTGGGCGTGGAGGAAGGAGAGGGCGCCGAGGGTGCGGCCGCGGGCGGTGAGCGGTACCACCGCTGCCGAGTTGTAGCCGGCGTCGATCATCAGCTGCAGGTGCTCGCTGCTCTGGGAGACCTTGTCGACCACCTCGGGCGCCTTCAGGTCGCGCCAGACCATCGGCTGGTTCAGCCGCAGCACCTGGGCCACGGGGTGCTCGCCGCCGGGATCGAGCGGCGCCGCCCGCCGGATCCGTTCCAGCCGCGCCGCCACCTCGGGGTTGGGGCCGGCGACGACACTGTCGCCGAGCCAGCCGTCTGGCCGGCGGAAGTCGATCAGGCACAGCTCGGCCAGCTCCGGCACCGCCGTGGAGACGATCGTCCGAGCCGTCTCGGTCGGGTCGAGCGAGCTGTCGAGCAGGCGGCTGGCGGCGACGAGGAACTCCTGGGCGCGCCGCCGCCGCACCTCGGCGGTGATGTCGCGGGCGACGACCGAGGCGCCGATCAGCCCCCGCATCGGGCTGCGGATCGGCGAGACGGTGAGCGAGACCGCGATGCGGGCGCCGTCGGCGCGGATCCGTTCGGTCTCGTAGGTCTCCAGCCGTTCCCCGCGTTTGATGCGGTCGAGGATGACCATCTCCTCGTCTTTGTGGTCGGGAGGGACGAGGAAGGAGATATGGCGGCCGATCGCCTCCTCGGGGCTGTAGCCGTAAAGACGGGTCGCCGCCGGGTTCCAGGTGGTGACGATCCCGTCCAGGTCCTTGCTTAGGACCGCGTCCTGGGTGCCGCGCACGACCTCCGCCAGGTGCTGGCGGAAACGCTCCGCCTCGGCGCTCTTCGCCTCCGCCCGGCGGCGGGCGACGAAGGTGCCGAGCTGGTCGGCGAAGGCGGCGAGCAGAGCCATCAGCTCCTCGGACTGGGGATTGAAGGAGCGGGTATGGAACTCGGCGACGGCGAGGACGTTCTCGGGCGAGCCGATCGGCACCGGGATCGCCAGCGCCGCCTCCAGCCCCAGCTCGGCCGAGACTTCGTAGCGCGGCGTCGGCGTCGGATAAGCCCGGTAATCGGGCGCGAGCGTGATCTGCCCACTCGCCCAGGCGTCACCCGGGAGCCCCGCCCCCCGCATGAACTCGATCTCGCGGCTGCGGCGCCAGAGCGGCCGCGCGTCGAGGTCCGGGGTACTCCAGCCCGAGACCAGCCGCAGCGGCTCCTCCTCGCCGAGGACTTCCCACATCGCCCCTGCCTCCCAGCGAAGGAGGTTGGCGACGATCTCGAGGAAGCGGGGCGCCACCTGGTCGAGTGAGTCGCCTTCGATCAGGCGCGCCGCCAGCTCGCGCTGGCTCTTCAGGTAGCGCCACAGCTCCAGTTCCTGCGGCTCTTGCATCCGGCTCACTCTTGCACGCGGGGACAAGCCACGCTCGACCCGGTAGTTCCGGCCTCGGGTGACAGATTCCGCAAGTCCCGGTTTCGCCCCCCAGGACCTAGGGGTAGTGAAGCGCCGAAAGGGTGTAAACGCTCGGGACAGACGGGAGACGCGAGATGTTCAGGTGCGACAACTGCGGAAGCGGATATTCGGCGCAGGCGGCCTCCTCGTGGATCTCCTGTCCGCGCTGCCTGGCGAAGGAGAGGGTCCAGGTTCCCCTCGCATTCGAGCTTGGCTGGCAGAGGCAGCGGGGAAAGGTGCAGTCCTCCGTGGGAGCGGGAAGCGTCTCCGGCCCTGACGGCACCGAGGGGCGAGCGTGAGCTGATGCCACCGCGTGGGGTGAAGAAAGGCAGCAAACGTGGGCGCCAGTACGAGCACATCAAAAAGAGCGAGAAGGAAGCCGGGCGCTCGACGAAACGGGCGGAGCAGATCGCCGCCCGGGCCGTCAACAAGGAAAAGGCCCGGTCGGGGGAATCGAAATCCTCCTCCCGCGGCTCGACCCGGGGGCGCTCGGCCAGTGCCCGGGGCGGCAAGCGCTCCGGCCAGGGGCCGGGCGGCCGCACCCGGGAGCAGCTCTACAACGACGCCAAGAAGAAGGGCATCGAAGGGCGCTCGAAGATGAGCAAGAAGGAACTCGAGAAGGCGGTTGCCGGCGCCAGCTAATTTCGGCGCAGGGAAGAGCGGGAGGTGATCCCGAAGAAGTCCTCGCGGCTGCCGCGGCGAGGCTCGGTGCAGACCAGCTCCAGGCAGCCGCACTGGATCAGGGTCTTGGCGTGGTAGGCGATCACGCCTAGGCTCTCGTTCAGTTCCCGCGAGAGTTCGACGGGGCTGGCGATCCGTCCCTGCAGCTTTTCGAGGATCTCCACCCGAATCGGGTGCGACAACGCTTTGATCAGTTCCTGGTCCACTCGATCCCGCCTCCTTGCCACCGGGAGAACCTCCCCGATATGGACCGCTGTGGCCAAGCTCAATATTTCGAGGATCCTGCAAATAGCGGCTCGAAATCCAACTCCGCTATCGATTCGACCACCTGCGAGGCGCCGGCCTCGCGCAACTCGGCCTCAGAGAAGCCGCCGGTGAGGACGGCGAGGGTGGGCACGCCGGCGGCCTTCGCCGCCTTCACGTCCCAGACCGAGTCGCCCACCATCACCGAGGGGTTGTCGTTGCCCGCCTTCTCCAGGGCGGCGAGGACCAGGTCGGGGTCGGGCTTGGTGCTCTCGACGTCGGCCGAGGTGGTCCAGTCGTCGACCAGCTCGCGCGCTTCGAGCAGGTCCAGGTAGTGGTCGACCTCGTCCCGCTTCGCCGAGCTGGCGAGGATCACGCTGGCGCCCGCGTCGCGCAGCCTCTCGATCAGCTCCCGCGCCCCTTCCATCGGCTCGACTTCGCCGATCAGCTCGCCGTATGCCTCCGCCTCGGCCTCGCGGATGCCGTCCCCCTGCGCGACCGCGGCCGCCTTGCCGATCAGCGCGTCGAGGATCTGGTCGCCGCCCATGCCGATGTGGCGGTGGACCTTCCACACCTGGATCCGGTGGCCGTGGGCGTGGAGGGCCCGGTGCCAGGCGAGCGCGTGGTGGTAATTGGTGTCGACGAGGGTGCCGTCGACGTCGAGGATCGCGTTCAGCGGCATGGGCTGTGGCGCCTCTCGGGTAGGGGACGGGGGACTTCTACCCCTCGCCGCGGGCGACGTAAACGGAGGTGACGGCGCTTGGTGTAGGCGAGATGGGGGCGGGTAAGGGGCTGACATGTCAGCGATCAAGAGCACCCTCGCTCGCAGGGCGGCCAAGGCCGCCGCCAAGCACACCGTTCACGGCACCGCTTCGAAGTTGAAGCGGGATCCCGTGCGGGCGATCACCCTGCTCGGTCTCGGCGGTGCCATCGGCGCCGCCGCCGGCTGGATGGCCGGCCGCACCGCGGCGGGTACCGCCTCGGTCAGCACCGGCTCATAGCCGGCGCCGACCGGGCCCGGCATCCCTCCTCAGGTGGAGAGGCGCGAGCGAAGAGCGTCCTTGCCCTGCTCGGCGCCCTTGCGGCTGGTCTCCTGCGCGCGGCGGAAGAAATCCGCGAGGTCGGAGTCGCCGTCACGCTCAGCGTCTTCGATGTAGGTCTCGAGGCGCAGTACGTTGCTGAGGCACTGCTCGACGAACCAGATGATGTTGTAGTCCTTGTCCTTGGTGCCGGTGATGTGGCCGGCCTCTTGCGTCCCCATCCTCACTCCTTCGGTCGATGTCCGTTCACCCTGCGGGTACCCCGTGGTGAGGGGATGGAAAACGAAAACGGCGAGTTTCGTGCCCGCGCGGCAGGGGTAACGGGCCAGCATGTATGCGAGGCGCTCATGAGCGAGACCGAAAAGGACCCGGTCGCCGAGGAAGAGGCCGCGGCCGCCGCCGCGGAAGCCGCCCGGATCGGCGGTCCCACTCCCGATGATCCCGTCGACGACCCGGCCCAACGGCCGTTGGTCGAGAGTGGCGAGGGCGAGGCCGAGGGCTTCGAGCTGGCCGAGAAGGAGCTGATCGACAACGCCTCACACGGCGATCGGAAGGGCTTCCCCAGCCGCGATGCCCCGCCGCCGGAGGAGCCGACCGACACCGCCTTCGGGGAAGCAGACGAAGAGATTCCCCGGGACGCCGACGAGTCGATTCGCCGCAACGGATAGGAGGCAGACATGTCGCGCCGAGTGATCGCGATCCTGACCGACAACCTTCACGGCTCCGAGCCGGTTGAGCAGATCCTCGCCAACGCCGACCGGGACGGGGTTGACCTGAGGGTCGTCGTCCCGGCCACGGAGGCGAATGCGCTGCGGCACACGCTCGGCGACATCGACGAGCCCAAGCACGAAGCCGAGGAGCGGCTGGAGCGGGCGCTGCGGGCGCTGCGCGAGGACGGCATCCATGTCAGCGGCGAGGTCGGCGACCCCGACCCGGTGCAGGCCGCGCAGGACGCCCTGCTGAAGGCTCCGGCCGACGAAGTCCTGATCTTCGAGCACTGCGAGGAGCAGTCGAAGTGGTACGAGCAGGGCCTGCTGGAGAAGGCGCGGGAGGGGATCGAGCCCCCGTTGCGGGTCGTCGTGGTCGAGACCGGGGACGACCAGCATCCCGACCACGTCGTCGAGGTGGAGGAGACCGGGAGGGGCACGATCAACCCCGTCGCCGGCAAGGAAATCGGCGGCGGCGCCTATGTGCCGGGAATGACGCGCGCGGACTTCACCGGCATCGTCGCCGGCATCGCCGGGACGATCGTCGTCGCCGTCCTCGCCGCGGCGATCACCGGCGGCGGCAGCCACGAGTCCAGCTGGGAAGCCGTGGCGATCCTGATCGCGATCGGCATCGCCCTCGCCAACCTCGCCCACGTCGTCGGCATCACGCTGTTCGAGGTGGTCGCTTACCGCGGCGGTTTCGCCAAGTTCTTCCGCACCCTCGCCCTGGTGGCGACGCCGCTTGCGATCGTCGTCAATTCGGCGATCCTGATCTTCGCCGGCGATTGAGGGCCAATCGCGGCGCGTTTGGGAACTCAGGCGGTGAGGGCGGCCAAAGCGTCGTCGCGGGTCATGTGGACCGGGATCGAGAGCTCCAGGCCGGTGATCTCCAGGACGCGGCGGACCTGGTCGTTTTGGGAGCAGATGACCAGGGTGCGGCCGTTTTCGCTGCCGTCGAGGCGCTGCCAGGCGCGAACGATGAGGGCGATTCCGGTGGAGTCGATGAACTCGCAGCTGGAAAGGTCGATCAGGACAGACCCCTCGCCGCCGCCCAGGACCTCGTCCAGGGGGCCCTCCAGCTCAGGGGCGGTGCTGAGGTCGAGCTCGCCGCGGACGGAGATGGTCCGCACGCCGTGCTCGAGATCTCCCACTTTCACCTCGAACGGAGCTGGATTCACGGAACGATGCTACCGCAGGCGACCAACCCGGCTGCACAGCGTTTTGCCGTCCTGTGGCGGGGTAAGCAGGCTTTGTAGAGAGGCGGCAAGTATGCTCGCGCCTCTGGAAGACGAGCCTCGACGTTCCTGGGGGCAGGCTGGAACTTTGAACACCTCAACCAACGACCGATCGGGGCTCCAAATGTCCCTTCCTGCTCGGGCGGAGAACGTGGCGGTCGTCCGCCACGCGCTGGCTGGCCTGGCGGAAAGGGTGGGGATGGACGAGGCGTCTCTGGCGGACCTGAAGACGGTCGTCACCGAGGCCTGCATGAACGTCGTCGTACATGCGTACTCCGGCAGCGAGCCGGGGCCGCTGGAGGTCGAGGCCGAGAGCGATCTCGACGGCCTCACGGTCGTCATCCGCGATCACGGCAGCGGGATCAGGCCGCGGCCCGACATCGAGCGACCGAGCCTGCGGATCGGCCTGACCCTGATCGCCGCCCTCTCCAGCAGCTTCGAGATCAAGGGCGGGGCCGACAAAGGCACCGAGATCCGCATGCACTTGCCCCTGCAGGCGCGCGAGGACGGTGCCGTCGCCGGCTCCACCTTCGCCGTGGCGGCAGACGACGAGACCCGGATCCGGGTCGGCCCGCCGGAGATCATCGGGCCGGTCCTCAGCCGCGCCCTCTCCGCCCTGGCTGCGCGCCAGGACATCAGCGTCGACCGTCTCTCCGACACGATGCTGCTCAGCGATGCGATCTCGGCGCGGGCGCCGCAGGGCTTCACCGACGGCCACGTCTCGCTCAGCATCGCCGAGCTCCCCGAGGGCATCGAGCTGAAGGTCGGCCCGATGACCCACGGCGGCGCCGAGCGCCTGCGCTCCAGCTTCGAGCTGCCCGAGATCGGCGGCTCGCTGGAGAAGCTGACCGACGACCTGCGGATCGAGGAGGGCGACGAAGGCGAGTACCTCGTCGTCGCGATCTCCTCATTCTCGAAGAACTGAGGCTCTGCGCGGAGGGGCAAGCTGGTGGGGGTCCCTGGGAACACCTCCGCCGGGAGGAGCGTCTTACTGCTACCGCCCCAAGGTTTTCGGCCCGGCTCCATGCTGAGTACCCAGGGACCTCCACCGGCTTGCCCCGCGCGATCGAGCCCTGTCAGACGCTCAAGGAGGGACAGCTCCTCCCTAAAGCTGTCGACCCTGAGCCATCCCGCCCCTCCCTCGCCGCGGGTGTTACTCAGTCTCAGAGGTCGCGGCGTCGCTCTGCTCGGCTACCTCGGCCCGGATCCGCTCCAGCGTGCGGCGGAGGATGCGGGAGACGTGCATCTGCGAGTGGCCGATCCGCTCGGCGATCTGCGACTGCGTCAGGTCCTCGACGAAGCGAAGCTGCAGGACCAGCCGCTCGCGCTCGTCGAGGTGGGGGAGGGCTCCCTCCAGAGCCAGTTTGTCCTCAACCAGCTCGTAGCCGCTGTCCTCGTCGCCGACCCACTCCGAGGCCGGCGATTCTTCCGCGTCTTCGCCGCCGATGGGGCGGTCGAGGGAGAGCGGCCGGCGGTTGTGGTTGGCCTCGAGCACCTCGAGCACGTCGGTCGGGTCGACCTCGAGTCGCTCGGCGATCTCCCCGACCGAGGGCGAACGCTGCAGCTCGACCGTCAGCTCTGAGATCGCTTTCTCCACTTCGGCCATGCGGTCATGGAGGCCGCGGGGAACGCGCACCGTCCAGACCCGGTCGCGGAAGTGCCGCTTCAGCTCACCGAGGATCGTCGGCGAGGCGAAGGCCGTGAAGGGGGCGCCGCGGTCGGGGTCGAAGCGATCGATCGCGTTGACGAGGCCGAGGCTGGCCACCTGCAGGAGGTCGTCGAAGGACTCGCTGGCGCCGCGATATCGCAGGGCCAGGTTTTTCGCGAAGGGGAGGTAGCGGCGGACCAGCTCCTCACGGATCGCCGGATCGCGGTCCTTGACGAAGCGCGCCCAGAGCATGCGCTCGCTCGCCAGCCCCTCGCCGGGGCCGGGGCTCGACTGGTCTGGGCTGTTCCGCATCTCTTCGCTCTTCACAGCATCGATCGAAACCGAATAGGCGGCGTACATCTCCAACGTCGCTGCCCTGAGAGCGTCAGCCTGAAGCTGTGCAGCGCGACGGCAGAACGTTGCCGTCGGGGCAACGATAGCGCGAGGGGAAGACGAGGCGAGCCGACGACGCCGCTCCCCGGGCGAGCGGCGTCGGGTCGGCGAAAGGGGCGCTCAGGAGGCGGGGGACTCGGCTTTGTCCTCGGCGTCCGAGCTCGGCGACTTGAAGTGGAGCATCAGGACCTTGGAATGGATGCCCTCATCACCGCTCTCGCCGAGGCGCGCGGTGGCTTCGGATTGGATCTCCAGCAGCCGGTCGAGCGTCTCCGCCAGGGCCGCGGCGGCGTCTTCCCAGCCTTTCTGATCCACCACCATCGGCGTCCGGCTCAGGTGCCGATCCTCGAGCTCGTCGAAGGTGTTCTGGTCGAGCGCCTCCTCGACGTCGTCGAACGCGGTCTTCAGCATCGCGCCCGACAGGCCTGGTCGAAGGCTTTTCGGCAGTCGCGACCATTCGCTGTCGGTGAGGAATTGGCGGCGGGTGGCGCGGTAGAAATGCTCGGTGGCGCCGCGCCGCTGCTTCGTGTCGACAAGCTCGATGCAGTCGTATTTCTCGAGCACGCGGACGTGGTATGCGACGAGGTTGAGGCTCTGGTCGAGCTGCTGGGCGAGCATGTTCGGGCTCGCGACCTTTTCATTCAAAATGATCAGGATCTGCACGCGCAGCGGGTGGGCGAACGCTTTGGCGACTACCTGTTCGACGCCCTCTTTCTTGTTCTTGGTTTTCGGCATGGCCTTTTCTTGGGTTGTTTCCAGGGGGTGGTGGCCGATACGAAGACTTTACACCTAGTCAATCAGGATTTTCACAACGCTCCCGCGTTTTCCGATTATTGACGAGTTTTACTGCCCCGACCTTGATTGCTGGAATAAATTAGAGTAAAAATGATCAGTCAAATTCGACTGAAGCCGCAGCAGCGGCGCAGCAATCGAGGGAGAGGGGAGGTGGAATCGTGAAGATTGGACCGGACACGCGAGTGGTACCCGTTGAGGGAATCAGCAAGGGTTACTAGGTCGGGGAACCTTCCGGGGACGGTGATCGCCGCCTCAGAGGCTTAGGGATGATTTCGTGCTGCCTCTCCTGCTCGCGGCGATCGCCGTCCCCATGCTGGGCCGTTACCGGTCCAGCAGCTCACTGAACCGCAGTGCCGCCCGCGTCGGGACGACGAATTCCTCGCCCTGGTGAAGGAGGCCGGCGGCGGTCAGATCGCGCACCGCTCGTTCGACCGCGTCGCGCTCGGCGAACTCGCCGCGATCGCCGGCCAGCTCCCGTCTCAGCTCCGCCGGCGTCAGCCGGGCCGGGTGCAGGTCGAGCAGCTGCCGCAGCACCGCTGACTCGACACCCTCGTCTTCAGCCCACGTGGTTTGACTCACTTCCGATTTGCTCATCACGCCTCCCTGGCGTCAAGTCGGAGCGTCGTCGGAACTCTCGCCGGTCCCGCCCCGATCGCTTTCCCCTAGGCCGAGAACCTGCAGCGCCCATGGCGCCTTCACGGTGCTGCGATAGAAGTGCTGCACCGAGCCCCTTGCAGGCCTCGTCCTGACCAGAGTTATCGCACGGCACTCGGCCAGAACCCGGACGTGGTAGCTGACGTTGCTCAGCGGTTGCCGCAGTCGGTTGGAGAGCCCGCGCGGGCTCGCCGCCTTGCCGTCCGCCATCTCGCGCAGGATGCGACGGCGCAGAGGGTGGCGCAGGGCTCGCAGCAGGTTCGTCTCGTCCGCCCGGTCGGTGGGTGCCATAACCGCCGGCAAGTCTAGAGAAGCCGCAACCTGTTGTCTGTAGATCGTTTGTCTACGGTGCTCCGACGTCCTCGCGGACCCCGCCCATCTCGGTGAAGACCGCGGTGACGCCGCCGTCTTCGCGCTTCTCGTCGGCGATCACATGGGAGACCGCGTTGATCAGCGCCAGGTGGGTGAAGGCCTGGGGGTAGTTGCCCAGGTGCTGCCCCGATTCCGCGTCCAGCTCCTCGGCGAAGAGGTCGAGCCAGCCAGCCGCCTCGAGCAGCCGTTCGCAGAGCTCGCGGGCGCGGTGCGGCTCGCCGATCTCCGACAGCGCCGAGACGAGCCAGAAGGAGCAGATCAGAAAGGTGCCCTCGCGGCCGTGGAGGCCATCGTCGGTCTCCTCGACCTTGTAGCGGCAGACGAGGCCGTGCTCGGTCAGGTCGGTGGCGATCGCGTTGACCGTGTCGCGGACCCGGGGGTCGTCGGGGCGCAGGAAGCGGAGGAGCGGGATCAACAGCAGCGAGGCGTCGAGGGCGTCGGTCTCATAGTGCTGGCGGAAGACGCCGTCGCGGACGCCGCGCTCGAGGATCTCGGCCTTGAACTCGCCGGCCTTCGCCTGCCATTGCTCGGCCAGCTCCTCGAAGCCGCCGATGCGGGCGAGGCGGGCGCCGCGATCGACCGCGACCCAGATCATCAGCTTCGAGGACACGTAATGCTGTGGCTCACCGCGGGACTCCCAGATCCCCTGGTCGGGGTGCGGCCAGGCCTCGATCGCCGCCTCCACCTGGTAGCGGATCAATTCGCGGGTGTCCTGCGTTCCGCGCCCGCGCAGCGCCTTTTCGTGGATGTAGATGGAGTCGAGCAGCGAGCCCCAGACGTCGTTCTGGCGCTGGTCGTAGGCGCCGTTGCCGATCCGCACCGGCTTCGCGCCGCCGTAGCCGTCGAGGTGGTCGAGCGTCTTCTCGGTGAGGTCGCGCTCGTGGCCGATCCCGTACATGATCTGCAGGTCCGGGTGGTTCTGGCAGACGTCGACGATGAAGCGCATGAAGTCCCGCGCCTCGTGGTCGAAGCCGAGCGTGTGCAGGGCCCAGAGGCTGAAGGTCGAGTCGCGGATCCAGCTGAAGCGGTAGTCCCAGTTGCGTTCCCCGCCCGGCGTCTCCGGCAGTGAGGTCGTGGGGGCGGCGACGATCGCCCCGGTCGGGGTGTAGGTGAGGCCCTTGAGGACGAGGGCGGAGCGCTGCAGATGGATCCGCCAGGGGTGGTCGGGGAACTCGCCGTCGCGCAGCCATTCGCGCCAGAACTCTTCGGTCGAGTCGATCCGCTCCAGCGCCTCGGGGGCGCTGCGGGGGCCGCCGAGGTCGCCGTCGCTCCAGGTCAAGGCGCAGAAGGCCGTCTGGTCTTCGCGCAGGGTGACGTGGCCTTGGGCGACCCCCTCCTCGATCGCCAGGTGCATGTCGCTGGTCAGCAGCAGCTCGGTCCCGTCGGCCGCGGTGGCGGTCGCCTCGCCGAGCTCGCCGCCGCTCCACCTCGCCGCCTCGGCGCCGTAGTCGAAACGAGGGACGCACTCCATCTCCATCTCGACCTCGCCGTCGACGCAGATCATCGTCCGCAGCAGCGAGCAGTCGTTCTCGTGCGCGGTCTGGGGGCGGCCGCGACGGTTCGCCTCGTCGCCGTTGGCGGCAACCCAGTCGGCGATCGTCAGCGCGTCTTTGACCACCACCCAGCCAGTGTCGGTGACCCAGGTGGTCTCGAGCACCAGGGTCCCGGGCTCGTAGCGGCGGCTGATCGGGACGAGCACGCCCTTCGGCCGCAGCAGCATGTGGCCGGCGCCGCGGTCGAGCAGTGCCGCGAAGGCGCTGGGGGAGTCGAAGCGGGGAAAGCAGAGCCACTCGACGCTGCCGCCGAAGGAGACGAGGGCGGCGGTATGGCAGTCGGAGAGGAAGCCGTAGCTCCCGATCGGGGGAAAACGGTGGTTCTGGGAGCTCACGGAGGGAGCCAAGCTACCAGCGGGCTACGCTGAATCCGCATGAACATCTTGCTGGGTCATGTAGGCGCCACTCTTGCCCCCCTCGAGGTGCTGCCGCTGCTGGTCGCGGCCGTCCTCTACGCCAGGCGCTCGACCACCCTGGCCGAGCGGGGCCGGCCGGTACCGCTCTGGCGCCAGCTCTGCTTCGCCGCCGGCCTGCTGACGATGGCGGTCGCCCTCGTCTCGCCGGTCGCCCACCTCGCCGAGGAGCTGGTGATCGCCCACATGGTCGAGCACCTGTTGCTGGGCGACGTCGCCACCCTGCTGCTCGTCCTCGGCCTCACCGGGCCCCTGCTGCAGCCGATCCTCGCGATCTCGGTCTTCGACAAGCTGCGGATCCTCGCCCACCCGCTCGTCGCCTTCCCGCTCTGGGCGCTCAACTTCTACCTCTGGCACGTCCCGGCGCTCTACGACGCCGCTTACGGCGGCGCGGCGGTGCACCTGCTCGAGCACATGAGCTTCGTCTTCTTCGGCTGCCTGATGTGGATGCCGATCTTCGGTCCCTTGCCGAAGCCGAGCTGGTTCAGCGCCGGCTGGAAGGTGGCCTACGTGATCGCCGTTCGCTTCGCGGGCGCGATCCTCGGCAACGTGCTGATGTGGTCGGGCACGGTGTTCTACCCGAGGTACGCGGCCGGCGAGGCCTACTGGGACGTCTCCCCGCTCGCCGACCAGAGCACCGCCGGCGTGGTGATGATGGTCGAGGGCACCTTCCTCGGCCTCGGTCTCCTCGCCTGGGTCTTCTTCGAGGTCTCCCGCGAAGGGATCGAGAAGCAGCGCCTGCTCGACTTGGCGCTGGAGCGGGGGGTGGAGCTGGACGAGGCGCGGGTGCAGCGGGCGGTCGCGGCCGGTCAGGGGGCGCGACTGGAGCGACAGCTGGCCGGGGCTGGGGGTGACCGCGACGACCGCCCGGGCTGAAAGACCCGCCGACGGGACGAAAACGGTCCTATATGGACCGGAATCGTCCCGTCGGCAGCGGGGGCTGCTGGGCGCGCTGGTCTTCGTCGTCGGTGCCTCCAGCCTCGGGGTGGAGATCGCGGCGGCGAGGCTGCTCGCTCCCTACTTCGGCGCCTCGACCGTCGTCTGGGCGAACACGATCGGGGTCGTCCTCGTCGCCCTCTCGGTCGGCTACTGGTTCGGCGGCCGCTACGCCGACCGCCACCCGCACCCGCGCGGTCTCTGCCTGATGGTCCTCGGGGCGGCGGTCCTGATCGCCGCCGTGCCCTTCGCGGCGCGTCCGTTCCTCAGCTTCTCGGTCGACGCCTTCGACACGGTCTCGGTCGGCGGCTTCGCCGGCTCGCTCTTCGGAGTCCTGGTGCTGGTCGCCGTGCCGGTGACGCTGCTGGGGGCGGCGGCGCCCTGGGCGGCGCGCCTGGCGGTGGGGGAGGTCGGCAGCTCCGGCGAGGTCGTCGGCCGCCTCTACGCGATCTCGACCGCCGGCTCGCTGCTGGGGACGATGGTCTCGGCGCTGGTGCTGATCCCGCTGCTGGGGACGCAGCGGACCTTCCTCGTCTTCGCCCTGGCTCTGGCCCTGGTCGCGGCGGTGGGGGTGGGGGCGCGGGCCGCCCTCGTCCCGGCGTCCCTGCTGGCGGTGCTGGCGCTGCCGGTGGGGACGATCAAGGGCGAGGCCGACGGACGGGTCCTCTTCGAGGATGAGACGAAGCACCAATACGCGCGGGTGGTCGAACGCGACGACGGCACCAGGGTGCTGGAGTTGAACGAGGGGCAGGCCGTTCACTCGCTCTACCGTCCCGGCGCCTACCTCACCGGCGACTACTGGGACGGGCACCTGGTCCTGCACGCGGCGGCCGGCCGGCGGCCGCCGGAGCGGATCGCGATCCTCGGCAACGCCGGCGGCACCGTCGCCCGCTCCTTCGGCCATTTCTTCCCGGGGACGGCGGTCGACGCGGTCGAGATCGACGCCGAGCTGACCGAGCTGGGGCGGCGCTACCTCGATCTCCGCAACCCGCGGATGCGGGTCTTCGCGGAGGACGCGCGGCCCTGGCTGGAGCGCTCCGGCGGCGGTTACGACGCGATCATGGTCGACGCCTTTCGGCAGCCCTACATCCCCTTCTACCTGGCGACGAGGGAGTTCTTCGAGCTGGTCCGCGACCGCCTCGCAGCCGGCGGCCTGGCGATCGTAAACGTCGGCCACCCCGAGGGCGCGCGGGAGCTGGAGCGGGTCCTGGGGCGGACGATGGCGGCTGCCTTCCCGCGGGTCCTGCGGTATCCGATCGAGGACACCAACACGCTGCTGGTGGCGGGGGAGGGGTCGTTCTCGGGCGAGCGGCTGCGGGTGAACCGCGGATCGCTGCCGCCGCCGCTGCGTCCGCAGGCGCTGGAGGCGGCCGCGGCGCTGGAGCCGCGCCTGGCCGGAGGCGAGGTCTACACCGACGACCGCGCCCCGGTCGAGTGGCTCGTCGACTCCTCCCTGCTGGAATACGCGAATGAGTGATCTCGCCGAGCGGCTGCGCTCCTGGCTGGTGACCGGGCCCCTGGGGCGGGGCCTTTCCTTCGCGATCGACTTCGCGGTGGCGCTGCGGACGATGCTGGCCCAACGTCGCTAGGGTCAACCGCCCATGCGGACCACCCTCAAAGAGCTGCCCAACTCCCGCATCGAGGTCCAGGCGGAGGTCGCCGCCGCGGACGTCGACAAGGCGACCGCGCGCGCCGCCCGCGCGATGGCGAAGGAAATGCGGATGCCCGGCTTCCGCGCCGGCAAGGCGCCGCCCTCCCTGGTGATCCAGCGTCTCGGCTTCGGCTCGGTGCTACAGGAGGCAATTCGCGAGGCGCTGCCCGAGTGGTACGAACGGGCTGTGCTCGACGCCGGGGTGAATCCGATCGGCGATCCCAGCATCGAGATGGTCTCGGCTCCGGAGGACGAAGGCGAGCCGCTCGAGTTCAAATTCGAGGTCGGGGTGCGGCCGGCGGCCAAGCTCGGCACGTACAAGGGGCTCGAGGTCGGCAAGGAGGAGAAAGAGGTCCCCGACGAGATCGTCGACACCGAGGTCGAGCGGGTCCGCGAGGGGTTCGCGCGGCTGGAGCCGGTCGAGCGCGAGGCCGCCGAGGGCGATTCGCTGCTGATCGACTTCGAGGGCTTCCTCGACGGCTCCGCCTTTCAGGGCGGCGCCGCCGAGGACTACCTGCTGGCGCTCGGGTCCGGGCAGCTGATCGAGGGTTTCGAGGAGCAGCTGGTCGGCAGCAAGGCGGGGGACGAGCGCGAGGCGAAGGTGACCTTCCCCGAGGACTACGAGGCCGAGCACCTGGCCGGGGAAGAGGCGGTCTTCAAAGTCAAGGTCAAGGAGGTGCGGGAGAAAGTCCTCCCCGACCTCGACGACGACTTCGCCGCCGACAACTCCGAGTTCGACACGCTGGAGGAGCTGCGCGACAGCATCCGCGAGAAAGTCGGCGCCGCGCTCAGCAGTCGCGCCGAGGAAGACTTCCGGGTCGCCGCGATCGACGCCGCTGTCGCCGAGGCCAGCGTCGCCGTGCCCGCGGAGCTGGCGACGGCGCGGGCGACCGAACGCTGGGAGCGGATGGAACGGCAGCTTGCCGGTCGCGGCATGGACCCGAGCCAGTTCCTGCAGATGCAGGGCAAGACCCGCGACGAGCTGATCGAGGAGACGGAGCCCGACGCCGAAAGGGAGCTGAAGCGCGAGGCGGTGGTGACCGCGATCGCCGAGGCGGAGGGGATCGAGGTCTCCGAAGAGGAGATGGTGGAGGCGCTCGCGCACAGCGCCGAACACGAGCGCACGACTCCCGAGAAGCTGCTCGAGCGGCTGCGGAAGAGCGGCCGCGACGCGATGATCCGCGAAGACCTGCGCGCCCGCAAGGCGATCGAGCTGGTCGCCGAGTCGGCCAACCCGATCCCGAAAGAGGAGGCGGACGCCCGCCAGGAGAAGGCCGAGGCCCGCGAGAAACTCCTTGCGCCGGAGGAGGGGAAAGCCAAAGCCGGCGAGCTCTGGACCCCCGGCGGCGAGTAGCGATCAGGCACGGCTGACGCCTTCTATAGAGTGCGAGCGATGAGTCCTCTTGTCCCGATGGTGGTCGAGCAGACGTCGCGCGGCGAGCGGGCGTTCGACATCTACTCGCGCCTGCTCGGCGAGCGGATCATCTTCCTCGGCACCCCGGTCACCGACGACATCGCCAACCTGATCGTCGCCCAGCTCCTGCACCTGGAGTCCGAGGACCCGGACAAGGACGTCAGCCTCTACGTCAACTCGCCCGGCGGCTCGGTCTACGCCGGCCTCGCCATCTACGACACGATGCAGTTCATCAAGCCCGACGTGCAGACGATCTGCGTTGGCGTGGCGATGAGCATGGGGGCGCTGCTGCTGAGCGGCGGCGCGGCCGGCAAGCGGATGGCGCTGCCGAACTCGAAGATCCTCATCCACCAGGTCTCCGCCGGGTTCCAGGGCCAGGCGACCGACATCGAGATCCATGCCAAAGAGATCATCGACGTCCGCCGCCGACTCGACGAGATCATCGCCAAACACACCGGGCAGCCGTTCGAGAAAGTCACCAAAGACACCGAGCGGGACTACTTCATGAGCGCGGAAGAGGCGAAGGAGTACAGCATCGTCGACCGCGTGATCGAGCACCACTGAGGCCGCGAAAGCGGAGCAAGCGAACTTTTCCCGCATCCTCCGTCGGATCAGACGCCGGCTTCCGCTACGGCAGTGCGTAGGCTGAACCATCGCTTGATCGCAGATCGAGAGCATTGTCGGAAACCCACCAACAGCCGAGCTCCCTCGTCATCACCGCCAGGACGGTTGACTCGGATGCCGTAGTGGAGACCGTGCGGGCGGTGGATCCACCATCGTCCGAGGTCGCGATGAGGGCGCAGATCTCCGAGTGCGTCCAGTCGCTCTACCCGCAGGCGGAGCTCCGCTCGTTCGCCGACGGCGCTGCCACCTACCTCGCGCCGAAGCTGCTGATCGTCGCCATCTATCGTCTTGGCGATAAACAGCACGACCGGGGAGGGGACGAAGATGAGGGGCATCAGCAGCAGCTCTTTGCGGCGTAGGTAGTCGGATGGCCTCCCGTGATCAGCTGACCCTTGCTGTAGGGGGAGCGCAGAACCGCAGCCTCTTCCCGGCCCACTTCCTCGACGACCGGCTGCCGGAGTGGCCGGAGTACATGGAGCTCGACACCTCGGCGCTGTTCGCCGAGCTGCGCGGGATCTGGGACCGGGAGCGGGAGCTGCTGCCGACGTTCAACGAGGAGCAGACCGAGGACCGGCTGATTCGGCCGATCCTCAAGGCGCTCGGTTTCCACTACACGGCACGACCCCCGATGTCGGTGGCGGGGCGGCGCCGGGAGCCCGATTACGCCCTCTTCCTAGAGAGCGGGGACCGGGCCGAGTCGGAGTCCGCGACGGGCGAGGGTCGTTACGCCCGAGCCGCCGCGCTGGTCGAGGCGAAGCGGTTCGACCGGCCGCTCGATCGCCGCCGCGCCGGCGGCGGCCTCTCCGAGGATCCGGTGGCGCAGATCATCTACTACGTCTCGACCACCAGGGTCCCCTTCGGCATCCTCACCAATGGCCGCATCTGGCGCCTCTACGCCCAGCAGGGGGACCTGGTCGAGGGGGCCTATTACGAGGTGGACCTGGTCTCGCTGCTGGAGAGCGGCGACCCGCGGGCGCTCCGCGACTTCGCCGTCTTCTTCGCCGTCGAGGCCTTCGCGCCCGACGCGAACGGGATCTGTTTCCTCGATCGAGCGCTGGAAGAGAGCCGGCTCAACGCGATCGAGGTGGGAGATGCCCTGCAGCGACAGGTCTTCGCGGCCGTGCCGAGCATCGCCGAAGGCCTGCTGGGGGGCGACGAGGAGAAGGAGGAGGGTCTGGCGGCGGCTTTCGAGCACGCTCTCGTCTTCCTCTACCGCCTGCTCTTCTGCCTCCATGCGGAGGCCCGTGGCCTGCTCCCGGTCGGCAGCCCGCACTATCTCGAGTACAGCGTGCGCCGCCAGCGGGAGCGACTGGCCGAAGCGATCGATCGTGGCCGGGTCTTCAGCCAGGCCTCAGACCGCCTCTACAACGAGCTCGAGGCACTCTTCAAGCTGGTCGCCGCCGGCGACGGGAACCTCGGGGTCAACGAGTACAACGGCGATCTCTTCGCCGCGGAGAAACACCCCTGGCTGAAGGACCGAGTGGTCTCCGACCAGCTGCTCGCCAAGGCCCTGGACGGTCTCTACCGGCTGCACGGGCAGACGATCGACTACCGCGACCTTTCCGTCAGGCAGCTGGGAACCATCTACGAGCGGCTGCTCGAATACCGGCTGGTGCGGGGCGCGGAGGGCCTGGAGCTGGAGCGGGCCTCGGGGCGCCGGGACAGCGGTTCCTACTTCACGCCGGAGCCGATCGTCGACCTGATCGTGGAGAGAGCGCTCGAGCCTTTGCTGGAGCGGCGCTCGCTGGAGATCCGCAAACGGAAGCTGCGCGGGAAACGGGCGCTCGACGCCTTCCTCGAGCTGAGGATCGTCGATCCGGCGATGGGCAGCGGTCACTTCCTCGTTTCCGCCGCCTCCTACATCGCCAAGTTCATCGCCACCGACCCCTCCTACGACGGCCCCCTCGACTGGCAGCAGATCGAGCGCTTGGTGGCGGAGCGCTGCATCTACGGGGTCGACCTCAACCCGATGGCGGTGGAGCTGGCGAAACTCTCGCTCTGGCTCTCGACCGTTCGCAGCGACGTCCCGCTCACCTTCCTCAGCAACCTGCGGGCCGGCAACTCATTGGTGGGAGCGGACCTGGACCATCTCGATCCCGACGATTTGACCCTCTTCTCCGAGCGCCTCGCCCGAGACGCCGAGCCGCTGCTGGAGCGGACCGCCGAAGTCGCGCGGCTGGACAGCGATTCCGGGTCGCACGTCCACGAAAAGGAGGAGATCGCCGAGCGGGCAGAGCTGTTGAGGCAGCCGCTGCACGAGTACGCCGACAACGCGATCGCGCAGTACTTCAAGGCGCCGACGCTGATGTTCCACTGGGAGATCGAGTTCCCCGAGGTGTTCCTCGCCAACGACGGAAGCCGGCGGGCCGACGGCGGCTTCGACGCCGTCATCGGCAACCCGCCCTACATCCGCATCCAGAGCCTGGGGCGGCACCTGGCGAACTGGTGCCGGCGCAGGTACGAGGTCGCCTTCGGCAGCTTCGACGCCTACCTGGTCTTCATCGAGCGGTCCCTGGGGCTGCTCGGGCCGGGCGGGAGGCTCGGGTTCATCGTTCCCAACAAGTTCCTCAAGCTCGATTCAGGCCGCAAGCTGAGAGCCGCCTTCTCGGAGGGAAAGCAGGTCGAGGAGATCCTCGACTTCGGCGATGCGCAGTTGTTCGAGGGCGCCACCAACTACACCTCGATCCTCTTGCTCGACACCGAGGGGTCGGAGAGCTTCGGGTACCGCAAGGTCGTCGGCGAGGCCCCCGGAATACCGACCCCCCGGGAGATCGAGCGGGCAGCCGCCAACAACTTCGCGGTCGCAGGGCTCGGAGAAGACCCGTGGGTGCTGGCGGCGGGCATCGACCGTGAGATCCTCGATGCGGCTCGCCGGGACTCGGTGCCGCTCTCGGCGATCACCACGTCGATCTTCACCGGCGTGCAGACCAGCGCCGATGCGATCTACATCCTCGAGGACCGGGGGGCGGCTGCGGGCGGGCGCAGGGTCTACTCGCGAGCTGCCGAGCGGGAGCTGGTGCTGGAGGAGGACCTGCTGCATCCGCTGGCCAGCGGAACCGACGTCGATCGCCATGCGTTCTCGACGATCGACCAGCTGCTGCTTTTCCCCTACCGGCGCGAGAACGGCGCGATGAGGCTGCTGAACGGGGGCGAGCTGGCCGCCTTGCCGCGCACCTCTGAGTACCTGTCCGAGCACGAGGGGACGCTGCGAGCGCGCGAGTCCGGGGCCATGGACAACGACCAGTGGTACGCGTTCGGGCGGACCCAGAACCTCGGGGTCCAGGATCGGCCCAAGCTCGCCATCCCCCGCCTCTGCGAGCGTCTGCGGGCGGCTGTCGACGAGGAAGGGGCGATCTACTTCGACAACGTTGACGTCAACGGGTTGCTGATCCCCGATGGCGGCCCGAGCATGTGGACGCTGGCCTGCCTGCTCAACTCGAGGCTCCTGGATTTTCTCTTCCGCCTCCACTCGGTTCCGTTCCGAGGTAACTTCCTCTCCGCCAACCGCCAGTTCGTGGCGCCGCTGCCGATTCGCGTCCCGGATCCGCAGGCGGAGGAGGCGCTGGATGACCTCGGGAGGCGCCTGGCGGCGGCCTCGGCGGGCGTCCAATCGGAGCGGGCGGCGTTTCTCGGGTGGTTGGGCGAGCTGGGGAGCGTTCGGGTCAAGGATCTGGCCGGTTACAGGCGGCTCTCCTCCCCGGAGCTGCTGCCGGCCGGCGAGGTGGTCCGCGTCCTCGGTGGCAACCGAGACCGCCTCGCGGTCGATCCGACCGCACGGTCCTTCGTCGAGCGCCTGACGGTCGAGCACGGGTCCCTGACGACGACGATCCAGACGCTGCGCTCGGAGATCGAGACCGCCGAGGCGGAGGCGCAGGACCTGATCTTCGACCTCTACGAGATCACCGCCGAGCAGCGGGACGTGATCGAGTCCTCGCTCGGCCTCAGGCCCGCGGTTCGCAGCTGAACCACTCCGGCGCAAGGCGGCGCTCATGTGCAGGGACAGCCCGGCCGATGCCGTAAACGACCCCACGAACCGGTGCAGGTCCCTCTCTAAGCTTTGGGGCGCCGCCGGAGGAAAGAGATCGTCCCGATTAGGAGGGGATTCCGCTGGCACGTCCTTCAGATTCGAACGAGCAGCTCCTCTGCAGCTTCTGCGGCAAGTCACAGCGCCAGGTGAAGAAGCTGATCGCCGGTCCCGGCGTCTACATCTGCGACGAGTGCATCGACCTCTGCAACGAGATCATCGACGAGGAGCTGACGGCACCGCCCGCATTCGAGCTGGAGAACCTGCCGAAACCGCGGCAGATCTTCGACGTCCTGCAGGAGTACGTGGTCGGCCAGGACGCCGCCAAGCGCGCCCTCTCGGTCGCCGTCTACAACCACTACAAGCGGGTCCAGATTGCCCAGTCCGACGAGGTCGAGGTCGAGCTGCAGAAGTCGAACATCATGATGCTGGGGCCGACCGGCTGCGGAAAGACGCTGCTCGCGCAGACCCTGGCGCGGATCCTCAACGTCCCCTTCGCGATCGCCGACGCGACCGCGCTGACCGAGGCCGGCTACGTCGGCGAGGACGTCGAGAACATCCTCCTGAAGCTGATCCAGGCCGCCGACTTCGACGTCAAGAAGGCCGAAACGGGGATCATCTACATCGACGAGATCGACAAGATCGCGCGCAAAGCCGACAACCCGTCGATCACCCGCGACGTCTCCGGCGAAGGCGTCCAGCAGGCGCTGCTGAAGATCCTCGAGGGGACCACCGCCTCGGTGCCGCCGCAGGGTGGGCGCAAGCACCCCCACCAGGAGTTCCTGACGATCGACACCACCAACATCCTCTTCATCTGCGGCGGCTCCTTCGCCGAACTCGACAAGGTGATCGAGCGGCGGGTCGGAGATCGCGGGATCGGCTTCGGCGCCGAAATCTCCTCGCGTGAGAAGAAGGACGCCGGCGAGTGGTTCGAGCAGGTGCTGCCCGAGGATCTGGTCGAGTACGGCCTGATCCCCGAGTTCATCGGCCGCCTGCCGGTGATCACGGCGATCCACCAGCTCAGCCGCGACGACCTGACCACGATCCTGACCGAGCCGCGCCACGCGCTCACCCGCCAGTTCCAGCGCTTCTTCGAGTTCGACGACATCGAGCTGGTCTTCTCCGAGGACAGCCTCGAGGCGATCGCTGACAAAGCGCTGGAGCGCGAGACCGGCGCCCGCGGCCTCCGCTCGATCCTCGAGGAGACCCTGCTCGACGTCCAGTTCGAGCTGCCCTCCCGCCGCGACGTCACCAAGTGCGTCGTCACCAGGGAGACGATCACAGAGGGCCGCCGCCCGACCCTCGTCACCGAGGCCGTCCAGCAGGACATCGGCCCGGCCGACGAAGGACTCAGCGAGGAAACCGCTTAGTTGGAGGAGGGGCGGGTGCCCCTCTCCCAGAGACCGTCGCGCAGCTGAGGCGGAGTGCTGGGCGCCACCGTGGTCTCATGAGCCTCTGTGAGAGGGGCACCCGCCCCTCCTTGACAGGCCGCAGTATCGAGACCGCAAAAACCCCTCTTCAGGAAGGTTTTTGCGGTTTCGATGCAACTCCTACCACCTGGAGGTCCAATCGCAGACGGTCAACAGACTCACGCTGTGATGCTGCTGCTCGTGCCGGCGCTCGCCGTCACCTAGCTCGCCTTAAAAGCCCTGCTTTCTGCTTTAGAAGCGACTTTCGGGTCTTTAAATTCCCCGCGGCAGACGCTCAACCGGAGGTTTCCCCTCTGGGAAGCAGGCATCATTCTCGATCAGGTTCCAAACGTTTCCAGATAGTCCCGCTGCGCAAAGGATCTGACGGATTGAGATGTCTCACTCGAGGGCACATACGAAATCAACCGAGTCGGTTCGAGCCCGGTGGGAAGAACGGCGGGAGCTGTTGGAATGCTCCGATGTATGGCGTGATGCCGCCTTCTTTTTCCTTGCTCTCGCCTTGTCCCTCCTCATCGCTGCATTGAGCCTTTCTCCGGATGCGGTGGTTCCATCGTCGGCCTTGTGGATCAGTGCCCCGTGGGCCCTTGTCATGGCTGTGCTCTGCGCGCTTGCCCACCTCGATGTCAATCGAGGTCGCCGGACGAGGCGCTTCTTGCTCAGGGATGGCCGCGATCGGTAGGAGGGTGCCGGTGGGGGTCGCTGGGTACTCAGCATGGAGCCGCGCCGTCACCTTTGAGGCGACAGCAAGAGGCGGTTCACGCGGCGGAGGTGCTCCCAGCGACCCCCACCGGCACCCTCCTTGAGTCCTATCGACTTTCGCCCCACCCCAGTGGGGACAAAGTCGGAAGCGTCTATCTAGACTCGCCGCGTGGACGCGGCGCAGCGGCAGAGGCTCGAGGAGACGACTCGCTACGACCCTTCGGAGGTCGAGGGGCGGATCTTCGCGGAGTGGATCGAGGGGGGGTACTTCCACCCTGAGGCGGAGGGGACGGCGGCGGAGAATTTCTCGGTGGCGATCCCGCCGCCGAACGTGACCGGGGCGCTGCACATGGGGCACGCGCTGAACGGCTCGATGCAGGACGCGCTGGTGCGGATGAACCGGATGCGCGGCCGCAACACGCTTTGGATCCTCGGGACTGACCACGCCGGCATCGCTACGCAGGCGGTGGTGGAGAAAGAGCTGAAGAAGGAAGGCAAGACGCGCCACGACCTCGGCCGCGAGGCCTTCGTCGAGCGGGTCTGGGAGTGGAAAGCCGAGTACGGCTCGCGGATCGTCGAGCAGTACAAGCGGCTCGGCGCCTCCTGCGACTACGAGCGCGAGCGCTTCACGCTGGACGAGGGCTATGTGAAGGCCGTCTACCGCGTCTTCAAGCAGCTCTACGACAAGGGCTGCATCTACCGCGACAACTACATGGTCAACTGGGACCCGGGCTCGCACTCGGCGATCTCCGATCTCGAGGTCGAGAACCGCGAGGTCGAGGACGTCCTCTACTCGATCGACTACCCGGTCGAGGACTCCGACCGGGTGCTGACCGTTGCCACCGTGCGGCCGGAGACGATGTTGGCCGACACCGCCGTCGCGGTAAATCCCGACGACGAGCGCTACGCCAACCTGGTTGGCAAATTCTGCGTGTTGCCGCTGGTTGGGCGCCGAATCCCGGTGATCGCCGACGAGCACGTCGACGTCGAGTTCGGCACCGGGGCGCTGAAGATCACCCCCGGGCACGACCCCAACGACTTCGAGATCGGCCGCAAGCACGGGCTCGAGGAGATCGGGGTGATCGGCCCCGACGGGCGGATGACGGAGGAGGCGGGCGAGTTCGCCGGGCTTACCGCCGCCGAGGCGCAGGAAGCGGTCGTCGCTGCCCTGCGCAGCGAGAGCCGGCTCCGCGCCGAGGAGCCGTACGTGCACTCGGTCCCGTTTTCCCACCGCTCCGGCGAGCGGATCGAGCCGCTGATCTCGCTGCAGTGGTTCTGCCGCATGGACGAGCTGGCGCGGCCGGCGATCGAGGTCGTCGAGCGCGACGAGGTGCGGATCGCGCCGCCGCAGTGGAAGCGCGTCTACCTCGACTGGATGCGCGAGATACGGCCCTGGTGCATCTCGCGCCAGCTCTGGTGGGGACATCGCATCCCCGTCTGGTACTGCGACCCCTGCGAGGAAACGATCGTCGCCGAGCGCACCCCCGAGCGCTGCCCCTCCTGCGGCGGTGAGCCGCGGCAGGAGGAGGACGTCCTCGACACCTGGTTCAGCTCGGCGATCTGGCCCTTCGCCACGCTCGGCTGGCCGGACGACACCCCGGAGCTGCGCGCCTTCTACCCGACCAGCTTCCTGACCACGGCGCGGGAGATCCTCTTCCTCTGGGTGGCGCGGATGATCATGAGCGGGCTCGAGTTCCCCGGCGACGTTCCCTTCCGCGACGTCTACGTCCACTCGGTGATCCAGGCCCGCGACGGGCGGCGGATGTCGAAGAGCCTCGGCACCGGGATCGACCCGCTGGAGGAAATCGACGTCCACGGCGCCGACGCGCTGCGTTTCGGCCTGCTGGCGATGTCTTCGACCCAGGACGTGCGCTTCTCCGACGCCAAGGTGCAGCAGGGGCGCGACCTCGCCAACAAGCTCTGGAACGCCAGCCGGCTGATCCTGCTCAACGCCGCCGACGTGCCCCCGGCGCCGCGGCCGACCTGCGTCGAAGACCGCTGGCTGCTCTCGCGGCTCGAGCGCGCGGTCGCCTCGATGGCCGAGAAGCTCGAGAGCTGCGACTTCGCCCACGCGGTCCAGGAGGCCTACTCGTTCTTCTGGCGCGACCTCTGCGACTGGTACCTGGAGATCGTCAAGCCGCGCCTCTACGACGGCGAGGAGGAGGTCGCGGCGACGCTGCTCTACGCATTGGCACGGGTGCTGGCGCTGCTGCACCCGCTGATGCCCTTCGTCACCGAGGAGATCTGGAGCTTCCACCCGGCCCGCGAGGGGCACCTGGCGGTGCACCCGTTCCCGGTCGCCGACGATGCGCTCCTCGACCCCGCCGCCGAGGAGGACGTCGAGGGCGGGATCCGGCTGACGCAGCGCCTGCGCGCCTGGCGCGACCTCGCGGGGGTGCCGGCGGGCGCGACGCTGCCGGCGGTGATCGACGGCGTCGAGCCGCCGGGCTTCGTCTCGCGCCTCTCGCGCTTCGAGTTCGACGGCGTCGGCTCGGAGCCGGTGGCCTCGGTGGGCCCGGTGCGGGTGCTCGACTCCGACCAGCTCGACGCCGTCGCAGTCGCCGAGCGGCTGGAGAAGCGCCGCGAGGAACTGCGGGCCGAGGTCGAGCGCGGTGAGCGCAAGCTCGGCAACGAGAGCTTCGTCGCCAAGGCGCCGGCCGAGGTGGTGGAGGAGGAGCGGGGGAAGCTGGAGCGCTACCGCGGCGAACTCGAGGAGCTGGCCTGAGCGTTGGCGCGGCCTCCAGAAGGCAGCGGACGGGAAGCGAAGCGGCCGCCGCCTGATGATTACCTCGATGCGCTGGAGGCGGTCGGCTGGCGCTTCGGACTCGAGCGGATGCGGACGCTGACGACCGCGCTCGGCCTGCCGCAGCACCGCTTCGCCTCCCTCCACGTCGTCGGTACCAACGGCAAGTCCTCGGTCGCGCGGATGACCGCGGCGCTGCTGCAGGCGCACGGGGTGCGCGCCGGCGCCTGTGTCTCTCCCCACAGCGAGCGCTGGTCGCAGCGCACGCTGATCGGCGGCGCGGAGGTCGACCCGGCGCGGTGGGCGCGGGCCGTCGAGCAGGTCGCCCGCGCCGCCGAGGGTGTCAACCGCAGCCTCGAGGAGGGGGAGGTGGTGACGCAGTTCGAGGCGGCCACGGCGGCGAGCTTCGTCGCCCTGGCCAACGCGCGGGTCGAGGTGGCGGTGATCGAGGCCGGCCTCGGCGGCCGCCTTGACGCGACCAACACGATCCCTTCCAAGGTCACGGTTCTCACCACTGTCGGCCTCGACCACACCGAGTGGCTGGGGGAGACCGAGCTCGAGATCGCCGCCGAGAAGCTGGCGGTGCTTCGCGACCAGACGACGCTGGTGCTGGGCGAGGTCTCCGGTGAGGTGGCAGAGCTCGCCGAGGCGACGGCACGGGAGCATGGGGCGCGCCTGGTCCGGGCGCCGGCCGATCCGGGCGCAGCGGTGCGGCTGCGGGCGCCGGGCGAGTTCCAGCGCCGCAACTTCGCGATCGCCTGCACCGCCGCCGCGGCCTTCCTGGAGCGGCCGCTGGAACCCGATCGGGTCGTCGAGGTCGCCGCCGCGGTGACGGTGCCCGGCCGCCTGGAGCAGGTTGCCGAGCGGCCGCCGGTCTACCTCGACGCCGCCCACAACCCCGCCGCCGCCGCCGCGCTGGCGCGCTCGCTGCCGGCGGTCGCCGAAGCCAGGCGCGTGGTCGCCGTGCTCGCCTTCCTCGCCGAGAAGGACGCGAGGGCGATGGTCGCGGCGCTGGCGCCCGTCCTCGATCGCGCCGTCTGCACCGAGCTGCCGACGGGCGCGCTGCAGGGCCAGGGCCGGCCCGGTGCCCGCTCCCGCCCGGCGCGCGAGCTGGTCGAGGTCTGCGAGTCGGCGAGATTGCGGGCCGAGGGCGAGCCCGATTTCGCCGCTGCGCTCGCCCGTGGCAGGGCGCTGGCCGCAGAGGAGCCCGAGGGCCTGCTCCTCGTCGCCGGCTCCCATTACGCGAGCGCCCCCACCCGCGCTCTCCTCGCCGACGGGACGAAAACGTCCCCATATGGACCGAAATAGGCCCGTCGGCGGTGCTGTGCGAGGATTTGCGCATGGATCGCCCTCGCAGCGCCGGTTCCGAACTGCTCTCGATGATGGGGCTCGTCGCCGCCGTCGTCGCGATCGTGATCCTCGTTTTTTTCGGCGTCGGTTACCTCTTCGGGAGGCTTTTCCTCTAGCAACAGGGTTAGCGTCAGCCACGGCGAAGTAGACTGCCGCCCCCTCGGCGCGCCTCAGTCCCAACCTCTTGTCTATGCCCCTAGCGATCTTCGGCATCACCAACGACGGCCTCAACCTCGTCGCGACCCTGTTCCTGCTGATGCTGGTCGTGCTCTGGTTGGCGCTGATCGTCTACACCTACCTCGACGCGCGCCGCCGGATCTCCGACCCGTTCCTCGTCGCCTGCGCCACCGTCGCCTCCTTCTTTCCCTACATCGGCACCGCCGTCTACGCGATCGTGCGGCCGCCGGAGTACCTGGAGGACGCGCACGAGCGCGAGCTGGAGATCAAAGCGGCCGAGCTGCGGGTGCGGCAGCTGCGCGAGCAGACCTGCCCCAACTGCGAGTACCCGGTCGAGAGGAATTACCTGCGCTGCCCCAACTGCCAGCGCCGGCTGAAGGACCCTTGCCCGACCTGCGGCAAGCCGGTCGACCCTCGCTGGGGCCTCTGCCCCTACTGCGAGACCAGCCTCGGCGGCGGCGAGCGGCCGCGCCGCAAACGCAGGGACCCCGAGGAGCGCCAGACGCCGCCGCGCCGCAGGAAAGCGCCGCCGGAGGCAGAGCAAGGGGCACCACCAACCAAAGAGCAAAGGAGCCCCCGCCGTGAGCCGGACCCTGATCCTCGTCAAGCCTGACGCCTTCGACCGCGCCCTCACCGGCGAGGTGATCGCCCGCTTCGAGCGCAAGGGGCTGCGGATCGCCGCCCTGAAGTCGATGCGCGCCGGCGAGGAGATCGCCAACCAGCACTACGCCGAGCACGCGGACAAGCCCTTCTTCGGCGAGCTGGTCTCCTTCATCACCGGCGGCACCCTGGTGGCGGTGGTCATGGAGGGCCCCGAAGCGGTCAAAGCGGCGCGGCAGGCGATCGGCGCCACCAACCCGGTCGAGGCCGCGCCCGGCTCGATCCGCGGCGACTTCGCGCTCGAGGTGACCTTCAACATGGTCCACGGCTCCGACTCCGACGAGTCGGCCGAGCGCGAGATCGGGATCTGGTTCCCCGAGCTGGGGTAGGGCCGGCGCCGCCCGCCGGCAGGTGCGTATGAGGCTGACGCTCGCGTCCGAATCGCCTCAGAGGAGAGAGATCCTCGAGAAGTTGGGTTTGGAGTTCGAGGTCGTGGTTCCCGGCGTCGAGGAGCTGACGAGCGGCGACCCCGAGCGGCTCGTGGTCGAGAACGCGCGCCGCAAGGCGAGGGCGGTGGAGGGTGGGCTGGTGATCGCCTGCGACACCGACGTCGTCCTCGACGGCGAGGTGCTCGGCAAGCCCGTAGATCCCGAGGAGGCCCGCGCCTGGCTCGACCGCATGTCCGGCCGCGCCCACACCGTGATGAGCGGGCTGGTGGTCGTCGAAGAAGGCGAGGAGAGAAGCGGGCTGGAGGAGACCGACGTCGTCTTCAAGCAGCTCTCCGAGGAGGAAATAGAGCGCTACGTCGGCTTCGGCGAGTGGAAGGGGCGCTCGGGGGGCTACGCGATCCAGACCCTCGGCTCCTCCCTGGTCGAGCGCCTGGAGGGCAGTGTCTCCAACGTCGTCGGCCTTCCCGTCGGGCTGCTGGCCGAGCTGGCGCCGGCCCTGTTCGCGCGGCGCTGACTCAAATCCAGAGCTCGATCGCCTCGTCGAGGTGCTCGAGCAGCACGTCGACCACCTCGGGATCGAACTGGGTGCCGCGACCCTGTCGGATCACCGCGGCAGCCTCATCGGTCTTCATCGCCGGCCGGTACGGCCGATCGCTGAGGAGGGCGTCGAAGGCGTCGGCGACGGCGACGATCCGGCCCTCCAGCGGGATCTCCTCGCCCGCGAGGCCGCGGGGATAGCCGCTGCCGTCGAACCACTCATGGTGGGTGAGGGCGATACGCGCCGCCATCTGCAGCATCTCGCTGTCGCTGTCGGCGAGGATCCGGTGACCGATCTCGGCGTGGCGCTCCATCTCCGCTCTCTCTTCCGGGGTCAGGGCCCCGGGCTTGCGGAGGACCTCGGCGGAGACGGCGAGCTTGCCGACATCGTGCATCGGGACCGCCGCCCGCAGCATCAGCACCTGCTCCCGGTTCTCGCCGAGCCGGGAGGCCAGATAGGCGGCGATCTCCGCCGTCCGGTCGACGTCTCGGCCGCCCTCGGCGTCGTGCAGCTCGACCGCCTGCGCGATCCGGACCATGGCGCTGCGCTGCGAGTGTTCGACCTCGCGCTGGGCGGTGATCTCGGTCGAGACGCCGACGATGCCGGCGATCTGCCCCGCCGCGTCGACGTAGGGAAATCTGACCGTGAGAAAGGTTCGTGCGCGACCCCGCAGATTCACGGTCGCCTCGCGGAAGGTGGGGACTTCGTCCCGGAGGATCTGCATGTCGCCCTCTTGGATCATCGGCTCCGCCTCGGGGATCAGTTCAGCGTCCGTGCGGCCGATCATCTCCCCGGGTTCCAGGCCGAGCACTTCGTGCGCGAACCCGCTGGCGAGCAGGTAGCGCCGTTCCAGGTCTTTGACGAAGATCGGGATCGGAGCCCGATCCATAGCCGCTTGAACGTGCTTCCCGAGGGTATGTCGCCGCATCCGCTCAGCTGCTTCCGCATCCCGGCGGCGCAGAGCGGTCTGGGTCGTGATCAACAGCTGGCCGGGCAGGAACGGCTTGACCAGGTAGCCGTAGACCCCGAGTTCGAGCGCTCGCTCGACCACCGAATGGTCGTCGAACCGGGCGATCGGGATCACCGCGACTTCCGGATATTCGGTGAGCAGATCCTCGACCAGAGCCAGCCCCGACTCGCCCGGCATCTGGACGTCGCAGAGGACGGCGTCGAACCTGCCCTCCCCAAGCCACTTCCTTGCGATCGAAAGGTCGCTGGCGGTCTCGCAATCGAAGCGGTCGCCGAGCACCTGCTCCACCATCCGCAGAACTGCGGGATCGTCGTCGATTGCGAGGATCCTCGCGTCGGGGTTGTTCATCGTGCGGCTGCCGTGGATTGGCGGGAACGCTTCAGGTACTGACTCGGTTCCGATCATACGGGCGCCCAGGCGGCCTGCAAAGGCGGATTTTGCGGCTCTGCGATGATCTGTCGTCTGGAAGATCGACTCGATCCGAAAAGAGCACGTGATTGGGCATGTTCCGTCGTTTGATCCGCCTCGGCGGCCGCGACATGGCCGTCGACCTGGGAACCGCAAACACGCTCGTATATGTGCGCGGGCGCGGGATTGTCCTCTCCGAGCCTTCGGTGGTGGCGATCGACTCGCTCAGCGGCCAGGTGCACGCCGTCGGCGTCGAAGCGAAGCGGATGCTGGGACGGACGCCCGGAACGATCACCGCGATCCGACCGCTTAAGGACGGGGTGATCGCCGACTTCGACGTCACCGAGCAGATGCTGCGGCACTTCATCGCCTCCGTGCACTCCAGCCGCTTTGCCCACCCCCGCGTCGTCGTCTGCGTCCCCTCCGGCGTCACCGGGGTCGAGAAGCGGGCGGTCGAGGAGGCCTGCCTCTCGGCCGGCGCCCGTCAGGCCTACCTGATCGAGGAGCCGATGGCGGCGGCGATCGGCGCCGGGCTGCCGGTGGCCGAGCCGACCGGCTCGATGATCGTCGACGTCGGCGGCGGCACCACCGAGGTCGCCGTGATCAGCCTCGGGGGCATCGTCGTCTCGCAGTCGATCAGGGTCGGGGGAGACGAGCTCGACGAGGCGATCGTCAACCACTGCAAGCAGCGCTACAAACTCGCGATCGGCGCCCAGACCGCGGAGGAGGTCAAGCTCGAGGCCGGCTCCGCCTCGCCGCTGCCCGAGGAGGGGCGGACCGAGATCCGCGGCCGCGACCTCGTCTCCGGCCTGCCGAAGACGATCGAGCTGACCTCCGAGGAGGTGCGGGGGGCGCTGGAGGAGCCGGTCAGCCACATCGTCGCCGCGGTCAAGGAGACCCTCGACCGCACGCCGCCGGAGCTTGCGGGTGACATCATGGATCGCGGCATCACCCTGGCCGGGGGCGGCGCCCTCCTGCAAGGCTTGGAGCAGCGCCTGCGCGACGAGTGCCAGATGCCCTGCCAACTGGCAGAGTCGCCGTTGACGTGCGTGGCGGTCGGCTCGGGCATCTCGCTCGAGGAGGTCGAGACGATCCACCGCGCCGGCAGGAACAACGGAGCGCGACCCCGGCGCTAGCCGGACGCAGATGCGAACCACCACCCGAGAACTCAGGTCCACAACGTGTATCGAAAACAAGTACGCCGCCGCCGGGCGGCGCTGGCGCTGCTGATCGTCGGCTCCTTCGCCCTGCTCACCATCACCTACGGACAGGGCTCCGACGGCATGCAGCGCGGCGTCAGCGCCGTCTTCAGCCCGATCCAGTCGGTCGCCGACCGCGCCCTCAAGCCCGCCCGCGACCTCGTCAACTGGTTCGACGAGACCTTCGACGCGAAGGGCCGCAACGAGCGCCTGCACGAGGAACTCGAAGTGGCGCGAGAGCAGGCGGTGGGGGCGAAGGCGGCGCTGGCCGAAAACGACCAGCTGCGCAAGTTGGTCAAGCTCGACAACAGCGGCGCGATCCCGGGCGGCTACACGGAGGTCACCGGCCGGGTGATCGGCCGCTCGCCCACGGTCTGGTTCGCCGACGTGACGATCGACGTCGGCTCCGGCGACGGGGTCGAGGTCGACGACCCGGTCGTCAACGGCGACGGCTTGGTCGGGACCGTCTCCGCCGTCACCGGCGGCTCGGCCCGGGTGACGCTGATCGCCGACCACTCCAGCGCCGTCTCGGCGAAGATCGTGCCCAGCGGCACCCAGGGGCTGTTGAAGCCCGCGGTCGGCGACCCCGACGACCTCATCCTCGACTTCCTCGACTCCGAAACGCGGGTCGGCAAAGGTCAGTCGGTGGTCACCTCGGGCTGGCGCGGCCAGGGGATCGAATCGGGCTACCCGCCCAACCTGCCGATCGGCGAAGTGGTCGAAGCCCCGCTGCTGGAGCAGGTGGCCCAGCAGCAGGTCCACGTCCGCCCCTTCGCCGACCTGCGGGACTTAGACATCGTTCAGGTGCTGACCGGAGGTTCCCGCGGGTGATCCTGACGCCGAACATCCTCGCCCGCCTCATCGCGATCGTAATTGGAGGCGTGATCCTGCAGCTCTCCTTCTTCTCGCAAGTCGCCCTCTTCCACGTCAGCCCCGACCTGCTGCCGGCGCTGGTCGTCGTCCTCGGCCTCCTCGGCGGCTCCCTGACCGGCGCCGTCTGCGGCTTTTGGGCCGGCTTCCTGCTCGACTGCCTGCTGATCGTGCCGCTCGGCGGCAGCTCGCTGGTCCTGGTCGCGGTCGGCTACCTCGCCGGCCTCTTCCGCGAGCGCTTCGAGATCCACAGCCCGCTGGTCCCGCCGCTGCTCTGCCTGGGGCTGACCCTGTTCGCCGAGCTCGGCTTCGGCGCCGTTGAGCTGATGCTGGGCTTCGACGCCCCGGTCAGCGCCCTGATCGTCCGCGACATCCTGCTGAAGAGCATCTTCGCCTTCTTTGGCGGCTGGGCCATCTACTTCGGGGTGCGGCGGGCGCTGCGGCCGGCCCTGGTCGAGGAGCTGACGGTGCGCCGCGGACGGCCGACCGCCCTGGGAGCCTGAAAGCATGTATCTGAGGAACGACTCCCGTCCCCAGGGCAGCCGCCTCTCGCTCCGCGTCGCCGTCGTCGGCGGCGTCGGGGCGGTCCTCTTCGCTGTCCTCTTCTTCCGGCTCTGGAACCTGCAGGTCCTCTCCGGCGACAAGTACCTGGCCGAAGCGAAGAACAACCGCACCCGCGAGTTCAAGGTGATCGCCCCGCGCGGCGACATCCTCGACCGCGACGGCGACGTCCTCGTCGACAACCGCACCAGCCTGGCGCTGCAGCTGAACACGCGGAAGCTGCCCGACGACCCGGTCGAGGAACGGGCTGAGCTGGCGCGGCTGGGGGAGCTGACGCACATGTCCCTGCGCCAGGTGCGGCGGTCGATCGAGAAAGGCGAAGAGGTTGCCGCCGGGGCACCGGTGACGCTGCGCCGGGACGTCGGCTTCGACCTGATCGCCTACGTCGAAGAGAACCAGGACGAGTTCCCCGGAGTGGCCGTGCAGCGGGTCTTCGTCCGCCACTACCCCGACGGGGTTCGTGCCGCCCACGTCCTCGGCAACGTCGGCGAGATCACCGAAGCGGAGCTGAAGGAGCCGCGGTACAAGGGCCTCGAGCCGGGCGACGAGATCGGGCAGGCGGGGGCCGAGTACGCCTACGACGAGTTCCTCCGCGGCGATCCCGGCCTGACCCGGATCCAGGTCAACGCGCTCGGCCAACCGACGCCGGGGGGGCAACTCGTCTCGATGCCGCCGACGCCGGGAGACAACGTGAAATTGACGATAGACGGGGACGTGCAGTCCGCCGGCGAAGGAGGGCTGGCGGCGCGCGGGCTGCCGGGGGCGTTCATCTCGATGAACATCGACAACGGCCAGATCTTGGCGATGGGGTCGAATCCGACCTATGACCCGACGGTCCTGATCGAACCGACCCAGGCGCAGGTGAACGAACTGTATAGGGACGAAGTGCTGGCGCCGCTGGTCAATCGAGCGACCGAAGGTGCCTACCCGACTGGGTCGATCTTCAAGATCATCACCGCCCTGGCGGCGCTGGAAAACGGCCAGATCACCCCGGACACGGTGGTCCAGGACAACGGCCAGATCGAAGTCGGCACCGACACCTTCGAAAATGCCGGCGGCGTCGCCCACGGCGCGGTCGAACTGCGCCGCGCCCTGCAGGTCTCCTCCGACGTCTACTTCTACCTGCTCGGCTTGGACATGTGGAAGACCAACGAGCTGCAGGAATGGGCGCACAAGCTCGGCATCGGCCGGCCGGCCGGCCTCGACCTGCCGGAGGAAGGCGAAACCCTGCTGCCGAGCAAAGCCTGGCGCGAACAGCTCGTCAAGGAAGGTTTGGCGCTGGAAGACCGGCCCTGGTCGGCGGGCGACAACATCCAGCTGGCGACCGGACAGGGCGACCTGCAGACGAACCCGCTGCAGATGGCGATCGCCTACGCCGCGCTCGGCAGCGGCGGCAGGATCGTCACCCCGCACGTGGGGCTGGAAGTCGAGGATGAGGCGGGCCGGGTGCTGAAGGAATTCGACCCGAAGCCCCAGCGCAAGATCCACATCGACCCGTCCCACCGGACTGTGATCCTCGAAGGCCTGCACGCCGCCGCGCAGGAAGGCGAAGGCACCGCCGCCGGCGTCTTCGGCGGCTTTCCGATCCCGATCGCGGGCAAGACCGGGACCGCGGAAAGGCCAGGCCACGCGGACCAATCCTGGTTCGCGGCGCTCTCTCCGTACCCGAACCCGCGTATCGTGACTGTCGCCACCGTCGAGGAAGGCGGCTTTGGAGCCGAATCAGCAGCCCCCGTGGTGCTGGACATCCTCGAAGCGATCTACGACAAGCAGGCCGCGGAAGTCTCCAGCGCCGGTGGAGCCGAATGACGATGTACGCCACCCGAACCAGGAACGCCAGGCCCGAGCCCTTCGCGGTTCACGTCGGCATCGGCGAGCGCCTCGGTCTCGCCAACATGGACTGGCCGCTGACGATCGCCGCCATCGCCCTGATCGCCTTCAGCGTCTTCACCCTCGGCGAGGCGACGCAGAACGACATCCCCGGCGACCCCAACTACTTCCTCGAGCGGCAGGCGATCTACGCCGCCCTCGGCATCGTCGGGATGGTGCTGCTGACGCGGATCGACTACTCGCGCTTCCGCGAGCTGCGGGTCGGGATCTACACCTTCCTCTGCGCCAGCATCTCCCTCGTCTTCGTCTTCGGCTTCGCCGCCCGCGGCTCGCGGCGCGCCTTCGAACTTCCCTTCTTCAGCTTCCAGCCATCGGAGCTCGGCAAGCTCCTGCTCGTGCTTGCGCTTGCCGGGTTCGTGATCGATGGCGCCAGGCGGGGCTCGGCGGTGCAGCGCACCGTCCGTTACCTCTGTCTCGGCCTGGCACCGGCTGCGCTCGTCTTCCTGCAGCCCGACCTCGGCACCTCCCTGGTGTACGTGGTCGCAACCCTTGCCGTCATGTACTTCGGAGGTGTCCCCTGGATGCACTTCGCGGTCATCGGCGGCGTCCTCGCCACGCTCGTCGCGGTGGTACTGGTCGTCGCTCCGGCGGCCGGCGTCCCGCTGCTAAAGGGGTACCAGGAGGAACGTCTGACGTCCTTCCTCAACCCCCACGAGCACGAAGGCGGCGCGGGCTACCAGCAGAACCAATCGAAAGTCGCCATCGGCTCCGGTGAGATCACCGGCCGTGGCGACAAAGCCACTCAGACGCGGCTCGACTTCGTTCCCGAGCGGCACACCGACTTCATCTTCGCGGTGATCGGTGAGCGCTACGGGTTCATGGGCGCCGCGTTCGTCCTATCCCTTTACGCCCTGCTCTTCTGGCGGGCGCTGCGGATCACGACACTCTCGAAGAACGCCTACGGGACCCTGGTGGCGGGCGGCATCGCCGTCGCGCTGCTGTTCCAGACCTTCGTCAACGTCGGGATGAACCTCGGGATCATGCCGATCACGGGAATCCCCCTGCCGTTGATGAGCTACGGAGGGTCCTCCGTCCTCGCTACTTTCCTGGCGGTAGGGGTTCTTCAGAGCATCAACGTCCAAGCGCATCTCAGCCAGAGGGGAAGGTTCGCCTGGTGATCTCTGGAAAGAGAGCCGGCATTGCGTACCTATCCGAACTGAGCTGAAACAACAATGAAAAAAACGATCCTGGTCTCCGCCGCGCGCGGCGAGACCCGAGTGGCCGTCCTCGAGGCAAAGCAGAAGGGCGGCAAAGCACACGTGGCCGAGCTCTACATCGAGCGCCGCGGCCGGCGTTCGATCGTCGGCAACATCTACAAGGGCAAGGTCGACAACGTCCTTCCCGGGATGGAGGCCGCCTTCGTCGACATCGGCCTCGAGCGCAACGGCTTCCTCCACGTCGACGAGATAGTCCTCCCCAACGGCGAACAGGCGCCGCGGCGCGGGCGCGGCAGCGGCCGCCGCATCAACGAGCTGATCAAGCCCGGGCAGGAGATCCTCGTCCAGGTCGTCAAGGACCCGCTGAAGTCGAAGGGCGCCCGGCTCTCGATGAACCTCTCGATCGCCGGCCGCTACCTGGTCTACGCGCCGCAGGGCAGCGGCGTCGGCGTCAGCCGCAGGCTCGCCGACAAAGAGCGGGATCGGCTGCGGAAGATGGTCGACCGCACCTACGAGGGGCCCGGCGGGCTGATCGTCCGCACCGCCGCCCACGGGGCGAAGAAAGCCGACTTCGTGCGCGAGATCAGCTACCTGCAGAAGCTGAACGAGGTGCTACAGCGGCGGGCCGAGTCGACCAAGGCGCCGGCGCTGGTCTTCCAGGAGGCCGACCTCTCGGTGCGGGTCCTGCGCGACGTCTTCCTCAATGAGTTCGAGAAGGCGGTGATCGACTCGCCGAAGCAGTTCGAGCGGGTGACGAGCTTCTTCCAGCGCACCGCCCCCGAGCTGGTCGACGGGGTCGAGCTCTACAAGGGCGCCAAGCCCCTGTTCGAGAAATGGAAGGTGAACGAGGCGATCGAGTCGACCTTGAACCGGCGGGTCGACCTGCCCTCCGGCGGCTACCTGATCATCGACTACGCCGAGGCGCTGACCGTGATCGACGTCAACAGCGGCTCCTTCACCGGTCGCGGCAAAGGCGGCCTCGAGGAGACGATCACCAAGGTCAACACCGAGGCCGCCGAGGAGGCGGTGCGGCAGCTGCGGCTGCGCGACATCGGCGGCATCATCGTCGTCGACTTCATCGACATGGCGCGGGCCAGCAACCGCGACAAAGTCCTGAAGACGATGCGGAAAGCGCTCGACGCCGACAAGTCGAAGAGCTACGTGGTCGAGGTCTCGCCGCTGGGGCTGGTCGAGATGACCCGCCAGAACGTCACCGACGGGGTGCGGGAGATTCTCACCGCCCCCTGCCCGACCTGCCACGGCGAGGGCGTCGTCCTCTCGGCCGAGACGGTGGCGCTGGAAGGGTTGACGAAGATGCGCGACATCGCCGCTGAGAAGGGCGACGTCGAGGCTTTCCTGATCCGCGTCAACCCCAAAGTCGCCCACGAGCTGACCGATCCCGACAGCGGCCTCGCCGAGCTCGAGGAGGAGACCGGCAAGCGCTTTCACTTCGAGGGCGGCGAGGCGCTGCCGATCGACAGCTTCGAGCTGATCGAGTCCGGCAGCCGCAGCGAGATCGAGGAGCGGGCGCTGCCGTTCAAGGTCGGCGAGGAGGTGCTGGTCAAGATCGACGAGCCGCACATGTACAACGCCGACGACGCGGTCGCCCGGATCGATTCCTACATCGTCAGCGTCACCGGCGGCGGTCCCTACGTGGGGGAGCGCAAGCTGGTGCGGATCGACGAGGTCGAGCGCTCGGCGGCGATCGCCTCGCTGCTGGGCGGCGAGTCTCCGAACGGATCCGGAGGAGGCGGTGAAAACGGCTCCGAGCTAGAATCCTCCGCTCCTTCGCGCAAACGCAGTCGCGGCCGCAGGGGCGGTCGGGGGCGTTCGCGCGCCAAACAAGGCAGCAAGGACGAATGAGCGATTACGCAGTCATAGAGAGCGGCGGCAAGCAGTACAAAGTCGAGGAGGGCACGTCCCTGCTCGTCGACCGGCTCGACGCCAAGGAGGGCGACAAGGTCAACCTGCGCCCGGTCCTCTTTCGCGGCAAAGACGTCGTCGCCGGGGCCAAAGACCTGGCCAAGGTCAAAGTCGAGGCCAAAGTCGCCGAGCACCTGCGGGGGCCCAAGGTCAAAGTCTTCAAATACAAGGCGAAGAAGGGCTACCGCCGGCGTGCCGGCCACCGCTCCGAGCTGACCCGGCTCGAGGTCACGGCGTTGAAAGGCGCCACCAAAGCCAGCAAAAGCACCTCAGCGAAAAAAGCCGAGAAAGAGGAGGCCTAGGCATGGCGCACAAGAAAGGACTCGGCTCCAGCCGCAACGGCCGCGAATCGAACCCCAACATGCTCGGGGTCAAGGTCTTCGCCGGCCAGCGCGTCAGCGGCGGCGAGATCATCGTCCGCCAGCGCGGGACCCGCTTCTGGCCCGGCGACGGGGTCGGGATCGGGCGCGATCACACCATCTTCGCGACTCGCGAGGGAGTGGTGGATTTCAAGCCGTCCCGCAAGGGGCGGACGATCAGCGTTCTGGCCGAAGACCAGCCCTAGCCCAGATCGGCCAGTGCCGTTTGGACCAGCTCCACGGTGAAGGAGAATTCCCGCTTCTCGATAGCTCGGGAGCTCCAGATACTGGTCGTGGATCGCGAGGACGAAGCCACAGCCGATCTCTCTCGCGAGGAAGGGAACCACGTGGAGGAAGAAGCCGTTGGCGGTCTCAGTCAGATCCTCGCCGGCGATCCGAATCCAGTGATCCGAGTCATCGATGATCAAGAACGGCACGCGGCCATGAGCATGAAAAAGCTCGACGAGCCTCACGGCGCCCTCCAGCGCGCCCCCGCCTCCTTGCTCGACGAACTGTTCAGCCTCGGATTTGACCTCGGACGCAAATCCGAGATCGAGCAGGAGCTTCGGGGCGCCGACTGAGAAGCGGCGGCTGCGGCCACCTCTTTCCCTGCTCACCTGATCTGCCGCCGAGCGGCTCAGGGCGACGCTCTCCTCGGGGGTGAGAATCTCGGTCGAAAAGCGAATCACCGTTCGCAGCAGATGCCGCGCGAATGCGGTCGGCTCCGTTGCCGTCGTGGCATCCAAGGCGGCCACGGGTATCCGTAGGGGCACCACCTCCTCCGCGAGCTCCTCCGCCATCGGTCCCAGGACCGAGGCGATCACGCTCGACTTTCCGGCACCGCTGGGGCCCACCAGGGCAACCCTTCCCTGTCGCTCCGCCAGTACGCGCAGCCCTGACTCCGTACCCGCGCTCCCGGTCAGCTCGTCGAAGGGCACGTGGAGTTCGCTGAGATGCTCGAAGGGAAGGGTGGCCTCGAGCGCTCGCGTGTCTTCCAGCGCTTCGAGCAGGTCCAGGCTCATTCGACCGGCCCCCCACGACTGGGTTGGTAGACCTTGCGAGGGCGCCCGCCATGGCCCTTGACCTCGCGAGAGGTCACGAGTTCGGATTCCTCCAGCTCACGGAAGACCTGGGTCGCTCTGGGCCGCGTCCAGCCGAGGCGCTTCAAAAGCTCCTCGTCGGAGGCGCTGGCCGAGCCCATGTTCTCGAGTTCGGCAAGCAGCATCGAAGCCGGGCGGCTGATACGGGCCGCTGCTTTCTCTCGCCGGGCGCGACTCTCCAGTAGGTCTTCGATTCCACGCCCTCCCTCGAAGGCGTCCCTGGCCAGTGCCAGCAGCAGCCGCGGATTCCCTTCGCTGGCGTCGATCAGCGATTCAAGGCCGCTGCGGTTCGTGATCGGCACCCGCTGTTCAAGAAGGGAAAACTGTTCCTGCGGAGTCATCGGGCCGAGGTCTATCTGGCGATCGAAGAAGGCGTCGGCGGGGGGCTCCATGAGGGCGGCCCGTTCACGTTCGTCGACGGCGATGATCCAGTTGAAGGGCAGCTGCCAGAGCTCGTCCCGGAGGCGCCCGAAGAGGACGTGGGCAACCTCGGGAGAGGGAAGGCCGTCGATGAGCAACGTGGTTCGGTCGTCCTCTTCCTGTGGGTTTCTCATCGAATCAATCAGATCGAGGAGGGCACTTGCTCTGCCAAGATTCGGTCGGGGAGTGAATATCTGCCCGTAACGCTCGCGTAGAGCTTGGGGCAGGTTCGGCGCTTCGCCCAGCTGGAAGCGGATCAGCTCGAGAAACGAGAAGGCGTCGGTGGCCAGCTTTCCGTCCACGAACACCGCCGGAAGGCCGCCATTTCTGAGATCGAGCAGAACTTGACGCAGGAGCGTCGTCTTGCCGCTTCCACGAGCGCCGGCGAGAAGCACGTTTAACCTCTGTTCCGCGCTGCTCTTCAAGATGCGATGCTCGCCTCGAGGCGCATAGAGGCGGGCATCTGCTGCCGTGTCTATGAGGGGGCGTCCGCTGAGTTCCATGTTTAACTAATCTTACAGTAAATAAAGTTAGAGATGTACGACAAGGCAAAAATCTGGATCGAGGGGGGTGCTGGCGGCAACGGCAGCATCAGCTTCAGGCGCGAGGCTCATGTGCCGCGCGGCGGGCCCGATGGCGGTGATGGAGGGCACGGCGGGGACGTCGTGCTGGTGTGCGACCCCTCGCGCCGCGACCTCGGGGCGTTGAAGGGGAGCAGGCACTTCCGGGCGCAGCGGGGGCGGCATGGCGAAGGGTCGAACCGGCACGGGGCGCGGGGGGAGGACGTGGAGATTCCGGTGCCGCCGGGGACGCAGGCGACGGCGGTCGACGGCAGCTCGATCGACCTGGTGGCGCCGGGGCAGCGAGCGGTGGTCGCGCGCGGCGGGCGCGGCGGGCACGGGAACAGGCGCTTCGCCAACTCGACCCGGCAGGCGCCGCGGTTCGCGGAGAAGGGCAGCGTTGGCGAAGCCGGCTGGATCGAGCTGCGGCTGAAGCTGCTCGCCGACATCGGGCTGGTCGGTCTTCCCAACGCGGGCAAGTCTTCGCTGCTCAGCCGGCTGACGCGGGCGACGCCCAAGGTCGCCGACTATCCGTTCACGACGATCTCGCCGGTGCTCGGCACGATCGAGGGCGAGGAGCGGCAGGCGGTGATCGCCGACATCCCCGGCCTGATCGAAGGTGCGGCCGAGGGCGCCGGACTGGGACACGAGTTTCTCGCCCACGTCGAGCGCTGCTCGATGCTGGTCCACCTCATCGACCTGGCCCCGCTCGAGGGGGACCCGATCGCCAACTACGAAACCGTAGGGGCGGAGCTGGCGGCGCACGGGGCTGGGCTCGAGCAGCTCCCAGAGTTGGTCGTCCTCAGCAAGCGCGACCTGCTGCCGCCCGAGGACGTCGAGGCCGCGGTCGCGGAATGGAGCGAGCGTCTTGGCGAACGGGTGCTCGGCGTGCTTGCGGTCTCCTCGGCCACCGGCCAGGGGCTCGATGAGCTGCGGCGGCAGATCCTCACCGAGCTGCCGCGGGCCCCGGTCCCCGCTGCCTCAGCCGCCGGCGGCGACGAATTCGAGGCCGAGCACCGCGTCTACCGTCCGGCCGGCGAGGGCGGCTACTGGGTCGAGCGCGAGGAGGACGGCGGCTTCCGCATCCTCGGTCGCGGCGTCGAGATGTTGTTCGAACGCCACGACACGAAAAACGAGGAGGCGCTCGCCTACCTCGAGCAGCGGCTGAAGGAGATGGGGGTGCTCGCCGCCCTCGACCGCGCCGGTTTCGAACCGGGCGACGACGTCCGCATCGGCGAGCAGGAGTTCGAGCTGCACATCTAGGCTGTGCATCAATATGTCACATGCTGTATGTTTTGACATATGAGGACGACCGTGCGGCTCAATGACGATCTGCTCAAAGAAGCGAAGGTGCGCGCTGCCGAGCAGGGGATCACCCTCACCCAGCTCATCGACGAATCTCTGCGTGAGCGCCTCGCCGCCCGCCCGCGACGGATGAGCGCGGAGCCGTTTCAGCTCACCACCTACGGAAAAGGTGGGACCCGACCGGGGGTCGATCTGGACGACAACCGCGCAACCAGGGATCTGATGGACCAGGACTTGCCGCTTTCGCGTCGAGGATCGACCGAACCGAAGTGATCCTCGCCGACGTAAACGTCCTCGTCTACGCCCATAGAGAGGATCATCCCCAGCACGATCGCTTCTCTGCCTGGCTCAGCGAGGAGGTCGAATCGGGTCGCGGCTACGCCCTTTGCGACGCCAGCCTCACGGGCTTCCTTCGGATCGTCACCAACGGGCGGGTCTTCGAGGATCCCACGCCCTTGCCGGTGGCTCTGCAGTCGATCGAAGACCTGCGAACGCGGTCCGGGGCGATCCACCTGAGTCCCGGCGCGAGACATTGGGCTCTCTTCACCGATCTCTGCGCGGCCGTGGGAGCGCGAGGGAACGACATCCCGGACGCATACCTCGCCGCCCTGGCGATCGAGTCAGGTAGCGAGCTGGTCACCGCCGACCGCGGCTTCGGGCGTTTCCCGGGTCTGCGCTGGTCGTGTCCCGTTTGACCGCCTAGTCGAGGCTGGAGAGGCCGGCGGCGACGGCGAAGCCGAGGACGGTGACGAGGCCGGCGGCGCGGCCGACGTCCTTGCGGGCGTCGGGGATCATCGAGTCGATCAGCATCACCAGCAGGGCGCCGGCGGCGAAGCCGTCGATCGCCGCCTTGCCGTTGCCGCCGACCGCGTCGGCAACCAGATAGCCGATCAGGCTCGCCAGCGCGCAGATGAAGGCGACCAGGAACCAGAGCCGCATGATCGCCTCGCGTGGTTTTCCCCGCTTGCTCATGTCGTCGGCGGAGCCGAGCGCCTCGGGCAGGTTGGAGACGAAGATCGCGACCAGCAGCGAGACGCCGACCCCGGCCCCGGCGGCGATGTTGATCCCCAGCACCAACTGCTCGGGGATGCCGTCGAGGAAGGCGCCGAGCGCCAGCGCCGTGCCGCTCCCGGACCCTTCCATGCGGCCTTTGCGACCGCGGCCGGTGGAGTGCCTTCGGGCGATCAGACCGTCGAGCAGGTAATAGGTGATGGCGCCGACACCGAGCCCGACGCCGGTGACAGCCGCCCCGCCGACCTCGATCCCCTCGGCGGCGAGCTCGAAGCTGACGGCGCTGATCAGAGCCCCGGCGCCGAAAGCGAGGACGCAGCCGACCTGCCGCATCGACCAGCTCCGGGCGAAGCTGAGCGCGGCGCCGATGACGAGGGAGCTTGCGGCAAGCGCTCCCCAGCCGATCGCGGACACCATCTCGGCTACTTTCCCCGCCATGACCCTGGTCGTCAAGCTCGGATCCTCGATCGTCGCCGCCGACGACGGCGAGCTGCGCACCGACGTGCTCGACTCCGTCTGCGAGGACGTCGCGCGGCTGGAGAAGGGGGGAGAGCGGGTGGTGATGGTCACCTCGGGCGCGATCGCCCGCGGCATGCGGATCCTCGGGATGACCCAGCGCCCCACCGCCATGGACGAGCTGCAGGCCATCTCGGCAATCGGTCAGGGGGACCTCTTCAAGGCCTATGAGCAGCGGTTGAGCTCGCACGGTCTGCGGACGGCCCAAATTCTCCTTTCGGCCTCCGACATCTCGATCCGGGCGAACTACGTCAACGCCCGCCATACGATCGACCGGCTGCTGCGCTGGGAGATCGTCCCGATCGTCAACGAGAACGACACCACCGCCACCGACGAGATCACCTTCGGCGACAACGACTTCCTCGCCGCCCAGCTCGCGGTTCTGCTGCGTGCGCGCCTCCTCGTGCTGCTGACGAACACGGACGGCGTCTTCAACATGCATCCGGCTGCGGAAGGCGCGCGGATGATCCGGGAAATTTCCAATCCGAGCCATCTCAACGAATTGGAGATCGGCGACGAGACCTCCCAGTTCGGACGGGGGGGCATGGGCCGCAAGGTGGCGGCGGCGGAGATTGCGAGCCAATCCGGGGTGCGGACGGTGATCTGCAACGGAACCGTTCCGAGCACGCTTCTGCGTGCGGTGGAGCAAGAAGACGTGGGAACGCTTTTCCACCCGCACCAAGGGAAGACGCCCGCCTTCAAGTTGTGGTTGAAACATGCGAAGGCGCCCAGAGGAGGTATTCACGTCGACTCGGGAGCCGCTGTTCGATTGCGCGAGAGTGGAGCGAGCCTGCTTCCCGTCGGCATTCGCGAAGTGGTCGGCTCGTTCGAACCCGGAGATGCCGTGCTTGTTTACTCCGAGAAGGAAGAGTTGCTGGGAAAGGGGATCACGGAATTCTCCGCGCGCGACCTGCGTGACATCGCCGGGCTGAAGAGCGAGGAGGTCCGCCGCCGCTTTCCGGGTTCGGCCGACGAGGTCATCCACCGCGACCGCTTCGTCCTGCTCTAGGCCCCAGCTACCCTTTGCCGATGGCCGTGACCGAGACCACCGTCGCCGAGAGCTGTGCCGCCGCCAAGCGCGCCGCCCGTTGGATCGCGGCCGCCTCGACCGCGACGAAGGACGCCGCGCTGGAGGCGACGGCACGCCTGCTCGAGGAACGGGCCGAGGAGATCCTCGAGGCGAACGCGGGCGACCTCGCCGACGAGCGCGCCGTCGGGCTGACCGATGCGCTGCGGGATCGGCTGCGGCTGACCCCGGAGCGGGTGAGCGCGATGGCCGAGGGGGTGCGGGTGGTCGAGGCGCTCGACGACCCGGTCGGCGAGGAGCTGGAGCGGAAAGCGCTCACCAGCGGGCTCGACCTGCGCAAGCTGCGGGTGCCGCTGGGGGTGGTCGCCGTCGTCTACGAGGCGCGGCCGAACGTGACGATCGACTGCGCGGCGCTGACGATCAAGAGCGGCAACGCGATCGTCCTCCGCGGCTCCAGCTACGCCGAGCGCTCCAACGCGGCGCTGGCGGCGATCGTCCGCGAGGCGCTCGCCGAGGTGGGCCTGCCCGAGGACGCCGTGCTCTCGCTCGGCGGCGGCGGCCACGAGGAGCTGGCCGAGCTGGCGACCCAGGAGGGGCTCGTCGACCTGCTGATCCCGCGCGGGGGCGAAGGCCTGAAGGCGGCGATCAAGAAGGTGGCGACGGTGCCGGTGATGTACGCGGCCGCCGGCAACTGCCACGTCTACGTCCACGCCGACGCCGACCTCGAGATGGCGCGCCGGATCGCCTTCAACGCCAAGGTCCAGCGGCCGGGGGTCTGCAACGCCGCCGAGACGCTGCTGATCGACGCCGCCGTCGCCGACCGCTTCGTGCCGGCCGTCCTCGCCGACCTCGCCGCCGCCGGCGTCGAGCTGGTCGGCGACGAGCGCGTCCGCGCCGCCGCCGGTGAGGTGCCCGTCGGTCTCGCGGGCGACGAGGACTGGGACAGCGAGTACCTCGGCCTGAAGATGGCGGTCGCCGTCGTCGACGGCGTCGAGGACGCGATCGACCATGTCAACCGGCACGGCACCGGCCACTCCGAGGCGGTCGTCACCTCCGACGACGAGGTGGCGGAGGCCTTCGTCACCGGGGTCGACGCCGCCGCCGTCTACGTCAACGCCTCGACCCGCTTCACCGACGGGTTCGAGTACGGGATGGGGGCCGAGATCGGCAACTCGACCCAGAAGCTGCACGCCCGCGGCCCGATCGGGATGCGCGAGCTGACCACCATCAAGTACGTGGCACGCGGCGACGGCCAGGTGCGTGAGTAACCGAAACGCCGCGATCGGCGTGCTGGGGTCGGCCTTCAACCCTCCGCACCTCGGTCACCTGGCGCTCGCCCAGGAGGCGCTCTGGCAGCTCGGCCTCGAGGAGGTGGTCCTCGTCCCCACCGGCCGCGCTCCGCACAAGCGGATCGCCGAGGACCCGGGCCGGGAGGCGCGGATGGAGATGACGCGGCTGGCCGCGGCCGAAGACGACCGCTTCTCGGTCTCGGCGCTGGAGGTTGAGCGCGAGGGGCCGTCCTACACGTATGAGACCTTGGAGGCGCTTGCGGAGGAACGGGCCGACACGGAGCTGGTGTTCGTGATGGGGGCGGACGCCGCGGTCGGGCTCGAGAGCTGGCGGTGGCCGGAGCGCGTCGTCGAGCTGGCCAGCCTCGCGGTGGCGCGGCGCGAAGGCGTCTCCGACGCCGAGGTGGCGACGGTGATGCGCAGCCTTGGCTGCGACGGCCGGGCGACGATGCTGGAGATGCCGCAATTCGGGGTTTCCTCCTCGGCGGTCCGGGAACGGGCCAAGCAGGGCCGGCCGCTCCGCTACCTCGTGCCGCAGCCCGTCGCCGACTACATCGAAGAGAAGGGGATCTACAGGTGAACCAGGCGCAGTCCGAGCAGCTGACGCGGCGCCTGGCCGCGATCGCCGACACGAAGAAAGCCGAGGACGTCGTCGTCCTCGACATGCGCGACCTCGTCGCCTACACCGACTTCCTCGCGATCTGCACCGCTCGCGGCGAACGCCAGGCGCGGGCGATCGTCGACGAGGTGCGGCTGCGGGTGAAGCGCGAGGCCGGCCTCTTGCCCGGCGGCGTCGACGGCGGCGGCGAAGCGGGGTGGACGATCCTCGACTACCTCGACTGCGTCCTCCACGTCTTCACCCCGGAGGCGCGCGAGCGCTATGGCCTGGAGGAGCTGTGGCGCGACGCGCCGCGCCTGGAGCTCGACCTCGAAGCTCCGGAAGCCTCCTCGGCGGCTATCTGACGAAATACCGTCCGAGCGCCCCCTTACGGTGCCGCTCGATGAGTGGGTTCAGGCGTTCGCTGTTCGGCTACCGGCGCACGGAGGTGGAGGACGCGATCTCCATCCGCGACGCCCGCATCCTCGGGCTCGAGCTGAAGGCCGACTCCCAGCGCCAGATGCTCGACGGGCTGGAGGGGGAGGCGCGGACCCTCTCCGGGATGGTGCTCGAGCGCGAGCGCGAGATCCGGGTCCTCGACCAGCGCCTGCGCGAGGCGAACGAGTGCCACGACCGCAGCATCGCCTCGCTCGACGCGATCACCGCCCGGCTCGAGGAGCTGGAGGCGCAGGCGCGGGGGCAGGCGACGCGGATCCGGATGAAAGCTCTGCGCGAGGCGGTCGAGGTGAGCACGAAGGTGAAGGCGCTGATCGACGCCGAACCGGCGCTGGAGCAGTCCCGGCCCGAGCAGGAGCCGGAGCGTGAGGCTGGGGACGAGGGTCTCCACGCCGGTCGCGTCAAGCTCGAGATCGGGCCCCTCGACGATTTCTCACAGCTGGTCGGTTTCGAGGACGCGGTCGGTCAGGTCGGCGCCTCGGAGATCTCGGTCGAGCGCTTCTCCGAGGGCCGGGCCACCTTCGCGATGAACCTCGACCAGCCGACCGATCTCGTGCGTGAGCTCGAGGAGCTCTCGAACCTCGACTTCAAGGTGCGCCACACCGCTCCCGACAACCTGATCCTCGACGTCGACGACGATCAGGGCCCTGAGCAACACGCCGCCTAGCGTCGCTAAACTGACCCCCATGGACGGGGCTGTAGCTCAGCTGGAAGAGCGCATCGCTGGCAGCGATGAGGTCAGGGGTTCGAGCCCCCTCAGCTCCACTCTCGCCTTCAGCCCACCATCTGCGCGGCGCCGGCAGCAGCTGACGCAGCCCTAGCCGCATCCCCTGATCGAGTCGTTCCGCCCGTGCCCGGCTCCGCCGTGGGCGAAACCGGACGTACCGGAATGCGCATGTCGCGGGATCTGGCGCGCTGTTTGAGTTCATCTCTATGGACCTCGGGCTGGGAGCCCAATTCCCTGCGCTAGATGCCGCGGCGCGACGACCCCCAATTCGGTCTCGGGAAGGCCATCCGGACCCTCCGACAGGAAGGGCAGCTGAGCCAGGAGACGCTCGGACACCGCGCCGGGATCCACCCCACCTGGATCTCCCACATCGAGTCCGGCCGGATCAACCCGACCTGGGGGAACGTGCGCCGCATCGCCAAGGGCCTGAAGGTGCCGCTGCCGCGGCTGGCAGAGATAGCGGAGGACTTCGAGCGTAAGCACGGCAGCGTCGAACCGCCGCAGCGCTGATGCTCTAAAACGGCGGCGGCGATCTGCCGATGTGCTCAGGGATGAGCGCGAACGAGCATGTCTTCAGCCACGGCATGCGGGATACGCGCGCGACGCTCGAGTCCTGGGGCGAACGGCCCTGGCGGGTGCTGCGGGCCTGGGTGGCGCTCAGCCTGGCGATCGCGCTGACGCTGCTGGGTGCGGTCTGGGTCGTCGCCGGGCTGATGACGCCGGACCTGACCCCGGTCCACATCGCCGGCCTCGCCTACCCGAGCGAGCCCGACGATCTGCTGCCGATCCTCTGGCGCAACTCGCTCGTCCTCGCCCTCCACGGCACCGCCTGCGTCGCCGGCTTCATCGCCGGCGCCTCGATGCCGATCGCCGCCGCCCAGCGCACCGGCTTCAACCGCTGGGTCCACGTCAAGGCGGGCGAGTTCGCGATCCTCTTCGTCTGCGCCGTCACCCTCTTCTCGCTCTCCACCCAGGCGCTCTACCTCGGCTTCCAGGGATCCTCGATCGCCTACCAGCTGCAGATCTCCCGCATCGAGCTGATATTCAGCGTGCTGCCGCACGCGCTCCCGGAGCTGACCGCCCTCTTCCTCCCGCTCGCCGCCTGGCTGCTCGCCAGCCGCCGCGGCGAGTGGAACCAGCTCCTGGCCGCGACCTTCATCACCGTCGCCCTGGCGATCCCGGTCCTCGTCCTGGCGGCGACGATCGAGGTCTACCTCTGGCCCCAGATCCTGCAGGGCATCTCCGGAGTCACCTACTCCTACCCGGGCTGACGCGCCGCCGCGGCCGGCCCTCGTAAGATCGCAGCCGCGATGGCGGGTTACGAGCCGAAAGAGATCGAGCGCAAGTGGCAGCGGATCTGGGCCGAGGAGAGGACCTGGGAGGTCGCCAACCCCGGCCGGCCCGGCTGCGACGAGGAGAAGCCGAAGGCCTACGTGCTGGAGATGCTGCCCTACCCGTCGGGCGAGCCCCACGTCGGCCACCTCAAGTGCTACGCGGTCGGCGACGCGATCGCCCACTTCCGCCGCCGCCACGGGTTCGAGGTGATCCACCCGATGGGCTACGACTCCTTCGGGCTGCCGGCGGAGAACAACGCGATCAAAACCGGCGAGCCGCCGCGGCTGGCGACCGAGCGCTCGATCGAGTCCTTCCGCCGCCAGTTCCGCGAGTGGGGGATCTCGATCGACTGGTCGCGCGAGCTGGCGACCCACACGCCGGATTACTACCGCTGGACCCAGTGGATCTTCCTGCAGCTGTTCGAGCGGGGTCTCGCCTACCGTGAGAAGGCGGCGGTCAACTGGTGTCCAAAAGACGCGACCGTGCTGGCCAACGAGCAGGTCGTCGACGGCCGCTGCGAGCGCTGCGGCACCGAGGTCGAACAGCGGAGCCTCGAACAGTGGTTCTTCCGCATCACCGCATACGCCGACCGCCTGCTCTCCGACTTCGAGGCGCTCGAGTCATGGCCCGAGCACGTGATCACGATGCAGCGCAACTGGATCGGCCGCTCCGAGGGCGCCGAGGTGGTCTTCCGCTGCGAGGAGGTCGATCTCGACTTCCCGGTCTTCACCACCCGTCCCGACACCCTCTTCGGCGCGACCTTCTTCGTGCTGGCCCCTGAGCACCCGCAGATACGTGAGTTGGTTGCGGGGACGCCGCGGGAGGCGGAGGTTCTCGACTACCTCAATCGAATCACGCAGGTGGGATTGAGCGAATTAGAGCGCGAGGACGATACGCGCGAGAAGACCGGTGTGGCGCTCGGCCGCTCGGTCGTCAACCCGGTCAACGGCGAGCCGATCCCGATGTTCGTCGCCGATTACGTGCTGATGGAGTACGGGACGGGGGCGATCATGGCCGTGCCCGGGCACGACTCGCGCGACCACGAATTCGCCCAGAAGCACGGCCTCCCGGTCAAGCGGGTGATCGAGGGGAGCGATCCCGAGGAGGCGCGCGACGACACGGGCCTGCCTTACTCCGGGGACGGGCCGATGGTCGGCTCCGGCCGCTTCGACGGCCAGGACAACCGCGAGGCCTACGACGAGATCGTCGCCTGGCTCGGCTCTGAGGGGCGCGGCAACGCCGCCGTCAACTACCGGCTGCGCGACTGGCTGGTCTCGCGGCAGCGCTATTGGGGCGCGCCGATCCCGGTCGTCTACTGCGAGGAGTGCGGGATCGTTCCCGTCCCCGAGGAGCGGCTGCCGGTCGAGCTGCCGGAGATCGAGGATTACGCGCCGCAGGGCAAGAGCCCGCTGGCGGCGGCGGAGGAGTGGGTGGCGACCGAGTGCCCGCGCTGCGGCGCCCCCGCCCGGCGCGAGACCGACACGATGGACACCTTCGTCGACTCCTCCTGGTACTTCCTCCGCTACCTCGACGCGCAGAACGATGACGCTGCATGGGAGCGGGGGGCGGCCGACTTCTGGATGCCGGTCGACCAGTACATCGGCGGCGTCGAGCACGCGATCCTGCACCTGATGTACGCGCGCTTCTTCACCAAGGCGCTGGCCGACCTCGGCCACCTCGGCGTCGAGGAGCCGTTCGCCAACCTCTTCACCCAGGGGATGATCACCCGCGACGGGGCGAAGATGTCGAAGTCGAAGGGGAACACGGTCAGCCCCGGCGATTACGTCGAGCGCTACGGGGCCGACACCGCCCGCACCTACGTCTGCTTCATGGGTCCGCCCGAGCGCGGCGGCGACTGGACCGACGAGGGGGTCGAGGGGGTGAACCGCTTCCTCTCGCGGCTCTGGCGGCTCAGCGAGGAGGTCGAGGGACGGGATGGGGTTGGCGGAAAGGAGGCCGACCAACAGATGATGGCGGCGGCGCACCAGCTCGACGCAAAGCGCCACTGGGCGATCGACAAAGCAACGAGGGACTTCAAGCGGAGCTTCCAGTTCAACACGGTGATCGCCGCCGTGATGGAGCTGGTCAACGCGATCTACATGCTCAAGGACAGGCTCTACGGCACCGAAGGCGGGGAGAAGCTGGTCCGTTCCGCGACGGCAACGGCGGCCTCTCTGATCTTCCCCTTTGCTCCCCATCTTGGAGCTGAGATCTGGGAGCGCCTGGAAGGAGGCCGCGTCTGGGAGCAGCCGTGGCCCGAGGCCGATCCGGACCTGCTGGTCAGCGACACGGTGACGCTGGTGGTCCAGGTCAACGGCAAGCTGCGCGACAGGATCGAGGTGCCGGCCGAGGCGCCGAAGGAGGAGCTGCTGCGACTGGCGCGCGCCAGTGACAAGGTCGCCAAGCACCTCGATAGCGGGGAAATAGTCAAGGAAATTGTAGTTCCGGGCAAGCTGGTCAACCTGGTGGTTCGCTAGCGCCCTTCGCGCGGGCGTTCCGTTCTGGTAGAAAGCCGCGAAATGCTGGTCAGGCGACTGAACGAAGCGGCGGTGGAGGAGTGGCACCGGCTGCGGGCTCATGTCCTCCTGGACGCGGGCGAACTGGGCTCGCGCAACCTCTCCGTCACCTGGGTGACGGTGCCCGGCGGCACCAAGCAGACGCTGGGCTCCTCCGGCGAGGCGGAGCAGGCCTACGTCGTCGTCCGCGGCAGCGGCACGATGTCGGTCGCCGGCGACACCCAGGAGGTCGCCGAGGGCGACCTGATCCTCGTCCCGCCCGCGACCGAGCACTCGATCGGCAACGAGGGCGAGGGCGAGCTGGCCTGCGTCTCGATCCAGTCGCCGCCCGTTGCCGCCGCCGAGCTCTACAGCGACCAGCTCGCCGAGGTCGCGGGTTATGACGACGACGACGATTTCTGAGGCATTCTCGTCTGAGAATTTTTTGATTTAGCGCGCCACGCGTGCGCCGGCGCGGCTCATGATCGGCGGCGATGCCGGAGATGGGTCGGAGCCAGGTGATCGTGTACGCCGCGGTGGCGGCGGCGCTGCTGCTGGTCGGGGCGCGGGCGATCCGCGGTGAGGAGGCGACCGAGACCTCGTTCGCCGCTGCGACCGCCGGGGGCGGCGGCAGCGGCTTCTCGATCGTCGGCTCGGGCGGGGACCTGGTCGTCGACGTGACCGGGGCGGTGCGGCGGCCGGGCGTCTACCGGATGCCGGCGGGGAGCCGTGTCAACGACGCGGTGGCGCGGGCCGGAGGCGCGGCAGCCGGGGCCGAGCTGGAAGCGATCAACCTGGCGGCGCGGCTCGCCGACGGGCAGCAGGTGGTGGTGCCCAGGCAGGTGACCGGAGGTGCCGCGGTCGCCGCGGCGGGTGGCGAAGAAGGGCCGATCAGCCTCGGCACCGCCACCGTCGAGCAGCTCGAAGAGATCGAGGGGATCGGGCCGGTGACGGCCGGCGACATCGTCGAGTTCCGCGACGAACACGGCGGGCTCTCCTCGGTTGACCAGCTCGATCAGGTGCCCGGGATCGGCCCGGCGACGATGGAGTCGCTGCGGGCGCGGCTGCAGCCGTAGGCCCGTGCGCTCGCCGAGACTGTCGCTGCCGGTCCTGCTCGGGATCGCGCTGCTGGTCGTGGTGGCGGTGGCGAGCAGCGGCGAGATCCGGATGCGGGCGGCGGCTGGGCTCGGGCGCGGGATGCCGGCGCGCGAGGCGGCGTTGGCGCGGGGCTTCGTGCTCGGCGAGGACGAGCGGATCGACGAGGGGACCGAGGACGAGTTCCGCCGCTCCGGTCTCAGCCACCTGCTCGCGGTCTCCGGGCAGAACGTCACCCTGCTGGCGCTGCTGGCGATGCCGATCCTGGCGGGGCTGGGGATCTCGCTGCGGGAGCGGCTGGTCTGGGTGCTGGCGGTGATCGCCGTCTACGTCCCGGTCGCCGGCGCCGGGCCCTCGATCCAGCGGGCCGGGTTGATGGGCGCCTTGGGGCTGCTGGCGACGCTGGGCGGCCGCCGCGGGTCGCGTCTCTACGCGCTGGCGCTGGCGGCGGCGGTGACGCTGGCGATCGACGCCGGTGTCGCCGCCGACGTCGGCTGGCAGCTCAGCTTCGCCGCCGTGCTCGGGATCCTGCTGCTGGCCGCGCCACTGCGGGATCGCTTGCTCGGGACCCTCGGCCGCGGGGGCTGGCGGTGGGCTTTGGCCGAGGGGGTGGCGGTGACGGTGGCCGCGACCCTGGCGACCGCGCCGCTGGTCGCCTTCCACTTCGAAACGCTCTCGACGACGACTCTCGTCGCGAACGTGCTGGTGCTGCCGGCGGTGGCGCCGGCGATGTGGCTGGGGATGTGCGGCGCCGGCTTGGCGCAGATACCCGGCGTGCCGCTGGAGCCGCTGAACGGGCTCAACGCCCTTCTCCTCGCCTACATCGCCCAGGTCGCCAGCTGGTGCGCGGCTCCGGATTGGGCCGAGCTTCGTGTTCATCTCGACGGCAAGGGTCTGGTCGCCGCCTACCTGGGACTGGGAGCGGGGTTCTTGGTTTGCTGGCGCTGGCCGCGGCCGCTGGCTGCCCTCGCCGCTCTCGCCCTCGCCGGCTGGCTGCCGCTGCCGTGGTCCGGCGAAGCAGCGGCCGAGCCGCCGGCGCGGGGGCTGCGCGTAGAGGTGCTCGACGTCGGCCAGGGCGACGCGATCCTCTTCCAGCCGGCCGCCGCCCCCGCCGTGCTCGTCGACGGCGGCCCGCCCGGGGACGGGTTGGCCCGCAAGCTGTCCCAGGCCGGGGTGGATCGGCTCGGCGCGGCGATCGTCACCCATGACCAGTCCGATCACGCCGGCGGGATCGAAGAGCTGCTCGGTTCGCTGCCGGTCGAACGGCTGCTCTTCGCCCGGGTCGACCGCGGGCTGCTGACGAGGGCGGCGGAGGTGGGTGCCGACCCGGCGCGGATCGCGGCAGGATCCGAGCTGCGCGTCGGTGGTCTGCGGCTGCGGGTTCTCTGGCCGCCGCCGGAGCTGCTGAACGGCTCGACGCCGGACCTCGATCCGAACCAGCTGGCCCTGGTGATGGAGGCTCGATGGCGCGACTTCAGCATGCTGCTGACGGCAGACGCCGAGGCCGAGTCGGTTCCGATCGAGCCGGGAACCGTCGACGTCCTCAAGGTCGCCCACCACGGCAGTGACGACGCCGGCCTCGGTCCTCTGCTCGAGCGAGCGCAGCCGCGGCTGGCGGTGATCTCGGTCGGGGAGGACAACCCATACGGGCATCCGACTGCCGGGACGCTGAAGACGCTGCGGCAGCACCGCGTGCCGACGCTGCGCACCGACGAATCCGGCGACATCACCATCGAGGTCGGGCGCCATTCGATCCGCCTGGACAAATGACCGAATCGATACTTGAGAAAGCCGATCCAATGGCTTTGGTCCACCTCGCCGATGTCGATGCACGACGTGGTGCGCTCCAGCTTCCAAACCAGGCTCCTCGGGTCTCTGCGGCGGCCCAGCTTCGCCGGCAACGGTCTGCCCGAACGGATGCGCAGCACCGCCGTCGCCCTCCTCGGGTTGACCGCGGCGGTAGGGCTGACTCTGGTGGCGATCTTCGCTCAGCTCAGCTTCCCGGTTCCCTCACCGTCGCCGATGCCGAGCGGGCCTGCCGATGGCGCCGATGTCTCCGCGGGGGTCGCGCTGGATCCGGGCCCGGCCGTCTCCGTTGTCGCCGGTTCGAACACCGCCGAGCGGCCGAGGGGTGCCGGCGGCGAAGGGGGCGGTGGCTCCAGCCCGGGAGGCCAAGGAACCGAGCCCACCGCCGTCACGCCGGCCCCCGTCTCGACGGAGCCGGACAGGGGCAGCTCGGACGGTCAGCCGGTGGAAGCGCCGGAGTCCGACCCTGCTCCAGCCCCGGCCATCTCCGAGCCGATGCCGGAAGCGGCAACCCCGAGCGCCCCGGCGCCGTCCCCCGCTCGGCCCGCCGTTCCCTCGACCGCTCAGGGACCCGGCCATTCCTCCTCGACCGCTGCCGCGAGCCACGCCAGCGAACGCGGGATTGAAGCGTCCGCCAAGTCGAGCCCGGAATCGAGCTCCTCGGGCGCCGCGACCAGCGGGGCGGCTGCGCCGCCGGAAGCGTCTCCGGGCAACGGCAACGGGAAAGCGCTCGGGCACAGCAAGTAGGCGGCGGGCGAGCCGCGGCGGTATCTAGACTCGGCTCTTCGATGGCCGATGAGATGAACCCGCTCTACCTGATCGCCGGCAGCGACGGGGCGAAGATCGACGCCACCCGAGCGCGGCTGCGGGCGCGGGCCGAGCGCGAGGGGGGCGCGGCGGCGCTGGAGGTCTTCGAGCCGGGCGAGGGCAGGGCGATGCCCGACCACGAGGCCCTGCTGGCGGCGATCCCCGCGATGTCGCTGACGGAGTCGCGCCGCTACCTGCTCGCCGACGGGATCGAGCGCTGGCGCGAGAAGCAGCTCGAGCCGGTGGTCGCGGCGCTGGCGGAGCTGCCCCCGGACCTGACGCTGGTCCTGATCTGCCGCGAGAAGCCGCCGGCGAAGCTGCTAAAAGCGGTGAAGGCGGCGAAGGGCGAGGTGCACGAATTCGAGGCGCCGAAGGCGCGGGAGATGCCGCGGGTCCTCGTCGGCGAGGCGCAGCGGCTGGGTTTCCAGCTCGAGCCGGCGGCGGCGCGAATGCTGGTCGAGCGGATGGGCGCAAGCCCGGTCCGGCTCCGCAACGAGCTCGAGCGCCTGGCGCTGTGGGCGGGGGAAGGGGGCGAGGTCAGCGCCGCCGATTTGACGGAAATGGTCGCCGACACCTCCGAAGCCGCCGTCTGGTCGCTCTCCGACGCGCTGATCGAAGGCGACCCCGCGGCGGCGCTGCGGATTGGCGAGCGGCTGATCGGGCAGGGGGAGAACGTCACCGGTCTCATCTACGGCCTCGCCTCGCGCCTGCGCGGCGCCTGCGCCGCGGCCGCCCAGCTTGAGGAGGGGATCCCCTCGCAGCAGGTCGAGTCGTCGCTGAGGATGCACCCCTATGCCGCCAAGCAGCTGGTCAAGCGCCTGCAGGGAGCCGACTTGGCCAGCCTGCGAGCGGCGACGGAGACGCTCGCCGACCTCGAGCTGTGGTGCCGCGGCGGCGCCGACTACGGCGACGAACTGGCGTTCACGCTGGCGCTGCGAAAGGCCGCGGCGGGCGCGGCCTGATCAGGAATCCGAGCCGGCGGCGATTCGGGCGGCTTTTGCCTTCTTGCGGGCTCCCGTGTTCTTGTGGAGGGCGCCCTTCTGCACGGCCTTGTCGATCTTCGAGACGAGATCGCGCTGCTCGCTTGCGATGCCGTCGGCCTCGCCGGACTTCACCGCGCTTTCGAGCCGGCGGAAGTGGGTCTTCACGGTGCTCGTCAGCAGGCGATTCTCGGTCCGCTCGCGCTCGCTGCGCAGTATCCGCTTCTTCTGTGAGGCTATGTTGGCCATGTCAAGTTCCCGAGCGGGCGCCTTGCCGGCTCCGGGCGGCCGCCGACTATAGCGATTGAGACGAAGCTTGGAGACGCCCAGGGCACCTGACACCCCGAATCCCGACGAGCGGCCGATCGACGAGGAGGTCGGCGTCTGGGAGGCGGAGGCCTTCGAACCCGGCGAGGAACCGAGTCCTCAGCCGAACGCCGGGCGGCTGGCCCGCTCGACCGCCTTTTTCTCGATCGCCACCGCCGCCTCGCGCGTCGCCGGCCTCGCCCGCGAAGTCGTCGCCGCCGGCTATTACGGCATCAGCGGGCCGATGTCGGCTTTCACGATCGCCTTCCAGGTGCCGAACCTGATCCGTGCCCTCTTTGCCGACGCCGCCCTGCAGCCGGCCTTCGTCCCCGTCTTCACCGAACTGCTCGGCAGGAAGGCCTACAAAGACGCGTTCCGGCTGGCCTCGACGATGCTGCTGCTGGTGACGATGGTGCTGGGCGCGATCACCGCCCTCTTCGTCCTCCTGGCGCCGGTCATCATGCCCCTCTTCGCGCCCGGATTCGAAGGCGAGATCCTCGACCTCACCGTCTCGCTCTCGCAGGTCCTCTTCCCGATCCTCGTCCTGCTTGGGGTCAGCGGCATCGTCGTCGGCATCCTCAACAGCTACGACCGCTTCGGCGCTTTCGCGATCTCGCCGCTCTTCTGGAACCTGACGATCATCCTCGTCCTCGTCGTGCTGGAGCCGTTGTTCGAGGGGCGCGACCGGATCTACGCCTACGCGATCGGGATCCTCGTCGGCACCCTGATCCAGCTGTTGATCCCGGCCTGGGATCTGCGTCACACGCCGTTCCGTTTCAGCTTCAACTTCGACTGGAGGCACCCGGGGGTGCGGCGGGTGCTGCTGCTGATGCTGCCGGTGACGATCAGCCTCGGCTTGATCAACTTCAACCTGCTGATAAACAGCTTCTTCGGCAGCCTCGTCTCCGATCAGGCGCCGGCGGCGATCGACAAAGCCTTCCGCATCTACCAGCTGCCGCAGGGAATCTTCTCGGTCGCGATCGCGACGGTCCTCTTCCCGACCCTGGCCCGCTTTGCCAGCGCGGGCGCGATCGACGACCTGCGCTCGACGATGGCGAACGGGATGCGGCAGATCCTCTTCGTCCTGGTGCCGGCGGCGGCGGCGATCCTCGTCCTCTCGGACCCGATGATCCGCCTCATCTACCAGCGCGGCGCCTTCGACGCGCACGAAACCGAAGTCGTCGCGACGGCCCTCTTCTGGTTCGCCTTCTCGCTGCCCACCAACGGCCTTTTCCTGCTCCTCACGCGGACCTTCTTCAGCCTGCAGAAGCCCTGGATCCCGACTTGGATCTCGGCCGCCAACCTGGTGTTGACGGCGGGCGCGGCGCTGGCGCTCTACCACCTTGGCGTGGGCGGGATCGTAGCCTCGACCGGGATCGCCACCGCCGCCAGCGTCGTCGCCCAGGGCGTGATCCTGCGCCGCATTCTTCACGGCCTCGAGCTCGGCCGCCTGCTCTCCGCCGCGGCGCGGATCACGATCGCCGCCGGCGCCCTGGCGGCGATCGGCTGGGTCGTTTGGGACGTGCTCGACGAAGCGCTGGGGCGGGGCCTCCTCGGGCAGATCGTCTCCCTTGGCCTCGGCCTCGGCGCCGGCCTCGTCGTCTACCTCGCGGTGGCGAAACTGCTGCGGGTGGCGGAGCTGGAGCAGATCAGCCGCCTGCTGCCGCGGCGGGGCCGCTAGCGGCGGATGCTCGACCTGGAGAGGTACCTGCTGGGGGTCCTCGAGGTCCTGCCGCTGGGTGGGTTCGCCTGGCTCGGGGGTTCGGCTGTCCGCGCCTGGGTGCTGCCGCGGCTCGAGGGGGCGCCGGCGCATTTGGCGTCAGCGGTGATCGCGTTGGCGCTGCTGATCTGGTCGGCGGAGCTGCTGGGCAGCTTCGGCGTCTTCGATCCGATCCCGTACTTGCTCGTCGTCGCTGCCGCTGGGCTTGGGCTCTGGAAGTTCTCGCCGCGGCCGTCCGAGGGGGAGGGGGGCCGCTCCCACCCTCCCCAGCAAGTAAGGGTGGGAGCGGCCCCCCTCCCGACGCTGGTGGGGCTGCTCGTGGCTGTGATCGCCGTGGTGCACTTCGCTGGCGGGGTGAAGACGCGGCTGTCGACCGGGATGACCGGGTTCGACAGCACCTGGTACCACGGGCCGTTCGCGGCGGGCTTCTTCCAGAGCGGCGATACGTGGGATCTGCACTTCATCGGGCCGCAGTTCCTGGCCTGGTTCTATCCCGCGAACGGGGAAATCTTCCACACGGCCGGGATGCTGGCCTTCGGGAGGGATGTGCTGTCGCCGCTGCTGAACCTGGGGTGGTTCATGGCGTGTCTGGTGGCCTGCTGGTGCATCGGGTGGCCGTACCGGGTGGCGCCGTGGTCGCTGGCGCTGGGAGCGATAGCGCTCAGCGTGCCCGCACTGGCGGACCAGGCGGGGGAGGCGAGGAACGACATCGTCGGGATCTTCTTCCTGCTGAGCGCGGTGGCGGTGAAGGTGAATGCGTGGGGTGGGGATGGTGGGACGGAAAAGAAGCTGGGTAGGGAGGGGGGAGGCGCCGGCGTCGGTGCGTATCTCGTCGTTGGCTTGGCCGCGGGGCTGGCTGCCGGGACGAAGCTGAACTTCCTGTTGCCCGCGGCGGTGCTGGTTACGGGGTTGGCGTTGATCGCGCCGCGCGGCGAGCGAGGACGCGCGTTTGGGTTCGGCGCGCTCGCTGTCCTCGCCGGCGGCGGCTACTGGTACCTGCGCAACCTCGTTCACAGCGGCAACCCGTTGCCCTGGATCCACCACCTCGGCCCGATCGACCTGCCCGCACCCGAGCAGGCCCTGGGCGGCCGCGAAGCCCACTCCGTCCTCGGCTACCTCACCGACGGCAGCGTCTGGCCCGACTGGTTCCTCCCGGGCCTCCACGCCGGCCTGTGGTTTGTGTGGCCTCTCCTCGTGCTCGCCGCCCTCGCGGGCCTCGTCCTCGCCGCGCTCAGGGTCCGGGGCGCTTTTCCGCACCATGAGGACGGAAAGGCGCCCCGACCGGAGGTGGCGCTCGGGATTGCCGGCTTCGCTGGTCTCGCAGCCGCGCTGGCGTGGCTCATCGCGCCCACGTCAGCTTCGGGCCCCGACGGGATGCCGCGCGGGTTCGAGTCCGGCCTGCGCTATCTGGCTCCCTCCTTGGTCCTCGGACTCGCTTTGGTTCCCCCGGTCCTGCGGCTTGGGTGGGGCACGGGGCATCCCTCGAACGGGCGGATACTCAAAATGCCGGCCTCATTAGGCCGGCATTTGTCCGGGCGAGGGATGCCCCTCGCGCTCCTCACCGTGCTCCTGCTGGCGGTAGTCATCGGCTACCCGGTCCAGCGCCACTACCTCGAGTCCCGCTACAAGGACCCGAGCTTCACCGCCCCCGGCCTCAACGCCGCCTTCGCCTGGGCCCGCGACGTCTCCGACGCCCGCATCGCCACCACCAGCACCCGCCAGTACCCCCTCTTCGGCACCGACCTCTCCAACCACGTTCAATACCTGGGGATCGAACGTGAGCATGGCGGTTTCGAGCCCCCTGCCACCTGCCACCAATACCTCCAGCTCCTCAAAGAAGGCAGCTACGACTACGTCATAGCCAGCCGCGACCGAGTCGAACCCAACAAGGCCCCATATCCCCCCGCGGCCGGCTGGACCGAAAACGCCGGCGCAACCGTGCTCCTGCGCAAGCCCCCAACGGTCGTGTTCGAGCTATCTGACCGCATCCGCCCCTCGGCGTGTAGCTGACCGACCTTCCTCCGGCGGGTGGCGCGGTAGGGGGGACCATCTCCTGGTAGTTCTGGAGATGGTGGGTCCCCTGCCGCGACAGGACCCGCCGGCCGGACGCCATAGTCCCTCATACTCCTCCCCCGCCCATGGACCACATCCGCAACTTCAGCATCATCGCCCACATCGACCACGGCAAGTCCACCCTGGCCGACCGCGTCCTAGAGCTGACCGGCGCCGTCGACCCGAAGAAAATGCAGGCGCAGCTGCTCGACTCGATGGACCTCGAGCGCGAGCGCGGGATCACGATCAAGGCGCAGGCGGTGCGGGTCGAGTACACGGCGCGCAGCGGCGAGACCTACCACCTGCACCTGATCGACACCCCCGGCCACGTCGACTTCTCCTACGAGGTCTCGCGCAGCCTCGCCGCCTGCGAGGGCGCGCTGCTGGTCGTCGACGCCGCCCAGGGTGTCGAGGCGCAGACCGTCGCCAACACCTACCTGGCGATCGAGAACGGGCTAGAGCTGATCCCGGTGATCAACAAGGTCGACCTGCCTGGCGCCGAGCCGGAGCGGGTCGCGCAGGAGATCGCCGACCTGCTCGGCGGCGACCCCTCCGAAGCGCTGCCGATCTCGGCCAAGACGGGGGAGGGGGTGCTGGACGTTCTGGAGGCGATCGTCGCGCGGATCCCGCCGCCCGACGGCGACGCCGAGGCGCCCGCCCGCGCCCTCATCTTCGACTCCGAGTTCGACCCCTATCGCGGCGTCATCGCCTACGTGCGGATGGTCGACGGCTCCTTTCGCAAGCACGAGCCGATCCTGGCGATGCAGAACGGCACCACCGCCGACATCGACGACATCGGTTTCTTCCGCCCGGCGATGACCGGTGTCGAAGGGATGGAGGCGGGCGACGTCGGCTACCTGATCACCGGCATCAAGGACGTCACCAAGCTGCGGGTCGGCGACACCCTCACCGCGCAGGCGAACCCGGCCACCGGGCCGCTGGAGGGCTACCGCGAGGTTCGGCCGATGGTCTTCTGCGGCCTCTTCCCGATCGACACCGACCGCTACGAAGACCTCCGCGACGCGCTCGAGAAGCTCTCGCTCAACGACGCCGCCCTCTCCTGGGAGCCGGAGACCTCCGAGGCGCTCGGCTTCGGCTTCCGCTGCGGCTTCCTCGGCCTCCTTCACATGGAGATCGTGCGCGAGCGGCTGGAGCGCGAGTACGACCTCGACCTGCTGGCGACGACGCCAAACGTGCGGTACATGGTGAATCTGACCAACGGTGAGACGGTGGAGGTGCACAGCCCGACCGAGCTGCCCGACCCCGGCACGATCGAGACGATCGAAGAGCCCTACATCCGCGCCACGCTGATCTGCCCGAAAGAGCAGGTCGGTGCGGTGATGGAGCTCTGCCAGCAGCGCCGCGGCACCCACGTGGACATGCACTTCCTCAGCCCCGAGCGGGTCCAGATCCGCTACGACCTGCCGCTGGCCGAAATCGTCCTCGACTTCTTCGACCTCCTGAAGTCCTCGACCCGCGGCTACGCCTCGCTCGACTACGAGCCGATCGGCAACCGCGTCTCCGACCTGGTCAAAGTCGACATCCTCCTCGCCGGCGACCGCGTCGACGCGCTCTCGATCATCGTCTTCCGCGACTTCGCCTACGACCAGGGCAAGCGCCTGGTCGGCCGGCTGCGGAAGACGATCCCCCGTCAGCTCTTCGACGTCCCCGTGCAGGCCGCGGTCGGCTCCAACATCCTCGCCCGCGAGACCGTCAAGGCCCTGCGCAAGGACGTCACCGCGAAGCTCTACGGCGGCGACGTCACCCGCAAGAACAAGCTGCTGAAGAAGCAGAAAGCGGGGAAGAAACGGATGAAGGCGGTGGGGCGGGTGGAAGTGCCCCAGGAGGCGTTCTTGGCGGTGCTGGAGATTGACGAGTGAGGGGTCGGGCATCCCTCTTCACTCAACTTTTTCGAGATTGCTGTGAGCCGTCCGAGACTCGTGCTCGCGAAAAAGTACAAGCCGTTCAGAGGGATGCCCGACCCCTCAGCTGATCCGCGCCACGCGCTGGCCGCTTGGCCAGTTAGAGTGCCGCGCCATGGCTTTGAAAAAGGACGCGGTTGGGAAGGAATGGCCCGGGACCACTTACCAGGTGGGGCGGGAGAAGATCAGGGAGTACGCGAGCGCGCTGGGGATCGACAACCCGGTCCACTTCGACGTCGAGGCGGCCCGCGCGGCCGGCTTCCGCGACGTGGTGGCGCCGCCGATGTTCGCCGTCGTCTACAGCAGCCCGGCCGTCGGCCCGGCGATCCTCGACCCCGAGGTGGAGCTGAACTTCGCGGCGATGGTCCACGGCGGCCAGGCCTTCGAGTGGGACGAGCCCGCCTGCTCGGGCGACGAGATCACGACGAGCGCCAAATGCCTCTCGATCGAGGAGAAGGACGGCAAGGGCTTCTATGTGTTCGAGACCAACTCCGTCAACCAGAACGGCGCCCAGGTCGCTCGCGGCACCTGGACGCTGATCGTCAGGGGGGTTTGAGATGGCTGAGCTGAAAGTGGGGGACCAGGTCCCGGAGCTGCGGGTCACCCCCGACAAGTACCTGCCGCACCGCTACGCCGGCGCCTCGGGCGACTTCAACCCGATCCACATCGACGACGATTTCGCGAAGGCCGTCGGGCTGCCGCGCAACATCCTTCACGGCCTCTACTCGATGGGGCTGGTGGCGAAAGCCAACGCGGCGCTGGGCGACGGCGACCCGCGGGCGCTGAAGCGGCTCTCGGTGCAGATGCGAGGTATGGGCGTGCCCGAGCAGGAGATCGTCGTCACCGGCACGGTCAAGTCGGCTGACGGCAACCGGGTGGTGGTCGACACCGTCGCCGCTCAGGGCGAGACGGCGCTGATCAAGAACGCTGAGGCGGAATTAGAGCTTTAGGTGGTGGGGAAGGGGGCCGGGCATCCCTCTTCACTCGGATCCTTTGAGATGCGTTGCCGGGCGGTCCGTGTAACCGTGACGGCAAAGTTCCGCAAAACGTTCAGAGGGACGCCCGGCCCCCTCCCGTGGGGCGGTTCTGTTGCTTCCTAGAATGGTGGGCATGCTTTCGGAGCGGCAGGAGCTCATTCTTCGCCTGGTGGTCGAGGCTTATCTCGATTCGGCTCGGCCTGTGCCTTCGAAAGAGGTGGCTGAGCGGCATGAGGTGGGGTGGGGGGCTTCGACGGTGCGGGCTGAGTTGGCGGCTTTGGAGGCGGCTGGGTATTTGACTCATCCACACACCTCGGCTGGGCGGGTTCCGACCGATGCCGGCTACCGGCGGTATGTGGACTCGATGCTGGAATCGGGGCTGAAGCCGCCGGTGGCGAACGTCGAGCTGGAGCTGACGCGCCTGCGCCGCGAGGTGGATGAGGCGATGCGGGAGACGACCATGGCCCTCGCCCAGGTCACCGACCTGGTGGCGATCGTGACGGCGCCGCCGCCGAGCCTGACGGCGACGATCCACCGGGTCGAGGTTCTGCGCCTGCAGCCGAACAAGGTCGTCGTGATCGCGATCGCCTCGACCGGCGACGTCACCCGCCGCGTCTACGAATTCGAGCGGCCGGTCGACAGCGGTCTGGTCGAGTGGGCGTCGAGCTACCTGAACGAGCGGCTCTCGGGACTCGGCGTCGGCGCGCGGATGATCGCCTCCCGCCTTGCCGACCCCGAGCTGAGCGGCATCGAGGCCGACTTCATCGCCACCCTCGGCCGCACCTTCACCGACCTCGTCGCCGAAGAAGGAAGCGAGCTCTACCTCGAGGGGACCTCGCGGCTCCTCTCCGACGCCCACCTGCCGGACCTGCCCCGCGCCGACGAGCTGATGACGGCGCTGGAGCGGCGAGCCGACGTGCTGCGGATGCTGCGCTCCTCGCTCGACGAGCGCTCCGTCTTCTTCTGGATCGGCGGCGAGAACCCGCAGCCGGAGCTGCGCTCGGCCAGCGTGGTCGGCGCCAACTACGGGCTCGGCCACCGCAACCTCGGCGCCGTCGGCGTCGTCGGACCGCTGCGGATGGACTACGCGACCGCGATCGCCTCGGTCCGCCACGCCGCCCGCGAGCTCTCCCGCTACTTCGAGACCGTCTACTCAGACTGAGATGCCCCGCGATTACTACGAGGTCCTCGGCGTCGGCCGGGACGCGAGCGAGACCGAGATCAAGAAGGCCTTCCGACGCCTGGCGCGGGAGCTGCACCCGGACGTCAACGACCACGATCCCGAGGCGGAGGAGAAGTTCAAGGAGGCGGCCGCGGCCTACGAGGTCCTCTCCGACGCCGAGCGGCGACGCACCTACGACGCCTACGGGCACGAGGGCCTGCGCTCCGGCGGTTTCGACCCCGGCGCCGGCTTCGGCTCGATCGACGACATCCTCCAGGCCTTCTTCGGCGGCGGCGCCGGCTTCGGGTTCGGCGGACAGCGCGGCCCGGCCGCCGGCGGCGACATCGCGGTCGCGGTCGAAGTCGAGCTGACCGAGGTGGCGACCGGCGTCCGCCGTGAGATTACCTTTGACGCCGTCGCCCCCTGCGAGCACTGCCACGGCAACGGCGCCGAGCCGGGCACGCCGATCTTGACCTGCGAGCGCTGCGGCGGCGCCGGTGAGCTGCGGCAGGTGACGCGGACCCCGTTCGGGCAGATGGTCCGCGGCACCGCCTGCGACCTCTGCGGCGGCGCCGGCAAGGTCCCGCGGCAGCCGTGCGAGACCTGCGGCGGCAGCGGCCGCACCCGCCAGAGCCGGACCAGCGCGATCGAGGTCCCGGCCGGGATCGAAGACGGACAGCGGATGCGGATCGGCGGCGCCGGCCACGCCGGCGAGTCCGGCGCGCCGCCCGGCGACCTCTACGTGGAGGTGCGGGTCGCCGAGGACGAGCGCTTCGAGCGCGACGGCTCGGACCTGATCAGCGTGGTCTCGATCCCGGCGACCGAGGCGATGCTGGGGACGACGGTGTCGGTGCCGACGCTGGAGGGGGAAGAGGAGATCGAGGTTGAGCCGGGCACGCAGCCGGGGTCGGAAAAGGTGCTGCGCGGGGCCGGCCTGCCGCGCCTCAACGGCCGCCGCCGCGGCAGCCAGCGGGTGATCCTCAACGTATTCGTCCCGACCAACCTCAGCGACGAGCAGCGCGAGATCGCCGAGCGCCTCGACGGGAGCCTCGAGGACGAGAACCTCGCTCCGCGGCACGGCGAGGGGCTGTTCTCCCGAGTGCGCCGGGCCTTCGGTTGAGGGACGGCCTTTGATCCGGCTCGCGGTTCGCTGCGCCCCGGAGCAGGCGGAGCTCGTCCTCGCCGAGCTGACGGTGCTGGCGCCCAACGGAGTCGAGGAGGAGCGCGGCCCCGGCTACGTCGAGTACGCGATCTACGGCGGCGAGGGGGAGCTGCCGGAGCTGGGCGAGCTCGACGCCGCGATCGACGGCGGCCGGGTCGAGGTCAGCGCCAGCGAGATCCCCGACGACTGGGCCGACCGCTGGCGCGACTTCCACAAACCGCTGCTGGTCGCCGAGCGGCTCTGGCTGCGGCCCTCCTGGGAGCCGCCGCGGGAGGGGGCGATCGACGTCGTCGTCGACCCCGGCCAGGCCTTCGGCACGGGCGCCCACCCGACCACCCGGCTTTGCCTCGAGCTCCTCTGCGAGCTGGAGGGCGGCGGAGAGCTGGTCGACCTCGGCACCGGCTCGGGAGTCCTCGCGATCGCGGCGACCAAGCTCGGCTGGGGCCCCGTCCGCGCCTACGACCACGAGCCGGCCGCGATCGAGGCCGCGGCCGCGAACGCCGAGGCCAATGGCGTCGAGGTGCGGCCGGAGCGCATGAACCTACGAGAACAGCTCCCGGACCTCGCGCCCACCGTCGTCGCCAATATGACCGCGCCGATCCTGCTGGCCGTGGCTGAGCTGACGAGGGGGCGCGGGCGGGAGCCGGGGGAGGGGTCGGCGGACAACAGCGGGGAGGGTCCGGCGACCCCTCCCCCGGCTCCCGAAACGGTCGTCTGCTCCGGGTTGCTGCCGAGCGAGGTGGACGCGGTGGCTGCCGCGTTTGGCATCTCCGGTTTGAGTGAGGAAGACCGCCGCAGAGACGGCGACTGGGCTGCCCTCCTGCTCCGTCGCACCTGAGCTATAGGGTTCCGGCAATGGTCCTGGGGGACATCACCGGCTACAGCGTCGGCGTCTTCATTCACATCCTCGCGGTCGTCCTGGCGTTCGGCCCGACCTTCGCCTACGGGTTGATCTTCTCGGTGATGCCGAAGCATCCGCGCTCGGCGCCGGCTTTCTTCGAGGCGATCCGCAGGGTCGACACCTACCTGGTCAACCCGGGGATGATCGTCGTCCTCCTGGCCGGGATCTACGTGATGTCGGAGGGGAACTGGGACGGCGGCGAAGCGTTCATCGCCGTCGGCTTCCTCGCGATCCTGATCCTCTTCGGTCTCCAACACGCTTTCTTCCGGCCGCAGGGCCGCAAGGCGCAGGGGCTGGCCGAACGCGACCTCGAGGACGGCGACAGCTTCAGCGAGGAATTCGAAGAGATCAGCCGCAGGCTCAGCACCGTCGGGTCGATCGCCGGGCTGATCGTCGTCGTAACGATCTTCTTCATGACCGTCAAGCCCTGACGCCCTGACCGGCGCGGCTCGAGAGCTCGATCCGGCGCAGCCGATCGGCATGTTCGATTCGGGGGTCGGCGGCCTCACCGTGCTCCACGAGTGCCTCGTCTCGTTGCCGCAGGAGGACTTCCTCTACCTCGGCGACACGGCGATGTTCCCCTACGGGGACAAGGACCCGGAGGAGTTGCGGCACCGAATCTCTCGAATTGCCGAGCTGCTGCTGGACCGGGGCGCGAAGCTCTTGGTGATCGCCTGCAACACCGCCACCTCGGTTGGTGAGGGGGTGGCGCGGGCGGTTGCCGCCGAGCGTGGGGTGGAGGTGGTCCCGGTTGTCGAGCCGCAGGCGGAGATCGCCGCGGCGATCACCGCCAACGCCAGGGTGGGCGTCCTGGCGACTCCCAATACCGTCGAGAGCGGCGCCTACCGCAGGGCGCTCGAGGTGGCCGGCCGCGGCCTCGACGTGATCGAGGTCGAGGCGCCGGACCTGGCGCCGTTCATCCAGAACGGCTCGCTCTTCGACGAAGAGACGATGGCGATGGCTCGCTCCTACTGCGCCCCGCTCAAGGAGGCCGACGTCGACACCCTGATCCTCGGATGCACCCACTACCCCCTGGTGGCGCCGATGCTGCAGCGGATCCTCGGCCGCGACGTTCGGCTGGTCAGCGGCGGCCACGCGGTTGCGGCGGCGGTGCAGCGAACGCTCGAGGCGGCTGGCCTCGAGCGCGAGCCGAGGGGCGAGGGGACATACGACTTCCTCTGCACCGGCGACATCGTCGACTTCCATGCGGCCGGCACCCGCTTCCTGCAGATGCCACTGGGCGAGGTCGAGCGGGTCGAGATCTGAGTTCCGCGTCGAAGTTGGCGCGCAAATTTCACTTCCTGCGCGCCATGCGTGCGCCGCGATCTTTCAGGCTTCCGGTCATGACCGTTTTGGCAGCCAGCAATACCGTATATACTCATCCCGTGGCCAAGGTGATGATCTCCATTCCCGACCTGCTCTTGGAGCGCCTCGATCGGCGCGCCAAAGAAGCCGGGGAGACCCGCAGCGGCTTCCTGCAGCACCTCGTCCAGCGCGAGGTGGAGGCCGGGGAGCAGCAGAGACGGGAAGAGATCAAGCGGCTACTGGATCAGGTGCGAATCGAGGTCCCCGCCGATGACCCGGATGCGTGGGACGTGGCTCGCCTGATCCGCGAAGACCGGGAATCTCACTGACTTGTTTCTCGTCGATGCCAGCGTGTGGGTGGCCGCGGTGATGCCGCAGCATCCTCAGCACCGCCAAGCGGGAGGGTTCCTTGAGGCGGGAGCGCCTCTGACCGTTCTCGATCTCACTCTCTACGAGGTGGCAAACGTCGTCGCCAGGCAGTATCGGCAACCGGAAGAAGCCCGCAGGCTTGTGCAGGGGCTCCTGCGTGGATTGACCCGTTCGCCTTTGCGAGCGGACGTCGGTCTGATCGAACACGGGGTGGATTTGATGACAGAGCACGAGCTGAGCGCCTACGACGCCGCCTACGTCGCCGCCGCCCGCCGCAACGGCTGGCAGCTCGTCAGCCTCGACGTCCGCGACCTCGTCTCCAAGGGGCTGGCGGTGGCCCCCGACGCTGCCGTCTACCCTTAGGGCCGATGGCGGTTCTCGAGCAAGTCCAGGACGACGTCAAGGTGGCGATGAAGGCGCGCGATCGCGATCGCGCGTCTGCCCTGCGGCTGATCGTCGACGTGCTCCAGCAGGACGCCAAGCTCGGCAAGGGCGACGAGGTCGCGGTGCTGCAGCGCGAGCGCAAGAAGCGGGTCGAGGCGGCGGAGGCTTACGAAAAGGCGGGACGCGCCGACCAGGCGAGCGCCGAGCGCTTCGAGGCGGAGCTGATCGAGGGCTACCTGCCGCGGCAGCTCTCCGACGAGGAGCTGGCGGAGCTGGTCGCGGCGGCGGTCGAGGAGACCGGCGCCAGCGAACAGCGGCAGATGGGCCAGGTGATGTCGGCGCTGATGCCGAAGGTCGGCGGCCGCGCCGACGGCAAGCGGGTCAGCGCTGCGGTGCGAGAGAAGCTGGGTGCCTGAGAAGTTGGCGCGCAGGCAGCTGACCCTCGACAACAACGTCGCGGCCGAGCTGGCCGGCTCGGAGGACAGCGTGCTCCGAGCCCTGCGGGGGAAGCTCGGGGCCGACCTGCACCTGCGCGGCAATGTCCTGACCCTGGAGGGCGAGCCCGGCGATGTCGCCGCCGCCGCCGAGGTGGTCGACGAGATGGTCGAGCTGATCGAGCAGGGGCACGACGTCGCCCCGGGGACGATCGAAGCGGTGACCGGCGCTCTGGACGCCGAAGAGAGCCCGGCCGAGATCCTCGAGGACGTGGTCTGGCGCCATCGCAACACCAAGGTCGCGCCGAAGACGCTGAACCAGAAGCGCTACGTCGACTCGATCCGCCGCCACACGATCACCTTCGGGATCGGCCCCGCCGGCACCGGCAAGACCTTCCTCGCGGTGGCGATGGCGGCGGCGGCGCTGACCGAACGCAAGGTGCAGCGGATCATCCTCACCCGGCCCGCGGTCGAGGCCGGCGAGCGGCTCGGCTTCCTGCCCGGCGACATCCAGGCCAAGGTCGACCCCTACCTGCGGCCGCTCTTCGACGCCCTCTTCGACATGCTCGATCCCGATCGCGTCAACGGCTACTTCGAGCGCAACGTGATCGAGGTGGCGCCGCTGGCGTTCATGAGAGGAAGAACGCTTAATGATTCTTTCGTAATCCTCGACGAGGCCCAGAACACCAGCCCCGAGCAGATGAAGATGTTCCTCACGCGGCTCGGCTTCAACTCGCGGATGGTGGTCACCGGCGACGTCACCCAGATCGATCTGCCGACCGACCAGCGCTCCGGCCTGATCGCCGTCAGCGACATCCTCAGCGACGTCCAGGACATCTCCTTCGTCCGCTTCGGCGGCGAGGACGTGGTCCGCCACAAGCTGGTGCAGCGGATCGTCGCCGCCTACGACGCGCACGGCAGCCGCGATCGGGAGGCGGGCGCCGAACACGGACCGACGCCGCGCTCGTGAGCGCCGACCTGAGCGACGTTCCCGACGATCTGCGCAGCGCCGTCGCCGCGGCGCTCGCGGCCGCCGGGGTCGAGGAGGGGCACCTCGCGGTCGAGATCGTCGACGCCGAGCGGATCCGCGAGCTGAACAACCTGCACCGCGGCGTCGACGCGCCGACCGATGTCCTCGCCTTCCCGATCGACGAGATGGACCCCGTCGCCGGCCCGCGCGAGCTCGGCGACGTCGCGATCTGTCCCGAGCACTGCTCGGACGTGACCGAGGCGGCCGTCCACGGCGTCCTCCACCTCTGCGGCCACGACCACGAGACCGACGCGGGCGAGATGCTGGCGCTGCAGGCCAGAGTCCTGGCCGGGCTGCGATGACGCGCGCCGGCTTCATCGGCCTCGCCGGCCGGCCCAACGTCGGCAAGTCGACGCTGGTCAACGCCCTCGTCGGTTCCCACGTCGCGATCGTCTCCAGCCGGCCGCAGACGACCCGGCGGGCGATCCGCGGCGTCGCCACCGACCCCGAGGCGGGCCGCCAGCTCGTCCTCGTCGACCTGCCCGGGGTGCAGCGCCCGCGCGACGTCCTCACCGAGCGGATGCAGGGACGGGTCGAGCGCGAGCTGGCGGACTCCGACGTCGCCCTCGTCGTCGTCAACGGCGAGGAGGGGGTGGGGTCCGGAGACCGCTTCATCGTCCGGGCGCTGCTCGGCGCCGGGGCCGAGCTGCCGGTGATCTGCGCCGTCAACAAGGCCGACCGCCTCGGCCCCAACGAGCTGGTCCCCGTCCTCGCCGAGGCCGCCGAGCTGAAGGGGGTCGACGAGGTATTCCCGATCAGCGCCCGCACCGGCGAGGGGCTGCCGCCGCTGCTGGAGCGCCTCGGCGAGCTCGTCCCGGAGGGCCCGTACATGTACCCGCCGGAGGACCGCAGCGACCAGTCGAGCGAGCTGCTGCTCGCCGAGCTGATCCGCGAGCAGGCGCTGAACCGGACCCGCCAGGAGATTCCGCACTCGGTCGAGGTCTCGGTCCTCGAGGTCGAGGCCCGCGAGGACGGCCTCGTCACCGTCAGAGCCGAGGTCTGGGCCGAGACCGAGTCGCAGAAGGGAATCCTGATCGGCAAGGGCGGGACCAAGATCGGCGAGATCGGCAGCGCCGCCCGGCGCTCGCTCGAGCGCGAGCTGGGCGCCAAGGTCCACCTCGACCTCACCGTGCGCGTGCGCCGCAACTGGCGCCGCGACGAGGACCTGCTCGACCGCCTGGGCATCGAGTAGCAGGACGCGGCGTTTACGATTGCTCCGGTGTTCGCCGAAATCGAATTCGACCAGCAGGGGCTGGTGCCGTGCGTCGTCCAGGACTTCGCCTCCGGCGAGGTGCTGATGCTCGCCTACATGAGCGGGCAGTCGCTGGAAATGACGCTCGAGACCGGCGACCTGCACTTCCACAGCCGTTCGCGCGACGAACTGTGGAAGAAGGGCGAAACCTCCGGCAACTTCATGCACCTGCGCCAGCTCCGCTACGACTGCGACGGCGACGCGCTGGTGGCGCTGGTCGACCCGGCCGGCCCGGCCTGCCACACCGGCGAGCGCAGCTGCTTCTACCGCGAGGTGCTGGGCTCGGCCTCGCCGCGCAGGGACGCGCCGCCGGCCCCGGGCGAGCCCAACCCGGTCACCTACGAAGCGCTGCCGGCGCTGGAGCGGACGATCCGCCACCGCGCCCTGCAGCGTCCCGACGGCAGCTACACGGTCAAGCTGCTCGACGACCGCAGCCTGATCGGCGAGAAGGTCGAGGAGGAGGCGGAGGAGGTCGTCCGCGCCGCCCGCGAGGAGACCGACGAGCGGGTGGCCGAAGAGGCCGCCGACCTGCTCTACCACCTGAGCGTGCTGCTGGCCTCGCGCGGGGTCTCGCACGCCAGGGTGATGGAAGTGCTGAATGCACGTAGCGGCTGATTTCGAACTCCAGCTCGAGCCGGGCCTCGAGGAGGCGCGCGCGCTCGCCCGCGAGGGCAACGTGGTGCCGGTGCGGGCGCGGGTCGTCGACGATTGCGAGACGCCGGTCTCGGCTTTCCTCAAGCTGCGGGCCGGGGAGCCGGAGGGAGCGCCCTGCTTCCTGCTCGAGTCGGCCGAGCAGGGCCAGGTCGGGCGCTACTCGTTCGTCGGCCTGCGCCCGCGGGCGCTGCTGCGCTGGAGCGACGGCGTGCTCTCGGAGTGGAGCGGGGCCGAGCGCAGCGCGACCGCGCCGCCGACCAGGGCCGAGCCGGCGCCGGACCCCTATGCGGCGGTCGCCGAGCGGCTGCGGCAGTACCGGCCGGCGCCGGTCGCGGGGCTGCCCCCCTTCGCCGGCGGCGCCGTCGGCTTCTTCGCCTACGACCTGGTGCGGACGGTGGAGCCGCTGGGGCAGCCGAACCCAGATCCGCTCGGCCTGCCGGACATGGCGCTGATGGTGACCGACGCGATGCTGGTCTTCGACCACCTCCGCCACGAGCTGACGATCCTCTCCTGCGCCTTCGTCGAGGAGGACGGCGGCGTCGAGGAGGCGTATGAGAAGGCGGCGGCGACGATCTCCGAGATGCGCGAGCGCCTGCGGACCGCGGTGCCCGTCCCCGAGCACCCCTCGATCGCCGCGCCCCCCAAGTTCGTCTCCAACATGAAACGCGAGGAGTTCGAAGCGATGGTCGCCCGGATCATCGAATACGTCTATGCCGGCGATGCCTTCCAGGTCGTCCCCTCGCAGCGCTTCTCGGCGCCCGCCCCGGTCGAGGCCTTCTCCGTCTACCGTGGCCTGCGCGCGGTCAACCCCTCGCCCTACATGTACTTCCTCGAGTTCGGCGATTTCCAGATCGCCGGCGCCTCGCCCGAGCCGCTGGTCAAGGTCGAGGGACGCCGGGTCTCGAGCCGGCCGATCGCCGGCACCTCGCCGCGCGGCCACAGCGAGGAGGAGGACCGCCGCCTCGCCGAGCGCCTGATCAACGACCCCAAGGAGCGGGCCGAGCACGTGATGCTGGTCGACCTCGGCCGCAACGATCTCGGCCGCGTCTGCGAGTACGGCAGCGTCACGGTCGACGAGCTGATGGTGGTGGAGACCTACTCCCACGTCCTCCACATCGTCAGCCAGGTCTCGGGCACGCTGAGAGAGGGGGTGAGCGCGATGGACGCGATGCGCTCCTGCCTTCCGGTCGGCACGCTGTCGGGGGCCCCGAAGGTGCGGGCGATGCAGATCATCGACGAGCTGGAGCCGGTCAAGCGCGGGGGGTACGGCGGCGCCGTCGGCTATCTCTCCTGGAACGGCGACCTCGACACCGCGATCCACATCCGCACCGTCGTCGTCAAGGACGGCCAGCTGCACGTGCAGGCCGGCGGCGGCACCGTCGCCGACGCCGAGCCCGCTTACGAGTTCAACGAGTCGGTGAACAAGGCGCGCGCCGTCTTTCGCGCCGTCGAGGTCGCCTGCGAACAGCCGGATTGGGGTTAGGTGGAGCTATGCGCGTGCTCGTGATCGACAACTACGACTCCTTCACCTACAACCTCGTCCAGTACCTGGGAGAGCTCGGGGCCGAGGTCGAAGTCGTCCGCAACGACAAGGCGACGGTGGCCGAGCTGCTGCAGCTCGAGCCCGACCGCCTCGTCGTCTCGCCCGGTCCCTGCACGCCCGCCGAGGCCGGCATCTCCGGCGAGGCGATCAAGGCCTTCGGCGAAGCCGGCACGCCGGTGCTCGGGGTCTGCCTGGGGCACCAGGCGATGGTTGAGGCCTTCGGCGGCCGCGTCGTCCAGGGGGAGCCGATCCACGGCAAGGACGGCGAGGTCGAGCACGACGGCAAGGCGATCTACGCCGGCCTGCCGAGCCCGATGGTCGCCGGCCGCTACCACTCGCTGGTCGCCGACCCCGAGCTGCCCGAGGAGCTGGAGCTGACCGCGAGCCTCGGCGAGGTCGTGATGGGCGCGCGCCACCGCGAGCTGCCCGTGGAGGGGGTCCAGTTCCACCCCGAGTCGGTGCTCACTCCGTATGGCAAGCATCTCCTGTCCAACTTCATCGGGAAGCGAACGCAGTTGTCCCCGGATACCGGGAACAATGTTCCATCGGGAGATCTGAGCGATGCCTAACGACGTCGTCAGCCGCGCGATCGACGCGGTCTGCGCCGGCGACCACCTCACCGCCGACCACGCCTCGGCGGTGCTCGGCGAGATCATGGGGGGCCGCGCCGATCCGATCCAGACCGGCGCCTTCCTGATCGCCCTGCGGGCGAAGGGGGAGACGGTGCCCGAGCTGGTCGGGCTGGCACGGACGATGCGCGGCCTGGCAGCGCCGGTCGAGACCAGGCGCGACGACCTCGTCGACACCTGCGGCACCGGCGGCGGCCCCTCGACGTTCAACGTCTCGACCACGGCGGCGCTGGTCGCCGCCGGCGCCGGCGCCGCGGTCGCCAAGCACGGCAACCGCTCGAACACGAGCAGGTGCGGCTCGGCGGACCTGCTGGAGGCGCTCGGGGTGAACGTCGAGATCGAGCCGGCGCAGGTCGGTCGCTGCATCGATGAGGTGGGCTTCGGGTTCATGTTCGCTCCCAAGCACCACGCGGCGATGGCGCACGTCGTTCCCGCCCGCAAAGCGCTCGGGGTGCGGACGATCTTCAACTTCCTCGGGCCGCTGACCAACCCCGCCGGCGCCAACCGGCAGCTGCTCGGGGTTGCCGACCGCCACTACCAGGAGACGCTGGCCGAGGCGCTGATCGGGCTCGGCAGCGAGCGGGCGCTGGTCGTCTCCGCCGAGGACGGCCTCGATGAGCTCTCGCTCGCGTCGCCGACGCGGGTGATCGAGGTCGCCGACGGCAGCACCTCGGAGTGGTTCGTCGAGCCGGGGCAGCTCGGCCTGGCGCCGGCCGAGCTGGAGCGGGTCGGCGGCGGCACCCCGGAGGAGAACGCGGCCGTCACCCGTCGGGTCCTGGCGGGCGAGCCGGGGGCGCATCGCGACCTCGTCCTCCTCAACTCCGCCGCGGCTCTCTATGTCGGCGGTCTCGCGGCTGACCTCGCAGACGGGGTCGCCAGGGCCGCCCAGGCGATCGACTCCGGGGCGGCAGCGAACGTGCTGGAGCGCCTGATCGCGGCAACGGCCGCCCCCGCTGTCTAGGCTTTCGGATTCAAGTGGGAATGATGGAGCAGCTCATCACCGGGGCTCGAGAGGGGGTGGAGGCGCGCCGCCGCGACCTCTCCCAGGCCGACCTCGAGTCGCGACTCTCGGCTCGAGTGGAGGACCGTCCCTTCAACGAGGCCCTGGTCCGGCCCGGGCTTTCGCTGATCGCCGAGTTCAAGCGCCGCTCGCCCAGCGCGGGACTGCTCGCCGGCCAGGACGTCGACGTCGCCGGCCAGGTGGCGGCCTACGAGCGCGGGGGCGCCGCCGCGCTCTCGGTCCTCACCGACGAACCCCACTTCGGCGGCTCTCTCGCCGATCTGCGGGCCGCACGTGCCGCCAGCAGCCTGCCGATCATCCGCAAGGACTTCATCGTCGACCCCTACCAGCTCTACGAGGCGGCGGTGAACGGCGCCGACGCGGTGCTGTTGATCGTCGCCGCGCTCGGCGATGAGGACCTGCGGTCCCTCTACGAGGAGGCGCGCTCGATCGACCTCGACTGCCTGGTCGAGGTCCACGACGGCGAGGAGCTGGAGCGGGCGCTGGAGGCCGGCGCCGAGGTGATCGGGATCAACAACCGCAGCCTCGACGACATGAGCGTCGAGATCGCCACCACCTACGAGCTGATGCCGACCGTCCCCGCCGGCAAGACCGTGGTCGCCGAGAGCGGCATCTCCGGCCGGGGAGAGCTGGAGGAGCTGGAGCGGGTCGGCGTCGACGCGGTCCTGATCGGCGGCGCCCTGATGGCCGCCCCCGATCCCGAGGCCAAGGTTCGGGAGCTGACCGGCACTGACGAAAGCACCCGCGAACACCTGGTCTGAGCGCCGAGACGGCGGCAGCCCGCTAATTTAGAAAAAATTAGAAGAGCATTTAAGGAAGGGTCACCTCCTTAAGCGACTCTGTCACCGATGTCCAAGCTCAACCAGAAACTCCGCGGTCCCTTCGGCTCCGCTCTCCTTGGGGGCCTGGTCGTCGCCGTCCTCGGCTGGATCGCGCTCGCTGCCGGCGTGGTCCAGTCGGACGGTGGCACGACGACCACCGTCGCCGCGCCGATCACGGCGCCGGTCGACAGCAAGTCCGCGGACGACTCCGCCAACGTCGTCAACCAGATCTACAGGGCCGACGGCCAAGGCGTCGCTTTCATCGAATCCCAGATCGATTCGCAGGAAGGCGAAGGATTCAATCCCTTCGGGGAAGTCGAACCCGAATCCGGGGGCACCGCCACCGGCTCGGGATTCGTGATCGACGGCGAAGGGCACATCCTCACCAACAACCACGTCGTCGAAGGCGCCAGCAAGGTGACGGTCAAACTCGGCGACTCCGAAAAGACCTTTGACGCCGAGGTCGTCGGCACCGACCCCGCCACCGACATCGCCCTGCTGAAGGTCGAAGCCCCCGACAGACAGCTCCAGCCGCTGACGCTCGGTCGCTCCGCCGAGATGGAAGTAGGCGACCCGGTGGTCGCGATCGGCAACCCGTTCGGCCTCGACCGCACCGTCACCAGCGGCATCGTCTCCGCCCTGCAGCGCCAGATCCAGGCCCCGAACGGGTTCTCGATCTCGCACGTGATCCAGACCGACGCCGCGATCAACCCCGGCAACTCCGGCGGGCCGCTGATCAACGCCGCGGGCGAGGTGATCGGCATCAACGCCCAGATCGCCACCGGCGGCGGCGGCAACGGCAACGTCGGTATCGGCTTCGCGATCCCGATCGACACCGTCCGGGCCGAGATCGAGCAGCTGAAGACGAAGGGCGAGGTCGAACACGCCTTCATCGGGATCAGCGGCGGCACCATCACCTCCGAGCTCGCGAAGGCGCTGAACCTGCCGGTCGACGAAGGGGTGATCGTGCAGTCCGTCGCCAAGGACGGTCCGGCCGACAAGGCCGGCATCGAAGCCGGCGGCACCTCGGCGACGATCAACGGCGAAGAAGTGCGGCTCGGCGGCGACATCATCACCGAAGTCGACGGCGAGAAGCTGAAGAGCATGGAACAGCTCGTCGAAATCATCCAGGCGCACGAGCCCGGCGACGAACTGGAGCTGAAGATCCTCCGCGACGGCAACGAGAAGACCGCCGACGTCACCCTGGTCGCGCAGCCCGACGAAAACGAATAGGGAATTCGTCAGGATCGGAGGGGGTGGGGACCGTCCTTCGCGTACGCTGGGGGTTGTGCGGGTGAAGTTCTGCGGCATAACCAATCTCGATGACGCAGCTGAGGCTGTGCGGCTGGGGGCTTGGGCTGTGGGGTTGATCCATTTCCATGGCAGTCCCAGGGACGTCGACCGGGGAGTGGCGGCGGAGGTGGCTGCTGCGTTTAAGCGCAAGTGCGAGGTGGTGGGGGTGTTTGTCAATCCCACGCTGGATGAGGTGGCTCGGGCGGTGGAGGATGAGGGGCTGACGATGGTGCAGCTGAACGGGGCCGAGGGTGTTTCCTTCTGCGCCGAGGTGAAGCGGCGCACGGGGCTGAAGGTGGCGAAGGCGGTGCACGTCGCCAGCGCCGCCGACGTTCACGGTGCCGAGGCTTTCCGCACCGATTTCCACCTCTTCGACCGGCGCGGCAAGGGGGTGTGGGGCGGGACCGGGGAGAGCTTCGACTGGGAGCTGCTGCGCGACCACCGCTCCGAAGTGCCGGCGATCCTCGCCGGCGGCCTGCGCCCGGAGAACGTCGCCGACGCGATCGTCGTCACCCACCCCTACGCGGTCGACGTCGCCAGCGGGGTCGAGCTCGAGCCGGGGCGCAAGGACCACGCGGCGATGGAGGCCTTCTTCGAGGCCGCGAACTCGGTCGGCGCCAGCGCATGAGCGCGATCGAGGAGAGGTTCGGCCCCTACGGGGGCCGCTACGTGCCGGAGACCCTGATCCCGGCGCTCGACGAGCTCGGCGCCGCCTGGGCGGAGGCGCGCGAGGACGAGGGGTTCATGGGGCGGCTGCGGCAGCTGCGCCGCGACTTCATCGGCCGCCCGACGCCGCTGTACCTGGCCGAGCGCCTCTCGGAGCGGGTCGGCTCGCGGGTGTACCTGAAGCGCGAGGACCTTGCCCACACCGGCGCCCACAAGATCAACAACGCCGTCGGCCAGGCGCTGCTGGCGGCGCGGATGGGCAAGCCGCGGGTGATCGCCGAGACCGGTGCCGGCCAGCACGGGGTGGCGACCGCTACCGCGTGCGCTCTGCTCGGGCTCGAATGCGTCGTCTACATGGGCACCGAGGACATCCGCCGCCAGGCGCCCAACGTCGAGCGGATGAAGCTGCTGGGGGCCGAGGTGGCGCCGGTCGAGGCCGGCGCCCGGACCCTGAAGGAGGCGGTCAGCGCCGCGATCCGCGACTGGGTCGCCAGCGTCGCCACCACCCATTACGTGATCGGCTCGGCGGTCGGCCCGGCGCCCTACCCGGCGCTGGTCCGCGACCTGCAGCGGGTGATCGGCGAGGAGGCGCGCGAGCAGGCGCTGGCGGCGGAGGGCTCATTGCCCGCCCGGGTGGTCGCCTGCGTCGGCGGCGGCTCCAACGCGATCGGAATCTTCACCCCCTTCGTCGAGGACGCCGAGGTGGCGCTGGTCGGCGTCGAGGCGGCGGGGGAGGGGCTGGAGACGCGGCGCCACGGCGCCTCCCTGCAGGGCGGGGTCACGGGCGTCCTGCACGGCTCGCTCTCCTCGGTGATCGCCGACGAGGAGGGGCAGATCCTCGAGGCGCACTCGATCTCGGCCGGGCTCGACTACCCGGGCGTCGGGCCCGAGCACGCCCAGCTTCGCGACAGCGGCCGGGCAAGCTACGTGGCGGTGACCGACGAGCAGGCGCTGGGAGCCTTCAGCGAGCTGGCGCGGCTGGAGGGGATCATCCCGGCGCTCGAGTCTTCGCACGCGGTCGCCTGGCTGATGGAGAACCCGCTCGAGGGGGACGGCTTCGACGTCCTCTGCCTCTCCGGCCGCGGCGACAAGGACATGGCTGAGGCCACGGCTCGTTTGAAACCGCCGGGTGAGGTGCTGCCGTGAGCGTCGCGGGGGGGAGCCGGGGGAGTCTCGGCGGACAACAGCGGGGAGGGTCCGGCGAGACTCCCCCGGCTCCCCAGGCCACGGTGGGCGGCGAAGAGCGCATCGCGGCGGCCTTCGCCTCGGCGAAAGCTGAGGGGCGGGCGGCGCTGATGCCGTACATGATGGCCGGCTATCCCGATCGCGAGACCGGGCTGGCGGTGGCGGCCGCCTACGCGGACTCCGGGGCGGACCTGGTCGAGCTCGGGGTCCCGTTCTCCGACCCGCTGGCCGACGGGCCGACGATCCACGCCGCCGCGACCGAGGCCCTGGAGGCGGGGGCGACGCTGGCGACGGCGCTGGAGGCCTGCCGATCGATCTCCGACCGCGTGCCGGTCATCTTCATGGCCTACGCGAACATGGTCCTCGCCCACGGCGGCTCGCGCGAGTTCGCGGGGATGGCGCGGGTGGCGGGCGCCGCCGGGGTGATCGTTCCCGACCTGCCGCTGGAGGAGGCGGGCGAGGTGCGGGAGAACTTCGGCGCCGAGGGGCTGGCGCTGGCGCCGCTGCTGGCGCCGACGACGCCGGCCGAGCGGCGCAAGCGCATCTGCGAGTCGGCCCGAGGTTTCGTCTACGTCGTCTCGACCGTCGGCACCACCGGCGAGCGGGCCGAGATCCCGGCGGCGCTGAGCGAGCTGGTCGAGGCGACCAGGGCCGACTCCGAGGTGCCGGTCGCCGTCGGCTTCGGGATCGGAACCCCCGAGCAGGCCGCGCGGGTGGGGGGGATCGCCGACGGGGTGATCATCGGCAGCCGCCTCGTCCGCGCCGCCGGCGAGGGAGGATCGCCCGAGGGCGCGGCCGACGCGGTCGCCTCCTTTCTCAGCGAGACGCGCGTCGCCCTCGCTGGATAGGATGCCGCGCGATATGGGAATGGTCGTGACCCTCTTCCTCGCGATCGCCGCGATGGTGATCGGCTACGCCGCCTTCGGGCAGGGCGGCGGCGTCGCCGGCATTGTCTTCTTCGGCGTGCTCCTGATCGGCGCAGTGATCCGCACCCTGCAGCCGCGCTAGCCGGCGTATCTCGGCGTCCTCGGTCGCTCGCGTGCGGAGCACGCCACGCTCCCTGCGTCCTTGATCTACTTGGCTAGCGCGGCTGCAGGCTACGAACGGGTGGAAATTACCTGGAGGTACTCGGCCTCCAGCACCATTCCGCGCTCGCCCGCGGTGTTGGCGCCTTCGAGGAACGAGCGCAGGTCGTCGGTCAACGCCTGCTCGCCCTCCGGGCCGACCCGTTCGTAGGCCGTCTGGGTCGGGCCGAAGTAGGTGCGGAAGAACTCGATGTAGTGCTCGGGGGAGCGGAAGGGCTGGCGGGAGATGCGGCGCTCGAAGCGGATCTCGGCGACGCCGTCGCCGAGCAGCTCGCGGACGCCGTCCTCGGTGCCCCAGCGCAGCGGCGATTCGACCCCGGGCGGCGGCGGCGCGTGCTTGCTGATCGTCTGGAACATCGTCCCGACGCTGCCACTTGGCGTCCAGTTGGCCATGCCGATCCGCCCGCCCGGTTTGGTCACACGCAGCAGCTCCGCGGCGGTTTTGGGCTGGTCGGGGGCGAACATCGCCCCGAAGATCGACATCGTCACGTCGAAGCTGCCGTCGTCGAAGGGCAGGTCCTGGGCGTCGGCCTCGACGAACTCGACGTCGAGCCGCTCGGCCGCGGCCCGCTCCCGTCCGCGCTCCAGCAGCGCCGGCACGTAGTCGGCGCCGATGACCCCGCCCCAGCTCCGCCGTGCCGCCGAGATCGCGCCGTTGCCGCTGCCGCAGGCGACGTCCAGCACGCGCTCGTCGGGGACGATGTCGAGCGCCTCGGCGAGGTTCTCGCTGGCGTTGAAGACGATCCCGGCGACCATCGCGAAGTCGCCTTTGGACCAGATCCCCTGCTGGACTTGCGTGACTGCTCGAAGGTCCGGTGCGTCGTTCATGGAAGCCACCCTCTCACGTGAAGAAGCGTTTCGCTATCTCCAGCATCCCCAGGTCGACCTGCTTGACCTTGACCGCTTCCTCCAGCGGCACCGCGACCATCTTCGTTCCCTGGATCGCCGCCATCTTCCCGAATTCGCCGGCCTGCGCCATCTCGTAGGCGTGGGCGCCGAAGCGCGAGGCGAGCACGCGATCGGTCGAGGTGGGGGTGCCGCCGCGCTGGACGTGACCGAGGACGGTGACCCGGGTCTCGTAGCCGGTGCGCTTCTCCAGCTCCATCGCCAGCGCCGCCGCGATGCCGCCAAGCCGAGGATAGCCGTACTCGTCGCTGTCCTTGACCGGCTGGACCAGCCGTTCCTCGCCGCTTTCGAAGGCGAGCTTCGCCCCCTCCGCGACGACGATGATCGAGAAGTCCTTGCCGCGGTCGTGGCGGCGGGTGACGTCGCCGCAGATCTCCTCGACGGTGGTCGGCTGCTCGGGGATGACGATGCAGTCGGCGCCGCCGGCGAGGCCGGCGTAGGCGGCGATCCAACCGGTGCTGCGGCCCATCACCTCGACGACCATGATCCGGTCGTGCGATTGGGCGGTGGTGTGGAGGCGGTCGATCGCGTCGGTGACGATCTGCACCGCGGTGTCGAAGCCGAAGGTGAAGTCGGTGCCGCCGACGTCGTTGTCGATCGTCTTCGGGACGCCGACGAGCGGCAGGCCGCGGTCGGCGTGGAGCTGGCGGGTGATCTCCATCGTGTGCTCGCCGCCGATCGCGACGACGGCGTCGAGGCGCTGCTCGGCGAAGGCCTCGGCGACCTGGTCGACGGCGCCCTCGCGGATCGGCTCGAAGCTCGAGGTGCCGAGGATCGTTCCGCCCTGGTGGAGGATGCCGGAGACGCGGCGCATGTCCAACGGCACGTAGTCGTCCTCGGCGAGGCCGCGGTAGCCGCGGCGGATTCCGATCGCCTCGTCGCCGCACTGGATCGCCGAACGGGCGACGGCGCGGATCGCCGCGTTCAGCCCGGGGCAGTCCCCCCCTGCGGTCAGGACTCCGATTCGCATTGCGCGAGTTTAGGAGGGCGCGGGGGGAATCGGGCTTAGGATCATCGCTCATGTCGCGCCGCGCCGCCGCCCTGATCCTCGCCCTTGCCGCGGCCGCGCTCGCGAGCGGCTGCGGCGAGGAGGGGGCTGCGAGCGGGGCGACCGTGCGGGTGTACCTCAGCGCGCCGATGCGTGGTGAGGAAGCGCAGGCGGGGCGCCGCCTCTGCGAGGAAGCGCGGGAGCAGGCTGCGCAGCGGCCTGGGGGGGAGGATCTGGAGGTGCGGGTGGTTTGCCTCGACGCGGCCGGGCCGAATGGGCGTTGGACGCTGGCGCAGGTCGGCGACAACGCGCGGCGGGCGACTGAGGACTCGACCGCGATCGCCTACGTAGGTGAGCCGGACCCGCTGGCGCGGCGGCAGTCGCGGCCGGTCCTCGAAGCGGCGGGGATCGCATCGCTCGCAGGTCTCTCGGGGCGGGAGGCGATGGCGAAGGTCGAAGCGGCGATCGAGGAAGGCGACACGAGCGATCCCCGCGTCGCGGTCTTCGACGCGCTCGGCTAATGGTCCTTCCCGGCCGAACTGCATCAACTTCTGCATCTGCTGGGGGGGAAAGTTGATGCAGTTCGGCCTCGCACGTGTGTCTGTGGTGGTGCCGACGCGGGAGCGGCCGGAGGCGTTGCGGCGCTGTCGGGAGGCGCTGGAGGCGCAGTCGGTCCCGGTCGAGGTGGTGGTCGTCGAGGACATCGAGGGACGAGGGCCGGCCTGGGCGCGCAACGAGGGGGTGCGACGGGCGAGAGGCGAGATCGTTTGCTTCACCGACGACGACTGCGAGCCGGAGCCGGGCTGGGCGGAGGCGCTGGCGGGACCGATCCTGGCCGGTGAGGTGGAGGCGGGGACCGGTCCGGTGACGATGGGCGGGGGTGCTACCGCAGCGGATCGCGCTTGGGAGGCGATCGTCCGGTACCTGCAGGCGAGCTCGGCCGCGCCCGGAACCGCGTCGCCGGGGTTTGCCGTCACCGCGAGCCTCGCCGCCAGGCGGTCCCTGCTCGAGCGACTTCCCTTCGACGAGTCGTTTCCAGCGGCTGCGGGCGAGGACCGAGACTGGGGCCAGCGTGCAGCGGGGGAGGGGGCGGTGCCGCGCTTCGTCCCGGGTGGGGCGGTGGTCCATCAGAGCGGGTCGAGCGTGCGCGAGTTCCTCTGCCAGCAGTACCGCTACGGACGGGGCGCAGCCCGGTATCGGAGAGCCAGGGCGGGGCGCCGCCCCGGCTCCATCGCGTTTTACCTCGCCCTGATCCGCGCGGGCTTCGGCGCCGGTCCCGGTCCGGGCCTCCTGGTTATCGCCGCGCAGGCCGCCACCCTGGTCGGCGCAGCCCGCGAGACCGCGGAAATACGTCTACACGACACCTTTTTGCGGTTTCGGCGTTAGCGCTCGAGCAGCGGGTCGCCGCTGAGGCCCTCGAGCGGCACGTCAGACATCGCGGCGACGGTCGCGGGGATGTCGCTGATGCGGGCGGGGCGGCTCAGTTGACGCAGCCGGCCCGCGCGGGGGGCGAGGATCGCCCAGGCATCGCCGTCGGTGTGGTTGCCGGTGCGGCCGCTGCCGTGACCCCGGCGGTGGACGCTGCCGAAGCGGGGGGAGTGGACGGCGGGCAGCACGACCGAGGGGGTCGGGCGCCAGCGCACGACCAGGTCCGGCAGGCGGTCCGCGGCGCGTCCCTGCCAGCGCTCCGCCACCTCGTCGACGGCCACCACCGCCGGCTCGCCGTCGGGGTCGCGGAAGTCGAGCAGGCCCTCGCGGATCTGCGCCACCAGCTCCGCCGCCTCGCCGTCGCCGACGATGCCGTCGCGCTCGCGGCCGACGCGGTTGAGGCTGACGTAGCCCTGGTTGTCGGCGGGGTGGGCGAAGGCGCGGGTCGTGGACCAGTCGATCCCGCGCAGCTCCAGGCGCGCCGTCAGCTCGAGCGCCAAGCGGTCGGGCATCGCGGCGGCGATGCGCGAGCGCAGCCGGCCGGAGAGAGCGGCGCGCAGCCGCCAGATCGCACCCGAATCGGAGTCGACCGGGTTCCGTGGTTCCTTTGTCGCCTCCTGGGCAACAAAGGAACCAGGCGACGACTGGGGGCCGGCGAGGACGGCGCTCAGCATGCCCGGCAGCAGGTCGGCTCGGCTGGTGTTCTGGTCCATTCCCAGCACCGAGCAGACGATCACGTCGCACTCGTCGGGAAGCGCCTCGAGGACGCGCCCGAGCTGGGCGTCGACCTCCTCGTAGATCTCGTCCAGGGCGCCGTCGAGCTGCTCGCGCTCGGCCGCCGCGATCGTGCTCTCGTCGACGTAGGGAGGCACTTCCCAGAGCCGGTGTCCGGCCAGGTGCGGCGCCGCGAAGACGATCCAGGCGAGGTCGAAGGGACGCGCCCGCAGCCGTTCGATCGCGAGGTCGGCGACCCGGCGCGGCGCCTGCAGAAAGCGCTCGCGCAGACGGCGCAGCTCGCGGGGGGTTTGGGCGCCGAAGACCTCGGTCACGTCCGGCGGCCGTCCCTGGCGCCGCCGCGGCTCGCGGTCGCCGCCCTCGGGCACCGACCAGCGCTCGAGCACGACCCGCTCGCGCATCCCCCAGCCGCAGAACAGCTCTCCCCGCGCCCCGTGGGGGCGGTGGCACTCGTAGGGATCGACCGCGAGGGTGCTGCGGCCGCCGTGGCCGAGGCGGTCCCAGATCGGGGGCGGCGCCTCGAAGCTCGCCGCCAGTCGCACCCGCTGGTCCTCCGTCGCCCATTGGAAGGGGTAGAAGAGCCCGTGGTCGCCGACCTCGACCCCGCGGTAGAGGTCCTGGTAGGCGCTGGCCGGGAAGTGCTCGGCGGGGGTCTCCAGCTCCAGCCGCGTCCCCTGCCGGCGCAGCGCCGCCAGGTGCGGCAGCCGGCCTTCGCCTTCCAGGCGGGCCAGCAACGAGGCGCTGGCGGCGTCGAACTGGATGACCGCGATCACGCCGAGGCTCCCGCCAGGGGCGCGAGCGTGACCTCGGCCCCTTCGAGCTCGGCCGAGCGCCTGGCGGCTTCGATCACCGCCATTGCCGTTACGCCGTCGGCGGCGGTTGCGGGGGGGCGGTGGGGGTGTCCCCGCTGGAGAACAGATTGGGGAGGCTCCAGCGGGGACATCCCCACCGCCCGGGTCGCCTCCAACTGACGCCGGAGGGACAGGACCAGTGGGTCTGGTCGCCCGAGGAGAGATGAGAAGCGGCTGGGGAGGCCGCCCCAGGTCCACTGGGCCAGTTGCTTGCCGGTGCGGTTGCGGACCGTTACCGCCTCCCGGTGGGAGCGGTCAGTGGCGCAGGCGATGCGGGCGCGGCCGCGGGTGAGCTCCAGCTCGAGGGAGGCGCGCTCGGACTCGATCCGCGCCCGCCGCACCGCGATCGGGGCGGCGTCGCTGAGGTAGCAGGCGAGGTCGATCAGGTGGATGCCGGCGTCTAGCAGCGCCTCGTCGTCGGCCTGGTGCGCGCCCCAGGCGCCGCGCTGGAAGCGCAGCTCGAGGTCGAGCTCGAGCCAGCCCTCGGCGGGGATGGTCTCGCGCGGCTCGTGGCTTTGCAGGAAGCGGCGATTGAAGGCGACGAGTGGCTGCGGGTCCAGCGCCGCGAGCCGCTGCGCCTCGGCGAGGTTCGGGGCCGGAGGCTTCTCCACCAGCGAGCGGACGCCGGCGGCCGCCGCTTCCTCGGCAAGGGCGAGGTGATGGGCGGCGGGGGCGGCGATGACGAGCAGGTCGATCGGTGCGGCCGCAAGCAGCTCGGCGGCGGTGGCGAAGACGGGTACTTCGCCGCCGCTTTCACGTGCCCAAAGCTCGGCGCGCTCCCGCCGGCGTCCGGCGTCGGGGTCGGCGAAGCCGGCGATCGTGACTCCCTCGGTGGCCAGGGCCGCAGGTATGTAGCCGCGCTCGGCGATGCGGCCGCAGCCTGCTATTCCCAGCCTCATTTCCGTGCTCCCTCGGCGAGGTGGAGGGCGACGGCGACCGGCACCGAGACGGCGGCGCTGAGCTGGTGCAGCTGGTGCAGGCCGATCCCGGCGACGAGCAGCCGGGCGCCGCCGCGGCGGGCGAGCAGCGCGTAGAGGCCGCGGTCGAGGGCGAGGTTGGCGAGAAGGGCCGCGGCCGCCGCACGGGGCCGGTGGGTCAGCAGGGCGCCGAGCAGCGCGACGCTGGTCGCGGCGCTCGCCCGCCGCTTCCAGCCGAGGTTGAGGGCGGTGCTGCCGGATCGCTCGCGCAGCAGCAATCGCGCCCAGGGGACCCCGCGCCTGCCGAGGTCGGTGCGGACCATGTCCGGCACCGTCCAGCGCTTGAGGTGGCGGCCGCGGATCCGCGGGTCGAGGAGGATGCGCGACCCGCGCCGGCGCAGCCGCATTCCCAGCTCGATGTCCTCGACGCTCGCCTGGGGAAAGGCTTCGGCGTCGAAACCCCCGGTGGACCGGAAAGCATCCCGCCGCACCGCGCCCAGCCCGGCCCAGAAGGTCTCGGCCTCTCCGGCCGCCTCGGCGTGGACGTGATGGTGGAGGAGGTTCCGGTACCGGGAGGCGAGCCCGGGATCGGCGGGGTCGTCGTCGTAGGCTCCGAAGACGGCGCCGAGATCGGGGTCATCCCGGAAGTGGCGCTCGATCCTGCCCAGCGCGTCGGCGTCCACCTCGACGTCGGAATCGACGAAGACGAGCACGTCAGCGGTCGCGCCGGCGCTGCCGAGGTTGCGCGCGGCGGCGGGCCCCGCGCCGGCGGGCCACCGCTGCACGACCAACTCGTCGGCGCCGCGCTCGCTCGCCTCCAGCGCCGCCAGGCAGCGCTCCAGGGTGGAGGGTTCGTTGGTCGCGGGGACGACGACGGCGAGGGTGGGAGCGGAACCGCGAGGCTGGCGCGGGTCCGGGGAGGAGGCCGGCATTAGGGATACCTAATAGCATCTCCGCACCCGATGACGGCGCCCGCCTCCAGACCGGAATCCGCGCCCGTCGCCGTGCTCGGAGCCGGTCCCGCCGGCCTCACCGCCGCCTACCGGCTGGTACAGCGCAAAATCCCGGTCGTCGTTTTCGAGGCCGGAGAGGAGGTCGGTGGCCTGGCGCGGACGGTTGTCCGCGATGGCTACCGCTTCGATCTCGGCGGGCATCGCTTCTTCACCAAGAGCCGAGAGGTCGAGGCGCTCTGGGATGAGCTGCTGGGGCCGGAGCTGCTGGTGCGGCCACGGCTCTCGCGCATCTACTGGCGCGGTCGCTTCATCGAGTACCCGTTGCGGCCGGCCGACGTCTTCGCCAAGGTCGGGCCGCTGGAGCTGGCCCGCAGCCTCGGCTCCTACGCCCGCGCCCGCCTCCGCCGCCGCGGCGAGGCCGAGACCTACGAGGACTGGGTCAGCGACCGCTTTGGCCGCCGCCTCTTCGAGCTTTTTTTCAAGACCTACACGGAGAAGGTCTGGGGTGTGGGGACCGACGAGCTGCGGGCCGAGTGGGCGGCGCAGCGGATCGCCGACCTCTCGCTCGCCTCAACGCTGCGGGCGGCGCTGCCGGGGCGCGGCGAGACGCCGAAGAGCCTGATCGAGCAGTTCCGCTACCCACGGCTGGGGCCGGGACAGATGTGGGAGGAGATGGCGCGGCGGATCGAGCGGGGCGGCGGCGAGATTCGCCTCGGCGCCGCGGTCGAAGGGCTCGAACACGAAGGCGGCCGTTTGACCGCGGTCCGCGCCGGCGGCGAGCGGCTGGAGGTCAGCGCCGCGATCTCCTCGATCCCGCTGCGAACGACGGTTGGGGTCGCTGAACCGGCGCCGTCGCGGCGGGTGACTGTCGCCGCCGCGGGGCTGCGCTACCGCGACTTCCTCACGGTGGCGCTGCCAATCGACGGCGAGCCGCCCTTCCCCGACAACTGGGTCTACGTCCACGACCCGCGGGCGCGGGTCGGCCGGATCCAGAACTTCCGCGCCTGGAGCCCCTGGATGACCCCCGACCCGCGCCGCTCCTGCCTCGGGCTCGAGTACTTCTGCTTCGAAGGCGATGAGCTTTGGTGCGGCGACGACGAGGAGCTGGTCGAGCTGGGCCGAGGCGAGGTCGCCTCGCTGGGGCTGGTCGACCCGGAGCGGGTCGTGGGGGGGCACGTCGTCCGCGTCCCCAAGGCCTACCCCGTCTACGACGCCGAGTACGCCGGCCGGGTCGAGCGGATCCGCGGCTGGCTCGACGGGATCTCCAACCTGCAGCAGATCGGCCGCAACGGCCTCCACAGGTACAACAACTCCGATCACTCGATGCTGACGGCGATGCGGGCGGTGGAGAACCTCTGCGACGGCGCCGGGCACGACGTCTGGGCGGTGAATGCGGACAGCGCCTATCACGAGAGCGCCGAGCCGGAAGAGCAGCCGTATCGGGTGGCGCCGGAGACGCCGGCTATGGCTCGGGCGTTGGCGGAGCTGGATTAGCTGGCGGGGGGTGGGGAGGCCGGTGGGGGTCGTTCGGAGCACCTCCGCCGGGAGGTACGGGATTGGCTGACGCCTCGGGCGTCAGTGGCCCGGCTCCATGCTGAGTACCTCACGACCCCCACCGGCCTCCCCTCATCGTTCAGCTGAAGGACAGGGAAGCTGGGTGGCGCGCCAGGCGCCGGCGGAGGCGAGGACGTCGCCGTTGAGAGGTTTGGCGGAGAGGGCGGTGCCGTACTTGGGGTTGCGGCGGACCGGGACGGCGGTGATGGGTTCTTCGAGCTTCCAGGCGGTGGCGGTTTGGGGGCGGACCTGGGTTTGTTTGACGATGTCGTTGCAGGCGAGCAGGGGGGGCTTGCCCGTCTTGTCGATGAGGTCGAAGAGGTGGTTGAGGGAGTGGGTTTGGCGCTCGACGACGTCCAAGTCTCCCGGCACCTGCGCGGCGCGCCAGGCGAAGCCGGCGACGGCGAGGAGGAGGGCCGCCAGCACCAGCACCCGCTGCGGGGCCCCCGAAAAAAGTCCGCCGGACCTTTGTCCCGCATAGCGGGCAAAAGGTCCGGCGGACCCTGTTTCGGAGGCGGTGCGGGCTAGGCCGACGGCGCCGAGGACGGCGACGATCGCGGTGGCGGGGGCGAGGAAGCGGGGGAGGCCGGCGAAGCCGGCGACGGCCATCAGGGCCACGAGCAGGACCCAGGCGGCGGCGCCGGCGAGGAGGATCGCGAGGGGGCGGTCGGCGGCGCGGGGCGCTTTTGTAAACCACCGGTTGACAAAGTCGCCCTGCCAGAGGAGGAGGGCGAGGCCGAGCCAGCAGGCGGCGAGGGGCGCGGCGAGGGTTCGTCCGAGGACCGCGAGGCCGTCGAGCGGCTCGACCCCGCCGGCGCGGGCGGTTTCGCCGCCCTCGAGCGGGTTGCCGGCGCCGAGGAGGTCGGGGACGAACCAGGCGAGCGGGACCAATATCGCGACGACGATCGCGGCGGCTCGCAGGCGCGATCGGTCCTTGCTTGCGTAATAGGCCCAGAGCGCCAGAAAGGGCCAGCATTCGGGCCGCAGCAGCGCCGCCGCGGTCCCCAGGCCCAGGACCCACCTGGGCCGCTCGTCGAGCGCCGCCCAGATTGATCCCAGCACCAGCGCCACCAGCAGCGGCTCGGAGAGCCCGCCGGTGAACTGGCGCAGCGGCGGCGTGAAGGAGTCCCCGGTCAGCGCCACCGAGCCCGCCGCCAGCGCCGCCGCGGCCCAGCGCCAGCGCCCCGTTCCCTCGCCGCTCAGCCGCGCCGCCAGCAGCCCCGCCAGCAGCGGCGCGCAGATCCAGCCGGCGCGGGCGATCAGCAGCCAGCCGTCCGGCGCCGCGTCCCCGAGCAGCGATAGGGGGGCGTCGATCAGTACCGGCAGCGGCTTCCAGGAGGGGCCGGCGGCGGTCTCGAGATTGCCCTGCAGCAGCTCCCGCCCCCAGACGAGCCAGGCCCAGGGGTCGTAGACCGGGAGGTGGGGGAGGGCGAGCGAGACCGCGGCGAGCGCGATCGCTGTCGCCACCGCCAGCGCCGGGTGCAGCCGCGGGCTCACGAGCTCAGGACGGCGCCGCGCCCTGCTCGCTCAACAGGTAGACCGGGATCGCGGCGACGGCCAGCAGGACCAGGGCCGGGATCGCGCTCGCCTCGTAGAAGCCGTAGGTGGTCTGCGTCCAGATGTCCGTCGCCAGGGTCTTGAACCCGATCGGGGAGAGGATCAGCGTCACGGTCAGCTCCTTCATCGCGTGCAGGAAGACGAGCGCCGCGCCGGCCATCATGCCGCCGCGGGCGAGCGGGATCGTGATCGTGCGGAAGACCTCAGCCGGCCCGCGCCCCATCCCGCGCGCCGCCTCTTCGATCCGCGGCGACAGCTGGACCAGCGAGCTGGCGATCGGCCCGATCGCCAGCGGCAGGTAGTGGATCGTGATCGCGAAGACCAGCAGCGCGATCGTCTGGTAGAGCGCCGGCACCGCCCGGGTCGAGAAGAAGACGAGGCCGAGGGCGGCGAGGATCCCCGGCAGCGCGTAGCCGCCGTGGGCGAGTCGCTCGATCGCCCGCGTCGCCGCCGAGGGGTAGCGGACGGCCAGCGCCGCGACGACGAGCGCCGCCACCGCCCCCAGCGCCGCCGCCCAGACGGCGATCAGCAGCGAGTTGCCGCCCAGCGCCGCGACCGTGTGAAGCGAGGTGCTGCCGGTGGAGATTCCCTTCGAGGCCCAGTAGATCAGCACCCCGACCGGGAGCACGAAGGCGACCAGGACGATCAGCGAGCAGAAGCCGAGCGCCGGCCAGCGCCAGCGGCCGAGCCGGTAGGGCTGGGTGGGACGCAGCGTCCCCGGGCCCAGCCGGTGGATCCGCCGCGAGCTGCGCACGCGCGAGCTCACCAGCAGCAGGGCCAGCATCGCGACGACGAGCACGGCGCCGAGCGCCGCCGCCGCGACCCGGTCGAAGCTCGACTGGTAGGCGACGTAGATCTCGGCGGTGAAGGACTGGAAGCGGAGGATCGAGACAGCGCCGAAGTCGCTGATCGTGAAGAGGGCGACGAGCAGGGAGCCGGCGGCGAGCACCGGCCACAGCTGCGGCAGCACCACCGTGCGGAAGACTTCGAGCGGGCCGCGGCCCATCGCCCGCGCCGCGTCCTCGAGCTGGGGGTCGATCCGGCGCAGGGTCGCCCGCAGCGGGATCAGCACCAGCGGGTAGGTGAAGAGCGTCAGCACCAGCCAGGCGCCGGTGAAGCCGTAGATCGAGGGCAGGCGGTCGACCCCGAGCGCTTCCTGAAGCATCCCGTTCGGCCCCAGCGCCGCGACCAGCAGGTAGGCGCCGACGTAGCTCGGGATCACCAGCGGCAGGGTGCAGAGGACGGTCCAGAGTCGGCGGCCGGGGAGGTCGGTCCGCACCGTCAGCCAGCCGATCGGCAGCGCGATCGCCACCGAGGCGACGACGACGGCGGCGGTCAGCGCCGCCGTCCGCAGCAGCGTCTCCAGCGCCCGCGAGGAGAAGGCGACCTCCAGCGCCGCCGAGAGGTCGCCGGCGATGACGACGACCAGGTACGCGGCCGGGAGGATCGCCGCGGCGCCGACCATGGCGCCGAGGGCGAGCAGGCCGAGCGGCGCCCGGCGCGCCGCCGGCATCTACAGCGCCCCGCTTTCTTTCATCAATTCGATCGTCCCCTGCAGCTCCTCGAGATCGACCAGGCTCGAGTCGGAGACGGGGATCTTCGCGATCGGCACGCTCAGCGAGGGGTCGGGCTCGACGCCCTTGGCGAGCGGGTACTCCTTCGAGCTCGAGGTCAAGAACGCCTGGCTCTGGCCGGAGAGCAGCGAGCGGACGAAGGCGAGGGCTTCCGGCTTGCGGTCGCTCGATTCGAGCACGCCGACGCTGGTCAGCAGCATCAGCGAGCCGAGCCCCCCGGGCGGGAAGTAGACGGCGACGGGGTAGCCGGAGCCCTCGGCGGCAATCGCCTGGGCGACGTAGTAGTGGTTGATCAGGCCGACGTCGATCTCGCCTTTGGCGATCGCGTCGCGGATCGTCACGTTGTCGGGGAAGGAGACGGCGCCGTTGTCGACCATTTCCTCGAGCCACTGCCGGGTTCTGTCTTCGCCGTACCTGGCGCGCAGCGCGGTCACGTACTCCTGCATGCTCGAGGAGGCCGGGCTCCAGCCGACCCTGTCCTTCCACCGCGGCGCCGTCAGCCCGAACGGCGAGCGCGGCAGCTCCGACTCCTCGACGACGTCGCGGTTGTAGGCGATCACCCGGGCCCGGCCGGTGACGCCGACCCAGCGGCCTTCGGGGTCGCGATAGCGCGCCGGGACCATGTCGACGATGTCTTTCGGCAGCTTGGCCAGCAGCCCGGCTTCGGCGACGGCGGCGATCGCCCCCGGCTCCTGGGCGAAGAAGACATCGGCGGGGGAGGCGTCGCCCTCCTCGACCAGGGTCGCGGCGAGGTCGGCGGTTTCGGCGAAGCGGACCTGGACGTCGCGGTCTTCCTTGGCCTCGTACATATCGACGGCGGGGCCGATCGCCGCCGGGATCCGGCCCGAGTAGAGGGTGATCCCCTCGGTCTCCGGCTCGTTCGAGCCGCCGCCGCTGTCTTCGGTGCTGAAGCCGCAGCCGCCGAGGAGAACGGCCGCGAGGAAGAGCAGGGCGGCGAGCAGCCGCTTTCGTTGCGTGACGGATTCAGCCATGGGGAGGCAGTTAGGTTGCCCTAATCTTATGGATTCGCCTGCCCATGGAGTACGAAGAGCCCAACCTGAGCCCGGGCCTGCGCCTGCGCGGCCTGCGCAAGAGCTTCGCTGAGGTCGTCGCCGTCGATGGCCTCGACCTCGACGTCCCCGAGGGGTCGATCTGCGCCCTGCTCGGCCCCAGCGGCTGCGGCAAGACGACGACGCTGCGGCTGATCGCCGGGCTCGAGCGTCCCGACGCGGGCACGATCGAGATCGGCGGCGAGGCGGTCAGCGGCGACGGCCGCTCGGTGCCGGCCGAGCGCCGCCGCATCGGCATGGTCTTCCAGGACTACGCGCTCTTCCCGCACATGGACGTCGCCGCCAACGTCGGCTACGCGCTCGGCCGCCGGCCCGACCGCGTCAAGGTTGAGGCGGCGCTGGAGACGGTCGGCCTCGGCGGCCTCGGCAGGCGCAACCCGCACGAGCTGTCCGGCGGCCAGCAGCAGCGGGTGGCGCTGGCGCGGGCGCTGGTCGCCGAGCCGCGGGCGCTGCTCCTCGACGAGCCCTTCTCCAACCTCGACGCCGGCCTGCGGGCGCGGGTGCGCGAAGAGGTGCGCGAGATCCTCGCCGCCCAGAAGCTGACCTCGGTCTTCGTCACCCACGACCAGGAGGAGGCCCTGAGCGTCGCCGACCTGGTCGCGGTGGTGAACGAGGGGAGGGTCGAGCAGGCGGGAACGCCGGAGGACGTCTACTCGCGCCCGAGCAGCCGCTGGGTCGCGAGCTTTCTGGGCGAGATCGAGGTGCTGCCGGGCAAGGCGACGAACGGCACGATCCAGTGCGAGCTCGGCAACCTGCCCAACCGCGAGGGTCACAGCGGCGACGTCGACGTCCTGGTCCGCCCTGAGTCGCTGGCGATCGGGACGATCGAGCCGCCGGACCGCCGCAGCCAGAAGGCCACCGTGGTCTCTCGCAGCTTCTTCGGGCACGATCAGCTGGTCGAGCTTGAACTTCCCTCGGGGAGCATCGTCAAGGTGCGCCGGCTGGGGTTCCCGGCCTGGCACCCGGGGGACACGGTGCGGATTTGGATCGAGGGGCCGGCGGACGTGCTGGCGCGGGACTCTTAGGTGGTTGGGGGGGAAGGAGGGGCGGGGTACCCTCCTCACTCGGATCCTTTGAGGGGCGTCGGCGGTCGGTCCGTGCTGCCGTAGTGGCAAAGTTCCGCAAAACGTTCGGAGGGTGCCCCGCCCCTCCTGCCGGCGTCAGAGGAGGTCCTGCAGGGCAGCGTCTAGGTTGGGGTAGCTGAACTGGTAGCCCAGTTCCTGGGTGCGCTTTGGAAGGACTCTTTGGCCGCCGCGGAGGACTTGGCCGAACTCTCGGCCGAATTTCAGGTCGAGGACGAGGCCGGGGACGGGCGTCACGGCGGGGCGGTTGAGGGCTCGGCCGAGGGACTTCGAGAAAGCCTTGTTGGTGGCGGGGTTGGGGGAGCTGGCGTTGAGGACGCCGCTGACCTCGCCGTTGTCCAAAGCCCAGAGGAGGATGCCCACCTCGTCGTCGATGTGGATCCAGGAGAGGTACTGGGCGCCGCCGGCGAGTGGGCCGCCGACGCCGAGCTTGAACGGGGTCAGCATCTCCTTCAGCATCCCGCCTGTCGGCGCCAGCACCTGGCCGGTGCGGAGGATGACGAGTCGGACGCTGCTGCCGTCGAGCTCGTGCGCCGCTCGCTCCCAGGCCTGCACGACCTCGGCGTCGAAGCTGCTTCCCGGACCGTCGCTCTCGTCGACCTCATCCGCGCCGCGGTCGCCGTAGTAGCCGACGGCCGACTGGCTGACCAAGACCTTGGGCGGGCTCTCGAGGGCGGCGATCGCCTGCGCCAGGTTGTGGGTCCCCTGGCGGCGGCTCTCCATGATCCGCTCCTTCGACTCCTCGGTCCATCGCTGGTCGATCCGCTCGCCCAGCAGGTGGACGACGCCTTCGACTCCCTCGAAGGCGGCGGGGTCGGGCCGTTCCAGCGTCGGCTCCCACCTGCGCCAATCGACGCGGGGGTTGGCGGAGCGGGCGCGGCCAGGATCGCGGGTGAGCCCGACGACCTCGTCGCCGCGGGCGAAGAGCGCGTCACACAGCGCCGAGCCGATCAGGCCGCTGGCGCCGGTGACGAGGACCCGCACTAGGTCCCGTCCACCGTGGCGAAGGTGCCGGTCTCCTCGTTGAGCCGGGCGATGCCGTCGCGCTTCGCCTCCTCGACCACCGCCTCGGCGACCTTCGGCGCCACCTCGCGGTTGAAGACGCTGGGGATGATGTAGTCCTCGGCGAGGTCGGCCTCGGAGACCGCCATCGCGATCCCCTTGGCGGCGGCGAGCTTCATCTCCTCGGTGATCGAGGGGGCGCCGGCGTCGAGGGCGCCGCGGAAGACGCCGGGGAAGGCGAGCACGTTGTTGATCTGGTTCGGGTAGTCGGAGCGGCCGGTGGCCATGATCCGCACGTACGGCGCGGCGTCCTCGGGCATCACCTCGGGCGTCGGGTTCGCCATCGCGAAGACGATCGCGTCGTCGTTCATCTTCGCCAGCGACTCGGCCTTGATGATCCCCGGCCCCGAGAGGCCGATGAAGAGGTCCATGCCCTCGATCGCGTCGTCGGGGCTGCCGCTCACCTTGTCGGGGTTGAAGCTCTCGGCGAACCAGCGCTTGGTCGCGTTCATCTCGCCCGACTCGTAATCCTCGCGCTCGGTCGAGAGCGCCCCTTGGCGGTCGCATCCGACGATGTGGCTGACGCCGGCTTCCTGCATCATCTTCGTCACCGCTACCCCTGCCGCCCCGAGGCCAACCACCAGCACCCGCAGCTGCTCGATCGGCTTGCCGGTGATCTTCAAGGCGTTGAAGAGCGCCGCCATCGTCACTATCGCCGTCCCGTGCTGGTCGTCGTGGAAGACGGGGATGTCCAGCGACTCCTTCAGCCGGTCCTCGATCTCGAAGCAGCGCGGGGCGGAGATGTCCTCGAGGTTGATGCCGCCGAAGGTGGGGGCGATCAGCTCCACCGTGCGGACGATCTCGTCGGCGTCCTGGGTGTCGAGGCAGATCGGGAAGGCGTCGACCGCTGCGAACTCTTTGAAGAGCATGCACTTGCCCTCCATCACCGGCATCGCCGCCTCGGGGCCGATGTTGCCGAGGCCGAGCACGGCGCTGCCGTCGGAGACGACCGCGACCGTGTTCTTCTTGATCGTGTACTCGAAGGCCTTGCCGCGTTCGGCGTGGATGTCCATGCAGACGCGGGCGACCCCGGGCGTGTAGGCCATCGAGAGGTCGTCGCGCGTCTTCAGCGGGTACTTGTTGCGCTGCTCGATCTTGCCGCCGCGGTGCATCTGCATCGTCCGGTCGACGTAATCCAGCACCCGGGCGCCGCGGGTCGACCCGATCGCCCGCAGGATCCTCTCCCAGTGCTCGCGGTCGGCGGCGTCGATCGTGAACTCCCGAACCCGTTTCCCCTCCGGCCCGGCGCCGGGCACCAGGTCGACGCCCTGCAGTTGCCCGCCGGCCTCGGCGATCGCCGCGGTCAGCCGCCCCAGGGGCTCCTGCCGCGCGTCGAGCTCGACGCGGATCGTCACGCTGTACTGGGCGCTCACGGCCATGGCGGCTATCGAATCAGATTCGGTTCACGGGCCAGCGCCTTCCTCGCATACCATCGCCGAATGGTGGGCTCGAGGTGGTGCAAAATCATTGCGGTCGTCGTGGTGGCGATGGCGTCTTCAGCATGCCTTGCGACTATCGCGAGCGCCGAAGGCGAAGAGGACACGGGCGGCTTCGGCGCCTTCCGTTTGAAGGGCACCAACGGGTTCTCGATCCTGGTGACGGGAGCCTCCGGTCCTCATTTCAAGCGAGGCGAGGTGTTGATCTTCGTTACTAAAAAGCACGAGTTGGCCTTCTACTTCGCGCCGGCGAAGGTGACCGCGACCGAGATCGTCGCCGACCTGGGTGCGCTTGGCGAGCTCTCGGTCCAGTTTGAGGCAAGCGGCCCGCCCGAGCCGGTCCGGCCGAGCTGCGAAGAGGGGACGATCACCTACGAACCCGGCTTCTGGGAAGGCACGATTGAGTTCACGGGCGAGCAGGGCTTCACCAGTGCTCAGAGCAGCCGCACGAAGGCGATCTTCAGCCCCCTATTTGCGCCCGACTGCGGGAGGTACTTGATCGGGGAACGATTCGGGCACCGCGTGCGTGGCGTCCGACTCATCGCCCGAGCGGCGACGAGGAAGCGTTCCCTCTTTCTCCAGGCGAACCAAAACCATCAGGGCGCTCCCGTTCGACTGGAAGCTTCGCTGAAAGAAAGGCGAGGCAAGGTGATCATTTCCCGCCTGGTGACCGACTGGTACCCCCGCGATTCGTTCAGCTTCGACCCGATGCTGCGCTTCGCCACCCTGACCCCGCCCGCTCCTTTCTCCGGCGGCGCCACCTTCCGCCGCGGCGCCAAGCCGGCGAACCGCTGGACCGGCACTCTCGCCCTGGACTTCCCCGGCCGCTCGAACGTCTCGCTCGTCGGCCGCGCCTTCCGTACCTCGCTCCTACATGCCCAGCGGACCGAAGTGAGAACGCGCGACGACGGCCTTCTCGCCGGTGCCGATCACTCGGCTTCGTTACCCCCCAAATAGCGCGAAAAACAGCGGTCGCCTGCGCCGCATCCACCGAGGTATCTACGCGATCCTCGCCCTCTGCCGCCGCCACCGTCGAAGAGGAGCCCGGACGGGTCGTGGCCGACCTCGCCCGGGCTCTCGAACAGGAGGACTGGTGCTCGCGACGCTAGTGGCGGGCGAAGGGGTCGACGTAGAGGTCGTCGACCTGCCAGTTGCCGCCGCTGCCCACCGGCGTGATCCGGATCTGAATCGCGCTCGGGATCAGGGTCCCGACGATGGTCGAGAGGGTGAGGACCGTCGACATCGGTTGGGATGGCTTCCAGGTCGACCTGGTGCTGACGGTGTCGACGACCCTGGTGTGCAGCAGGCCCAGGAGCTTGTAGCTCGCTTCCACCCGCAGACGCGAGTCCGGATCACCCGTGTTGCGGGCTAGCAGGCGGAAGGTCGGCGTGTCGATCGACATGCAGATCGGCGGGCTGACGGCCGAGCTCCCCGCCGGTAGATTCAGCGAGCGCGTGTCGGCTGGGTCGTTTAGATAGAACGGCTCATTTCCTGGAGCCGTCGCAGCGCCTCCCGAGAGCGACCAACCCGCGCCACCCTGCTCGAAGCCGCCGTCGGGCGCCAGCACGTAGAAGCTGAGATCGCCCCAGGGGCGGAACACTTGCTCGACCCCCGAGTTGTCGCATGCTTGGGCGCTAGCGGCGGCGCAGGCCAGCACGGCGACGACGGTGGCGATGGTCGCGAGGAGCTTTCGGATCGACTTCATCTGGACAAACCTCCTGGTCGCAGGCGAAAAAGCCTGGTCTTGACAACCAAGCTGGCGGTCGAGCCATCTCGTCGGGACGAGACCTCTGACTTTGCGTCCCTGCCTCGCGACAGGTTTGCCCTTATTCAGCTCACTTCTGCACGGATGTATGCAGTTGTGTGTCCGCCCTCAATCGGCCCTCGGCGTGCCCGACTTAACCCCTCTGGACGCATTACCTAGTGACTCCTGGGTCTCGGTTGCGGCGAAAAATCGAAAACGCGCTTATTTCCGGCGGGAAAGCCGCCGATGTATGGGGAGGTCTCCGTACATCAGAGCCCGCCGTCCCGATGGAAACGATCTCCCCCGTCACCAATCCCGAGCAGCTCTTCGCGCGCGGCCGCAGCCGTGCCCTGGTCAGGGCGCAGGGGCGCGAGCGCCTCGTCGAGCGGGCGGCGGGCCTCGGCTTCCTCGCCGTCGCTTTGGCAATGGCCGTGTTCATGGACTCGCCGCGCTCGCTCGAGGCGGGTCCGCTGGCGATCCTCGTCGCCGCCTACGTGATCGCCTGCCGGGCGAAGTTCGACATCGCCGACGGCTACACCGTGCCCACCGAGCTGGTGCTGGTGCCGATGCTCTTCCTCCTGCCGACCCCGGCCGTGCCGCTGGTGGTCAGCCTCAGCTGGGCGCTCGGCCGGCTGATCGACTACGCCAGCGGCAGCACCAGCGTCTACCGCGCCTTCCACGTCTTTGGCGACTGCTGGCACGCGGTCGGGCCGGCGCTGGTGCTCGTCCTCGCCGGCGCACAGGTGTTCTCCTGGAGCGAGTGGCCCGTCTACCTCCTCGCTCTCCTCGCCCAGTTCGGCTTCGACTTCGCCGCAGCGGCGATCCGCGCCCGCTTGATCGACGGCGCCCGCCCGGTGGACGTGCTGCGGATGATCGCCCCCGTCTACGGTCTCGACGCCGCCCTGGCGCCGATCGGGCTGCTGGCCGCCGTGGCCGCTCTCCAGGTCGGGTCGGCGATCTGCCTGGCGGTGGTCCCGCTCGGCCTCGTGCTCGCCGTGCTCTCCCGCGAGCGCCAGACGCGGATCGACCAGGCACTGGCCCTCAGCGAGGCCTACCAGGGCACCGCGCTCCTCCTCGGCGACGTGGTCGAGGCCGACGATGCCTACACCGGCAGCCACAGCCGCGGCGTCGTCGAGCTCTCCCTAGCGGTCAGCGACAAGCTCGGCCTCGGCTTCGAGCAGCGGCGCAACGTCGAGTTCGCCGCCCTCCTCCACGACGTCGGCAAGATCTCCGTCCCCAACGAGATCATCAACAAGGAAGGGTCCCTCGACGACGCCGAGTGGGAGGTCATGCGCCGGCACACGATCGAGGGCGAGCGGATGCTGAAGCGGATCGGCGGCGTCCTCGCCGAGGTCGGGAGGATCGTCCGCGCCTCGCACGAGGACTTCGACGGCTCCGGCTATCCCGACGGTCTGGCCGGCGAGGAGATCCCGATCGAGGCCCGGGTCGTCAGCTGCTGCGACGCCTTCAGCGCGATGACCACCACCCGCTCCTACCGCAAGGCGATGGGAACGGAGGCGGCGGTCGCCGAGCTGCACCGCTGCGCCGGGAGCCAGTTCGATCCCGAGGTCGTGAGGGCGCTGGTCGAGCTCGTGGGGTCCGGTCAGGTCTGAGCCATAAAGTGGGCGCCCGATGGCGGACGCACCCCAGCTCTTCCTGATCGACGGCAACAGCCTCGCCTACCGCGCCTTCTTCGCCCTGCCCGAGTCGATCGGGACCAGCGACGGGCGGCCGACGAACGCGATCTACGGCCTCGCCTCGATGCTGGTGAAGATCATCGACGAGCACCATCCGCAAGGGGTCGTCGTCGCCTGGGACGCCGGCTACAGCGGCCGCGAGCAGACCTATGACCTCTACAAGGCCCAGCGCAAACCGCGCCCGGACCTGCTGCGCGAGCAGTGGCCGCAGCTGATGCCGCTGGTCGAGGCCTTCGGCTACACCAACGTCAAGGTCGACGGCTACGAGGCCGACGACGTGATCGCCTCGCTCGTGGAGCAGGCGCGGGAGCGGGGGATCGAGGTGATGGTCGTGACCGGGGACCGCGACGCCTACCAGCTGGTCGGCGAGGGGGTGCGGGTGATGAGCACCTCGCGCGGGATCACCGAGACCAAGGTCTACGATCGCGCCGCCGTCGAGGAGCGCTACGGCGTGCCTCCGGAGCTGATCACCGACCTGATGGGGCTGCGGGGCGACACCTCCGACAACATCCCCGGCGTCCCCGGGATCGGCGAGAAAACCGCGACCCAGCTGCTGCAGCGGTTCGGCTCGCTGGAAGCGGTGCTGGAGAACGTCGACCAGATCTCCGGCGCCAAACGCAAGCAGAACCTGGTCGAGCACGCCGAGGACGCGCGCCTCTCCAAACAGCTGGCGACGCTGCAGTACGACATCGAGACCGGCGTCGACCTCGCCGCGGCGATGTCGAGCGAGCCGGACCGCGGCGCCCTGCGCGAGTTCATGCGCGAGTTCGAGCTGCGGGCGGTGATGGAGCGGCTGGAAGAAGCGCTGCCGGAGGGCGACGCGGTGCCGGGCCGGAGGGTCGAGACCGAGCTCGAGATCGAGGCGGTCGAGGGCAGGCCGGAGGACCTGGGGGAGGGGCCGGTCGCCCTGGCGATCGCCGGCGAGCGCTGGGCCGCCGCCGAGGCCGACCGCGTCCTCACCGGCATCAGCACCCTCGACCAGCTCGCCGTCGCCCTCGGCGCGAAACCCCTCGCCGCCCACGACGCCAAGTCGCTCGGCGGCGGCCGCCACGGGCTCTTCGCCGCCGCCGCCAGCGAGGGGATCGAGCCCAACCTCGACCACGACACGATGATCGCCGCCTACCTGCTGGAGCCGCAGCGCCGCACCTACGACCTCGTCGAGCTCGCCGCCGACGCCGGCATCGGCGTCGCCGAGGCCGCCGCCGCGGAGCGGCAGGAGGAGGGCGACGGGCAGCTGGCGCTGGGCGAGGAGCTGGAGGCGGGCCTGGAGCCCGCCGAGGAGGCGCAGCTGGTCGCCGCCCTCGCCGCGGTCCAGCGGCCGCGGATCGAGGAGCTGGGGCTGGAGCAGCTGCTGCGCGAGGTCGAGCTGCCGCTGGTCGCGGTGCTGGCGGCGATGGAGCGGGAGGGGCTGAAGCTCGACGCCGATCGCCTGGCCGAGGTCGGTGCCGGCTTCGGCGAGCGCATCGACACTCTCGAGCGGGAGATCTTCGAGCTGGCCGAGGAGGAGTTCACGATCGGCTCGCCGCAGCAGGTCGGCCGCGTCCTCTTCGAGAAGCTGGGCCTGACGAAGAAGCGCCGCGGCAAGACCGGCTTCTCGACCGACGCCCGCGTCCTCGCCCAGATCCGCGACGAGCACCCGATCGTCGAGAAGATCGAGCAGTGGCGTGAGCTGACGAAGCTGAAGAGCACCTACCTCGACACCCTGCCCGAGCTGATCGACCCCAAGACCGGCCGCGTCCACACCACCTTCAACCAGGCCTCGACCACCACCGGCCGCCTCTCCAGCACCAACCCGAACCTGCAGAACATCCCGATCCGCACCGAGATCGGCCGCCCCGTGCGCGCCTGCTTCGTCGCCGAGGAGGGGGCGCGCCTGCTCTCCGCCGACTACAGCCAGGTCGAGCTCCGAGTCCTCGCCCACGTCGCCGACGAGGGGGTGCTGAAGGATGTCTTCCGCGAGGGCGAAGACGTCCACGCCGCCACCGCCGCCGAGGTCTTCGAGATCGAGCGCGACGAGGTCGACGTCGGCCAGCGCTCGAAGGCGAAGATGGTCAACTTCGGGATCGTCTACGGGTTGACCGGGTTCGGCCTCGCCGACCGTCTCAACATCCCCCGCAAGGAGGGCGAGGAATTCGTCTCCCGCTACCTCGAACGCTTCCCGGCGGTGCGCGCCTTCCGCGAGCAGGTGATCGAGCGCGCCCAGGAGGAGGGCTGCGTGAAGACGCTGATGGGGCGTCGCCGCCCGATCCCGGAGCTGCGCTCGGGGAACCCCAACACCCGTCGCCTCGGCGAGCGGCTCGCCGTCAACACCGTGATCCAGGGCACCGCCGCCGACATCATCAAGGTGGCGATGGTGCGCTGCCAGCGGGCGCTGCGGGAGACCGGGGGGGAGACGCGCCTGGTCCTGCAGATCCACGACGAGCTCCTCTTCGAGGGCCCGCCCGGGCAGATGGAAGCGGCGGCCGAGCTGGTCCGGCGCGAGATGTGCGCCGCCTACCTGCTGGATCCGCCGCTCGAGGTCGACGTCGGCGTCGGCCGGGACTGGCTCGACGCCAAGTAGACGATGACCGCCTCCAGCCAAGAATTCAGGCGAGCAAGCGAGTGCGCTGGTGGATAGGGGCCTCGCCGTCCTCCTCACTGCCGTCGCCGGTGGCCTGATCGCCGCCCAGGCGCCGATCAACGCCGGCCTCGGCAAGGCCACCGGAAGCATGGCGGCGGCCCTGGTCTCCTTCCTGATCGGGACCGTGGCCCTGGCCGCCGTCGTCGTCCTCAGCGGTAAGGCGGGAGGATTGACCAACAGCTTCGACGTCAGCTGGTATTACCTGCTCGGCGGCCTCCTCGGCGCCCTCTACGTCCTCAACGCGCTCGTCGCCGTCTCCGCGATCGGCGCCGGCGGCGTCGCCGCGGCCACCGTCTTCGGCCAGCTCACCGCCTCGGTCGTGATCGACCGGCTAGGCCTGTTCGGCCTCGACCAGGTCGCGCTCTCGCCCGAGCGCATCCTCGGGGTTGCCCTGCTCCTGGCCGGAACCGTCCTGGTCGTGCGCTGAGCTGCCCGCCCCGCCGCTCCCGGCGAACTCCGGCGGCGCGATCCGCAGGTAGTGGCGGAAGGACCAGTCGACGAACCGCTTCGAGCCCATCAGCCGGATCAGCGGCGCCAGGACGCGCGGCGGCACCCGCGGTACCAGCTTCTGCACGCGCAGCATCCACCTGAACTTCCACTCGTGCGAGTCGTGGAAGGCGGCGTACCTCGCGGCCGCCTCCTCGCGGGTCTGCCTCCCCTCGACGACCTCGCGCAGCTCCCTTCCCAGGGCGATCCCGAAGTAGAGGGCGGTGCGGATCCCCTCGGCGCTGAGCGGCAGGCAGTGGCCAGCCGAGTCGCCGACGAAGAAGACGCCGCCCTCGGTCGCGGTGCGCAGCTTGTGGGGGATCCAGTTTCCCTGGTACTCGTTCGGCTCCTTGCCGAGATCGTGGGTCAGCGCCACGGTGGTGTCCTTGACGTGGAAGCGGGGGTCGAAGGAGCCGATCCCGATCCGCAGCTCGTCGCGGGCGGGAAACGACCAGCCATAGCCGGCGGGGACGTACCCGCGGTCGATCCAGATCTCGAGGTCCTCGGACTCGCCGCCGGGATGAACCTCGAGGCCGCGCGAGAGCGGCGCGTCGGGCGGCTGGTAGCCGTCGCCCGTGGCCAGCATCCGCCGCCAGCCGAGCGCGTCGACGACCAGCGGCGCGGAGATTGTGCCGCGGTCGGTGTCGACGGCGATCCGGCCGTCGCCGTTGACCGCAGCGACCCGCCCGTTCACCTTGGCCGTCTCGAAGGTCGCGTCGCAGTCGCGCCAGAGCAGCTGGCAGAGCTCGCGGTAGTCGAAGGTGGAGAAGGTCCAGGGGAGCCGGTAGCGGGCGGTTCCGTGGGGGGTGTGGATGACCAGCGTCTCGAAGCGCTGGCGCTCGGCGGCCATCAACCCCAGCCGCCGCAGCCACTCGGTCGGGATCCCGCAGGCGGAGGTCTGGCGCTCGCCGATCTCGTAGCGGTCGACGAGCAGGACATCGGCCCCGCAGCCGGCCAGCTCGCGCGCGACCGCGAGCCCGGCGAAGCTGGCGCCGCAGACGAGGACGTCGCGGTCGCCGTCGAGGGGCGTGCGCTCGTCGCCGCGCTTGGTGGCTCGAACCGGCATCGGGCCGGATTCTGCCATCATTCGCCGCCGTGTCCGTGACCGAGACCATGACGCCTGCGCCCAGCGCCACCCCCGTCGAGGGCTCAGGCGGCCTGCTGCTGCAGATCGACGGCAAGATCGTCCCCAACTACGCGGCGACGATGGTGTCTTTCGAGGAGGGCGACGTCGTCAAAGGCAAGGTCGTCCGGATCGACAAAGACGAGGTGCTCGTCGACATCGGCTACAAGGCCGAGGGCGTCATCCCGTCGAATGAGCTCTCGATCCGCAAGTCGGTCGACCCCCACGAAGAGGTCGAGCTGGGCGAGGAGATCGACGCCCTCGTCCTCACCAAGGAGGACTCCGAGGGTCGCCTGATCCTCTCCAAGAAGCGCGCCCGCTTCGAGAAGGCCTGGCGCCGGATCGAGGTTGCCGCCGACTCGGGCGAACCGGTCGAAGGCAGCGTCATCGAGGTCGTCAAGGGCGGCCTCATCCTCGACCTCGGCGTCCGCGGCTTCCTGCCCGCATCGCTGGTCGACATCCGCCGCGTCCACAACCTCGACGAGTTCATGGGCCAGACGCTCGAATGCAAAGTGATCGAGCTCAACCGCAGCCGCAACAACGTCGTCCTCTCGCGCCGCGCCGTGCTCGAGGAGGAGCGCAAGGAGGTCCGCGAGCAGATCCTCGGCCGCCTCGAGCCGGGCCAGGTCGTCGAAGGCAAGATCTCCAACATCGTCGACTTCGGCGCCTTCGTCGACCTCGAGGGGATCGACGGCCTGATCCACATCTCCGAGCTTTCCTGGAGCCATGTCAACCACCCGGGCGAAGTGGTTGCGATCGGCGACACGGTGCGGATCAAAGTGCTCGACATCGACCGCGACCGCCAGCGGATCTCCCTCGGCCTGAAGCAGACCCAGGAGGACCCGTGGCAGCGCGTGATCACCACCCACCGCGGCGGCGACGTGCTCGAGGGCACGGTGACCAAGGTGGTCGCTTTCGGCGCCTTCGTCGAAATCCTGCCTGGGGTCGAGGGCCTGGTCCACATCTCCGAGCTCGCCGACCACCACGTCGAGAACCCGAACGAAGTCGTCGAGCCGGGCTCGAAGCTGAACGTGAAGATCCTCGAGATCGACGAAGAGCGGCGGCGGTTGTCGCTCAGCATCAAGAGGGTCGAGGGGCAGAACATGGCGATGGCGGGGCTCGGGGAGCAGATCGCTCAGGCTGAAGGGGTCGAGGCCGAGGGACAGAGCGCGGAGGCCGAGGGACCGGACGCTGGGGCCGCGGGTCCTGTCTCCGATTCCGGGCTCTCCCAACAGGGAGAGTCCTCGGAATCGTCGCCACCCGCGGCAGATGCGTCTGAGGACCAGGGTTCGGATGCCCCGGCTGCCGACGAGGTCGAGGAGGCAGAGGGTTCGGATGCCCCGGCTGCCGACGAGGTCGAGGAGGCCGAGGGTTCGGCGGATGAGGCTGCCGAGGATGCTGAGCCTGCTCCGGTTGCTGAAGAGAACGGCACCGCGGAGGATCCCGGGGAGCATCAGGAGGGGGAATCGGTGCAGGAGCGGCCGGACTCTCCTGACGACGTCGACGAGGCGGCCGGCGAGGAGTCCTCGGGCGACGACGCGCAGACGGGCGAGTCCGAACAGGCGTGATCGGCGCCTGTCGATGGCGCCACTGAAGATCGGCCTCACCGGCGGCATCGCCGCTGGGAAGTCCGAGGCGCTGAAGGCGTTCGCCCGCCTGGGGGCGGCGACGCTCTCCAGCGACGCCGTCGTCCACGAGCTGCTGGAGAGCGAGGAGCTGCGCGACCGCCTGGTCGAGCGCTGGGGGCCGGAGGTCGCGCCCGACGGGAAGATCGAGCGGGCGAAGATCGGCGAGATCGTCTTCGCCGACCCCGAGCAGCTGACTTGGCTGGAGGCCCAGATCCACCCGCTGGTGCAGGAGCGGACGGCGGAATGGCTGACCTCGTTGCCGGAGGAGACCGAGGTCGCCGTGGTCGAGGTGCCGCTGTTGTTCGAGGCCGGCAGCGACAAGGCCTTCGACACAACCGTCTCCGTCATCACCGCCGACCCGGTGCGGCGTGAGCGGGCCGCCGCGCGCGGGCAGGCGCTGGTCGACGAGCGCGAGGCGCGACAGCTGACCCAACCGGAGAAGGCCGAGCGGGCCGAGCACGTAATCGCCAACGACGGCTCGGTGGAGGACCTCGAGCAGGCGCTGTCCGTCCTGCTCGACAAGCTGCGGCGATGAAGCGGAAGCAGCGCCGCCGCCGTCTGGTCGCCCTCGGCAGCGTGGCCGCGCTGATCGGCGTCTTTGCCGGCGCTTTAGTCGCGAGCGGGACCTTCGATCACGCTTTGAAAGAGCTGACGCTGCCGCTGAGGCATGAGGACGTGATCCGCCAGCAGGCCGACGAAAAGGGAGTCGACGCGGCGCTGATCGCGGCCGTGATCTACTCCGAGTCCAAGTTCAGCGACCAGACGTCGAGCGCGGGGGCGCGAGGCCTGATGCAGATCACTCCTGAAGCGGCCGACACCATCGCCAAAAACAGCAATGCCACCACCTTCGAATTGAGGGATCTGGGCGATCCCGAAATCAACATCCGCTACGGGACCTTCCTCCTGGGCGAACTGCTCGACCGCTACGACGGCGACGAGGCGGCGGCGCTGGCGGCCTACAACGCCGGCCCCGGCAACGCCGACGAATGGGGTGGGGCGGACCTGACGGTCGAGGGGATCCCGTTCCCGGAAACCCGCGCCTACGTCGAAGAGGTGCTGGAGAAGCGGGACGAGTACCGCCGCGAGTACGCATCGGAGCTGGGGTATGCCCGATTCCCGTAGGCCGCGGGTCGCGGCGCTGGCGCTGGCGGTCGGGCTCGTCCTCGCCGACTCCTCGATCGTCGTCCTCGCCCTGCCGCAGATCTACCGCGAACTGGACACGAGCGTCTCCGGCGTCACCTGGGTTCTCGTCTCCTTCAACCTCGTGATCGCGCTGGCGGCGGTGCCGGCGGCCTTGATCGCGCGGCGCGCCGGTCCGGCGCGGACGGCGGCGGTGGGGCTGGCGGTCTTCGCCGGCGCCGGGCTCGCCTGCGGGCTCGCCGACGAGCTCTCGACCCTGGTCGTCGCCCGCTGCGTGCAGGCGCTGGGCGGCGCCGCCGCGGTGACGGCGGCGCTGGAGCTGCTGCCGGCGACGGTCGGCTCCGAGCGGCGGGCAGCGACGGTCTGGGCGGCGGCGGGCGCGACCGGCGCGGCCCTGGGGCCGGCGATCGGCGGCATCCTCACCGAGCTCGTCTCCTGGCAGTCGATCTTCCTCCTCCAGGCTCCGGTGGCGCTGGCCGCCGCGGTGCCGATCCTCGCGGTCGCCAGGCACGAGGCCGCGACCCAGGTGATCGAAGAGGAGGTGCGCCGGGCCGGCCGGCCGCACCTCTGGGCGAACCTGGCCCTGGCGATGGTCTCGGCGGCAATCGCCGCCGCCCTCTTCCTGCTGGTGCTGCTGCTGATCGAAGGTTGGCGGCTGAGCCCGATCGAAGCGGCCCTCGTCGTCTCGGCGATGCCGCTGGCGGCGATCTTCGGCAGCCGCATCACCGATCTGGTCGCCGATGCGCGCTCGCGAGCCGCGGCCGGCGCGATCCTCGTCTCCGGCGGCCTCGCCGGGCTCGCCTTCCTGCCGAAGGCGACGATCGCGCTGACGCTGCCGCCGCAGGTGCTGGTCGGCGTCGGCCTCTCGCTGGTTCTCTCGGCCCTGACCGAGACGGCGCTGCACGGGCGGGCGCCGCAGGCGATCCACGGCGGCTGGACGATCTCCTCCCGACACGCCGGCGTCGTCATCGGGCTGCTGGCGCTGACCCCGATCTTCACCGCCGACATCGACCAGCAGCGGCACGACGCGATCGACGCCGGCACCGCGGTGATCCTCGACTCGCCGATCAACCCGCTGTTGAAGCTCGACCTGGCGCAGCGGGTCAGCGCCCAGCTGGAAGAGGAGCGGGGGAAGGTGCCGACGATCGAGCCCGCCTTCGAGCCGAAGCCGACGGACGAACCCGAACGGGCGGAAGTCGGGCAGCTGCAGAGCGAACTCCAGGACCAGCTCGACCGCGGCGCCACCCACGCCTTCAGCACCTCCTTCGTTCTCGCGGCGCTGCTGGGGCTGATCGCGCTGTTCCCGATCGGGCTCTCGCGGAGGGTGGACCTGTGAGCGAGCGCGCGGGGCGCCTGAGCGGTCGGGCCCTGATCCTCGGTTCGATCGCCGCCGCCCTGGTCCTGGTCGGCGCCTACCTCGCGGCCGGGGGCTCCAGCTACGAGCCCGAGAAGGTTCAGGACCCCTGCAAGCCGCGGCCCTGGAGCGACCCGCAGACGCTGGGGCAGATCGCCAACCAGTTCACGATCTCCGCTCTAGACGGTGCCGCCTGCCAGCTCGGGGTCACGCGCGAGGCGCTGGCGCGGGCGCTGACGACCCCGGAGAGACGGGAACGGTTCGAAAAGCGCTACGGCATCGATGACGAAAAGCTGGCGAAGGCGATCCGCGCCGGCCTCGTCCGCGCCGTCGACGATGCCGAAGAAGCGGGCGCGCTGAGCCCGCTGATCGCGGTGCCCCTGCGCCAGGCCCTGCAACGGATCCCGCTCGAACAGGCGATCGAAATCATCAACGACGCACAGGGCTTCCTCGGCGGCGTTGAAGGCCTCCTCGGCCCGGCGCAGGGGATCGTCGAACAGCTCCTGCCCGGAGGGCTGGGAGGACTGGGTCTGCCCTGAGCGGGCGCGGCGGAGACCGAGCCTAGCTCGGCTCGTCGACCTTGAACTCGCGCGCCCGCGGGTTCCAGGCGATGCCGGCGCAGAGGGCTTCCGGGGTGGTGCCAAGAGCGGTGGCGAGCTTGACCATCGTCCCCAGGCGCGGTTCGCGGCCGCCGCGCTCGAGCAGCGAGACCTCGGTGCGGTGAATTTCGCAGCGTTCGGCCAGCTCTTCCTGGGAGATGCCCGCATTCTGCCGAGCTCGGCGCAGGTTCATGGAGAAGCGATCACGGTGATCCATTTCGTCAACTCTCTGGTACTGAAGACAGAAGCTCTACAGACAAAACATTATAATCAGTCGCAGAATTGTATTCAGCGCCGGGTTGCCCGCCAGACCCACAGCATCGCCAGCGGCTGCAGGGGCAGGCGCGCCCAAAGGGCCCAGCGGGGGAACCTGCGCATGTCGAGTCCGCGGATCTGCTCCGGGTTGACCGCCATGTGGACGTTGGCGGGGAAGACCGCGACCAGGAGGGCCAGCAGCCACCAGCGGCCGAGGCGGCGGCTTGCGGTGGGAAGGACGAGGGCCGCGCCGGCGATCTCGGCGGCGCCGCTGATCGCCACCGCCTCCCGCTTCCGCGGCTCGATCGCCGGCGGCACGATCGCTTCGAAGAAGCGTGGCCGCAGGAAGTGCATGGTCCCGGTGAAGGTGAAGAAAGCCGCAAGGGCGGCGCGCGAAAGCCTCATGGCCGGGCAGTCTTTCGGTTCCGTGGTTCCTTTGTCGCGTCATAGGCGACAAAGGAACCACGGAACCCGGAGCCTGCTCGCTACGCTCGTGTTCGTGCCCGAGTTCAAGCTGAACCCCGCCTACTCTCCGACGGCGGACCAACCGAAGGCGATCGCTGGGCTGGCCGAGGGCCTGCGCGGCGACGACCGCTTCCAGACCCTGCTCGGCGCCACCGGCACCGGCAAGACCTTCACGATGGCGGCGACGATCGCCGAGGTGCAGCGGCCGAGCCTCGTGATCGCGCACAACAAGACGCTCGCCGCGCAGCTCTGCAACGAGTTCCGCGAGTTCTTCCCCGACAACAAGGTCGAGTACTTCGTCTCCTACTACGACTACTACCAGCCGGAGGCCTACGTCCCGGCCCAGGACCTCTACATCGAGAAGGACTCCTCGATCAACGACGAGATCGACCGGCTGCGGCACGCCGCCACCGCGGCGCTGTTCGCCCGCCGCGACGTGATCATCGTCGCCTCGGTCTCCTGCATCTACGGGATCGGCTCGCCGCAGGTCTACAACGAAAAAATGCAGCTCTTCAAGGTCGGCGAGGAAATCGACCGCGACGACGTCCTCCGCAAGCTGGTGAAGATGCAGTACCAGCGCAACGACCAGGTGCTGGGGCGCGGTGCCTTCCGGGTCCGCGGCGAGGTGCTGGAGATCATGCCCTCCTACGCCGAGTCGGCCTACCGGATCGCCCTCTTCGGCGACGAGATCGAGGGGATCCAGCACTTCGACCCGCTGACCGGCGAGGTCCTCGACGTGATCGACCACGTCTCAGTCTGGCCCGCCTCCCACTACGTGACCAAAGACGAGACGGT
>Ga0207691_10000003_pt1 | contig 183620 bp, 175 predicted proteins | sample KBSM13metaG_FD_184327 | JGI IMG/M metagenome (GOLD analysis project Ga0207691, IMG submission 184327) | Miscanthus rhizosphere microbial communities from Kellogg Biological Station, Michigan, USA - KBS M1-3 metaG (SPAdes) (version 2) | ecosystem: Host-associated > Plants > Roots > Rhizosphere...
GCGATGCGCTGGGACGAGGAGCGCTACGGCCGCGAGTACGACCTCGACACGTTCATGATCTTCTGCGCCGACGACTTCAACATGGGCGCGATGGAGAACAAGGGCCTCAACATCTTCAACAGCCGCCTCGTGCTGGCCGACCCCGAGGTCGCGACCGACGCCGACTACAACGCGATCCAGGCCGTCATCGGGCACGAGTACTTCCACAACTGGACCGGCAACCGCGTGACCTGCCGCGACTGGTTCCAGCTGTCGCTGAAGGAAGGCCTCACGGTGTTCCGCGACCAGGAGTTCTCGAGCGAGATGGGCTCGCGGGCGGTGGAGCGCATCGCCGCCGTCGAGTACCTGCGGCGCGAGCAGTTCGCCGAGGACGCGGGACCGATGGCGCATCCGGTGCGGCCGGACGAGTACGAGGAGATCAACAACTTCTACACGGCGACCGTGTACGAGAAGGGCGCCGAGGTGATCCGGATGCAGCACACGCTGCTCGGCGCGGATGCGTTTCGCCGCGGCGCGGACCTCTATTTCGAGCGGCACGACGGGCAGGCCGTCACGTGCGACGATTTCGTCCAGGCGATGCAGGACGCGTCGCAGGTCGACCTGACGCAGTTCCGCCGCTGGTACGCGCAGTCGGGAACGCCGGTGGTGAGCGTCGCCGGCACCTACGACGCCGCCGCGCGCGCGTTCACGCTCGACGTGGCGCAGCGGACGCCGGCCACGCCCGGTCAGCCGGAGAAGCTGCCGTTCCACATCCCGTTCGCGGTCGGGCTGGTGGGCCGCGACGGCCGCGATCTGCCGCTCACCCTCGAAGGCGAGACGGCGCCGGGCCCGACGACGCGCGTGCTGGACGTGCGCGAAAAGCGCCAGTCGTTCCGCTTCGTGGGCGTGGACGCGCCGCCGGTGCCGTCGCTGCTGCGCGGCTTCTCCGCGCCCGTGCGCGTCTCCTACGATTACCGCGACGACGAGATCGTCTTCCTCGCGGCGCACGACGCCGATCCGGTCAACCGCTGGGACGCCGCGCAGCGCGCGTTCGCCGATGCGCTGCTGCGGCTCGCGCGCGATCGCCGCGAAGACCGGCCGCTCGCGCTGCCGGCCGGCCTCGCCGCGCTGGCCGGCCATCTCGTCGCCGATCGCGACAGCGATCCGGCGGAGCTCGCGCTCGCGCTGACGCTCCCCGATCCCGGCTACGCCGCCGCGCTCGAGCCCATTCTGGACGCCGATGGCGTGACCGCCGCGCACGCGTTCCTGCTCCGCGAGCTCGCCCGCCGCCATCGCGGCGGCCTCGAGGACGCGCATGCGCGCATGCGCCCGCGCGAGGCGTACGCGCCCACGCCGGCCCAGGCCGCGGCGCGCAGCTTCGCCAACGTGTGCCTCCGCTTCCTCGGCGCGATCGACGACCGCGCGGCGCGCGCCGCCGTGGCGGCGCATTACGAGCGCGCCGACAACATGACGGACGCGATCGCGGCGCTGAACGCGCTGCGCGATTCGACCTCGCCGGAGCGCGAGCGCCTGTTCACGCACTTCGAGGCGCGCTGGCGCGACGAGCCGCTGGTGCTCGACAAGTGGTTCGCGCTCGAGGCGCGAAGCGCGCGCCCGGACACTCTGGCGCGCGTGAAGGCGCTGCTCGCGCACCCGCGCTTCAACGCCCGCAACCCGAACCGCGTTCGCGCGCTGGTCGGCGCCTTCGTGCTCGGCAACTTCGCGCGCTTCCACAGCGCGGACGGCGCCGGCTACGCGTTCGCCGCCGACCAGGTGCTGGCGCTCGACGCGACGAATCCGCAGCTCGCGTCCATGATCGCCAGCGCGTTCAGCCTGTGGAAGCGCTTTCCCGCCGCGCGCCGCGCCCGCATGGAGGCGGCGCTCGTCCGCATCGCCAAGGCGCCGGGCCTGTCGCCTGACGTCGTCGAAGTGGTCACACGCACGCTCGACCGCTGACGCGCGCGGCCGCCGGTCTTCAGTTGGCCTTCGGCGTCACCTGGCAACCCGGGATCTTTTCCTCGTAGTCGATGAAGGGCCGCCACGACGTGCTGGTCGAGGCCGCGAAGCGCGCGTTGATGTAGTAACGGACGCAGGGCTTGAAGTCGACTTCGGTCGCTTCCATGTTGAGCTGCCCGGCCCCGGCGATCGCGCCCGGCGCAATCGCCTGCAGCACGAGCTTGTGCTGGCCGGGCGTCAACTTGATGGCCTCGCGCGGGGCCGTGCCCGGCGACGCGCCGTCGACGAGATTGACGACGACCGGCCCGTCCGTCATCGACGTGATGTCGTTGTACCGGACGCCGATAAGCTCGCTCCATGACGGTCCCCAGGTCTGGCATCCGGAGAACAAGAGCACGGCGGCGCAAGCGGCAAGACGTTTCATGGCGTATCCCTGTTTATGGGTGATGGGCGCAGCGTGCGGGCGGCGGTTTTCCGCCGGCCGGACACCGGCAAGGCGAAGTATCGCCTCGTCCGCCGGGATTGGGCAAAAATCGTGGGCGAACCGGCGCGCGGACCTGCCGGCCTACCAGTAGGACTCGAGGGTGATGTGCCCGGGCTCGCGGCGGCGGTGGCGGCGCATGCCGCGCGCGGCCAGCGCGAGCTGCGCGTCGTCGATCATCGCCGGATTGCCGCACAGCATCGCGTGCGCGTTCGCGGCAGTGAGCGGCACGCCGGCGCGCGCCTCGAGCCGCCCGTCCGCGATCGCCGCCGGAATGCGGCCGGTCAGCGCGCCCGGCGCCGCCTCCCGGCTCGTCATCGGAACGTAGCTGAAGACACCGGGCCGCGCGTGGCCGATCGCCGCGATCTCGTCGCGATAGGTGAGCTCGTCGGCATGGCGCGCCGCATGGACGAGCACCACTCGCGCGAACTTCTGCCACGGCTCGTCGGTGCGCAGGATCGAGAGGAACGGACCGATGCCGGTCCCCGTGGCGATGCACCACAGCGCGTCGGCCTCCGGCACTTCGGAAATGCTGAAGAAGCCGTTCGCCCGCGGCAGCATCCACACCGGATCGCCGGGGGCGAGCGCCGCCAGGCGGGGCGACAGCGGCCCCTCGGGCAGCACGATGTAGTAGAACTCGTGGGGCGCCGCGTGCGGGGGATTCACGAACGAGTACGGCCGTCCGATCATCGGCTCCCTGGCGCCGGGCGGCGCCGGCAGCGCCAGCCGCGCGAACTGTCCCGCGACGAACGTCACCTCCGGCGCGGCGACCAGCAGCGAGAACAGGCTTCCCGTCCATTGCCGCCGGCCGGCCACCCTGCCCTCTATCCATGCCGTCATTGCGGTGCGCCTCGCTTGCTAGAATCGGCATTATGCCAACGCGGCCCCGACCGCCCTCCGCCAGCGGCCCCCGCGTTCACCTGCGTCCCCCGCGACTCGCCGACGCCGCCGCCTTCCTGCGCTCGGCGCGAATGAGCCTGCGGCTGCACGGGCCGTGGGCACGGGCGCCCCGCACCGCCGCGCAGTTCGCGCATTTCGTCACCCGCTACGACGGCCGCGTCCCCACGCACGCGGCCTTCCTCGTCGTGCGCAGCGACGACGGCGCGATCGCGGGCGTCTTCAGCTTTTCGGAGATCGTCCGGGGCGCGTTCAACAGCGCCTACCTCGGCTACTACGCGTTCGCCCCGCTCGCGGGCGGCGGCTTCATGACGGAAGGTCTGGCGCTGGCGCTCGACGTCGCCTACCGGCGGCTGAAGCTCCATCGCGTCGAAGTGAACGTGCAGCCCACCAACCGGCGCTCGCTCGCGCTCGTCACCCGGCTCGGCTTCACGCGCGAAGGCTTCTCCCGCCGCTACGTGAAGATCGGCGGCCGCTGGCGCGACCACGTCCGCTATGCGATGCTCGCCGAGGACTGGGCGATCCTGCGCCGCGCGCACGGCGCGAAGCGCGCGGCGGCGAAACGATGAAGCGATGAAGCTCATACCCTCCCCGACGATCGCCGCGGCTGCCGCGGCCGCGCTCGTCGCCGCCTGCGCGGGCAAGCCGGTCGTGCCCAACGAGCCGCGGATCGTGCCGAAGGTTTCGATCGCGCCCTACGCGGTCCACGAAGACTGCATGGAGCTCCGTCCCGGCGACCGCCTGGATTTCCGGTTCGAGACCATTGAACCGGTCAAGTTCAACCTGCACTATCACGACGGCAAGCTGCTCGTGATGCCCCTCACGCGGGACTGGGTCACGGCGGATTCCGGCGTCTACGCGCCACAGATCCGCCAGGGTTATTGCCTGATGTGGGAGGCGGGCCTGGACGGCGCGACGCTCGCGTACCGCTACGTCGTCCGGCGCGTGCCGCCATGAACGCAGTGACTCCGGCGCGCACGCTGCTGTTCGACCTCGATGGGACGCTTACCGACAACTACGCCGGCATCGCCGCGTCGATCCGGCACGCGCTCGCGCGGCTGGCCGCGCCGGAGCCCACGGACGCCGAGCTTCGCGCATGCGTGGGCCCCCCGCTGCGGGGCTCGTTCGCGCGACTGCTGGCCACACGGGACGATGCGGTGGTCGAGCAGGCGGTGGCGCACTATCGCGAGCGCTTCTCCGACGTCGGCTGGAAGGAGAACGTCCCGTATCCGGGCGTCGCGGAGGCGCTGGCGGCGCTCGCCGACGACGGCACGCCGATGTTCCTCTGCACCGCGAAGCCGGAGACGTTCGCGCGCCGCATCGTCGAGCACTTCGGATTCGCGCCGCATTTTCGCGGGATCTACGGCGCCGATTTCGCCGGCCGTTTCGACGACAAGGCGACGCTGATGGCGCACCTGCTCGCGACCGAGCGCGTTGCGCCGTCGGGCGCGGTGATGATAGGCGATCGCCACCACGACATCACCGCCGCGCGCGCGAACGGCACGGGCGCCGTCGGCGTGCTGTGGGGCTACGGGTCGCGCGAGGAGCTGGCGGGCGCCGACGCGCTGCTCGAGACGCCCGAGCGCCTCGCCGACCTTCGAAGCGCGCGCGGCTAGCCAGTCGCGCCGAGCTCGGCGTACGTGTACGTCCGGCCCTGCTCCAGCGGCGCTTCCAGCAGGCGGGAGGCGATGGTCGCCGCGGCGACGTCGGGCGCCACGAGCTGTCCCTGCGCGTGAAAATCCCGGAACATCTGCGCCATCGGCAGCCTGTCGTCGGGCTGTGAGCGCATCAGCACCTGCATGTCGGTGGCGATGATCCCGGGCCGCAGCGACACGGCCCGAATGCCGTCCGCCCCCTGCTCCGCGGCGATCGCCGCCGTCAGCATCTCGAGGCCCGCCTTCGCGATCGAATAGTGGCCGCTGCCGGTCAGCGGGCGCACCGCGGCGCCCGACGAGACGTTGACGATGCGCCGGTCGCCGCGCTTCGCGGCGAACGCTCGGCAGAAGAGATTGGCGAGCGCCATCGGCGCGGCGAGGTTCACCGTGAGGGCGCGCAGGATGTCGGCGGGAGCGAGCGTTCCGACGACGCCAATCGGCTCGGCGACCGCCGCGTTGTTGACGAGGCACGCGACCGCCGGATCCGTGCTGGCGACGGTGGCGAAGGGCGTCGCCAGGACCGCCTCCATGCCGGCGACGTCCCCGACGTCGCAGCGGACGAACGCGTAGCGATCGCCGCCGAGTCGCGCGCCGCTCCTCCGGCCCACGCCCGTGACCGACCAGCCGCGCGCAAGGAGTGCGACAGCCAGCGCCTCGCCGAGACCGCGCGAGACGCCGGTCACGATGGCCGCGCGCATGGACGTGCGGCCTAGCGCGGCGTGGGGCCGGGCGGGGCGCTCGTCGGCGGCGCGCCGGGCTTGGGCATCGGCATCGGCTTGGTGTGCGGCGGCGGCGGGGGCCGCCCTCCGCCCGGCGGGGGCGGCGGCCTTCCTCCGCCCGGCGGCCGTCCCCCGCCGGGTGGCGGAGGCGGCGGGCGCCCTCCGTGCGGCGGCGGATGGTACGACGGCGGCCGGTAGCCCGGCGGCGGCGGGGGGCGGTAATACGGCGGCGGCCGCTGGTACCAGTAGCTCCGCTGGTTCCACCACGGCCGGTTGCGGTAGTAGTTGTCCCAGTACGGGCCGATGGTGAACGTGACGATCGGCAGGCCGATCGTCGGGCCGTAGCCGTAGATCGGCACGCGCTGGCCCTGGTACGGGTACGACAGGTATTGCGCGAACACCCAGCCGCGATCCAGCCCGACGCCGACGTCGCACCAGCTCCAGTTGTCGAGGCAGCCGAACACGTTGACCTGCGTGCCCGGGTACACGCGCAGCACCAGCGGATAGGTCGGATCCGGACCGGCCCGCATGTTGACCGTGGTCGTCGTGTAGGCGACCTGGCCGAGCGCGGCGGTGGGCACGCCGAGCGCGAGGCAGCCGGCGAGGATGAGGCGGCGAAGCGGCGTCATGACGATCCTCCGTGAACCCCCATGCTAACGCGGCGCGGCGTCCCGCGGACGACAGCGCGGGTCACCGGTGTCCCGACATGGACATGACGATGATGATGCCGACTATGACGGCGAGCACCAGCAGCGCGATCTTCCACGGGCTCTTCGGATACTCGCCGGCGATGGCGCCCGTCACGCCGTTCATCGCGCACTGGAAGCTCCGCGCCCCGAACGTGTAGGTGAGGAGCCAGGCCGGCGCGAGGATGTGCTTGAACGTCTGGCGCGAGTAGTCGGCATGCACGACGAGATTGCGGAACGTGTCGCCCGGCACCGCCTGCGCACACAGCCCCTGCAGCTTCGCGTCCATCAGCTCGCGGGCGCGCTGCGCGGCGCCGACCAAGTCGATCTGGTAGCGCTCGACGATCCAGCCCGACACGTAGCCGGCGTCGTACGGCTTCAGCTCCTGCGTCGGGAAAGGCTCGATGCCGCGCAGGATGTTGGGATGCACGCCGACCGACGCGCAGACGAGGTCGTCGTCGAAGAAATGCGAGAGCTGGCCGGCCGCGGGCTCCCAGCGCACCTGCCGGACCTGGCGCGTGCGCGTCTCGCCGTTCTCGACGTAGCTTTCCGTCGTGTAGTAGTAGTGGCCCGCTTCGGCGGTCCACGTGGCGTCGACCGCCGCGTCGAACGTCCAGTACGGCAGGTAGATGCCGCGCACCGTGTCGGTGAGCGCGCGCCGCTTGAGCGCGGACGGCGCGAGCCACAGCTTGCCGTACCACGCGCGGATACGATCGCGCGCGCTGCCCTCGCTCACCTTGAACGGCAGGACGCTCTCCGGCCGGAAGGCTGCCTTCGTCTCCGCGTAAGGCACGAGCTGCGCGGAGCCGCAGAATTCGCAGTTCTGGGCCTGCCGCGCCGGGTTCAGCACCGAGATGGCGTTGCAGCTCTGGCAGCGCACCTGCCGCGTGTCCGCCTGCCAGCCGCGGGCCTCGTCGGTGAGGCCGCGCAGCGCCGCGACGAGATCGTGCTCGACGATCGTGCCGGCGGCGTCGAGCTTCGCCGGCGATTCGGTGCCGCAGAACGGGCACACGAGCTTCTGCTTCGCCGGATTCCACACGGCCTCGCCGCCGCAGGCGGGGCAGGCGAATTTCTGCTGCGCGTCGAGCTCGGCCATGGCGTGCGCGTCGCGGTGCTCAGCGCGCCGCCCGGACGCTCACGCATCCGCCAGCGCGCGCCACGCGACCGCGGCGAGCAGCGCGAGCAGCGCCGCGGCCACCACCGCGATCCTCGTGACCGACGCGGGCACGCGTCCGCTCACGCGGCCCGTCGTGCCGTTGATGGCGATCCGATGGCTGCGGCCGAGATGGACGCAGTCGAGCGCCCATACGGGAAGCAGCGCCAGCGCCGCCGTCTCGCGCGGGTACTCGACGCCGAGGAGCCGCAGCTTGTCGCGCTGCTTCGCGGGCTGGCTGGCTCGCGCGGTCGCGATCAGGTCGCGCTCCATCCGCTGATGGGCGAGCGTGGCGGCATCGGCGACGTCGCGCGTCGCGCGGCCTCGCGGCCGATCGTCCGCCTGCGGCACGTCGCCGTCGACGGCGCGCAGCGTGTGCGCGGGCCACGGGGCGAGCGACTCCGGCAGCGTGTCCGCCGCGGGGTCCGCGCTGACCGGGAGGCCGCCGAAATCCATTTCGACGATGCCGCGCAGGCCGGGGCCCTCCCAGTGCGCGACGGCGTGGGCCGAGAACATCCAGCTCGGGACGTAGCTCGCCGCGAGCGGATCGCGCCGCGCCTGCCGGACGAAGGTCCACGGCGTGAGCCACCGCGCGCCCAGCCATGCGAGCGCCGCGGCGCGCGCATCGCTTTCGGTGAGCACGAACGGCGCCATCAGCCGCGGCGCGGGCGGCGGCGAAGCTTCGGCGATCTGCGTTTCGGCGTCGGCGCTCATCGGCGTTCGGGCCGGCCGCGCGGTCATTGCCGCGCGCCGGGCGCCCTTCCCACGTCATGCGCCGGTCATTGGAGCTTGTAGCCGACGACGCGCCAGCGGCCGTCGGCCTCGCGCTGCAGCGTCACCGTCTCGCGGGCGTCGGCCTTTTGCGCGAACTCGGTCCGGAACCGCACCAGCGCGAAATCCGCGGCGGGCGCACCGGGCGCGGACGTGCGGAAGGTGGTGGCGGCCATCGTGCGCCGCTGCATCGCGCCGAGCGGCTTGCGCACCGACGCGAGCGCTTCGCTCCACCCGACGCGCGTCATCGCCGCGCGGAACTGCTCGCCCGCGGCGTCGTACGTCGCGGTGGTGTCGCCCTTGTCGGCCTGCGCCAGCCAATCGCGCGCGGCCGCCTGGACGATGGTCGTCGTCGCGTCCTGCGCCTGCGCGCCGGTCGCGCCCAGGCAGAGAGCGCTGGCGAGCGCCGCCAGCACGCGGAGGACGCGCCTCACGCTTTGCATCGCTAAGATTTCAGGAAGGTGTTGACGGCGTCACGCGTGACGCGCCACTGCGTGCCGATCTTCTTGCCCTTGAGGTCGCCGGCCTCGAGGCTCGCCAGCACGTCGGCCTCGCCGACGCCGAGCATCTCGCCCACCTGCGCCGGATTCATGAGATCGGCGACGGCGCCTCCGGCGGCGGGCGGCGGGGGCGGTGACGGGATCCCGGGCGTCTGCTGCGCCATGATCCCGCCCGTCTGGTTCATCATCTGTTGCGCCATCGCCATGCCGACGGCCACCTGCGCGCCGAGACCGCCGACGCCGCCGTCCCCGCCCTGCCCCATACCCTGCGCCATCTGGTACTTGACGTAGTCGTTGAGGTTGCCGACGGCGGCCATGCTGGAGCGCTTGTCGATCGCCGCCTCGACTTCCGGCGGCACCGACACGTTCTCGACGATGAACGTCGTCATCTCGAGGCCGTACTTCTCGCCGATCGCGGGATTGATGAGCGGCAGCAGCGCGCCGCCGAGCTCGCCGTAGCGCGACGCGACGTCGAGCGCCGGGATCTTCGCGCTCGCCAGGGCGTCCGTGAACACGCTGACGATGCGGGAGCGCATCGTGTCGTTGAATTCGTCGAGGCGGAAGTGATCGTCGGTGCCGGCGACCTCCTTCAGGAACTTCTTCACGTCGACGACGCGGAAATCGTACGTGCCGTAGGCGCGCAGCCGCACGATGCCGAAATCGGCGTCGCGCATCATCACCGGGTTGGCGGTGCCCCACTTGTTGCCGGTGAAGAGCCGCGTGACGACGTAGTAGACGTCGGCCTTGAACGGGCTCTCGAAGCCATATTTCCATCCCTTGAGATCGGTGAGGACCGGGATGTTGTCGGTGGTCAGCGCGTACTTGCCGGGCGGGAACGTGTCGCCGAACTGGCCGAGGTAGACGAACTGTGCCACCTGCGACTCGCGCACGATGAGCTGCGCGCCGTTCTTGATCTCCTTGTCCTCGTCCGGGAACCGGAACGAAAGCGTGTCGCGCGAATCATCGGTCCACTCGATGATGTCGATGAACTGCTTCTTGATGAAATCGAGGATCGCCATCTTCGTTGCGCCGGTCCGGAATTGACGGGGAACTACGACTTGGGAGCCGTGGAGACTTTCTTCAACTCGGCCTGCGCATCGTTCAGGCCCTTCTCGATTTGCGCGAGCGGCAGCGCGCCCGGCATCATCGTGCCGTCGCCGAAGATCAGCGTTGGCGTGGCGTTGATCTTCAGCGAGTTGCCGAGCGCCTGCGTCTTCTCGACCGGGTCGCCGCAGTCGCCAGCGTTGTCGGGCACCTTGCCGGACGCGAAGAAATCGTCCCACGCCTTCACCTTGTCCGGCGCGCACCAGATCCTCTTGGACTTGCGCGCGGCATCCGGGTGGAGCTGGTCGATCGGGAACAGGAACGTGTAGATCGTGACGTTGTCGAGGCCCTTGATCTCGTTCTCGAGCCGATGGCAGAACGGGCAGTCGGCGTCCGAGAACACGATCAGCTTGCGCGAGCCGTTGCCCTTAACCTTCACGAACGCGAGGTCCATCGGCAGCTTGTCGATGGCAACACGGTTCAGCCGCCGCGTCTTGGCCTCCGTGAGGTTGGTCTTCGTGGCAGTGTCGTAGATCGACCCGACGATGATCTGGTTGGCCTTGTTGTCCGTGTAGATCATCTGGTCGCCCAGCATCGCTTCGTAGAGGCCGAAATAAGGGCTCTTGGCGATGTAGGCGATCTCGGCACCGGGAAACTTCTGCTCGAGGACCTTCTTGACGGCGGCGGCGTCGGGCGTGGGCGGCGGCGTGGCGGCCGTCTGGGCGAATGCGACCGGCATCGCCAGCGCGGCGCCGAAGGCGAGCGCCGCGGCGCGTTGGCGAAGCAGGAACAGCGGGAAGGGGGACATCGTGGTTCTCCGTAAGCGGTCGCAGTTCGACATTCTATCGAAGCGCAGGTTGCGCCAAGGCGCGTTTCAGGCGGGGCAATCGGTCCACGGCGGACATGCCGGCATTGCGCAGCGCCCGCATCCAGGGCGCCGGCGGGCCGAAAAGGCGGACCAGCCCGTCGGTCACCGCCTGCATCGCCCGCACCGGTTCGGCGCGGCGGCGCGCGTAGCGCTCGAGCAGCAGCGCCGCGCCGGCGTCGGCCACAGGACCACGTTCGGCCAGCACGGCCGCGAGCACCTGCGCGTCGCCGAAGCCGAGGTTAACACCCTGACCGGCCAGGGGATGCACTCCGTGTGCCGCGTCTCCGACGAGCGCGAGCCGCTGGGCGACAGACGTCGGCACGCGCAGGAATTGGAGGGGAAACCCACCGGCAGGCGTGAGCGGGACCAGCGTGCCGAGGGCATGCCCGCCCGCTGCCGCCACGCGCCTGGCCAGCTCGGCGACCGGCAGCGCCAGCAGCTCGGCCGCGAGCGCGTCGGGGGCCGACCACACGATCGAGATCCGCCGGCCGGGCAGCGGGAGCCAGGCGAGCACGCCGCCATCGCCGCGGAACCATTGCGTGGCGCGGCCGTGATGCGGAAGCTCGCACTCGAAGTTGGCCACGACCGCCGTCTGGCCGTAGCCGCGCGGCACGGCGGCGATGCCCGCGGCATTGCGCACCCACGACTGCGCGCCGTCGGCCCCGACGATGAGACGCCCGGCGATCGCGCGGCCGTCCGCGAAGTGCAGCGTCGCGGCTTCCGGCAGCCACGCCAGCGCCTCGAACGCGACGCCGCCGAAGACGTCGACGCCGGCCGCGTGCACCGCGGGCAGAAGCGCCGCCTTGAGGGCACGCTCCTCGACGATCCACGCCAGCGCGCGCTCGCCCATTTCGTACGCGGAGAACGCGAGCGTGGCGCCGGCGTCGCCCTCGACGCGCATCGATTCGATTGCGCACACGCGATCGCAGGGCAGCGCCTGCCAGGCGCCGGCCGCCCGCAGGAACGCGGCGCTGCCGGGGCTGATCGCATAGATGCGGGCGTCCCACGTCGCGGGATCGGCGGGCGGCGCCACGACCGGCGCGCGATCGGCGAGCGCGACGCGAAGGCCCGCGCGCGCGAGCGTCGGCGCCAGCGCCAGGCCGACGAGCCCCGCCCCCGCGATCACCACGTCGTAGGCGGCCGTCGCGGCCGGGGCCGCCGGCATCATGGGGCCAGCGTCTCGATGACGTGGTTCTGGTTCGTGTAGATGCAGAGGTCGCCGGCGATCGACAGCGACTTCGCGACGATCTCCTGCGCGGACATCGTCGTGCTGTCGAGGAGCGCACGCGCGGCGGCCTGCGCGTAGGCGCCGCCGGAGCCGATCGCGACGATGCCGTACTCCGGCTCGAGGACGTCGCCGGTGCCGGTGATGATCAGCGACGCGCTGTGGTCGGCGATGGCGAGCATCGCCTCGAGCCGGCGCAGCACGCGGTCGGAGCGCCAGTCCTTGGCGAGCTCCACGGCGGCGCGCGTCAGGTGCCCCTGGTGCTTCTCGAGCTTCGACTCGAAGCGCTCGAACAGCGTGAAGGCGTCGGCGGTGGCGCCCGCGAAGCCCGCCAGCACCTTGTCGTGATAGAGCCGCCGCACCTTGCGCGCCGTCGCCTTGACCACGACGTTGCCGAGCGTGACCTGGCCGTCGCCGCCGAGCGCGACGGTGCCGTCGCGGCGGACGGAGAGAATGGTGGTGCCGTGGAAGATTTCCATCGGAGCGTGATGCCTTCGGTGAAGCCGGCGTGGTGCGCCGGAACGGCCGACCCTGGTCGCGCGGTGCGCGGGTCAGGCCGCCTTCTTGACGAAATGTCGGGGCGAAACGCCGATCAGCAACAGCAGCGCGCGGATGATCGGCGACGCGCCGAAGATCTGCACCGTCTTGCGCTGCGCCTCGACGCGGCCGATCGCGTTGAGAAACGCGCCCGCGCAGACGAAGTCCATGCGGTCGACCGCGGACATGTCCACCGCCACGATGTCGTGGCGATGCGCGAAATCGCTGAATGCGCCGATCTGGGGCACGTTCGAGCCGGTGAGCACCCCCGCGAACGCGATGGCCTCGGCGTCGGGAGCCGGCCGCACCATCGCAGCCGCCGCCGGTGCCGCCTTCGCCTCCCTGGCCGCGGCTACGGGCGGGGGCTCCCACGACGGCGGCGAGACTTCGAACGTCACGGCAAAGTCCACCGCGCGGTCGTCGAACGTGGCCTGGTCGTGCTGCCACTGCAGAAGCTCCAGCGACAGGAGCCAGGCGCCCTGCCCGCCGTCCTTGCCTTTCTTCACGGTGGCGTCGAGCGCGGCGACGAGCTTTTCCGCGCGCTCGATGGCGATCGCCTGCCGGTTGCGGCGCGCCACGCCGAGGAGATCGGCAAGGGCGTGCGCGCCTGCGTCGTCGAACCCCAGCACCGACGACAGGTCGAGCCTTGCGCCGGGCACCCGCTTGTCGACCGCGCGCTTGAGGCCGGCGAGCTGGGTGCTCGTGGCGCCCGACAGCTTGCCCGACAGCGCGACGTACCCGCCCGCCCCGATCGCGCCTTCGGCGGCGACCGCGTTCGCAGTCTCCTCCCATCCCGGCGCCGAGCGCTCGAACTGCACGACGTACTGGAGCGCGTACTGGTCGAACTCGGTCCGGAGGTCGGCGCGTTGCAGCAGATCGAAGAGCGCGAGCCAGGCGAGCGGCGAGATCTTCGCGTCGGCGTCGTTCTGGACGCCTTCGGTCAGCTGGCCGCGCGCGAGATCGGGCTGTCCGGCGGCGTAGAGGAGCGCCGCGTTCTCCAGCACGGAGCAGAGGCCGGGGTTGGTTTCCGCCACCTCGATGGACGCATACGCATGCGTCCAGTCGATCATGCTGGCGCCGGCCTGGGTGTTGGCGCCCTGCGGCTCGGCGGGACGCGGTGGGGCGCCCTTGCGACCCGCCGACTGGGCGATGTCCCGCGCAGGGGTGGCGACGCGTGCGCTGGGCGGGGCCGCGGGCTTCTTGGCCGGCGGCTTGGAGAACAGTGCCATCGATGGGGCGCGCGACGATTCCGCCGCGCGGGGCAAGAGCAGTTCCCGATTATGGTCGCAAAGCGCTCGCTGTCACAAGCCGCGCACCGCGAGCGCGGCCCGGCTCAGGCCTTCGCGAGGTTCTCGGCGGCAAAGTCCCAGTTGAGGAGCTTGTCGATGACGGCGTTGACGTAGTCGGGGCGGCGATTCTGGAAGTCGAGGTAGTAGGCGTGCTCCCAGACGTCGACGGTGAGGAGCGGCGTCTGGCCCTTGGTGAAAGGCACCTCGGCGTTGCCGGTCTTGACGATCTTGAGCTTGCCGCCCTCGGCGACCAGCCAGCCCCAGCCCGAGCCGAACTGCGAGACCGCGTTGGCCGCGAAATCCTTCTTGAACGTATCGTAGCCGCCCAGATCGGCGTCGATCATCTGCGCCAGCTTGCCGCTCGGCTTGCCGCCGCCGTTGCCGCGCATGCTGTGCCAGTAGAACGTGTGGTTCCAGATCTGCGCGGCGTTGTTGAAGATGCCGGCCTTGTCCGCCTTGCCCGCCGTTTCCTTGATGATCTTCTCGAGCGGCGCCGCCTCGTACTCGGTGCCGGCGACGAGCTTGTTCAGGTTGTCGACGTAGGCCTTGTGATGCTTGCCGTAATGGAACGACAGCGTGTTCGCCGTGATGACGGGTTCGAGCGCGTTTTCGGCGTACGGAAGCGGCGGAAGCGTGAACATGGGTACCCCCTGGTCAGTCGACTCGTGAATGGCGGATGTTCGCAGGCACCCGCCATTCTACGGCGCGCGCCGCGGACGCGTCGGTAGGACGAAACCCGACACTGCCGGACCCGCGGCGCGGCGTGTGCCGCGCGCGCCGGTCAGTCCCCGTACAGCTTCTGGACGCGCTCGCGGCGCTCCTGCGCCTCGATCGACAGCGTGGTCATCGGGCGGGCGATGAGGCGCGGCACGCCGATGGGCTCGCCGGTCTCCTCGCAGTAGCCGTAGGTGCCGTCGTCGATCATGCGCAGCGACTTCTCGACCTTCTTCAGCAGCTTGCGCTCGCGGTCGCGCGTGCGAAGCTCGAGCGTGTACTCCTCTTCCAGCGTCGCGCGGTCCGAGGGATCGGTCGTGATCTCGTTCTCGCGCAGGTGCTCGCCGGTGTCGTCGGCGTTGCGGAGGATCTGGTCGCGGACTTCCATCAGGCGCTTCTTGAAGAAAGCGAGCTGCGCCTCGTTCATGTAGTCCTTCTCGGGAGCCTTGAGAATGTCCTCCTCGGAAAGCTCACGCGGTTTCTTCACTGCGGTTGCTGTTTTTGCGGCCATGCGTCGTTCGTCCCTGGGGCGGCTACCGTGTCGGCTGCCCGTTCCGGCGGGCCCGCCTTGGGTTTCATGCGGCCCGCGCTAAATTGCCTATTATAGCCCGCCTTGCGCGTCACAAGCGACTGGCCGGCCCCTCGCGCCGGAGCTGCCGCCGGCCCGCGCGGCACCCTGCCCTGCGCCCGTATACTTGCGGAAAAACAAGGATTTCGGATGACCGCCGCCCCCCGCAAGCTGACGCTCGCGCGCCCTGACGACTGGCACCTGCACCTCCGGGACGGCGCCGCGCTCGAAGCGGTCGCCGGCGCCTCGGCGCGCGTGTTCGGAAGAGCAATCGTCATGCCCAACCTGCGCCCGCCGGTGCTGACGACCTCCGACGCCGCGGCGTACCGCGCGCGCATCCTTTCGGCGCTGCCGGAAGGCACCGGATTCACGCCGCTGATGACGCTTTACCTGACGGACCGGACGGCGCCGGACGAGATCGTGCGCGCGCGCGATTCGGGCTTCGTCCACGCGGTGAAGTACTACCCCGCCGGCGCGACGACCAACTCCGACTCCGGCGTGACCGCGCTCGCCAACGCCTATCCCGCGCTGGCCGCGATGGAGCGTGCGGGCATGGTGCTGTCGCTGCACGGCGAGGTCACGGATCCCGGCGTCGACGTGTTCGACCGCGAGCGCGTGTTCGTCGAGCGCCACCTCGCGACGCTCGTCCGCGATTTCCCCGCGCTCCGCATCGTCGTCGAGCACGCGACCACGCGCGAGGCGGCGGAATTCGTCCGCGACGCGCCGGCGACGGTCGCGGCGACGATCACGCCGCAGCACCTGCGCTATTCGCGCAACGCGCTCTTCACCGGGGGATTGCGCCCGCACAACTATTGCCTGCCGGTGCTGAAGCGCGAGTCGCACAGGATGGCGCTCATCACCGCTGCCACCTCGGGCAGCCCGAAGTTCTTCCTCGGCACCGACTCCGCGCCGCACGCCCGCCACGTCAAGGAAAGCGCCTGCTGCGGCGCCGGCTGCTACACGGCGCCGCTCGCGCTGCCGCTCTACGCGGAAGCGTTCGAGGATGCCGGCGCGCTCGACCGCCTGGAAGGATTCGCGAGCTTGCACGGCGCTGCGTTCTACGGCCTGCCGCGCAACGCGGAGACGGTCACGCTCGAGCGCGCGCCGTGGACGGTGCCGGCGGACTACGCGTTCGGCGCCGACCGGCTCGTGCCGCTGTGCGCCGGGGAGACGCTGCGCTGGCGCGTCGCGGCCGCCGCGCCCGGCGCAGCGGCCTGAAGCGCGCCGCACATCGCCGGGACGCGGTGCTATCCTAGCGGCGCGAAGCCAGCCAGACCGTCGCTGCCCCGCCGCGCAAGCGATCCGGGGGAGAGGAAAGTCCGGGCTCCACAGAGCAGGATGCCGGGTAACGCCCGGCCGCCATAAATCGCCGCTCGCGCGGTGGATGAAAGCGAGGAACAGGGCCACAGAGACGAGTCGCCCCGGTACGGGTCAAACCGTGGCCGGAGCGGGTGAAACGCGGCAACCTCCATCCGGAGCAACACCAAGTAAGCGGACATCGACGCTGCTCGCGTAACGTCCGCGGGTAGGTGGCTCGAGCGCGCCGGCAACGACGCGCCTAGATGAATGACGGTCATAGCGGACTCTACGGACTCCGCCGTAACAGAACCCGGCTTATCGGCTGGCTTTGCCTTTACACGATGGACCCGGAGCCCGAGCCTGACCGCAAACTTCGCGATCAGGCCGATCTCCGATTTCGGGCTGTCAGCGCCTGCGTTCGATGTCGCGCAGGATCTCCCGCGCGGCGTTGCGTCCCGGCAAGCCGGTGACGCCGCCGCCGGGATGCGCGCCCGCGCCGCACAGGTACAGGCCCTTCACCGGCATGCGGTAATCGGCGTTGCCGAGCACGGGCCGCGCGGAGAACAGCTGGTCGAGCGACAGCGCGCCGTGGAAGATGTCGCCGCCGATCAAGCCGAACTCGCGCTCGAGATCGAGCGGCGTCAGCGCGCGCCGGCCGAGCACCGCCGCCTTGAAGTTCGGCGCGACCGCGTCGACGGTGTCGATCATCAGGTCGGCGACGCGCTCGCGATGGTCGTCCCACGTCGTGCCGGGCCGCACCGCCGCGACGTCCGGGTTGACGTGCTGGCAGAAGAGGCTCGCCACGTGCCGCCCTGCCGGGGCGAGCGAAGGGTCGACGGTGGAGGGGATCAGGACCTCGACGATTGGCGCTTTCGACCATCCCTCCGTGCGTGCGTCGAAATACGCGCGCTCCATGTAGGCGAGCGACGGCGCGACGATGATGCCGCTCGAGTGATGCGGCGCCGGGCTGCGCCCGGGCAGCGCGCGAAAATCCGGCAGCTCGGACAGCGCGACGTTCATCCGGAACGTCCCGGAGCCGCATTTGTAGGCGCCGATGCGCGCGCGGAAATCGGCGTCGACGTCCTCGGGCGCGACGAGACGCTCGAACAGCAGCCGCGGATTGACGTTGGCGACCACGCGCCGCCCCCGCACCTCATCGCCGTTCGCGAGCGCCACGCCCGTGGCGCGCCCGCCCTCGACGATAACTCGCGCCACCGCGGCGCCGGTGCGAAGCTCGACGCCGCGGGCGCGGCACGTCGCGGCCATCGCCTGCGTGATCGCGCCCATTCCGCCCAGCGCATGGCCCCACTGCCCGCGCCGGCCGTTCACCTCGCCGAACACGTGATGCAGCAGCACGTACGCCGACCCTGCCGAATAGGGGCTCGCGAAATTGCCGACGACCGCGTCGAAGCCGAACGCCGCCTTGATCGGCGCCGACTCGAACCAGCGGTCGAGGAGATCGCCGGCGCTCTTGGTGAACAGATCCAGCAGATCGCGGCGCTCGGCCAGCGAGAGCGTGCGAAACCCCCGCGACATCTTCCACGCCGCGAGCACCGCCCCGACGTCGCGCCGGCCGCCGCCGCGCACGTTCGGCGGCGTCTGCCGCAGCACCACGCGGAGCACGTCCGCGACGCGGTCGAGCATCGCGTAGTACGCCGGCAGCCGCTCGGCGTCGCGCGGCGAGAATCTGGCGACCTCCGCCTGCGTGGCCGCGAGGCCGCCACCCACCTTGAGGAAGGCGTCGCCCGGCAGCGGCAGGAAATTAGCGAACGGGCGCAGGACGATCGTGAGGCCATGCGCGGCGAGCCCGAGATCCGCGATGACCTGCGGATCGAGCAGGCTCACGGTATAGCTCGCCGTGGAGTTGCGGAAGCCGGGGTGGAATTCCTCGGTGACCGCCGCGCCGCCCAGCACGTCGCGCCGCTCGAGGACGCACACCGAGCGTCCCTTCGCCGCGAGATAGGCGGCGCAGACGAGCCCGTTGTGGCCGCCGCCGATGACGACGGCGTCGTAGCCGCGCGCGCGCGTCACGAGGCGGCGCTACTCGTCGCCGAAGCCCGCGGCGACGTTCGAAAAGCCGCAGTCGGCGTACGTGACCTCGCCGGTGATCGCCGACGACATCGGCGAGAAATAGAACGCGGCGACGTTGCCGATCTCCTCGATCGTCACGTTGCGCCGCAGCGGCGCGTTCTTCTCCACGAACGCGAGGATCTTGGAGAAGCCGCCGATGCCGGCGGCGGCGAGCGTCTTGATGGGTCCGGCGGAGATGGCGTTGACGCGCGTGCCTTCGGGACCGAGCGCGGCGGCGAGGTAGCGGACGTTGGCCTCGAGGCTCGCTTTCGCGAGGCCCATCACGTTGTAGTTGGCGAGCGCGCGTGCCGCGCCGAGATAGGTCAGCGTGAGCAGCGACGCGTTGCGGCCGGCCAGCAGCGGCCGCGCCGCCTTCGCCAGCGCCGCGAAGCTGTAGCTCGAGATCTCGTGCGCGGTGGTGAACGCCTGGCGGCTCATTCCGGCGAGGAAATCGCCGGACAGCGCCTCGCGCGGCGCGAACGCGATCGAATGCAGCAGTCCGTCGAGCGCGCCCCATTCCGCCTTCAGCTCGGCGAACAGCGCTTCGATGTCGGCGTCGGACGCGACGTCGCAGCGGAGCACCGGGCACGCTCCGAACTCGGCGGCGATCTTCGCCACGCGATCCTTGAGGTCGTCGTTGACGTAGGTGAAAGCGAGCGTCGCGCCCTCGCGCTGGCAGGCCTTCGCCACGCCGTAGGCGATCGAGCGCGTCGACAGCACGCCGGTGACGAGGATCCTGCGGTCGGTGAGGAGCGCCATCGCTAGAACAGCAGCGGCTGCGCCTGCTCGAATATGCCGCAGGCTGCGCGATTGTTGGGAACGTCCATTTCAGCGTCGGTCACTTTGCTGCCCCAGTAGATGATGACGCTGCGCCCGAGCACGCCGTTCTCGCCGGTCGTGTGCACGCCGCGCACGAAGGCCTCGCCCTCGGAGTTTCCGTCGGTGTTGTAGAACAGCGGGATGAGCTCGTACGGATTCATGCCCGGCGGTGCCCATGGCGGACCTGCCGAGAAGCCGTTCGGCGACGAGCAGTTGCCGTTCACGTTGAACGACACGCGGTACTGGTTCGGCGGCAGATTGGACGCCGACACCAGGACCGTCACGCCGTCGTTGCGATCGATGACGCGGACCTTGCCGCGCGTCGCCGAGCCGATGCCGCGGAGCTCGGCAACGACGCCGTAGTTCGTCCCCGCCGGCCTCTTGCCGTCCATCGGCTCGAACATCGACTGGAACGACGAGCCGGTGGAGCCGCACCCGGCCAGCGCCAGGGCGGTCAGCGTGATGAACGACGGGATTCGTCGTGCGGCCAAGCGTTCTCCGATGATTCGGTGCCGCGCGGCAGGCGCGCACGCGACGGCGGGCGCCCATGATAGGGGAATCGCGCCGGCGCTGCCAACCGGTCACGCCGCCGGAGGGCACGCACGCTGCCCGCGAAACGCGGTTACGTGTTGCGCCGCCGGCGGCGCCGACCAAAAAAAACCCCGCCAGGAAGGCGGGGTCGGTTGCAGCGCTGGGCAAGCCGAACCGTCAGGTCACGGCTCCAGCAGGTTCACGCAGTTTCCGGGCTGGGCCGGCGCAGCGGAGATCGCGCCTCCCCGCGGAATGCATTGGTCCGGCGGGAGCGTGCCGCGATGCTCCACGCTCTCGACGATGAGATCGAACGCTCGCTGGGCGTGCGGCAGGATGTATTCGAGCGCCGGATAGAACGTCTTGTAGTTCTCGATATGGTTGCCGTTCTGGACCTCGTAGAGCCGATAGGCCGGCATCGGCCGATGGGGATAGCCCGGCTGCTGCTCGAAGCCCGCCTGCACCGCACGTGCGTAAGCGCGCGCATGATGATCGATCGGGAGCAGCGCATCCATCGTGCCCGCAACGGTGATCAGCGGCGCCTGGATCCGTCCGGTAGTGGCGAACGACGCGAGGTTGTCGCCGACGTCGGAGAACGGCAGGCGGCCGATGTAGTTGTAGGTCGACAGGCCGCTACCGTACGTGTCGTAGCTCGGATCGTTGCGCTTCTGCCACTGGCACATCGTCACTTCCCAATAGGAGAAGTAGTAACGGCTCCACAGCGACGCGGGTGCCAGCGCGGTGTTGACGATATCCGGAGGATAGCCGGCGCCGCGGATGTTCTTGGCGGCGGTGCTGTTGGCGTCGTAGGCCGACGTCACGTAGTCCGGGTAATTGAGGACTGCGGGAGGAAGGTCCGTCATGATGTTCGGCGCGTGCTCGTCCACATACGTGCCTTCCCAGTCGACGCCGCCGTCGAACAGCTGTGGCGCGAGCTCCAATGCACGGCGCACCTGGTAGCCGCCGTTCGACGTTCCCACGGCGTAGGTGAATCGCGGCGGGCCGCCGTAGGCGGCCTTGGTGCCGGTGCGCGCGAGTACGGCCGCGTCGAGCATGTAACCGGCCCAGCTGGAGAACTGCTTGCCCGGATCGTTCGCATAGAAGTGCACGTACGTGCCCGACCCCGGGAATAGCCGGCAGCCCAGCGGGTCCGCAGCGGTCGTCAGCGTGGCATTCAGGATGCCCTTGTTCTGCGAAGCGAACGCGTACCCCTTCTGGACGACGTAGTCACTCCAGCCGTAGTCGTTGGTGAATTCGCTGCGCTGACTGGGCGCCCCGCCGACGACGAGCCGGCCGTTCCAGTTGTTCGGGAGACGAAGGAGGAACCGCGCCTGGCCCGTCGGATCCGAGGCAATCCTGGCATTGATCTGCAGACCCGGCACAGCGCTGGTGATCGGCGTCTTGTCCGACGGCGGGTTGGTGAGCGCGTTGATCAGGATCGCGCGGTCGGTTCTCGGGGTGAAGGCGAGCAACGGCAAAGGCAGCGGCAGTCCCGGCACCCATTCGTTGTCCTTGGGCGTGGTGGGATGCGTCTCGCTGTCGCCGTTCGTGGTCAGATCCGACTTTTCGTAGCAAGTCGCATCCGCGAGCTGGTTTCCGAAGGCTTTCAGCACCTGGTCGCAGCGCGTGGCTGCGCCGGCGGAGACAGGGACGAGCAGCGCGAGCGCTGCGGCGATTAGCGTACGTGACATCAGGGGATCCCTCCGGGTTGATTCACACGTTCATGCGCCCGACTGGGCGGCGTGTTGCCGAGCGCCGCATCTTCGGCGCTTCGGCGGCGGACTGTAGCAAATCGCCGCTGAAAAGGGGAAGAATTCCGGCGGCGAGAAAACTTGCGCGTCGCCGCGCGTGATGTATGCCACAGCCGACGAGGCATGGTCCGCACGCTAGAATCCGCCGACACCCTCCCGTTTCGCCCAAGGCCCGCCGCCGCCCATGTCCGCGCAGATGACCCCGGAAGAAATCGTCCACGAGCTCGACAAGCACATCGTCGGGCAGGACGCCGCCAAGCGTGCCGTCGCCATCGCCCTGCGCAACCGCTGGCGGCGCCAGCAGGTGCCCGAGCCGCTGCGACAGGAGATCACGCCGAAGAACATCCTGCTGATCGGGCCCACGGGCGTGGGGAAGACGGAGATCGCCCGCCGGCTCGCGCGCCTGGCCGACGCGCCGTTCGTGAAGGTCGAGGCCACCAAGTTCACCGAAGTGGGCTACGTCGGCCGCGACGTCGACACGATCATCCGCGATCTCGTCGAGGTGGCCGTTAAGCAGACGCGCGAGGCCGAGTCGCGCAAGGTGCGCGACCGCGCGGCCGATGCCGCCGAGGAGCGCGTGCTGGACGTGCTGCTGCCGCCGGTGCGGGAAGTGAACTTCGACGACATGCGTCCGGTGGATTCGACGACGCGCCAGACCCTGCGCAAGCGACTGCGCGAAGGCGCGCTCGATGACAAGGAGATCGAGGTCGAGGTCGCCGCGCAGTCGCAGCAGATGGAGATCATGGCGCCGCCGGGAATGGAGGACCTCACGAGCCAGATCCAGGGCATGTTCGCGCAGATGGGCGGCGGCCGGCGCAAGCAGAAGAAGATGCCGGTCGCCGAGGCGCTGCGCCAGCTCACCGAGGAGGAGGCCGCGAAGCTCGTCAACGACGACGACATCAAGGCGAAGGCGCTCGCCTCCGCCGAGCAGAACGGCATCGTCTTCATCGACGAGATCGACAAGATCGCGACGCGCTCGGAGATGCAGGGCGCGGATGTCTCGCGCCAGGGCGTGCAGCGCGACCTCCTGCCGCTCGTCGAGGGCACGACGGTGACGACGAAGTACGGGATGATCAAGACCGACCACATTCTGTTCATCGCCTCCGGCGCGTTCCACCTGTCGAAGCCGTCGGACCTCATTCCCGAGCTGCAGGGGCGCCTGCCGATCCGCGTCGAGCTCAACCCCCTGTCCGTCGACGACTTCGTGCGGATCCTCACGTCCACCGATGCCTGCCTCACGCGGCAGTACGAGGCGCTGCTCGGCACCGAGCAGGTGCACCTGGAGTTCCGGCCCGACGGCATCCGCCGCCTGGCCGAGATCGCGCACGCGGTCAATGAAAAGCAGGAGAACATCGGCGCGCGGCGGCTTTACACCGTGATGGAGCGCCTGCTCGAGGAAGTGTCGTTCCATGCGGCGCGGCGCACCGGCGAGACGATCGCCGTCGACGGCACGTTCGTCGACGCGCGCCTCGCCGGCATTGCCGGCGACGACAATCTCTCACGCTACATCCTGTGAGCGCCTGATGGCACCGTCAGGCTGCCGCCTGACCTGCAGCGATCCAAGATGGTAGAGCGCATCCTCGGCATCATCCTCCCGGTCTTCGTCATCATCCTGGTGGGCTACCTGTACGCGCGCCGGGTGAAGCCCGACATGGCGATGGTGAACCGGATCAGCATGAACGTGCTGGCACCGGCGCTGATCTTCTCGGTGCTCGCCAGCAAGGACTTCGACATCGCGGCGCACTGGAAGCTGATGCTGGGAAGCGTCGGCGTCGTCGTGGGCTCCGGCGTGATCGCCTGGGCACTCGCGCGCTTGATGAAAGTCGACCCGCGCACGCTCGTCCCGCCGGTGATGTTCAACAACTGCGGCAACATGGGGCTGCCGCTCGCCGCGCTCGCGTACGGCGCCGCGGGCTTCGGTCCGATGGTCGCGCTGTTCGTGATCTCCAACCTGCTGCATTTCACGCTCGGCGTATGGATCATCAATCACCGCGCCAAGTTCGGGAACCTGCTGCGCAATCCGATGGTGGTATCGACGATCGCCGGCTTCGGGTTCGCCATCGCGCATCCGACACTGCCGGAGTGGCTGACCGTGGCCGTCAAGCTGGTCGGCGACGCGCTGATTCCGATGATGCTGCTGTCGCTGGGTGCGCGCCTCGCCGACGTGCAGTGGGACGCCGTGCGGCTCGGCATCGTCGGCGGCATCGCTTGCCCGGCGACGGGCCTCGCGATGGCGCTGCTGCTCGCCCCCGCGCTCGGGCTCGACCCCACGCAGCGCGGCCTCCTGATCCTGTTCGGCGTGCTGCCGCCGGCGGTGCTCAATTTCATGGTGGCCGAAGCCTTTCGCCAGGAGCCGCACAAGGTGGCGTCGATCGTGCTGATCGGCAACGTGCTGTCGGTGCTGTTCGTGCCGCTGGGCCTCCTGATTGCGCTCTAGATGAACGGCCCGACAACGTCCGCGCAGACGCCGCCGATCGACACGATCCTGTTCGACCTCGGCGGCGTGCTGATCGAGCTCGCGGGCGTCGAGCAGATGCTGGCGTGGTCGCCGGGGCTCGGCGACACGCACGAGCTCTGGCGGCGCTGGCTGCACTCGCCGGCCGTGCGCCGCTTCGAGACGGGCGGCGCGACGGACGAAGAGTTCGCCGCGGCGATCGTCGGGGAGTTCGACCTGCCGGTTTCCGCGGACGAGTTCATCGCGGCCTTCACGCACTGGCCGCGCGCGCTGTTCCCCGGCGCCACCGCGCTCCTCACCGAGCTGAAGCCGCGCTTTCGCCTCGCCAGCGTCTCCAACACCAACACGCTCCACTGGCGGCGCTTTCGCGACGAATGGGCGCTCGACGGGCATTTCCATCACAATTTTCCGTCGCATCGCGTCGGCCGCCTTAAGCCCGACGCCGAATACTTCCATCACGTGCTGGACGCGCTCGATGCGGCGCCACACACGGTGCTTTTCGTCGACGACAACGCGATCAACGTCGATGCCGCCGCACGCGCCGGTCTCACTGCGCGGCGCGTCGCCGGTCCGCAGGGCGTGCGCGAGGAGCTCGCGCTGCTCGGCCTTCACCCGGGAGCCCCGACATGAGTCTCCACCAGCTGTTGCAGGCGCGCGCTGCCGCGGGCAAGCCGCTTCGCGTCGCGCTGATCGGCGCGGGCAAGTTCGGCGCGATGTATCTCGCGCAGGCGAAGCACACGCCGGGAATCCACATCGTGGGCATCGCGGACCTGGCGCCCGAGCGCGCACGCTCCGCGCTTGCGCGCACCGGCTGGCAGACCGAGCGCTACGCTGCCCGTTCGATCGCGGAGGCCGGGCGCGCCGGCACGACGTGGATCGGCGACGACGCCCTCGCGCTGATCGCGGCGCCCGAAGTCGAGATCGTCATCGACGCCACCGGCAACCCCGCCGCGGGCATCGCCCACGCGCTCGCGTGCTGCACGCACGGCAAGCACGTCGTGATGGTCAACGTCGAGGCCGACGCGCTGGCCGGACCGCTGCTCGCGCAGCGCGCCCGCGCAGCCGGCATCGTCTATTCGCTGGCGTACGGCGACCAACCGGCGTTGATCTGCGAAATGGTCGACTGGGGCCGCGCCGCCGGCTTCGAGATCGTCGCGGCCGGCAAGGGCACCAAGTACCTGCCCGCGTATCACGCGTCGACGCCGGACACCGTGTGGCCGCACTACGGTTTTTCCGCGGCGACCGTCGCCGCCGGCGATTTCAACGCGCAGATGTTCAACTCCTTCCTCGACGGCACGAAGAGCGCGATCGAGATGGCCGCGGTGGCCAACGCCACGGGGCTGACGCCCGCGCCCGCCGGCCTCGGCTTCCCGGCGTGCGGCGTCGACGATCTGCCGCGGCTGCTGAAGCCGCGCGCGGAAGGCGGCCTCCTCCATCACGCCGGCCAGGTCGAAGTGATCTCCAGCCTGGAGCGCGACGGCCGCCCGGTGTTCCGCGATCTGCGCTGGGGCGTGTACGTGACGTTTCGCGCCGGCGACGCGACCGGCGAAGACTACGTCCGCCGCTGCTTCGGCGAATACGGCTTCTCCACCGACCCGTCGGGGCGCTACGCCGCGATGTACAAGCCCTATCACGCGATCGGACTCGAGCTCGGCATCAGCGTGGCCTCGGCGGGCCTGCGGCGCGAGCCGACCGGCCAGGCGATCGGCTGGCATGCCGACGTGGTCGCCACCGCAAAGCGAGACCTCGGCGCCGGCGAGACGCTGGACGGCGAAGGCGGCTACACGGTGTACGGCACGCTGACGCCGGCCGCCGATGCGCTGCGCCTCGGCGGGGTGCCGCTGGGACTCACCCATGGCGTCGTGCTGACGCAGGCGGTCGCCGCCGGGCAGCCGGTGCGCTGGGCCGGGGTCCGCGCGCCGGCGCGAAGCCTCGCCCTCGACTTCCGCCGCGAAATGGAGCGCGTGCTCGCGCCCGCCTGACCGTTCGGCGCCGTCCAACCCCTGGCGGCATCCGTCGCGTCCGCTTTGGCGTACGCTAGGTCGTATCAACCAGGGAGGGATCGTCATGCGTTCCATTGTTCCGGGCGTGCTCGCCGCGCTCGCCGCCGCAGGCGTGGTCGCCGCGTGCACCACGGCGCCGCCCAAGCCCACCGCCAATCTCAACGACGGGGAGCTCGCGATACCCGCCGATTACAAGTCGTGGCCAAAATTCCTGTCCGCCGTCCAGCGGCCGGACGCGAAGCAGGTCAGGGAAATCTACATCGTCCCGGGCGCGGATCGCACGAAGGCCGGCGACGCATTTCCCGAAGGCACGGTGTTCGTGATGGAGAACTTCGCAGCGAAGGCGAATGCCGACGGCACGCTCGCCACCGGTGCGGACGGCAAGCTCGTGAAGGGCGACCTGCTGCGCATCTTCGTGATGGGCAAGGGCGACGGCTGGGGCGACAAGACGATCCCCGAGCTGCGCAACGGCAGCTGGATCTACGCCGCCTACGAAGGCGGCGGCAAAGCGGCGGCGGATCCGACCACCACATGCCGCGCCTGCCATCTGCCGCTCACCAGCAAGGACTTCGTCCACCGCTACGACGAGTATTTCGCGTCGCGGCCGAAATCCGCGGCAGGCTATTGAGCCCTGGTCCTCGACGAAGCGATCAGTACTTGAGCGAGCACCCGTAAGGCGGCGCGCTGGCCTTCGCCACCGCCGCCCCGCTCTTCGCCTGCGAGAGCGCCGCCTGGACGTAGTTGTGCGCGGACAGCGGGTCTTCGCGCGCCGTGGGGCGATCGTCGATCGCGCCGGCATAGATCACCTTGCCGGCAGGATCGATCACGTACATCTCCGGCGTGGTCTTGATGCCGTACTTCCGCGCGACCGCGCTCTGCCCGTCGATCAGCACGGCGACCGGCGACGCATGCTGCGCCTCGACCCAAGCGCTCATCTGCGCGGGCGTCTTGAACTCGCGGTGCGTCTGGCTGGTCGAGTTGATCGACAGCCAGACGACGCCGTCCTTCGTCCAGTTCTTCTGCTGCCCCTGCATGCTGCCGCTGCGGTAGTGGTTGCGCACGAAAGGACAGTCCGGGTTGGTCCATTCGAGCACGACGTACCTGCCCCGATAGTCGGATAACCGTACGGCCTTGCCCGAGGTGTCGGTCAGCGTGAAGTCGGGCGCCGCCTGCCCGGGAACCTGCGCCAGCGCCAGCGTGGCTGTCATCGCCGCCACGGCCGACAGTGCACGAACGAATGGGGCAATCGTCATCGTCACCTCCCGAGGAACCCAAAAAATGTGCGCCCGCGAGCGGCGCCTACAGCGTGGCGAGCGCGTCTTCCACCAGCCGCTTCTGGAGGACCTCCGGCAGCAGCAAAGGTTCGCGGCCCGGCCGGTAAAGCACGTAGACCGGCACGCCGTTGCGGCCGAGGGACGCCAGCGCCCGGGTGATCGCGGGATCGCGGCGCGTCCAGTCGGCGCGGACGAGCGTGACGTTGCGGCGCGCGAACGCATCGCGCATGCCGGCGTCGTTCAGCACGAGCTGCTTGTTCACCTGGCACGTGACGCACCAGGCCGCGGTGAAGTCGACGAACACCGGCCGCCCGTCCTGCGTGAGCTCCGCCACGCGCTGCGGCGACCACGGCTGCCACGCCGTGTCGACGGCGGTCGCGCGGGACGCCGTCGCGCTCGCGATCGCATCGCCGCGGAGCAAGGGCCACGCGATGACGGCGGCGCCGACCAGCGCGGCCGCCGCCACGGCGCGAAACGCGCGGCTCGCGCCGCCGCGGAACGCGCGCCACGCCCACAGCGCGAATGCGACGACCACGAGCGTCACGAGCAGGCGCATGACGGCGTCGTTGTCGACCTGCGCGCCGAGTACCCACGCGAGCCACGCGACGGTCGCGTACAGCGGAAAGGCCAGCAGCTGCTTCATCCGCACCATCCACGCGCCCGGCCGCGGCAGCACGCGCCGCCAACCGGGGAACCACGACAGCAGCGCGAACGGCGCTGCCATGCCGAGGCCGAGCGCCACGAATACGGCGAGCGTCGCGGCGGCCGGCGCCGTCAGCGCGTAACCGAGCGCGGCGCCCATGAACGGCGCCGTGCACGGCGACGCCACGACGACCGCGAGCACGCCGGACAGGAAGGCGTCGGCATGCCGGTTGGCGAGCGAGCGGCCGCTGGCGCCGGCGAAGAGCGTGCCGAACTCGAACACGCCCGAAAGGTTGAGGGCGAGCACGAAGAACAGCAGCGCGAGCGCCGTGACCATCGCCGGCGACTGGAGCTGGAAGCCCCATCCCACTTGCTCGCCGGCGGAGCGCAGCGCCAGCAGCAGGCCCGCGAGCGCGACGAACGCGAGCACCACGCCCGCGGCGAATGCGACGCCGGCGATGCGCATCGACCGCGCGTCGCCGTGGCCGGGCGCCGCGAGCGACAGCGCCTTCAGCGAAAGGATCGGGAACACGCAGGGCATCAGGTTGAGGATGAGGCCGCCCACGAACGCGAGGGCGACGGCCGCGGCGAACGTCGTGCTCGCCGCCGCCGGCGCGGCGTCGACGTTCAGCACCGGCGCGGCCGCCAGCCTGGGCTTCGGTCCCGCGACGACGGCGCCCGCGAGCGGAACGTCGATCGACGCGGCGCGCGACGTGTCGCCCGCCACGCCGAAACCTTCGCTCGCAACGAGCACGCCGGTGAGGCGGCGGAATTCGCCGCTCTGCTGGCTCGACACGGGGAGCGTCAGCACCTGGACGCCGGCGTCGCCGCGCGCGAGCCGCTGCGGCGCCGACGGCTCGATGCGCGCATCGTCCAGCGCAAAGAAGTGCAGCGTGCCGGGGTCGCGCGCGCCCGGCGGCGGCGCGAGCGCGAGACGGATCGTCGCGCCCTCGCCGGTCGCGTCGACCTTCCAGCCGTCGAGGGGCCGCGGCAGCGCGGCGCGCGTAGCGGCGATGCGCGGCCCCCACGCGGCGTCGATCGCGGCGGAGGCCGCGACCGGCAGCGACAGCGTGAGGTCGGCGCCGTCGGGGATGCACGTCTCCTTGCACACCAGCCAGTCGGCGCGCGCCTTCAGCGTGGCCGTCGTTCCCGGCGCGAGATCGGCGGGCGGCGTCACCGTCACCAGTTGCAGCACCTCGCCTTCGTAGCCGTGGTTGACGAGCGGCCCCACCGGCAGCGCATGCGGCGCCGGCCATTCGATCTCGCTCGCCACGAAGCCCGCCGGCAGCGTCCAGGCGAGCGTGGTGGGAAGGCCGGAATCACCGGGATTGCGCCAGTACGTGTGCCAGCCGTCCTCGATCTTCATCCGCAGCGCCACGGCGAGCGGCTGGCCGGGGACGAGCGCCGTGCGCTCCGCGACGAGCTCGGCCTCGACGTGATCGGTCTTCACCGCCGCCGCGGTGGCGGTCACAGACGCGATCGGCGCGCACGCGAGGAACGCGGCGCACGCGGCGCCGAGGCGAAGCAGGCCGCGCACTGACGGCCGGTGGGAGGCGGTTCGCATGGGTGTGTACGACAGCCGAACATTATCCCACCCTGCGCCATTCCCTGGCGGCGCCCGCCCGGGGCGGCGGCGGCCGGGGACCGATGGACGGCGGCGCGCGGCGGGACCAGTCAGGGCGCACGGCTAGAATGGCCGGCCCCATGGAAGCCTTCCTCGTCTCGGTGGCGGTCGTCGCGCTCGGTGAAATGGGCGACAAGACGCAGCTCCTGGCGCTCATGCTCGCCGTGCGCTACCGGCGGCCGTGGCCCATTGTCGCGGGCATCCTCGTCGCGACGCTGTTCAACCACACGCTGGCGGGGCTCGTCGGAAGCTGGATCCGCACCGTCGTGCCGCCGGACGTGCTGCGGTGGCTGCTCGCGCTGTCGCTCTTCGCGGTCGCCGCGTGGGCGCTGAAGCCCGACACGCTGGACGATGCCGCACCGGCCACCACGCGCCTCGGCGTGTTCGGCATCACGGCGGTCTCGTTCTTCCTGGCCGAGATGGGCGACAAGACGCAGATCGCCACGGCGATCCTCGCCGCACGCTTCGACGCGCTGCCGGCGGTGGTCGCCGGCACCACCGTGGGCATGCTGCTCGCGGACGTGCCGGCCGTGTTCGTCGGCAAGCTCGCGGCGGACCGCATCCCGTTCCGGACCGTGCGCATCATCGCCGCGCTGCTGTTCGCGGCGCTCGGCGTCTGGGTGCTCGTGGCGGCGCCGGTATAATCGGCGGCCGCGCAATGCGCGCGGATCCACCAGCATCGAATCCCCGATGACGCCCTACCAGCACCGCGAGATCGAGGCCGCCGCCCAGCAGGCGTGGCAGGACGGCGACGCGTATCGCGCGGACGAGCGCACCGACAAGCCGAAGTACTACTGCGTGTCGATGCTGCCGTATCCGTCCGGCAAGCTGCACATGGGGCACGTGCGCAACTACACGATCAACGACGTGATGTACCGGCACCTGCGGATGAAGGGCTTCAACGTCCTGATGCCGATGGGCTGGGACGCCTTTGGCCTGCCCGCCGAGAACGCCGCGATGAAGAGCCGCGAGGCGCCGGCGAAGTGGACGCACGACAACATCGCCTACATGAAGACGCAGTGCGAGGCGATGGGCTGGGCGATCGACTGGTCGCGCGAATTCGCCACCTGCGATCCCGGGTACTACAAGTGGAACCAGTGGTTCTTCCTGAAGATGCTCGCGAAGGGCATCGCCTACAAGAAGACCGGCGTCGTCAACTGGGACCCCGTCGACCAGACGGTGCTCGCCAACGAGCAGGTGATCGACGGCCGCGGCTGGCGCTCCGGCGCGCCGGTGGAAAAGCGCGAGATCCCGATGTACTACCTGCGGATCACCGACTACGCGCAGGAGCTCCTCGACTTCCTCGAGAAGATGCCCGGCTGGCCGGAGCGCGTGAAGGTGATGCAGGCCAACTGGATCGGCCGCAGCGAGGGCGTGCGCTTCGCCTTTCCCCACGACCTCCGCGGCGCGGACGGCACGCCCGTCGGCGACGGCAGGCTGTACGTGTTCACCACGCGCGCCGACACCATCATGGGCGTCACGTTCTGTGCGGTCGCCGCCGAGCATCCGCTGGCGGAACTCGCCGCCCGCGCGGATCCGCGGCTCGCCGCATTCATCGACGAGTGCAAGCGCGGCAGCGTCATCGAAGCCGACATGGCGACGATGGACAAGAAGGGCATGCCCACGGGCCTCACCGTCACCCATCCGCTGACCGGCGAGAAGGTGCCGGTCTGGGTCGGCAACTACGTGCTGATGAGCTACGGCGACGGCGCCGTGATGGGCGTGCCGGCGCACGACGAGCGCGACTTCGCGTTCGCGAAGAAGTATTCGCTGCCGATCGAGCAGGTGATCGCCGTCGACGGCGAGACGTTCTCCACCGACGCCTGGCAGCCGTGGTACGAGGACAAGCTCCGCGGCCGCTGCGTGAACTCGGGGAAGTACGACGGCCTCGCCTATCAGCCGGCCGTCGACGCGATCGCCGCCGACCTCGCCGCGAAGGGCCTCGGCGAGAAGAAGGTGACGTTCCGCCTGCGCGACTGGGGCATCTCGCGCCAGCGCTACTGGGGCACGCCGATCCCGCTCATCCACTGTCCCGCATGCGGCGACGTGCCGGTGCCCGAGCAGGACCTGCCGGTGATCCTGCCCGAGGACTGCGTCCCGGACGGCAGCGGCAACCCGCTCGCGAAGCGGGCCGATTTCGTCAACACGCCGTGCCCGGCGTGCGGCGGACCGGCGAAGCGCGAGACGGACACGATGGACACGTTCGTCGATTCGTCGTGGTACTTCATGCGCTACGCGTGTCCGGACGCGCCCGCGATGGTCGACGGCCGCAACGATTTCTGGAATCCGATGGACCAGTACATCGGGGGCATCTCGCACGCCATCCTCCATCTCCTCTACGCGCGGTTCTGGACGAAGGTGATGCGCGACATGGGCCTCGTGAAGATGGACGAGCCCTTCACCAACCTGCTGACGCAGGGGATGGTGCTGAACCACAGCTACTTCCGCCGCACTGCGAAGGGCGGCATCGACTATTACGCGCCGTCCGACGTGGAGGCCGTGCACGACGCCGACGGCCGCGTCACCGGCGCAAGGCTCAAGTCCGACGGAGCGCCCGTCGAGTACGGCGGCCTCGGCACGATGTCGAAGTCGAAGCTCAACGGCGTCGATCCGCAGGACATCGTCGACCGCTACGGCGCCGATGCCGCGCGTCTCTTCGTCATGTTCGCCGCGCACCCGGAAGCGACGCTCGAGTGGTCGGACGCCGGCGTCGAAGGCGCGACGCGGTTCCTGAAGCGGCTGTGGACGTTCGCGCAGGCGCACGCCGGCGGCGCGGCAGACGTGACGCCCGCGGACCTGTCGGCCGAAGCGCGCACGACCCGCCGCGAGATCCACCTCACGCTGAAGCAGGCCAACTACGACTACGAGCGCATCCAGTACAACACGGTGGTCTCGGCCGGCATGAAGATGCTGAACGCGCTGGAAGCGCTGCCGCCCGACGCGAAGGGCGCGAAAGCGGTGGTGCGCGAAGGCCTGTCGATCATGCTGCGCGTGCTGTACCCCGTCGTCCCCCATACCGCGTGGGTGCTGTGGCGCGACCTCGGCTTCGACCGCGCTCACGGCGCGCTCCTCGACGCGCCGTGGCCGAACGTCGATCCGCAGGCGCTCGTGCAGGACGAGATCGAGCTGGTGCTGCAGGTCAACGGCAAGCATCGCGGCAAGCTGGTCGTGCCGGCCGCCGCCGACAACGCGCAGGTCGAAGCGGCGGCAAGGGCGTCGCCCGAGGTCGTGAAGCACGCCAGCGGCGCCCCGATCCGCAAGGTGGTCATCGTCCCCGGCAGGCTCGTCAATGTCGTGGTCTAGCGCCGCGCGCACGCTCGCGGTCGCGATTCTCGCGGCGGTGGCGCTGTCCGCGTGCGGATTCCACCTGCGCGGCCAGGCCACGTACACGTTCTCGTCGATCTACGTGAACGGCGCCAAGTCCGTGTTCGAGGCCGAGCTGAAGCGCTCCCTCGAAGGCGGCGGCAACGCCACCGTGGTCGCCACGCCGACGGCCGCGCAGGTGATCCTCGACGTGCCCGTGGTGGTCGAGGAGAAGGACGTGCTGTCGCTGTCCTCCGCCGGCAGCGTGCGCGAATACCAGCTCGAGATGCGCGTGTCGTTCCGCCTGCACGACGCCGACGGACTCGACTGGCTGCCGGCCGGCGAGATCACGCTGCGCCGCTCGTATACGTTCAACGAGACGGAAGTGCTCGCGCGCGACGCCGAGGAGCAGCGGCTGCTGCGCGAGATGCAGAGCGACGCCGTGGCGCAGCTCGTGCGGCGGCTGCAGGCGGCGAAGAAGCCGGCCTGACGGCAGCGACGGCGATGCAGGTCCGCCCCGATGACCTTGCCGCGCACCTCGCGCGCAAGCTGGCGCCGATGTACGTCGTCCACGGCGACGAGCCGCTCGCGGCGCTCGAGGCCGGCGACGCCATCCGCGCCGCGGCGCGGGCCGCAGGCTGCGACGAGCGCGAGGTGCTGGTCGTCGAGCCGGGCTTTCGCTGGGACGCCTTCATCGGCGCCAACGCCAACATGGGCCTCTTCGGCAGCCGCAAGCTCGTCGACCTGCGGATTCCGTCCGGCAAGCCGGGCACCGAAGGCGGCAAGGCGCTCGAGGCCTACGCGGCCAACCCGAATCCGGACAACGTCACGCTGGTGACGCTGCCGCGGCTCGACCGCGCCGCGCAGTCGTCGGCATGGTTCACGGCGCTGACCGAGGCCGCCGTCACCGTGGCCGTGCAGCCGCTCGAGCGCGAGGCCCTTCCGCGCTGGATCGCCGCGCGGCTCGCGCGCCAGAACCAGAAGGCCGGCCGCGAAGTGCTGCAGTACCTGGCGGAGCAGTGCGAAGGCAACCTGCTCGCCGCGCGGCAGGAGATCGAGAAGCTCGCGCTGCTGCTGCCCGAAGGCGAGCTCGCGCTGGAAGCGGTCGAGGCCGCCACCGCGGACGTGGCCCGCTACGACGTGTTCCAGCTCTCCGAGGCGTGGCTCGCCGGCGATGCCGCCCGCGCGCTGCGGATCCTCACGGTGCTGCGCGCGGAAGGCGAGCCGGCGACGCTCGCCGTATGGCAGATCGCCGAGGACCTGAACGCGCTGGCGCGAATCGCCGCGGAAACGCGCACCGGCATGTCGACGCAGACGGCGCTGCGCAACGCGCGGGTGTGGGGCCGCCGGCAGAACGCGATGGAGCGCGCGGCACGGCGCGTGGGCGGCGCCGAGCTCGCCGCGATGACGACCGCCGCCGCGCGGCTCGACGCGCTGTCGAAGGGCATCGGCCGCGGCGACGCGTGGGACGACCTCGCGGCGCTGGCGCTCGCGCTGTGCGGCAAGGCGGCGCGACCGCTGGGGGAGCCCGTCGGCTGAAACGGCCGCCGCGCACCGCCCGGCCGCTTTCCGCCAGTGCTTCGCGCTGGTGACGGTGGCGTTCGCCGTGGCTATCATGCCGGCTTGGCGCATACGCCACACGGGGAGCTAGCCATGTACCGCAAGATCCTGGTCGCTTACGACGGCTCGCCGGAGTCGAAGCTCGCCGTCGACGAATGCGTGCACCTGCTGCCCCAGGCGGACCGGATGGTCCACCTCGCCTGCGTGCTGCACGACCCGTCGCCCTACCTCCTGGCCGGGGAGTTCGTCCCCGCCCCTACGCTCGAGATCGACCGTACCCGCAGCGAGAGCGAGCTCCGCGACGCTGCCGCGCGCCTGGCCGATCGCGGCTTCTCCGTGACCACGCACCTGCTCGACGGCGAGCCGGTGGACGTGATCACCCGGCTGGTCGAGACGCTCGGCATCGATCTGCTGATCCTCGGCCACAAGCGCAGCAAGAAATTCGCGCTGCGCTGGTGGCGCGGCTCGGTGGACACGCTGCTGATCGAGCGCGTGCGCTGCAGCATCCTGCTCGCGGGCGAGCCGCTCGCCCGCTGATGCGGCGGGCGCTGCCGGTCCCCGCGCCGCCGCCTTGACCCGGCTCGCGTTCCGGCTCGGCGAGCCCGTCGCGTGGCTGGCGGCCGCCTCGTACTGAATCAGCCCGCCGGCCCCAGCCGCACGCAGGCGGCGGCGCGGCCGCGCAGCGTGCAGGTGGTCATGGGCGCCCCCGTGACGCCGTAGGCGCGCAGCGTCCAGCCGCCGGGCATGCGGTCGAGCGTCGCGAAGCCGAAGCGGTTGGTGTAGACGAGCTCGGCCACCACGGCACCGGCGGACGGCGTGAGCCCGGCGGGAAACGGATCCGGCAGCGGCGAGTCGGCCGCGGTGCCGCCGTCGCCGAAGATGAATTGCGGCGGCTGGCCGGAGACGAACGTCACTGCCTCGAACGCGTGGATGTGGCCCGAGACGACCGCTCCCACCGCGGGCGGGAACAGCGCGTCGCCGTACATCGGCGACAGCGTGGCCTGCAGCGCGGCGTTGCCGCGATACGGGCTGGCGGGCCGGTCGTTGTTGGCGGCGAACGCGAGCGGCGGGTGATGGACGGCGAAGAGCGTGGCGCCAGCCACTCCGTCGCCAGCGAGGGCCTCCGCAAGTTGCGCCTTGTAGATCCGGTACGTGGGCCCGTCGACCGGGATTGGGTTGTTGCCCGCGTTCGACGAATCGAACACGAGCACGCGCGCGTCACCGCCGAGCGGCACCGCGTACGGCGCGCTGTAGTTGCCGGTGCCGTCGTCGGCCGCGTCGATGCAGTCCTGCGCCGCCGCCAGCGGCCGCGGATCGAGGAGCCGCCACCAGCCTTGTCCCGCGCGGCTGCAGCTCTCGTGGTTGCCGCGCACCACGATCCACGGCGCCTGCTCCAGCAGCGGGCGCGCCGGGGCAAAGAAATCGGCTTCCCAGGCGTCGAAGCCGTAGCCCCACGGACTGCCCGCGCAGCCCGCCTGCGACGGGGGACACGCGCTCTCGCGATAGTGGTAGTCGCCGACGTGGATCACGAGATCCGGATTCGCGACCGCCGCCGACGCCGCGACCGCGGCGAACGGCCACTGCGCGGGATCGTTGCAGCGCTGGTACGCAGGCTCGAACGCGAAGAGCCGGCAGCCGGTGTCTCCGATGACGACGATGCGCTGCGGGGCGGCCCTGGGCAGCGGCAGCGCCTTGTCGCCGAGCCGCGCGCGCTGCGCGCCGGGCGGCAGCATCGCTTCGCACACGCCCACCGGGAACGCCGACGCCTTGAGCTGCCCGGGACGCAGGGGCAGCGTAGCCGGCTCGGCGCGCACGCTCATCGGCACGCTGCGGCCGTCGACGTCGAGCGACGGGCAGGCCATGGCCGACGTCACGACGCGCGCGACGGCGTGGCCGTCGGGTCCGAGCAGCACGTAGGCGTAGACGGACGCGGCCGGCGGCGCCGGCGGCGTCGCGCATCCGGCGAGCGCCAGCACGAGCAGCGTCGAGACGCCGGCCGCGCGGGTCACCGGAAATCGCCCCACAGCGTCTGCATCGCCGCCAGCGCCGCCGGTCCGGCGGTCTCCGTGCGCAGGACGCGCGGACCCATGCGGACAGCCAGCATGCCCGCCCGCGTGGCGGCGGCGACCTCTTCGACGGTGAAGCCGCCTTCGGGCCCCACGAGAAGGTCTACCGCAGCGGCCGGCGGGCGCATGCCGCCGAGCGGCACGGCGCCCTGCGGCGCGAGCACGATCCCCGTGCCGGCGGCGCCGCGGCCCGCCAGCCACTGCGCGAGCGCGACCGGCGCGGCCACGCCCGGCACCCGATTGCGGCCCGATTGCTCGCACGCGGCGATCGCCACGTTCTGCCAGCGCTCGCGTTTCTGGGCCGCGCGGGTTCCTTCGCCCAGCGGCGCGCTGCGCGCGGTGATCAGCGGCTGCACGGCGGCGGCGCCGAGCTCCACCGACTTCCGGATCGCATAGTCCATCGCGTCGCCGGCGGCCACGGCCTGGACGAGCGTGACGGCCAGCGCCGATTCGCGGCCGGCGTCGACGAACGCGTCGACGCGCACGATCACTTCGCGGCGGTCGATCCGCTCGATCGTCGCCGCGAACTCGCCGCCTTCGCCGGTGAAGAGCGTGACGGCGTCGCGGGTGCGGAGCCGGAGCACGTTGGCAGCGTGATGCGCCGCAGCGGCGGGCAGCGCGACCGAGCCGCCGGGCACCAGCACGCCGGCGAGGTCGGCCGCGTAGAGTCGCGGGGCGGTCACGCCGCCACGAAATCGAAGTGGTAGAAGTCGGACAGCGGCCGGAAGCCGATGCGCGCGTAGATCGCGTTCGACGTCGGATTGGCGACGTCGGTGGTGAGGAAGACGCGGCGGCCGCCGTTGGACTTGATCTCGCTCGCCAGCGCCGCGACGAGCGCGGTCGCGTAGCCGCGATGCCGCCGCTCGACCGGCGTGTAGACCGGACCGATGCGCGCGTCGCCGTCGCCCGCATCCGACCAGCCGGCGAACGCGGCGATGCCGTCGTCCTCCCAGATCCGGTAGCGCCGCTGCGCCAGCACCACCGGCACGTTGCGGCGCACCTGCGACGGCGTGTCGGGCATGCCGGCCTCGACGACGAAGGCGAGCGAGGCCTCGAGGATCCAGGCGGCGTCGGCGTCGTCCGCCAGCCGCATGCGTCCCGGCGCGGCCGGCACCGGCGCGACGTCGGTCAGCACATGATGACGAAGATGCGCACGCAGCACCGTCGCGCGCGTCGTGCGCTGGCGCCAGCGGCGCGCGAACGATTCGCACGCGTCGAGCGCGCCGGTCACGCCCTGCAGCGACGGATGCTCGACCGCGAGGTCGTCGGCGAATGCCGCCGCCGGCGCGGCGTCGGGAGCCTCGACGAAGAGCGCGTGCTCGCCGCGCAGGACGGCGACGGCGTGCCGGCCCTCGGCGCTCCACGTGGCGAGGTAGAGCCGCTCGTCGTCCGCCGGCGGACGACGCTTCACGCCGAGCGCGAACGAGCGCAGCAGCGACGCGGCGGCGGGATTGCGGCCGAACGCCGGTGCGGCGGCCGCGAGGAAGGCGTCGGGGTCGGTGTGTCGGACGAGGGCCATGGCAGGGCGCGGCCGCATTTCCGCCCGCGAGGGAGTGCTACGATTCTGCCACACCCCGTGCAACGGCCTTTTGCGGCCAAGGAGACGAGCGATGGTCAGCACCGCAACGCCCGCCGGCGCGCTCGGCATGGTCGCGCCCGCCTTCGACCTGCCCGGCGTTGACGGCCGCCGCCACACGCTCGCGTCGGCGCGCGGACCGTCCGGCCTCGTCGTGATGTTCATCTGCAATCACTGCCCGTACGTCAAGGCGGTGATCGACAAGATCGTGCGCGACACGTCGGAGCTCGCCGCGCTTGGCGTCGGCAGCATCGCGATCTCGAGCAACGATCCTGCCGACTATCCCGAAGATTCGTTCGACCACATGGCGCGGTTCGCCGAGCGGCATCGAATGACCATTCCCTACGTGTTCGACGAGACGCAGGACGTCGCCCGCGCGTACGGCGCCGTCTGCACGCCGGACTTCTTCGGCTTCGATCGCGAGTTGCGGCTCGCCTACCGCGGCCGGCTCGACAGCTCGGGTCGCTCCGCGGACGCCGCGGCGCCGCGCGAGCTCCTTCCTGCGATGGCGGCCATCGCGCAGGGGAACGCCGCCCCGGCCGTCCAGCATCCGTCGATCGGCTGCTCGATCAAGTGGCGGCGCCAGGCTTAAGTCGGCCGCAGGTCAGGCTCCGGCCTGACTCACGGGGAGGAACGCGCGCAGCGCGTCGAGCACCGCGTCGGGCGCCTCGGACATCATCGCGTGCCCGCAGTCGGGCAACATGACGCTGCGCACGTCGTGCAATGCCGCGGCGAGCGCGCGCGCGTTCGCCGGCGGCGCCATGATGTCGCGCGCGCCCTGCACGAGAAGCACCGGACAGCGGACGCCGCCTGCAGCCGCCAGTCCGCCCGCGTAGTCGTTGCACGCGGCGAGATCCGCGTACAGCACGCCGGGCGCCGTGCGCTCCATCAGGCGCATCGCGTTGCCGGTCATCCACACGCCGGGCTGGCGGTTGCCGCGGAGCTTGGCGCCCGCGGAGAACGACCAGCCGTTGATGAGCTCGAACGCCACATGGTCGTCGGCGCGCGCCGCGTCGAGCAGCGCCTCGCTGACGGGCATCGGCACCGCCGTGCCGAGGAGCGCCAGCGCGGCGACCCGGTCCGGCGCCCGCGCGGCCGCCGCGAGCGCGGCAAGCGACCCGAGCGAATGACCGACGAGCGTCGCGCGCCCGATGCCGGCCGCCGCCATGAAATCGGCGAGCCAGCCCGCAAGCGCGTCGACCGAGGTGACGGCCGGCCCGGCAGAGCGGCCATGACCGGGCAGGTCGACCGCGTACGCGTTGCGGCCGTGATGCGCGACGTAGCGCGACTGCAGCGACCACACGCTGTGGTCGTTCGCCGCGCCGTGCACGAGCACGACGTCCGGCTGGCCGGCGCGCGGCGCCCGCGCACCGGTGTACGCGTAGACGACGCGGCCGCCGACGTCGACCCGCATCACGCCTTGCCGGCCGCGTGCAGCGCCCGGCTCAGGTCTTCGATGAGGTCGTCGGGATCCTCGAGCCCGATCGACAGGCGGATCGTGCCTTCGCGGATGCCGGCGCGCGCGAGATCGTCCGCGGTCATGCGGAAATGCGTCGTCGACGCCGGGTGGATCACCAGCGACTTGGCGTCGCCGACGTTCGCCAGGTGCGAGAACAGCGTCAGCCCCTCGATGAAGCGCCGGCCCTGCGCGCGCGTGCCGGCGAGATCGAAGCTGAACACCGCCCCGCACCCGCGCGGCAGCAGGCGCTGCGCCAGCGCGTGGTCCGGGTGGTCGGGCAGCTCGGGATAGCCGACGCTCGCCACCAGCGGATGCTCGCGCAGGAACGCGACGATCCGCCGCGCGTTCGCGACGTGCCTCGCCATCCGCAGCGGCAGCGTCTCGATGCCCTGCAGCACCTGGAACGCGGTGAACGGCGCCATGCACGCGCCGAAATCGCGCAGGCCTTCGCGGCGCGCGCGCAGCAGAAAAGCCGCGGTGGTCGACTCCTCGGAGAACACCATGTCGTGAAAGCCGGCATACGGCTCCGTCAGCGTGGCGAACTTGCCGCGCGCGGCGCCGCCGTCCCAATCGAAGCAGCCGCCGTCGACCACGACGCCGCCGATCACCACACCATGGCCCGACAGGAACTTGGTCGCGGAATGGACGACGATGTCGGCGCCGTGGTCGAACGGCCGCATGAGCCAGGGCGTGGTGAACGTGGAGTCGACGACGAGCGGCAGCCCGTGCTCGTGCGCGAGCGCCGCCACGGCCGGGACGTCGAGCACGTCGAGGCCGGGATTGCCGAGCGTCTCGCCGAAGAACATCCGCGTTTGCGGCCGGATCGCCGCGCGCCAGGCGTCGAGGTCGCGGGGATCGACGAACGTCGTCTCGATCCCGAAGCGCGGCAGCGTGTACGCCATCAGGTTGTGCGATCCGCCGTAGAGCGCGCGCGACGCGACGATGTGCGTGCCGGCGCCCTGCAGCGTGGCGATCGCGAGGTGCAGCGCCGCCTGGCCGCTCGCGGTGGCGATGGCGCCGACGCCGCCTTCGAGCGCGGCGACGCGCTCCTCGAGCGCGGCGCACGTCGGATTGGAGATGCGCGAATAGACGTGGCCGCCGCGCTCCATGTTGAACAGCGCGGCCGCGTGGTCGGAATCGGGAAACACGAACGACGCGCTCTGGTAGATGGGCGTCGCGCGCGCGCCGGTCGCAGGATCGGGCGCGCTGCCCGCATGCAGCGTCAGCGTGTCGAACTGGTGCGTCCTGGGCTTGGTCATCGCGGATCCGTCCGGCGTTCGGCGGCATGGTAACGCACGGTCGCTGTCGCAGGCAGCGGCGGGGCCCGCTTCGTGACGCGGGACTTCGCGACCAGCCTGCGGCCAATCTCGCGCGATGTCGACTTCCGCGACACGATGCGGCGGACGGCTCCGTGGCTTCAATAGCAAGCGAAGACGATGCGCCGAGCCACGCAGGCCACGGGGGGAACCCTGTCCGGGGGCGAGCCCGCCGCCGAAATGACGCCCCCGCCGGGTCCTCGGGAGCCGATCGCCTAGAATGCGGGAATGAAACTGATCTGGAGCGCTGCATGAAACGCAACGCCAACGCCCGCTGGCAGGGATCCGCCCACGACGGTAGCGGCGCGCTGACCGTCGACAGCGCAACGCTGAAGGACACGCCGTATTCGTTCAAGTCGCGCTTTGGCGACGGCCGCGGCACCAACCCCGAAGAGCTGCTTGCCGCCGCGCACGCCGGCTGCTTCACGATGGCGCTCTCGCTCGCGCTCGTCAACCGCGGGTGCCATCCCGAGATGATCGAGACCAAGGCGCGCCTCACGATGGACCAGTCCAACGCCTCGTGGATCATCACGACGATACATCTTGAAACACAGGCGCGGGTCCCCGGCCTCGACGGCGAGACGTTCGCGCGCGTCGCGGAAGAGACCAAGGTCAGCTGTCCGATCTCCAAGGTCCTGAACGCCACCGTCACGCTCGACGCCGAGCTGCTCGTCTAGGCCGGCGCCCCGTCGCGGTGCGGCGGCGCGGGTATTGCACGGATCGTCAAACCGCATAGACTTCGCAGTTCAATCCCGCAGGAGCCCACGATGAAACGCAAGGCAAGCGCCCGATGGCAGGGCACGGGCAAGGAAGGCGGCGGCACGCTTTCGACGCAAAGCGGCGTCCTCAACGACACGCCGTACTCGTTCGTCGCGCGCTTCGGTGACGGCAAGGGCACGAATCCCGAAGAGCTCATCGCCGCCGGTCACGCCGGCTGCTTCACGATGGCGCTCTCGTTCATGCTGAACGGCGCCGGCTTCACCGCGGATGCGCTCGACACCGAAGCCACGCTGACGCTCGACCAGGTCAACGGCAACTGGACCGTCACCGGCATCCACCTGATGACGCGCGCGCGCGTTCCGGGCATCGACGCCGCGAAGTTCGCGGAGCTCGCCAGCAACGCGAAGGCGAACTGTCCCATCTCGCGGCTCCTGAACGCCAGCATCACGCTCGACGCCGCGCTGGCGGGCTGAACCCGAAGGCGGCAGGGCATGACGGCCGAGCGCGCGCCGCCGGTGAAGGGCCGCGGCGCCACGTTCAATCCGGGCAATCGCTATCGTCGCGAGGATCGCGAGGCGTTCGACGACGGCTGGAGCGTGCCTCCGGCCGCGGACGACGACGCGCCGCCGCCGCCGCGCACCACCGTCGCCATCCAGCCCGCGCGCACGATCATCTCGCGCAACGCCTCGCCCGACATTCCGTTCACGCAGTCGATCAACCCGTACCAGGGATGCGAGCACGGCTGCGTCTATTGCTACGCCCGTCCCACGCACGCGTACCTCGATCTCTCGCCCGGCATCGACTTCGAGACGAAGCTCTTCGCCAAGCCGAACGCGGCGGAGCTGCTGACGCGCGAGCTGGCGAAACCCGGCTACGTCTGCGATCCGATCGCGCTCGGCACGAACACCGACCCCTACCAGCCGATCGAGCGCGAGTGGAAGGTCACGCGCTCGATCCTCGAAGTGCTCGCCGCGTGCGAGCACCCCTTCTCCATCGTGACCAAGTCGGCGCTGGTCGAACGGGACCTCGACCTCATCGCGCCGATGGCGGCGAAGAACATGGCGCGCGTGTACGTGTCGATCACGACGCTCGACCGTGAGCTCGCGCGCACGCTCGAGCCCCGCGCGGCGGCGCCGCACCGCCGGCTCCAGGCGGTGAAAGCGCTCGCCGACGCCGGCGTGCCGGTGGGCGTGCTCGCGGCGCCCGTGATCCCGCAGCTCAACGACCGCGACCTCGAGGCCATCCTCGAAGCCGCGGCCGCCAACGGCGCCACGGCGGCAGGGTGGATCCTGCTGCGGCTGCCGCTCGAGGTCGCGCCGCTGTTCCGCGCGTGGCTCGACGCGCACCGGCCGCTGCGGGCCGCCCACGTGATGAGCCTCATCCAGCAGCTTCGCGGCGGCCGCGACAACGATCCGGAGTTCGGCTCCCGCATGCGCGGCAGCGGGCAGGTCGCCGCGCTGATCGAGCATCGCTTCGCGCTCGCGGTAAAGCGGCTCGGCCTCAACCAGGCCCGCGGACCAATGGATCGATCGCGGTTCCGCCCGCCGCAGGCGCCGGCAAGGGCGACCGCGCGCCCCCGCGACGAGCGCCAGGCCGATCTCTTCGACTAGCGCTGGCGCGCAAAAAAAACGGGGACGCGAGTTCCCCGTCGAAGCGATGATGCGCTGTCAGGTTACTTGAACGTGTACTTGATCGAGCCGTAGACGAACCGCGCGCGCGGGTCGTAGTACGAAGGATCGTAACCGCTCTGGAACGTCAGGTTCGAGTTCGTCATCGGCGGGTTCTGGTCCATCAGGTTCTTGACGCCGAGCGTCAGCGTCAGGTTCTTGAAGCCCGAGTACGTCCCTTGCAGGTCCCACAGGCTCAACTCGCCGACCCGTCGCAGGTTGCCATCGGGGTCGGTCGCGACGTCGATGTACGAGCTCTGGTACGTGTTGCCGAGCGTCGCCGACCACGGGCCGTAGTCCCAGTTGAGGGCGATGTAGCTCTTCCACCGCGGCGTGATGCCGGTGTTCGGCGCGTTGTAGGCGTTGGAGATGAAGCCCGCGAACGAGCCGTCCGGCTGCTGGACGTCGTACTTGATGTAGTACGTGCCCGTCAGCGTGGCGCTGAAGCGGCCGAAGTCCGTCGGCGCCAGCTTGACCCGCGCGTCGACGTCGATGCCCTCGATCTTGGTCCGTCCGACGTTGACGAAGCGCTGGTCGATCGCCGTGATCGGGCACGGCGCGCCGGGCACGAACGGCGACGGCGCGCACGCGGCCGCGCGCGTCACGAGATTGCTGTACGTCGAATAGAGATCCGGCGCCAGGATCGTGTTGACGCTGACGCCGTTGGCGACGATGTCCTTCACGTCGAGGTAGAACCAGTCGGCGGAGAGCGAGATCCCGCTCATCGGCTCCCACACTGCACCGATGGTCGTCTGGTTCGCCTTCTCCGGCCTGAGGTCCGGATTGCCGCCGAAGGTCACGACGAACTGCGTGTTGCAGTCCGGGTTGTTGGCGTCGTTCGGATCCGGGCAGCGCAGCGGGTCGGAAACGCCCGGCTGGGTGAGGCCCGGAATCGCCGGGTTCCACAGCTGGTACAGCGACGGGGCGCGGAACGCCGTGCCCCACGATCCGCGCACCAGCAGCGACTGCACCGGCTGCCAGCGCAGGCTCACCTTGGGGTTGGTCGTGCTGCCGAAGTCGCTGTAGTGGTCGTAGCGGACCGCCGCGTTCATCTCGAGGTTCTTGACGATGGGGACGCTGAACTCGAGGAAGCCGGCGTACGTCGTGCGCGAGTGGTCGATGTCGAGGAAGTTGCCGCCGTAACCCGACACGTCGCCGGTCTGCAGCGCAGGGTTCGGATTCTGGGTCAGCGTGTACTTCGCCGTCTGGATACCCGCGGCCATCGCCAGCGGGCCGGCCGGCAGCTTGTAGATGTCGCCGGAACCCTTGAAGTCGAAGACGTAGCCGTACAGCTTGCTGTCGAACGTCTGCTCGTTGAAGTTCGTCGCCTGCACCATCTGCGTCACTTCGGGCGTGTTGGGCCCGAACAGGTTGACGACGCCGCTGTTCAGCAGCGGGAGGATGCGCGAGAACAGCGGGAAGCCGCCGTTGAGCTTTTCCTTGCCGGTGTTCTCGCCGTACGTGAACGACGTGTCGAAGTCCCAGTCCTTCCACGAGCCCTTGACGCCGCCGACCACCTGCCACGCGTCGTTGGTGTCGGTCGTGCTGCGGTTGCCGCACTCGACGCAGCGATAGCGCACGTTGAGCGGCTGGCCGTCGACGCCCGCCTGCTGCGCGGCGGCATGCGGATAGAACGGGCTCGTCGGCGGGAGCAGGATCTCCGACGCGCCGCTCGGCGTCGACGTCGTGAAGATCTGGTCGGAGAAGGGATTCGGCTGGATGTTGAACGTCGTTTCCTGGCTCGAATAGAGGCCGGTCAGGTAGGCCTGCCAGTCCGCGTTGATCTGGAACCGGCCGGAGCCGAAGACGTTGAGCTGCTTGGTCTCTGGCAGCGCGTCGACGCCGGCGTAGCGCGCCGGATCGAAACGGCAGCGGCCGCCGATCGAGATGGACGGCGCGCAGTTCGGGTCGGTCGGATTGCCGATGTTGCCGGTCGAGATGAAGCCCGGGAACGACTGGCCGGACGTCGTGTTCAGGTTGATCTCGGGCCGGTAGTTGGTCGAGGAGAAATCGCGGTCCTTCTGGAACAGCTCCTTCTGCTCCTGGTAGTTCACCGAGAAGAACGCGTTCCACTTGTCCTTGGACAGGTCGCCCCAGCCCGCCGTGGCGGTCACCTGGTACTGGTCGCCGCCGCCGTTCCGCGTGGGCGTGCCGCCCCACAGCATCACTTCCGCGCCCTGGTAATCCTGCCGCATGATGAAGTTGATGACGCCGCCGATCGCGTCGCTGCCGTACACGGCCGACGCCCCGTCCTTCAGCACTTCGACGCGCTCGATGGCGGCGAACGGAATCGCCGACAGGTTCACGCCTTCCGCGCCGTTCACCGCGCCCGAGAACGTGCCCATGCGCTTGCCGTTCACCAGCACGAGCGTCGAGTTGCCGCCGAGGCCGCGCAGCGACGCGGTCTGATTGGAGAACGTCGTCGCGCCGATCACGTTGCCGAGCGTCACGTTGCCGGCGCTGTTGTTCGCGGAGATCAGGTTCATGATCTCCATCGCGTTGGTCGCACCGCTCTTGTCGATTTCGTCGCGTCCGATCACCTGCACGGGCAACGCGCCTTCGCCTTCGATGCGCTTGATGTTGGAGCCCGTCACGTCGACCTTGATGTCGGCTGCCTGCACGACCACGGCCGGCACGGCGTACAGCGCAGCGACCGCGGCGGCGACGAGCATCCGCGGATGCGACACGTGCTTTTGTTTCATTTGAAGAATCCCCCAACGGTGGAAAGTGAGTCGCGGCCTTCGTGAGGCCGAACCGGTTTTGGCACGACCAAGCCTAAGATCCCGCAACAAGCGGCCGCAATGACTGGTTGGCAAACGGGGGCGAACGTTGGGCGAAGCGCGGACTCGCGGTGGCGAAGCGTCGCCGCGAGGTATCACGCGATGTGCGCTTTTTGCTTCTCTTGCAGACGCTTCGTACCGGTGCGCGGGCGGCGTGATTCGGGGCTTCGCGACTAGCCTGCGGCGCGCATTGCGCTGGTGCGCATACCGCTCGACATTTGGGCGCCGGGCGAACGGGAAATAACGCGATGCGAAGCGGCGCGCTCCGTGGGCGAACAGGAGACGGCACGACGCCAACGCGAGGAAGCAAGCGATGACGAAGCGACGCATCTTGAAGCCCGCGCGGGCCAACCGCCACCGCCCTGCGACACCGCTCAACTCGGAATAGGAAAAGGGCGCATGCGGTTAAGCGCATGCGCCCTTTTGGTACAGGTACCGGAGTGGCGCAGCTTCGAGGCGACTGGGGGTCCCCGCCGAAGGTGTGCCCGCGCCACTTCGGGGTGAGCGAACGATACGGCGGCCGCGCACCGTGTCTTCGGCGATTGGCCAATGGCACGTTCGCGGGGGCGAAGCGTCGTGATCGCGATGCCGGCCGCGCCGGGGCCGCGCCGAACGCGGCAGCCCCTTGACGGCGTAACTTGCAAATCGTAAGTTAGCCGTTATGCCTGCGGGTCCCTACCCTGCCCTCATCCCCGTGCGCAGCGTGGGGCGCGTCACCATCGTCCGTCTGCGCGACGTGGTGCGCATCGAGGCCGCCGACAATTACGTCCGCCTCTGGGCCGATCGACCCTACCTCGTGAAGCAGACGTTTTCGCGCGTCGTCGCGCGGCTCGATCCGGCGCTGTTCCTGCGCGTGCATCGCTCGCACGCCGTCAACCTGGAACGGGTCCGCGAGCTCCGGCCGCGCCATCACGGCGAATACACGTTGCGGCTTACCGATGGCAGCGAGATCGTCACCGGCCGGACCTATCGCGCGCCCGTCCAGGCCCGCTTCGGCCTGGCGTGACGGCGAGCGGCGGTCCCGCCGGCGCCAACCGGTGTCCCCTTGTGGCCAATGCGCGAAGCAGGTATCGTGGGCCCGATACTTGCATATACAAGCATTCTGCGGCCGCCCGCGATACCGCCCTCGATACGCCCCACCGTCACGTCTGCCGAAGATGCCGCCCCGCGCACAAATCGACGCCACCGTCCGCGACTACGCGTCGCGCGGCCGCGAATGCGCGTACGGCAACCTGCGGCTGATGACGCGCGTCATCGGCGCGCTGTACGACGAGGCGCTGCGCGAGGTCGGCCTGCATGCGGCCCAGCTCCAGCTGCTGTGGGCCATCGTGGCCGTCGAGCCGGTGGAGCTCGGGGAGTTGTCGAGCGTCACCCACACCGACCCCACCACGCTGTCCCGCACGGTCGAGAAGCTCCGCAAGGCGCGTCTGGTGGACGTCCGGGCCGGTGCCGCCGACGGCCGCCGCAAGGAAGTGCGGATGACGGCGCTCGGGCGCCAGCGGTTCGCCGCGGCGATGCCCCGGTGGGAAGCGGCGCAGCAAAAGGCGGCCGCGCTGCTTCCGCTCGCCGACGTGCGCGCGCTTGCGCGCGAGGTTCGCCGCGGCGCGAGGAACGCATCGTGACCGTCCCTGCCGCATCTTGCGCCGCCTGGCTGCGCTTCGTCGCGCGCCGATTGCGGCGCCCATCCGCCGCCGCTAGCGTTCGACGGGTTGGAGATCAGGCAATCTTCGTCGCGCGCCGCTCGCAAGGCGGCCGCCTTCACGCAGTCGTGTCGTGAGGTAACCCGCATGCGTACGCCCTGGGAAGGATTCACCAACGACGACGTGCTCCAGGCACGCGACCCGCGCTATCCCGTCGAGGTCGGCGGCCCGGGCAGCCTGCTCCCGTCGCGGCCGCTCTCCCGCATCGCGGTGAAGTCGGTCAACCGCATCGTCATAGTCCAGGTGACGGACATCATGCGGATCGAGGCCGAGGACAACTACGTCCGGCTGTGGGCCGACCGTCCCTACCTGCACAAGGAAACGCTCACGGGCCTGATCGCCCGGCTCGATCCCGCGCTGTTCCTGCGCGTGCATCGGTCGCATGCGGTCAACATCAGCGCCGTGCGCGAGCTGCGGCCGCTGCTGCACGGCGAGTACCTGATGGTGCTCGGTAACGGCACCGAGATCACGTCCGGACGCAGCTATCGCACGGCGATCCAGGACGCGTTCGGCCTCGGGCGCGGCGCGAACTCGCTCTAGCCCCGGCGTCCGGCGGCGGCGCCCCGCTAGGCCGCGCGCGCGGCGGCGCCGTCCGGCACGCCCGCCGCGATGCGCCGCGGATCGAACGTCAGGTCGGGGTGATCGTGCAACTGCTCATAGAGGAAATCGACGACCACCCGCACGCGGGCCGGCGTGAGCGGCCGCGCCGGATAGTGGAGCATCACCTGCGCGGGCGTCGACGCGAGCTCGCAGAGCACCGGGGCGAGCAGGCCCGCGCGTAGCGGCGGCGTGGCGATGTAGGTCGGCAGCTGGACCAGGCCGTGGCCGGCGATGGCGGCTTCGCCCACCGCGACCATGTCGTTCAGCGTCAGTGCCGCCTGCGCCTCGTGCGCCGACGGCAGGGCGCCGTCGATCTCCCATTTCACGATGCGGCCGCTCGACGGCGACCGGTACGCGATGCAGTCGTGCTCGGGCAGATCGGCCAGCGACCGCGGCGTGCCGCGGCGCGCGAGGTATTCCGGCGACGCGCAGATCACCCGCGGCACGTCGGCCAGCTTGCGGACGACCACGCTGCCGTCCTGCACCGTGCCGATGCGCAGCCCCACGTCGAAGCCCTCCTCGACCATGTCGACGACGCGATCGGAGGCCTGCAGCTCGAGCTTGAGGCGCGGATACCGCGACCGCAGCGCCGACAGCAGCGGCAGAACGTGGAGCCGTGCGAAGCCCGTCATCGACAGGATGCGCACGAGCCCGGACGGCTCGCTGCGGCGCTCGGCGATGGCTTCGTGGGCGGTCTCCAGAGCGGAAAGCGCGTGACGCGTCGCTTCGAAGAGGCGGCGGCCTTCCTCCGTCATGCCAAGGCTGCGGGTGGTACGGCGCAGCAGCCGGACGCCGAGTTGTCGCTCGAGCCGCTGGACGTTGCGGCTGACCGCCACGGTGGTCACGCCAAGCTGGCGCGCCGCGCCCGAGAAGCTGCCGGCCGAAACCGTGCGGACGAACGCGACGATGCCGCGAAGGCTTTCCATCGTTACTCCATTGTTGACCGGAGGTTAACGGTGCTTGGATGTGCCTCGCCGCAACCGGGAGGCCCGCCACCGGGTCCGAGCATTACGGGCAAACCTTGCGGTATTCGCTTAGGGCCCGACTTTTCATAGATCGCGCATTCGCGAAGGAGTTCGACGATGGGCAAGCACAATCGTAGTCTGATGGTCGCCGGGTTGCTGGCGGCGGCGGTGGCCGGCACGGCCTGCGCGGGGGGCGGAGACAACGGCATGAATCCGTTCTACGGCGATTCCTGGGCCGCGCTCGAAGGCAACGGCGTCAATCTGGGCGGCGACCTGTCGATGCCAGGCGCCAACGTCGCCCACGCCGACACGCTCACGCACTTTCCATGGCACGTGACCGAAAGTGCGCAACGGAGCGAAGCAGCGATGGCGGCGAATCTGCAACGCGCGCAAGCCGCGGCGGCGGAAAACGCGGCACGGATGCGCGCCACGCTGGCTGCGCACGCCCCGCCGGCGCCGTCGCCCTCGGTGCACCAGATCGATCCGTTCGAGGATCACGCAGGCAGCTAGCAAGCCCGCCCTGCGCCGGCGCCGGCGGCCGCGCAAAACGGCCTCGCCGGCGCGCGGCCGCCCCGGGGCGCCGTCAGCGCGCGCCGGCGTGCGCGGCGTCGTGCGTCGCCTCCTCGCTCGGGCGATGGCGCCGCCGGAACGCCATCTGGCGCGCCCGGTTGCCGCATTCGTTCGAGAAGCAGAAGCGGCGCGATCCGTTGCGCGTCGTGTCGACGAACAGCCAGCCGCAGCCCCGGTCGTCGGCGCATTCCTTGACCTTCGCGCCCTGCGGTGACGTGAACAGCGCCACCGCGGACAGCGACGCATGCACGCGCAGCGCCTCGAGGCCGCCGTCGGCGCGTCGGGGCCGCGGTGCGAGCTTGCCGTCCTCGAGTGACAGCTCGAGCTGTCCGACCGCGTCGTTGAACCCCGCGCCGAAGAGCGCCAGATCGTCTCGTGGCGGCGCGCGGCCGTGCGCGCGCGCCGAGAACACGCGATAGACCGCCTCGCGCAGCGCCACCGTGGCGGCGAGCTCGGCGCGCGCCTGCCGCGGGCGCGAGGCGGCGAGCGCCGTGAGCCGCAACGCCTCGGCGGCGTCCAGCAGCTGCTGCCGCTCGCCCCAGCGCAGCAGGTCCGGGTACGCGTTGAGGTGCTCGAGCGGCGCGGCGGCGTTGCGCCAGTTTCGCGTGTTGGCGAGCGACAGGCACAGCGGCCCGCGCGGCGCCGTTTCCGTCACGGCGACGTGCCAGCGCGACCACGGCGTGGGCGGCGGCGAAGGCGAAGGCGGGCGCGGCATGCGGACAGCGGTCTTTCGGCTGGGCGGTGCGCGATGGTAGCGGCATCCGCGCGCCCCTGCCAGCGCCTTGCCCGGGGCGCGGCTTCCCGGCAGACTGCAAGCCGGCAAGGCGAAGGGCGAACCGGATGGGCGAGCAGAGGACAGGCAAGGCGGCGGGCGGCGCGGCGGCGACCACCGGCGGGACGCTGACCGAGCGGCTCGCCCGGTGTTATACGGGCGCGGTCCACGACGTGCTGCGGATGATGGGCCGCGACGACATCGTGCTGCCGCCCGCGATCAAGGCGATTGCGCCCGGCACGCGCCTCGCCGGTCCCGTCTGGACGGTCGCGGGCCACATCGACCGCACCCGGTCGCGCCACGAATGCCTGCTCGGCTGGTGCACGCTCCTGGCGCGTGCGCCCGCCGGCCACGTGGTCGTCTGCCAGCCGAACAACCACGAGGTCGCGCTGATGGGCGAGCTGTCGGCGCAGACGCTGCAGGCGCGGGGCGTGCTGGGCTACGTGGTGGACGGCGGCTCGCGCGACACCGATCTCGTGCTCGAGCAGGGCTTCCCCGTGTTCTGCTCGTTCCTGACGCCATCTGACATCGTCGAGCGCTGGGTGCCGGACCGCTACGGCGAGCCGGTGACCATCGGCAGCGTCACGATCTCGACCGGCGACTACCTGCTAGGCGACCGCGACGGCGTGGTGATCATCCCGCAGGCGCTCGCCGCGGAGGTCGTCGCGAAGACCGAGGAAGTCGTCGCGACCGAGAGCGACATGCGGCGCGCGCTGGTCGGGGGCATGGACCCGGTCGAGGCCTACGAAAAGTATGGCAAGTTCTAGCGCGGCGATGACGCTCGCGCCGGGCGACAACGTCGCCGTGGCGCTGCGGCGGCTCGGCGCCGGCGAGACGGTGCTGCTGAACGGCGCGCGGCTGACGCTCGAGCGCGACGTCGCGGTCGGTCACAAGTTCGCCGCGCGGGCCATCGCCGCCGGCGAGGCCATCGTCAAGTACAACTGCCCGATCGGACGCGCCACGCGAGCCATCGCGGCCGGCGCCTACGTCCACACGCACAACGTCGAGAGCGCGTACCTGCCCACCTACACACTGCCGGCCGCATGAGCGACGAGCTGCCGCCGCTCAGGGGGTATCCGCGCGCCGACGGCCGCAAGGGCATACGCAACGTCGTCGTCGTCGCGTATCTCGTCGAATGCGCCCATCACGTGGCGCGCGAGATCGTCGCCCCGCTGCGCGAGCGCGGCGTCCACCTCATCGGCTTCCCCGGCTGCTATCCCAACGCCTATGCGCTGACGATGATGGAGAAGCTCTGCACCCATCCCAACGTAGGCGGCGCGCTGCTCGTCTCGCTGGGCTGCGAAGGCTTCGACCGCCGCCAGCTGGAGCGCGCGATCGCCGCCTCGGGCCGGCCCGTGCACACGCTCGGGATCCAGGCCACGGGCGGCACGAAGAAGACGATCGCCGAAGGCCGCGCGTGGCTCGAGCAAACGCTGCCCGCGATCGAGGCGCAGGCTGCCGTGCCAATGCGCGTCGACGAGCTCACCGTCGGCACGATCTGCGGCGGCTCCGACGCCACGTCGGGACTCACCGCGAACCCGGCGATGGGCGTCGCGTTCGACCTCCTCGTGGCGGCGGGCGCGAAAACGGTGTTCGAGGAAACCGGCGAGCTGATCGGCATGGAGCACCTGATGGCCGAGCGCGCGGCCACGCCGGCGCTCGGCGCCGCGCTGAAGGAAACCGTCGCGAAAGCGGCGCAGTACTACGCCACGCTCGGCTACGCGAGCTTCGCCCCCGGCAACGCCGACGGCGGCCTCACGACGATCGAGGAAAAATCGCTGGGCGCGTACGCCAAGTCGGGTCAGTCGCGCATCGACGGCATCGTGAAGCCGGGCATCGCGCCGCCGCGCGGCGGCCTCTACCTGCTCGACGTCGTCCCGGACGGCGAGGTGCGCTTCGGCTTTCCCAATATCAACGACAACGCCGAGATCGCCGAGCTCATCGCGTGCGGCGCGCAGGTCATCCTGTTCTCGACGGGCCGCGGCTCGGTGGTGGGCTCGGCGATCGCGCCGGTGATCAAGGTGTGCGCGAATCCGGACACCTACAAGCGGATGGAGGAGGACATGGACGTCGACGCCGGGCGCATCCTGGAAGGCCGCGCGACCCTGCCTGACGTCGGCCGCGAGATCTTCGAGCTCATCGCGCGCGTGGGTGGGGGTGCGGCGACCAAGTCGGAGGCGCTCGGCCACCAGGAATTCATCCTCACCTACAAGTCCTTCGAGCCCCTGGGTCCCGCGTGCCTGCCGGTGTGACGGCGCGGCCGCGCCGCGCGCTATCCTCTTCCCGCCCTTCCACGGAGAACGCCATGAGTTTCGCCTTCGCACGATTCACCGTCGCGGCGCTCGCCGGTCTCGCCGTGCTCGCCACGCAGCCGGGCGCCGCGCATGCCGCCGCCACCGCAGGATCGGTCGACTGCGCCTCGTCGACCGGCGGCATCGACGCCGTGATCTGCGGCGATCCCGCATTGGCGGCGCTCGATCGCAAGCTCGTCGACGTGTACGCCGCCGCGTCGAAGGCCGCGTCGAGCGAGCAGAAGAACCGCCTCTTCGCCGAGCAGCAAAGCTGGCTCGTCGAGCGCAACCGGTGCACGGGGGCGCAGGATCGCGCGGTGTGCGCGCGCGACCAGTACACGAGGCGGATCGCCGACCTGCAGGCACAGTTCAAGCTCGTGGCGTCGCGCGGCCCGTTCCGTCTTTCCTGCGGCAGCGATCCGGCGAACATCCTGACCGCGCAGTATTTCCAGACCGACCCTCCGACGGCGCGCTTCTTCCACGACGGCCGCACCGTGACGGCGTTCGCGATGCCGGCCGCGAGCGGCGCGCGCTACGACAACGCCAGCGTCAGCTACTGGGAGCACCAGGGCGAAGCGTCGGTGGTGTGGTACGGCCGCAAGCTGACCTGCAACACGCGCGCCGGCAAGTAGGTCACCGCAGCCAGCGCTCCATCGCGGCGACCGGTCGCGCCGTTCGCCGTCCCCCCGGCGGCCACGCCGGGCCCTGCGGCTTCAGAACGTTTAAGGTCCGGATTCAGGCGGCTCAAGGACTGAAGGCGCGGGTGGCGCGCATCGTTCGATCCCCGTTCCACTCACACGGAAGGAGATCACGATGAACCGCACGCCCAACGCCGGATTCGAGCCGTCTTCACCGCTGCTGCGCAAGGCCTTCGCCGTCATCGCCGTCGCCGCCACGTTCGCCACCGCCCACTTCATCGACGCCCTCGCGCACGGATACGGCACGGCGGCGCCCGCGGTCGTCGCGGCCGCGCCGGTCACGGTGGCGCAGCGCTGAGGGTTTAGGATAGAGGACGCCGGGCTGCGGGCGTCGTCCCATGGCGCAGCCAGCGCGCGGACCGGCCCGGCCGGACCGGCGCATCGAAAGGAGCTCGACGATGAGACACACGACGCTTTTCAAGGCCGCAACGTTCGCACTGGTGACAGGCGCGGCGATCCCGTCTTCTCCGGCGTTCGCCGCCTACCGCTGCGATAACCCCACCGCACCGTTCGACCTGCGCGCCTGCGCGATCGCGGCGCAGGGACCCGACGCGTTGCGCCGCTACATCGAGCGGACGCGCGGAATCTACTCGCTGTATTTCTTCGACTACGCGCGAGTGGGCGCACCCGCGGTCGCGGCGACCGAGCCGGTCCGCATGGCCGCCGCGCCGGCGCCCGCCGCACGCTAGCGTCGACCGAACTACCGCGGCGGGCGGCCGCGGGTTCGCGGCAGCGCCGCGGCGAGCGCGGCGACCCCTGCCGTGATGCTGCGCTCGGAAAGCGCCGTGAAGCCGAGCAGCAGGCCGTTGCGCGCGCCCGCACCGTGGCTGTAGCGCGATAGCGGCAGCACGGACACGCCCGCGGCGGCCGCGCGTTGCGCGATGTCCCCGTCGCGCGACGCCCGTGGCAGCTGAAGCGCGGCGTTCATTCCGCACGTAACAGGCGCGAGCCGCGCGCCGGCGGGAAGCCGCTGCGCGCAGGCGGCGGCGAGCGCATCGCGGCGGCGCTGGTACACGCCACGCATCGCGCGGAGGTGCGCGGTGAAGTGGCCGCCGGCGATGAAATCGGCGAGCACCGCCTGCATGAAGCCGTGCGTGTGGTCGTCCAGCTGGCGGCGGACCGCGTCGAAGACGGGGACCAGCGCGCGCGGCAACACCGCGTACGCGAGTCGCAGCGACGGAAACACCGCGTTCGTGAACGTGCCCGCGTGGATCACGCGGCCGCCGCGATCGAGGCTCGCGAGCGACGCCGGCGGCCGCCCGTCGTAAGTGAACTCGCTCTGGTAGTCGTCCTCGACGATCCACGCGCCGCTCTGCTCCGCGAAGCGCAGCAGGGCGAGGCGCCGGGCGAGCGACATCGTCACGCCGGTCGGGTACTGGCACGACGGCGTCACGCAGATGAGCGCCGGCGCCGGCGCGGTCCGCACGCCGGCGTCGACGTCCATGCCCTCGGCGTCCACGGGCACGAAGGCCGCGCGCGCGCCCGCCATGGCAAAGGTCGAGTGCAGGTTCGGATAGCCGGGATCCTCGAGCCAGACGCTGCCCCCTGCGTCGAGAAGGACGCGCGCGCAAAGCGCCATCGCCTGCATCGTGCTGTTGACGATCATCACCTGGTCGACGTCAGCGTCGATGCCGCGCGCGACGGCGAGGTGGCGCAGCAGCGCTTCGCGCAGCGGCACGTGGCCGAAGGCCGGGAAATAGCCGAGCAAGCCGGCGCCGTCGACGCGCCAGCGCCGTGCGGCGAGGCGGCGCCATACCGCCAGCGGAAACTGGTCGAGCGCGGGAAGACCGGCCAGGAAGGCCGCGGGACGCGGCGCGAGCCCGGTCGCGTGCGCGAGCGCGATGCCGCGGCTCCACGCCGACACGCTGTGCAGCGCGCGGCGGCCGAGCGGGGCGGGCGGGCGACGGCGCACCGTGCGGCCCGGCTGCGGCGCGGGCAATGGATCGGCGACGAACGTGCCCGCGCCCACGCGCCGCACCAGCATGCCTTCGGCGCCGAGCTGCGCGAGCGCATCGTCAACGGTGTTCCGCGCGACGCGCCAGTCCGCGGCGAGCTGGCGCGAGGACGGCAGGCGCGCCCCGCGCGGCAGGCGCCCCTCGACGATGGCGTCGAGGCAGGCGTCGTAGATCTGGTCGCGCAAGCTGCGCGCGCCCGCGACAGGCGCGGCAATCAGCGGGACCGGAACGCGGGCTGCGACTCTCGGCATGGCATCCGGCGGCGGTAAATGGCCCTGCACACTACGTCAGAATGGCCCTTGCGATAAGGCCATCGGCGCGGCACGCTGCAACGCTGCCGCCAACGTCTCCGAGGATCGATCCATGCGCCTCCGCCTCTCGCGCCCGTTGCTTCCGCTCGTCTTCGCGGCGTACGCGATCGCGACGCTGCTCTCGCCCGCCCGCGCCGACACGCCGGCGCCGCCTGGCAAGCCGCCAGGATGCACGGCGGTTCCGCACCGGCAATTCGATTTCTGGCTGGGCGACTGGGACGTGACCGACGGCACGGGAAAGGCTGCCGGCCGCAACCGCATCGTCGCGCTGCACGACGGCTGCGCGCTGCAGGAAAGCTGGAGCGGCCGCGGCGGATTTTCCGGCACGAGCCTCAACGCCTACGACGCCGAGCGCGGCAAGTGGCACCAGACGTGGGTCGACAACAACGGCGGCGTGCTGCAGCTCGACGGCGAATTCGCCGGGGGCAGGATGGTGCTGAAAGGCGAGACGCTGGACGAAGGGAAGAAGGTGCTGCAGCGGATCAGCTGGCAACTGCTGCCCGACGCCCGCGTGCGCCAGCTGTGGGAATCCTCGAAGGACGGCGGCGCGACGTGGACCGTCGCCTTCGACGGCTACTACGCGAAGCGCTGAGCGGCTACAGCGCGGCCGACGCGCCGGGCACGGCGGGCGGCGCGGCCTGGGGCGCGCCGGGCACGGGCATCGGCGGCGGCGCCGGCGGATCGTCGAACGTGAGCTTCAACGTCGGCACGAGACCGGCGGTCGTGAAGTACTTGCGGCCCCACGGCGTGCCCTCGCCGGCTGCGATCAGCGCGATGCCGGTGGGCTTCGAAAAGCGCGCCAGCACCGCTCGCACCGGCTCGGTCACGTCGATCTCGTACGCGCTGCGCGCGCTCCAGCGGGTGTTCTCGGCGTAGTGCGCGGCGCCAGGGGTGAGCGGACGGTCGGACGGCAGCGCGTGCGGCCCGAAGTCGTGCGGATCGCCGGACAGCTCGGCGGCGATCTTCACGTCGACGGGAATCCACTGGGTCCAGGCGGCCGTGAGGACGAGCGTGGCGGACCGCAGGGCGGTGCGCGGCAACTCCGGCGCGGAAAAGATCAGCCCGAGGCGGGACAGCGCGGCGTTGGCGCCGGTGCCGAGCCAGCGCATGCCGTTGCTCTCGACGATGGCGCCGGACTGATTGACGACGGCGCGAGGCGCCAGCGTGACTTCGGCTGCGTCGGCCGAGGACAGGCCCGCCGCCAGGCACGCTGCCACAAGGATGCTTCGAATCCAGGAACCGGACGTCGCCATTGCGCCTCCCTAGCAGGGCGGGCCGCCTGATGCCGGCACACCCATGACAATGTCATAGCACGGTAACACGCCTGCGAAGGCCGTGGCAATCGTGGCCAGGGACCTTTGACGAGGCCGGGGGTGTCGGTCCCCTTGCGCGGGCTTCCGTGTTCAGGCGCCCGCGCAAGGGGCCCGGCATCTCGCGACAGACTCGTGGCGCCGCGCCCAGGAAAAGTGAGCGCACACACCACCACCGGCGTAACGGTGCCGGCTCAACGCGATGCCGGGATTCGCTACGGGCGGGCGGGCTGGCCTCGCGCGGGCGCCTGAACACCGGAAGCCTCGCCAGGCCACCGGCCCCGCCTCGCCAGGGCCCGCGGTGTCGGGGGTCCCGGCGTCGGAAAGATCAATGACTCACCTTCCCGACCTTGGAGCCCGACTTGCCCACCAGGAAGTCGAGGTCCACGCCCTGGTTCGCCTGCTGGACCGTCTCGCAGTAGAGCTTCACCCATCCGCGGGTCGCGTGCGCCGGTGGCGGGGTCCACGCTTTCCGGCGCTCGGCGAGCTCGCTCGCGGAGACGTGCAGCCGCAGGAGGCGCTTTCCCACGTCGAGCTCGATGATGTCGCCGTTGCGGACCAGCGCGAGCGGCCCGCCGGCGGCCGCCTCCGGCGAGGTGTGCAGCACGACCGTGCCGTATGCGGTCCCCGACATCCGCGCGTCGGAGATGCGGATCATGTCCTTGACGCCGCGCTTCAGGATCTTCGCCGGCAGCGCGAAGTTGCCGACCTCCGGAAAGCCCGGATAGCCCTTCGGCCCGCAGTTCTTGAGCACGAGGATGTCGTCGGGATTGACGTCGAGCTTCGGGTCGTCGATCCGCGCGTGCAGGTCGTCGATGTCCTCGAACACGACGGCGCGCCCCTTGTGCTTCAGCAGCTTCGGCGTGGCCGCTGAAGGCTTCAGCACCGCGCCGTCCGGCGCGAGGTTGCCCTTCAGCACCGCGATGCCGCCCTGCGGCTTGAACGGCCGCCGGATCGGCGTGATCACCTTCTCGTTGTAGTTGACCGCGTCCTTGACGTTGTCCCAGATCGTCTTGCCGTTGACCGTCAGCGCGTCCTTGTGGAGGAACTCGCCGACTTCGCGCAGCACCACCGGCAGGCCGCCGGCGTAGTAGAAATCTTCCATCAGGTACTGGCCCGACGGCATCAGGTTGACGAGGCAGGGCATCGTGCGGCCGAGCCGGTCCCAGTCGTCGAGCGACAGGTCGACGCCGATGCGCCCCGCGACGGCGAGGAGATGCACGACCGCGTTGGTCGAGCCGCCGATCGCGCCGTTGGTCATGATCGCGTTCTCGAACGCCTTCTTCGTGAGGATCTTCGACATCCGAAGGTCCTCGTGGACCATGTCGACGATCCGGCGGCCCGCCATCCGCGCCAGCACGCGGCGGCGCGAGTCGACCGCGGGAATCGCGGCGTTGGTCGGCAGGCCGATGCCGAGCGACTCGACCATCGATGCCATCGTCGACGCCGTGCCCATCGTCATGCAATGACCGGCCGAGCGCGACATGCACGACTCGACCTCGACCATGTCCTCTTCCTTCATCTCGCCGGTCTTCAGCATCTCCGTGAACTTCCACACGTGCGTGCCGGAGCCGATGTCCTCGCCGCGGTACTTGCCGTTCAGCATCGGTCCGCCGGAAACGCCGATCGTGGGCAGGTCCACCGAGGCCGCGCCCATCAGCAGTGCCGGCGTGGTCTTGTCGCAGCCCATCAGCAGGACGACGCCGTCGAACGGATTGGCGCGGATCGATTCCTCGACGTCCATCGCCGCCTGGTTGCGGAACAGCATGGTCGTGGGCCGCATCAGCGTCTCGCCGAGGCTCATCACGGGGAACTCGATCGGAAAACCGCCGGCGTCGAGAATGCCGTCGCGCACGTGCTGCGCGAGCTCGCGGAAATGCGCGTTGCAGGGCGTCGCCTGCGACCACGTGTTGCAGATGCCGATGACCGGCCGGCCATCGAACTGGTCGTGGGGAATACCCTGGTTCTTCATCCACGACCGGTGGACGAGGGCGTCGCGGTCGTGGCTGTCGAACCAGGTTTGCGAGCGAAGCTTGCGCCTGGATTTCTTCGGCATGAGAACCTGTGCAGGAGTTGAGGAGTCAGTGGCCCGGTACGCGGCAGCACATTGCGCGGACGTTGAAGCGGAAGCTCTTCACGGGATCGTTGTTCGTCCATTGGCCGAACCACCCGTTGAGATATAGCTGGGTGTTCGTGTCGAACTGGCGCGAGCACTTGTTGAGCACGACAGTATTTTCGGTGGCCGACGTGAGGTCGGTGTTGGAAAAGTGGCAGCCCCCGCCAGTGATCTGGTACCCGGCAGTGCAGGCCGCGCCGAACTGGTCGGTCGCACCAGGTGGCTGGGCCTTGTTGTTATTGGTGCTTTGCACGGTGATGCAGTCAAGCGGAGTGGCCAGAGGCGAATAGTAGTAGCCGATCACATCGATCGCCACGTTCGCTCCGTGCGGGGGGCCATTCAGGGCCACGGTGAAGTCCGCGACGCCGCCTTGCGCGCCCACAATGACGGTTGTGTTGGCGAGCACGGCACCGGCGCCGTAGTTGAGCGCACTGGTCGTACCGGGCGCGGTTCCGGTCGGATAGATCACGAGATTGCCGGCGCCCGAAGGCGTGATGATTGTCACCGTCGCGGCCACTGCCCTGGGTACGAGCAGCCCGTTGCCGCCCGCGAAGCCAAGACCACAGTTCGTGCCGGCACCGCCCTGCGCGGTGAACGTGCCACCCGCGGGGTTCGCGTACGCGAAGTCGCGCGGCGCGCCGCTGACGATGGCGCTGGTACTGCGTGTGTCGGCGATCCGGCAGGGGTTGATGGGAACGAATACCAGGTCGGTCGTCGTCTGGCCCAGGTCCTTGGCAACCGTGGCCCGTCCTTCCGCCGCGGAACGCAGAGGCTCCGATACGGCGGCGACGACACCCTGGAAACCGTTCGCGGGCGGAGTGGCGGAAAGCGCAGCGAGCTTCGATCCCGGCAGCATCGACAGCTGCAGACCGAAAGAATCGCGCCACGTCTTCGCATCCGCACCGAATCGCAGCGCCGCCGGCTGCCACTGATCGAGTATGGCGGTGATCAGCGCTTCCTTTTGCGCGGTCGTGATTCCCTGCGCTTCCCGATTCCATTCCGTCGCATACGAGCGCAGCGGTGTCGCACCGTGCGCCGGCCATGCAACGGCGAGCGCTGCGACGCACGCGAGCGAACCCATCGCTGCCGTGATTCCGGCCATTCCTTTTGCCGTGCTCATGTCTTCCCCCTGGCCCTACGTTGCGCGCGCGCAGTCGCGCGGCGCTGAATATGTCAGGCGGCGAGTCGTTGCCCGCTCTTCTGGTCGAACAGATGCACGGTGGACGGGTCGAGCGTGAGGCCGATGCGCTCGCCCGGCGCGACGGTCGGCCGTCCGCTCGTCATCAGCACGACCTTGGCGTCGCCGGCCTGGATCAGCAGCTCGGTCTCGGCGCCCATCGGCTCCACGACGATCACCTCCCCGTGGACGCCGTCACCCGCCGCGCTCGCGAGCATCAGGTGCTCGGGGCGCACGCCAAGCGTGACGGGCTGGCCGTCGGCGCCCGCGCGCGCGGAGATCGGCCAGCGCATGCCGCCGGCGGCCTCGACGAACGTGTTGCCGTTGGCGAGGCGCAGCGTGCCGTTGACGATGTTCATCGACGGCGAGCCGATGAACTGCGCGACGAACAGGTTGTCCGGCTTGTCGTAGAGCTCGAGCGGCGCGCCGATCTGCTCGATGCGGCCGTCGCACATCACGACGATCCGGTCGGCCATCGTCATCGCCTCGATCTGGTCGTGCGTCACGTATACGGTGGTGGTCTTGAGCCGCTGGTGCAGCGCCTTGATCTCGGCGCGCATCGCCACGCGGAGCTTCGCGTCGAGGTTCGACAGCGGCTCGTCGAACAGGAACACCTTGGGATCGCGGACGATCGCGCGGCCCATCGCCACGCGCTGCCGCTGCCCGCCCGAGAGCTCGCGCGGATAGCGGTCGAGATACGGATTGAGGTTGAGGATGCCCGCGGCCTTGCCCACGCGCTCGGTGATCACCGATTGCTCCGCCTTGCGCAGCTTGAGCGAGAAGCCCATGTTGTCGCGGACGGTCATGTGCGGATACAGCGCGTAGCTCTGGAACACCATCGCGATGTCGCGGTCCTTGGAGTCGAGGTCGTTGACCGTTTTGCCGTCGATGCTGATCGTGCCGGCGTTGATCTCCTCGAGGCCCGCGAGCATCCGCAGCAGCGTCGACTTGCCGCAGCCGGACGGCCCCACCAGAACCATGAACTCGCCATCGCGGATGTCGAAGCTCACGCCATGGATGATCTTGGTCGTGCCGAAGGACTTTTCGATGTTCTGGAACGAGACGGACGCCATGGCTACCTCTGGGACTTACGATTTGACGGCGCCGGCGGTGAGACCGCCGACCATGTAGCGCTTGAACGTGTAGTAGATCGCCGCCGGGGGCAGCGCGTAGATGAGCCCGGTGGCCATCAGCAGCTCCCAGGGCGAATCGTCCGCGGCGAGAAAGTTGCCGAGCGCCACGCCGAGCGTGATCTGCCGGTCGTTGGACAGCAGGAGGAACGCGTACAGATACTCGTTCCACGCGAGCAGCAGCGCGTACGTGCCGATCGCCACCATCGACGGCAGCATCAGCGGCAGGTAGACCAGGCGGAAGAGCTGCAACGGCGACGCGCCGTCGATGCGCGCGGCCTCGTCGAGCTCGAACGGCAGCTTGTCGGACGCCTGCTTCAGCACCCAGATCGAGTACGGCGCGGCGATCGTCAGCATCGCGAGGATCAGCGCCCACTGGTTGTTGAGCAGCCCGTACAGGCCCATCGTCTTGTACATCGGCACGGCCAGGAACGCCGCGGGAATGAAATAGGTGAAGAGCGCGAGGTTCATCACCGTGCGGCCGCCCCTCACCTTGAGACGGCTGATCGCGAATGCCGCGCACGTGGCGACGAAGAGCGTCAGCGCGCCCACCGACACCGCGATGATCAGCGAGTTCCAGAGCTGGAGCCAGAAGTGCTCGAGGTAGTGATGCTTCTCGCCGAACACCAGCGCGAAATTGCGCAGCGTGGGGTGATCCGGCCACAGGTTGCCCGCGAACGCCGATTCCTTCGGCGAGATCGCGAACAGGAACAGGTTGTAGATCGGCAGCATCGTCCAGATGAGCACCGGAATCCCGATCAGCAGCAGCTTCGCCTCGGTCGTCACCGTCCGCCAGGACATGCGTCGCCTCATCGCGACAGCCGCTTCATCATGAAGAACACCAGCGGCAGCACCAGCGGCAGCGCGCAGACGATCGCCGCCATCGAGAGGTCGACCTGGTCGAGGCGGAGATAGCGGATTCCGAGCGTCGCGAGCACGTGCGTGAGGTCGGCCGGTCCGCCGCCCGTCAGCAGGTAGACGCTGTTGAAATCGCCGAGGGTCCAGATCATCGAGAGGATCAGCGACGTGAGGTACAGCGTGCGCATCGAAGGCCACGTGATGTACATGAACTTCTGCCACTTGGTCGCGCCGTCGACCGCCGCGGCCTCGTAATGCTCGGCGGGGATGGCCATCCGCCCGGCGATGAGGATCAGCGTCCAGAACGGCAGCGATTTCCAGATGTGCATCAGGATCGCCATCGCGAGCGCGATCGTCGGGTCGTTGAGCCAGTTGGGCCCGTCGGTGCCGGTGAACTTGAAGATCAGGTGGTTGATCACGCCCCATTCCGGATTCAGCATGAACCGGACGGAGAGGATCGTGGGGATCGACGGCACCGCCCACGGCAGGATGAACAGCAGCGACAGCCACTTGATCCACGTGCGCGCCTGCACGAAGAAGCCCGACAGGAACAGCGCGACGACCATCTTGAGGTTGATGCCGACGATCAGGAACACCAGCGTGTTCACGATCGAGCGGGCGAAGATCGGATCGTCGACGAGCTTGACGTAGCTCTCGGGATGACGCGCCAGCCACAGCCCGTAGCCGACGGGGTACAGCACGAACACGATGAGGATCAGGACGTAGGGGACGAGCAGGATCATCCCCCACTTCTGATAGGGCGACATGCGCTTGCGCGCCGGGCCGACGGGAAGCGCCGGCTCGGCGCGCGGAAGCACGAGCGTAGACACGTTGGACCCCGCCCTTCCGCCGTCAGGCAGGCGTCAGCCGGCGACCGCCTTGATGCGGGCGATCATCTCGTCGACGGCCTTGTCGACCGGCACCTTCTCGTTGACGACGCGGTTCATCGCCTTGGCCCACACGTTCTCGTTGTTGAGGATCGTGAACTTGTAGTTCTTGGTGAATTCGAACGTGACCGTGCCGGCGCCGAACTGGTTGAAAACGGCCTTGCGGTGCGGGTCGGCCTGCCAGAACGCGCTGGCCGCGCCCGACTTGGTCACCGGGAACCAGCGGCCGAGCGAGCCTTCGACGTACGGCTGCAGGTTCTCGTCCTGCATCAGGAACGTCACGAACTCCTTGGCGCGCTTCTTGTTCTTGGCGTTCTCGAAGATGACGAACGTCTTCACCGCGGCGCGGTAGACCATCTTGGAGCCGTCGGGCTTGTTCGGGAAGCCGGACGTCGCGATCAGCTCCTCGTACGCCTTCTTGCCCGCGGCGCGCTGCTCGGGCGTGAGCGCCGGGTTGTTCGCGTCGTCGAGCCACTTCGCGGCGATGGAGATCGTCGCGTTGTGCGTCATCGCCGTGGTCTTGTTGTGGAACGCGACGTTGTTGTCCGGGTCTTTCCACGAGGTCGCCGACGGCGGCACGCAGCCCTTGGTGTACGGCGCCGTGTAGTCGGTGAGCGCGCCGATCAGGCCCGCCTTGACCTTTGGATCGTCGACCAGCAGCTTGCCGTTGTCGTCGACGAGCTTGACGTTGTACGCGTCCATGAACGTCAGGAACGAGTAGAACGAGTCGCTCGAGTCGACGCCCATCGGCTGGCCGATGCCGTACGTGCGCTGGCCGGTCTTCTGCCGCGACGCCGGCTGCACCTTGTCGCACCAGAACGCCCAGTAATCCTTCCAGCCGGTCGGGATGTCCGACTCCTTGAACCCGGCGTCCGCGAGCATGTCCTTCCAGTACTCGATGTGCATCGTCTGCTGCTTCAGCGGCATCGCGTAGTACGCGTTCTTCTTGGTCTTGTCGTTGTAGAGGTACGTCGTCTCGATCGTGTTCTTGAGGAACTTGTCCTTGATCGGCGTGACGATGTCGGTGAGGTCCTCGAGCTTGCCGTCGAACGCCCACTTGCCGGTGACCTGGAAGTCGTAGACGTCGGCGTAGGCGACGTCCGGCGGCGTGCCGGCGTCGAGCGCGGCCACCGTCTTCGGAATCATGTCCTGCACCGGGTACTGCGACAGCTCGACCTTGATCTTGGTCTTTTCCTCGAACTTCTTGATGGCCGCGAACAGGGCGTCGTCCTCGGACTTGTAGAAGCCCTTGACCCACCACACGTTCAGCGTCTCCTGCGCCGTCGCCGGCGCCGCGGCGATCGCCACGCCCGCGGCGACGAGCGCCGCGCAAAGCTTGCTCAACACCTTCATGCCTGCCTCCTCGATATGACCCGGCGTCGTCGCCGGTGTCGTTGGTGCCGTTGCGCCCGGGGAGCCTACGGACTCGCCCCGGACGTGTCAAATTGCCGCCGTGCCGCTTTCGCTACATCACGGCGCCCAGGTACCAGGGCACGAATTCGCTCTGCCCGTAACCATGCTGCTCGCTCTTCGACTTGATGCCGGAGGCCGTGTCGAGCATCAGCTTGAACAGCCGCTCGCCGGTTTCGGGCACCGTGGTCTCGCCGTCGACGATCGCGCCGCAGTTGAGGTCGATGTCCTCTTCCTGCTTCACCCACAGCGCGGTGTTGGTCGACAGCTTGAGTGACGGCGCGGGCGCGCATCCGTACGCGGAGCCGCGCCCCGTCGTGAAGACGATCATGTTGGCCCCGCCCGCCACCTGTCCGGTGGCGGATACCGGATCGTAGCCGGGCGTGTCCATGTAGACGAAGCCCTTCGCCGTCACCGCCTCCGCGTATTCGTAGACGGCGACGAGGTTGGTCGTGCCGCCCTTCGCCACCGCGCCGAGCGACTTCTCGAGGATGGTCGTGAGGCCGCCCGCCTTGTTGCCGGGCGACGGATTGTTGTTCATCTCGCCTTTTTCGCGCGTCGTGTACTCCTCCCACCACTTGATCCGCGACACGAGCTTCTCGCCGACGTCGCGCGAGACCGCGCGGCGGGTCAGCAGGTGCTCGGCGCCGTAGATCTCGGGCGTCTCGGACAGGATCGCCGTGCCGCCGTGGCGCACGAGCAGGTCGACCGCCGCGCCGAGCGACGGATTGGCGGTGATGCCGGAGTAGCCGTCCGAGCCGCCGCACTGCAGGCCGACGACGATGTGCGACGCCGGCACCGGCTGGCGCGTGACCGCGTTGGCATACGGCAGCATGTCCTTCACCATGTCGATGCCGTGCGCGATGGTCTTCGCCGTCCCGCCGGTGTCCTGGATCGAGAACGTCCGCAGCAGCGGTCCCTCGGTTAGGTTCTCCGCGCCGAACAGCGAGCTGATCTGGTTGGCCTCGCACCCGAGGCCCACGACCAGCACGCCGGCGAAGTTGGCGTGGCGCGCGTAGCCGCCGAGCGTGCGGCGCAGGAGCTGCATCCCTTCGCCGTGCGTGTCCATGCCGCAGCCCGAGCCGTGGGTGAGCGCGACCACGCCGTCGACGTTCGGGAACGCGGCGAGGCCCGGGCCGCGGAAATAGTCGGCGATGCCGCGGGCGACCGTCGCGGAGCAATTCACCGTCGAGAGGATGCCGATGTAGTTGCGGGTGGCGACGCGGCCGTCGTCGCGGACGATGCCCTGGAACGTCGCCGCGGGCTCGACGAACTGCGTGGGCTTGGCGTCGGCGCCGAACGCGTAGTCGCGGTCGAACGCGCCCATCGCGAGGTTATGCAGATGCACGTGCTCGCCGGGCGCGATGTCGCGGCTCGCGAAGCCGATGATCTGGTCGTAGCGCTTGACGGGCTGGCCCTTCGGCACGCGCCGCGTGGCGATCTTGTGGCCCGGCGGCACGAGGCCGACGACGGTCACCTTCTCGTCCATCAGCGTCGTGCCGCCGACGAGCTGAGCGCGCGCGATGACGACGTCGTCGTTGGGGTGGAGGCGGATGGTGAGCGAGCTTCGGGTCAGCATGGTGCGAACTCCTGTTCAGTGGACCGACGCGCGCGCCACGGCAGCGCGCTCGATCGCCGAAAATTCCCAGTCGATGCCGAGGCCGGGCGTGGCGGGCGGCAGCGCGTGGCCGTCCGCCATCGCCATCCGCGACGTGGTGATCGAATCGAGCTGCGGGATGTACTCGACCCACGCGCCGTTGGGCACCGCGGCCGTGAGCGAGACGTGCAGCTCCATCAGGAAGTGCGGGCACACGGCCACGTTGAACGTCTCGGCGAGGTGAGCCACCTTGAGCCACGGCGTGATGCCGCCGATACGCGCGCAGTCGACCTGCACGATCGAGCACGCTCCGCGCTCAAGATACTCCCGGAAGTGCGATGGGTGGTAGAGGGATTCACCGACGGCGATGGGCATCGTCGCCGCCCGCGCGAGCTCGACGTGTCCGCCGAGGTCCTCCGCGGGCAGCGGCTCCTCGAACCACGCCAGCATCAGCGGGGCGAACGCGTGCGCGCGGCGGCGGGCCTCGGCGACGGTGAACGCCTGGTTGGCGTCGATCATCACCTCGAACGCGTCGCCGACGGCCGCCCGCACCGCCGACAGCCGGGCGACGTCCTCGGTGATCGTGGGGCGGCCCACCTTGAACTTGGCGCCCTGGAAGCCCTGCGCCCGGGCCGCCTGCGCCTCGTCGACCAGCTGCTCCGGGGAGTGATGAAGCCAGCCGCCTTCCGTCGTGTACACCGGCACCTTGCGCTGCGCGCCGCCGGCTTCCTGCCACAGCGGCTTGCCGGAGCGGCGGCATCGCAGGTCCCACAGCGCCGTGTCGATCGCCGCCAGCGCCAGGCTGGTGATCGCGCCCACCGCCGTGGCATGGGTGTGGAAGAACAGCGCCTTCCAGATCGCCTCGATCTCCGCGTCGTCGCGGCCGATGAGCCGCGGGGCCAGGTGGTCGCGGAGCAGCGCCACGACCGAGGAGCCGCCGGTGCCGATCGTGTACGTGTAGCCGACGCCCTGCGCGCCGTCGGCGCAGGTGATCCGCACGAGCGGCGTCTCCTGCCGCACGAACGACTGGATGGCGTCGGTGCGCACGACCTTCGGCGCGAGATCGACCTGCCAGATCTCGACCCGCTCGATGGCGCTCATCGCGTATTTACCAAGTTGTCATCGATAGAACATCCGCGGCAGCCACAGCGAGATCGCCGGGATGTACGTGATGAGGATGAGGCTGCCGAGGAGGGGGACGAGCCACGGCACGATCGCCATGGTCGTGCGCTCGAGCGACATTCGCGCCACCCGCGCGAGCACGAACAGCACCATGCCCATCGGCGGATGCAGCAGCCCGATCATCAGGTTCAGCACGACGATGAGGCCGAAGTGCACCGGATCGATGCCGAGCTGCAGCACCGCGGGCATCAGCACCGGGATGGCGATGAGGATCGCCGCGGTCGGCTCGAGGAAGCAGCCGACGAAGAGCAGCAGCAGGTTCACGAGCAGCAGGAACACCCACGGCGAATGCGTGAAGCCCAGCACCCACGCGGTCACGAGGTCGGTGACGCGCGTGGCGGTGAGGAGCCAGCCGAAGATCGACGCGGCCGCGACGATGAACAGCACCGTGGCCGTGGTCTCGATCGTCTCCATCGAAACCTTGATCAGCATCCGGAACGACAGCGTCTTGTACCAGACGAGGCCGAGGAACAGCGCCCAGATCGACGCCGCGACCGCGCCTTCCGTGGGCGTGAAGATGCCGGTCGTCATCCCGCCGATCAGCAGCACGGGCGTCATGATCGGCAGCACCGCCTCGAACTTCCACTTCCAGTCGGCGGCGAACAGCGCGACCATCGCGACGCCCGTCGCGACCACGGGGTTGGCGCCCGCCAGCACCGCGAGCCAGATCACGAGCGGGAACGCGATGACGATCGCGAGCTCGAGTCCTGCCTTGCCGACGCGGCTCCAGAGGAACTTGATGTCGGCGCCCCAGCCGTTCTTGTGCGCGAAGTAGGCGACCGTGAGCATCATCAGCACGGTCATCACGAACCCCGGCACGATGCCCGCGAGGAAGAGCTGGCCGATCGAGACGTTGGCCACCATGCCGTAGATCACGAACGGCAGCGACGGCGGGATGATCGGGCCGAGCGTCGCCGACGCGGCCGTGACGCCCACGGAGAACTCCTTCGAGTAGCCGTGGTCGCGCATCGCCTTGATCTCGATCGTCCCGAGCCCGGCGGCGTCGGCGATCGCCGTCCCCGACATGCCGGCGAAGATCACCGAGCCGATGATGTTGACGTGGCCGAGGCCGCCCTTCATCCAGCCGACCAGTGCGAGCGCGAAGTTGTAGATGCGGTTCGTGATGCCCGCGTTGTTCATCAGGTTGCCGGCCAGGATGAAGAACGGCACGGCGAGCAGCGGGAAGCTGTCGAGGCCGCTGATCATCCGGTGCACGACCACCATCGCCGGCGTGTTGCCCGAGACGAGGATGTAGATGAGCGACGCGCCCGCCATCGCGATGGCGACCGGGATGCCGGTCACCATCAGCGCGAGGAACGACGTGAGAAGCGTGCCGGTCATTGGAAAGTCCCGCTCATTCGATCGTCTCCTCGATCGCGTGCTCCGGCCGCTCCAGCAGGCTGAAGCCGCGGCGCCAGTTCTCGATACCGACCTGGACGGAGCGGATCGTCGCGGCCGCGAACCCCAGCGCGCAGACGCCGTAGATGATGTTCATCGGCAGGTCGATGATCGTCATCTGGAGGTTGCCCATCTTCGACATCATCTCGATCGTGAGTGCCACGGCGGTCGCGAAGAACACGACGCGGCCGACGTCGACCACCGTGGACATCACGCGGCCCGCCGCCGCCGGGATCAGCCGGTAGAGGAAGTCCACGTGGATGTGCCGCGTGCGCCGCACGGCCGCCGCCACGCCGAAGAACACGGTGCAGATGAGGAGGTAGCGGGCGATTTCCTCGGTCCACGCCGCCGAGTCGTTCAGCACGTACCGGGTGAAGAACTGGTAGAACACGCACAGGCCCAGCAGCCAGAAGAAGGCCAGCGAGATCCAGTCCTCCACCAGATACCCGCCGAGCTCGATCGGCGCGTCGGTGACGTGGAAATGCCCCTCGGCGTCGAGGAGCGGCTCGGGTGCGCTCGTCACTTGATCGCGACGATCTTGTCGTAGTCGGACTTCGTGAAGCCCATCGACTCCACCGGCGACGCCTTCAGCACGGCGTCCGAGAAGCTCTTGCGGTCGACGGTGACGATCTGGAGGCCCTTCTTCTTGAACTCCTCGACGAGCTCGGCCTCGCGCTTCTTGATCTTGTCGGTCGCGCGCTGCGCCGCCTCGCGGGTCACTTCGGTGAAGATCTTCTTCTCGTCGTCGGTCAGCTTGCTCCAGACGTGCGGCGCGATCTCGGTGGTGAGGCCGTCGACGATGTGGCCGGTCATCATGATCGCCTTCTGCACTTCGTAGAACTTCTTGGCCTCGATCGTCGTCAGCGGATTCTCCTGCGCCTCGACGGTGCCGTTCTGGAGCGCCAGGTACACCTCGGCGAACGCGATCGGCGTGGGATTGGCGCCGCAGGCCTTCGGCGTGGCCATGTACGCGGGCACGTCGGGCACGCGAATCTTGAGGCCCTTCATCCCGGCGCAGTCGGTGAACGCCTTGTTCGCCGACGTGTGCCGCGCGCCGTAGTACGTGTACGCGGTTATCTGGATGCCGGTCTTCTTGTGGAATTCCTCGACCATCTCGGCGAACACCGGGCTCTTCGAGTAGGCGATCAGGTGGTCGCCGTCGCGGAAGATGAACGGGTAGTAGGCGATGCCGATCCGCGGGTAGCTTCGCGCCGCGAACGACGGCCCGCTGATGATCATGTCGACGGTGCCGAGCGTCAGCCCCTGGTTGATGTCGGTCTCCTTGCCGAGCGTGGACGCGGGGAAGACCTCGATGTCGAACTTGCCGTTGGTGCGCTTCTTGATCTCAGCCGCGGCCCACACCGACTCGGTGTGGTACGGCTCGCTGGCCTCGTAGACGTGCGCCCACTTCAGCTTCTGCTGGGCGAGCGCGGCGCCGCTGGCGGCGGCAAGGGTGGCGGCCGCAACCGCGGCCAGGGCAAAACGGGTGAACGAACGCATGGCTCCTCCTGGAGTCGGGATTGTCATGAACAGACGACCTGCACCTTCGTGCTCTTGTTCTTGTCCGCCGCCGCGCGAAATGCCGCGACCGCGTCCGAGAGCGGATATTGTCCTGACAGCAGCGGACGCACGTCGACGCGGCGCGTCGACAGGTAGTCCACCGCCCAGTCGAACTCGATGCCCCAGCGAAAGGCGCCGCGGAGGTCGATTTCCTTCGCCATCACGTCGTTGACGACGAACGGCAGCGGCTCGTGCGGCAGCGTGCCCACCTGCACGACCACGCCGCCGCGCTTCACGGCGGCCATGCAGGTCTTGAGCGCGGCGAAGCTGCCGGAGACTTCGTAGGCGACGTCGAACTGCGGCTTCCCGAGGGCGTCGGCGTCGCGCGCGGCGTGCAGCGTGGCGTCGGCGCCCACCGTGCGCGCCTGCGCGAGCGGACGGTCGAGGATGTCGGACACGGTGATCCTCCGCGCGCCGGCGAGGCGCGCAGCCAGCACCGTCACGCAGCCGATCGTGCCGGCGCCGGTGATCAGCACCGACTTGCCGATGAGATCGGGGCCGCGATGCACGGCGTGCAGGCCCACCGCGAGCGGCTCCGCGAACGCGAGCTCGCCGAGCGAGATGTCGCCGCCCACCGGATAGCACTGGCGCTCGCCCATGACGAAATATTCCTGGAACATGCCCTGCACGTGCGGAAAGAGGCTCGCGCTGCCGAGGAAGCGCATGTTCGAGCAGAGCTGCTCGCGGCCCTCGCGGCAGCTCTCGCAGCGCCCGCACGCGTGCGACGGGCTCACGGCGACCTTGTCGCCCACCTGGACGCGGGTGACGCCCGCGCCCACGCCCGCGACCACCGCGGACGCCTCGTGGCCCGGGATCAGCGGCTCGCGCACGACGAAGTTGCCGTTGCGGCCCTCGAAGTAGTAATGCAGGTCGGAGCCGCAGATGCCGCCCGCTCCGAGCTTCAGCAGCACCTCGCCCGGTCCGACGGGCGGCATGTCCGCGTTCTCGACGCGGAGGTCTTCCTTTGCGTGGATCCGGCAAGCCAGCATGGTGTTTCCTCCTTGGACGCCTGGGGCAGACTCAGTGCAGCGTATCCCAGCCCTTCGAGAAGCGCTTGTACGCCTGGTTCAGGTGCCGCTGCATCGCGGTGCGCGCGGCGGCGGGATCGTGTCCCGCGATCGCCTTCATCACCGCACGGTGCTCCGCCATCGCCGCCCGCCACAGCGGCGGCGAATCGTAATGATGCTCGAGCTGCTTGTAGAGGGGGCCCGTTCGCTCCTCCCACAGCATCTTGACCACGGCGACCAGCGCGCCGTTGCCGGTCGCCTCGGCGATCCGGATGTGGAACAGGCGGTCGCCGGGCAGCGGCTGCTTCGCCTCGACGAGCTCGCGCTCCATCTCGGCCAGCGCCTCCTCGATCGCCGCCACGTGCGCCTTCCGCGCGGATTTCGCCGCCAGCGCGGCGCATTCGCTTTCGACCACATAGCGCGCGCGCAAGAGCTCGAACGGCCCGGCTTCCGCGGTGAGGCCCGCCCCCGGCACCGTGCCGCTGCCCGCGAGCACGTAGATGCCCGAGCCGATGCGCACCTCGACCATCCCTTCGACTTCCAGCGCGATCAGCGCCTCGCGCACCGACGGCCGCGACACGCCGAGCTGGCGGGCGAGATCGCGTTCGGGCGGCAGCCGCGCGCCTGCGGGAAATTCGCCGCTCTTGATGAGACCGCGGATCTGGTCGGCGATCTGGCGATAGAGGCGGCGCGGTTCGATGCTCTGGAACGGCATGGGCGGCGCCTGACGGGCGCAAAAATTGCGGCTCGCAAGCCTAGCCGCGGGCACCGAAGTGGTCAAGTGGTATTACCAATTTGGCGAGCCGGGAATGTTGCACCGCACTCAACGCGCTCCGGGCGGCGGCACGTATGATCGGCGCTCCTTCCTCGTCCGTCGGGAGCGTCAGATGACCATGCTTCGCAGCGCCCTGGCGGCCGCGACGATCTGCGCGGCGGGCCTCGCCCACGCGCTCTTCGACCCGGCGCGTGAATACGTCGAGACCGCCGCGGTGGCCGCGCGCTTTCCCGACCCAGCCGTGGACATTCCGACGCCCGCGTTCCTGGCGGGGCGCGCCGACTTCACGAGCCAGGACGAAATGATGGCGTTCGTCGCCGCCGTGGCGGTCCGTTCCCGCGACGCCCGCCTCCTGCTGCCCGGCGTCTCCCAGGAAGGTCGTGCGATACCGCTGCTCGCCTTCGCGCGGCCGGCGACCGGCCGGGGCGGCGAACTGGTGAAGAACGGCAAGCCGACGGTGCTGATCATCGGCCAGCAGCACGGCAACGAGCCGGCCGGCGGCGAGGCGGCGCTGGCGCTCGCCGCCGAGCTCGCCACGCCGGCGGGCGCGGCCATCCTCGACCGCGTGAACGTGCTCGTCGTGCCGCGCGCCAACCCCGACGGCGCGCATCACTTCGTCCGCGGCACGGCCGACGGCGCCGACGTCAATCGCGACCACTTGCTCGAAGCGACGCCGGAAGGCCGCGCGCTCGGCCGTGTGTTCGTCGAGTTCGCGCCCGACGTGGTCCTCGACTGCCATGAGTTCGGCGTCAAGACCCGGTGGCTGGAAAAATTCGGCGCGCTCCAGCGCTACGACGCGCTGATCCAGTACGCAACCGTCTCCAACCTGCCGGCGGCGCTCACCGACGCGTCCGAAACGCTGTTCCGCGCGCCGCTGATCGCCGCGCTCGCCAGGGCCGGGCTCACGCAGTCCTGGTACTACACGTCGAGCTACGACGCGAAGGACAAGGTCGTGTCGATGGGCGGCGTGTCGCCGGACACCGGCCGCAACGTCGCCGGGCTGCGCAACGCCGTCAGCTTTCTGATCGAGACGCGCGGCGTCGGCATCGGCCGCGCGCACTTCAAGCGGCGCGTCTACACGCATCTCGTCGCGATGCACGCGATGCTCGACGCCGCCGCCGACAACGCCGAAGCACTGCTGGCGCTCGAGCGGCGATTGCGCGGAGAAGTGGCCGCGGCCGCCGGCCACGGCACGCTGATCGTCGCCGGCGCGGCCAGTCCTGCAACTCACACGCTCGACCTCGTCGACCCGGAGACCGGCGCGGACCGCGCCGTCGACGTCGACTGGCGCTCCGCGCTCGACATCAAGCCGCGGCTCACGCGTTCGCGACCGTTCGGCTATCTGCTGCCGGCCTCCGAGGCCGCCGCCGCGCGCAGGCTCGTCGACCTCGGCGCCACCGTCATGCGACTCGACGGCGCCGCGGCCGTGACCGTCGATGGCGAGCGCTACCGGATCACGCGGGCGCAGGAGAGCCGGAAGGACGACGTCCGGCGCAACGACGAGGACGCGCCATCGCGGATCGTGCAGATCGCGACGGCGACCGAGCCCGCGCGCGTCGCGCTGGCGGCCGGCGACTACTTCGTGCCGCTCGACCAGCCGCTCGCCAACGTCATCGCCGCGGCGCTGGAGCCGGATACGCAATCGAGCTACGCCGCCAATCACCTGCTGACGCTGCCGGAGATCGTGGCAGGCACGCCCGCGTTCCTGCCGCTCTTTCGCGTGACGGCGCCGCCGCCGGCGGCAGGGGTGGTCTGGGACGGCCGCTGACAGGTCAGGTGGCCTTACCGATCGCGGCGAAGCGCGCGTACAATCTCGCGCTCGCGCCTCCGCCGCGCAACGGCCTCACTTTCGTCCGCGCTCACCCGTCCGACCGTCCGCAATGCCCGCCACCACCATCGCCCGGATTCGCGCCACGCCGGTGACCGTGCCGCTGCACGCGCCGCTCCTTCACAGCAACGGCGCCCATTGGGGCCGCTTCGTCCGGACGATCGTCGAGGTCGAGACCCACGACGGCTACGTCGGCTACGGCGAGATGGGCGGCGGCGGCGAGGACGCCACGCGGGCGTTCGCCGCGCTCGAAGGCTATCTCGCCGGCCACGACGTCTTCCGTCTCGAGGCGATGCGCTTCGCGATCTGCAACCCCACCGCCAGCCTCTACAACAATCGCACGCAGCTGCACGCGGCGATCGAGTTTGCCTGCCTCGACATCATCGGCAAGAAGCTCGGCGTGCCCGTCCACGCGTTGCTGGGCGGCAAGGTGCGCGAGCGGGTCGACTTCGCGAGCTACCTGTTCTTTCGCTACGCGAATCCGGACACCGGGGAAGGCGAGATCCGCACGCCGGAGCAGCTCGCCGCCGAAGCGCGGGCGCTGAAGGCGAAGCACGGCTTTCGCGTGCACAAGCTGAAAGGCGGCGTGTATCCGCCGGCGCACGAGCTCGCGTGCTATCGCGCGGTCGCCGAGGCGCTGCCGGGCGATCGCTATCGCTACGATCCCAACAGTGCGCTGTCGCTCGCCGACGCGATCGCCTTCGGCCACGGCATCGAGGACCTCGCCAACGACTACTACGAGGATCCGGTGTGGGGCATGCCGCAGTTAGCGCGCCTGAAGGAATTCGTGCCGATTCCCACCGCGACCAACACGGTCATCGTCAACTTCGAGCAGCTCGCGGCCAACGTCGGAATGCGCGCGGTGGACGTCGTGCTGCTCGACACAACGTTCTGGGGCGGCATCCGGCCGTGCATCAAGGCGGCCGGCGTGTGCGAGACGATGGGCATCGGCGTCGCCGTGCACAGCTCCGGCGAGCTCGGCATCCAGCTCGCCACGATGCTGCACCTCGGCGCGGTCGTGCCCAACCTCGGCTATGCGGCCGATGCGCACTACCATCACCTGACCGACGACGTGATCACCGGCGGCCCGTTGCGCTACGCGGACGGCGCCATCGCCGTGCCGGACGCGCCGGGACTCGGTGTAGAGCTCGACCGCGACAAGCTCGCGCGCTATCACGAGCTCTTCCGCGAGCTCGGCGGCTATCCGTACGACCGCGACCCCGGCCGGCCGGGCTGGTATCCGCTCGTGCCGAACCACGACTGGAACGACCCGTCGATCTCGCGCAAGCCGCGTCTCGCCTGACGACATCGCTTCGCTTTCCCTTCCACCGCACCAGGAGAACGACATGGCAGGACGCCTCGCGGGAAAGACCGCGCTCATCACCGCCGCCGGGCAGGGCATCGGACAGGCCACCGTGCTCGCAATGGCGCAGGAAGGCGCCGCCGTGATCGCCACGGACGTGAAGGCCGAGCTCCTCGACGCGTACCGCGGCGTGGCGAACGTCACGACCCGGCGCCTCGACGTGCTCGACGACGCGGCGGTGGCTGCCGCCTTCGCCGAGCTGCCCGCGCTCGACGTGCTGTTCAACTGCGCCGGCTACGTCCACAACGGCACGATCCTCGACTGCTCGCCGAAGGACTGGGACTTCAGCTTCAACCTGAACGCGCGCGCGCAGTACATGGCCATCAAGTGCGCGCTGCCCAAGATGCTCGCCAAGTTCGAGCAGAAGGGAACGTGGTCGTCGATCATCAACATGGCATCGATCGCTGGCTCGATCAAAGGGCTGCCCAATCGCTTCGTCTACGGCGCGTCGAAGGCCGCCGTGATCGGCCTCACCAAGGCCGTGGCCGCCGACTACGTGCAGAAGGGCATCCGCTGCAACGCCATCGCGCCGGGCACGGTGGACACGCCGTCGCTCGGCGAGCGCATCGGCGCGTATTCCGACCCGGCGGAAGCGCGGAAGATGTTCATCGCGCGCCAGCCGATGGGCCGCCTCGCGAAGGCGGAGGAAATCGCGCCGATCATCGTGTTCCTCGCTTCCGACGAGGCCGCGTTCGTGACCGGCAACGTGTATTCGTGCGACGGCGGCATGACGATCTGACGCCCGCACCGCTCGACCCTTTTCCCACCCCCCCAGAGAGGAACACACGATGAAGCTCGTACGCTACGGCCCGGCCGGCAAGGAGAAGCCCGGGATGATCGACGCCGACGGCACGCTGCGCGACCTGTCGCGCAAGGTTGCCGACTGGAACGGCGCCACGCTGGCGCCCGCCGAGCTCGCGAAGATCCGCAAGCTCGACCCGAGGAAGCTGCCGGCGGTCAAGGGCAAGCCGCGGCTCGGCGCCTGCGTCGCGACGCCGTCGAAATTCGTCGCGATCGGCCTCAACTTCGCCGACCACGCCAGGGAAAGCGGCAACCCCATCCCCGAGAACCCGGTCCTGTTCTTCAAGTCGCCGACGTGCATCGTCGGCCCCAACGACAACACGGTCATCCCGCGCGATTCGACGCAGATGGACTACGAGGTCGAGCTCGGCTTCGTGATGGGACGCACCGCGCGCTACGTCGACGTGAAGGACGCGAATCGCTACATCGCCGGCTACTGCCTGATCAACGACGTCTCGGAGCGCGACTTCCAGATCAAGAAGAGCGCGTCGCAGTGGAACAAGGGCAAGGGGTGCGACACGTTCGGCCCGATCGGCCCTTGGCTCGTCACGACCGACGAGATGAAGGACCCGAACAACCTCGACATGTGGCTCGACGTCAACGGCAAGCGGCGCCAGACGGGCAACACGAAGACGATGATCTTCAACTGCGCGCAGCTGGTCGCCGACATCTCGAAGTACATGACGCTGCTGCCGGGCGACGTCGTCACCACCGGCACGCCGCCGGGCGTGGCGCTCGGGATGAAGCCCACGCCGGGGTGGCTGAAGGCGGGCGACGTCGTCACGCTCGGCATCACGGGCCTCGGCGAGCAGAAGCAGAAGCTCGTGCCCTTCAAGGGCCGCAAGTAGCGCCCGGTCACGCGAACAGTAGTTGGGGCTGCCGAGGGCGGGCGGCAGACCCGCGGGGGCTTCCGTGTTCAGGCGCCCCCGCGGGTCCGCTGCCCACCATCGGCGACACGCCGTGGTGCACGTGAGCTACGAAGCAACCGCGTCGCTACCGCGCGTAGATCAGAGCAGGCCGCGCTTCGCGAGGCTGCGCATCAGCGCGGCCGCGCCGAACGTCCACGGCGTGATGCGGTCGCTCGTGTCGACGCGATTGACGAGCGCGCCGAGCGCCGGCGTCGACACCGTCACCACGTCGCCGACGACGTGCGTGAAGCCCTGTCCCGGCCCGTGCCGGTCCTTCGTCGGCGCGAACATCGTGCCGAGGAACAGCACGAGGCCGTCGGGGTACTGATGGTTCGCGTTGATCGCCTGCGACACCAGGTCGAGAGGATCGCGGCTGATCTCCCGGATCGAGCTCGAGCCGTCGAGCGTGAAGCCGTCGGGACCCTCGACGCGCATCGCGAGGTGCGCGCGGCGAACGTCGTCGATCGTGAAATGCTCGTCGAACACGCGGATGAACGGGCCGATCGCGCACGACGCGTTGTTGTCCTTCGCCTTGCCGAGCAAGAGCGCGCTGCGGCCTTCGAAGTCGCGGAGATTGACGTCGTTGCCGAGCGTCGCGCCGACGGTCTCGCCGCGGCTGTTGACCGCGAGGACGATCTCCGGCTCCGGATTGTTCCACTCCGACTTCGGATGAATGCCGATCGCGGCGCCCGTGCCCACCGCCGACATCGGCTGCGATTTGGTGAAGATCTCCGCGTCGGGACCGATGCCCACCTCGAGATACTGGGACCACGCGCCCTGCGCGATGAGGGCGTCCTTGAGCCGCGCCGCCTCCGCTGAGCCTGGCCGCACGGCGCGAAGATTGTCGCCGATGACGGCGACGATCGCGGCGCGCACCGACTCGGCCCGGGCGGGATCGCCGCGGGCCTGTTCCTCGATCACGCGCTCCAGCATGCTGGACACGAAGGTCACGCCGGACGCCTTGACCGCCTGCAGGTCGCACGGCGCGAGGAAGTGCGGCCGGCCGGCGTCCTGGTGGTCGCAGGCCGAGTTGGCGAGCACCTCGGCCAGCGGTGCCCGGCGCGGCATCCCGCGCGCGGCGCGCAGCGCCGCCGCGAGATCGCGGCGCTCGAGGAGCTCGGTGCAAGTGGGCGCGAGCGACGAGAGGTCGACGACCTCGTCGCCGGCGATGCCGACCAGCACGGGACCGCCGGCGGCGGAATCGAACATGCGGCCGACGAGCAGCGCGCGCTCGCGGTCGACGGGCAGGCTCGCGGCCGGCGTCAGGTGCTCGTGCATTGCAGTCATCCTCCACGCTGGCCCCATGCGCGGCGATTGCCGCGTCCGGCGGGCGCACGTATCATCGCGCTCGCATTCGCGTCCGACGGGCGCGTGCGAGCGACGACGGATTCTATCCCCATGACCACGCCCTTCGAACTCGCCGCGCGCGAACTCGCCGATCGCCGCCGCGCCGGCCGGCTCGGTCCGGGACTGGACGCTGCCGGGCGGCCAGCCGACATCGCCGGCGCGCTCGCGCTGCAGCGGCGCGTCGCCGAGCTCTTCGGCGATGCCATCGGCGGATGGAAGGCCGCGATGCCGGTGCCCGGGCGGCTCATCGTCGCGCCGCTGTTCGCGTCGACGCTCCGCCGCGCGTCGCCCGCGGCGATGCGCGTGCGGCGCACCATGGCCACCATCGAGCCGGAAGTCGCGTTCGTGCTGGCGCGCGACCTCCCGCCGCGCGAGCGCCCGTACGCGGAGGACGAGGTGCGCGACGCCATCGGCGAGGCGCGGCTGGTGCTGGAGCTGATGGGCAACCGCTTCGACGATCCCGCGGCCGTCACGTTTCCCGAGATCCTCGCCGACTTCGCCAACAACCAGGCGCTGTACATCGGCCCCGTCGTCCCGGACGCGCTCGCGCGCCCGCTCGACCGCATCGCCATCACGATCGACACGCCGTCGGGACGCCTGATGACGCTCGACGGCAAGCATCCGGACGGCCATCCGCTGATGCCGCTCACGTGGCTCGCCAATTTCCTGCCCACGCAGGGCCGCCATCTGCGCGCGGGCGAGATCGTCACGACGGGCTCGTACGCCGGCGCGCTCGACGTGCCGCTCGACGTGCCGTTGACGATCGCGTTCGGCGATGTCGGCACGCTCGCCGTGGAGCTGACGGCGGCGAAATGACCGACGCGACCCGCACGCCCTCGTCCGACGCGCTGCTGTTTCCCGCGTGCCAGCCGGCGGACAGCGGCATGCTGGCGCTCGATCGGCGGCACACGATGCACTGGGAGGTGTGCGGCAACCCGGCCGGCGCGCCGCTGGTGTTCATCCACGGCGGCCCCGGCGGCGGCAGCCTGCCGCATCACCGGCGCTTCTATGACCCCGCGTTCTGGCGCATCGTCCTGTACGACCAGCGCGGCGCGGGCCGCTCGACGCCCATCGCCGACGTCGTCGACAACACGACGCAGCATCTCGTCGCCGACCTCGAGCGGCTGCGCGAGCACCTGGGCATCGCGCGGTGGGTGCTGTTCGGCGGCTCGTGGGGCTCGACGCTCGCGCTCGCGTATGCGACCGCCCACCCGGGCCGCGTGCTGGGCCTCGTGCTCCGCGGCGTCTTCCTTGCGAGCCGCGCGGAGATCGACTGGTTCATGCACGGCATGCGCCAGGTCTATCCCGAGGCCTGGCGCGCGTTCGCCGAATTCCTGCCGCCGGCCGAGCGCGGAGATCTGCTGCGGCACTACCATGCACGCCTCACGAGCCCCGATCCGACGGTGCACATGCCGGCGGCGCGCGCGTGGGACCGCTACGAAAGCGCGTGCTCGGCGCTGATCCCGCGCGCGGAAGCGCTCGCGCGCCACGACGACGACGCGGCGGCGCTCGCCATCGCGCGCATCGAGGCGCACTACTTCGTCCACGACGGCTTCCTCGCCGACGGCGCGCTGCTCGCCGGCGTCGCCCGGATCCGCCACCTGCCCTGCACGATCGTGCAGGGGCGCTACGACGTCATCTGTCCGCCGGTGACGGCCGACGCGCTGGCGCGGGCGTGGCCGGAGGCCGAGTACGTCGTGGTGCCCGACGCCGGCCATTCCGTGCGCGAGCCCGGCATCACGCGCGAGCTCGTCCACGCCGTGGACCGGATGCAGGCGCGCCTCGCGGCGCGCTGATCAGCGGACGCCGACGACCCGGAAGTCGAGCGTCACCACGTCGTCGATCAGCGGCACGAAGCCCGTGATGCCGTAGTCGGAGCGGCGCAGCGCCGTCGTGGCGTCGGCGAGGCAGGCCCGCGGCGCCTCGCTGTCCGCGCTGCCGCAGTCGAACGCCACGACGTCGAGCGCGACGTCGCGCGTGACGCCATGCATCGACAGCCGGCCTTCGATGCGCACGAGGCGCGCCGCCTCGAACGTGAGATGCGTCGACGCGAACACGATGTTCGGGTGGCGGGCGGCGTCGAGCATCGCGCCGTCCCGGATGAAGTCGTCGCGCGGCGCGAAGCCGCTGTCGACCGAGCGCGCGTCGATGCTGATCTCGACGCTGCCTTCGCCCGCGGCGAGGTCGATCGTCATCGTGCCGCGGGAGCGCGCGAAGCGGCCTTGCTGCGCCAGCACGCCGAAATAGACGATCGCGTAGCCGGCGACCGTGCGCGCCGGGTCGACGCGATACGTGACGGGCGCGGCGGCGGCCGCGGCCGACACGGCGGCGAGCGCGAGCAGCGACGCGGCCGCGCGCCGCGCGCCGGTATAATCGATCGACATCGTTCCGCGTTCCACCTTGCGCATTCCCAACGTCCCGCTTCGCGCCCACCTGCGCTCACTCGCGAACACGCCGCGGCGGCGCGTTGTTCCCGTCGCCGCGCGGTTTGCCGTCGCGGCGCTCTGCGGTCTCCTCGCTTTCACCCCCTTCGCGGCGGCACAACAGCCGGTGCCACCCGAGCCGCCGGCGAAGCGGCCGAAGATCTGCCTCGTCCTCTCCGGCGGCGGCGCGCGCGGCCTCGCCCACATCGGCGTGCTGAAGGTGCTGGAAGAGATGCGCGTGCCGGTCGACTGCATCGCGGCCACCAGCATGGGCGCGATCGTCGGCGGGCTCGCCGCGGTCGGGCTCTCGCCGGCCGAGATGCAGGAGCGGCTCGCCAAGCTCGAATGGGGCTCGATGTTCTCGGACAGCCCGCCGCGCCGCGACCTCGACATCCGCCGCAAGGACGAGGACGCGCGCTTTCCCATTCCGCTGGAGTTCGGCTTTCGCGACGGCGCCGTGCAGTTGTCGAAGGGCGCGATCGCCGGCGGCAACCTCGAGCTCTATCTGCACGAGCTGACGCGGCGCGCCGACAGCGCGTCGTCGTTCGACCGCCTGCCCACGCCGTTTCGCGCCGTCGCGACCGACATGGTCACCGGCCAGAAGCATGTCTTCGACAGCGGCCCGCTGTACGTCGCCCTCCGAGCCAGCATGTCGGTCCCGGGCCTCTTCACGCCCGTCGAGGTGGATGGTCGGATCTACGGCGACGGTGGCCTCGTCGACAACCTGCCCGTCGACATCGTGCGCGCGATGGGCGCGGACGTGGTCATTGCCGTCAACATCGGCACGCCGCTGATGTCGGCCGAGCAGCTCCAGTCGCTCGTGGGCCTCACCGCGCAGTCGCTCAACATCCTGACGCAGCAGAACGTCGTGGCGTCGATCGCGCTGTTGCGGCAGGGCCCGCACGTGCTGATCTCGCCCGACCTCGGCGCGCTCACGTTCGCCGATTTCTCCTCGGCCGCCAAGCTGGTGGGACTGGGCGAGGCGGCCGCGCGCGCGCAGGCCGCGGCGCTCGCGCCATATGCGCTCCCGCCCGCCGCGTACGCGGCGCACGAAAGCGCGCGGCGGCAGCTCCCGCCGGTGGGCGACCCGATGGTCGCCGGCGTGCGGGTCGAAGGCACCGACCGGACCAATCCCGCCGTGCTGGCCGAGCAGCTCGATTCGCTGGAAGGCAAGCCGTTCGACAGCCGGCAGGTCGACGCCGACATCGCGCGGCTTTACGGCAGCGGCGATTTCGAACGGGTGTCCTACCGGCTGATCGATGAAAAGGGCCAGCGCGACCTCGTGTTCGACGTCACGGAGAAATCGTGGGGTCCGAACTTCCTGCGCTTTGGCGTCGAGCTGTCGACCGACCTGCAGGGCGAGAACTTCTTCAACGTGCTGATCGGCCACAAGAAGACCTGGATCAACAGTCTGGGCGCGCAATGGCTGAACGAGCTCGAGTTCGGACAGGTGCGCCGCTACTCCACCGAGTTCTACCAGCCGCTCGAGAAGTCGCAGACGTGGTTCGGCTCGGCGTACGGCGAAGTGAAACGCGAGCCGCAATACATCTTCGACGGCGACCTGCGGATCGCGCAATACGACATCCTGACCGAGCGGGCGGGTCTCGACGCCGGCGTGAACCTCGGCGAATGGGGGGAAGTCCGGCTCGGCCCGCAGTTCAACCACTACCGCGCCGACCGCGAGATCGCCATCCGCGATTTTCCGTCGTTCGTGTCGCTGGACGAGGCCGGGATATCGCTTCGAACGCGCTACGACCGGCTGGACGATCCGTTCTTCGCCCGCAACGGCGCGCGCGTCAACGCCGAGCTGTTCCAGGCGATACCGGCGATGGGCAGCGATACCGACGTCACGCGCGTCAGCGCGGAGTTCCTGCAGGCAGTCCCGCTGTTCGACAACGGCCGCCTCCATCTCGGCGGGCGCTTCGGCGCGATGGACGTCCGCGACCAGACCACGGCCACTAATTTCGACCTCGGCGGCTTCCTCAACCTCTCGGGTCTTCGGACCGACCAGCTCAACGGCGACTACCTGGGCTTCCTGCGCGCGGTCTACTACCACCGGATGGGACCGCTGCGCTACATCGGCCGCGCGTGGTACCTCGGCGGGTCGCTGGAAGCCGGCAACGTGTGGAACACGCGCCAGGACGTGAGCTTCGGCGACACGTTCAAGGCGGCGAGCCTCTTCCTCGCGGCCGACACCTACATCGGCCCGTTCTATTTCGCGTACGGCCGCACGAGCCGCGGCGAATCGAGCTGGTACGTGTTCGTCGGCCGGCCATGAGCGCGCCGCGCGCCAGCGACCAAGCGAGCGCCAACGCGGGCTGGCGCGAGCGGAGCCGCGCCGCGGTGTGGCACCCGTGCACGCAGATGAAGACGCACGAGACGCTGCCGCTGCTGCCGATCGCCCGCGCCGAAGGCGCGTGGCTGCACGACTTCGACGGCCGCCGCTATCTGGATGGCATCAGCTCGTGGTGGGTCAACCTGTTCGGCCATGCCAACCCGCGGATCAACGCCGCGCTGGCGGCGCAGCTCGGCACGCTCGAGCACGCGATGCTCGCGGGCTGCACGCATCGCGCGGTGGTCGAGCTGTCGGAGCGCCTCGCGGCGCTCGCGCCGCCGGGGCTCGGGCACGCGTTCTACGGCTCGGACGGCGCGTCCGCGACCGAGATCGCGCTGAAGATGAGCTTCCACTACTGGAGCAACCGGGGCAAGCCGGGCAAGCGCGGCTTCGTCAGCGTGGCCGGCGGCTACCACGGCGAGACGCTCGGCGCGCTCGCCGTCACCGACGTCCCGCTGTTCCGCGCGACGTACGCGCCGCTCCTCGCCAAGCAGGCAATCGTGCCCTCGCCCGACGCACGCAAGGCAGCCCCCGGCGCGACGGCCCGCGACGTCGCGGCCGCGGCCTCCGCCGCGCTCGAGGCGCACCTCGACGCGCATCATGCGACGATCGCCGCGCTGATCGTGGAGCCGCTGGTGCAGGGCGCGTCCGGAATGGCGATGCACGATCCCGCGTATCTGCAGGCGGCGCGCGCGCTGTGCTCGCGCTACGGCGTGCACCTCATCGCCGACGAGATCATGACGGGCTTCGGCCGCACGGGCACGCTGTTCGCCTGCGAAGCGGCCGGCATCGTCCCAGATTTCCTGTGCCTGTCGAAGGGCATCACCGGCGGCTACCTGCCGCTGTCGTGCGTGCTGTCCACCGACGAGGTGTTCGCCGCGTTCTATGCGGACGATGCGGCGCGCGGCTTCCTTCATTCGCATTCCTACACGGGCAGCGCGCTGGCGTGCCGGGCAGCGCTCGCGGTGCTCGACATCTTCCGGGACGACCGCGTGATCGAGGCCAACGCCGCCGCGGCGCGCCGCTTCGCCGCACGGGCGGCCCCGCTCGCCGCGCACCCTCGCGTGCGGCACTTCCGCCAGCGCGGCATGATCTTCGCCCTGGACGTCGACACCGATCGGCCCGGCTTCGCGCACCGCTTCTTCGGCGAGGCGCTCGGCCGCGGGCTGCTGCTCCGCCCCATCGACCGCACCGTCTACTTCATGCCGCCGTACATCGTCACCGACGCCGAGTTCGGCCTGCTCGTGGACGGCACGCGCGAGATCCTGGACGCCGAATGACGACGCGCCGTCCTCGTCGCGCAGCACGGGCGGCGCTGTTCGTCGCCGCATGCGCCGGCGCGGTCGGGATGGCGGCGGCCGAGCTGCCGCGCGCGGTGGGGCGCGCGTTCCTCGACCAGGGAATCCCGCTCAATCGCGTCGCGCTCGTCGTGCACGAGGTCGGCAAGCCGCGTCCGCTCTTCGCCTACGACGCCGACCGGCCGATGAACCCCGCATCGACGATGAAGCTCGTGACGACGTTCGCCGCGCTCGAGCTCCTGGGACGCGACTACCGCTGGAAGACGGAGGCGTACCTCGGCGGTCCGCTGAAGCGCGGACGCCTCGCCGGCGATCTCATCCTGAAGGGCTACGGCGATCCGAAGATCACGATCGAGCAGTGGCAGGCGTTCATGACGTCGCTGCGCGCCGCGGGGCTCGACCGCATCGACGGCGACCTCGCGCTCGACCGCAGCTACTTCTCGCTCCCCGAGCACGATCCGGCGTCCTTCGACCACGAGCCGCTGAAGCCCTACAACGTCGGCCCGGACGCCCTGCTCGTCAACTTCAAGTCCGTGCGCTTCGTGTTCACGCCCGACGCCGCCACCAACGCGCTCCGCATCTCGCCGGAGCCCGCCATGCCCGAGATCGCCGTGGGGCCGCCGCCGCCGCTCGCCGCCGTCGATTGCGGCGACTGGCGAAGCGGCCTCGGCGCCGTCTTCGCCAGCCAGCCGGCGCAGGCGCAGGTGACGTTCGGCGGCCGCTATGCCGCGAATTGCGGCGAGCGCGACTGGTACGTGGCGCTGCTCGACCATCCGCACTACGTCCACGGCATCTTCACCGCGCTGTTCCGCGACGCCGGCGGCAAGTTCGACGGCGGCGTCAAGGAGCGGCGTGCGCCGCGCGACGTCGCGCCGTTCGCCACGCTCGAATCGCCGCCGCTCTACGACATCGTCCGGGACGTCAACAAGCTGTCGAACAACGTCATGGCGCGGCAGATCTTCCTGACGCTCGCCACCACGGCGACGCCGCCGCCGGCCACGCCGGCGAAGGCCGCGGAAACGATCCGCCGCTGGCTGCAGTCGCGCCGGATCGCCGTGCCCGGCCTGATCCTGGAAAACGGTTCCGGCCTGTCGCGCCGCGAGCGCATCAGCGCCGGCGGACTCGCGCGCCTGCTGATCGCCGCCGACCAGAGCGACGTTCGCGACGAGTTCGCGTCGTCGCTCGCCGTCGCCGCGACCGACGGCACCGTCGCCCGCCGGTTCCAGAACGGCACCGTCGCAGGCCAGGCGATGCTGAAGACCGGCTCGCTGGAGGGCGTGCGGGCGCTCGCCGGCTACGTCATCGACGGCGAGGGGCGGCGCTTCGTCGTCGTCGCCATCATCAACCATCCGAACGCGGCGCGCGGGTCGCCGGCGCTCGACCACCTCGTGCAGTGGGTCTACGAGAACGGCGCGGCGTGGGATCCGTCGCAGCAGCGATGACGATCCTCGGGCTCGACCTGATCGTCGAGGAGCGGATCCGCGAGGCGATGCGCGCCGGCGCGTTCGACGGCCTGCCCGGCGCCGGCCGGCCGCTCGACCTCGACGACGACCGCATGGTGCCCGAGGATCTGCGGATGGCGTTCCGGATCCTCCGGAACGCCGGCTTCGTGCCGCCGGAGCTCGAGCAGCGCAAGGAGGCGGCGGACCTGCGCCGGCTCATCGAGGCCGGCACGGAGGCGCGGGTGGACGACGACACGCGGCGGCGCGCCATCGCGCGGCTCGCGCTGATCGAGACGGCGCTGGAGGCGCGAGGCGGCGCATTGCCGCGCGCGGCGGCATACCACGAACGGATCGTGGCGCGGCTCGCGCGGAGATAGCGGGCCCCCGGCACGGCGGCCCGCCGCGCGCGGCGCGCTTCAGACGCCCGGGATGGGGCGGCTGTCCTTGAACAGCAGATAGCCCTTCACGAGGCGGTAGATCACCCAGATCGTGGTGGCGATCCAGATGGCGTACGCGATCGGAATGCCGATCAGGATGAGGCCGAGCGTGAACAGCACGCACATGCCGATCACGTTCCAGAGCAGCGACCACCAGAACGTGCGGATCAGCCACGTGATGTGCGACGCCGTCCAGGTGCCGCGGGCGTCGTCGCGCTTGATGTAGGCGATGATCACCGCGACGATGCCGATCAGCGTGAGCAGCGGCGCGCCGACCGCCATGCCGTGGCCCGCGATGCCCGCGACCGCGGCGATGCCGAACAGCACGTACACGGCCAGCGTGGCGCTGACGGGTGCGTTGCCCGCGGGATTCGGCGCCACTTGCACCTCGGCGGGGAAATCGGCCATCGTGAGCTCCAGGTTCTCGTAAGCTCGCCGCACGTCGGCGCCCGTGGCCGGTATTTTGGGGCATCGTGGCGACGGGACAATGCGCGCGCAAAAAAAACCGGCGGTCGCGCTGCGATAAGCTGCAGCGCGCCGCCGGCGGGGGTTACTTCGTCAGTGCGAAACGGTTAGTTGTCGTGCGAGATGATCCACCACGTGGAGCCATCCGACTGAACCTGGATGGCGCTGCCGGCACCCGCCCCGGACAAGGACACCGACGTGGGGCCATTGGTGCCCTCGAGCGCGCTGCCCGCGGCCGCGGCCACGTTGCAGGCGCCCGCGCCAACTCTCTTGATGTAGAAGATCCGACCCGTATTGCCCGCTGCGGCCGGCAAGGTCATGTTCTTCGCGATGCCGCCAGGATTGCCGCACAGGATCGTGTAGTCGCTGGTGGTGATCGTGTAGTTGCCGGTCTGCGTCGTGACCGCTGCGACACCGGTCGTTCCATTCGCGCCGGTCGCACCCGTGGCACCGGTTGCACCGGTTGCACCGGTTGCACCCGTCGCACCGGTGGCGCCCGTGGGACCCGTCGCGCCTGTCGCGCCGTTCGCCCCGGGGACGCCTGGCGAGCCCGTCGCGCCGGTCGGACCGGTCGCGCCGGAGGGACCCGTTGCGCCGGTCGCGCCAGTGGCACCGGTCGGGCCGGTCGGGCCGTCAGCGCCCGTCGCCCCTGTGGGGCCCGTCGGACCCGTCGCCCCGCTGCCGGTGGCGGGGACGAAGTAGCCGAATACGTCGACGACGACGTTGGCAGAGCCACTCGGACCGTTGTAGCGAACGGTGAAGTCCTCGTTGCCGCCCGTGCGGCCGCCCGCCGGAATGACCGTCGTGTTGGCGGCGATGTCGCCCGCGGCCGTCCAGTTCACCGCGCTGATATTGGGGATTGAGGTGGGCGGGCCGCCGCCCCAGACAATGAGATTGCCGACGTCGGTCGTGTTGACGGCCGTAATCGTCGCCACCGCGGCGCGCGGGACACCGCCCAGCGTGCCGCCGCCTGCGTCGAGCACGGTAGCCGGACAGGCAGCCAACGTGGTGCCGGCATCGCCACCCTGCGTCGACCAGGAATCGGCGCCAGTATCGCTGTAGAAGAAGAACTTGGCTTCGTTGCCAGCCGAAATCGGGCCGCCGGTGACGCGCGTGTCGACGATGCGGCACGGCGTGATCGGAACGTAGACGACCTCGTTGCTCAATGCCTTGAGCGTGACTTTCTCGGACTTGAGGACGTGATCAGTGGTGTTCATCACCGACAGCAGGCCCTCGAAGGACGGCGCCATCGACGCTGCCATGAGCCGATCGGCGCGCATCGTCGACAGCGTGTCGCGCAGGACCTTTTCCTGAACGGCGGAAAGCTGCGACTTCCAGTTCGCCACGATGCCGTTGATGACGGCGATGCGGTTCATGTCGACCGCAAGCATGCTGTCGGGCTTGACGCGATCCGTCGGCGCGGCCCACGCCGCACCTATCGGAAGAGCAAGGGCCATTGCCACGGCCCGGACGATCAGTTTCTGCTTCATGTAGTGCCCTCTGTATGTGGTTATGGAGACCTCGGCTCCTGGACCGGCGCATTGCCCCCGCCCCGGATCGCAACCAAAGTCTGCAAAAAGCACGCCAAGTCTCTTTTTTTGCTGTTTTTCTGCCGCCGGAGTTGCATCGCCCGAGATGGCGCGAAGGCGTGCTGCACTATGAAAGTGCCCGTTCGTCGCGTCGTTGGTGGCGAGGGCTCCTGCAGCCTGTACCGTACAGTTTGATGTCCGCCGCACCAGTAGCGGCGGTCCTCCGGCGGCACGCATTGGCAGATACATGCGTTGCCGGGCAGGCCGCGTAAAAGCCATCGGATAAACTTCGCGGCTGCCCGTTCCGGTTGCCGCACCGATGCGCACTTCGCTCTGCCTCAACATGATCGTGAAGAACGAGGCGCACGTGATCCGGCGCTGCCTCGATTCCGTCCTGCCCTGGATCGACCGATGGGCCATCGTCGACACCGGCTCGACGGACGGGACGCAGGACATCATCCGCGCGCACATGGCGCGCGTGCCGGGCACGCTGCACGAGCGGCCGTGGCGCGATTTCGGCGCGAATCGCAGCGAGGCCATCGCGCTCGCGCGCGGCCATGCCGACTACATCCTGGTAATGGACGCCGACAACGCGTTCGGCGCGCCGCCCGGCTACCGCTTCGAGGATCTCGCCGCCGACGGCTACCTGATCGACCACCGCTACGCCGGCGTCGAGTTCGGAATGGCAATCCTGCTGGCCGACCGGATCGCCTGGCGCTACGTGGGCGTCCTGCACGAGTACGTCACCGCCGACGCCGCGCACGCGATCGTCCCGCTCGCGGGCCCGTGGGTGACGATGTTCCACGAAGGCGCGCGGAGCCGCGACCCGCAGACCTACCTCAAGGACGCCGCGATCCTGGAGAAGGCGCTCGCGGCGGAGCCCGCGAACGCACGCTACGCGTACTACCTGGCGCAAAGCTACCGGGACGCGGGCGACCCGGCCCGCGCGCTCGCCGCCTACCGCCGCCGGGTGGCGATGCCCGGATGGGAGGAGGAGACGTGGCATGCCCGCTACCAGGCCGCACTGCTGGTCGAGCGCCTGGGCGGCACGCCGGCGGAAGTCGCCCACGCCTACCTCGAGGCGTGGAATGCGCGCCCGGCGCGCGCCGAGCCGCTGGTGCAGCTCGCGCGGTGGCACCGCGTGCGCGGGGAATGGTCGCTGGCGCTGCTGTACTCACGCGCGGCGGCGGCCACGCCGCGGCCGTCCGACCGGCTTTTCGTCGAGGAGGCCGTGTACGCATGGCGCGCGCTCGACGAGCTCGCGATCGCCGCCTGGCACGGCGGCGCGCGCGACGAAGGACGGGCGGCGGCGGAGCGCCTCGTCGCCGAACGGCGCTTTCCGGAAGCGGAGCGGGCGCGCATCGAGGCCAATCGGGCGTGGTACGCGTAAGGGCGCGCGCGACGCGGGCCCACGGAACCGGCGGCTATAATGACCCGCACGCATGACGCCCGGCCTTCCCTTCCGACCCAATGGAGCCAACGATGACCACTGCCCGTGAAAAGCTCGTCGACGATTTCTCCGCCGTGCTGACCGAAGCGGAAGACCTGCTGAAGCGCGCCGGGAACGAGACCGGCGAGCGGGCCAAGGACCTGCGCTCGCAAGTCGAGGCGAAGCTGCTCGCGGCCAAGCTGCGGCTGCAGGAGATCGAAGGCGAGGCCGTCGATCGCGCGCGCGTCGCCGCGCGCATCACCGACGACTACGTTCACGACAATCCCTGGCAGGCGATTGGCATCGCCGCGGCGGTCGGCTTCGTCGCCGGCCTGCTGATGAACCGCCGCTGACCGTCTCGCCCGCCCGCACCCAGCGATGGACGACGAGCGCGACGTGACACCGCCGCGCGCGGACATGCGCGGGGCGCTCACGCGCCTCGGCGACGCGGCGTTCACGCTGCTGCGCACGCGCGGCGAGCTCGCCGCCCTCGATCTCGCAGAGATCAAGGCGCAGGCCACGCGCTCGGCGCTGACGCTCGCCGTCGCCGGGCTCTGCGCCGCCTTCGCGCTCGGCGGTGTCGGCTTCTGGGTCGTCGTCTACTTCTGGGACAGCGGCCGTCTCACCGCCATCGCCCTGGTCACGCTCGCGTACGCGCTGCTTGCGTTCGCGCTCTGGCGCATGGACAGCGCGCGCAACGCCGCGGCGCCCGCGCCGTTCGCGGCCACGCTGGCCGAGCTCGAGAAGGATCGCGCGTGGCTCGCACGCCACGCGCAGCCGGCCCCCGACGCGCCGGGCGGGGAAGAGCCGCAATGAGCGGCGCCGACACGCTCGCCGCCCGGAAAGCGCTGGTGATCGCGCGGGCCGATCTCGCGCGGGTGGAGCTCTCGCTCGCGTGGCACGACCTTCGCGTCGCCGTCGCGCCGCCTCCGCCCGACGGGCGCTCCACCACGGTCCGCCGGATGGCCACGCTGCTGATCGCGATCGCGACGCCGATCGTCGGCCGCTCGAAATTCGTCCGCGTGCTTCGCTACGCGTCGATCGCGCTCGCGGCGCTGCGCGCCGTCCGCAGCCTGCGAGGCGCGCGGCGCTGACCCCGCGGCGCCGCTAGCTGAAAAGCTCGCGGTAGAGCGCGTCGATGCGGGCCTTCACGGCGGCGTCCATGGCGATGGGGCGGCCCCACTCGCGCGTCGTCTCCCCCGGCCACTTGTTCGTGGCGTCGATGCCGAGCTTGCCGCCGAGGCCCGCGACCGGCGACGCGAAGTCGAGATAGTCGATGGGCGTGCGATCGACGACCGTGAGGTCGCGCGCCGGATCGACGCGCGTCGTCAGTGCCCATACGACGTCCTTCCAGTCGCGGATGTCGACGTCGTCGTCGGTAACGATGATCATCTTCGTGTACATGAACTGGCGCAGGAAGCTCCACACGCCGAACATCACGCGCTTCGCGTGCCCCGGGTACTGCTTCTTCAGCGCGACGACGGCGAGCCGGTACGAGCAGCCTTCCGGCGGCAGGTAGAAGTCGGCGATCTCCGGATACTGCTTCTGCAGCAGGGGCACGAACACCTCGTTCAGCGCCACGCCGAGCATCGCGGGCTCGTCGGGCGGCTTGCCGGTGTACGTCGAGTGATAGATCGGATCCCGGCGCAGCGTGATGCGCTCGATCGTGAGGACCGGGAAGCGCTCCACTTCGTTGTAATAGCCGGTGTGGTCGCCGAACGGTCCCTCCGCCGCCGTCTCGTAGCCGGTGGGATCGGCCGCGTCCGGCCGAAGATGGCCTTCGAGCACGATCTCGGCGGCGGCCGGCACCTGCAGGTCGTGCGTCACGCACTTCACGATCTCCGTGCGCGCGCCGCGCAGCAGGCCGGCGAACTGGTATTCGGACAACGTGTCCGGCACCGGGGTGACGGCGCCGAGGATCGTCGCGGGATCGGCGCCGAGCGCGACGGCAACCGGGAACGGCGTGCCGGGATGCGCGAGCGCGTGATCGCGGAAGTCGAGCGCGCCGCCGCGCGTGGACAGCCAGCGCATGATCACCTTGTCGCGCGCGATCACCTGCTGGCGGTAGATGCCGAGGTTCTGCCGCTTCTTGTGCGGACCCTTGGTGACGACCAGTCCCCACGTGATCAGCGGGCCGGCGTCGCCCGGCCAGCACGTCTGCACCGGCAGCCGCCCGAGATCGACGTCGCCACCTTCCCACACCACGTCCTGGCACGGCGCCGACGACCTGATCTTCGGCGCCATGTCCATCACCTTCAGCACCAGCGGGCGCGTCGTCTGCCACGCGTCCTTCAGGCCCTTGGGAGGCTCGGGCTCCTTCAGGAACGCGAGGAGCCGGCCGACCTCGCGCAGGCTCTCGCGCCAGCCCGCGCCGTCGGCGCCCATCGCCCGGGCGACGCGCTCGGGCGTGCCGAAGAGATTGCCGAGCACGGGGATGGGTGCGCCGGACGGCGCCCTGAGGTCGCCGCGCGGATGCAGGAACAGCAGCGCGGGTCCCCCGGCCTTCAGCACGCGATCGCACAGCTCCGTCATCTCGAGCCGCGGGTCCACCACCTGCGCGACGCGCCGCAGTTCGCCCGCGGCCTCGAGCTGGGCGATGAACTCGCGCAGGTCGCGATAAGTCACGGGCGGCGGTGCGGGGAACGCGGAGTCATGGCGAATCTAGTCTACCTGCGCTGGTTGCCTCCGCCGCCGCTCACGCGCAGGACGGCTCGCCCTCGCGGTCGTCCCGTTCACCCATCGCGTTGCACCGCCCGGCGAACCGGCGCGTCCGGCCGCGCGCCCGCGCCGCATCCTCGCGGCATCGCGTACCGGCGCCTTCGCGCGACGAAGGGAAGCGCCGGCGCACCTCGAGGAGCACCGGATGGTCCGCACCAAACATTCGTCGGTCCCCGCCGCCCTGGCGGGCATCGCCTGCGCCACCGTGTGGCTCGCCTCCTGCACGACGGCGTCCACGTCCGAAGAGAGCCATGGGGAGCGGGAGTACCGCACCGGCAGCAACATCGCAGTCAAGGACCGGAGCGCGCCGAGCGACGCCAAGGCCTACGACCCCAATTCCGTCCAGGACGCCGCCCGCAGCACGCTCCCACGGCCGCCCGTCGGCCTCAAGGGCGGCTGAGACGTCGCGGGTGGCGCGTCAGATCACCGCCGCGCTGCCGCCGTCCATCGGCACGATCGCGCCGGTGACGTAGCTCGCGCGCGCCGAGGCGAGGAACAACGCGACCTCGGCCACCTCCTCCGGACGGCCGAGACGCCGCAGCGGAATGCGCGCGGCTTGCCGCTCGAGGAGCTCCGCGGCAGGGAGGCCCGTCATCCGCGACTCGGCGGCGAGGCCCTCCTGGACGCGGCCGGTCAGCGTGCTGCCGGGATTGATGCCGTTGACGCGCACACCCTTCGGCCCGTAGGCGGCGGCCAGGCCAACGGTGGCGAGCATCAGCGCGGCGTTGGCGCTGCCGCCGGGCATGTGGACCGGATTCGCCGTCTTGCCGCCCGATCCGATGATGTTCACGATGGCGCCCGCGCCGCGCGCCCCCATCCGCTTGACGATGGCGTCGGTCGGATGGATGTAGCTGAAGAACTTGGCGTCCATCGCGGCCTTCCATGCGTCCGGGCCGAGCTCGTCAGGCGGATAACGCTTGGCCGCGCCGGCGGAATTCACCAGCACGTCGACCTCGCCGAAGGCGGCGGTGACGTCGACCACCATCCGTGCGGCCTCGTGCGCCTGCACGAGGTCGGCGACGATCGCGATCGGCGCGTGCGCACCGCGCGGCAGCCGCGCGAGCGCGGCGTCGAGGTTCTGCTGGCTGCGCGAGACGAGCGCGACGCGCGCGCCTTCGCGCACGAACGCTTCGGCGCATGCGTAGCCGATGCCCTTGCTGGCACCCGTGACCACCACCACCCTGCCCGCGAGCTCGAGGTCCATCGCTGCCTTTCCGTTTCGACCGGAGGCGCTATTTTCGCAGCTGTTCGTCGAGAAAGGCGCGGAGCTTCGCGTTGGCCTTGTCGCGCATCTCGGGATTGGCGCCGACGTGCACGCCCTGGCCCGGATTCACGCCGTTGGGGACGTCGGTGCGATGCGTGACGGCGTTGCCGGGCGCGTCGAAGCCGTGGTGGCTGCCGGGGAAAACCGTCACCTTGAGCGGCTCGCCGCGCGCTGCCATCGCCTGGCCGAGATCGACGCACGTCTTCGCGGGCGTCCAGTCGTCGAGCTCGCCGATGAGGATGCGCGTGGGCACCGCCGGCGCGAAGCGCTCGCCGGCGTTGAGCGACGTGCGGCATCCGGGATAGAACGCCACCGCGGCGCGGAAGAACGGCGCGGCCGCGGCGCGCTCGCGCAGCGAGACGATCTCGCGATCGCGCGCGTTGATCGCAGCGAGCGCGGTGCTGCCGCCGTGCGACCAGCCGACGAGCGCGATGCGGTCGCGCGCGATTTCGCGGCGCCCGCCGAGATACGCGAGCGCGCCCAGCGCGTCGAGGCGGCGCTGCGCGGGCGAGATCGAGCGCTCCCCGCTCTTGATCGTGCACACCTCGTGGCGGCCGCGGCCCTCGAAGCTGTCGGGGAACAGCACGGCGTAGCCTTCACCCAGCAGCATGTCGGCGCGCGCCATCAGCCGCTCGGACAGGCGCTCCTCGTGGCCCTTCAGCGACGAATACATGCCGCTGCAGCCGTGCAGCGCGACGATCGCGGGATAGCCGCCCGCGGGCATCGGGCCGTCGGGCAGCAGCAGGATGGCCTGCAGCGAGACCGGCGCGCCGCCTTCGTCGCGGTCGAGCGAGGGGAACGCGACGCGGGTGAACGACCGTGCGGACACGGACGCCGCAAGCAGGCATGCGACGGCGAGGCCCATCGCCGCGGCGATGGAACGGCGCCGCGTGCGGTTCGTCGACTCCATGGCCGCGCAATGTAGCGCAATCGCGCACGGCGCTCCGCTGCCGATTGACGCTTGTGCACTGCGTTACGGTCACGTCACCATGAACACGGGACGGTCTCGCCGCAGTGCACAACGACGCGACACGGGCGCCCTCGCGCCACGCGACGTTGGATCAGTCACCGGATTCGAGCCAGGGCAGCAGCGCGCGCCACGCCTCGACCTTCGCGGCGAGCGGCAGCGTGTAGGCCGGGCTCGTGGACGGCAGCAGCAGCGTCTCGTAGCCCGCGGCGCGCCACGCCGGCGCGGCGCGCGCCGCCGTGCCGCCGTTGAACGCGACGGCGCGCAATTCCCTGGCGACGCGGCGCACGCGCGCGATCTCGCCACGCTCCGCGTTGCGAATGGCGGCGTCGAGGCTGCCGGGCCGCTCGCACGCGACGATCGTGTCCCAGATCGCGACGCCGCGCGCCCGGACGCGGACGAGGCGCTCCGCATAGGGCAGCGTGACGAGCGGCTCCCCGAGCAGCGCGCCCATCACGGGCCAGAAGTGATTGCGCGGGTGCGCGTAATACTGCTTCGCGGCGAGCGACGCCTCGCTCGGGAAGCTGCCGAGGACGAGGACGCGGGCGTCGCGGGCCAGCACCGGCGGCAGCCCGCGCCGGCGCGGAACCGCCGCCGCCGTCACAGCGCGTGCGGCCAGCGCCCGCCGACGACAGCGTAGTCGAGCGCCACGGCCGCGAACACCGCGAGGCCCAGCCAATGGTTGCCGAGGAACGCGCGGAAGCACGCGCCGCGGTCTCTCGTGCGGATGATCCGGACGTGATGGACGGCGATGGCCAGCGCCACGGCAAGCCCCGCGTAATAGAGCGCGCCCATGCCGAGCCGCGCGCCCGCCCACGCCATCGCGGCGAGATAGCCCGCGTAGCAGAGCGCGACGGCGGCGACGTCGAAGCGGCCGAACGTCAGCGCCGACGTGCGGATGCCGATGCGGACGTCGTCGTCGCGGTCGACCATCGCGTACTCCGTGTCGTACGCGACGACCCACAGCAGGTTGATCGCGAGCAGCACCCAGGCGAACCCCGGCACCTCGTTGCGCACGGCGGCGAACGCCATCGGGATGCCGAACGAGAACGCGACGCCGAGGAACGCCTGCGGCAGCGCGAAAAATCGCTTGAAGAACGGATACGCGATGGCGATGGCCAGCGCCGGCAGCGACCACAGGACCGTCGCGCGGTTCGTGGTCAGCACGAAACCGAACGCGACGAGCGCCAGCACCGCGGCGACGACGAGCGCCTCCCACGGGGCGATGACGTTGGCGGCGAGCGGACGGCTGGCCGTGCGGGTCACGTGCGCGTCGAAATCGCGGTCCGCCCAGTCGTTGAACGCGCAGCCGGCGGAGCGCATCAGCAGCGTGCCCGTGATGAAGATCAGCACCAGCGATCCGCGCGGAGCGCCGTCGGCGGCGAACCACAGCGCAGCGAGCGTGGGCCACAGCAGCAACAACGTGCCGATCGGCTTGTCGAGCCGCGTCAGGCGCTCGTAGGCGTCGATGCGCTCGCGCAGCGACAGCCGCGGCCGCGAAGCGGGCGCCGTGCCTCCGGTCACGACGGCGGGGCCAAGGCCATGATCAGATCGGGAGCGCGAGCTGCTTGCGAAGCGCGCGCGGCGCCACCGCGGCGAGCATCGCCGCCGGCGTGGGGTACTTGAGCCGCACCTGCAGCTCGCGCTTCATCCGCGCGTTCGAAAGCCGGCGCGATTCGTTCATGAACGACAGCAGCATCGGCGCGATGCGCTGCTCGGCCTCCTCCCAGCCGACGCGCGGCGGGCGAGGAAGCTGGTAGGCGTCGGCGACGAGGTCGAACCATGCGGACATCTTGAGCTCGGCGTCGTCGCTGATGTTGTACGCGCGGTTCGGCCGCGCGCGAAAGAGCGCGGCGACCGCGGCGCGCGCGAGGTCGTCCGCGTGGATGTGATTGGTGTAGACGTCGTCATCGGCGGCGAGCACCGGGGTGCCCTGCCGGATCCGCTCGAGCGGCAGGCGCGATTCGGCGTAGATGCCGGGAACGCGCAGCACCGCCAGCGCGACGCCGTTGCGGGCCGCCCAGTGCCGCAGCCGGTCTTCGGCATCCACGCGGCGCCGCGCGCGCGGCGTCTGCGGCCGGCGCGCGCGCATCTCGGAAACGCGCGCGCCCGCGCAGTCGCCGTACACGCCCGACGTGGAAATGTAGACGAAGCGCTGCGGTATAATCCGCGCCCTCGCCAGTGAAGCGATCAGATGCCGCGTGCGCGGATCGTCCCGGCCGTCCGACGGCGGCGGCGCGAAATGCAGCACGCCGAACGGCGCGGTGCGCAGACGCCGCAGCGAAGCCGCGCGATCGAGGTCGCCGACGATGGGAACGATGCCGTGGAGACGAAGCCGGGCGGCTTCGTCGGGGCGGCGCGTGAGACCGTAGAGCCGCGCGCGTCCTGAAAGCAGCGCCGCGGTGCGCAGCGCGACGTCGCCGCAACCAATCAACAAGACCCTGATCACCATCCGCGCGCCGCAAGGTGAGGCTCGATGCAGATTACCATAAAGCCCAGCGACCACGCCTTCCCCTGCGAGCCCGACGAGACGGTGCTGCAGGCGGCGATGCGCGCCGATCTCATGATCCCGTACGGCTGCCGCAACGGCGCCTGCGGAACGTGCAAGGGCAAGATCGTTTCGGGCACCGTCGACTACGGCCCGTACCAGAAGACCACGCTGTCCGAGGATGAGAAGATGCTCGGTCTCGCGCTCTTCTGCTGCGCGCGTCCACAGACGGATCTGGTCATCGAGGTGCGCGAGGTGCGGCGCGCCGGCGACATCCAGATCCGCCGCCTGCCGTGCCGGATCGAGTCGATCGAGAAGCCCGCCCCGGACGTCGCCATCGTGCGGCTCAAGCTGCCCGCGAACGAGCGGCTGCAGTTCCTCGCCGGCCAGTACATCGATTTCCTGCTGAAGGACGGCAAGCGCCGCAGCTTCTCGCTCGCGACGCCGCCGCACGCCGACGATCTCCTCGAGCTGCACATCCGCCACGTGTCCGGCGGCTTCTTCTCGGATCCGCTGTTCACGCAATACAAGGGCCGCGAGATCCTGCGCTTCGAAGGTCCGCTCGGCGCGTTCTACCTGCGTGAGGATTCCGACAAGCCGATCATCCTCGTCGCGGGCGGCACCGGCTTCGCGCCGGTCAAGGCGGTGATCGAGCATGCGCTGCACCACGACGTGCAGCTCATCCGCCCGATGGTGCTGTACTGGGGCGCGCGGGCGAAGGCGGATCTTTATCTGCCGCACCTGCCGGGCCGATGGCAATCCGCGCATCCGCAGCACTTCACGTACATCCCGGTGCTGTCCGAGCCGCAGCCGGAGGACGCGTGGCCCGGGCGCACCGGCTTCGTCCACCGCGCCGTGCTCGACGACTTCCGCGATCTCTCCGGCTACCAGGTGTATGCGTGCGGCGGACCCGCGATGATCGACGCAGCGCGCCGCGACTTCGTCGCGCAAGGGCTGCCGCCCAACGAGTTCTACGCGGACAGCTTCACGTACGCGGCGGAGACGGAAGCAGGCCCCTAGCCCGCGCGGGCCGCACGGCCGCTAGCGCTGCGACAGCAGGCCGACCGCGAGCTTCAGCGCCGCGGCGAGATGGCCGTTGGCCGCCACCGCGTTGCCGAGACGGCCGTGCAGCTCGCCGAGCACGAGATGCGTCTGCCAGCGGGGATCGAGCGCGAGGCTGGCCTCGAGATAGCTTTGCGCCTTGCCCCACAGTTGCGCGCGCTCGCAGAGCCGGCCGAGCGCGAAGAGCAGCGTCGCGTCGTGATTGTGATGGACGAGCCAGCGCTCGGCCGCCTCGAGCTGCCGGGTCGCGTCGGCGCCCGTGCATTCGGCGTACAGCGCCACCAGCTCGGAATCCCACACGCGGTCGACGCTTCGCGCGAGCAGGTCCGCGGCCTCGCGGTCGCCGCCCTGCGCGATGAAGCCGCGCGCGGCGGCGCGGGCGACGCGCGGCTGCAGCCGCTCGGCGTCGGACAGCCGGTTCCAATACGCGCGGAGGCCGCCCGGGTCCTGGGTGAAATTGCCGAGCGCTTCCGCGTGCGCGGCCGCGCGCAGCAGCTCGCCCTGCGCCGGATCGTAGAACTTGCGCTTGACGAGCTGGTCGACGATCGGCGGAATGTCCTCGTGCCGGCCGGCCGCGGTCAGCGCGCGCATCTCGAGGCGCAGCGCCGCCGTGTGCAGGCCCGCTTCCTTGCGCAGGTCGGAAAGCCGCGCGAGGGCGTCCACCGGCTGGCCGCGCTCGAGTGCGAGCTCCGCCTCGAGCATCAGCCGCGGCACCGCGAGGCTGCCGATCTGCGTCTCGGGCCGCGCCAGCGCCGCTTCGACCCCTGCGAAATCGCGCGTCTCCAGCGCGGCGCGCGCCGCGACGAACGCCGTGACCGGCGACGATCCGGGAATGGCCAGCGCCTCCTCCGCGTATTGCCGCGCCTTGCCGTCACGGCCCTCGAGCAGCGCGACGACCGCGGCGTCCTGCTTCGAGCGCGCGCGCTCCTGCTGCCGGCGCCGGCGGCTGTCGCGCACGTCGCGGGGCATTGCGGCGAGCCGCGCCGCGACCCGCAGCAGCAGATGGACGGCGACGAAAGCGAGCAGCACGAGCACGACGAACGCATTCAGCGACAGCTCGATCCGGTACGGCGGCGCGACGAACAGCACGTAACCCGCGTTGATGCGCGCGACGAGCGCGACGGTGACGGCGGCCGCGGCCAGGATCAGGAAGGCGAGGAGCGCGCGCACGGCGGCCCGTCACTTGCCGCGGGGCGGCGGAGCGGCAGCGGGCACGCGATCAGGCGGGCGGTCGCGCGCCACGCGCTGCGTGCGCACGAGGTCGAGGCTTCGCGCGAGGTCGGGCATCGCCGTGGGCATGGGGGTCGCCGCGAGCTGCACGAGCGTCGCGGACAGCGCTTCGACGGGACGCGTGCGGAGGTCGAAGTACTGGCGGAGCCAGGCGTTCGCGGCCGCGAGGTCGGCCTTGTAGGACACGTCGTCGCGCGCCAGCAGCGCGAGCCGCGCGGAAAGGAGCCGCAGGCGCAGATTCTCGCGCAGGAAGTAGGCCTGCGAGGGTGCGATCAGCGCGGCGGCGGGCCGGTCCGACACTTCGATGCGCACCAGCGAGCGGATGTCCGCCCATGCGCCCCGCACGAACGCGCGCCAGCCGGTTTCGGGCGGCGCGGGCGCTTCGGGCGGTGGCGCCGGCAGGCGCTCGTCGCGCGCGAGCTGCAGTCCATCGATGCCGGCCTGCGCCTGGTCGAGCTTCGCGGCGAGGCCGGCGACGTCCACGTACGGCACCGCCTTCAGCGTCTCGATGTCGCGCGCGAGCGAGCGCCGCAGCGGCGTCCATTGCGGGCGCTCGATCCGCGAGAGCTTGGCATCGGCGAGCTGGACGGCGCCGAGCGCCGCCTGGACGTTGCCGGCGAGCGCGAGCTGCTGGCTCGCCAGCACGAGGATCTGCTCGACCTCGTTCAACGCCAGCTCGTCGCGCGACGGCGCGAGGTCGCGGTACAGCGTGTCGAGCGCCGCCTGCTGCGACTGCGATTCTGCGATGCGCGCTTCGAGGAGCGCGATCTTGGCTTGCGCGTCGCGAAGCTCGTTGCCGAGGTCGGCGTCCTTGGCGCGCGACTGCGCGAGCGCGGCGTCGGCGCTGCCGAGCCGCTGCGCGACCTCGAGCCGCAGCGCGTCGCTTTGCCGCCGCGCGTCCTGCCACGCCACGAAGCCCGCGGCGCAAAGCGCCAGCGCCACGGCGGCCGCGACCCACGCGCGCATCCCGCGCGCCGCCGGCGGGACTGGAGCGTCGGCTCGGCGGGCGGCGGTCGCCTCGTTGGGTGGCGTAGTCATCGCGGATTTTTTCCGCGCCGATTCTAGCAGTCCGGCCCTGCCGCCCGCGGCCGTCGGCTGGCCCCACGGTGCGCCCTCGCATACAATCCGCGTTCGGCGCCGACGCCGCCACGCCGATGGCGCGGCGACGCCCTCGCCCCAATCGGTCTCTCGCCTGTCGATCACGTGAACGGACTTTCCCTGCTGGTGCTGATCGCCCTCGCGATCGGCATCGTCGTCGCGTATCGCGCCGGCGTATCGCGCGGCGCCCGCGCGACGCAGGCGCGCGGCCTCGGTCCGCTCGCGGCCATCGCGGCGGAACGCACGCCTGCCGCGTCCGCGGCCGCGGACGTCGCGCCGCTGCCGCTGCCGGCGTATGCCGCCGACGCCGCGCAGGCGCCGGGCCTCGCGGCGGAGCGGCACGCGCTGTTCCGCGCGCTCGCCGACGCGCGAAGCGACACCGCCCGTTACCGCCAGCTCGTCATCGACCTCGAGAACGACGCGCCGCCGCCGCTGCTCGACGGCCCGGGCGCGCCGGACGACCTCAAGCTGATCGTCGGCATCGGTCCGGTGCTCGAGCGGATGCTCCAGCAGCTCGGCATCACCCGCTACCGGCAGATCGCGCGCTGGGGCGAGCGCGACATCGACGAATTCGACGCGCGGCTGGCGGAGTTCCCCGGCCGGATCCGGCGCGATGGCTGGGTGACGCAGGCGCGCTCGCTCCACCAGTCGAAGTACGGCGAGGCGCTTCCGCCGCGCGACCGCGGATGACGGCCCGGCCGTCACGCTCCCGTTGAACGCGCCCGCCTCCGCGGAAGCGCCGGTCGGGCGCTCGCTGCTGCCGATTGCGATCCTCACGCTGGTGTGGGGCTGCAACTGGCCGATCCTGAAGATGGGCGTGACCGAGCTCGCGCCCCTCACCTTCCGCGCCATCACGCTGCCGTTTGCGGCGCTGGGCATGCTGCTGGTCGCGCGGCTGTCGGGCGACGCCCTCCGCATTCCGCGCGACTGGTGGGGTCGCGTCGCGACGCTCGCGCTCCTCAACATCGCCGGCTGGAACGGCTTCATCCTCTTCGGCGTGCAGCAGATGCCCGCCGGCCGCAGCGCGATCCTCGCCTACACGATGCCGCTGTGGGCGACGGCGATCGCCGCCGTCTTCCTGCACGAGCCGCTGTCGCGCCGCAAGCTCGCGGGCCTTGGCCTCGGCGTCGCCGGCATGGCGCTCCTGATCGGCGACGAGCTTCGCGTGATGCAGGCGAAGCCGTTCGGCGTCGCGATGATCCTCACCGCGGCCGTGGTGTGGGCCTGCGGCACGGTGCTGCTGCGCAAATGGAAGCCGCCGATCGCGCAGAACACGCTGTCCGGCTGGATGATGCTCACCGGGTGGCTGCCGATCGTGATCCTCGCGCCATTCTTCGATCCACGTCCGCTCGGCGTCGAGCTGGCCGCGCTGAGCGGCCGCGGCTGGTTCGCGATCGTCTACAACATCTTCCTCGCCGGTACGGTCGCGCACTGGGCCTGGTTCTACCTCGCGCGGACGCTGCCGGTGGCGGTGTCGTCGCTGTCGTCCTTGCCCGTACCGGTGGTGGGCGTGTTCGCCGGCATCCTCGTGCTCGGCGAAAAGCCGGGGCCGCAGGAATGGATCGCGCTCGGGCTGGTGGTGCTCGCGCTCTTCACGGTGATGTTCGAGCCGCGGAAGCGAAAGACGTCGATCGCGACGCCGCTCGCGCCGGACGACTGACCCGCTACTGCAATTCGTGGATGAGCGTGAGCGTTCCCTTGCCGGCGAACCAGGCGTCGAGGTTCGCCTTGCAGAGATCGCCCATCGCCTGGCGCGTCTCGCGCGTGGCGCTGCCCACGTGCGGCAGCAGCACGACGTTGTCCATCGCGAGCAGCGCCGCCGGAACGTGCGGCTCGTCCGCGAACACGTCGAGGCCGGCGCCCTTGATGGTGCCGGCGGCGAGCGCCTGCACCAGCGCCGGCTCGTCGACGATCGAGCCGCGCGCGATGTTGACGAGCGTGCCCTTGGCGCCGAGCGCCGCGAGCACGTCGGCGTTGACGATGCCGCGCGTCGCCGTCCCGCCCGGACACGCGACGACGAGAAAGTCGCTCCACGCCGCGAGACGCTGCAGGTCCGGCAGGAATTCGTAGCTCACCTGCTGCGGCTTGCGCCCCGTGTAGGCCACCTCCATTCCCAGCGCGCGCACGCGCTCGGCGATCGCCTTGCCGATCCGGCCGAGGCCGAGGATGCCGACGCGCTTCCCGGCGAGCTTGGTCGTGAGCTCGTAGCTGCCCTTCGGCCAGCTGCCCGAACGCACGAAGCGCTCGAGGCGCGCGAAGCCGCGGCCGGTCATCATCACGAGGGCCAGCGCGACGTCGGCGACGTCCTCGGTCAGCACGTCCGGCGTGTTCGTCACCTTGATGCCGCGCGCGCGGCAATAGTCGACCGGAACGCCGTCGTAGCCCACGCCGAACACGGAGATGATCTCGAGCTTCGGCAGCGCGTCGAGGAGCGACGTGGGCGTCGCGGTGCCGCCGCCCTGGACGAGGCCGCGCACGCGCGGGCCCACCGACGAGAGCAGCGCGGGCTTGTCGGCCGCCGCGTGGTAGTCGTGGCACGTGAACGCCGCCTTGAGCGGATCGTAGAGGAACGGCGGCAGCGGCGCGGTGACGAGGATCTCGGCGTTGGGCATGGGCTCTAGCTTCTTCGGGTGTTGGTGTGGCCGGCGAACCATTCTAGCAATCCGGCGATGAGGCCGGCATCGCTGCCGGGCGTGTGGATCACGGTGCGAAGGCCCCGTGCTTGCGCATGCGCGGCGATCCGCGCGTGCGGCACGAACACCGGCACGTCGGCGATGCGCGCGCGCGCGTCGGCGCCGAGCGCCGCGAGCAAATTGTCGAGGCCTTCGGAGGAGGTCAGCGTGATCGCGTCGACGCGGCCCTCGCGCAGCGCGGCCAGCAGGCCCTCGGCGCCGCTCGCCGGCGCCGCGCGCCGATAGCAGGCGACGTAATCGACGTGCGCGCCGCGCGCGCGCAGCGTGTCGCCCAGGAGCTCGCGCCCGCCGTCGCCGCGGAAGACGATGACGCGCCGGCCCGCCACGTCGCCAAGCGCCGGCAGCGCGAGGAGGCCCTCCGAGTCGTAGCTGTCGACGGGAACCCGCACGTCGGCGACGCCCACGGCGGCGAGCGCTTCCGCCGTGCCCGGGCCCGGGGCGAAGGTGGCGAGCGCCGGCGGCCAGCGCGCGGGATCGCCGACGCCGAACTCGACCGCATTCGCGGAGACGAACACGGCGATGTCGTAGGTCGCGAGATCGCGCTGCACGTGCGCGAGCGCCGCGGCGTCCGCCGGCGGCAGGATGACGATCGCGGGCCACACGATCGGCGCGGCGCCGAGCGCCGCGAGCCGGCGCACGAGTCCGGCCGCCTGCCGCACCGGCCGCGTGACGACGATCCCGGCGCCCCCGAGCGGCCCGGGCCGCGGGGGCGGAGACTCCAGCGGATGAATTTCCACGCCGTGGGCGGCGCTTCAGGCCGCGGCGATGAAGCGCGCGGCGCCGCGCGCCAGGAATTCGTCGGCGAGGTCCCGGCCGAGCTCGGACGCCGCTTCGGCGTCGCCCACCTCAGCTTCGCGCTCGCCGCGCAGCGTCGCCGCGCCGTCGCGCGTGGCGAGGAGGCCGCGCAGCCACAGGCGCCCCTCCTCCCACTCGGCGTACGCGGCGAGCGGCGTGTGGCAGCTCCCGGACAGCGCGCGCGAAAACGCGCGCTCCGCCGTGGTGGCGAGCGTGGTGCCGAGGTCGGCGAGCGGCGCGAGCGCGGCGATGACGTCGCCACGGTCGGCGCGGCACTCCAGCGCCAGCGCGCCCTGGCCCGGCGCCGGCAGGCTGTCGTCGGGCTCCATCAGCGCGCGGATGCGCTCGCCGAAGCCGAGCCGCTTCAGCCCCGCGGCGGCGAGGATGATCGCCGCGTACTGATCCTCGTCGAGCTTGCGCAGCCGCGTGTTGACGTTGCCGCGCAAAGGCGCGATCTCGAGATGCGGGAAGCGCTCGCGCAGCTGCGCCTCGCGCCGGAGGCTGGAGGTGCCCACGACGGCGCCCTTGGGGAGGGCCGCCAACGCGTCGTAGCGGTTGGAGACGAACGCATCGCGCGGGTCCTCGCGCGCCGCGATCGCCGCGAGCACGAATCCGCCGGGCATGTCCATCGGCACGTCCTTCAGCGAATGCACGGCGAGGTCGGCGCGTCCCTCGGCCATCGCGACTTCCAGCTCCTTGATGAAGAGCCCCTTGCCGCCGATCGCCGCGAGCGGCCGGTCGACGATGCGGTCGCCCTGCGTCGTCAGGCCGAGAAGCTCGATGACGGCGCTGGGATAGCGCGACGACAGCCGCGTGCGCACGTGCTCCGCCTGCCACATGGCGAGCGCCGATTCGCGCGTCGCGATGACGAGGCGGCGCGGCGGATGGGCGGGGGTCATCGGTGCCGCGGGCGCAAAGGGAGGGTGGGATACGGACACTGCGGGGACCGCGAACGCGGCACCGGCGGCAAAAATTCTAGCACTGCCGCGTGCCAGCGGCCGGCGAGGATAGGTTTTCCCGGGCCGACCGGGATGAATTGACCCGTCCGATCGTAATGCGTATGATTCTCATTACCGTCGGGGCGCGGTCGTGCGTGCCCGGCCAACGCCAGCCAGCGGCCGTGACGCGCGCCGCAAGCCAGCTCGGAACACCGGGGTGATCGGGTTGGCCTACGTCTTTCCGTCGAGTCCGTCGAGTGCATCGAGCCTTTCGTCCGGCGCTTTCGCGGCGTTCGACCGCGCGGCGCGCTCGTCGCGCTGGACGGGCCTGGCGCTCGTCGTCGCGATCCATGCGCTGCTGATCGCCGCGATCTGGCGCTATACGCCGGCGCGACACGTGCTCGCCCACGCGGCGCCGGTGATCGTGCAGCTCCTGTCCCCCGAGCCGCTGCCGCGCGTCCCGCCCCCGCCGCCGCCCAGGCCGGCGCCCAGGACCAAGCCGGCGCCCCTGGTGCCGCTGCAAAAGCCCGTCACGCCCGTGGTGCCGATCGAGCCCGACGTTCCCCCGCCGGTGGCGCAGTCGCCCGTGGTGCTCGTGCCCACGCCTCCGCCGCCGCCCGTGGACATCGTGGCCGCCCCCGTCGCGCCGGCGCCGCCCGTGCCCGCGACGCCGCCGCGCTTCGACGCCGACTACCTGCGCAATCCGGCGCCGGCGTATCCGCCGCTGTCGCGCCGCAACGCCGAGCAGGGTCGCGTGCTGCTGCGCGTGCTGGTCGGGCCCGACGGCGACGCGCGCGAAGTGACGATCCAGACGTCGAGCGGCTTCGAGCGCCTGGACCGCGCGGCGCAGGAAACCGTCCGGCAGTGGCGCTTCGTGCCGGCCCGATCGGGCACGACCGCCGTCGCGGCCTGGGTCATCGTCCCCATCTCGTTTTCCCTCGCCCATGGCGCGCGCGACTGACGTCGTCGACGCCGCATCGCGCCTTGGACCTCTCCGCCAGCCAGCCCGTCGCACGGTAGCCAGCACGTCCTAAAAATCGACGGGAGTGACTGGATGAATCGCAGTTTCAGGCGCCGGACGCTGGCGCAGCTCATCGCCGGCATCGTGATCGCGCCGGGCGTCGTGACGGCGCAGACGCCGCCCTCCTCGCCGCAGCCCGCGCCGAAGCCGGCGCCGTCCGCCCCGGCGCCGGAGGCGACGCTGCCCGAAGTGAAGGTGCAGGACACGCCGGGCAACGACTACAATCCGGCGATCTCGACGATCGGCGGCGCGGTGCCCATGGCGCTGCGCGACATCCCGCAATCGATCACCGTCGTCAACAGCGCGCTGATGCAGGCGCAGGGCGCGACGAGCCTCGCCGACGCGCTTCGCAACGTGCCGGGAATCACGATCGGCGCCGCGGAAGGCGGCAACATCGGCAACAACTTCAACCTCCGCGGCTTCTCGGCGCGCACCGATCTCTACTACGACGGGATGCGCGACCGCGGCCAGTACTACCGCGACGTCTTCTCGCTCGAGGCTGTGGAGGTGCTGAAGGGGCCGTCGTCGATGCTGTTCGGCCGCGGCTCCACCGGCGGCGTGATCAACCAGGTCAGCAAGAAGCCCTCGCTCGACAGCTTCGGCACCGCGTCGCTGACGGTGGGCACGCAGCCCAGCGTGCGCGGAACCGCGGACTTCAACCAGCGTCTCGACGCCACGTCGGCCTTCCGGATCGCCGCGATGGCGCAGAACGTCGATTCGACCCGCGACGTGATGGAGAACCAGGACTACGGCGTCGCGCCGTCGCTCGCGTTCGGGCTCGGCACGCCTACCGAGGTGCTGCTGTCGGTGCTGCTGTCGCACAACCACGACATGCCCGATTACGGCCTGCCGCCGGCGAACGGCCGCCCCGCCGCAGTCGACCGTCACAACTTCTACGGCAACACCGACGATCGCACGATCCAGGACGTCGGCCAGTTCGAGGCGCGCGTCACGCACCGGTTCAACCCGACGTGGAAGATCGTCAACCAGACGCAATACGCGCGCTACAGGATCGACGCCCGCGAGTCGGGACCCAACAACGTCGGGACGCTCGCGGGAGGCGTCTACACGATGTTCCCCGCCACCAACCTCGGCAACACGACGCCGCTGCCGCTCGCCGATCTGTACGTGGGCCTCGGCAGCCACGACCGCGTCATCACCGACGACGCGATCTTCAACCAGACCGACCTCATCGCGGAATTCACCACCGGGCCCGTCTCGCATCTGCTGCTGATGGGCCTCGAGCTCGGGCGAGACACCAACCGCATCGACAACTCGTCGCGCAACATTCCCGGGAACCCGAACAACTACTTCCGCGCGGTGAGCCTCGACGACCCCGCGTATCTGCCCGGCGCCGACCTGCCGTCGGTAACGGGCAACTCGGTGCGCGCGGACGCCACCACCGTCGCGCCGTACATCAACGACACGATGCGGTTCTCGAAGGAGTGGCTCGCCGTCGCCGGCCTCCGCTACGACAGCTACGACGCGAGCCTCACCAACAGCATCAACCAGCCGCCGAGCGCCAGCCAGGACGTCCACTTCACCAGCGTGCGCGTCGGCGCGATGTACCAGCCGACCGACGTGCAGTCGTACTACGCGTCCTATGGCACGTCGTTCAACCCGTCGATCGAGCAGCTGACGCTCACCAACGGCCAGCAGAGCCTCGACCCGGAGAAGAGCCAGTCGTACGAAGTGGGCGCCAAGTGGGACCCGCTCGAAGGCAACCTGTCGCTCACCGCCGCGGTCTTCCAGGTGGAGAAGACGAACGCGCGCGCGCAGATCTCGACCGGCGTGTACGAGCTGATCGGCAAGGTGCGCGTGCGCGGCGCCGAAATCGGCGTCGCAGGGCGCATCACACCGCGCTGGCAGGTTTTCGGCGGCTACACGTTCCTGGACGCGAAGATCGTGCAGGCGTCCACGTTCGACGGTACGCAGGGCAAGGTGCCGGCGAACACGCCGCGCAACAGCGCCACGATGTGGACGACGTACGACATCAGCCGCGAGTGGCAGGCGGGCACGGGTGTCGCATACATGTCGGACCGCTATGCCAACAACAACAACGCCGTCGTCGTGCCGAGCTACTTCCGCTGGGACGCGATGGTGGCGTACCGACTGCCGCGCTGGGAGTTCCAGCTCAACGTGCAGAATATCGCAAACCGCTACAACTACGACGCGCTCATCCCGTCGGACCGCGGGCGCTCGGTGCCGGCGCAGGACCGCACGGCGCTGCTCACGGCGACGTACCGGTTCTGAGCGGATGAGCGACGCGTAAATGCTGCTGCATATTCCCGGTGTGCTGTCTGCCGACGACGTGCGCGGCATGCGCGCGTCGCTGGCCGGCGGCGGCGCGCCGTGGGTCGACGGTCGCGCCACCGCGGGCCACCAGGGGGCGCAGGTCAAGCGCAACGAGCAGCTCGCGGAGGAGTCCGCGCTCGCGCGCTCGCTCGGCGCGACGGTGCTGGCCGCGCTCGAGCGGCAGCCGCTGTTTCTCGCGGCGGCGCTGCCGTCGGTCATCTATCCGCCGCTCTTCAACCGCTACGTCGGCCACCCGAGCGACGGGATGCGGTTCGGCACGCACGTGGACGGCGCGGTGCGGCTCCTGCCCGGCACGGGCGTCAAGATCCGCACCGACCTCTCCGCGACGCTGTTCCTGTCGGATCCCGCCGAGTACGACGGGGGCGAGCTCCAGATCGAGGACAGGCATGGCGCGCAGGGCATCCGCCTGCCGGCGGGCGACATGCTGCTGTACCCGGCGACGAGCCTGCATCGCGTGACGCCGGTCACCCGCGGCACGCGGCTGGCGTCGTTCCTGTGGGTGCAGAGCATGGTGCGCGACGACGCGCAGCGCGCGGTGCTGTTCGATCTCGACATGGCGGTGGTGCAGCTCGCGCAGGCCGCGCCCGGCCATTCCTCGCTGGTGTCCCTGACCGGCTGCTATCACAACCTGCTGCGCATGTGGGCCGAACCATGAGCATCGCCTCTTCCTCGAACACCAGCGGCGGCAGTCGCGCGCGGCGCGCCTGGGTCCAGGTCCATCTGTGGCTCGGGCTGACGCTCGGCGTGGTCGGCGCGCTGATCGGGCTGTCGGGCAGCGTGCTCGTCTTCGACGACGCCATCGACGAAGCGCTGAATCCGCAGCGCTACGCCATCTCCGGCCCGCGGATCGGCCTGCCGTATGGCGAGTACGCCAAGCGCGCCGGCGCGGCGCTCGGCGCCGGCGCGCGCGTCGCCGCGCTGCGGCTGCCGGATCGCGAGGACGGCCCGGTCGTCGTGCTCGCGCGGACGGGGAACGGGCCGTTCCAGCGCGCGTACCTCGATCCCGAGGACGGCCGCGTGCTCGACGTCGCGAGCGGCCGCGACTGGCTGGGCTTTCTGCACGCGTTCCACGAATCGCTGACGCTGCGCGACTACAGCGGGCGCGAGATCGTCGGCGCGATCGGCATCGCGATGCTGATCTCGTCGCTGTCCGGCATCTACCTGTGGTGGCCGATCGCCGGCAGCCGCGTCTCGTTCGGCTTCCGCCGCGGCCGCGCGCTGTCGCGCAACCTGCACTACACGTTCGGATTCTGGGGCTCGCTGGTGCTGGCGCTGCTGTCGTTCACCGGCATCTTTCTCGCCTACCCCGAGGCGGGACGATCGACGGTGGCGGCGTTCGCGCCGATCTCGGCCTCGCCGCGCAACGTGCGCGCGACGGAGGGTGCCGGCCCGATGATCGACGCGGACGCGGCCGTTGCCGTCGCCCGCGACCTCTACCCGGCCGCAACGGTGGTGGGCGTGGGCATGCCGGCCGGACCGCGAGGGGCTTACCGCGTGAGCCTGCGCGAGCCGGGCGACGACGGTCCGCGGCCCGCCGCCGCCGTCTTCGTCGATCCCCGCACGCGAGCCGTGCTGCTGCGAACGGATCGATCGAGCCGCACGGCGGGCGACACGTTCCTCGCGTGGCAGCGCATCCTGCACGAAGGGAGCGTGTTCGGTCCGGTGTGGCGCACGCTCGTGTTCGCCGGCGGCGTGCTGCCCCCGCTGCTGATGATCACCGGGCTCTTCATCTGGCTCGCGAGCCGCGCCCGCAAGCGGCGCGTGCGCGCGCTGGCCATGGCCACCGCGCGCGGCGACGACTAGCGTCACCGCGGCCGCGTTCGAAACCAGCCGGCGAGCGAGCGCCGCAGGCGGCGGGCCGGCCGCACCTCGTGCGGGAAGCGGTCGGCGAAGAACGTGACCAACGTGCCGCCGTCCGGCAGCACGCGCAGCGGCGCCGCGCCGCCGGTATCGAGCAGCAGCGCGCCACCGTCGTCGTCCGTCCAGCCGGCGTTGAGGTACAGGATGAACGACAGCGCGCGCGCGTCGTCGTCGCGGAACCGATCGACGTGGCGCTCGTAGCCGCGGCCCGCCGGATACGCGGCGTAGTGGGCCTCGCAGTCGAAGAGTCCGAGCTGCAGCGTCTCGTTGCAGGCGCGCCGCAGCGCCTCGAGCGCGCGCCACAGGTCCGCTTCGGCCGGATGCGCGCCGTCCGCGTCCAGCCACCCGATGCGGTCACCGCGGATGTCGGCGCGCGTCACACGCTGCGCGCCGCGGCCGACCGCCGCTGGCTGCAGGCCGCCTTCCGCGTCCCGCGCGTCGAGCCGTGCGCGAAGCGCCGCCACATGCGGCGGTGCGACGAAGGCGGGCACGACGGCGAAGCCGCGGGTCGCGATCGTCGCGGCGATCGCGGCCGGCGTCACTTCGCGTTCGCGTCCATCGTCATCATGCCGAACAGGTTGCCTTCGGTGTCCTTGCCGTATGCGAGCCAGCCCACCGTGGGGATCGGCATCTTGGGCAGCGCGATCGTTCCACCCAGCTCGACGACGCGCGCCGAGGCCGCGTCGACGTCGGGGACGTCGATCGTGCAGACGAACGCGTTGACCGCCGCCATTTCCGCCGGCGCCGGTCCGCGCCGCGGCAGCAGGCCGCCGTCGATGCCCGGCGCCGACTTGTCGCCGGTCGACACCAGCCAGTAGGGCTGCCCCGCCCACTGCTCGAACTTCCAGCCGAAAAGGGCCGTGTAGAACGCGATGGCACGCTGCGGTTCGGCGGCGTGAATCTCGAAATGAATCGGGCGTGGCATGGCGCGCTCCTGCGCAGGGACGGGCGGTTATCATAGTCTCCCCTCCCCTGAATTCGATCGTCCACCATGCGCATCGTGATCACCGGCGGCGCCGGCTTCCTCGGCACGCGGCTCGCCCGCAGGCTGCTCGAGCGCGGGACCCTCACCGACGCCCGCGGCAACGTCCGGCCCATCGAATCGCTGGCGCTCCTCGACGTGATGCCGCCGCAGGCCGAGTGGCGCGATCCGCGCGTCACGGCCATCGCCGGCGACCTCGCCGATCCCGCGGTGATCGAGCGCGCGCTGCCGGCCGATACCGACACCGTGTTCCATCTCGCCGCCGTCGTCAGCGGCCAGGCCGAGGCCGACTTCGACATCGGCATGCGCGTGAACCTCGACGCCACGCGGCTGCTGCTCGAGCGGTGCCGCACGCTCGCCGCGCCGCCCAAGTTCGTGTTCACGAGCTCGCTCGCGGTCTTCGGCGGCACGCTTCCCGATCCCGTGCCGGACGACGCGCCGCTGCGGCCGCAGGCCTCCTACGGCACCCAGAAGGCGATCGGCGAATACCTCGTCTACGACATGACGCGGAAGGGTTTCATCGACGGCCGCTCGCTGCGGCTGCCGACGGTGACGGTGCGTCCCGGCAAGCCCAACAAGGCGGCGTCGTCGTTCGCGAGCGGCATCATCCGCGAGCCGCTCGCCGGCGAGGACGCGCCGTGCCCGGTCGCGCCGGCGACGCGCCTGTGGGTGACGTCGCCGCGGACCGTCGTCGACAACCTGATCGTCGGGCACGAGGCGCCGGCCTCGGGCTTCGGCGAGACGCGGTCGATCAACGTGCCGGGACTCAACGTCGGCGTCGGAGAAATGGTGGCGGCGCTCGCGAAAGTGGCGGGCGAAGACGTCGCCGCCCGCGTCCGCTGGAGCTACGACTCCGCGATCGACCGCATCGTGTCGACGTGGCCCGCCAACTTCGCGCCGAAGCTCGGGCCCGCGCTCGGCATGCGCGCCGATTCCGACTTCGAGAGCATCGTGCGCGCGTACATCGCGGACGACATGCCGCGCTGACTCAGGCGGCACCGGCGTCCGCCGCGGCGGGCTCCACGATCTCCAGCGCGCTCCGGAGCACCGCGACGTCGTTCGCGGACAGCCGCTTCGCGTCCGACAGGATCTGCCGGAAGAGCCGGCCCCGCGTGCGGCCGTGATAGAGGCCGAGCATGTGGCGCGCGATGGCGCGAAGCGGCACGCCGCGCGCGACCTGCTGCGACGCGTACCCCATCATCGCTTCCAGGACCTCCGCCCGTGCCGGCGGCGGCCGCTCGTCGCCGAACAGCGCGGCGTCGACGCCCGCGAGAAGATACGGCTCGTGGTACGCCGCGCGCCCGAGCATCGCGCCGTCGACGTGCGGCAGCTCGCGGGCGGCGCTTTCGACGTCGGAGAGGCCGCCGTTGACCACGATCGTCAGCGCCGGGAAATCGCGCTTCAACTCGCGGACCACCTCGTAGCGCAGCGGCGGGATCTCCCGATTCTCCTTCGGCGACAGCCCCTTCAGCACGGCGTTGCGCGCATGCACGATGAAGACCTCGCAGCCGGCGGCGGCCACCGTGCCGACGAAATCGCGCACGAATCCATACGATTCGTCGGCGTCGAGGCCGATCCGGTGCTTGACGGTCACGGGGATCGTCACGGCGTCGCGCATCGCGGCGACGCACTGCGCGACGAGCGCGGGCTCGCGCATCAGGCACGCGCCGAAGCTGCCGGTCTGCACGCGCTCGGAAGGGCAGCCGCAGTTGAGGTTGATCTCGTCGTAGCCCCACCGCGCGCCGAGCGCCGCGGCCTGCGCGAGCAGCGCGGGATCGCTGCCGCCGAGCTGCAGCGCGACCGGGTGCTCGGCCGGGTCGAAGTCGAGATGCCGCGGCACGTCGCCATGGGCGAGCGCGGGCGCCGTGATCATTTCCGTATAGAGCCGCGCGCGGCGCGACAGCTGGCGATGGAAGAACCGGCAGTGCCGGTCCGTCCAGTCCATCATCGGCGCGACGCAGAAGCGCCACCGTCCGTGCTCCGGATTGATCGTCACTAACGCTCGCGCGAGCCGCCGGATCCGGCGCAAGACGAGGATGATAGAGCACACGTCCGGGACGGACGCCAGCGCGGTGGCCGCGCGGGTCGGAGTCGTCGGAAAAACTTACAACCCGTGCCCGGCGCCCCGCTCATCGCCATTGCGAAGGACTGATTCCTAACGTTTTCGGCTCGCTGGCACGCAACCTGCGCACGGCCTTCCAGCCAACCAGGGAGAGCGCTCGTGAAGATCCGTCCGATGGTCGCAGGTTCCGCTTCCCTCCTCGCCGCCGTGTCCGGCGCGGCACTCGCAGGCCCCACGGTTCCGCTCGGCGTTTCGCTCGGGTCGCCGCTGGGCATCTCGCTCGGCACGGCGCTCGGCGCCGTCCTCGGCTCCGCGCTCGGCAGTCCGCTTGGCCAGGTGCTGTCCGTCAACGGCGGCGGCCTGCTGACCGTCGCAGCGGCGAGCCTCGTCGCGGGCATCCTGATCGTCCGGCGCAAGAAGCGCCGCTGACGCGCGCCGCCGCGCGAATCGAGCCGTCCGATTCGCGCGTTTGCACCGCCGTGATGCGATGACGGATTTCGAGACGTACTTCCAGCTCGCGTTCTTCGCGACGGCGTTTGCGCTCGTCGCGCTCGAGCTCGTGCCGGCATGGCAGCGGCAGCCGGAGCCGCCACGGCGGGCGGTGCGCTGGACGGCCAACATCGGCCTCTTCCTCGTCGGCAGCCTCGCAACCGCGGTGATCGTTCCCGTCGGACTCTATGCCTTCGCGCTGCACCAGGCGCCCGGCTGGCTCGCGCGGCCGGAACTGCCGCTCTTCGCGCAGATCGCGCTGACGTTCGTCGTGCTCGACTTCTGGCGCTACTGGGAGCATCGCCTCTTCCATCGGATACCGGTGCTGTGGCGAATCCATCTCGTCCATCACAGCGACCCGCACGTCGACGTGACGACCGGCGAGCGCCATCATCCGTTCGAGTTCCTGCTCGGCACGCTGACGACGCTGGCGCTGATCGCCGCGCTCGGCCCGCCGCCGGTCGCGGTCGCGACGTACCTCGTCGCGGCGACGGCGGTCACGCTGTATTCGCACGCGAACCTGCGCCTCCCCGCCGCGCTCGAGCGCGTGCTCGGACGCGCCGTGGTGACGCCGGCGATGCACGCAGTCCATCACTCCGCGTCGCAGCCGCAGACGGACAGCAATTACGGTTCGGTGCTGTCGGTCTGGGATCGCGCGTTCGGCACGTACGTGGACTTTGCCGCCGCACCGGTGCAGCGCTTCGGCCTCGACTGTTTCTCCCGCCGCGCGGACGGGACGCTCGGCCGTGCCCTCCTGCAGCCGTTCCGCTATCGGCCGGGCGCCGCGGGCGCGCCCGGGGACGCCGCGGACGATGCAGCCGACGACGCCGCGGAAGCGTCCGCGCGGACCCGCACGCGGCTGTCGCCGGCGCAGCGCGACGCGATCTGGGGCGCGCTCGCCGGCTGCGCGGTCGTCGTCGCGGTGATGTGGCCGACGGTCGCCGCGCTCGCGCACACGTGGCGCAGCAGCGAGGCGTACCAGTACGCGTGGCTCGTCGTGCCCATGGTCATGTACGTGCTCGGCTGGCACGCGCCACACGCCGGCATTCGCCTCGATCCGCGGCCCGATTTCACGGGCGTGGCCGTCGTCATCGCGGCGGCGGCGTGCTGGGCCGCCGCGTCGCTGATGAACGTCGAGGTCGGACGGCAACTCGCCTTCGTGCTCGCGCTGCAGGGCGTGGCGATGTCGGCGCTCGGCTGGCGCGCCTACCGGAGCGTGCTCCCCGCGCTGGCGCTGCTGTTCCTGATGGTCCCGAGCGGCGACCTGCTGCAGCCCACGCTGCGCACGCTCACCGTCCATGCGCTCGACGTCTTCGCCACGCTGGCGGGGCTGCCCCATCGGGTGGACGGCTTCGTCATCCACGTCGGCACGCATCGATACGTGGTGGTCGACGAATGCGCGGGCCTTGCCTACGTCACGCTCGCGACGTTCCTCGGCTACAGCTTCGGGCTTCTGCTGTACCGCCAGGGCCTCAAGGTCATCGCGCTCGCGCTCTTCGGCGCGCTCCTCGGCGTGTTGTGCAACGTCGTTCGCGTGGACGCGATCGTGCTGATCGACTGGCTGCGCGATTCGCAGATGGACCTGACGGCGCACGGCACGCTGCAGTGGATCGCCCTGCTGGCGGCACTCGGCGTGCTGTTCTGGGTGCTCGAGCGCCTGCATGCCGACGCGCCGACTGCGGCCGTGCCGCCGGACCCGCGGCCCCGCGCGGCGGGGCGCCCGTGGCGGCGTTTCGCCCCGGTGGCGGCGGGATTGTCGGCGCTGCTCGCAGCCGGCAGCGGCGCGGCGCTCGCCGCGCGCGAGCCGGCCGCGCCGGGCGCCCCGGCGCCGGTGTTTCCGGCGAGCGTCGGCGAATGGACGCTCGCCGCCCCCGCCCGCGTGTCCGTCGACGAGGACGGCGCCACGCGCACGACGGCGCTTGCCTATCGCCGCGGCGATCGCGAGCTTGGCGTCGTCGTCGTCGACGCGCTCGCCGCGACGGCGAAATTGCCCGAAGGCGCGCTCGCGCCTCACGACGGCAGCGTCTGGCGCGAGCACCGGCGCGTGCGCGAAAGCGCCTGCGACGCCGACGCGTGCATCGACCTGCAGCACGCGACGTGGCAGCGCGAGCGCAGCGCCGACGCGCGCAGCGCGTTCTACGCCTACGGTCTCGGCGCCTTCACGACGGACTCGCGGATCGCGCTCCGCGCGATGCACGGCTGGCAGCGGCTCGGCGGCGGCGCGTCCCGCCCGCGCCTCGTGGGCGTGCTGGCGGACGACGCGGCGCCCGGCGCCGGCGACGCGGCGGGGCTGCTGCTGCGGATGCTCGTCGCGACCCGGTAGCCGGCGGGGCGCCGCACGCACGGCGGCGAAGGCGCACAATGGGGGATGCGCACCTCACGCCCGGACCCGAACCACCGCCGCCCCGGCCGGCAGGTCTCATGAACGCCGCCGCCAAGGTCGAAGCCGCGCCGCCGTCGGTCGAAGTGCCGCGCGAGTTCCATCGCCGGATGGCCGCGATCATTGACGCCGTCCAGGCGGCGATGTGGCAGAAGGGGGTGCACGATCTCCTCGGCTACTCGACCGACTTCGCGTTCGGCCAGCAGCGCGGCCAGCAGACGCTCGTGCTGAAGAGCCGCAACCGGTCCGCCTACGTGCGCCTGCAATGGGACACGGTGATGGGCAACGGGCCGACGGAGCGCGAGGCGGTCGACCGCGCCGTCGCGAGCGCAATCAACGAGTTGACGTAGCACCCTGGGTGGCCGCCCGGCGCGGCGCGCCCTAGGGCGGCCGGCCCCGCCGTGGCCGGACTCATGACTTGACAATTACTGTCTAGGCAGTATCATCGCTGTCATGGCAGTCAAAACGACGGCGGGCGCGGCCCGCGCGGCGAAGGACAGGTCGGTGCGCCCCGGCGACGCCGATTTCTACCGCGGCGACGCGTACACGATCCACGACAGCGTCGGCTATCTGCTGCGGCAGCTCCGCAGCGCGCTCGACCGCGTGGTCGATGCCGAAATGGACGAGCACGATCTCACCGGCGTCCAGTGGGGTCCGCTGCTGATGCTCCACTTCCGCATGGGCACCACGGCCGCTGAGCTCGCGCGCGCCGCGTGCGTGGACACCGGCGCGATGACCCGCATGCTCGACCGCCTCGAGGCGAAGGGCCTGCTGAAGCGCACTCCGTGCGCCAGGGACCGGCGCGTGTTCCAGCTCGAGCTCACACCCGAGGGCGCGAAGCTCTGCCGCGAGATCCCGTTCGGACTGGCGCGCGTGAACAACGCGATGCTCCGCGGATTTTCGCGGGACGAGTTCGCCACGCTGAAGGATTTTCTGCACCGGATGCTGTCGAACGTCCAGGGCCGCTGATCGCGCGGCCGCCGATCCCCATGAACCCGTTCCATCGCCTGCGCCTCCGCTTTTCCGCGCTGCTCGCGCTCGCCGCGCTCCTCGCCGTCGCCGGCTGCGCGAGCTTCGAGCCGCGGGTGCCGCCGAACGCGCCGATTGCGCCGGCAGCCGTCGACGCCTCGCCCGTGGCCGTCGACTGGCCGCACGACGACTGGTGGCATCGCTACCGCGATCAGCAGCTCGATGCGCTGATCGACGAGGGCCTGGCCGGTGCGCCGTCGCTCGCCGCCGCGCGGGCGCGCGTCGACCGTGCGCGCGCCATCGCGGGTGTCGCCCGCGCCGCGCTGCTGCCACAGGTGGGCGGCAACGCCAGCGCCGACTACCAGCGCTACTCCGAGAACTACATCTTTCCGCCGCCGCTCGGCGGAACCTGGCAGACGGACGCCCGCGCCACCCTCGACTTCTCGTTCGAATTCGATTTCTGGGACAAGAACGGCTCGGCGCTGCGCGCGGCGCTGTCAGAGGCGCAGGGCGCGGCCGCCGACGCCGAGGCCGCGCGGCTGACGCTCACGACGGCCATCGCGCGCGCCTACTTCAACCTGCAGCGGTTGTTCGCCCAGCGCGACGTGTCGCAGGCGGCGCTCGGTCAGCGCGACGACATCGTGCGCATCACCACACAGCGCTTCGGCGCGGGCCTCGACACGCGCGTCGAAGTGCGCCAGGCCGACGCCGCGCTCGCCACGGTGCGCACGGAGCTCGCCCAATACGACGACGCCATCGTGATCGCGCGCAACCAGCTCGCGGCGCTCGTCGGCGCAGGCCCGTCGCGCGGCGCGAAGATCGCTGCGGTCCCGCTGGCGGCGGCCCCTCCGCCGGCGCTGCCCGCGGCCATTCCGCTCGACCTCGTGGGCCGCCGGCCGGAGATCGTCGCGTCGCGCTGGCGCATCGATGCCGCGCGCAACGACATCGTCAATGCCAAGGCGCAGTTCTACCCGAACGTGAACATCGCGGCCTTCGCGGGATTGTCGTCGCTCGGGCTGTCGAGCCTCGTGTCGGCCGGCAGCGCGATCTTCGGCGTTGGCCCCGCGATCCACCTGCCGATCTTCGAAGGCGGCCGCCTGAACGCGAACCTGCGCGGCCGCGACGCCGACGCCAATCTCGCCATCGCCGCCTACAACCAGGCGGTGATCGACTCGGTCCACGACCTCGCCGACGCCGTGGCGTCGATCCGCGGTCACGCCCGCATCGTCGCCGAGCAGGCGCAGGCGCGCGAAGCGACGACCGACGCGTACAACATCGCCGTGATCCGCTACCGCGCGGGGCTCGGCAACTACCTGTCGGTGCTGACGGCCCAGACGTCGCAGCTCGTGCAGGACCGCTTGCAGGTCGACCTCGAGGCGCGCGCCTTCGATCTCGACGTCAATCTCGCGCGTGCGCTCGGCGGCGGCTATGCCGACACGTCGAGCGCGCCGCTCGCGGCGGCCGCGCACTGACGCCGCGACGATCCATCAGGAGCACGCATGGCTGAAACAAAGACCGCGGCGCCGCAAAAGCCCGGCCGCAACCGCAAGAAATTCCTCGGCATCGCCGCCGGGCTGTTCGCGATCATCGGCATCGGCTATCTGGCGTACTGGTTCGTCGAGCTCCGCCATTTCGAGCAGACCGACGACGCCTATGTCCAGGGCAATCTCGTCCAGATCACGCCGCAGGTGACCGGCACCGTCGTCTCGGTCAACGCCGACGACACCGAGCTCGTCCACGCCGGCGCGCCGCTCGTCGCCCTCGACCGCTCCGACGCCGAAGTCGCGCTCGCGCAGGCGCAGGCCGCGCTCGCGCAGACCGTGCGTGAAGTGCGCCAGCTCTATTCGGCCAACACCACGGGCGGCGCCAACGTGTCGCTCCGCGAAGCCGAGGTGACGCGCGTGCGCGCCGACCTCGCCAAGGCCGAGGACGATCTCGCGCGGCGCCAGGGCCTCGCCGGCAGCGGGGCGGTGAGCGGCGAAGAGCTCGACCATGCCCGGTCGGGGGTCAGCAACGCGCAGGCGGCGCTCGCGTCGGCGCAGGCGGCGCTCGTCGCCGCGCGCCAGCAGCTCGTCAGCAGCGAGACGCTCACCGACGGCACGTCGATCGAGCGCCATCCCAACGTCGAGGGCGCGGCGGCGAAGGTGCGCGAGGCCTACCTCGCGTACGCGCGCACGCTGTTGCCCGCGCCGGTCACGGGGTACGTCGCCAAGCGCACGGTGCAGGTGGGCCAGCGCGTGGCGCCCGGCGCGTCGCTGATGTCGATCGTTCCGCTCGACCAGCTCTGGGTCGACGCCAACTTCAAGGAAGTGCAGCTGCGCTCGATGCGGATCGGCCAGCCGGTCACGCTCACGGCGGACGTCTACGGCAACGCCGTCACGTACCACGGGACCGTCGCCGGACTGGGCGTGGGCACCGGCAGCGCGTTCTCGCTGCTGCCGGCGCAGAACGCCACCGGCAACTGGATCAAGGTCGTGCAGCGAGTGCCCGTGCGCATCCTGCTCGATCCCGCCGAGCTGGCGGGCAATCCGCTGCGCGTCGGCCTCTCGATGGAGGCGAAGGTCGACGTCGCCGACACGAAGGGCTCGATGCTGGCGAGCGCGCCCCGCACCGGCCCCGCGTACGCCACCAACGCCTTCACCGAGGAATCCGCCAAGGCGGAGGCGCTGGTGAGGCAGACGATCGCCGCCAACCTGGGCCGCGGCGCATCCCCCGGCGGCACGGGCAACGCGCCCGCCGTGGCGGCGAAGCCGCCGGCGCATCGCAGCGCGAGCGGCGCGTCGTCGCTGCACGCCAGCGCCGCCCGGCCCACGGCGGCCACGCTGCGCTGACCGCCGGGCCGTCGCGACGCCCGTTGCACGATGAGCCGCGCCACCACCGCGCCCACGGCCGCGCCGAAGCCGTCTCCTGCGCCGGCGCCGCCGGCCCAGCATGCGCCGCTCGAGGGCGTGGAGCGCGTGCTGGGCACGATCGCGCTGTCCGCCGCGACGTTCATGATCGTGCTCGACACGTCGATCGCCAACGTGTCGATCCCCGCCATCTCCGGCGACATGGGCGTCAGCTCCAACCAGGGCACGTGGGTGATCACGTCGTTCGCGGTGGCCAACGCCATCGCGGTGCCGCTGACCGGCTGGCTGACGCAGCGCTTCGGCCAGGTGCGGCTGTTCGTGCTCGCCACGCTGCTGTTCGTGCTGGCGTCGTGGCTCTGCGGCCTGGCCCCCAACCTGCAGTCGCTGATCGTCTTTCGCGTGCTGCAGGGCCTCGTCGCCGGACCGCTGATCCCGCTGTCGCAGACGCTGCTGCTGTCGAGCTATCCGCGGGAGAAGTCCGGCACCGCGCTGGCGATGTGGTCGATGACGACGCTGGTCGCGCCCGTCGCGGGCCCGCTCCTCGGCGGCTGGATCACCGACAACATCTCGTGGCCGTGGATCTTCTTCATCAACATCCCGGTGGGACTGCTGGCCGCGTACGCCACCTGGGCAATCTACCGGCAGCGCGACTCCACGATCCGCAAGGTGCCGATCGACGCCATCGGGCTCGGTCTCCTCGTCACCTGGATCGCCGCGCTGCAGATCATGCTGGACAAGGGCAAGGAGCTCGACTGGTTCGCGAGCACGCAGATCGTCACGCTCGCCGTCCTGGCGGTGGTGAGCTTCACGTTCTTCCTGATCTGGGAGCTGACCGAGGAGCATCCGGTCGTCGATCTGCGGCTCTTCGCGCGGCGCAATTTCACGATGGGCGCGGTGACGATGTCGATCGCCTACGGCGTGTTCTTCGGCAACGTCGTGCTGCTGCCGCTGTGGCTGCAGACGCAGATGGGCTACACCGCCACCGAGGCCGGCTTCGTGCTGGCGCCGGTCGGCGTGCTGGCGATCCTGCTGTCCCCGATCATCGGCCGCCAGATCGGCCGCAACGACCCGCGAATCATCGCGAGCATCGCGTTCCTGCTGTTCGCGGTGATCAGCTGGATGCGGTCGCGGTTCAACGTGCAGGTCGATCTTCGCACGCTGATGCTGCCCACGATCCTGCAAGGGGCGGCGGTCGCGTGCTTTTTCATTCCGCTGGTGTCGATCACGCTGTCGGGACTGCCGCCGGATCGCATCGCGAGCGCTTCGGGACTGTCCAACTTCGTGCGGATCACCGCCGGCGCGTTCGGCACGTCGATCTCCACCACCGTCTGGGACGACCGCGCGACGATGCATCACGCGCATCTCACGGAGGCGATCAACGGCGGCAGCCTCGCCACGTCGCGCGCGCTCGACAGCCTGCACGGCTCGGGCCTCGGCACCACGCAGGCGCTGGCCAGCATCGACCGCATGATCGACGCGCAGGCGTACGTGATGTCCGCCGACGACATCTTCTACGCGTCGGCGGTGATCTTCATCGTGCTGCTGCCCCTCCTGTGGATGACCCGGCGGAGCCGGTCCGCGAGCGCGGACGCCGCCGGCGGCGCGCACTGACGCCGTCACGCGCGGTCGAGGAAATCGCAGAGCAGCCGGTGGAAATGGTGGACGCCGCGCTCGCGCGCCGGCGAGTACCGGCCCCGCCCGTAGAAGCGCGAGGCCACGCCGCGCTGCACGGCGGCGACCACGGCTTCGTCCTCGTGCTCGACCGTGTCGAGCGCCGCGCCCGCACCCTGCTCCAGCAATGCCGCATCGCGCACGTAGCTGCGAAAGCGCACCCGCGTGCGGTCGAGGCCGAGCGGCTCGACGACGTTCACCGACAGTCCCCACGGATACACGTTGAGCATCAGGTTGGGAAAGACCCACGCGTAGTAGGCGGCGATGCGCTCGCCGCCGTCGCGGCGCTCGAACGCCGGTGAGCCGGCGCGCGCCGGCGCGATCTGCAGCGTCGCGAACGGAAAGAGCTCGTCGCGATAGCCGCCGCAATCGACGGCGGCCGCGAGCGCCGGGTGAACGAAGGGAATGTGGAAGCCCTCGAGATAGTTCTCGACGTAGAGCGCCCAGTGCGCGGCGACGGTGAAGTCGCGGTCGCGCGCCGGGTCGTGCCGCGCCGCGGCCGCGGGATCGAAGCCGGCGCGGGTCGCGACCTCGGCCACGAAATCGCGCAGCGGCGCGACGGGCGCCAGCGCGACGAATCCATGCCTGCCCCACGCCGCGAACGGGACGCGCGGCAGGTCGTCAGCGGGCCTCGGAAAATCGCGCGCCGCCCCGAACTCGGGCATGAACGTCATCCGGCCCGCAAGATCGAAGCGGCGCGAATGATAGCTGCAGCGGATGTCCGCGGCGCGGCACGGCGCCCGCACCAGCAGGTTGCCGCGATGCGTGCATACGTTGGACAGGCAGCGGAGCGTGCCGTCGCCGTCGCGCGCGAGCAGCAGCGGCTCGTCGAGGCAGCCGGGCAGCAGGTCGCGCGGCGACAGCGATCCCGCGCCGGCGACGTCGTCGAGATCGCCCAGCCATTGCCACGTCCGCGCAAAGACGCGCTCCTTCGCCAGCGCATACGCCTGCTCGTCGCGATAGAACGCGCCGGGCAGCGCCGCGGCGACCGCGACGTCCGGATCGATCGAATAGCGCACGGCAGCCGCGTCCACGCTAAGATTGTAGCCGTGCAGACACCCGCAGCCACCCGCGCAGGCCCGTGAAGCGCGGCAAGGTCACGATCAGCGACGTCGCGCGGCGGGCGAAGGTTTCGGTCGGCACGGTGTCGCACGTACTGACGGGCAACACGCCGGTCACCGCCGAGCGGAGGGAGCGGGTTCAGCGGGCGATCGAGCAGCTGGGCTACGTGCCGAACGCGCATGCGCAGGGCCTGCGACAGCGGCGCTCCAACCTCGTCGGCGTCTGCTTTCCGCACGCGATCACGGCGTACCTGACCGACCTGTCCGAGGCCGTCGAGCGCATCGCGACGGCCAGCGGCTACAGCATCATGCACGTGTTCAGCCGGCACGATCCCGAGCTCGAGCTACGCCGCATCCGCGAGCTCATGCGCTACCAGGTCGACGGCCTCATCCTGTTCCCGAGCGGCGCGCCGGCGCCGTCGCTCGACCTTGCCCACGCGAAGCGCCTGCCGCTGGTGCTGGTCGACCGGCCGAGCGACGACCACCGCTTCGACGCGGTGATGCTCGACAACCGCAAGGTGATGCGCGAAGCCGTCCGGCGCCTGATCGAGCTCGGGCATCGGCGCCTGCTGTTCGTCGCGCGCTCGACCGAATTCCTCGTCACGCGCCACCGGATCGAGGGATTGCAGGCGGCACTTCGCGCGGGACCTCCCGCAGTGCGGGCCGCGATGCTCGAGATCCATGACGACGAAGCGGCGTTCGCGCGCAATCTCGCCGCCGCGTTGCAGGGCGCGGACGCGCCCACGGCCATCGTCGCCAGCAACAGCCATCAGGCGTCCCTCGTGATCGGACTGATCGACGAGATCGGCCTCTCCATTCCCGACGACGTGTCGATGCTGACGTTCGACGATCCGGAATGGGCGCGCCTCGTGCGGCCCGAGCTCTCGGTGATCCGCCAGCCCACGGCCGCGCTGGCGCAGATGGCGTGGGATCTGCTGACGCGACGCATGGCGAAACGATCGCGCCCCGTCGAATCGGCCGCGCTCGAGGCGACGATCGAGTTCCGCGCGTCCGTGGGGCCGCCGAAGCGCAAGCGCTGACCCGCCTCCGCGGGGCGCGGCGTCGTTCTCTGCTATCCTGCCGCGCGATCCGCCGCGCGCGGCGGCGCTTCGTCGCGGCGTCCGCCGCGCGGCCAACACTTCGAGACCCGCCGGGATTCCCATGACCGCCAACGTTTCCGGTTTCCTGCGCGCGCCCTTTGCGGCGCTGGTCCTCACCCTCGTCGCGTCCGCCGCGGCGTTCGCGCAGCGGCCGCTGCCGCCCGAGGCCGCGTGGCCGCACACCACGACGATCCGCGGCGCGACGATCACGGTGAGCGCGCCGCAGGCGGTCGCGTGGCCCGATCATGGCGTGCTGACGGCGCGCGCCGCCGTTTCGGTGCTGCAGCCGAACGCCCGGACCCCGGTGCAGGGCATCGTCGAGGTGACCGCGAGCACGGAGACCGATTACGCCTCGCGCTGGGTCACGTTCTTCGACCTGAAGCTCGTGTCGGCGCGCTTTCCGGGACTCGACGCGGCGCAGGCGGCAAAGCTCGAGGACGGCTTCCGCGAATTCCTGCCCGCGCTCGGCGCGAAACGCGTTCCGCTCGACACCGTGCTGCTCAGCCTGAAGACGCCGCCCACGCAGCCGAAGCAGGTCGCGCTCAACGACGACCCGCCCGCCATCTTCTACAGCGCGCGTCCCGCGAGCCTCGTCGTGTTCAACGGCGAGCCGGTGATGGCGCCGATCACGGGCAGCACGCTGACGTTCGCCGTCAACACCAACTGGGACGTCTTCTTCGATTCCGCCGGCAAGGCGTGGTACCTGCTCGCGAACGGCGAGTGGCTGACGGCGCCCGCGGCCACCGGCCCGTGGACGCCGGCGCGCGCCCTGCCCGCGGCCTTCGCGGCGCTGCCGGCCGACAAGACGTACGACGACGTCCGCAAGGCGCTGCCGCTGCAGCTTGCGAAGCCGGGAACGACGCCGACGATCTTCGTTTCCACCAAGCCGGCGGAAGCGATCGTCACCGCGGGCGCGCCGCAGTTCGCGCCGATCGCGGGCACGAGCCTGCAATACGTGAAGAACACGGGCAGCGATCTCTTCTTCGTCGCCGCCACCGGTCAGTTCTACTACCTCACCTCCGGCCGCTGGTTCGCCGCCGCGGCACTGCAGGGCCCGTGGACGTTCGCCACGCCGTCGCTGCCGCCGGACTTCGCGCGCATTCCGCCGTCGAGCCCGAAGGGCCGCGTGCTGGTGTCCGTGCCGGGCACGCCGCAGGCGCAGCAGGCGGTGATGGAGGCGCAGGTGCCGCGCAAGGGCACGCTCGCGCGCGATGCCGCGAAGGTCGTCGTCACGTACGCGGGTCCACCGGAGTTCAAGCCGATTCCGGCGACGCCGCTGACGTACGGCGTCAACACCGCGTTTCAGGTGATCGGCGCCGGCGGCCGCTATTTCGTGTGCTTCCAGGGCGCGTGGTTCGTCGGGCCGACGCCCACCGGGCCGTGGGTCCTCGCGGACAGCATCCCGCCGGAGATCTACGCGATTCCGCCGGGCAGCCCGCTCTACAACGTGACGTACGTCACCGTGTACGCGTCGACCCCCGCGGCGGTCACGTACGGCTACACGGCGGGCTATACGCTCGGCTACGTCAGCGCGGGCGTGGTCGTGTATGGCACGGGCTATTACTACCCCCCGTACTACTATCCCGCGCCGGTCCCCGTGTTCATCCCGTATCCGTATTCGTATTCCGGCAGCACCTGGTACAACCCGAACACGGGCGCATGGGCACGCGGCGGCACGATCTACGGTCCGTACGGCGGCGCGGCGACCGGCGGCAGCTACTACAACCCGAACACCGGCGCGTACGCGCGCGGCGGCGCGATCTACGGACCCAACGGCGGCGCCGACGCGTGGTCGTACTACAACCCGACCACGGGCACGTACGCGCATGGCAGCGCGTCGTGGGGACCCGACGGCGGCTCCGGCCACGGGACCTTCGACAATCCGACGACCGGGCGCTCGGGCTCGACGAGCCAGAACTGGAACCAGTACGAGCGCTGGGGCTCGTCGACGATCAGCGGCCCCGACAAGACCGTCAACACGCAGAGCGCAGCGAGCGCGCAGGGCCGCGCGGGCAGCTTCTCGTCGTCCACCGGTGCGGAGGGCGCGGGCGTCCAGGGCGCGGGCGGCAACCAGGGCGGCGTGGTGAAGACCGCGGGCGGCGACACCTACGCCGGCGCCGATGGCAACGTGTACAAGCACACCGACGACGGCTGGTCGAAGTACGACAACGGCGCGTGGAATCCGGTCACGCCGCCGGACAATCGCGCGGCGACGGGCCAGGGCATTTCCGGCAGCGGCACCCAGGGACAGGGACAGCGCGCGCAGACGGCGCAGAACGCGCGGCCGCCGGCGGCGAACAGCGCGACGACCGCGGCGTCTTCGGCGGCGCAGCGTCCCGCGCAGGCGCAGGCGCGCGGCTCGGCGGCGCAGGCGTCCGCGCGCGAGCCGGTGTCCCGCGAGAACTACAACCAGCTGGAGCAGGATCGCGGCGCGCGGACGCAGGGGTTCCAGCGCCAGCAGTTCGGCGGCGCGGCGCGTGCCGGCGGCGGCGGCGGCTTCGCGCGGCGCCGCTGAACGCGCGCATCGCGGCTTCGTTCGCTACGGCATCTTCTGCTTCAGCCCCATCAGCGCCTGCTGGCAGGCGGGCGTCAGCGATGCGCCGTTCGCCTCGAGGCACTTGATCGCGCGGCCGCCGCCGGGCTCCACGCGCTGACAGTAGGTGCGGAAGTCCGGGCCGCATTCGGCGCGCGTCAGCATGAGCTCCTCGCGCATCGTCATACGCGGCGCGCCACTGCTTCCGCTGCCGCCACCGCCCACCGCCGCCAGCGCCTGCCGGCATCCCGGCGAAACGCTGGCTGCGTTCTGCTCGAGGCATTGCAGCGCCGCGCTGCCGCCGGGCTGCACGCCCGCGCAGAGCGTCTGGAAGTCGGAGCGGCAGGACTGCCGGATCGCGTTCTGCTGCGCCGGCGTGGGCTGCTGCGCGAACGCCAGGTCGACCATCGCCAACGCGAGCGCCGCGATGCCGGCGCGGGTTGCGTTGCGACGCCAGATCGTCGATTTCATCGCATCTCCGGGAGCACGAAGGTGGAGGACGGCGCGACCGTCGCGCGCCGCCGAAACATTACAGCGCGACCTTGAGCTCCGCCACCATGGTCTGCTGCGGAAACGGGTGGAAGAGGAAGTAGCGGCGGTTCGCGAAATTGTCGACGCCGACCGCGACGAGGACGCGGGGATCGATCCGGTACGAAAGCCGCGCGTCGAACACGACGAAGCTGTCGAAGCCCTGGTAGGTGTGTGTGTACACGTCGCTGTTGTCGATCGTCGCGTAGACGCGGCTCGAGTGGCGCACGGCCAGCGTGGCGGCGAGCCGGTCGTCGGGCCGATACGTCGCCACCACCGTGTATTTCCATTGCGGAATGTTCGGCGTGCGCTTGCCCACCGCGGCGGGAAACGCGGGGTCCGAGAGCACGCGCGAGTCGACGAATGTCGCGCTGGCGCTGAGCTCGAGCCCCGTGATCAGCACGTCGTCCTTCTGCGCGACGACCTCGGCGCCGCGCGAGCGGATGCGATCGATGTTCTGCACGTAGTTGAAGAGCGTCGTCGAGCCGGGCACGAGCGGTGCCGTCTGCGAGATCAGCGCGTCGTCGAGGTTCTCCTGGAAATAGGAGACGCGAAAGCGCCCCTTCGCAAGCGCGCGCTCGGCGGCGAGCTCGCCTGACAGCGCGTGCTCGGGCTTCAGGTTCGGATTCGGTACCGTCAGCGTCGGCCCCGTGGTGATGGTCTGGTACAGCTCGGTCACGGTCGGGAACCGGTTGGCGACGCCGAGCGACGCGGTCAGCAGCCATTGCTGGGGCGCGTCCCAGGCGAGCGACGCCTTCGGCGAGAGCAGGTTCGCGCTCTGCGCCGGCTGGTTCACGGCGAGCGGCGGCGCGAGCGAAAAATTGTAGCCGTCGTACGCGTCCCACCACTCGTAGCGGGCGCCAAGCGTCGCGCGCCAGTGCGGATCGAGGCGCCAGACGTCCTGCAGCCAGAGGGCGTAGGTGCGCGTCTTGCCGCGCGCGTCCGCGGTGAGCGCGTCCTGTCCGCCGCTGATCCAGTCGGCGGTCGCGTACTTCGGGCTCGCGAGCTTGTAGAGGTCGTAGTGCGCGCCGAAGCTCACCTGGTGCACGCCGCCGGGTCCGTCCGGCCGCCAGTACGCGCGCGCGTCGACCGTGGTCCAGCCGGTGCCGTCCATCGACGTGATCGTGCCAGGCCCGCCGTTGCGCGCGTCGGGCAGCGGGCCCGTCGGCACGCGCAGCAGGTCCTGCCGGTAGTCGTAGAACGTCGCGACGAGCTCGCCATCCCATTGCCCGTCCGTCGAGGAGCGCAGCGCCAGCCCCTGCATCAGGTGCTCCTGCTTCGCGCGATAGACGCCGTTGGCGAACAGCGACGCCGGAATCGCGTACGAATAGCCGCCGATGTTGACGTTGCCGGTGTAGACGGGCGCGCCCGCGGCGTTGGCGATGTACGTCTCGGCGTCGGCGCGGTTGTCGTGGTCGAAGAGCCCCGCGACGTACGTGGCGCGAAGCGTCGGCGTGAAGTCGTAGGCGAGCTTCAGCTTGGCGTTGTCCTGCACCTGGTGCTCGAAGCCGGTGGCGCCCACCACGACGATCGGCACGCCGCTGCGGTTCTGGTCGGCGAACGCGCCCGTCACCGGCGTGCCGGCGCCGCTCGGGCTCGCCGGCTGCGTCAGCGTGGCGAACCCCAGCGGCTGCGCGTGGCCGTCGAGATGATTGCCGCTCAGCCACCACGACAAGCCGCGGGTGCTGCCGGCGATGTACGCGTTCGCCTGCCACGTGCCGTAACCGTCCTGCGTCGCGTACTGCTTGAACGACTGCCATGCGCCGACGATGTCCGCGCCCGCCTCGGTCTCGCGCGGCGTGCGCGTCGTCATCTCGATCACGGCGCCCATCGAGTTGCCGGGATACATCGCGGCGAAGGGTCCGTACAGCACGTCGATGCGCGAGATCTCGTCGGGCGCGACCATGCCCCAGCGCGGCGTCGCCGTGGTGTTGTTGTTGCCGATCAGGGCGGACAGCAGGAAGCCGTCGACGTAGACGAGGCTGCGCGCGCTCTGCCCGAGCCCCGACGTGCGCGTCGCGACCGGATCCTGCGTATCGCCGAAATGGCGCTTGCGCACGATGAGGCTCGGCAGATAGCGGAGCGCGTCCTCGACGTTGACGACGTTGATCGTTTCCGCCATCTGCAGCGCGGTGACGGCTTCGGTGGTCGACGGCGCGAGATAGCGGTCGGCGAGGCTCGGCGTGCCGGTCACGTTCACCGGCGGCAGCGTGGGGACGTCGGGCTCGCCCGCCGCGGCCGCCGCAGCGGGCCCGGCGGCCAGCGCGGCGAGCGCGGCGAAGCGACTGATGACGATGCGTGCTTGCAAGAAGCCTCCGGCCGGACGCGGAACACGAAGCGCGCCGGCGCTGAACGGCGCGGATCCCACGGCGGACGATGCGCGAAGCATCGCCGCGCGGGACGTGACGGCGATCAGGCGGTGGCGGGCGGCCCGCAGGCGGGCGGAAGGACGGGGGCAGAGCGCGGGCGCGCGGGAGACGCGCCGGCGGCAGCCGCCGGCGCAGGCTGCGCCAGCAGGCATGCCGGCGCAGCGGCGCCGGCCGGAACTGGACCAGAATGCGCCGTGCAGCAATCGCCGCAGGCATGCGCGGCGTGCGGCGCCGCGGGCGCGTCCGGCGTGGCGGGCATGGCGGCGGCCGCGCGGCAGAGATCCATGCCGACCGGCGTGACCGCGGCCGCGCGCGACGCCGGCACGAACGTGAGCATCACGGCCTGCAGCAGCAGCAGCACGACGGCGACGATGCGGTTGGGGCGGTTCGGCACGAGCGTGATGATATGACAACTCACAGGCGGTGCGCGAGGTCCGCGAGCGCGAAGCCCGGCCAGTCGATCGTCTCCGAGCGCGCAAGCGCCAGGACCTTGAAGAGCTCGCCCATCTCGGCGGGCGACGTCAGCATCTGCACGGCGGCGGCTTCGCGCAGGTACGCGGCGCTCGTCGGCGCTCCCGTGGCCGCGAGGCGGTCGAGCAGGCCCGACGACAGCAGGAACGCGGCCTGCGACGCGAACCCGGCCACCACGAGGCCGGCGCGCTCGCCCGCTTCGGCGATCGCGGTGAAATCGACGTGCGCCGTCACGTCGGTGAGCCCCGGCCACGACAGCGGGTCACCGTGCGCGCGATGACGGTAGTGCGCCATCAGCGTGCCTTCGCGGCGCTGCGGATGGTAGTACTCGGCGCGCGGAAAGCCGTAGTCGATCGCGAGGAGCGCGCCGCCCACGAGCCGCGTGGCGATCGTCTCGACCAGCGCTTCCGCCGCCGGATTGAGCTCGCTCAGGTACTCGCCGGGGGGAAAGCGCTCGCGCGCGAGCTTCGCGAGCCGCGGGTCCGCGAGCGGCCGCTCGGCGAGCGCGAGCGCGCCGTCGCGCCACACGACGCCGCGCTCGGTCAGCGCATCGCCGCGCCGCGCCACCAGCGCCGGCGGAACGGCGTCGAGCACCTCGTTCAGCACCACCGCGCCGTCGATCGTGGCCGGCAACGCGTCGAGCCATTCCACGACGGCCCCCTGCGCAGGCGCCAGGCGCGCGATCGTCGCGCGCTGCCGCTCGCGAAGCTCCGGGCTCACTTCGACGATGCGATAGCGCCGCGTCGGCGCACCGTCGGCTGCGAGCGTCGCGAGGAGGTCGGCCGCGAGCTTGCCGGTGCCCGCGCCGAGCTCGACGACCTCGCGCGCGCCGCTCGCGGCCAGAATCGCGCCCACCTGGCGCGCGAGCGTCGCGCCGAACAGCGCGGACACCTCGGGCGCCGTCACGAAATCGCCGGCCGCCCCGAACTTGCGCGCGCCGGCGACGTAATAGCCGAGGCCGGGCGCGTACAGCACGAGCTCGGCATACCGGTCGAACGGCAGGAAGCCGTCCGCGCGCCCGATCGCCCGCACGACGGCGGCGCGCACGCGCTCGCTGTGCGCGCGCGCGTCGGCATCGGGTTCCGGCAGAGGCGTGACGGGGGTCAAGGACGCGGCGCGGCGCGCCCCGGCGGCAGCGAGCGGGGGCACGGTCGTTGTGCTAGATTGGCCCGATTCTAGTGGGGTCGGGGGCGCCTTGCACGACCAGGTCGTGTTGATCACCGGCGGCGGCAAGCGCGTGGGCGCCGCGATCTGCCGCCGGCTGCATGCGGCCGGCGCAAAATTGATGCTCCATTACCGCACGTCCGCCGGCGAGGCGCGCCTGCTCCAGGCCGAGCTCAATCACGCGCGCGCCGACTCCGTCGCGCTCATCCAGGCCGATCTCCTCGACGTCGCCAAGCTGCCCGCGATGGTCGAGCAGACGCTGCAGACGTTCGGCCGCCTCGACGGCCTCGTCAACAATGCGTCGTCGTTCTTCCAGACCCCCGTCGGCGCGATCACGCCCGGAAGCTGGAACGACCTCATCGGCACGAACCTGCAGGCGCCACTGTTCCTGTCGCAGGCGGCCGCGCCGGCGCTGCGGAAGGCGCAGGGTGCCATCGTCAACATCACCGACATCCATGCCGAGCGTCCGCTCAAGAACTACGTCGTGTATTCGGTCGCGAAGGCCGGCCTCGTCGGCCTTACCCGCTCGCTCGCGCGCGAGCTGGCGCCGGACGTTCGCGTCAACGCCGTCGCGCCGGGCGCCATCCTGTGGCCCGACGACGAGTCGTTCGACGAGCTGTCCCGCGCGCGGATCATCTCGCACACGCCGCTGAAGCGCGAGGGCACGCCGGAGGACATCGCGCGCGCCGTGCACTTCCTGCTGGCCGAGGCCTCGTACGTCACCGGCGAGACGCTGAACGTGGACGGCGGCCGCCACATCGCCGTCTAGCCGCGCACCACCTTTGCAGGGCCACGCGATGAAGTACTGGGCGTTCATCAGCTACAGCCATCGCGACGCCGCCGTCGCGACGACGCTGCAGCGCGCGCTCGAGACCTATCGCATCCCGCGCGCGCTGGTGGGCGGCGAAACGCCGCTGGGCCCGGTGCCGGACTACCTGAAGCCCGTGTTCCGCGACCGCGCCGAGATGCAGGCCGGCACGGACCTGAAGGCCTCGGTGCGCGAGGCGCTCGCGCAGAGCCGCTACCTGCTCGTCGTGTGCTCGCCCGACGCCGCGCGGTCGCCGTGGGTGAACCAGGAGATCGTCGAGTTCAAGCGTCTCGCCGGCGAATCGCGCGTGCTCGCGGTGATCGCGGACGGCGAGCCCTTCGCGAGCAGGATGCCCGGCCGCGAGGCGGAGGAATGCTTTCCCGTCGCGCTGCGCTTCGCGCTGACGCCGGAAGGGCGGCCGGAGGGCGAGGCGCTCGAGCCCATCGCCGCGGACCTCCGCCCCGACGGCGACGGCGAGCGCCTCGCGCTGCTGAAGCTCGTCGGCGGGATGATCGGCGTCGGCGTCGACGGGCTCGTGCGGCGCGATGCCCAGCGGCGGGCGCGGCGGATGGCGATCGTCGCGGCCGCTGCGCTGTGCGGCATGGCGATCACGACGACGCTCACGGTCTTCGCCGTCAAGGCGAGGAACGACGCGCAGCTGCAACGCGCGCAGGCGGAATCGCTGATCGAGTTCATGCTGGTCGATCTGCGCAAGCGCCTCAACCCCGTCGGCAAGCTCGATCTCCTCGACTCGCTCGGCGAGAAGGCGCTCGCCTACTACAGCGGCCAGGACGCCGAGCGGCTCGACGCCGGCAGCCTCGGCCGCCGGTCGCGCGCGATGCATCTCGTGGGCGAGATCCGCGAGCAGCGCGGCCAGCTCGACGAGGCGCTCGCCGCGTTCAACAGCGCCGCCGACACCACGGCAACGCTGCTCGATCGCGCGCCGGACGACGGCAAGCGGATCTTCGACCATGCGCAGAGCGTGTACTGGGTCGGCTACATCGCCTGGCAGCGCGGCCAGCGCGACACCGCGCTGAAGGCCTTCCTCGAGTATCGCGAGCTCGCGCAGCGGCTCGTGCGCATGGACCCCGCCAACGCCGACTGGCAGATGGAGACGGCGTACGCCAGCCAGAACCTCGGCGTCGTCCAGCTCGATGGGGGTCGCGCCGACGAGGCGCTGCGGTCGTTCTCGGAGACGCGCAACGTGCTGGCGCGCCTCGCACCGTCCCGGCCCGCGCTCACCTACGACGCGGCCGAGAACCAGGGCTGGATAGCCAAGGCGCTGGAGGCGGCCAACGACTACGAGGGCGCGCTCGCCGCGCAGCGGGCCCGCCTGGCCCTCCTCGTCGGCACGCCGGACGCCACCAAGGATCGGCAGGTCCAGCAGCAGATCTCGAACGCCAACTACGAAATGGGGCGGCTCGAGCTCGCGCTCGGCCATCCGCAGGCCGCCTTGGCGCCTGCGCGTGCGGCAGCCGACGGCACCGAAGCGCTCGTCGCCTCCGATCCCTCCAACCTCTTCTGGCTGTCCGAGTCGGCGTTTGCCCGGCTGGGGTGGGCGGAGGTGCTGGCCGCGCTCGGCGAGCGCGACGCCGCGCGCACCGCGGTGGAGCGCTCGCTGCCCGAAGTCGCGCGGCTGCTCGCCAGCGACGCCACCGTGACCAACTGGCAGGTGAAGCTGCGCGGCCGGGCGCTCGCCCTCCAGTACGGGTTCGCCCTGGCGGACGACCGCCGCCCGCCGTTGCCGGAGTTGCGGAGCTACCTCGACACCGTGCGGCGGCTGGAGGGCGAGGGCACGAAGTTCAGCCCCGATCAGGCGGCCGTCGCGGCAGGCGTCTGCCTGACGCTCGGCGACCTGGAGGAACGGGACGGGCGGCCCGCGGCCGCGGCGGCCGCCTGGAAGGAGGCGGCGGCGCGGGCGGCGCCGTTCGCCGAGCGCGATAATTTTCCGTCGCTGACCACGCTCGGACGGATCAAACTACGTCTGGGCGAAGTGGCGGAAGCGCGCACGCTCGCTGCGCGCGTGGGGGCGTCGAAGTACCGGCATCCCGCGTACGGCGATCTGGTAGCGGAGATCGCCGCGGTCCGCCAGCAGAACAACGAGGCCCGCGGGAGGTAAAGTGAACATCACCATCAAGAACCAACGCGAAGGGAGACCATCATGGAAGAGACGTTCTTTCCGCTGACACCTACCGACACCAAGAAGGTCAAGGTCCGCGTGGACGCCGTGCAGAACGAAGTGCAGGCGATTCCGCCCGTCCTGCACATGGGCAGCGGTCACTTCCAGTTCATCCAGTGGACGATCGAGACCGACGGCTGGGTGTTTCCCACGTTCCGCTCGGGGATCGAATTGAAGGTCCCCAATTCGCAGTTCAGCAACGGCAGCGTCAACGATCCCGCCGTGTTTCGCATCAGCGACACGAACCTCGAGGCGGGCGATCACGAGTACACGATCCACGTGGTCAATCCGGCGACCGGGGAGCAACTCGAGCTCGATCCGACGATCAAGAACCAGGGCTGACGCCCCGCGCGCCGCGGGCGCCCGGCGGAGCGTTTACGCCGGGTGCCCCGGTGGCGCGGCGCACGCCCGCTGGCGCGCCTCGACGTCGCCGGCAAGACGCTCCAGATAGCGGTCGATGATGCCGTGCGACGCGAGCGCGGCGCGCGTGCGCATCAGGTAGTCGCACGACGAGCCGAACGCCCCGCAGGCCTCGGCGATGATCTCCGCCTGCTCGGCGTGCGACAGCCGCGCGTACTGGACGTGGTCGCGGCGCACGACGAAGGTCAGCCCCACCAGATTGCGCTCGGCGGAGCGCAAACGCACCCAGCGGGGCCGATACGCGCCGACCACCATCTCCCGGCGCCACAGCAGCGCCAGCTCGTCCATCGCCAGCGGCGACGGCAGCCGGTACGCCACGCCGTGGCACGCGCCGCCCGGCTCGAGCGCCAGCACGAGGCCCGGCTTGTCGGGCGTGCCGCGCGACGCGAGCGAGCGCAGGCAGAACGTGCGGTGCAGTCCATGCACGGTGGCCGCCCGCGCCTCGGCGATGGGGAACAGCGGGTTCCACAGCAGCGAGCCGTAGCCGAACACCCACCACCCCGCCCCTTTCGGACGCACGGCGAGCGTCGCCGTCAGCGATGCCGACAGCTGCTCGTCGGTGAGCGCGCGATCATCCACGGCGGACAGGTAGAGCTCGCGCATCCCGCCCGCCTCCAGATAGCGCCGCGATAGGGTCATCTACTCCTGGGGCTCGGTTGTGCGCGCGAGCTTTTGCAGCGCGACGTTGTCGTGCCGGCGCCTGGCGCGGGTCGACTTGCCGTGCGCACCGCCCTTGCCGAGCAGCGGCGAGCGGGCGACGGGATTGCGGGGCTTCGGCGGGGCGTGCAGTTTGGCGCGCTTCATCGTTGGCGTTTTGCTACTGCGGCGATCTTAACGCGGGGACGGACGGCAGGCACGCTTCGCACCATGCCGCCACGCCGAGCAGGCCGGCGTCGTCCCCCGGCCCCGCGGCGAGCTGCAGGCCGAGCGGAAGCCCCGCGTCGTCGAGGCCGTTCGGCAGCGTGATCGCCGGCACGCCGAGCAACGACCACAGCGTGCAGCACGCGGGATCGCCGGTGCCTTCGAGGCCGGCGGGCGCCGCGGCAGGCGCGGCGGGCGTCAGCACGGCGTCGACGCCGGCGAGCCATGGCGGCACCGCGGCGAGCATCCGCGCGCGCTCCGCGAGCGCGGCACGATAGTCGGGCGCGGCGATGGCGCCGCCTTCGTCGAGCGCCGCTCGCAGGCGCGCGGAAAGGTCCGCGTCGTGGTCGCGTCGCAGCGCCGCGAGATTGCGCGCGCCTTCCGCCAGCATGATCACGCGATGGACGGCAGCGGCGCTCGCCCATGTCGCGGGCAGCGCGACGGCGGCCACGTCCGCGCCGCCGGCGCGCAGCGCTGCCGCCGCCCGCGCGAGCGCGGCCGCGGTCGCCGCATCGACGGGCGCCCAGGGAAACTGCGGCAGCAGCGCGAGCCGCGGCGGGCGCGCGCGCTTCGGGGGTAGCGCGGGAATGCCGTCGGCGAGCGCCGCCGCCAGCCGCGCCGCGTCGCCGACGTTGCGCGTGAACGTGCCCAGGGTGTCGAACGTCTCGCTGAAGAGATTGACCCCGGCGAACGGAATCGCGCCGAGGCTCGGCTTGAATCCCACCACGCCGCAATACGCCGCCGGGCGGATGACGGAGCCGTTGGTCTGCGTGCCGATCGCGCCCGTCACGTGCCCTGCGGCGACGGCCGCGGCGGAGCCCGACGAGGAGCCGCCGGGCGTGTGCGCCGGATTCCACGGATTGCGCGTCGGGCCGGGGTGCATGAACGCGAGCTCGGTGGAAACGGTCTTGCCGAAGACGTAGCCGCCCGCCTGCGCCAGGCGTTCGACGCACGCCGCGTCGGCCTCGCTGCGCCGCCCCGCGAACGCCGGCGAGCCGAGCCCCGTGGGGAGCGCCCGCGTGTGGATGATGTCCTTCACGCCGATGCCGATGCCGCGGAGCGGGACGTCGGCTCTGGTCGCGTCGCAGCGATCCGCCGCGGCGCGCACGTGCGCGGCGTCGAGCGTGGTCCAGGCGAGGATGGCGGCGTCGGTGGCGGCGACGCGCGCGAGTTGCGCCTCCGCGAGCGCGCGTGCCGTGAGCGTGCCCCGCGCGATCGCCGCGGCCGCGCCCGCCAGCGTCAGCGCGTGATGAACAGTCTCAGCGCTCGACACCGGTGGCCTCGATGCGCACGAGCGGCACCGCCGTCGCGGTCGCCCCTGCGGCCATGTCGGGCAGGAAGAGTTGCTGCAGGTCGTTCAGGAACCGGCGCCCGAGCTCCGTGGGCTTGAGCCTCGTGGGATCCGGCTCGAGCAATCCCTTGCGCGTGGCGATCTCCAGCGGCTTCGCGACGATCGCCAGCGGATAGCCGGTGCGCTCCGCGAACGTCGACGCGGGAACGCCGTCGGTGAGACGCAGCGCGTTCAGCATGAACTCGAAGCCGACGTCGCCGCGCGTCACCTTCGTCTCGTCCTGGACGGCGGTCCGGAGCGGCGCGCGCTCGAGATAATCGCGGGGATTCTTCCAGCGCATCTGGCGGACGATCGCGTCGGCGAACGACAGCTTGGAATGCGCGCCTGCCCCGATGCCGAGATAGTCGCCGAAGCGCCAGTAGTTGAGGTTGTGCCGCGATTCGCGCGACGGCTGCGCGTGCGCGGACGTCTCGTAATGGACGTACCCGGCGGCGCGCAGCGTGCCGGCCACGACGTCGCCGAACTCCGCTGCGGTGTCGTCGTCGGGCAGCGGCGGAGGATGGCGATGGAACAGCGTGTTCGGTTCGAGCGTGAGCTGGTAGTACGACAGATGCGGCGTCGCGAAGCGCAGCGCGGCGGCCAGGTCGCGCTCGAGGTCGGCCTGCGTTTGCCCCGGCAGCGCGTACATGAGGTCGAGGTTGACGTTGCCGAAGATCATCATCGCGGCTTCGGCAGCGCGGCTCGCCTCGTCGGGGCCGTGGATGCGCCCGAGCGCCGCCAGGAAGCGCGGGTCGAAGCTCTGTACGCCGAGCGATAGCCGGTTCACGCCCGCGGCGAAGTACCCGGCGAAGCGCGCCCGCTCGAACGTGCCCGGGTTTGCTTCCAGCGTGACTTCGGCGTCGGGCGCGAGCGGCACGCGCGCGCGGATGCCCGACAGCAGCCGCTCGACCGCCGCGGCGGAGAAGAGGCTCGGCGTGCCGCCGCCGATGAACATCGTCATCACCTTGCGGCCCCAGATCGACGGCAGCGCCGCCTCGAGATCCGCGAAGAGCGCGTCGACGTAGGCGTCCTCGGGCACCTCGCCTTTCGCTTCGTGCGAGTTGAAGTCGCAGTACGGGCACTTGCGCACGCACCACGGGATGTGGACGTACAGCGACAGCGGGGGCAGCGCGCGAAAGCGCGGCGACCGGCCCGCCGTCTCGATCGTCGCCGTCCGCGGACGATCGTCAGCCATGACGGTGCCGCGTCTCGGCGAGCCGCGCGAGCAGCACGCGCATCGCCTTGCCGCGATGAGAGAGCTCGTTCTTGCGCGGAAGCGGCAGCTCCGCGCCGGTAAGGCCGGTGGCATCGTCCTGGAAGTGCGCGTCGTAGCCGAAGCCGCCGTCTCCGCGCGGCGCGTCGATGATCGAGCCGTGCCACGCGCCTTCCGCGATAAGCGGCGCAGGATCGTCCGCGCTTCGCACCAGCACGAGCACGCAGTAGTAGTGCGCGCGCCGATCCGCGACGCCCGCAAGCGCCGCCACCAGCCGGGCGTTGTTGCGCGCGTCCGAGCGCGGCTCGCCGGCGTAGCGCGCGCTGTACACCCCCGGCGCGCCGCCGAGCGCGTCGACGCACACGCCGGAATCGTCGGCGAGCGCGGGCAGCCCGGACGCGGCGCTCGCGTGCCGCGCCTTGGCGAGCGCGTTCTCGACGAACGTGACGTGCGGCTCCTCCGCGTCGGGGATGCCGAGCTCCGCCTGCGCGACGACGGCGATGCCGAGCGGCTCGAGCAGGCGCGCGAACTCGCGGAGCTTGCCGGGATTGCCCGACGCCAGGACGAGCCGCTCGATCATCCGGCCAGCGCGGCCTTTTGCGCGGCGACGAGCCGGCGAATGCCGCGCTGCGCGAGCGCGGTGAGCGCCGCCATCTCGGCGGCCGAGAACGGCGCGCCTTCGGCGGTGCCCTGGATCTCGACGAAGCCACCTCGGCTCGTCATGACGACGTTCATGTCGGTGTCGCACGTCGAGTCCTCGGAATAGTCGAGGTCGAGCAGCGGCACGCCGTCGACGATGCCCACGGATACGGCGGCGACCATCTCGCGCAGCGGGCGGCCGGTGACGAGACCTTTGGCCTTGCACCAGGCGATGGCGTCGGCCACCGCGACGCACGCGCCGGTGATGGACGCGCACCGCGTGCCGCCGTCGGCTTGCAGCACGTCGCAGTCGATCTTGATCGTGCGCTCCCCGAGCGCCGACAGGTCGACGACGGCGCGGAGGCTCCGGCCGATCAGCCGCTGGATCTCCTGCGTGCGGCCCGACTGCTTGCCTTCGGCCGCCTCGCGGCGCGAGCGCGTGTGCGTCGAGCGCGGCAGCATGCCGTACTCGGCGGTGAGCCAGCCCTGCCCCTTGCCGCGCAGGAATCCGGGCACGCCTTCCTCGACGCTCGCCGTGCACAGCACGTGCGTGTGTCCCATCTCGATCAGGACCGAGCCCTCCGCGTGCCGCGTGAAGCGGCGGCGAAGCTTGAGCGGCCGCAGCGCCTGCGCCGTGCGGCCGTCGTGTCGATTGCCCATGTCCCGAAGTCCTTGCCGAAAAGGACGTCGATTATAGCGATGCGCCCTCAGGAGGACGGCCGCGCGCGCCACCACGCCGCGGTCGCGGCCAGCCCGTCGTCCAGCGTGAACGGCAGGGGACCGATCTTCGCGGCGAGCGCGGCGGCGTCGATTTCGAGCGAGCCGATGACGCGCGACGCCACGGCGGCGCGGCCCGCGGCGGTGGCGGCGGCGGTGATGAACGGCGCCGGCACCGGCAGGAGCAGCACGCGCTTGCCCATCGCGCCCGCCATCCGCCGCGCGAGGTCCGGCGTGGACACGGCCTCGAGGTCGGCGATGACGAACGTGCCAGGCACCGGCGCCGGCGCGTCGACCAGCGCGGCGATCGCGTGCGCCAGGTTGCCCACGTAGAGGAGCTGCCGCCGATTGCCGATGAGGCCGAGCGGCAGCGGCACGCCGCGCGCCACCGCGCGCCAGAGCTCGAGGAAGTTGCCGCGCACGTGCGGACCGTACACCAGCGGCGGCCGCAGGATGGTGAGCGCGACGTCGGCCGTTCCGGCCAGCGCGCGCAGCGCCTGCTCGGTCTCCCACTTGCTCATCGCGTACAGGTCGGACGGATTCGGCGCGTCGCCGTCGCGAAACGGCTCGGGCCCGGTCGTCTCGCCGTTGACCTTGATCGTGCTGACGAACACGAAGCGCGGCACGCCGTTGCGCTGCGCGGCGCGGAACAGCCGCTCCGACGCGACGACGTTCGCGGCGTGGTACGCCAGCGCGGGATCGGGCGCGCGCTCGCGCATCACGTGGGCGCGGCCGGCGAGATGCACGATCGCACGGGCGCCGGCGAGCGCGCGGTCGAGCGCCGTGTCCGTGGCGACTGCGAGGTCGCCGATGGCGAGATAGTCGGCACGCCCGGCCGTGCCCGGCGTGAGCCGCCGCACCAGTCCGCGCACGTGCTTGCGCGCGCCGCGAAGGTGCTCGCACACCTCGGTGCCCACGAAGCCGTCGGCGCCGGTCACGACGATGAGGCCGGAAGGCGTCGTCACACCCACTTCCAGCCGTGCTTGTTGTAGAACCGGAACCCGCTGATCACGAACCAGCGGATGTGGCGCCAGCCCTTGCGCGCGGCGTCGCCGCCGTAATGGATGATGCGCACCGACGGCACGTACGCCGTCGTCGTGACGCCGGCGAGACGCACGCTCCAGTCGTAGTCCTCGAAATAGAGGAAGAACTTCGGGTCGAAGCCGCCGGTGCGGTCGATCGCGTCGCGCCGCACCAGCATGAACGCGCCGGATAGCGCGGGCACGCCGAGCACGTCGCGCGGCGGCTTCACGTCGACGAGGTCGCGCATCTCGTAGCGGTCGAGACGGCGCCTGAACGGCATCCGCAGCGCGCGCGGCACGAAGCCCCGCAGCAGCAGGTCGAGGACCGCCGGATAGCGCTTGCACAGGTAATGGCGCTTGCCGTCGGGGCCGCGCACGGCGGGCGCGAGCGCGCCGACTTCGGGATGGGCGTCGAGCCAGCGGATGGCGCACGCCAGCGCGTCGGTGGCAAGCTCGACGTCCGGGTTCAGCACCAGGTGATAGTCGGAGCCGGTGCCGTGCAGCGCCAGGTTGTGCGCGGCGCCGTAGCCGATGTTCGAGTGGCTGTGCCGCTGGATGACGCGCACGCCGGAATCGCGGAAGCGCTGATTGCCGATGTCGTTGACGAGCTCGCCGATCTTCGGATCCTCGCTGTTGTCGATCAGCGCGAGATGGACGGACTTGAGCGCGCCGCTCGCGCGCGCGGCGCCGATCGCGAGCTCCAGCTTGCGCAGCACGCGGTCGAGCAGCTTGAGATCGGGACGATACGTCACGATGCTGATCTGGAGCGACGAGGGGATCACGGCGCGGCTCGGGCCATCGAAATCACACGGTGCGAGAGTTTACTGCGTCACTTCGCGGTCCAGCGTAGAATCGGCCCGCGATGCGTCGCCGCGGTTCGCGCTTCGTCTCCTTTTTGCACGCAACTCCCCATGCCGATGACCACCGACCTTCCGCGACACGACGCCGCTGCGCTCGTCGCCTTCGCCGCAACGCTGCTCGAGGCGTCGCACGTCCGCGCGGACATCGCCGCCGACGTCGCCGCCGTGCTCGTCGACGGCGATCTCCTCGGCCACACCACGCACGGCCTGGCGCTGCTGGCGCCGTACCTCGCCGAGATCGAGAAGGGATCGATGCGCGGCGACGGCGCGCCGGTCGTCGTCAGCGCGCGTCCGGCGGCGCAGACGTGGGATGGCGGCCGCCTGCCCGGCCCGTGGCTCACGCTGCGCGCCCTCGACGCCGCCGGCGCGATGGCGCGCACGCAAGGGACGGGCACCGTCGTCGTGCGTCGCGCGCACCACATCGGCTGCCTCGCCGCGTACGTGAAGCGCGCCGCGGATGCCGGCCTGATGGCGTTCGTCCATTGCTCGGATCCGTCGGTGAAGAGCGTCGCGCCGTTCGGCGGCGTCAGCGCCGTGTTCACGCCCAATCCGCTGTCGGCGGGCATCCCGACGTCGCGCGATCCGATCCTGCTCGACATCTCGGCGAGCATCACGACCAATGGCTTGACCGGCCGCCTGCACGCGGCCGGGCAGAAGCTGCCGCACGCCTGGGTGCAGGACGCGCAGGGCAACGCCACCACCGATCCCGGCGTGCTGTTCGCCGACCCCAGGGGAACGCTTCTCCCGCTCGGCGGCCTCGACGCCGGGCACAAGGGCTACGCACTGGCGCTGCTGGTGGAGACGCTCACCGCGGGGCTCGCGGGCTTCGGCCGCGCGGATCCCCCGGAAGGCTGGGGCGCGACGGTGTTCGTGCAGGTGCTGGACCCGGCGGCCTTCGGCGGCGCCGAGGCGTTCACGCGGCAGACGGATTTCCTGGTCGACGCCTGCCACGCGGCCACGCCGCGGCCGGGCATCGAGCGGGTGCGGTTGCCGGGCGAGAACGGCGTCGCCCGCTACCGCGAGCAGCGCGCGAACGGCGTGCAGCTCCACCCGACGATCCTGCCGGCGCTGGCGCCGTGGGCGAAAAAGCTCGGCGTCGCGATGCCGGAACAGTCGAAGGCATCGCGTCAGGCCGGAGCCTGACCTGCGGCGTCAGCCGGCCACCAGCGCCGCATGCAGCGGCAGCAGCGCCATCAGCGCCACCGCGAGCCACGCCCAGACCGCGGGGTCGGCGAAGCATCGGAGGGTGCGCGGGCGCACCGCGCTGACGATCTGCTTCATGCCGCCTTCTTGAGCGCGGTCTCGACGGCCTTCTTCGGATTGACGAGCGTGCGCCGGCCGTCCGCCGTCTTGTCGGCGGTATCGCGGATGACCGCGATCACTTCGGCGGGCTTCAGCGCGGGGTTCACCGCGAGCACCTTGCCGGCGAGGTTTGCCACCTGCGGCGAGGCCATCGACGTGCCCGACTCCGCGAGCTTGTCGCCGCCGGGAATCACGCTCTCCACCTGGTAGCCGTTGGCGTGCACGACGACGGTCGGGCCGTAGCTCGTGAACGACGCCTCGTCACCCGCCTTGTCGACCGCGCCCACCGTCAGCAGGTTCGGCAGCGAGATGCCCGCGGGGATCGCCTCGGCGAACGACGAATCCTGGTTGGCGTTGCCGGCAGCGGCGACGAACAGGATCTCCGGTGCGCTCGCCATTGCCTTCGTCAGCGCGTTCTTCTGCGTGTCGAAGTATTCGCGCGCGATCGCCTTGCGCTCGTCGGGCGTCTGGCCGATGCCGCAGAGCTCGAGATCCTCCTCGAAGCCCTTGACGCTCCCGCCCCAGCTCATGTTCACCACGCGCACGTCGTTCTTCTTCATGAAGTCGACGTAGCTCTGCATGTTGCGCGCGTCGCGCTCCACCAGCTCCTTCGACGGGCAGGGATCGGGACGCAGCGTGTTGCCGAACTCGATCCGGGCGACGGCGAGGCGCGCGTACGGATTGCCGGCGACGGCGATGCCGGCGACGTGCGTGCCGTGCATCCAGTTGCCGGCGAGGTTGATCTCCTCGATCGCGCTCTTGTATTCGTCGGGCTTCAGCGTCGACAGGAACTTCTTCACTTCGCTCGCCTCGGGGCTGTCGATGTTCGACTGGAGGTCGGAGAAGCCTTTGAGCCGCGCCTTCATCTGCGGCACCTTGCTCTGCAGCGCCGCGGGAATGGGCTGCAGGTCGCCGCTGGCGGCGTTGGCGTACTTGTCGAAGGCGATCACCGCCGGCTTGCCGTCGGCGCCCTTGACGAGCTGCTCGGGGAAGAGCTTCGTGTCGACGCCGCTGTCCCAGATCGCGATGCGCACCGGCGCCTGACTCTTGCCGGGTGCGAGCGTCACGTCGCGCGCCACCCAGATGTCCGGCTTCTCGACCTTGTGCGCGTCGAGATACGCGCTGTACGCGGTCACGAACGTGTCCTTCACCGGCAGCACGGCGACGATCCGGTAGCGCGCGTTGACGAGCATCGGCGCGAGGTCGGACGACAGCGCGCCGGCCTTGTCCACCGTGGGCTGGATCGCCTCGCGGAGGTAGCCGAGCGCCAGCGCTTCGCTGGCAATCTCGTTGCCGGCCTTGGCTTCCTTGATCTCGTTCTGCACCACGTCGTACGGCATGCCGTCGAGCTCGGCGGCGACCATGCGCCGGACTTCGGCGCGGTAAGCGTCAGACGTGCGGTTCCCCACTTTGCGCTCGGCCGCGATCATCGACCGCATCGACAGGCCCGAGACCAGCTTGTCGGCCGGCTTGTCCTCGAGCTCGCGGATGCGCGCGGCGCCCTTCAGGGCCTCGTCGTACCGGCCTTCGAGGTAGTCGAGGCGCGCGATCGTGCCGAGCAGCTGCCGCAACATCGCCTTGTCGGCGATGTCGTACTGGGCGAGGACGGATTCGGTGTCGCGGCGAAGCTCCTGCGCGAACACTCGGAACTTCGCGTCGTCGCGGACGATGGCGTCGAGCTTGCCGCCCACCTTGTAGGAAAAGCGCGGCAGGTCGGCCGCCTTGTCTATGCGCTTCTTGTCCTGCGCGTGCGCGCCGCCGGCGACGGCGAGCGCGACGATGATCGTGGCGATTCTGGCGAGCATGAAGGTCCCCGGGAAACGGATGGCGGTGAGTGTAGGACGCGGCAGGTTAACCGAACCTTAACGGGGCATCCTGCGACCGCCGAGACCGACATTCTACGGGGCGGCCCGCCGCGCGGGCGCCGGTGTGACGGAATGCAGTGGAGCCGGACGAAATGCCGAAGCGCGCGGGCGCCCGGCGTCAGTCGCCGCGCCGGCCGAGCGCCACCCGCGGGATGCCGGCGAGATCGCGGGCCGACGCGAGGTCGCGGAAGCCCGCCGCGGCGAAGAGCGCCTGCACGTCTTCGGCCTGGTCGTAGCCGTGCTCGACCACCAGTGCTCCGCCCGTCACGAGGTGCGCCGGCGCGGCCGCCACGATGACCCTGAGGGCGTCGAGGCCATCGCCGCCCGCGGTCAGCGCCGCGATCGGCTCGAAGCGGACGTCGCCTTGGGAAAGGTGCGGATCGGCGGTTCCGATGTAGGGGGGGTTGCTGACGATGACGTCGAACGGCGCGCTTTCCGGCGGCACCGCCGCGAACCAGTCGCCGGCGATGAATTCGACGCTGAAGACGCCGAGCCGGCGCGCGTTCGCGCGCGCCACCTGCAGCGCGGCGCTGCTCGCGTCGGTGGCGACGATCTGCGCCCGCGGCCGTTCGCGCGCGAGCGCCAGCGCGATCGCGCCCGAGCCGGTGCCGAGGTCCAGCACGCGCACGTCGCGGTCGGCCGGCAGCAGGCGCAGCGCCTGCTCGACCACCGTCTCCGTCTCGGGCCGCGGAATCAGCACGTTCGGCGTCACGGCGAGCGTCAGCCCCCAGAACTCGCGCATGCCGACCAGGTAGGCGACGGGCTCGCCGTCGCGGCGGCGCTGCGCGAGCGTGAAGAAGGCTGTCGCCTTCGCGCGCGAGAGCGGCTCGTCGGGCCGCGCCAGCAGCCACGCGCGCTGCGCGCGCAGCGCGTGCGCGAGGAGCACCTGCGCCTCCAGCGGCGGCAGGCCGGATTGCAGCAGCGCCTGTCGCATCGTCATCGCCGTCATCGCGGCCGCTCCATCGCGAAGAGCCGCAGGCGCAGCCCGTAGTAGCGCCCCCACCCGCGATCGGCCAGGCCCGCCTTCATCAGCACGCGCTGGGAGACGGTATTGTCCGGATGCGTGACGCCGATGATGCGGTCGAGCGTCAGATCGTCGAACGCGTAGCGCCGCAGCTCGGTCGCGCCTTCGGTGGCGAAGCCCAGGCCCCAGGCGTCGTGCAGCAGCCGGTAGCCGATCTCGACGTCGCATGTCGGCGGGCAGTACTTGAGCGCGAACCAGCCGACGAACGCACCCGTGTCGCGGCGCGTCGCATACCACGTGCCGAGCCCCGGATACAGCGCGTAGTGCCGCACCACGCGCGCCAGACGCGCGTCGATCTCTCCGCGCGGCGTGGGCTTGCCGTTGCCGACGAAGCGCACGACGCGGGGGTCGCGATCCAGCCGGTGGAGATCGTCGGCGTCGGCAGGGACGAACTGTCGCAGCGACAGGCGCAGCGATTCGAGCCACGACGCCGGCCGGGCGGCGGACTGCGCGCGGGGCTTCGCGGCGGCGACGCTCACGGCACGTCCTGCGCGGGCGCGTCCGCGACGAACATCTGCATCGTCCGGCCGTAGTGCTCCGCCTGCCCGTCCTCGCGCATGCCGATCTTGCGCAGCACCTGCTGCGAGGCGGCGTTGTCGGGAAACGTCACGCCGACGATGCGCGCAAGGGCGAGCGTCGCGAAGCCGTGGGCCAGCACCGCCCGCGCCGCCTCCGTCGCGTAGCCGCGGCCCCAGCAATCGAACGGCAGCCGGTACGCGATCTCGACGTCGCCGCCTTCCGGCAGCGGAAAGAGGCCGCAGCCGCCGACGAACCGGCCTTCGTCGCGCGTGCTGGCGTGCAGCAGCGACATCCCCGGATGCTCGGCCGCGAAGGCGACGATCCGGCCGATCGACGCCGTCACCTCGTCCCGCGTGCGCGGCCCGAGGCCCGTGCCGATGTAGCGCATGACGCGCGCGTCGCCGTCCATCGACAGCAGGTCGTCCACATCGCCCGGCGTGAATGGCCGCAGCACGAGGCGCGGCGTCGAGAGCGCCACGCTCACCGCTCCTCTCCGGCCAGCGCCGCGAGCTGCTCGGCCTGGAATTCCTGCGCGAGCGCGCCGATCAGCTCGTCGAGATCTCCGTCCATGATGGCGTCGATCTTGTAGAGCGTGAGGTTGATCCGGTGATCGGTGACGCGTCCCTGCGGAAAGTTGTACGTGCGGATGCGCTCGCTGCGGTCGCCCGAGCCGATGAGGCTCTTGCGGTGCGCGGCCTCCTTCTGCTGCCGCTCCTGGCGCTCCTTGTCGACGAGCCGCGACGCGAGCACGGCCATCGCCTGCGCGCGGTTGCGATGCTGCGACCGGTCGTCCTGGCACTCGACGACGAGGCCGCTCGGCAGATGCGTGATGCGCACCGCGGAGTCCGTCTTGTTGACGTGCTGCCCGCCGGCGCCGGACGCCCGGAACGTGTCGACGCGGATGTCGGCGGGGTTGATCGTGATGTCCGCGACGGGATCGGCCTCCGGCAGCACGGCCACCGTGCAGGCCGACGTGTGGATGCGGCCCTGCGCCTCGGTTTCCGGCACGCGCTGCACGCGGTGCCCGCCCGATTCGAACTTGAGCTTCGCGTATGCGCCCGCACCCGCGATGCGCGCGATCACTTCCTTGAACCCGCCGAGGTCGGAGGCTGATTCCGAGACGATCTCGACTTTCCACCGGCGCCGCTCGGCGAATCGCGAGTACATCCTGAAGAGGTTGCCGGCGAAGAGCGCCGATTCGTCGCCGCCCGTGCCCGCGCGCACCTCGAGGAACACGTTGCGCTCGTCGTTGGGATCCTGCGGCAGCAGCATCGCCTGCAGCTCGGCCTCGATGCGCGCGAGCCGCCCTTCCGCGTCCGCCATTTCCTCGGCGGCCAGCGCCTTCATCTCGGGATCCTGCGCGAACGCCGCGGCCGCCGCGAGGTCGCCTTCGGCCCTGGTGTACTCGCCGAGCCGCGCGACGACCGGCCCGAGCTCCGAATGCTCGCGTGTGAGCGCGCGATAGCGGTCGAGGTCGCGCGTCGCGTCTTCCGACGACAGCAGGTGCTCGACCTCGTCGAGCCGCATGGCGAGACCGTCGAGCTTGGTGCGAAGCGAGGCTTTCATTTCAGCGGAACCGTGTGTAGCCAAGGACCTTGTGGGGCCGGCTCCGAGCCGGCCGGGGGCCGGCTTCCGCCGGCCGCGACATTGCGTCAGGCCTGAAGCCTGTCGTGCCGCGCAACGGCGCTAAGGCTCGCCGCTGTCGGAATCGGCGAGCTTGTAGACGCGCGCGAGCAGCGCGATCAGCTCGGCGCGCTCGGCGTCGCCCGCCGCGTTCAGCGCGGCGAGCGGCGGGTGGAGCAGCTTGTTCGTGAGACCGCGCGCGAGGGCGTCGATCACGGCGTCGGGCGACGCGCCGCCTGCGAGCATCCGCCGCGCCCGCTCGAGCTCGGCCTCCCGCAGCGCGTCGTGGTGCGCCGACAGCGCGGCGATCGTGGGCACGACGTTGCGGCCTTCCAGCCAGCGGAGAAAGTGCGTCGTCTGCTCCGCGATCATCTCCTCCGCCTGCACGACGGCCTCGCGCCGCACCTGCAGGTTGCCCTTCACGATCTCCGCGAGATCGTCGACGCTGTAGAGGAACACGTCGTCGAGCTTGCCGGCCTCGGCCTCGACGTCGCGCGGCACCGCCAGGTCGACGATGAAGATGGGGCGGTGGCGCCGCTGCTTGATCACGCGCTCCAGCAGGCCCTTGCCGATGATCGGCAGCGAGCTCGCCGTGCACGTGACGACGATGTCGAACTGGTGCAGCCGGTCCGGGATCTCGTTCAGCGTGATCGCCTCGGCGCCGAAGCGGTCGGCGAGCTTCTGCCCGCGCTCCATCGTGCGGTTGGAGACGGTGATCGTCCTGGGCTTCTTCGCCGCGAAGTGCGTGGCCGCGAGCTCGATCATCTCGCCGGCGCCGATCAGCAGCAGGCGCTGCTCGGAGATCGACGGGAAGATGCGCTCGGCGAGCTTCACTGCCGCCGCGGCCATCGAGATCGACGCTGCGCCGATGTCGGTGCGCGTGCGGACGTCCTTCGCCACGGCGAACGTGCGCTGGAACAGGCGATTGAGCACGAGGCCGAGCGATCCCGCCGACTCGGCGGTGCGCACGGCCTGCTTCATCTGGCCCAGGATCTGCGGCTCGCCCAGCACCATCGAATCGAGCCCGCTCGCGACCCGAAACGCGTGCGCCACCGATTTGTCGCGGGCGAGCGTGTAGGTGTAGGGCGCGAGCGCGCCGTCGGGCAAGCGGTGAACGCCTTCGAGCCAGCGGGCGACCGGCTCCGGCGCGCCCCCGTGGAAGTAGACCTCCGTGCGATTGCACGTCGACAGGATCGCCACTTCCTTCACCTTGCGCGCGCCCGTGAGCTCGCGCAGCGCGTCCGCCAGCGCGTCGGGCGCGAACGTCACCCGCTCGCGCACGTCGAGCGGCGCCGTCGTGTGATTGAGACCGAAGGTGTAGATCGACATGGACGGTGGCGGCGTTGGACCCAACCCGTGCAAGACGGGCGGCCAGGTCGAATTCTACCGCAGGTGAGGCCCGAGGCGGCGCCACAAGACCTTGATTTGGGTCATGATTTGCGGCGGGCTACGCCTTGAAGAACTCCTGCCGCCCGCCCAGCCAGCGCTCGAGGTGCGCGGCGGCGGCCGCGGGGTCCTTCTGCAGCAGCTCGTCGGCGGCGTCGCGCGCCTGCTCGATCAGCGCGACGTCGCGCTCGAGGTCGGCGAAGCGCAGCAGCGGCTCGCCCGATTGGCGCGCACCGAGGAACTCTCCCGGGCCGCGGATCGTGAGATCCTGCCGCGCGATCTCGAAGCCGTCCGTGTTCTCGTAGATCACCTTCAGCCGCTGCTTGGCCGTCTCCGTCAACGGCTCCTCGAACAGCAGCACGCAGGTGCTCTCCGCGGCGCCCCGCCCCACGCGGCCGCGCAGCTGGTGCAGTTGCGCGAGGCCGAAGCGCTCGGCGTGCTCGATCACCATCACCGAGGCGTTGGCGACGTCCACGCCGACCTCGATCACCGTCGTCGCGACGAGCACGGCGATCTCGCCGCGCACGAATGCCGCCATCGTCTGGGCCTTTTCGTCGGGCTTCATCCGGCCGTGCAGCAGGCCGACGCGCACCGCCGTTCCGTAGGCCGCGGTGAGCTCCGCATGCAGCGCCACCGCCGTCTGCAACTCGAGCTTTTCCGATTCCTCGATCAGCGGGCACACCCAGTACACCTGCCGGCCTTCGGTTGAAAGCCTGCCCACCCACTGGATGATCTCGGCGCGCCGCTTCTGGTTGACGAGCCGCGTGCCCACGGGCGTGCGTCCCGGCGGCATCTCGTCCAGCACCGAGACGTCGAGGTCGGCGTAGAACGTCATCGCGAGCGTGCGCGGGATCGGTGTCGCGCTCATCATCAGCTGATGCGCCTCGGCGAGCCCCTTGCCGCGCAGAGCCAGGCGCTGCGCGACGCCGAAGCGATGCTGCTCGTCGACGATGGCGAGGCCGAGCCGCGGCAGCTCGACGCCTTCCTGGAACAGCGCGTGCGTACCCACGGCGAAAGGCGCGGCGCCGCTCGCGAGCCTTTCCGTGGCGAGGCGCCGCGCCTTCGCGGGCAGCGACCCCGACAGCCATACGAGGTCGACGCCGACCCCTTCGAGCCACGCGGAGAGCTTGCGAAAGTGTTGCTCGGCCAGGAGCTCCGTCGGCGCCATGAACGCGACCTGCCGGCCGCTCTCGATCGCCTGCAACGCCGCAAGCGCCGCGACGATCGTCTTGCCGGAGCCGACGTCGCCCTGCAGCAGCCGCTGCATGGGCGTGGCCTTGCGCAGGTCGTGGCTGATCTCGCGCCGGACGTGCTCCTGCGCGCGCGTCAGCTTGAACGACACGCGCTTCATGAGCTCGGTGGTGAGCGCGCCGGTGCCGGTCAGCACGGGGGCACGGCGCTCGGCGCGCGCCTTGCGATGCGCCTTGAGCGAGAGCTGCTGCGCGAGGAGCTCGTCGAACTTGAGGCGCGTCCATGCCGGATGCGTGCGGGCGTCGAGCGCCTTTTGCGTGAGGCCCGACAGCCGCGGCGGCGGATTGTGCAGGAAGCGCACGGCGTCGCCGAACTTCCACAGCTTGCGCCGCTGCGTGAACGGCTCCGGCAGCACTTCGCTGGTGCGCGCGGGATCCGCTGCGATCACGCGCACGATCAGCTTGCGGAGCGTGTCCTGCGACAGGCCGGCCGTGGTCGGATAGACCGGCGTGAGCCGATCGTCGAGCGGCACGTCGCCGTGGATCACCTTGAACTGCGGATGGACGATCTCGAGGCCGTAGTGTCCGTCGCGCACTTCGCCGAACACCCGCACGCGCTGCCCCGCCGCGAGCGTCTTCAGGTGGCTCGGATAGAACGAGAAGAAGCGCAGCACGAGCTGCGCGCCGTCGTCGCCTTCGACCAGGCACACGAGCTGACGGCGAGGCCGGTACTGGATGTCCGCGTTGCGAACGACGCCTTCGGCCTGCGCGGTGTCGCCCGCGCGCAGCGACGCGAGCGGCGTCGTCTGCGTGTGATCTTCGTACCGCAGCGGGAGGTGCAGCACGAGGTCTTCCTCGCGCGCGATGCCGAGGCGCACGAGCTTGTCGGCAAGGCCGGCCGCGGATTTCGCGGCGGCGGCGCCGGAGGACGCCTTCGGCATCGAGCGGGGACTACTGCCCCTTCGTCTGGTCGAACGTCTCGCGCCAGCCGGTCTGCGCGTCGGCAGCGCCCGCGCCGGCCGGCAGGACCAGGACGCCCTCGACCTCGACGCGCGCGCCCCGCGGCAAGCCCGCGACCTGGTAGGTCGCCCGCGCGGGAAACGGCGCCTTGAAGAAAGACGCCTGGATCTCGTTCACTTTCGCGAAGTCGCCGAGATCCATCAGCAGTATCGAGACCTTGACGATGTCGTCGAGCGTGCCGCCGGCGGCGGCCGCGACCGCCTCGAGGTTCTGGAACACCTGCCGCGCCTGCGCTTCCAATCCTTCCACGAGCTGGCCCGTGCGGGGATCGAGGCCGATCTGCCCGGAGAGGTACACCGTCTGCCCCACGCGTATCGCTTGCGAGTAGGGACCGATCGCAGCGGGCGCGTCGGGACTCTGGATCGTTTGACGGGTCATGGCATCGGCTCGCAGGTGGTGGCGGAGGAGCCCGTCAATCTAGCACAGCGATCCAGCGAAAACGCCCGCACGCCCCATCGCCGGCCGGGATCGGCGGGCGACGGCGCGTGCGGGCGCGTGAGACGTGCGACGCGGACGCGTCAGCGCATCAAACGGCCGGCGAGGTAACCGACCGCGGCGGCGATTCCGATCGCGGCGAGAGGTTGCGCGCGCACGCTGTTCGCGCACGATTCCATCAGGCGCGCCGATTGGTCGGACGTCTTTTGCACCGCGGACTGAACCGCTTCCGCGGCGGGCGTCGCGGCGGCGGCAACGCGATCGATCGTCGCGTGCGCCTTGTCCACCATGCGGTTCACGGTCGGCGCTGCCTTGTCGACCGCGGTGTCGAGCGTGTTGTGGGCGCGGGCCGCGACATCCGCCGCCGTGGCGGCCGTTGAATTCGATCCGGACAAAGGCATTCTCGTATCCATTGGGTGCTCCTGGGTTGGGTTGAACTTCAAGCGCGCCGACGCGCGTACATGCTCCAGCCGGCGCGAACCAGCGGACTGGTGCCGAGCCTCAAGACGGTTTGCAGCAGGGCGATGGCCGCTGCGGCCACGCCGGACTTGGCGGTCACGCGGGCGGCGCGGCGGGGCGCGGCTTCGATCCGCCCCCCGGTGCGGCCGAGCACAAGCGCGGCGACACCCACCGCGACCACGCCGAGAAGGGGAAGCGGCTTGGCCCGCTCACGCAGCGCGTCGCGCGCTTCGGTGACGTGCCTCACCATGCGCGCCCGGCGGAGCTCGATGCGCCGCTCGACCTGCGCGATCGCGTCGCCGTGCTCAAGTTTTGTGCGGCTCTGGCTCATCGGTCCACGTCTCCTGTTCGGCGCCGTGGCGCAATTGCCGCAGCGTTGCCGCAAACAACATGTCGGGCCATTGGCCGCGGATCCACAAGCCCACCAGAACCGCGACCACGATGTTGACGCCGGCCGCCATCGCCATCGCAGCCGGCAGCGAGAAGCCCTTGTCCGTCACCCAGATCGCACCGCCGGCGACGAGCGCCATCCACGCGGTGACGATCAGCAGCGAGATGACGATGGCACCGCACAGGATCTTGACGAGGCCGTTCGCCGCGCGCTGCGCCTCGAGTGTCGCCAGCTCCAGATGGTCGACGGCGAGGCGCCGCGCATCGGTCATCGCCTGCAGCAGGCGATCGGCGACACCGGGAATGGGGGGCGCCGGCTCGGCGCCCAGGCGATCATCGGGCATGGTGGCTTTCTTCTTGCTGTTCTTGTCGCGCGGTCAGTGCACCGTCGTCGCGCGTTGCTTGCGGCTTTTGCCGGCCTTGGTGAGCGCGATCGCGACCGCCTGCTTCACCGCTTTTTTCTTCGACGCCGGATGGCTCGATCCGATGGCGCCGGAGTCTTCGTATTCGTGGACGAGCTTCTCGACGTTGGCGCTGACCGTCTTGCGGCTGCGGCCTTTGAGCAGGGGCATGGGCACTCCTTTCGTGAACGCCGGCCTCTCGTCGCTCGGAGGCCTGCGTGAAGGATGGCCGTGCAGGTCGCCCTCCACCATCGGCGTTGCGCCGATGCGCGCGTAGGAGGGCGGAACCTCCTTTGTCCTACAGGAACGCACCGGCCACCACGCCGGGAGGAGCGCCGCTACGCCCCGGGCGCTCCGGTTTACCCCGGGCGCCGTTGATCGTATAATGGGTGGCTGTGGGGACGTAGCTCAGCTGGGAGAGCGCCGCGTTCGCAATGCGGAGGTCGTGAGTTCGATCCTCATCGTCTCCACCACGACATGAAAAGGCCTTGGGCAAACCAAGGCCTTTTGCTTTTGCGAAGCGCGGAGGCGCCGCGGCGCCGCCCTCTGCCGCTCAGCGCTCGTGCGACGCCTGTTCCGAGACCGTGTAGATGGCCTCGGGGATGGCTTCGAGCCGCTCGCGCGGGATCGCGTCCCCGCTCAGGTCGGACTGCCCGTAGGTGCCGTCTTCGATTTTTCGCAGCGCGCGCTCCACCAACGCGAGGCGCTGCTGGCCGTGCGCCACGAGGTTGCTGTCGAGCTCGAGGATCGTCAGCTTTTGCGCATCGTCCTCGTACTCGCGCGCTTCCGCCGCCGACGCTGCGCCGAGCGTCGTCTCTTCGCCCGCCTTTCCGGCGGCGGCAGCGATGAGCTCCGCCCGCAACGCCTCCAGCCGCTTGCGCTGGGCGTCGATGAACGATTGCTCCGATTTGCTGTTCTTCTTTTCCAATTCAGCTCCCGAGAACGGCGCGTCCGGCGCTGCTGCGAAATAGTGTGCGCTCAAGCGTTTCGGACCGTCAAACGGCTGGGGCCGCCACGTTACGCCTGGAGCCGCGGCGCCGTGCCGCAGAATCTCACGGTAGCATTTGCAGCTGGGGGCATTCCTGCCGGGCACGGTCGGCGCGATGAACGTCCAGGCTTCGCCGGAGGTCCCACGATCCAGAGTGATCGACCCCGTGTGGCTGCTGCACCCCCTACCCTGCCGATGACCGATACCCGTCCTCCCGCGAAGCGTGTCGCTTTGCTGCCGCCCTTTGCCGTGCTCGCGCGGACATAGCGGGCCATGGCCACGTTCGAATGGATCATGGTCCTGCTGCTCGGCGCGGCGCTGCTCGCGGCGCTGGCGCGCAGGGTGGGCGCGCCGTATCCGACGTTCCTGGCGCTCGGCGGCACGCTTCTCGCGTTCGTGCCCACGAGCCCCAACTGGACGCTCGATCCGCAACTCGCGCTGACGCTCTTCGTGGCGCCGGTGCTCGTGGATGCCGCCTACGACACGTCGCTGCGCGACCTTCGGCGGAACTGGCGGCCGGTCGCCGGCCTCGCCATTGCCGCGGTCGGCACGACGGTGCTCGCGGTCGCGCTCACGGCGAGATGGCTGGTGCCGGCGATGCCCTGGCCGGTCGCGATCGCGCTCGGGGCGATCGTCGCGCCGCCCGACGCCGCCGCGGCCACGGCAGTGATGCGGCAAGTGAAACTGCCGCACAAGCTGCTGAAGATCCTCGAAGGCGAGAGCCTGCTGAACGACGCGAGCGCGCTGATCGTCTACCGGCTCGCCATCATGACGATGATGCTGGGCCCGCTCGGCTTCGACACGTTCGCGCCGGTGTTCCTGCTCACCGTGTTCGGCAGCCTGGTCGCGGGCGTGGCCTGCGCGTACGCGATCGGACCGCTGACGACACGGCTTCGCGACGTCTCCATTTCGCTCATCGTCCAGTTCACGTCCACCTTTGGTGTCTGGATCGCGGCGGAGGCGATCGGCTTGTCCGGCATCCTGACGCTGGTCGCGTTCGCGATGACGATGTCGCGCCGCGGTGGCCAGCAGATGCCCGCGCGCATGCGCATCCCGATCTTCGCAGTGTGGGAGACGGTGGTGTTCGTCCTGAACGCGTTCGCGTTCGTGCTGATCGGCATGCAGCTGCGCCCGATCTGGGGACGGCTGGAGGCGGGCAACGCGCGCGCCGACGCGGTGATCACGGCGGCCGTCGTGCTCCTCGTCACGATCGCGGCGCGCTTCCTGTGGGTGATGGCCTACAACGTGCTGATGCGCCGGCGCAAGGATCGCGCAGGTCAGCCGGCGCGGCTGCGCCCCACGGTGGGCAGCGGCATCCTGGTCTCGTGGGCCGGCATGCGCGGCATCGTCACGCTCGCCGCGGCGTTCGCCATTCCCGAGACGCTGTCGAACGGGCAGCCGTTTCCGCATCGCGACCTGATACTGCTCTGCGCCTTTTCCGTCGTGCTCGGCACGCTGGTGCTGCAGGGGCTCACGATGAAGCCGCTGATCCGCCGTCTCGGCCTTCGGGACGACGATCCGGTCGGTCGCGAGATCCGGCTGGGGCGCACGCATGCGTACCAGGCGCTGCTCGACGCGATCGAGGACGACGACACGCCGGCGGCGAAGCTCCTGCGCAGGGAGTACAGCGCGGTCGTCGACCTGAACGCGAGCCAGCCGCAGGACGTGCCGGTGGGCGAAGTGCCCGGCGGCCCGGTGCGGCGCCGTGCGCTCGCGGTCGCGCGCCAGCGCGCCTTCGAGCTGCGGCGCGACGACGTCATCGGCGACGACGCCTACCGCGTGCTCGTCCAGGAGCTCGACTGGGCGGAGCTCAGTGCCGGCGGCGGCCGCCAGGACTGACGCCGCGGAAGGATCCGCCGCGCAGGATGTTCACCCGTCCGACGGAGGCGTTACAGTGCCGCCTGACCCCACGCACAGGGAGGAGTCCATGAAAAGAGCGCTCGGAATGTCGCTGCTGCTGCTGCTCGCGCCGGCCGCACAAGGCGCCGATATCGACGCCGGCAAGGCGAAGGTCGCCTCGGTGTGCGCCGCCTGCCACGGTCCGACCGGCGTGAGCGTCAGCGATTCGATCCCCAATCTCGCGGCGCAGCGGACGGGCTATCTGGAGTCGCAGCTCAAGGCGCTGAAGGACGGCAGCCGGAAAAATCCCATCATGAACGCGATCGCCTCGCAGCTTACCGCCGACGAGATCGTCAACGTCGCGGCCTATTTCTCCGCCCAGGCCGGTCCCGACACCGGTGCGAAATCGCTCTTCCTCCCCAACGTCGCGGCGACGCGCGTCACCTTTCCGGAGGGCTACAAGGAATCGTTCGTGAAGTACCACACGATCAATTTCCCGGCGACGAGCCAGGTGCGCCATTACTTCGCCAACAAGGCCGCGGTGCAGGCGGCGAAGGCCGGCAGGACGCTACCCGACGGATCGGTGCTGTTCGCGGAGGTGTACTCGGCCAAGCTCGACGCCGACAAGAAGCCCCTGATGGGCAGTGACGGCTTCTTCGTGCCCGACAAGCTCGTGGCCTACACCGCGATGGCGCGGGACGCTGGCTGGGGCAGGGACTTTCCGGACATGCTGCGCAACGATGACTGGAACTACGCGGTCTTCACCACCGACAAGCAGCATCGTGCCGGCGTGAACCAGGCGGAATGCCTGGCCTGCCACAAGCCGCTCGACAAGGTGAGCTACACGTTCACCCTGAAGGAGCTCGCCGCGGCGAAATAGCGCGCCGCGGCGAGCAAAAGCCACGGTCAGGGCTAGCGCGCGGCGACCGACGCGCGCTTGGCGCGGATCAGGCGCTGGGCCTCCGTGCACCACCGCGCCTTGATGCTGAACCAGACGTCCGCCGCCCATAGCGCGTTGTTGGCGCGGTCGCTTCCCGGCGGCAGGCCGTTCGCCGCGCCCGGCACGAAGCCGTTGAGCCACGCCCTCACCTTCGGATCCTCCGCCAGCGCCTTCGTGTCGGGCACGAACACGTGACTGTAGGTCGCGGGCAGCGCGACGTTGCGAACCGTCGCGGTGCCCTCACGACGGTACAGGTTGTCGTTGTCGCCGCCCGTCCATGCGATCGGATCGTACGCGATGGAATAGCCCGTGAACTCCTCCACCTCGTCCGGGATGCTGTGCAGGCGCTGCGCCATGCTCCAGTGCCGCGGCGAGGCCAGCGCCACACCGCCGGCGCCGACGACCGACACGTACGCCAGCGACACGCCGACGACGGGACGTCGCGCATGTGTCAGCGGATCGACGATCGCGTCGCGCTCTTCCGGCGTGTCGGTCGTGGCGTTCCAGACCTTGAGCTTGTCGGCAAAGGCGCCGTTCAGCTCATAGAGCACCTTGACCGCCTGGATCCCACCCTGGCTGTGCCCGACCATCATCGGGCGCACGCCGTCGCGCTCGTAATACCACGCGATCTCGCCCGCCAGCCGCTCGCTGCTACCCAGCGGATTCTGCGAATAGGCGCCATCCGAAGGATCGCGGATCTTCCATTCCGGATAGCCCATCTGGATCAGGAACTCGGCAAACGAGCGCATCAGGAACTGCGTTCCGTACACGCCCCCGTGCAGCAGGATGATCTGCGGCGTGGGCCCGAGCGCCAGCAGCGCCAGGTCCTGTTCGGTGATGTGCTGGGGGTCGAGGGCCAGGATACGATCCTCGAACGCCGAGTCGTACACTTGCTGTGGCGCCGCTGCCGAGACCGGCCTGCTGGCGTCGAACTCCGCGCGCAACGTCGCGACGTTCTCCCCGATCCCCGCAGGGGGTGTCGCACATCCGCAGAGGAATGCGGCGATGCCGCAGGCGAGACCCCATCCCGCGGCGCTGCCGGCTCGGCGTGCCGGCCCGGTGAGCACGCCGTGGCGCGGCGCGTTTGCGGCAATACCTTGTTCGTGCGGCATGATTGGTCGTCATCGTGTCGGAGAGGTGACGCCATCGTCGATGCAACCCGCGAACGCGACAATCGGCGCCGCCGGATTCCGGATGTCGGCGTCGTGCCTACAGCGAAGGGATGTACTGAACAAGGGTTTCAAACTTGCTTCGTCCCGCACGAAGGGACGACGACATGGGGACTGACCACCCGACGGCCAAAGCGTTTACGATCGTGCCCTGCAACTCGACTCGAGGGGACGACGTTGGAGCGACGCGTTTTTCTCTTCTTCGCGGCCGCGCTGCCACTGCTCGCCGGCTGCGCGCAAGCGCCGCCGGGACCACGCCAGCCGCCGGCGGATGCCGTAACGGAGCTCGCGGCCACGGGCACGCTGCGCGCCGCGATCAATTTCGGCAATCCCATCCTCGCGCGGCGCGGCGCTGGTGGCGCGCCGGAGGGTGTGTCGGTGGACCTCGCGCGCGAGGCCGCGCGCGCGCTCGGCGTGCCCGTCGACCTCGTCCTGTTCGAATCGGCGGGCAACGTCGTGGACGCGGTCAGGGCGCGGCAGGTCGATCTCGCATTCGTCGCCATCGACCCCGTGCGCGCTGCGGACATGGACTACACGGCGCCGTACGTCATCATCGAGGGCGCGTACATCGTGCGCAACGCGTCGCCGCTGCAACGCAACGACGAGGTGGACCGTTCCGGGACGCGCGTCGTCGTCGGCCGCGGCAGCGCGTACGACCTGTTCCTCGCGCGCGAGCTCAAGTCGGCCACGCTCGTGCGTGCGCCCACCTCGCCGGAAGTCACCGACGTGTTCCTCGCGCAGAACCTCGATGTCGCCGCCGGGGTGAAGCAGCAGCTCGAAGCGGACGCGAAGCGCGTCGGCGGCGTGCGGCTGCTCCCGGGGCGCTTCATGGTGATCGAGCAGGCGATGGGCGTGCCCAAGGGACGCGCGGCGGCGCAAGCGTGGCTCAGCGCGTTCATCGAACGGATGAAGGCGACGGGCTTCGTCGCGGCCGCGCTGCAGCGCCACGGCATCGAAGGCGCCGTCGTGGCGCCGCGGGCCGGCGGATAAGCACCGGCGCCCGGCGCGTCAGAGCAGCTCGACGCTGACGAGGTAGTCCATCGCCACCGGCGCGCCATTGCGGCGTGCCGGCTGGAAGGGCGTATTGACGAGCGCGGACGTGATGGCGGCGGTCACCAGCGGGCTCGGCGTCCTGAACACCGACACCTGCGTGACGACGCCCTGGTCATCGACCTTGGCGACCGCCACGAGCGGCCCCTTCTCCTGGCGTCCGGCGAGCTGGTCGACGTTGCGGTCGACGAGGCGGAAGATGGCGCGCATGCCGCCGAGCGGATACGGCGGCTCCTCGCCCGGCGCGAGTTCGGAATATTGTTCCCGCACGTGGGCCTGCTGCGCCGCGGTGAGCTCGGCGTACGTCCTGTCGAACGGCAGCGTGGCCGACCAGGTCAGGTGCCGCTCGACGTGGCTGCCCGTCGACATGTAGTCCATGCCGCGGTAGCGAAACGTCTCCACCTCGCCGGCCTGCGCGCCGTTCGCGCAGAAGCCAAGCGCGAGCGCGACGACGACCATGCCGACGCTTCCCTGCAACATGCCGCGCGCATTCATCGTCCTGTTCCTCCGTCCGGATCCGATGTACCGCCGACGTGGCTAAGCGATTCCGACCGGTCACGGTGACCGAAGGTTCCCGTCACGATCACGACGTGAGCGAGAGGTCGAGCACGCGCGTCCAAACGCAGATCATTCACGTCAGGCGGGGGACCTTCCACAGCCTGGGACGATGAACGCCGCAGGCACAACCTGCGCGTTCAGGCTGGGATTGCGGGCCGGGGTTGCGCGGGCGGGGCCGCGCTATTTCCGCTCTGTGCCGGATCAGAATGCGCCGACGAACTCTCCCTGGCGGGCGACGCTCCGGCATCGCCGTCGCGGCTCGCCTCGGGGGCGCCGCGCGCTCTCTGGCTTGCGAGGAATTCGAGCGTCACGCTCACCGCCCGCTCGAACAGCGGCACGGGCTCCGTGACGAGCGCGGCGCGGCCGGCGCGCGTCTCCGCGGCCAGCACCTCGGGTGTGAAGGTGAGCACGTCGGCGGAGCCGCGGCCGCAGAACACGTACGCGGCACGCAGCGGGCTCACCCAGTGCAGCCGGGCGTGGATCCAGGTGCCGCCGCGATCGAAGGCGAACCACGTGCCGAGCACGAGATCGGCGATGAGATCGTGGACGTTGCCCTTGGCGCCGGTGCCGAGCCCTGCCGCTGCCTTCGCGCCGGGCTCGGGACGGTTGCCGTCGTAGGGCCGGATCGCCGCGATGTGGAGCTCGTAGAGCACGTCGAGGAAGCGCTTGATCGGCTCGCCGGTGACCTGCACGGCCGCGCCGCCGGCGCGCAGCGCGCGCACGAGCCCAGGGATCATCCGCGACAGCTTGGCCTTCTGGCCGCTGCGCGCCTTCAGCGTGATCGACCACAGCATGTCGTCCAGCGTCGCGACCGCCGCGACGAAGCCGTGGCCGGCGGGTCCTTCGGTCTGCCGGAGCTGCGTCAGGTAGTCCGCCCAGACCGTGTCGACGAAGGCCCGCACGTCGGGCGGAATCTCGGCCGCTGCGACCTTGTCCCGGATCAGCGCGCGCACCTGCGAACGGTCGGTGTCGCGCGATTCCTGCGCGGTCGCGCGCTCGACGTGCGGCGCCGCGCGGGCCGCCACTTCCGCCAGGCGCTCGTCGGTGAATTCCTTCAGCGTCCGGCACGCGCGGTCGAACACGCGAGTGTCCAGCACGAATTCGGCGCGGATCGAAGCGATGATCGCCGTCGCCGTCTTGTGGAACGCCCTGTCGTAGGCCGCGTCGTCGGCCGCGCCGATCGCGGCCTCGGCGAGCTCGTTGACGAGCCGCCGCGCCGGGTGCCGCTTGGCGGCGAAGAAACCCGGGTCCGACAGCGCCACTTTCAGTATCGGCACCTGGAGGCCGTCGAACGCGAGCCGCAGGCGCGGCGGAATCGCGACGTCGCGGATGATGTAGTCGAACAGGAAGCCCACGACGTCGACGCTGCTGCGACCCGTGGCGTCGGGGATGCGGCCGGCGAGCGCGGCGTGGATCCACGGAATGCGGTTCACGGGCGTCACGCTGGCGTCGATGCCCGTCGGGCCGTGGTCGGCGAGCGGATCGGCGCGCTGCCACCCGTCGAGCGTGTGCAGCACGCCGGCGAGCGCGCCGCACGCCATCATCGCGTCCACACGCGGAAACTCGCCCGGCTTCTGCGGCGTGTCGGCGCCCGCGGCGGGCGTGGCCGCCGCGGCCGCGGCATAGGGATTGGAGGCGAACGGCGCGAGATGGTAGGACGCCGCCGTCGCCGCGCTGCGGTCGAGCGAGCGCCACGCCTGCAGCGACGGATGGACCTCGTTCAGCAGCCGGTTGAAGAGCGGAAGGAGCTGGCCATCGTCCGCCGGCCGCAGCTCGCTTCGCGCCCGCAGCACCGCGCCGATCTCCGGCAGGATCCCGCGCTCCGCGAGCATCCGGTTCAGCTTGACGTACGTCTTCGCGATCGCGATGACGAAATCGCTGACGACGCGCTCCATCACCGTCCGCCAGATGCGCGGATCCTCGTAGAGCGCGCGGGACGTCATGCCGATCGCGTCGAGCAGGTACGCCGGCGAGAACGGGTTGTCCGCCTCGAGGCTCGGCGGATCGTCGAGGAGGAACGCGACGCGGTGATCGAGGGCCTCCTGCTCCGGCCGCGCGGCGTCGAGCAGTCGCCGCGTGACGTCGCCGAGCGCGCTCTGCTTGCGCGCGTCCGTGTCGCTCAGGACCCGCAGCGTGCCGAGCGACTGCTCGGCGTCGGGACGGCGGCCCTTGCGGCGCTGGCCCGCGATCCGCGCCTCGAAGCGCTCGCGCAGCGTCGCGTCGAACCGCGCGAGCCAGTCGCGGCGACGCGACTTGAACGCGAACGTCTGCTCCATCGTGACGAGCGAGTCCATCTCGAAGAGGTCGTTGCTGGTCTCGATCGACAGCTTGGCGAGACCGCAGGCGTCGGCGTGGAATGCCGCGAAGCAGTCGCGAAGCAGCGCGTGCGCTGCCGTGGTCTCGATCCTGGACGCGGCGGCGGCCGCGGCCACGCCTCCGCCGGCCGGCCCGGGGGCCGGCGGCGTCGGGGTAACCGTGCTCGCAATCGGGGACATCGCGTTCGTACGCCTAGCGGGGCGCCGGCCGACCGGGTCGGCAACGTGCCCCAGCCCCTCCGCTGCAAGATTCACGCCATCCCGCCCTTGGCCCGCCCCCGGCTGACGCCCCCCCGAGGGTGGGGTCGACCCTCCCCGTTATATTTTGCCGTATATTACCGATCGGTCTCGATCCGGGTCGGAGGAAATCGGTGCGCGCTTTCGCGACTGCCTTGGGCGGGCTGCTGGCCATGCTCTTCGCGCTTGCCGCCGCGGCGGCCGACGTCACGGTCTTCGCAGCGGCCAGTCTCAAAGAATCGATGGATGCGCAGGCCCGCGCGTTCGAGGCCGCCACCGGGAACAAGGTGATCGTCGTTTACGGCGGCAGCAATACGCTCGCCCGGCAGATCGAGGCCGCCGCGCCGGCGGACGTCTTCGTCTCGGCCGATCTCGACTGGATGGATTACCTCCACACGCGCCGGCTGGTCGCGCCCGGCACCCGCGTCGAGCTCCTGCGCAACACGCTGGTGCTCGTCGCGCCCGCCGCCAGCGCTGTGACGCTCAGGATCGAGCCGGGCATGGCGCTCGCCGCCGCGCTCGGCGGCGGCAAGCTCGTGATGGCCAATCCCGCGAGCGTGCCGGCCGGCAAGTACGCGAAGGGCGCGCTCGAGAAGCTCGGCGTCTGGGCCAGCGTCGAGGCCCGCGTCGCGCGGTCGGAGAACGTGCGCGCGGCGCTCGCGCTGGTGGCGCGCGGCGAAGCGCCGCTCGGAATCGTCTACCGGACGGACGCGCTCGCCGAGAAGGGCGTGAAGGTCGTCGGCGCGTTTCCGCCGGAGAGCTACGCGCCGATCGTCTACCCGGCGGCCGTGGTCGCCGACAGCAAGTCGCCGGCCGCGCGGCCGCTGCTCGCCTACCTCCGCTCCGCCGCCGCGCGGAGCACGTGGACGCAATTCGGCTTCGCTCCCGCGGGCGAATGATCCGATGGCGTATTTCGGGCCCGAGATCCCGGGAATACTCGCGCTCAGCCTCAAGGTCGCGCTCGTCAGCGTGCTGGTCAGCCTGCCGCTGGCGGTCGGCGTCGCTTACGTGCTCGCGCGCGCGTCGTTTCCCGGCAAGACGCTCCTCGACGCGATCGTCCATCTGCCGCTGGTGCTGCCGCCGGTGGTCGTAGGCTTCGCGCTGCTGTTGCTGTTCGGCCGGCGCGGTCCGCTCGGCAGCGTCCTCGAGTCGTGGTTCGGGATCGTCGTGGCGTTTCGCTGGACCGGCGCGGCGCTCGCCTCCGCGATCATGGGCTTTCCGCTGATGGTGCGGGCGATCCGGCTGTCGATCGAGGCGATCGACCGCCGGCTGGAAACGGCCGCGCGCACGCTCGGCGGCTCGCGGGGCTTCGTGTTCGCGTCGATCACGCTGCCGCTGGCGCTCCCGGGCATCATCACCGGCGCGCTGCTCTCGTTCGCGCGCGGCCTGGGCGAGTTCGGCGCGACCATCACGTTCGTATCCAACATTCCGGGCGAGACGCAGACGCTGCCGCTCGCGATCTACACATATACGCAGACGCCTGGCGGCGACGCGGCCGCGCTCGGGATGAGCCTCATCGCCGTCGCGCTGTCGATCGCGGCGCTCGCGGTGTCCGAGTGGCTGACGCGCAGGGCCACGCGCGCGAGCGGACCATGATCGACGTCGACGTCGCGCAGCGCCTCGGCACGTTCGACCTCGCGGCGAAGTTCTCCGCGGACGCGCCGATCGTGGGTCTCTTCGGCCGCTCCGGCGCCGGCAAGAGCAGCGTCATCAACGCGATCGCCGGCATCTCGCGGCCCGCGCACGGGCGGATCGTGATCAGCGGCACGGTCCTCTTCGACTCGGCGGCCGGGATCGACGTGCCGCCCGAGGCGCGGCGGGTGGGCTGCGTGTTCCAGGACCCGCTGCTGTTCCCGCATCTCGACGTCGAAGGCAATCTGCTCTATGGGCTGCGACGCCGGCCCGCCCCCGAGCGCGTCATCGAGCCCGCGCGCGTCGTCGACCTGCTGGGACTGGAACCGCTGCTGCGGCGCGGCGTCCGCCATCTGTCCGGCGGCGAGAAGCAGCGCGTCGCGATCGGTCGCGCGCTGCTCGCGCAGCCGCGGATCCTGCTGATGGACGAGCCGCTCGCCGCGCTCGACGTGCCGCGCAAGAGCGAGGTGCTCGACTACGTGCTGCGTCTTCGCGACGATCTCGGCATTCCGATCCTCTACGTCAGCCATTCGGTGCCCGAGATCACGCGCCTCGCCGACACCGTGGTCGTGATGTCGGAGGGCAAGTGCCTCGCCGCGGGCGAGATCGACATCGTGATGGGGCGCCTCGACCTGAAGCCCGCCACCGGCCGCTACGAGGCCGGCGCGCTGATCGACACGCGCGTCGCGAGCCACGATGCCGCGCACGACCTGACCACGCTGGAATTCGACGGCGGCGTGCTGGTGGTGCCGGCGCTCGACGCCCGCCCGGGCGACCGCGTGCGCGCGCGGATCCGCGCGCGCGACATTTCGATCGCGCTCGAGCGACCCGCCGGCATCAGCATCCTCAACATCCTGCCGGGCACGGTGACGGCGATCGAGGCCGAGACCGGCCCGATCGTCGACGTCTCCATCGCCATCGGCCGCGCCGCGCTCACCGCGCGCATCACACGGCGTTCGGTCGAGGGACTAGAACTGCGCGTCGGCCAGCCGATGTACGCGCTCATCAAGGCGGTGTCGTTCGACCGGCGCAGCGTGGGGTACGCCTAGCGGCAAGGACGGCGGCGCCCCGGACGCTACAATGCCGGCCAGGCTGCAACTGGCAGGACGAGGAAACGATTTGGACCGACGTGACTTTTTGCAACGCTCCGCCACCGCTGCGCTGACGGCGGCGCTGCCCGCTGCCGCCGCTGCCGACCCGATCGCCGCGCCGGTGGCGCCGCCGGTCGACGGAGCATGGCGAACCTTCGAGGTGGTGACGGACGTGGAGATCTGGCCGCAGGACGTCCCGGCCCGGGTCTGGCTGCCCTTTCCGCTCTACGGCGACACCGAGTGGCAGCGCGCGCTCGACGTGCGCTGGAGCGGCAATCCCGCCACCACCGGCATCTACCGCGACCCGCGCTACGGCGCGCCGGCCTTTTACGCGCAGTGGGACGATCGCGCGGCCGCGCCGAGGCTGCAGGTCGTCAATCGCGTGGCGACGCGCAACCGCAGCGTCGACTTCACGCGGCCCGGCACCCTGCAGCCGCTGTCGCGCGACGAGATGGCGCTGTACACGCGGCCCACGTCGCACATTCCCACCGACGGCATCGTGCGCGCGACGGCCAACCGCATCCTGCCGATGGCGAGCAGCAACCCGATCGAGCGCGCCCGGGCGATCTACGACTGGATCGTCGTCAACACGTACCGCGATCCGAAAGTGATCGGCTGCGGCACCGGCGACATCCGCTTCATGCTCGAATCGGGCAACCTGGGCGGGAAGTGCGCCGATCTGAACGCGCTGTTCGTCGGCCTCGCGCGCTCCGCCGGCATTCCCGCGCGCGACGTGTACGGCGTGCGCGTCGCCGATTCCGCCACCTGGAAGAGCCTCGGCAAGAGCGGCGACATCACGAAGGCGCAGCACTGCCGCGCCGAGTTCCACGACCCGCGGTTCGGCTGGATTCCGGTCGACCCCGCGGACGTGCGCAAGGTCGTGCTCGAGGAAGAGAAGGACGCGCTGCTGCCGCTGACGGACGGGCGCGTCGACCTCGCCCGCAGGACGCTGTTCGGCTACTGGGAAATGAACTGGATGGCCTTCAACACCGCGGGAGACACGCGGCTCGCGCCCGAGACGGCGAAAGCGCTCGGTCACTTCATGTATCCGTACGCCGAGACGGCCAAGGGCCCGCTCGACTATTACGACCCGCAGAATTTCCAGTATCGGATGACCGCGCGCGAGATCAGGGCCTGACCGCGCCGCTGGCTTCGAACAGCGCGTCGCAGCCGCGCGGTCACGGTGTTCATCCGGCCGCTACTTTTCCGCCGCCGCCTTCAGGTTCGCGAGGCCGGCCTCGAAATCCTTGCCGATCATCGAATCCATGCTGACGAACACTCCCATCACCTTGGTGAGGTAGTTGCTCGGCCCGCTCATGTCCCATGTGACGTTCGTCGCACCGGCCGCCGGTGCCAGCGTGAACGCGGTGACGTTGCGGGCCTCGATCGGCGCCGCGAAGTCGAGCTGGATCGCCACCTTCGACGGCACGACCGCGTCGGTGATCTCCATGCGGCCCGCGCCCACCTTGCCGTCGCCCGCCCATTCATAGACGGCGCCCTTGCCGCTCGGCGCGCCGCTGAACGTGCGCCTCAGCGCGGGATCGAGTTTTTCCCACGGCGACCATGCCGGCCAGGCGTGGAAGTCGGCGAGCAGCGGATAGATCTTCTCGGGCGGCGCCTTGATCGAGGTCGTTCGCACGACGCGAAACGAATCGGGCCGCGTCGCCGCGAACGCGAGGATTCCGGCGACGATGACGGCAACGACGATGGCGATCTTCTTCAGCACGGCGCACTCCCCGGAAGCGGCCCTTAGGGGCGGTGGCAAGCCGCCGGCGGTCGAAATCCACCGGCACGCGGACGCTATTGTGCCTCCGGCGGCGCGTCCCGGCCGCCCCGGGGCGCAGGGGTACAATTACGGCCTCATTTCGCGAGGCCGTCATGACCGATTCCCCTTCCAATCCGCTGCTGCAGAGCTGGGACGCCGCCGGCGATCTTCCCCCGTTCGCGCAGGCTCGCGCCGAGCATTTCGGGCCGGCGTTCGAGCACGCGGTGACCGCGCACGCCGCCGAAATCGCGGCGATCGCGACCAACCCGGCCGCGCCGACGTTCGCGAACACGATCGCGGCGCTCGACGCCAGCGGCCGCGCGCTGTCCCGCATCGAGCTCATGTTCTGGAATCTCTCTGCTTCGGAGACGTCGCCCGCGCTGCAAGCCGTCGAGCGCGAGTGGTCGCCGAAGCTCGCTGCGCACCAGAACGCCGTCTATCTCGACGACGCGCTGTTCGCCCGTGTGGACGCGCTCCACCGCCGCCGTGCGGAGCTCGGCCTGACGCCCGAGCAGGCCAGGATGCTGGACCGGGTCCACCTCGACTTCACGCTGGCGGGCGCGCGCCTCGCGCCGGCGGCGAAAGCGCGGATGGCGGCGATCATCGAGCGGCTCGCGACGCTGTCCACGCAATTCAGCCAGAACGTGCTCGCGGACGAGGCCGCGTACGAGCTCGTGCTCGCGGAGCGCGACCTTGCCGGACTGCCCGAGAACGTCCGCACGGCCGCCCGCGAGGCGGCACGGGAGCGCGGCAAGCCCGACGGCTGGGTGATCACGCTGTCGCGCTCGCTGATCGTGCCGTTCCTCACGTTCTCCGATCGCCGCGACCTGCGCGAGCAGGCCTTCAAGGCCTGGACGCGCCGCGGCGAGAGCGACGGCGCGCACGACAACCGTCCGGTTGCGCGGGAGATCCTGGCGCTCCGGCACGAGCAGGCTACGCTCCACGGGTACAAGACCTACGGCGACTACGCGCTGGTCGACCGCATGGCGGGCACGCCGGCGGCGGTCGCGGGGCTGCTCGAGAAGGTGTGGGGCCCGGCGAAGGCGAAGGCGCTGCAGGAGCGCGACGCGCTGAAGGCGCTGGCGCTGTCCCGCGGCGAGAAGCTCGACATCGAGCCGTGGGACTGGCGGTACTACGCCGAGAAGGTGCGCAAGGCCCGCTACGACTTCGACGAGGCGGCGCTGAAGCCCTACTTCCCGCTCGACCGGATGCTCGACGCCGCGTTCGACTGCGCGCAGCGGCTGTTCGGCGTCCGGTTCTCCGAGCGCAAGGACCTCGTCGCGTACCACCCCGACGTTCGCGTGTTCGAGGTGCGCGATCGCGCCGACGCCCTCGTCGGCATGTTCCTGTCGGACAACTTCGCGCGGCCGACCAAGCGCGGCGGCGCCTGGATGAGCGTCTATCGCAGCCAGTCGCGCGCCCTCGGCACGCTGCCGATCGTCGTCAACAACAACAATTTCGCGAAGGCGCCCGCGGGCCAGCAGACGCTGCTGTCCGCCGACGACGTGCGCACGCTGTTCCACGAGTTCGGCCACGGCCTGCACGGCATGCTGTCGCAGGTCGACCACCTGCGCCTGTCCGGCACCAGCGTGCTGCAGGATTTCGTCGAGCTGCCTTCGCAGATCTACGAGCACTGGGCCTTCGAGCCGGAAGTGCTGAAGCGGCACGCGCTCCATCACGAGACCGGCGAGCCGCTGCCGCAGGCGCTGCTCGACAAGCTCCTCGCCGCGCGCAAGTTCAACCAGGGTTACGAGACGGTCGAGTACGTGGCGTCGGCGCTCGTCGACATGGCGTTGCATGCGAAGACCGATCCGGCCGGCACCGACATCACCGCGTTCGAGGCGAGCGAGCTCGCCCGCATCGGGATGCCGCGGGAAATCGTCATGCGCCACCGGCTGCCGCACTTCGGCCACCTGTTCTCCGGGTCGGCGTACGCGGCGGGCTATTACGTCTACATGTGGGCGCAGGTGCTAGACGCCGACGGCTTCGGCGCGTTCGTCGAGGCCGGCGACCCGTTCGACGCGGCCACGGCGCAGCGGCTCCATCGCTTCGTGTACTCGGCGGGCGGCACGCTCGATCCGGCGGCCGCCTTCCGCGCTTTCCGCGGCCGGGATCCGGTGGTCGAGCCGATGCTCGCGCTTCGCGGACTGATCGAAGACCAGGCGGCGAGCCGCGCCACCGCCTGAGGCCGCGGTCTCAGCCGAGGCTTCGCAGCTCGCGCAGCGCGACCGAAAGCATCTCCGGCTCGACGGTGCCCGCCGCGTGCAGCTCCGTAAGGAGTTGCGCCTGGCGCTCGATCGCCCGGCCGTTGCGGTCGCGCCACGCGGCGATGAGCTCGCGCGACTTGTCGATGTCCGCGCCGCCCATCAGCACCTCGCTCGCGATCGAGCGCTGCAGGCCCGAGAGATCGTCGAGCATCGCGGCCTTGGCGAGCATCCGCCAGTGCTGGTCTGCCGGCAGCGCGGCGATCCGCTCGCGCAGCCACGGCACGCCGAGGCGCGTCGACAGGTCGAAATAGATGCGCGCGACGAGCTCGACCGGACGCTTCGTCGCGTCGGCTACCTCGACGATGTCGAGCGTCGAATAGAGCGTGTCGAGCGTGACGACGCGCGTCGCGAGATCCTGCGGCACGCCCTGCGCGACGTACGCCGCCACCGCCGCGTCGACCCGCGCCTTGTCGCCGGCGTCCTGCAGGTCCGGAAGCTTCGTGGCGAGCGCCTCGGCGCGCGGCTGGATCAGCGCGATCGTGTCCGCCATCGGATCGGTCAGCCGCCGCGAGCGGAGGAACCACGTGGTGCCGCGTTCCAGCAGGCTCGACGATTCGATCAGCATCGCCGACTGGACGGCGTCGCTGACCTTGTTGTCGAGCGCCTCGACCGCCTGCCAGAGCGAGACGAAGCCGAAGATCTCGCGCGTCAGCAGGTAGGCGCGCACGATCTCGTCCGGCTTGGCGCCGGTCGTTTCCATCAGCCGGTGGATGAGCGTGCTGCCGACGCGGTTCACCATGCTGTTGGTGACGTGCGTCGCGATGATCTCGCGCTTCAGCGGGTGCCGGGGCATGTACGCGGCGTAGCGGTCGCGCAGCGCCTGCGGAAAATAGCGCGCGAGCGCGGTGGCGACCCACGGATCGTCCGGCAGCCGCGACGCGAGGAGCTCGTCGTAGAGCCAGATCTTGCAGTACGCCAGCACCACGGCGCGCTCCGGCGCCGTGAGCCCGACGCCGCGCGCGCGGCGCTCGTCCATCTCCTCGTCCGAGGGCAGGAACTCGATCGCCCGGTTGAGCCGCCCCTGCTTCTCCAGGAACTGGATGAACCGCTGCTGCGCGTCGAGGAGCTGCAGCGCGATGCGCCCCGTGACCGAGAGCGCCTGCGTCTGGAAATAGTTGTCGCGCAGCACCAGCGCGGCGACGTCGTCGGTCATCTCGGCGAGGAGCGCGTTGCGCTGCTTTTCGGTGAGCTCGCCTTCGCTGATCGGCAGCCCCAGCAGGATCTTGATGTTGACTTCATGGTCCGACGTGTCGACGCCCGCCGAATTGTCGATCGCGTCCGTGTAGATCCTGCCGCCCGCCTGCGCGAACTCCACGCGGCCGAGCTGCGTGCACCCGAGATTGCCCCCTTCTGCGACCACCTTGCAGCGGAGCTCGCTGCCGTTCACGCGGAGCGCGTCGTTGGCCCGGTCGCCCACCTGGGCATGCGTCTCGCCCTGCGCCTTCACGTACGTGCCGATGCCGCCGTTGTAGAGCAGATCGACCGGCGCCTTGAGGATCGCGCTGACGAGCTCGGTCGGCGTGAGCGATGGCGCGGTGATCGCGAGCACCTTCGCCACCTCCGGCGTGATCGCGATGGACTTCGCGCTGCGCGGATGAATACCGCCGCCCGGCGAGATGAGCTTCGCGTCGTAGTCCGCCCACGACGAGCGCGGGAGCTTGAACAGCCGCTCGCGCTCGGCGAAGGCGGCCGCCGGATCGGGATTGGGATCCAGAAAGATGTGACGGTGGTCGAAGGCCGCGACGAGGCGGATGTGCGGCGACAGCAGCATGCCGTTGCCGAACACGTCGCCCGACATGTCGCCGATGCCCGCGACGGTGAAGTCGCTCGTCTGCGTGTCGACGCCCATTTCCCGGAAGTGCCGCTTGACCGATTCCCACGCGCCGCGGGCGGTGATGCCCATCGCCTTGTGGTCGTAGCCCGCCGAGCCGCCGGACGCGAACGCGTCGCCGAGCCAGAATCCGTATTCCTGGCTGATGCCGTTCGCGTAGTCGGAGAACGTCGCCGTCCCCTTGTCGGCGGCGACGACGAGGTAGGGATCGTCGGAGTCATGGCGCTTGACGCCCGCCGGCGGCACGATCCTGTCGCCGACCCGGTTGTCGGTGATGTCGAGGAGCCCGCGCAGGTAGTCCTTGTAGCAGGCCACGCCCTCCTTCAGGAAGGCCTCGCGGTCGGAAGCGGCGGGCGCGCGCTTCAGCACGAAGCCGCCCTTCGAGCCCACCGGCACGATCACGATGTTCTTGACCATCTGCGCCTTGACGAGCCCCAGCACCTCGGTCCGGAAATCCTCCGGCCGGTCGGACCAGCGGAGGCCGCCGCGCGCGACGCGCCCGCCGCGCAGGTGCACGCCCTCGAAGCGCGGCGAGTAGACGAAGATCTCGAACATGGGCTTCGGCTCGGGCAGCCCGGGCACCTTCGACGGATCGAACTTGAACGACAGGAAGGTCCTGCGCGCGCCGGCGGCGTCCTTCACCCAGTAGTTGGTGCGAAGCGTCGCCATGATCAGCGCCAAGTATTGCCGCAGCACGCGATCCTCGGACAGGTTCTCGACGCTCTCGAGCGCGGTCTCGACCGCGCGCACCTGATCGGCCGCGCGGGCGGCCGCACCCACGTCGCTTCCCGGGTCGAAGCGGGTCTTGAAGAGCGCGACGAGCTGCGCCGCGATCGGCGCGTGGGCCGCGAGCGTGGTCTCGATGAACGACTGCGACAGCGGGAAGCCGATCTGCCGCATGTACTTGGCGTACGCGCGGAGGACGACGATCTCGTCGGCGGGCAGCCGCGCGCTCACCACGAGCTGGTTGAAGTCGTCGCTCTCGACCTCGCCGCGGAAGATGCGGCCGAACGCGTCCTCGAACACCTCGTTCAGCGGATCGATCTCCACTTCGGTGTCCGCGTTCGGCGCCTCGAGGCCGAGGTCGTGGATCCAGACCGGCGGACGGCCTTCCGGCGTGATCCGGTACGGCCGCTCGTCCAGCACGCGCATTCCCATGTGCTCCAGCATCGGCAGGCTGTCGGAGAGCGTCATCGGCGCGCCCTCGCGGAACAGCTTGAAGCGCAGCGACCCGGCCCCGCCTTCGAGTGGACGATAGAGCGACATGCCGAGCGCGTCCGCGCCGGAAAGGCGCGTCATCATCTCGATGTCGGGGACGGCCTGCGCCGCGCCGAAATCCTCGCGGTAGGCGGCGGGAAAGCCGCCCTGGAACTGGCGCCCGAGCTCGACGCCGCGCGCCTCGCCCACGGCGGACACGAGCGCCGACTTGAGATCGTCCTCCCAGCGGCGCGCGGCTTCGGCGAGCTCGCTCTCCAGCGCGCGCACGTCGAACGGCGGGACGTGGCCGGGCGTGGTCCGCACGGTGATCATGATGCGGGCGAGCTTCGACTCCGACAGGTGCACGTTGAACTCGGAGCTCGTGCCGTTGAACGCTCGCGTCAGGATGGCCTGCCACTTCTGCCGCAGCTCGGTCGTGTAGTTCTCGCGCGGCGCGTAGATGAGGCACGAGAGGAAGCGCTCGAAGGGATCGCGGCGCACGAACAGGCGGAACCGCTGCCGCTCGCCGAGGTGGAGAATGCCCATCGCGGTGGCGAAGAGCTCGTCCTCGCTCGTCTGGAAGAGCTCGTCGCGCGGATACGTCGCGAGGATGTTGACGAGTGCCTTCTCGGCGTGGCCGCCGGGCGGCAGGTGCGCGCGCGTCAGCACGTGCAGCACCTTGCGCCGCAGCAGCGGGATGTCCGACGGATTGGCGCTGTAGGCGGTCGAGGTGAAGAGGCCGAGGAAGCGGTGCTCGCCGAGCACGTCGCCGCGCGCGTCGAAGCGCTTGACGGCGATGTAGTCGAGGTAGCCCGGCCGGTGCACCGTCGAGCGCGACGTCGACTTCGTGATGACGAGGAGCTCGGGCCGGCGGGCGTAGGCCTTCACTTCGGGCGGCAGCGCGGCGAAGCTCGATGCGACGTCCTTGCCGTCGGTCTCGCGGAAGATGCCGAGGCTCGAGCCCGGCACGATCCGCAGCGCGTCGTGGCCGTCGCGCGACACGAGGTCGTGGCAGCGGTATCCAAGGAACGTGAAATGCTGGTCGGCGAGCCAGGCGAGGAAAGCCTCGCCTTCGGTCAGCTCCTCCTGCGGCAGCGGCGGCGGGTCGGCCTTGACGGCGGCGCCGATCTCGCGCGCCTTCGCGACCATCGTCTTCCAGTCGTCGACGGCGGCGCGCACGTCGTCCAGCACGCGCACGAGGTCGGCTGCAAGCGCGTCACGCGCCGCGACGTCGGTCAGCCGGTCGACCTCGACGTGGATGAACGACTCGAGCTTGCGCGTCTTCGAATCGTCGGCGGCGAGCCCCGTGAGCGCGCCGTCCGCGACCCGCTCGACGCCCACGATCGGATGCATGACGAGGTGCAGCGTGAGGCCGTGGCGATTCGCTTCCATGACCACCGAATCGACGAGGAACGGCATGTCGTCGTTGACGATCTCGACGATCGTGTGCGTCGACTGCCACCCGTGCTCCTCCATCGTCGGGTTGAACACGCGCACGCGCGGCCGGCCCGGTTCGCGCTTGCGCGCGAAGTTCCAGTGCGACAGCGCTGCGCCGTAGAGATCGGCGGGCGAGCGCTCCTGCAGATCCTCGGGATCGACCTGGCCGAAGTATCTCGCGACGAAAGCCTGCACCGTCGCGCGCTGCTCGGGCGCGACCTTCGCGGCGACGATCCTGGCGACTTCGTCGAGGCGCTCGAGGCGCATGTCGCGCTGCGGTTTGTCGTCGATGCGATCGTTCATGGGGATTCCTCGCGGCGTGCCGCGCCTTCGAAGCGAGGCGCTCTGCCAAAGGGGCGATTCTACGCCCCGCGCACGGGTGAAGAGGGAAGCGGCGGCGCAACGCGGGCCGTCAGCCGCCGAGCTGCACGACGACCCCGCCCGCCGCGTCCGCATCCGCGCCGTCGTGCGTCACCAGCAGCACCGGCAGCGCGCGCTCGCGCGCATGCTCGAAGACGAAGCGGCGAAAATCCTCGCGCAGCTGCGCGTCGAGCTTGTTGAACGGCTCGTCCAGCAGCAGCGCGCGCGGCGCGGCGAGGAGCGTCCGCATCACCGCCACGCGCGCGCGCTGGCCGCCGGAGAGCGTCGCGGGATCGCGCTCGGCGAAGCCCGCGAGATCGGCTTCCGCGAGCGCCCGCTCGACCGTCGCGCGCCGTGCGGCGCGGCCCGCGACCGACGGCGGCAGCGCGAACGCGAGATTGCCGCCGACGGAAAGATGCGGGAACAGAAGGTCGTCCTGGAAAAGGATGCCGATGCGGCGCCGCTCGGGCGGCAGCGCGACGACGTCCGTGCCGTCGACCCGCACGACGCCGCTCGCGCGAAACGGCGGCGGCAGCGTGCCGGCCAGGTAGGCGAGAAGGCTCGACTTGCCGCAGCCGCTCGGTCCCATGACGGTAGCGGCGCCGCCTGCGGGGACCACGAGGTCGAGCGCGTCGACCAGCGTGCGGCCGCCGATCGCGACGGTGACGTGGTCGAGCTCGAGCGCGTTCATCGGCGGCGTGGAAGTGCTGCGGCCGCGGCGAAGGCGATGCACGGCAGCAGCGCCTGGAGCACCGCGTACACGCCGATGACGCGGCGATCGGCACCGGCCGCCAGCGTGACGGCGTCGGTGGTGAGGGTGGACACGCGGCCGTTGCCGGCGAAGAGCGTCGGCAGGTACTGACCGACGCTGACGGCGAAGCCGACCGCGGCGGCGATCGACAGCGGCGCGGCCAGCAGCGGCAGCTTCACGCGCACGAAGACGCGCCACGGCGAGGCGCCGAGGCTCGCGGCCGTGCGCGCATAGCGCGGGTCCAGCGCGCGCCACGGGTCCGCCAGCGAGAGGAACACGTACGGCAGCACGAACACCAGGTGTGACCAGAGCACCGCCGCGAGCGTCCCGTCGCCGCCGATGCGCACCAGCAGCACCTGCGCGCCGAACAGGAACGCGACCTGCGGGACGAGCAGGGGCACGTAGAGCAGCCACAGCGAGCGAGCGCCCGCGCGCGATTGGCGCCGCGACTCGTTCTCGAGGCAGCCGCTCGCGAGCGCGACGGCGAACAGCGTCGCGAGCGCGCCGATCGTCAGCGTCATCGCGAGCGGCCCCGCGATCGACGCGGCGTGCCGCGTCCACGTCGCGAGTGTCCACGCGTCCGGCAGCGCGGCAGGAAAGCGCCACTGCGCCGCGATCGACCACAGCAGCATGCCGGCCTGCGCCAGCGCGCAGGCGCCGAGCGCCGCCAGCGTGACGGCGTGGCAGACCCGCGCGACGGCGCTCGCGCCGCCGGCGCGCTTGCCGCGCTCCAGCCATCGCACGCCCGGCGCGGCCGCGATCCATTCCACGGCGCGCCACGCGGCAATCGCGCCGGCCACGACAGCGAGGCAGAGTGTTGCCGCGGCGGCGGCGGGAAAATAGAAGGCGATGTCGGCGTCGGCAAACCAGCGGACGGCAAGCACCGCGAGTGTCGGCGGGTTGCCCGGGCCGACGATCAGCGCGACGTCGACCACCGACAGCGAGAACGCGAGCACCGCGTAGACCGGCAGCCGCACCTGCGGATAGACCTGCGGCAGGACGACCTTGAGCCAGGCCTCGACCCGGCCGTAGCCCATCGACCGCGCGACGGCGACGTGGGCGGCGGCCGGCACCTGGTGCAGCGCGCCGGCGATCATCAGCACGAGGTACGGCACCTCCTTCAGCACGAGGCACACCACCAGCGGCCACCCTGTCGGATCGCCGACGGTGGCGATGTCGGGCGGCAGCAGCCAGCCGGTGAGCCAGGGCGACATCAAGCGCGCGATCCAGCCCGACGGCGCGATCAGGAACGCGACGCCCAAGGCCAGCGCCGCGTGCGGGGTCGCCAGCACCGGGGACACCCACGCGCCCACGCGCCGCGCGAGCGGCGTGCCGTACGCGACCGCGCAGAAGCCGAATGCGAGCATCACGGACACCACCGTCGCGACGATGCCCGTGCCGAGCGTGGTCGCGAGCGCCGTGCCGAACCCCGGATAGTCGACGAGCCGCCGCCACGGCGCGAGAGAGAGCGCGCGGCCGCCGATCGCGGGCAGCCAGCCGAAGGCCGGGAGCAGCGTGCCGGCGAGTCCCGCGACGACGGGCACGAGAAACAGCGCGACCGTCACCACCGGCACCGCGCGGAGCGCGCGCGGCGACGTCATGCCGCCACCGTCACTTGGTGTAGCGGCGCTCCCACTCGGCCGCGATGCGCGTCATCCACGACGGATGCGGCTCGAGCAGCGAAGTGCCGAGCTCCGCGTTGGTGGGCAGTCCCGGCGGCCGCGGCAGCTCGTCGAAGCGCCTGCGCTCGGCGGGTGCCAGCTTCGCGAGATCGAGCACGGTGAAGTTGCCCATCTCGCGCACGTCCTGCGCGCGCGCCTGCGTGGCAGGCTCGAGCAGGAAATCGGCGACGACCATCGCCCCTTCCTTGTTCGCAGCGTTGTAGGGAATGGCCACGAAGCTGGTGTTGCCGATGGTGCCGCCGTCGAACACGACGGTGCGCGCCGATTGCGGCAGCTGGCCGGAAAGCTGCGCGACCGCGGCCTCCGCCGGATTGAACGAGATCATCAGGTCGATCTCGCCGTCGTTCAGCAGCTGCCGCTGCGCCGGGCCGTTCTCGGGAAACTGCGCGCCGCGCCGCCACAGCGACGGCCGCAGCGCGTCGTACCAGGACCACAGCGGCCCCGCGACGGCGGCGAAGCTCGCGTCGGTGGCGGGACGCTGCAGCGCCGCCGGATCGGATGCGAGCTCGTGGAGCGCCTGCTTCAAAAACGTCGCGCCCAGGAAATTGCGCACCGAGGGATGGGTGGTGCGGCCGGGATGGCGGGCCGCCCACTGCGCCAGCGCCACCATCGAGCGCGGCGGCGAGGGGACGCGCTGCGCGTCGTAGACCAACACGATCTGCGCGCGCCGCCAGGGCGATTCCATGCCCTCGACCGGCACGGTGAAGTCGACGACGTTCGAACGGATGTGCTCGGTGTCGACAAACCGGTAGTTCGGCAGCTTCGCGGCGAAGGGACCGAACAGCAGCCGCTGCTCCGACAGCGCAAGGAAGTTGGGGCCGTTGATCCACACGAGGTCGACGCTGCCGCCGGTGTCGCGCCCCGCCGCCTTCTCCGCGACGACGCGCGTGACCGCCTCGCTCGTGTCCTTCAGCTTGACGTGATTGACCTTGACGCCGTACCGCCGCTCGACCTCGGCGCCGGTCCACGCGATGAACGCGTTGGTCTTCTCGTCGCCGGCCCACGCGTTCCAGTTCACCGTCTGGTCGCGGGCTTTCGCGAGGACGGCACTCCACTCGGCGCTCTGCGCCCTAGCACCGGGCGCGAGCGCGAGCACGAACGCGACTGCCGCCACGCGGGCCAGGACCGGCCAGATTCGAATCGGCCTCAAGCGCCGTCGATGGCCGCGATCGGCACGACGCGCCGCGCCGGCGCCGCAGCCGCGGAATCACCACGCCGGGCGCGCCGCCGCCGGCGCGCTTCCTCGAGGATCGGTCCCAGCACCTCGAGGTGGAAGCGGTCGCAGCCGATGCAGAGATTCTGGTACGGCGCGCCCGCGGGTGTCGTCGTGCGCGACCGCTCGACGAACGTCGCCTCGCTCCAGCCGTGGGCGAGCCCCATCCGTTCCGGATGGCCCATCGTGATCGCCTCGAACGCGGGAACGCCGGTGAGCGATTCGAGGATGTCGATCAGGTTGTCCTCGAGCAGGCTGCCGATGGGCAGCTTCGTCTTGACGCAGCACGGGTACACGGCGCCATCGGGCTCGATCGAGACTTCCGAGCCGTTGTAGGCGTGGCGCAGGAAATTGAGCCCGCCGGACCAGCGGTTGCAGAAGTTGTCGGCGAGGGTCGCCGTGGACAGGCCGTTCTCCCACGCGCGCCCGCGCGGCCACAGCTTGCCGATCCAGGCGTCGGGCGTGGCGCCGAAGAAGCTGAACACCGGACCCGCCTCCTCGTGCCAGTTGCGCGTGGTGGCCGACAGGCCCGAGCGGCGCATGCCGTGCCGCTCGAACAGCGCGGTCAGCCTTTCCACGAAGCGCGCCTGCTTGTCGGCACCTTCCATGCCGACGTGGAAATCGTCGACGCCAGCGACGGAGATCATCCACACGCCCCGGGCGAGGAGGTCGTCGACGATCGCGTCGGTGACGAGGTCGCCGGTGGTCTGCACGACGATCTTCACGCCGCCCTGCGCCGCGTAGCGCGCGCCGATCCGCTCGACGACCTTGTACGTGACGCGCTCCCGCACGGCATCGAGCAGCGACTCGCCGCCCGACAGGATCACGCGGCCGGTCTTTTCGACGAACGTGCCGTCGGGCTGCGGATCGTCGAGATCGAGGTACGTCAGGCGCTCGGGAAGATGATCGACGATGCGCGGGAAGTTCCGCTCCGCCTCGGCGACGACCTCCTCCAGCGCGCCGCGCACGTACGGGCGAAAGCGCGGCTCGTAGCAGTGCCTGCACTTGCGGTGGCAGGCCCACGCCATGACGTAGTAGAGCGACTCCATCGCGATTTGCGGGTCAGGCGCGCCAGTCGACGGCCGTCGCGCCGCCGTCGCGATGGAGCGTGGCGACGACGGGCGGCGTGGAGGCCACCAGCTTGCCGCCGCGATACACGCGAAGCCGCGCCGCCCTGAGCCGGATCGCCTCCACGGGATCGCGCGCCTGCAGCAGGACGAAGTCCGCCCGACGACCGGGCGCGATGCCGTAGCCGTCGAGACCCATGATGCGCGCGCCGTTGACGGTGACGGCGTCGAAGCACGCGCGCATGCCCGCCTGTCCCGTCATCTGCGCCACGTGGAGGCCCATCGCCGCGACCTCCAGCATGTCGGCGCTGCCGAGCGCATACCACGGGTCCATCACGCAGTCGTGGCCGAACGCGACGGTGACGCCCGCCGCCATCAGCTCCGGCACGCGCGTCATCCCCCGCCGCTTCGGATAGGTGTCGTGGCGTCCTTGCAGCGTGATGTTGATCAGCGGATTCGCGATCGCGTTCACGCCCGCCTCGACCATCAGCGGGATCAGCTTCGACACGTAGTAGTTGTCCATCGAGTGCATCGACGTCAGGTGCGAGCCGGTCACGCGCCCCGCGAGGCCGAGCCGCTCGGTCTCGAGCGCCAGCGTCTCGACGTGCCGCGACTGCGGATCGTCGGTCTCGTCGCAGTGCATGTCGACCATGCGCCCCTCGCGCGCCGCGATCTCGCACAGCGCGCGCACGCTGGCGGCGCCGTCCGCCATCGTCCGCTCGAAATGCGGGATGCCGCCGACGACGTCGACACCCATCGCGAGCGCACGCTCGAGATTGGCCAGCGCCCCCTTGCGGCGGAGCACGCCGTCCTGCGGAAACGCGACGAGCTGCAGGTCGAGATACGGCTTAACGCGCGCACGGACGTCGAGCAGCGCCTCGACGGCCAGGAGGCGCGGATCGCACACGTCGACGTGCGTGCGGATCGCGAGGAGGCCCTTCGCAACCGCCCAGTCGCAGTACGCGAGCGCGCGCGCGACGACGGCGTCCTGCGTGAGCTGCGGCTTCAGCTCGCCCCACAGCGCGATGCCTTCGAGCAGCGTCCCGCTGTCGTTGACGCGCGGCATGCCATACGTCAGCGCCGAATCGAGGTGGAAATGGGCGTCGACGAACGGCGGCGACAGCAGCTGGCCCGCGGCGTCGACCGTCTCGTTCGCCTGCGCGGCCAGCGCGGGGCCGACGGCGGCGATGCGGCCGCCGTCGACCAGCACGTCGACGCCGCTGCGCCCATCCGGCAGCGTCGCATTGCGGATGACGAGGTCGGCCACTCGCGCTACTTGGTGCCGAAGATGCGGTCGCCGGCGTCGCCCAGGCCTGGCATGATGTAGCCGTGGTCGTTCAGCTGCCGGTCGATCGACGCCGTGTAGACCGGCACGTCGGGATGCGCCTGCTGGAACGTGCGGATGCCCTCGGGACACGACACGAGGCAGACGAACCGGATCGAGCGCGGCCGCGCTTCCTTGAGGCGCTCGACGGCGGCGACCGCCGAATTGCCCGTGGCGAGCATCGGGTCCAGCACGATCGCGTCGCGCTCGCTCATTCCGCTCGGCATCTTGAAGTAATACTCGACGGCGACGAGCGAGCGGGGATCGCGGTAGAGCCCGATGTGCCCCACGCGCGCGCCCGGCACGATGCTGAGGAAGCCGTCGAGAAGGCCGGTGCCCGCGCGGAGGATCGGCACGAACACGAGCTTCTTGCCGTCGATGACGCGGCCCGTCATCGTCTCGAGCGGCGTCTCGATCTCGAGGTCGTGCAGCGGCATCTCCCGCGTCACTTCGTACGCCATCAGCGAGCCGATCTCGTTCATCAGCCGCCGGAAGCTCGTCGTGCTCGTCTCCTTCTTGCGCAGGAGCGTCAGCTTGTGCTGGACGAGCGGGTGGTCGAACACGTGCACGGTGCGGGGCATGGCGGACTCCGGAAGACGCGGCTAGAAGACGGTGCCGTCGGACGCGATCGCGAGCGGCGGGTCGCCCCCGCGCAGTTCCTGCGCGAGCTCGCGCCCGGCGGCCCAGGTGCCGCCTTCGAGCACGCAGGCGAGCGGCAGATCGGGCCGCGCGAGCCGCTGCCGCACCTGTGCGGCGACGTCGTCGAGCAGCGCGACGGTGAGCGCGCGCCATTCGACGACCGTCTCGCTGCCCACGGCGAGCGGCGCGCGGGCCGCGGCGGCGTCGACGAGCGTGAGCACGCCGGTGTCCAGCAGAAGGCCGCCGTTGCGATACTCGGGCAGCCCGGTGAGCGCGTCGCCGCCGGCGATCGTCACGCCGGCCCACTCGAATGGCTCGAACAGCGAATACGCGAGCCACTGCGACAGCTTGTGGAACGGCACCCACCCGGCGGTCGCGCCGTCGCCGCCGGCCCGCGGATGGCGCCAGGTGTCGCCGAGCGCGACGCCGTCCTGCGTGTTGCCCGCGAGCCAGATGCCGCTCAGCGCATCGAGCAGCGTTTGCAGCAGCGCCGTGGCGGAAAGCGTCGTGCGCGCGCCGGCGGTGAGCGTATCGAAGAGACCGCCGGGGCGCGCCAGGGCGCCAAACGCCTGCCGCTTCGTCGCCAGCGCGCCGCCGAGGCGCCGCAGGAGCGCGGCGCGCCCGTCGAGGCCCACGAGCGGGTTGGTGTCGCTCGCCTGGAAGACGCGCGCGAGCGACGCGGCGTCGACGTCGCGCAGCGCCGCCGCGTCCACACGCAACGGATCGTCGGCGTGCGCGGAGAACGCGCCCGCCATGAACGCGCGAAAGCTGGCCACGCCGAGGCCTTCCGAGCGCATGAACGACTGCCCCGTCTCCGGCTCGACATAGCGCCACGCGGCGCCGGCACCCGCGTCGAGCAGCACGCTGATGACGGCGAGGTCGATCCGCGCCCGCGCGCATGCGGCGGCGTCGCGGCCGGCGAGCGCGCGCGCGAGCGCCGCCGCGCGATCGACGCCGCCGGCCTCGAAGTGGCGCCACCGGCTGTGATACGGAATCGCGAGATCGGGATAGCGCCGCCGGGTGACGCGCGCCACGCGATCGGCCGCCGCGGCGACGCGGCCGCGATCGACGCGGAAGTGGCGCGCTTCGCCGGCGTCTGCCGCCGCCAGGATGTTCGCGCAGCGCCGGCGGATCGTCGCCGGATCGAGCAGCGTCCCGACCTGCGCGCCGGCGACCGCCGCTGCCGTCACAGGCCGCGACCTTTGGCCGTGGCGAGCTCGCCGGCGTCGGGCAGCGCGCCGTCGGTGAAGTAGCCGGCGGCCGTCTTCGCGTCCATCTCGACCCGGGCGTCGGCGGGAATCAGCGCGTCGGGAATCGGCACGCGCTCGCCCACCTCGATGCCGGCGCCGACGATCGCGTCGTACTTGAGGTTGCTCATCGACACGAGGCGGTGGATGCGCCGTACCCCGAGCCAGTGCAGGACGTCGGGCATCAGCTCCTGGAAGCGCATGTCCTGCACGCCGGCCACGCATTCGGTGCGCAGGAAGTAGTTGCTGGCGCTGTCGCCGCCCAGCTGGCGCTTGCGGGCGTTGTAGACGAGGAACTTGGTCACCTCGCCCAGCGCGCGGCCTTCCTTGCGCGAATAGACGACGAGGCCGACGCCGCCCGCCTGCGCGCCGCGGATGCACTCCTCGATGGCGTGCGTCAGATAGGGGCGGCACGTGCAGATGTCGGAGCCGAACACGTCGGAGCCGTTGCATTCGTCGTGGACGCGCGCGGTGAGCGTGACCGCCGGATCGGCGAGATCGTGCGGATTGCCGAACACGTACATCGTCTGGCCGCCGATGGGCGGCAGGAACACCTCGAGGTCGCCGCGCGTGACGAGCTCCGGGTACATCCCGCCGGTCTCCTCGAAGAGCGCGCGGCGGAGCTCGCCTTCGGTGCAGCGGAACCGCTCGGCCACGCCCGGCAGCCACCAGACGGGCTCGATCGCGGCCTTCGTGACCACCGCGGCGCCGTTCGGCTTGAGGATGCGGCCGTCGGCGGTGAGCCGTCCGGCCGCGATGGCCTGGTGCACTTCCGGCATGTCGATGTGCGCCTTGGTGACCGCGATCGTCGGCCGGACGTCGTAGCCCTGCGCGATCTCGGCGGCGAACGCCTCCGCGACGACCGCGCCGTACGGATCCATCGACACGATCTTGCCGGGATCGGCCCACTGGGGATAAGGGCCCACGGGATCCGTGGGCAGCGTGTTCGTGAGATCGGGCTTGTGCCCGCGAAGCAGCGCGCCCGCGGCCACGGCGAGCGCGCGGTAGACGCCGTAGCTGCCGCTGTGCGTGCCGATGACGTTGCGCTGGCTGCGGTTGGCGGTGCTGCCGACCACCGGCCCGCGGTCGTGCGGCGTGGCGGCGCCCCAGCGGATCGGCAGCGCGCCGTACGCGCCTTCGACCGGGTGCGACGTGAGCCGGATGTGCGACGCCGGCGGTTGTTCGGTGGCCATGAGCGGCGCTCCCAAAAACCTACTATACCGCTCCGGGCGCGGCCGTCCGCATCGTCACCGAGTAACGCAGCTCGGATACCGGCGGCAGGCTGTGCTGCCACGCGCTGCGGATGGCGTCCTTCATCACATAGATCGAGCGCGGCTCGAGATCGAGCACCACGAGCGTCTTCGGATCCACGCGGTTCCATTCGCCGGGCGGCGGCAGCGGCCGGAAGCGCATCCGCGCGCGGCTGCCGAACGAAACGCCGGCCACGAGCCCGTATTGCGCCTTGTCGCGATGCCAGCCGATCGGCGTGCCCGGCCGGTATTCGCTGACGAGCACGTGGACGAAATCGTCCGCCGACACCCCTGCGAACGCGGCGACCTTGCGCTGCAGCTCGCCGAGGAGCGCTGGCAGCGGCCCGCCGGGCGCGAGGTCGTCGTCGTCCATCGACGCGTAGTTTCCGGCGTCGTCCGCGGCATGGAAGCTGATGACGCGGCGGCGTGCGTAATACGTCTTGAAGCGCGCCTCGCGCAGCGGCAGCGTGCCGAAGAGCTCGAGCAGCGCGGCTTCCTCACCGCGCGAGATGAAATCCTGGCGGTGGACGAGGCCGTGCGGCAGCTCGACGTCGAAGAGGGAGGGCTGGGTCGCGGGAACGGTCATCGCGGCGCGAAAAGCAGAAGGGGCGCGGCGCAGGCGAAGGCGCCGCGACGCGCAGCCGGCGGGACTACGCCGTGCCGGCGCGCAAGCGGCTCGACTTCGGCACGCCGGCCAGCAGGTATTCCATCTGGTCGGCGAGGATCCGGCGATTGCGCAGGATGAAATGCTCGTGCCGGTTCGGCACGTACGGCACGTAGAGCAGCGGCATCTCGGCCTGCTCGGGCGAGCGGTTGCCCTTCCTCGTGTTGCAGCTCCGGCACGCGGTGACCGAGTTCGTCCACGAATCGCGGCCGCCGCGCGAAACGGGCACCACGTGATCGCGCGACAGGTCGCGGCCGAGATGCCGCGTGCCGCAATAGGCGCACACGTGGCGGTCGCGCGCGAACAGCATCGGGTTGGTGAGACCGGGGACGTGCGACAGCGGGCGGCCGGCGCTGCCCTTGATCGCGAGGATCGACTTGGTGGCGAGCCGCGAGCGCGTGCCGTTGCGCTGCCAGCCGCCGCGGAATTCGCGGACCGTGCCGCCGAGCGACCACGCGACCATCGACTTGGCGTGGTAGGTGATCGCTTCCTCGAGGTCGACCCAGGCCTGCGGCAGGCCCGCGAGATCGACGGTCAA